>Ga0207639_10000028_pt1 | contig 197736 bp, 191 predicted proteins | sample KBSCornC32_FD_184299 | JGI IMG/M metagenome (GOLD analysis project Ga0207639, IMG submission 184299) | Corn rhizosphere microbial communities from Kellogg Biological Station, Michigan, USA - KBS Corn C3-2 (SPAdes) (version 2) | ecosystem: Host-associated > Plants > Roots > Rhizosphere > Soil ... | reverse complement strand
CCTACGAAAACTCACTCCCGACCTACGAAAACTCACTCCCGACCTACGAAAACTCACTCCCGACCTACGAAAACTCACTCCCGACCTACGAAAACTCACTCCCGACCTACGAAAACTCACTCCCCGACCTACGAAAACTCACTCCCGACCTACGAAAACTCACTCCCGAGGTGCGAAAACTCATTCCCGAGGTACGAAAACTCACTCCCCGAGGTACGGAAAATCACTCCCGAGGTACGAAAAATCACTCCCGAGGAACGGAAAATCACTCCCGAGGTACGGAAAATCACTCCCGAGGAACGGAAAATCACTCCCGAGGAACGGAAAATCACTCCCGAGGTACGAAAAATCACTCCCGAGGTACGAGAAATCACTCCCGAGGACCGCGAACTCACGCTCGAGGGCCGCATCGGCACGCCCGTATCTGGGTAGTGGAGACGTCAGTGGACTCGCGGCAACGTGAAGCGGACTCGCGTCAGGATCCGAAGTGCGTGCGTCATCCCGATCACGCGCCCGGCCATCGCATCGCCGCCTCGAAGCAGGCGATCCTGCGCCCGAGCCAAACGCCCTCGGAGCTGGCGAGATCGAGGAGGTGCCGCGCCATCAGCTCGTTACGGATATGCGCTCGCGCTCCGCGAGCTTCGCCAGCATCGCGATCTGATAGCGAGGGATTCGAATCCGCAGCTCGGCGAGCCTGACCGGTTCCGGGATGACGGACGCCATCTCCGCCCCGAGCGCCTCCTCGATCGCCGCCTGCGGACAGCGCGCCATCAGCAACGTCGCGACCTCCTGCCAGGCAATCCGGTCGCCAGAGCGGCCGCGCTCGACCACGACCTCGCCGGCAGCGATCGCCCGCTCCATCTCCGTGACGGTCCAGCCTCGAATCGCCGCCGCTTCGGCCGGCGTGTAGAAGTCCCGCGGCGACAGGAAAACCTGCCGGATCGCCGCGGCGGCGTCCGAAACGCGGACTCCTTTACGTGTCTTTGCAATACCCACGGTCGTTGGTATCCAACTTACCCACGATCGTGTGGAATGTCAACGGGCAAACATGGCGACGAAGCAGCGCGATCAGAAAAAAGCGCCGGAGGCGGTCCTCTTCGGCGACGCCCTTCGCCGCCGACGCACCGAGCGCGGCTGGTCGCAGGAACGCCTCGCCGAAGCGGCCGGCATCACCCTCAACTACGTCGGAAACCTCGAACGCGGCGAGCAGGGGCCGAGCCTGCACATCCTGGTGCGCCTGGCGCGTGCGCTGGAGACCGATTTGCCAACGCTACTCGCGGAGTTCAGCGGCACAGCTATTCGAAAACTAGCCGCGCGTTAGCTCCGAGCTCGTGCGCCTGGGTCGCCGCGAACCTCACCACAACCCATTAGAATGTAACCACTGGAGCGAGTTCATGCGGCTGCTACCATCGGACCCAGATATTGCCACGCTCGTGGCACGGATCGAAAAGAAGGACATTAACCTCCAGCCGGACTTCCAGCGCGGAGAGGTATGGAGCGACAGTAAGCGTCGGAAGCTCATCGACACGATCCTGCGCGAGTGGCACGTGCCTCCCATTCACGTGATTGAGCGAGAAAACGCAAAGCAGGAGGTACTGGACGGCCAGCAGCGCCTTGCGGCAATTCGGGACTTTGTTCGCGGGCATCTACTAATCGACGGATCGATCGAACCGTTGAATGAGGCGATTCAGGCTCTCGACGGAAAGCACTATTCCGAGCTTCCAGATGAATGGCGGCGTCGCTTCGACCAGTTCACGATTCGGGTTTTTCGGATTGTAGATTACGATCCCACCGAACCTGCCGAACTGTTCTATCGGCTTAATCAGCCAGCAATGCTGACAGCTGCGGAACAAAGGAACGCGTTCTACGGATTGACTCGGACACAAGTGCGAGACTTCGTCGATAGACTCATTGCTTCAGGTGTTGATCACGAATTCGTCGGCTTCTCAAATTCTCGAATGGCCTACGACGACGTCGTGGCGCGGCTGTGTATTCAGCGAGAGCGTCAAACGCTAGCGGAACGTGTGACCTCCTCAATGTTAGCGAGTCGCTATCGAGGTGTCAGCGGTTTTCCGGAGCACGTTCTTGAGAGCGTTTCGAGGGGTATAGATTTCTTTGCCAGCGCTCGACCGTTTACGCAAGGGCCGGTACGCCTCAACAAAGCGACGCTCTTCAGTTGGCTATGGTTCGCTACTGAGACTTACCGGTTTTCCGACTCATGGTTTCCTTCCGAGCGCTTAGGCTATGTACTCCGGTCGTTTGAGGACGCGCGGACGTCACGAGCCTCCTTGAGGCCGCCGCTATTTAAGTATCCGCTTCTGCCGACCGAAGTCGTCGCTAGCCTGTTATTGATATATACCGACCGCGCGACATCCCGCGTTGGCGATGTTTCGTCGATCCTGACGCGAGACATCGCAATTTGGGCATATGTTGCAAACGCGTATGATCCAACCCCGCCCGAGTTAGCTGTGACGTACAAGTTTAACGAACTCATACATGAATTTAGCTTTGGCGCTCAAGCCGAGCCGTCGCTCGCGAGCGTATCGGCAGCCGTCGATCGTCTAGTAAAAGGCGAGAGGTGGGGGCACATTCTGTGAGATCGGTGCGGGCTGCCGACTTCAAGAGGCGTGTCTACTTGCGCAAGTATGCGTTCACCATCGACGCTTTCACCTTCGAAAATGTCATAGGTCTGGGAACGGGCACTATAGAGTTTCGTGGTGGCCTGACAATCATCGCCGGTGGCAACGGCACGGGTAAGACAACTCTCTACGATGCAATGCTGTCCGTCTTGTGCAACGGGACCGTTCCGCCCGTGACAGTGAATCGGCGACTTGCTCGTGCACGCGTGGAAGCTAGAGTGACGTCCGAGGACGGCGCGGCGGCGGTGTTCGTGGATCGCCGCGATTGCGGAATGAATCTGACGCTTCTAAACCTACCGGTATACGCTATCGCTCCCGCCGTCGCGGCGCGTGAGGCGATACGGTTTTTCGCGGAGATGGATAATCTCCAAGAGTTGCTGGAGGCGCACAGTCCGCGCGAGTTGACGAAAGACGAAGTTGAGGCGATTAGTTATCTGGTCGGCAAGAACTATTCCGCGATTTCAGTATTCGAGCTCGATGAGTTTGAGAACGAGAGTCAGCGCCTTTACTTTAGCGTGTCGTGTGATGGTGTGACGTATGGGTCTGAGATGATGGGGGTGGGTGAGCTCGCCCTTCACTTGTTGTGGTTCAACTTGACGTTCGTAGTTCAAAAAAACTCGGCCTTGCTCTTGGATGAACCGGAAATTGCCCTCGCACCACGTTCACAGGTCGCGCTTCTGGACGTGTTGGCGCAGACGTCTGTTCGGCGGGGTGTGTGGACGATTGTGATTAGTCACTCTCCACATATTATTTATGGTGTGCCCAACGACCACGTGCGCCTTCTGTCGAGGAACGGCGCGAGTGTGGAGGTTGTTAGCCGACCCTCGCCTTCACAACTTGATCAGCTCCTTGGTTGGCCGCCGGAGCTAACAACTACGATGATGTGCGAGGATCGTCTTTCACGCCTGTTCCTCAGCGCTTGTCTTCGGCGACTGATGCCGGACGTGGCCTACACGAGCACCGTCACCGATATTGGGAACGCCGAGTCGCTTGCGGCCGTAGTGGGCACGATTCCGCGATTGAATCGCGGAGGCCGGCGTTACGTCGGCATATTTGACGGGGATCAACGAGCCCGGACGTTTTCAACCGATGTTCAGCGGGCCGTAGTATTTCTACCCACTGCGGCGGCACCAGAGGAGTTCTTGATTGGCTGTGTGAATACTCAGACGGTCGCGACGATCGCCCAGGATCTTCACGTCGATGAGGCGAGGGTTCGCTTTGCGATTAGCGAACTCGGGGGAGTCGACCATCATGACTGGCTCGAGGAGCTTAGCAAGCGGCTCTCTGTAAACTACGAGCAGGTGGTGGAAGCGCTCACCGCGGTGTGGATATCCAACGCGGGCCCAGATGTGGAAGCTCTTTGTGAGGCGCTGATCGGCGCGCTTAGAGAAGACCAGTAAGTGCTGAGTTGTGCTGCGCGCATGCGAATAAGGGCGGCCTCGCGGCCGCCCTTCCCACAACCCACGGTTACTCGTAACCGGGACTAAGCCATTCGCCTACGAGCAGCCGCTGGTACTGCCGCAGTTGAGGCATTTGTAGCAGGCGCCGTTGCGGACCATGATCGAGCCGCAGTCGGAGCAGCTTGGGGCGTCCTGCTGGAAGCGGATCGGAGCGCCGGTCTTGACGTTCGGGGCGTCGGCGTCTTTGGGGGGCATGATGAAGCCGACGACCGGGGTGAGGTCGCGGGTGGCGGTCGGCGAGGAGGACGCGCCGGCGCTTTGGGCGACGGAGTCGATGAAGGAGATGTCCTTCGGGGTGGGGGCGGCGACGTTTGAAGTCGGCGCCGGCGAGGCGATCTGCTCGTCGCGGAGGATGACGCCGGCTTCGGCCTGGCTCTCGCGCGGGAGGAACTTGATCGCGAGCCATTTGAAGATGTAGTCCATGATCGACTTCGCCATCGGAATCTCGCGATTCTTGGTGAAGCCGCTCGGCTCGAATCGGGTGTGCGTGAATTTGTCGACCAGGAGCTGCAGCGGGACGCCGTGCTGCAGCGCGAGGGAGGTCATGGTCGCGAAGCTGTCCATGAGGCCCGAGATGGTCGAGCCTTCTTTCGCCATGGTGATGAAGATCTCGCCCGGCGTTCCGTCCTCGTACTTGCCGACGGTGATGTAGCCCTCGTGGCCGCCGATGGAGAACTTGTGGGTGATCGACTCGCGCTCGTCGGGGAGTTTGCGGCGGACGGCGGTGGCGCCGACGCCGAGCTGCTCGAGACCGCTCTTGTCCTTCGCGGTCGACAGCGGCTGCGAGCGCTTGCAGCCGTCGCGGTAGACGGCGACCGCCTTGAGGCCGAGCTTCCACGCCTCGTAGTACGCCTGCTCGATCTCTTCGACGGTGGCGTTGCTCGGCATGTTGATGGTCTTGGAGATCGCGCCGCTGATGAACGGCTGCACGGCGCCCATCATCTTGAGGTGGCCGGCGTAGTGGATGGAGCGCGTGCCGTTGGCCGGCTTGAACGCGCAGTCGAACACGGTCAGGTGCTGGTCGAGCAGGTGCGGCGCGCCTTCGATGGTGTCGTTGTCGTCGATGTACTGGACGATCTCCTTGACCTGCTTGTCGTCGTAGCCGAGGCGCCGGAGCGCCGCCGGGACGGTTCCGTTGACGATCTTCAGCATCCCGCCGCCGACGAGTTTCTTGTACTTGACGAGCGCGATGTCGGGCTCGATGCCGGTGGTGTCGCAGTCCATCATGAACGCGATGGTGCCGGTCGGGGCGAGGACGGAGATCTGGGCGTTGCGGTAGCCGTGCTGCTGGCCGAGGGCGTACGCCTCGTCCCACACGGAGGTGGCGGCGTCGGCGAGGTCGGCCGGGATCGCGCGGTTGTTGATGCGGTACGCCGCGCGGCGGTGTTTGTCGATGACGCGGAGGAACGGCTCCTCATTGACCGGGTAGCCGGCGAAGGGGCCGAGCTTCTCGGCGATGCGGGACGACTGGGCGTATGACTCGCCCGAGAGGATCGAGGTGATGGCGGCGGCGTAGTCGCGGCCATCATCGCTGTCGTACGCGAGGCCGCGCGCCATCAGGAGCGCGCCGAGGTTCGCGTAGCCGATGCCGAGCGGGCGGAAGGCGTGGGAGTTCTTCTCGATCGCCGGCGTCGGGTACGACGCGTAGTCGACGACGATCTCCTGCGCGGTGATGACGATGCGGAGCGCCGCGCGGTAGGCCTCGACGTCGAACACGGCGCCGGCCTCGCTGTAGAACTTCATCAGGTTGAGCGAGGCGAGGTTGCACGCGGAGTCGTCGAGGAACATGTACTCAGAGCAGGGGTTCGACGCGTTGATGCGCGCGGTGTTCGGGCACGGGTGCCAGTCGTTGACGGTGGTGTCGAACTGCATGCCGGGATCGCCGCAGACCCACGCGGATTCGGCCATGCGGCGCATCATGTCGCGCGCTTTGTAGGTGCCCATGACGCGGCGGTCGGTGACGGCGTGGGTCTGCCAGTCGCCGTCCTTCTCGTAGGCGCGCATGAAGTCGTCGGTGACGCGGACGGAGTGGTTGGCGTTCTGGAACTGGACGGAGTCGTAGGCGCCGCCCGGAGCGTTGAACGCGCCGTCATAGCCGGCGTCGATGAGGGCCCACGCCTTCTTCTCTTCTCTTTCTTTCGACTCGATGAAGTCGACGATGTCGGGATGGTCGGCGTTGAGGATGACCATCTTGGCGGCGCGGCGGGTCTTGCCGCCCGACTTGATGACGCCGGCGAACGAGTCGTAGCCCTTCATGAACGACACCGGCCCCGAGGCGGTGCCGCCGCCCGCCAGGAGCTCGCGGGAGGAGCGGATGTTCGAGAGGTTCGAGCCCGTTCCGGACCCGTACTTGAACAGCATCCCCTCGGTCTTGGCGAGGCCGAGGATGGAGTCCATGGTGTCCTGGACGGAGTTGATGAAGCACGCGGAGCACTGCGGCTTTGGCTCGACTCCGACGTTGAACCAGACCGGCGAGTTGAAGGAGGCCATCTGGTACAGGAGGATGTGGGTCAGCTCGTCCCGGAACGTATCGCCATCGGCCTCGGTGGCGAAGTAGCCGCCTTCGCGTCCCCACTGCGTGATGGTGCGGACGACGCGGCCGATGAGCTGGCGGACGCTCGACTCGCGCTCGGGCGTGCCGAGGTGGCCGCGGAAGTACTTCGAGACGACGACGTTGGTCGCCATCTGCGACCAGAACTTCGGCATCTCGACGTCTTTCTGTTCGAAGACGACTTCGCCGCGCTCGTTAGTGATGACGGCGCTGCGCATCTCCCATTCGCAGGTATCGAAGACGTCGATGCCCGGTTTGGTGAAGACGCGCTCGAACGTGATGCCGCCCGGCCTGGTGTCTTTCTTCGCGGCCTTGGGCGGGCGGGCCGGAGTGCGTGGACGGAGAGAGGAATTGGTTACATCGATCGCAGTCATCAAGCTTCTCCTACTCGGCGGAGAAAAAAATAGAGGAGGGAAGCTCGAGACTCTCGAAGGATATCGGCTGCGAGTGGCTGCGGATCCTTTCAGACGCTCGCGTTGACTCCCGATGTCCCTACGCTCGACCTTCCATCCCCCATCCTCCCCTTCACTGGCGCCCGGAAGTGGGCTTTCGGTGCGCCGTCAGCTTCCTCAAAACAACACTAGCGAACAGCCTGGCGGGTCAACTGCGGATTGAGTTGCGGCACGGCCGACTTGACCTTGAGCGTCACCTGATAGTCCCGAATCGTGAGTGAAACGGAGCGGATCGGGGAACGAGTGGCAAGACGCGACTGCTGCTTCAAATCCTTCATTGTCCTCCCTCGCTATCACCGGTTGTTTGTATGCGACACAACCTACGCTCGGTGGATAGTGATGTCAAGGGGATGTCCACAAGATGTTGTGGTCCGGCGAATCACACACCACAACATGTCGAGCAAGCCACAAGATTTCAGCAACTTACGCACAAGTGAGGCTCGCGTGTTTCCACGCGTTCTCCGCCAGCGTTCCGCCAGATCCCCGCAAGTTATCCGCAGGCTTTTGCACAGCGGAAAGTGATGAGTTTCCTCACAATCTCCGCACTTTTTCCACACGATATGCACATGTTTTCGATGAAAGATTACGATGCGGATTGCGTTGCATTTTTCCGCAACGATTTCGATCGCAATCCGCAGCTAATAGCAGACACGGCCGGAGAGAAAAATGGCGAAAAGCAAGCGGTGGACGGAATCGTGTGGAAAAGGGCTCCGGAGTGCACACGCTGTGTGGCACGTGGAACAATTTAAAGGGGAATTGTGAAGAATCGGGGTGTCGTCCGATCAGCCGCCGTAGGCGGCGACAGCTCCCCAGCCCCCGCCTTCAGGCGGGGGAACCCGGCGTCACGCGAGTTGCAAGCCCGCGTAGCGCGGCGACAGTGTCGCCCGCTACGCGGGCTCTTGTCCCTGTGCGCGAACAACCCCCCGCGTGAACGCGGGGGCTGGGGATCTCTCGCCGCCTACGGCGGCTTGAAACCCGCGTGACGATCGCGATTCCCGAGGATGGGTGATGACGACACTTCGTACCGCGATGGCAGGTGGGTCGTGCAGCAAATTCGCGATCAGCCGCCGTAGGCGGCGACAGGTCCCCAGCCCCCGCCTTCAGGCGGGGGGAACCGCGGGACACCCACCGATGCCAGCCCGCGTAGCGGGCGGCAGAAACCCCGTCCGAGGTACCATTGCCATCGGGACTTCCGCGTGGCGTCGTCAACGCCATGCCACACAGCTACGTTTCGCTATACACGCACATCGTCTATTCGACGAAAGACCGAACCCCGCAAATCGACGCCGCACTCGAAGAGCGTCTCTTCCCCTACCTTGCCGCCATCGTGAAAGAGCTCGGCGGGAGAGCCTGCGTCATCAACGGTGTATCGGACCACGTTCACCTTCTGACCGAATCGGCCGCCACCATCCCGCTCGCACAACTCATCGGCAAGGTGAAAGGGTGTTCGTCGAAGTGGATTCACGACACCTTTCCCGAGCGCGCGAAGTTCGAGTGGCAGCGAGGGTACGGCGCATTCAGCGTAAGCCGGTCGAACGTGCCGGTCGTTGCCCGCTACATCGAGCAGCAGAAGACCCATCATCGCAAGGCCACATTCGCCGATGAATTTCGCGCCCTCCTCGCCAAACACGACATCACGGTCGACGAAAAATACCTTTGGACGTGAACCCCCGCCTGAAGGCGGGGGCTGGGGATCTGGCGCCGCCTACGGCGGCTGATCAGTACCCGGCGCTGGCGCCGCCGCCGCCGAAGCTGCCGCCACCGCCCTGAAATCCACCGCCTGTAGGCTGCTCCGCGGGGGCGTTTGGGCTGGTGTGGATGGCGCCGGCGATTTGCATCAGTTCGTCGTAGCCGGTGAGGCTCGATTCGGTGGTGACGAAGCCGGCCGTTTTGTTGCGGAGCGCACGCGAGAGGACGATCGCGATTCCGAGGACGACGACGCCGGCCGCGATGAGTTTCGCTTCGAGCGGCGCGTCGCTCATGTATGACGCTTCGTAGGCCGCGATGGCGGCGCTGAGGGCGCCCGCGAGCAGGAGTGCGCGCGCGCGAGTGGCGATGCCGAGGGCGAGGATGATCGCCGCGGCGATGATGTAGACGATCGCGACCATCTGATGGTCGACGCCGCTTCCGAACTCCGCGGCGATCACGCCGGCGAGCGGCGCGAGGATCGCGATGGTCTGGAAGAGCCGCTCGACCGATTCGCGGTGCCATTCGATGAGCTGCGCGGCCGCGGCGACGAGGGCCATCGCGGTCCCGACCAGCGCGCACTGCAACGGCGTCGCGTTTTGCACCGCGGCGTAGATGACGATCGACATCGCGGCGAGGCCGCCGATGAGCGGATTCAGGAGCCGCGCGCCCGCGATGGCGACGAGCGCACCAACCACCAGGACCGCCTCTTTCGAGCCGGTGTGCGGCAGCGCCGCGAGGACGTAGACCACGCCGGCGAGCCAGAGCGCGGTCTCGACGCCGGTCTCGAAAAACCGATTCATCGCGATCAGGACCTCGGCGAGCACGATGACGATGACCGCGTTGATCAGCGATCCGGCGGTCCGGTTCACGAATGAGAGAACGGAGAAGGCGCTGATGCCGATCAGCGTCAGGATGAAGAAGGCGATCTGGACGTGGAGGCGATAGCGTTTCCAGATGCTCTTCTCGGCCGGCAGTCCGAGCTTCTTCAGCGCGACCGCGCGTTCGTCGGCGACGGAGGGCCAGATCATGCTTCCTCCTTCCGCATGTGCGCGTGAATGAGGAAGAGGCTCACGACCGCCACGATCGACGACATCATGATGAAGAGCGCCGCGAGCTCGGGGACGAGGTTGACGACGGCGATGTCGAGCGCGATCACGCCGTAGACGCAGGCGTAGATCACGAACATCTCGCTGTGGGTCTTGACGCCGTAGATCGCCGAGGCGGCGGCGAGGCCGACGGCAATCGCGCAGCCGAGGAGGCGCAGGTCTTTGTCGGCCGACAGAATCAACGACGACCAGAAGGCGAGGTTGGCCGCGTAGTGGTCGAAGACGGGGGCAAATGTTCGGGATTTCCGGAACCGCGCATCGAGTAGCCGCCACCCGATGACGATCGCCGCGCAGACGAACCCTCGGATCGCCGTATCGCGGCTGGAGCCCCAGATGGTGTCGAGGCTGCGCTGCACGCCGAGGTAGGCGGCGAGGGAGGCGATGGAGACGGAGAGGACGAGGCGCGAGCCGAAGGTGTACGCCGTCACGCCGTGGATGACGGCGAGGATCAGCAGGTGCTCCTTCCAGTTCGCGCCGAGCAGGTGCCACGTGTGCTCGATGTACCCGAGGTCGGCCGATAAGAGGAGCGCGGCGAGCAGGAGGAGGTAGTCGTCGACGAGCGACGCCGTGCGCGTGCGTTTGTAGATCGCCCATGCATAGCAGCCGGCGGCGCCGAGGGTGATGGCGACGGCGATGGCGAGCGGCCCGATCTCGTCGAGGTGGTTCTTCACCAGGACGCCGACGCCGGTCACGATCAGCATCACGCCGGCCCAGGTGAGGAAGCGGAGCTCGGCGTAGAGGCTGACGATTTGGCGCTTTTGTTGGGCGATGAGAGGGGCGGCGGCCTCGGCGGGGATGGCGCCGGAGTCGCGGAGTGCTTCGATCTCTCGGGCGACGGAGAACATGTTTGTTTTTCAGTTTATCCCGCGCGGAGACGCGGGATCAGTGGAGCAGCCTAGGCAGGTGGTGTCTTTTTGCGCGGTGGCTCCGGTGATGCCGCGTCTACGCGCGGCATAAACTCAAAAAAGGTACGCCACCGCGAAAGCGACCTGCGCGAACATCATCATCAGGTACATGTGGCGCCAGGACGGGTGGTTCTCGGTGGACGTCAGCTCGTCGGGGTTTCGGACGATGAGGTAGACGGTGTAGGCGCCCCAGGCGGCGAGGGTGAAGCCGAAGACGGTCAGCAGGGTGTGGTTGCCGGTGAGGACGCCGTAGTGTGCGCCGATCGGCATGAGGAGCCACGGGAAGATGAAGAACGGCGCGATGGTCCAGGCGGCGCGGCGGACGCCGATGACGATCGGGAGGGTCCGGCAGCCGCCGGCGCGGTCGCCTTCGATGTCGCTGAAGTCTTTCGTCGAGGCGGCGCCGAGGAGGAAGAGCATGAAGACGGAGCCGATGAACCACGGCTCGGCGACGGTGGCGCGGGCGACCATGGTCCAGCCGGCGACCTTGAGGAGGCACCCGCGCGGAATCGCGATCGTCACGTTCGCGCCGATCGGATGCGCCTTCGTCCGGCCGAGCGCGGGGACGGAGTAGACGAAGGTCGAGACGAAGGCGATGAAGTAGATGAAGAAGCATTCATGCGCGCTGATCGGCGCGTGGAGTTTCTCGCCCCACGTCGTGAACGGGTAGACGACCACGAGCCACGTCGGGATGAGGCCGAGGGCGTACATGATCCAGGTGAAGACCCAGGCGTTGTGGAGCGAGATCGCGCCGGTGACGAGCGGCCGTTTCGGCTTGTTGATCCGGTCGATCTCGAGGTCGTAGATCTGATTCAGTGAGTTATTCGCAGCGTTGAGGAACGCGGCGCAGACGGAGCCGAGGACGACGGTCAGGATCACCCAGGAAGTGAGCGTCCGCGTCGGATCGGGATTGTGCGCCGAACCCCACGCGCAGATCGCGCCGGAGATGATTCCGAGCAGCGGCGGGAGGAGGGTGAAGGGGCGGGCGAGGTCGAGGTAGCGTTTCAAGGACGGGCGGGATTGTAAGTCGAGAGGGAGAAGGACGAAATCCTCAGCGGGGTGAATCCGTTACACTCTCGGCCGCCCGCACATGCGCAAGCCCATCTTCGAAGAATCGAGCGGCGGCAACGACGACGACAGCAACGTCGGCGCGCCGCCATCAAACAACCGAATGAGCAACGAACGAAAGATCGCTCTGTTCATCGATTTCGAGAACATCGCGATCGGTGTCACTGAAGCCAAGTACAAGAAATTCGAGGTCAACCTCCTCCTGGAGCGGCTGCTCGAGAAGGGGAAGATCGTCGTCAAGCGCGCGTACTGCGACTGGGACAAGTTCCCCGACTACAAGCGCGAACTGCATGAGGCAGCCGTCGAGATGACGGAGATCCCGGCCCGGTCGTACAGCGGTAAGAACTCGGCCGACATCCGGATGGCGGTCGACGCGATGGATATGTGCTGGTCCAAGGAGCACATCGACACGTTCGTGGTGGCCTCGGGCGACTCCGACTTCTCGCCGCTCGTCTCGAAGCTCAAAGAGAACGACAAGTTCGTCATCGGCGTCGGCGTGAAGAACTCCTCGAGCGATCTGCTGATCGACAACTGCGACGAGTGGATCTTCTACGAGGACCTCGTGCGCGGCGTGCAGAAGGCGCCCGCGGTGCCGTTCGGCGACAAGAAGAAGGCGGAAGTCTTCAAGCTCCTCATCGACTCGATCAAGGCGCTCATGCGCGAGAACAAAGAGATCCTCTGGGGCTCGATGGTCAAGCAGACGATGCAGCGCAAGAAGCCGACGTTCAACGAGGAGTACTACGGCTACGACACGTTCAGCGACCTGCTGGAAGACGCTCAGTCCAACAACATCATCAAGATCAAGAAGGACATCAAGAGCGGGTCGTACGTGATCACGGGTTTCGCGCAGCCGGCGGCGTAGGGCGGCGCCGCCGTAGGCGGCGAAAGACCTCCAGCCCCCGCCTTCAGGCGGGGGGCCGGTAGTCAGGAAGAAAATTCGAGCCCGCGTGAGCGGGCGACAGATGCCACGCTTCTGCCGCCCGCTGACGCGGGCTCGCATCATTTGCACGCATCTCAACCCCCGCCTGAAGGCGGGGGCCGGGGACCTTTCGCCGCCTACGGCGGCTTGGGATGACGCGAGGATTACTTTGTCGCGCTCCGTACGAACTGCACGAGCTCCGGCGTTAGTTTCTCGCTGAGCTGGAGCTTCGGGTCGCCGTATGACGGGATCTGAGCCTTCAGGTCGCCGGAGACCATCTTGAGGATGTGGTTCATTCCTTCGATGGTGACGAGCTTCGCTTTCGGGTTCGCGGCGGCGAGGCGTTTGGCGTCGTCGGAGCTGACCTGGACGTCGGTCGTTCCCTGGATGATGAGGACCGGGATCTTGAGCGCGGCGATCTCTTTCGCAGGGTCGTAGCGGAACCACGAGATCAGGTACGGCTGGACGCTCGGGCGATAGAGCGCGGCGAGTTGCGGCGGGGTGTCGTCGACGGTCTTTCCCGCCTCGAGGCTCTTCAGGATCGCCTCGCTCTTCGCGTTCAGATCCTCGGGGAGCCTCGTCTTGAGCTGGGTTCGCAGGATGTCGGCGGCGGGGAAGCCGGCGCCTTCGAGGGAGATGAAGCCGGCGGCGCCGCACTTTTTCGCCGCGATCATTCCGATGAGAGAGCCTTCGCTGTGGCCGACGATCACGACGCCGGAGAAGCGTTTCTCGTGCAGCTGGTTGCACCAGGCGACGGCGTCGTCGATGTAGGTCTCGAACCGCAGGTCGCTTTCTTTCGTCGCGGCGGACGCGCTCTCGGCGATGCCACGCTTGTCGTAGCGCAGCGAGGCGATGCCGTTCATGGCGAAGTCGGTCGCGAGCATCTTCAGCGCGTCGTTGTGCATCGCCGGGTTGTTGCCGTCGCGATCGGTCGGACCGGAGCCGGCGATGAGAAGGACGACCGGCACCGGCTCTTTTGCGTCGGGAACGAGAAGTGTGCCGGAGAGGGCGCCCGCCTTTACCAGGGTGGCCGCGGCGAAAAGAAGCGAGAGGATCATGGTTGCAGCCTCCGATAAACGACGTACGAGTAAACGACCGGGATGAGCGCGGCGATGATGATCACCGGAAGAAGGAGCGCGTTTCCCGCGTCGAAGAAGGCGCCGGCCATCAGGACGACGCCGGCGATGACGAACAGCGGTCCCCCGAAACGATGCGTGCGGAACCAGACCTCCTCGTCGGCCAGCGTCCAGGGCGTCCGGATTCCAATGAAGAAGTTGCGGCGAAGTTTGCCCATGAAGTTGCCGACGACGATGAGGATGACGCCGAGGAGCGGCAGGAGGACGCGATTGAGCGGGGGACGCCAGCCGAGGGCCTGAAGAAGCGCCACGACGCCAAGGATGAAGAGGACGCTGATGATCGTGATCGAGACGATCTCGAAGACGCGTCGAAAGGATTCCAGCGTGTAGCCGCGAGGCGAGATGGCCGGCAGGACCGACAGAACGAGTCCGACCGCGGCGATGAGAAACGGCAGGATGAACGCGCCGAACGGCTTCGCGGTGAACCCGTTCGGAGTCCCTTCCATGTTGAAGTGCGTCGGGACCGGATCCGGGAGCCTCTGATAGAACGCGATGCTCAGCGCCGTCGCCACCAGTGCGAGCACCGCGGCGGTCCATACGATTTTGCGGTTCACTTTCATCGGCGCTTCCTTTCGAAGAGATCGGCCAGTAGTGCCGCGACGTCCTCGAATACCGAGGTGTTGAGCGAGTAGACGATCTGCTGTCCTCGCCGTTCCGAGCGCACCAGGCCGGCAGCCTTCAGCACGTTGAAGTGGTGCGACAGCGATCCGAGCGTGATCTCGAAAGCCTCGCCGAGCTCTCCGGCGCTCATGGAGCGTTTCTTGAGCAGTTTGAGGATGTGTCGCCGGGTGGGATCGGCGATTGCCTTGAAGAGCGAGTCGTCCTGTCCACCGTCGCGTGCGTTCATTTTGATACTTTGATGAATTTCAAAATATGTCCGCGCGGCGGCGTTGTCAATAGCGACCTGTCGATACAATACGGCGCACTTTGGCGAAGCTGAAGAATCGGGAGCACTTTCCGGCGATCGTGATCGGGACGGGGATCGCGGGGCTGACCACAGCGTTCACCCTCGCGTCGGCCGGAATTCGCTGCCTCCTGATCACGAAGGCGGCCGACCCGAAGGACTGCAACACGTTCTGGGCGCAGGGCGGGATCATCTACCAGGGCGAGAACGACTCGCCGGCGAAGCTGGTGAACGACATCATCGCGGCGGGCGCCGGGATCTCGAACGAGGCCGCGGTGAACTTCCTCGCGGAGGAGGGGCCGGCGGTCGTCAAGCAGATCCTCCTCGACGAGATGCACGTTCCCTTCTCGACGAACGAGGAGGGGGAGCTCGATCTGACGCAGGAGGGGGCGCACTCGCTGCCGCGGATCATCTACGCGGGCGACGCGACGGGGCGGGCGATCGAGAACTCGCTGCTCAATCGGGTGAAGAACGAGCCGAACATCACGCTGGCGACCGAGGTCACCGCGATCGATCTGCTGACGACGCAGCACCACCCGACCGACGTGCAGGTGCGGTATCGCCTCACGAATGAATGCGTCGGCGCGTACCTGCTCGACAACAACAGCAACGAGGTCTACACGGTCTTCGCCGACTTCACGGTGCTCGCGACCGGCGGCGTCGGGCAGATCTATCTGCACACGACGAACACCCGCAGCGCGATCGGCGATGGCGTCGTGATGGCGCACCGCGCCGGCGCGAAGATCATGAACGCGGAGTACGTGCAGTTCCACCCGACCGCGCTCGCCGACAAGAAGGCGAACCACTTCCTGATCTCGGAAGCGCTGCGCGGGGAGGGAGCGCGGCTCCGGAATCACAAGGGCGAATACTTCATGGAGAAGTACTCGCCGGCGCTGCGCGATCTCGCGCCGCGCGACGTCGTGGCGCGCGCGATCGTCGAGGAGATGACGCAGAACAAGGAGGAGTTCGTCTATCTCGACCTGGCGAACTTCTACAACGGGCATCAGCCGATCGCGGAACGCTTCCCGAACATCCGCAAGGCGTGCGCGGAGATCGGCGTCGACATCGAGCGCGAGCCGATCCCGGTCGTCCCCGCGGCGCACTATTTCTGCGGCGGCGTGCTCGCGAACACGAGCGGGGAGTCGACGCTGGCGCGGCTCTACGCGATCGGCGAGACGTCGTGCACCGGCGTCCACGGCGCGAACCGGCTCGCGTCGACGTCGCTGCTCGAGGGGCTGACTTGGGGCTTCTCGGCGGCGAAGTCGATCGAGGCGAAGTTGCGGACGGTCGCGTCATCGAAGACACGGCCGGCGGGAGTCGGCGCGATCGATGACGTGCTGGTGAAGACGATCCCCGACTGGCAGCCGCCCGGCCACGAGAACCTCGAAGACCCGGCGCTGCTGCTGCAGGATTGGACGACGATCCAGCACACGATGTGGAACTACGTCGGGATCGTGCGGACCTACGAACGCCTCAAACGCGCCGTCGCCGACATGCGCGAGCTCGGCAACCGCCTCACGAAGTACTACCACGAGGCGACGGTCAGCAAGAACATCGTCGAGCTGTTCCACGGCAACCACATGGCCGGAATCGTTGCCAGCGCCGCGCTGCGGAATCCGCAGTCGCGTGGTGCGCATTTTCGCAAGGACTAGAGCGTAGAATCTCCTCGTCCATCCCGGTCGGTCCCCAAAACTTTGAGGAGGAGATTTATGAAGTACTCGAGGCTTGCCCTCTCTCTGGTTACCTGTGTGTCCATCGCCACCGCACTTGCTGCCGCCCCCGCCCAGGTCGAACGTGGCCGTTATCTGACGCTCATCGCCGGGTGTCACGATTGCCACTCGCCGAAGGCGAAACCGGGATCGATGGATCCCGACCCGGCGCGGCTGCTGTCGGGCCGTCCGTCGACCACGTCTGCACCCGCGAAGCCCGCGACGATGGGCGAGATCGCGGTCGCAGGCGATCTGACCGCGTGGCACGGTCCGTGGGGTGTCAGTTACACGGCGAACCTGACTCCCGATCCAACCACCGGCATCGGCAAGCGCTACACCGAAGCGTCGTTCATCAAGACGATTCGTACGGGCAAGAAGCCGGAAGGTGAGGATCTGCTGCCGCCGATGCCGTGGCAGCTCTATCGCAACATGACGGACGAAGATCTGAAGGCGATCTGGGCGTACCTCAAGACGCTGAAGCCGGTCACGAACAACGTGAAGGTGTCCCCGGTTCCCGTCGCGAAGAAGTAATCGCTTGTAATCCTCTGGGGCCCCTCATTCGAAGGCGGGTGAGGGGCCTGACTCGATCGCCTCAAAAAAGGTCGCTCTGCCTGCGGGTGGTGCCGAGTTTGTAGCCGAGGTGGTCGTAGGCGAGCTTGGAGGCGACGCGGCCGCGCGGGGTGCGCTGTAGGAATCCGATCTGGATCAGGTAGGGCTCGTAGAGGTCCTCGATCGTGCCGCGGTCCTCGGCGGTCGACGACGCCAGCGCCGCGATGCCGACGGGACCCCCGTTGAATCGCTCGATGACGGCGGTGAGCAGCTTGCGGTCGATCTCGTCGAGGCCGTACTCGTCGACCTCCAGCATGCGGAGCGCGTCGCGTGCGATCTCCAGGGTCACGTTCCCCTCGTGCTTGACCTCGGCGTAGTCGCGCACGCGGCGCAGGAGGCGGTTCGCGATGCGTGGTGTGCCGCGGGAGCGGCGCGCGATCTCGACCGCGGCCTCGCGGTCGGTGGGGATGCCGAGGATTTCGGCGGAGCGGCGAACGATGATCGTGAGCGAGTCGACGTCGTAGAAGTCGAGGCGGTGGACGATCCCGAAGCGCGCACGGAGCGGCGCGGTGAGCAGGCCGGCGCGGGTGGTCGCGCCGACGAGCGTGAAGCGGGGCAGCTCGAACTTCATCGTCCGCGCGGCGGGGCCCTGGCCGATGACGATGTCGACGTGGAAGTCTTCCATCGCGGAGTAGAGGACCTCTTCGACCTGCGCGGGGAGCCTGTGAATCTCGTCGATGAAGAGCATTTCTCCCGGCTGTAGATTCGTGACGATCGCGACGAGGTCGCCGGTGCGCTCCAGCGCGGGGCCGGACGTGGTGCGGATCGAGGCGTCCATCTCGTTCGCGAGGATGTTCGCGAGCGTCGTCTTGCCGAGGCCGGGAGGGCCGAAGAGGAGGACGTGATCGAGTGTCTCGCCCCGTTTGCGCGCCGCCGCGATGGAGATTTCGAGGTTCGCCTTCACCTTCTGCTGGCCGATGTACTCGGCGAGCCGCTTCGGCCGGAGCGAAAGCTCGGATTGCAGCTCGTCGTCGAGCGGCTCGGCGTCGAGGAGGCGGGATTCGGTCACGAAGTTCAGTATCTCATCCCCGCCGCGGGTCTTTGCGTGGCGGTGATGAGAGAAGGCAGCGACACGGTGATCGTGGTGCCGGCGCCTTCGCGGGAGGAGACGTCGATCTTGCCGCCGTGCTCCTGAACGATGCGGTAGGAGATGGCCATGCCGAGGCCGGTGCCGCTGGGGAAGTTGGTGCGGAAGGGTTGGAAGAGGCGGCGGAGATCGCCTTCGGTCATGCCGCGGCCGTTGTCGCTGAAGATGATCTGGTAACTGTCGTTGCCGGTCGTGGTGCGCACTTTGAGGGTGCCGCCGGCGGGCATCGCCTGGAACGCGTTGCGGGCGAGGTTCCAGAAGACCTGGCGGATCTGATCGGCGTCGCCGACGATGTGGAACGACGGCGGCTCGATGGCGCCGTCGATCTGGTGGTCCGCGCGCAGTTCCGGCGAATTCGCGAGGAGCTCGAGCGTCTCGGTGAGGCTCGCCGCGATGTCGAACTCCGCGGCGTGCTTCTCCTGCGGGCGGACGAAGCGGAGGAACTCGGCGATCGACTTGTTGAGCCGCTCCGACTCCTTGAGCACGATCGACATCAGCCGCTGCTCCTGCGAGGAGAGCGATTTCGAATTGCGCAGCACCTGCGCCGAGCCGGCGATCGCGGCGAGCGGGTTCCGGATCTCGTGCGCGATGCCGGCCGACAGCTCGCCGACGGCCGCCATGCGGTCCTTGAGCCGCAGCTCCGACTCGAGCTTCTTCATCTCGGTGAGGTCCTGGAAGATGAGCGTGTAGCCGGACGACTTCCCTTCGAGCGTGTTCAGCGGCGTGATGGCGAAGCCGATGCTGCGCGTATCGGCTTCGAGAGCGAACTCTTTTTCGCCGCGCACCATGGCGCCCTTCGCGAGCCGGGCGCGCGCGTCGCTCCACTCCGCGACGTCGACGAATCCGAGCTCGCTGATGTGGCGGCCGAGGATCTGATCGCCGCGCATCTGGAGGATCAGCGACGCGGCGGGATTCGAGAACGCGGCGGTACCGTATTCGGTGAACGTGATGAGGCCTGACGGGATCGACTCGACGACGTTCTGATTGAGCGCGCGGAGCTCGGCGAGGTTCTGCCGATTCTCGACCAGCTCTTCCGACGTCTTCTGCAGCTTCTCGGAGATGTACGACGTGAGGAGCGCCGTGGCGTAGAAGCCGGCGAGGTTCGTCGCGATGTTGAAGTAGACGCGCGACGAGATCCACGCCGTGACCTCGACCAGCGACTGCTCCGGCAGCGGCAGGATATGGAGGAAGAGCGTGTCGCAGAGGAGGCCGTAGAGGATCGTCGCGGCGGAAGCGGTCATCAGGCCGCCGCGGCGGTAGAGCATCATCGATCCCGTGATGATCGAGACGAGGTAGAGGAAGGAGAACGGCGAGTCGAGCGCGCCGGTGAAGTAGACGAGCAGCGTCTCGACACAGAGATCGCCGAAGAGCTGGACGTACAGGCTCAGCTTGCGCGAGGGGAAGAGCTGGCCGATGCCGATGTAGACGAGCGTCAGGCCGTACGCGACGGCTGCCGTCAGGTAGATGTACGTGATCGGCAGCAGCTCGCGGACCGTGAACTGGATGATGAGCGACGCCAGCAGCAGCGTCGTCACGACGACGACGCGTACCGCGATGAGCATGCGGGCGTCGGAATGCATCGGTTGTCAGTTATCAGTTGTCGGTTGTCGGGACAACTGAGAACCGACAACCGACAACGCTTTTTATCCGATCTGTCCGATGAGCGAGAACATCGGCATGTACATCGCGATGACGATGCCGCCGATGGCGACGCCGAGGAACGCGATGAGGATCGGCTCGAGGAGCTTCATCAGGCCGGCCACCGCGGTGTCGACTTCGTCTTCGTAGAAGTCGGCGATCTTCGAGAGCATCGTATCGAGGGCGCCGGTCTGTTCGCCGACGGCGATCATCTGCACGACCATCGACGGGAAGACGTCGGTGTCGGCGAGCGGCTCGCTGATGGTCTTTCCTTCTTCGACCGACTTGCGCGTCGCCATGATCGCGTCTTCGATGATCGAGTTGCCGGACGTACGCGCCGTGATCTGCAGACCGTCGAGGATGGGAACGCCCGACGACGTGAGCGTCGAGAGCGTGCGGCAGAAGCGCGCGACGGCGATCTTGCGGAGGAGAAGGCCGAACACCGGCGCCTTGAGCAGGATGCCGTCGATGACGCGCTTCCCCTTCGGCGTGGCGTGATAGCGCTTGATGGAGTACCACGCGGCGATGCCGAGGCCGGCCATGAGCCACCAGTAGTCGCCGATGAAGTTCGACAGCGCGATGACGACGCGCGTCGGCAGCGGCAGCGTGGCGCCGAGGCCGGCGAACAGCGAGGCGAAGACCGGGATGACCTTCCAGAGAATGACCGCGACGACGATGACCGCGATCGAGATGACGGCGACCGGGTAGATCATCGCCGACTTGACCTGCGAGTTCAGCTTGACCGACTTCTCGATGTACTGCGCGAGACGCTGCAGAATCGTGTCGAGAATACCGCCCGCCTCACCGGCGGCGACCATGTTCGTGAAGAGGTCGTTGAAGATCTTCGGATGCTTGCGCATGGCGTCGGCGAGCGAGGAGCCCGACTCGACGTCCTGCCGGATCGCGATGAGCGCGCGCTTGAAGTTCTTGTTTTCCTGCTGCGAGCCGAGGATCTCGATGCACTGCACCAGCGGGAGGCCGGCATCGATCATGACCGAGAACTGACGCGTGAAGATGGCGATGAGCTGAGGGGGAACCTTGCCGCCCGCCTTCGGGATGGCGATCTCTTTCCCCTTCTCCTTCACCGCGGTCACCACCACCTGCTGGCGGCGCATCGCGGCGATCACGGCGTCTTTCGAGTCCGCGACCAGCATCCCCGTCTGCGACTGACCGTTGCGTCCCGTTCCCTTCCATTCGAATGTGGGCATCGCTTCCTCCTGGATCCGACTACAAAAAAACTACGCCGTCCGCGGCCGTTGCATTCCCGTGGCCGGCGGCGCTCCCTGCGGCATGAGCGCTCCCGCTCCGCGGGAGATCATTTCCTGGAGCTCGTCGGGGTTCGACGAGCGAGAGAGGGCCGTCTGCAGCGTGATTGCTTTCTTAAAGTAGAGTGTTGCCAACGACTGGTTGAACGTCTGCATTCCGTATTTGGTCTGTCCAGTCTGCATCATCGAGTAGATCTGATGCACCTTGTCCTCTCGGATGAGGTTACGGATGGCGGCGTTCGGCACCAGGATCTCCATCGCCATCGCGCGCCCTTTTCCGTTCGCCTTCGGCAGCAGCGACTGACACAAGATCCCCTCGAGCACGAACGACAGCTGCGCGCGGATCTGCGGCTGCTGGTGCGCCGGGAAGACGTCGACGATACGGTTGATGGTCTGCGCGGCGGAGTTCGTGTGGAGCGTGCCGAAGGTGAGGTGGCCGGTCTCGGCGATGCGGAGCGCCGACTCGATCGTCTCGAGGTCGCGCATCTCGCCGATGAGCACGACGTCGGGATCCTGACGGAGCGCGCTCTTGAGTGACGCGGTGAACGAGTGCGTGTCGGCGTGCAGCTCGCGCTGGTTGACGATGCAGCTCTTGTGCTGGTGGAGGAACTCGACCGGGTCCTCGATCGTGATGATGTGCTGGTGGGTCTCGCGGTTGATCTTGTCGATCATGGCCGCGAGCGTGGTCGACTTGCCGGAGCCGGTCGGGCCGGTGACGAGGACGAGTCCGCGCGGCTTGCTGCAGATCTCCTCGACGACCGCCGGCAGTCCGAGCTCCTTGAACCCGAGTATCTCGTACGGGATCTGCCGGTAGACGGCGGCGACGGCGCCGCGCTGGTTGAAGATGTTCGCGCGGAAGCGCGCCAGCCCCTTGATGCCGAACGAGAGATCGAGCTCGAGGTCCTCTTCGAAGCGGTGCTTCTGGGCGTCGGTGAGCACCGAGTACGCGAGCTGCTTCGTCTCGGGAGCCGTCAGAGGCGGCATGTCGAGCGGCACGAGCTTGCCGTCGATGCGGATCTGCGGGGCGGAGTTGGTGGTGACGTGGAGGTCGCTGCCGCCGCGCTCCACCATTGTCTTCAGAAGCTGATGTAGGGTGACTGGCATTCGTTCTCCCGAGAGCTACAACACTGTTTCTCGAACGACTTCCTCGACCGTGGTGATTCCTTCTTTGATTTTAATCAGGCCGGAGCGGCGGAGGGTGATCATGCCGTTCTCGATCGCGCGTTTCTTGATATCGAGGGCGCTGCCGCCGGCGAGGATCATGTCGCGCAGTTCGTCGTCGATCTGCATGACTTCGACGAGGCCGACGCGTCCCTTGTAGCCGGTGTTGTTGCACTTGTCGCAGCCGCGGCCCTTGAACACCTTGAACGATCCGGTCTCGTCCTTCTTGTAGCCGAGGTTCACGAGCGCCTGCTGCGGCATCTCGACCTCTTCCTTGCAGTTCCCGCAGATGCGGCGGACGAGCCGCTGCGCCGCGATGAGCTGCACCGACGTCGCGACCAGGAACGGCTCGATGCCCATGTTCATCAGGCGGTTGATCGTCGACGGCGCGTCGTTCGTGTGCAGCGTCGAGAGCACGAGGTGGCCGGTGAGCGCCGCCTTGATCGCGATCTCCGCCGTTTCGAAGTCGCGGATCTCGCCGACGAGGATGATGTTCGGGTCCTGCCGCAGGAACGAGCGGAGCGTCGCGGCGAAGTTCAGCCCGATCGACTCCTTCATCTGCACCTGGTTGATGCCGGGGAGGTTGAACTCGACCGGATCTTCGGCGGTCATGATGTTCACTTCGGGCGAGTTGACCTTCGCGAGGGCGGAGTAGAGCGTGTTCGTCTTGCCGGAACCGGTCGGGCCGGTGACGAGCACCATCCCCCACGGCTTGAAGATCGCCTCCTCGAACTTCGCGAGCGACTCCGGCTCGAACCCGAGCTTCGTCATGTCGAGGCGGAGGTTGTCCTTGTCGAGCAGCCGGAGAACGATCTTCTCGCCGAAGAGCGTCGGGAGGACGGAGACGCGGAAGTCGAGCTCCTTGTTCTTGTCCTCGAGCTTGATCTTCAGCTTGATGCGGCCGTCCTGCGGGAGGCGCTTCTCTGAGATGTCGAGCTTGGAGAGGATCTTCATGCGCGACGTGATGGCGTCGCGCAGCTTCAGGGGCGGGTTCATGATCTCGTACAGGATCCCGTCGATCCGGAACCGGACGCGGTACTCCTTCTCGTACGGCTCGATGTGGATGTCGGACGCGCCGCGGCGGATGGCGTCGGTCAGGATCAGGTTCACCAGCTTGACGACCGGCGCTTCCTCCGCGCCTTCGGCAAGCGCCTCAACGTCGAGCTCCTCGTCTTCTTCGAGGACCTCGAGGTCTCCGCTCGCCTCGGTCTGGAGATCCTCCATGACCTTCTTGAGCTCGATCGACGACGTGGTGCCGTAGTAGTTGTCGATCGCCGCCTTGATCCCGAGCTCCGAGGCCACGACCGGCTCGACGTTGTAGCCGGTCATGAACTTGATGTCGTCCATGGCGAAGACGTTGGTCGGGTCCGCCATCGCGATGGTGATCGTCGCGCCGGTCTTGTTGACCGGGAGGATGTTGTACTTGCGGGCGACCTCGGACGAGATCAGCTTGATCACGCCCGGATCGATCTCGAAGTGCTGCAGGTTGATCGACGGAACGCCGAACTGCTGCGAGAGGCACTCGGTGATGTCTTCCTCGGCGACAAAGCCGAGCTTGATGAGCGTTTCCCCGAGCTTTCCGCCCGTTTCCTTCTGAACGCGCAGGGCTTCCTTGAGCTGATCCTGCGTGATCAGACTTGCTTTGGTCAGCAACTCGCCTAGGCGCACACTCATGTGGACGAAATTAGAGGGAACGGTACTCCGGCGCGGTGAACAATATCAATCGGAGGTTTATTTGGAGGGGCTATTTGGAGGGTCGACCTTCGCCGGGCTCAGCCGACCAGTAACCGCTCGAAACGCTTCGTAGCGTCGCGGTAATTGCACCGATCTTCGCCTCGGAGCGGATCTGGACCGGGAGGTGGCGCCAGTCGTCGCTGTACCAGATCGTCATCTGGCTCTTGGCGTCGTCACGGAAGATCCCGGCGGCCTGGGTGTGCGGCTCGACGACGAGGCAGTTGAATTTGCCGGCGGGCGTGTCGAGGGTCTCGGTGCGCACGGCGCGCGCCTCGACATCGCGCAGCTTGCCGTCCGCGATGATCGTGAAGCGGAGCACCTCGCCAACCTTCAGGGGGAAGCCGCGCATGTAATAGATGAGGGAGAGCGGATCGAAGACGATCGGAGGGGTAGGGATGAACTCGTCGCCGCGCCGCGTGGCGATGTGCGTCTCCGGATCGATCACGGTCGTCTCGTCCTTCGAGCTGCGGCCTTCCTTCAGCATCTTCCGGTAGTGCAGGGTCGTGAAGGTCTCGCGGGAGACGAAGGTCTCGATCTGGTCCCGGACCGAGTAGATGCGCGCGAACGACCTGCTCGATTTTCCGATCGAGGTGAGGCGATAGCGGCTGTCGTCGGCGGGAGCGATGGTCATCCGCGCGCCGCCGCCGGAGATGCGCAGCCAGACGAGGTCGTAGTCGAGCGTCTCGCCGTCGATGTAGACCTGCGTCAGCGGATTGCCGGCGCCGAGGGAGAGGAGCGCCGCGGCGACGAGCACGAAGAGCGCGCGTTTCATTCGATCATCGCCATTACTTCTTCAACGGCGATGGTCTCCATTCTCTTCGTTGTCTCGTAGGTCGAGATGCACCGTTGCAGTTGCGAGTAGGGTCCGTTGCGGCGTGGGTTGGTCGGGCCGTAGAGGCCGATGACCTTCGTCCCGAGCGCGTCGGCAAGGTGCAGCGGTCCGGTATCGCCGCCGACGACGACCGATGCCGTTTTCAAAAGCTGCGCGAGCTCGCGAAGCGACGTTTTCGGCGCCATGCGGCAGCCGATCGCGTGCGCACGCTCCTCTTCGCCCGGGCCCCAGACTGCGAGCGCACGGTCGCCGAGGCGTTCGGCGAGGGCGCGGAACCGCTCGACCGGCCACATCTTTTCGGGCCGGCCGGCGCCCGGCAGCAGGACGACCGCGCCGTGCGAATCGAGCTCACCCTTTGCGAAGGGGGCAAAATCGACTTCCGGCATCGTCACGCCCGCAAGCTGCAGGTTCCAGTCCACGACATGCGCCGAAGGATCGATGGCGACTTTCCTGGTGAGGAACCACGACGCCGGCTTCTCCTTGATGTACTGGCTCGCGAAGCCGATGCGCTCTTTCGCGCCGGAGGCGCGGGCGAGAAGCGACGATTTGATGAGTCCCTGAAAATCGATCGCGACGTCGAAGCCCCGGACGCCGTTTCTCGCAGCTCTCACGTTCGCAAACGACCACTTCTTCAGCGAGACCGGGATGGCGCGGACTCCCGCGACGATCTCGACCAGCTCGCGGTACGGCGTCTCGACCGCCCAGGCGATCTCGTCATACCGCTCCCGCAGCGCCACGACCGCCGGGATCGCGTGAATGACGTCGCCGAGGGCGGAGAGACGAACGACGAGGAGCTTCGTCACGGCTTCCGAAGCCGTCCGAGGAGCTCCCCTATGAGATCCGTTGTCGAGTGGTCCTTCGGATCGCCGACGATGGCGACACGCCCGCCGTACGAGCGGACGATCTCCGCTTCGGGCACCGAGTCGGCCGTGTAGTCGGTTCCTTTGCAGTGGACGTCCGGCTTGAGCGCGGCGATCAGCCGTTGCGGCGACTTGTCGCTGAAGATCGTCACGTACCCGACGCCGCGGATCGCCGAAACGATCTCCGCCCGCTCGTTCTCCTGCATCAGCGGCCGGTCGTCGCCTTTCAAAATCCGGGTCGACGCATCGCTGTTCACGCCGACCACCAGCACATCCGCCTCTTTTGCCGCCGCCTGGAGATAGCGCACATGGCCGACGTGGAGCAGGTCGAAGATGCCGTTCGCAAAGGCGATCGTCTTCCCGTTTGCGCGCTCGCGCGCGACGCTTGCGAGAAGCTCTGGCTCGCTGAGAATTGGGGCATTCATCGCGGCGCGCCCCTCATCCGGCCTCCGGCCACCTTCTCCCCGCTATCGCGGGGCGAAGGGTAATGACGAGACTCCTGCGCACGGCGGCTTTTCGTTTTTAACCCTCGCCCCGCGGAGCGGGGAGAGGGCGGCTCCGAGCGCAGCGAGGAGCCGGGTGAGGGGTGTTCCAACATGACGCTACTCACCCAACTCTTCATCCCGCTCGATGGCGTAACGAAGCTCGTCGTTTGACACGGTGGCCGTCCCCATCTTCATGACGACGATGCCGCCGGCGTAGTTCGCCAGTTTCGCGGCCTCGACGTATGACGCGCCGGCGGCGAGGGCGAGGGTGAAGGTGGCGATGACGGTGTCGCCGGCGCCGGTGACGTCGGCGACCTGGTCGGTGCCGGAGACCGGGATGAGCACCGGCTCGCGATCTTTTTCGAACAGCGCCATGCCGCGGCTGCCGCGCGTGATCAGCAGCGCTTCGGAATCGATCGATGCAAGCAGCTTCTCGCCGACTTCCATGAGCTTCTCGTCGTCGACGAGATCGATCCCAACCGCCTCCGCCGCTTCATCTTCGTTCGGCGTCGCCGCGGTGACGTTCGGGTACATGAGGAGGTCGTAGCGCGAGTCGAGCGTCACCGGCTTCTTGCCCGCGCTCTCGATCAGCCGCGATGCGACGCCCGGCGTCACGATGCCGTAGCCGTAGTCGCTGATGAGCGCCGCGTCGGCGCGCGCCATCTCGTCGCGAAGCAGCGCCGCGAAACGCTGCGCCTCATCCTCGCGCGACTCGAACTGGTCCTCGATGTCGTAGCGGACGATCTGCTGCCGCGCCGCGTGCGGGAAGCCGCCGAGGATGCGGACCTTCGTCGGCGTGCGATAGCGCGCGACCGGAACGATGCCGCTGCAGTCGACGCCGCGCGACGAGAGCGACTGCAGGAGCGCCGCGCCCGCCGCATCCTCGCCGACGACCGACACCGGCTTCGGCACGCCGCCGAGCGAGAGGATGTTGTGGATGGCGTTCCCGCCGCCGCCGAGGAGGATGTCCTCGCGGTCCTGGCGGAGGATCAGCACCGGAGCCTCGCGGGAGATCCGCTTCGGCGTTCCGTAAATGAAGTGGTCCGCTACGATGTCGCCGTAGACGACGACCAGCTTTCCCTTCATCTGTCCCGTGAGCTGGAGCAGTCTGCTGCGGGAGTACAAGCAACCGAAGAATATGGGCAAACTGATCGAAGGAGAAGACTTCTACTTCGAAGGACCGTACATGGTCTTCACCGAGAAGTTCCTGCGCGAGCGCGGCTACTGCTGCGAGTCGGGATGCAGGCACTGCCCGTACGGCTTCCGTCGCGATCAGCGCTCGGACGTTCCGGCCGACGTCTCGACCGACGACAACTCCGCCTGCTGAAGCTCGATCTTCTCGTCGGCGGTCAGCACGTTCTCGAGATCGATCAGCAGATACACCTCGTCGCCGTGGGGGACCACGGCGATTAGCAGCTCGCCGCGGATGCCGCGTACGAGCGGCGGGGGCGGGAGGAGGGCGTCCGAGGAAACGTTGACGATCCGGCGCACCTCGTCGACTTTGAGGCCGATCGTTCCCGCCGATGAATGCGTGATCAGCACCAGCGGCTCTTCGGCGCGCTCCTTCGAGCGCGGGTAGAGGCGGTCGCGGAGGTCGATGATCGGGATGACTTCATTGCGCAGCACGATGATGCCTTCGACGAAGGAAGGCGCCGTCGGCACGCTGGTCGAGCCGCTATACGGGATGATCTGCCGCACCGCCATGATGTCGAGGACGAACGTCTCGGGGCCGGCGCGGAAGGTGATGAGGCGGAGCTGTTGCGCGCCGTCGCTCACGCGCGCACCCGGAACTTGCGCACCTCTTCGTCGAGGCTGCGGATCGCGTCGTTCAGCAGGCTGACGGAGTCGATCATCTCCGCGGCCGAGGTGCGGTTGCCGTCGGCGATGGCGCGGACCTGCTCCATCGTCGCCACGATCCGTTCGCTCTCCTGCGACTGGCTGGCGGCGACCTGGAAGATCTCGTGGATCATGTCGATCATCCGCTCGGCGGCGGCGGAGATCATGCCGCTGCCGGTGCGCTGCTCGATCATCGCCTGGCGGACGTACTTGGTGACCTCGCGCATCGACTCGACCGCTTTCATGATGTGGTCGGAGCCCTGCGCCTGCTGCCGCGTGGCGGAGTTGATCTGCCCCGCCATCGACTGCAGCCGGTCGACCGCGCGCGTGACGTTCTCGCTCCCAGCGGTCTGCTCGCGCGTGGCGCTGGCGATCTCTTTCCCCATCTCGGACGACTTCGACGCCGACTCGAGGATGTTGTTCAGCGCGCGTCCCGCTTCGTGCGAGAGCGACACGCCGTCTTCGACGAGCCGCGAGCCGGCGGCCATCGCCTGCAGAGCGTTCGAGACTTCGTCCTGCACCGCGCGGATGAGGTTTGCGATGTCGCGCGTCGACGACGCCGTCCGCTCCGACAGCTCGCGGATCTCCGCCGCGACGACCGAGAAGCCCTTGCCGTGCTCGCCCGCCTGCGCCGCGAGGATTGCGGCGTTCAGCGCGAGGAGGTTCGTCTGCTCCGCGACGTCTTCGATGACGTTGAGGATCTTGCCGATCGCGATCGAGCGATCGCCGAGGCGCGCGACGACCGTGTTGGCTTCGACGACCGACTTGCGGATCTGCTCCATCCCGTCGATCGTCTCGCGCACCGCCTTCATGCCGCTCTCCGCCGCCTCGGCCACCGCGTTCGAGAGGTTCGCCGAGCGCGCCGCGTTCCCTTCCACCTGCCCGATCGACGCCGACATCTCCACCATTGATGAGGAGGTGTCGGTCACGAAGTTCGTGAGATAGACGACGTTCTGATCTACCTCTGAAATGGAGGACACCATCTGCGACGTCGCAGACGCGGTCTCCTCGACCGAGCTCCAGAGCGTGTCGGTGTGGCGGCTGACCTCTTCCATCGACGCCACCATCTCCAGCATCGAAGACGACGTCTCTTCCGACGACGCGGAGAGTGCCTCGACGTTGTCGGTGATCTTCCGGACGCCGCCATTGAGGTGGTCGATCGAGGAGTACATGTCGCCGATGATCGAGCGCTGCTCATCCACGCGTTCCATGACCGTCCGCGAGCGCCCGCTGACCGACTCGACGACCGTCTTGAGTTTCTGCTGCGCGGCCGCGAGGCTCTTGACCGTTCGCTCCAGGTTCGCCGCCATGGCGTTGAACGACTGGCCGAGCGATCCGATCTCGTCCTCGGTCGTCACCTCCGTTCGGTGCGTCAGGTCGCCCTGCGCGATCCGTTGCGCGGAGTCGGACAGGACGAGGATCGGCTTCACGAGCGAGCTCGAAGCGAGCACCGCGAGGCCGACCGCGATGACGATCGCGATGATCATCACGAGGACGTTCGTCGTCCACATCGCGCTCGTCACTTCGTCGGCGCGCCGGTCGTTGACGAGGAGCCGGAACCATCCGCGCGGATGCGCGGAGTCCGCCGCTCCTTCAAAGAACGGGACGACGAAGAGGTGCAGCGGCTGTTTGCCTGCGTTGAAGTCGATCTGCTGCCGCTTGATGCCGAGCTGCTGCGACGTCACTGCGGCAGGCGGCTGCGCGCCGCTGTGTGCCATCACGCGGCCGTCGGCGGCGACGAAGTCGACGTACTGCACCGACGGGTTCTTCGAGAGGTCGTCCGCGATCTTCTGCAGATAGCTGTCGAGCGCCGCGCTGACGTACGAGCCGCCGGTCGACTGCACCGTGTCGGCGATCGCTCCCGCCTGCTCCAGCGTCAGCGATCGGATCGTGCCGCGCAGGCGGTAGTGATCGATCCCGACGATGATGATCGCCGAGATGAACGTCAACAGCGCGAACGCGACGACGAACTTCGCCCGAATCCCGAAGCGCGTCTCGACCAGTTTTTCCGAAGCCATAGGACCGGCGGGATCATAGCGGCATAGGTGCATAGCCGCATAGCGGCATAGCGACGCGGTTCTTCCTATGTCGCTATGCCGCTATGCACCTATGCCGCTATCATCGTTCCACATGCCCCTGATTCGTTGTCCGAAATGCGGCCAGGCGTATGACGTCCCGGGCGCGGTGGCGGTCCATCTTCCGAACTCCATCGCGACGTGCCACTGCGGCGAATGGCTCGCCGGGAGCAAGGCGGCGGTGCTGGCGCGGATGCTCGATCCGACCAAAATCCGGGAAGTCGATCTGCAGCCGTACCGCGTCTCGGAGGACGCCGAGCCGCAGCCGGCCGCGGCTCCCGCGCCGGCGGAGCCGAACAAGCCGCGCTCGATCCGGATCACGGCGCGCGGCGGCGCCGAGTCGGTCGCGCGCGTCTTCACGATCCATCAGCACCCGCTCTGGATCGGCCGCCGCGGCTCGCACGTCGAGCTCGCGGAGGCGGAGCTCGACCTCCGACACTGTTCTATATTTTTGCGAGGCGACGATCTGGTCGTCCGCGATGCAGGGTCACATCTCGGCACGTTCCTCGACGGGGCGAAAGTCGACGAGGCGGTCATCGGCGACGGCGCGCACGTGCTGCGGGTCGGCGCGGCGCTCGTCTCGATCGAGCCGACCAGCGAGACAGGCGTCCCGGTCGAGCCGATCTCGCAGGACTCGGTTCCGGTAACCGGCGAGCACGAGATCTTCGAGACGATCACCGCGCGCGAGCTCGCCGAGCAGGAGGCGAAACGCACGGTGCTCGTCTGCATCGACGGCGCGCTGAAGGGGCAGGAGTTCGAGCTCCCGCCGACGGGCCTCGTCGTCGGCAGGGAAGGGCACGTCCGCGTTCCCGACGAGTACCTCTCCCGCCGCCACTTTGAAGTCGTCAAGGACGAGGAAGGGATCGTCCGCGTCCGCGACCTCGGCAGCCGCAACGGAACGTTTCTCAACACGATGCCGGCGCGCGATACGAAAGTGCATCCCGGCGACGTGATCCAGGCAGGCGTGAACCGGTTCCGGATCGAGCAGCGCGCGCTTTAACGAGTCTTTCCCAAATCGCGCGTTGTGCGAAAACTTGGGACTCCGTATACTCCGCCCCCAAATCCCCCGGAGGTCGAATCGATGAGTACCGTCGAAACCGCGACAGCGCGCATCATCGCGCCGCTCTCGGCCATGCTCCAGAAGCCGCTCGCCCTCGTTGACGGCCAGTCGCCGGAGGCCAGCCATTCGTTCGCGATCCGCTTCAGCGTCCCCCGTCTCGCCATCGTGGCGGCGGACGGTTCGCCGTTCGCGGAGAACGAGCGGCGCCTGCTCAACGAGATCTTCGAAGTGATCCGCATCGCGCAGGAGAACGAGGACAAGTACCGCGAGCTCGAGGAGCGGATGATCAGCCTCCAGCGTGAGAACCTCGATCTCACCGTGAAGAACCGCACGCTGAACGAGGTTTCGTCGCGCGACACGCTGACCGGCCTCTACAACCGCTGGTACGTCATCGAGAAAATCGACTCCGAGATCAATCGCGCGCTCCGCCACGGCTCGCCGATGGCGCTGCTGATGCTCGACATCGACCATTTCAAGAGCGTCAACGACACGTACGGCCACTCGGTCGGCGATCAGGTGCTGCAACTGGTCGGCAAGACGCTGAAGGAAAGCTGCCGCGTGTACGACGTCCCGGGCCGCTACGGCGGGGAGGAGTTCTGCGTGGTGCTGCCGGAGACGCGCGTCGGGAACACCAGCGTCGTCGCCGAGCGGATCCGCCACCGCCTCTGCACCACGCCGATGATCGTCGGCGACGAAGCGCTGAGCGTCACGGCCTCGTTCGGCATCGCCGGCATCGACTGCACGCCCGAGGAAGGCATCCTCAGCCCCGCGGCGCTCATTGATCGTGCCGACCGCGCCCTCTATTCAGCCAAGCACAACGGCCGCAACCGAGTGGAGCTGTGGGAAGGCGCCGTCGTCGGCCGCGCGGATGAGGGCGTCAGCCACTAGAGCTCGATCGCACGTTTATTTGCGTATACATTCCCCCGCCGCCGGTGTATGGTGGTTCAGCGTCGAGGAATCTTCCTCGCCTCTTCAGTCCATCTGAACTAAGTCAGATACTCTGGACTCACCCCTCTTAGCTTTCCTTCTTTCGGCCGGCGTGTCTCTACGCGCTGCCGCTGTTAGAACTGCCGGTACCACCGGCCAGGAGCAACAAATGAAACTCTACGTGGGAAATCTCTCCAAACAGGTCACGGACGCACAGCTCAACGATCTCGCCACACCGTATGGAAAGCCGGTTTCGGCGAACGTCGCAACAGAGCGTGGCAGCGGTGAGTCGAAGGGATTCGGCTTCATCGAGTTCGGCACGGATGACGAGGCGAAAGCCGCGATCACCGGTCTCGACGGCCGCGACGTGAACGGCCAGGCCCTGAAGGTCAACGAAGCGAAGCCGCGCAAAGACAACGCTCGCTTCTGACGCACGTCTGACGTCCAACGCCGGGAGGGCGGCCGCACCGCGGCCGTTCTCCCCAGAACTACGGAGGATCGCATGTTGTTCTTGGTATCGGTCGTTGCTTTGGGCGTCATCGTAGCTCTCGCTTGGAACCTGTATCAGCGTGTCGGCGCCTCGCGCATCGATGCGCTCGCGAACAAGCGGCGCGCGACCTCGCGCACCGTCACCAGCGGCGAGTTCGTCGACGGAAACCGGCACATGAAGGTCGCGCTCGCGCTCACCAGCACGGACCTCTACTACGAGAACGCCGACATGAAGGCGTACCTCGACCTCCGCTGGGTGCAGGAAGTCGAGTACGACACGTGCCTCGCCACGGGACAGGAAGTCGCGGACGGCAAAGTCCTGCGGATCCGTTGCTACAGCCAGGTATTCGAGTTCGTTCTGCCGAATGAGGTCGTCCCGACGTGGCACCTGATGCTGCCGCAACGCCGCGCGGTCGAGATGCCCGCTGTCATCGCGCCGGTCGCGGCGGCGGCGGTATGAGAATCGCCGTCAACGAGCGCGGACTCGGGCTGCGGGAACGCCTCCGCGACCGTCTCGACCAGGCCGCTCAACTCCGCTGCAAAGAACACAACGCGCCGGTCATCGCCGTCACGATCCACGGCCGCGAAAACGGCTGGTTCGATTCGATCTGGACCACTTGCTGTTCCTCGCTCGAGCAGCGCGCGATCTCGATCGTCAAGGATCGGTGCTAAACGGGTATCGATGAAACCACGATCCGCCGCATCGCGGTGCTGGGAAACCATCTACCGCGCCAGTGCGGGATCGCCACCTTCACAACCGACCTGAGCGACGCGATCGCGGCCGCTCGCCCCGATCTCGACTACTTCGTTCTGGCGATGAACGACGGCCGCCATCAACACGCCTATCCCGGCCGCGTCCGATTCGAGCTGACCGACAGCGACGCCGGCGCCTACACCCGCGCCGCCGACTTCCTCAACGTCAATGCCGTCGACGTGATCTCCGTGCAGCACGAATACGGGATCTTCGGCGGAAAAGCGGGAAGTCATCTCCTGCCGTTGCTGCGGGAGTTGCGCATGCCGGTCGTGACGACGCTCCACACGATCCTGGCGTCTCCCGATCTGCATCAGCGCCGGGTGATGGACGAGATCACCTCGCTCTCCGACCGCCTCGTGGTGATGACATCCGCGGGCGCCGATCTGCTGCGCGAAGTCCACCACGTCGACGCGGCGAAGATCGACATCATCCCGCACGGCATCCCGGACATTCCATTCGCCGGCAGCAAGAGCCGCCTCGGCGTCGACGGACGGCCGCTCATCCTCACCTTCGGCCTGCTGTCGCCAGACAAGGGGATCGAGAACGTCATCGACGCGCTCCCTGCGATCCTCTCGCACTACCCCGACGTGGTCTACATCATCCTCGGCGCCACGCATCCGCACATCATCGAACGCCAGGGAGAGACCTACCGCCTGATGCTCGAGAACCGCGCCATGCGCCTGCGCGTCGACGGCAACGTCATCTTTCACAACCGCTTCGTCAGCCAGGCGGAGCTCTCGCACTTTCTCGCAGCGGCCGACATCTACGTCACGCCCTACCTCAACCCCGAACAGATCACCTCCGGGACGCTCGCATACGCGCTCGGAGCGGGGAAGGCCGTCATCTCGACGCCGTACGTCTACGCTCGCGAGCTCCTTGCCGGCGGACGAGGCATCCTCGTGCCGTGGAAGGACCCCGACGCGATCGCCACGGAGATCATCGGGCTCCTCGACAATCCGGAACGCCGGATCGAGATGAGTCACCGCGCGGCCGAGTACGGGCGCGCGATGCTTTGGCCCGCGGTTGCGGAGTCGTACATGCGGACGTTCGAGCGCGCCCGCGAGGAACATGGTCATCGAGCGCGGACGGCATTCCGTGCGCACACGCTCGCCACGCGTCCCGCCGACCTGCCGCAGCTCAACCTCGATCACGTCGAGGTGATGAGCGACGACACCGGGATGCTGCAGCACGCCGCCTTCAACGTGCCGCGCTACGAAGAGGGCTACTGCCTCGACGACAACGCGCGCGCGCTGTTGCTGATGACGCTTGCCGAGGAGGCGGGATCGAGCGATCCGCGTCTCGTGCGCAAGCTGACGTCGCGCTATCTCGCGTTCGTCCACCACGCGTTCAATCCGCGGCTTCGGCGATTCAGGAACTTCATGTCGTACTCCCGGAACTGGCTCGAGGAGCAAGGCTCCGAGGATAGTCACGGCCGCGCGCTGTGGGCCCTCGGCACGGTCGTGGGCTGCTCGGCCGACCCCGGACGCCAAAGCCTCGCGGGCGCCCTTTTTCACAACGGACTTCCTGCCGTCGCGGAATTCCGAAGCCCGCGCGCCTGGGCGTACGCCCTGCTCGGGATCGAGCAGTACCTGCGCGCATTCGAAGGCGATCGCAACGTGCAGGCCGCCGGACGCGAGATCGCCGCCCGCCTCTTTCATCTCTTCCGGCAGACGAATCAACCCGACTGGCCGTGGTGCGAAGACAGCGTCACCTACTGCAACGCGCGCCTCCCGCAGGCGCTGATCGCGACCGGTTCATGGACCGGCGACGAAGCGATGACAGCAACCGGACTGCACTCGCTCGAATGGCTGATGAGCATCCAGCGGACGCCGGACGACTACTTCGCGCCGATCGGCACGAGGGGCTTCTTCGAGCGCGGCATGACCGCGGCTGTCTTCGATCAGCAGCCGGTCGACGCGTGCGCCACCGTGTCCGCCTGCATGCATGCGTTCCGCGCGACGGGCGACCATCGCTGGGCGGAACACGCGCGCCGCGCCTTCACCTGGTTCCTCGGCCAGAACCAGCTGCAGCAGCCGCTCTACGACCCGCTGACCGGCGGCTGCCGCGACGCGCTCCACGTCGATCGCGTCAATGAGAACGAGGGCGCCGAGTCGACGCTGTCGTTCCTCCTCTCGCTCATGGAGATGCAGACGGACGAGGTGCGCTGGAACGCCATGCAGATCCCGGTCGCCGAACCGGTCGAGGCGCTCATGGCGGTGAGCCTGACGCCATGAGCGCGGTTCCGCAGTACGAAACGCTTTTCTATCGTAGCGACAAGAATCCTATCCTGAGCGCGGCCGACTGGCCGTACCCCGTGCACACGGTGTTCAACGCCGCCGCGACGCTGCTTCAGGACGGCACGACGCTGCTGCTCTGCCGCGTGGAAGACCGGCGAGGACATTCGCACCTCTGCGCCGCGCGGTCGAAGGACGGCGTCAGCGGATGGGTGATCGATTCCGCGCCGACCCTTCACGGCGATCCGGAGAGTCATCCCGAAGAGCTGTGGGGCATCGAGGATCCGCGGATCACGTTCGTTCCGGAGCTCGGCAAGTACGCGATCGCGTATACGGCATTCGGAAAGGGCGGTCCGGGCGTGTCGCTGGCGCTCACTGAGGATTTCGTCCGCTTCGAGCGGTGCGGCCTCGTGATGCAACCCGACGACAAGGACGCGGCCCTGCTGCCGCGCCGCGTCAACGGAATGTTCGCGCTCGTCCACCGGCCGATCGCCGATTCCGGAGCGCACGTCTGGATCTCGTATTCGCCCGATCTCCGCAGCTGGGGCGGCCACAAGATGATGCTGCAAGCCCGCCGCGGCTCGTGGTGGGATGCCAACAAGGTCGGCCTCTCGCCACCGTTGATCGAGACCGAACGCGGCTGGCTCATGCTCTACCACGGCGTCCGCAATACCGCCGCCGGCTGTCTCTACCGCCTCGGCGCCGCGCTGTTCGATCTCCAGGAACCCGACCGCCTCCTCCTCCGCGGCGACGAGTGGATCTTCGGCCCCGAAGCGCCCTACGAGACCCACGGCGACGTCTCCTACGTCACCTTCCCCTGCGGCACGACCGTCGCTCCGGACGGCGACACCCTGAACCTCTACTACGGCGCCGCCGACACCTGCATCGCCGTCGCCCAAGGCAGCATCCGCCAGATCCTCGCCTGGCTGGATCGGCAGGGGACGGTTCTGGCGGTTTGATGGCATTATTTGATCGGCACCATCATGGATAGAAAACCGCGAAAGAAGCTAGCGGCCGTTCGAGAATCTCCCCGCAACTGGCCCAAGGGCTACGTAGCATCGTTTGGCGGCGTGTCCGACGATTTCGAGCGTCCGGCTCAGGACAGAGTGCGCTCACAAAGCGCAGGGCAAGAAACCGTCAGACCCAGCCGCGGAGCGGCGAAATCTCGTTAGCCCACGGCGTCAGCCGTGGGAAAGAAAGCCTCTCAATTCAAGCGAGCCGCGGAGCGGCGACATGTTCCCGCGACGACAGGAATATCGCGCGCTCCGCGTCGACTCGTCACCCCCGCCGCGCCGCCTCGATCGCAGCGATGTCGATCTTCTGCATCGTCATCATCGCGTCGAACGCCCGTTTGGCTTCAGCGCCGCCAGCCGACATCGCGTCCGTCAGCGCGCGTGGAGTGATCTGCCAGGAGAGGCCCCAGCGGTCCTTGCACCAGCCGCAGTCGCTCTCCTGGCCTCCGTTGCCGACGATCGCGTTCCAGTAGCGGTCGGTCTCTTCCTGGTCGTCCGTCGCGACCTGGAACGAGAACGCCTCGGTCTGCTGGAAAGTTGGCCCGCCGTTCAGCCCGAGGCAGGGGATGCCGAGGACGGTGAACTCGACGGTCAGTACCTGGCCGGCCTTCCCGCCCGGAAAGTCGCCCGGCGCCTTGTGAACGCCCGTGACTTCGCTGTTCGGGAAGGTCGCCGCGTAGAACCGCGCCGCTTCCTCCGCGTCTTTGTCGAACCACAGGCAGATCGTGTTCTTCGGTTTCATGGTGCTCTCCCACGTGCAAGTCTCGCACGCAGGACGCTCTTCGTGTGGCGCCGGCAATCCTGCCGGCGCTCGCCGGCCCGGAAGTCTGCCCCTGCCGCGAACCGTCCGGCCAATGCCGCAACTCGCCCGGCCCGTGCCGCGCGTCGCTTGGCCATGGTCGCGCCGCTTTCTTCCCGTGTCGCGAGACTTCCGGCCAATGTCGCGCCGCTTCCCACCACCGTCGCGAGCCTTGTTGCCACTGTCGCGCGCGCTCCCACCAGTGTCGCGCGCGTTGCTACCACTGGCAGCACGCCCTCCCACCAGTGGCCGCGTGGCTTCCCACCAGTGTCGCGCGGCTTCCCACCAGTGTCAGCAGGCCTCGCGACACTGGCAGATTGGCCTCCCACCAGTGACATTTTGCTTCCCACCAGTGACATTTTGCTTCCCACCAGTGACATTCGGCTTCCCACCAGTGACATTCGGCTTCCCACCAGTGACATTCGGCTTCCCACCAGCGACATTCGGCTTCCCACCAGCGACATTTCGCCTCGCGACGAGTGCCATTTCGATCGAGAAGTGTCATCACTACAGAGACTTACACGCATGTTGCCGACGCGGAGCCGAAGTCGCAGGTGTCGTGCGGCATCCTCGGAAACGCATCCCGGACCGCATGCGAGCCGGCGTGGCTTCTGAAGGAGCACGCGAGATTTCGGGAGACGCGCGCGTGGTTCACGGAGACGCACGCGCGGTGAACACAGGCGCGCGGGCGGTTAACAGAGATGCGCGCGTGGTTTACAGAGGCGCACGCCTGGTTCACGAAGAGGCGCGCGTGGCTAACACAGGCGCGCGGGTGGTTAACACAGGCGCGCGGGTGGTTAACAGAGGCGCGCGGGTGGTTAACAGAGACGCGCGAGCGGTTAACAGAGACGCGCGAGCGGCTAACAGAGATGCCCGAATGGCTAACAGAGATGCCCGAGTGGCTAACACAGATGCCCGAGTGGCTAACACAGATGCGCGGGCGGCTAACAGAGATGCGCGCGTGGATCACGGTGCGGAACGCGGGGTTCGTGGGAAAGCACGCGTTTCTGACACAGGCGCACGCGCGCCGAACGGCGTTAACGCGCCGTCCATAGTGTTCGCGGGCGTGGCTCCACGAGTAGACACGCAGGCGACACCGTCGGACACATGTCGAAACTATGCTCCGCGGTCCCGGACCTCGGCTCCGTGGTGCCGAACCTCGGCTCTCACAGAGTGGGGGCACGCATAAGGTCCGGAATCGCATGAGTGCTCTCCGACCGCCCGGTCGTCGCAACGCCGGTGCCCCGAAAGACCTTAGCGCTTCGGTGTCTTGATGTCGTCGAGAAGTTCGCCCGGACGGATGCTGAGTGCGCGAGCGATACGCAGGATCAACGTCAACTTCGGCACGTTGTCACCTCGTTCGCAGAATCCGATTTGAAGCGCGGACACTCCCGCCACCTCTGCCAGCCGCTCCTGCGTCCATCCCTTCGCCTCCCGGCGCTCGCGGACGGCGGCGCCGAAGGCGATCGCTTCGGCAGCCTTCTTTGCTCTTGGTGGCATCCACTTGAACATTGCCACGGCAAATATTAAACTCCACTTGCCGTGGCAAGTAACGCATCCGTTTCTGTCCACCCTTCGAAGCGAGTTCTCGATCGTTTCCACACCGTGCGGCAGCAGGCGGAACGCCTCGTGGAAATCGCGGACGAAGAGGACCGTCTTCGCGAGCGGCTGGAAGAGCTCTGGCGAGAGAAGACGATGCTCGTCGCCCACCTGGCGGATGACGCGCGGGCGGCGGCGGAGGCGGAGGTTCGGGAGATGCTGATGCGAACGTTAGCGAAGGCCCGACGGCCGGCGTCAGCGGAAGTCGTCTAGTTTGAGGTCGAAGTTGTAACCGGTCGCTTGCGAACGTTGGCGAACCAGAGGGCCACTAAGTGGAGCAGAAAACCTGTCCCCAACAGTAGCTCGTAGGTCCACGCTTCGCTCAGTTCTTGGCGAGCGCTTCGGCTCCCCGAGACAGCAGATTCAAGTTCTGCCTGAACAGTCTCGACGTCCATTTGGTCGTTATCGGTAGTTCCTTGATTCGACAGCGCGGCTCGGTCGAAGGCTGCGAGCGCGGACACGTCTGTTAGCTTCTTCCGGAGGGTTGCCTCGCGAGAGGTTGCATCCGCTAGATGAACCCTCGCTCGTAGCAAGGGGCGTGCTTCCTGGAGCGCCAAAATTGTTGCTGCGAGACAAACGGTGGCTACGTAAATGCGCAGAACGCTCATCGGCGGCCACTACTTGGCGGGCCGGACCCTGAGTTCTTTCGTGTCCGGGTTGTACTCCGCGCCGTCGGTCTCCAGCATGTCCTTGTATCGCAAAAAGGTCCCCGCGTCCGGGGCTTCGAGCCGATCGCGCCTCAAGCTTTCGGATTCAAGGCCGTATTCGATCACGAAGTAGTCGACGCCGCCGGAGTCGTAGCGATGCACTCGAGACCACATCGTGAAGGAACTATAGCGCACAAGAAATACATGAAGTGTGGAGGCCCTCGCCCACTGCCACCCTTCGCCTCTCCTTGATGGCCGATAAGGGACGGGGTCAAGTTCTGCGGTTGATCCGATTCGAGTTCGCGAGCAAGTCCATCGATCGCTACTTTTGTGGTTCTCGGCTGGCTACATCAATCGCAGTCTGACCAGTGTCTGACGGCCCTTAGCCGTGATTGCGTAGGCGTTGTTCGTTATGCGTGTCAAATCCCGCAAGCTGCAGTGTGCATCACCAGAGCGTTCCAGTTTTTCCAGTTGATACTGCGCTCGCTGTATCGTCAGCCGAAACGCGGACGCGACCTCTTGGGCGTGATAGCTCCTGAAGTCCTGCGCTAGGAGCTGAAGAATCTCCAAATCGAAGGGCGACATCTCGGAATCGCTCCATGGGTGAGTCGCGGCCTTCGGTCCCCATGCAATGGCGGAGAGCCATACAAGTCCGAAGGTGAACGCGTAGAAGCGTCCCCACGGAGATGAGAGCCAAGGGAGCACCGGCCCGAGCCAATGTTGCACGCGCACGACGGAGTCCACCACGAACTGAAGGGTGGACATGTGACCAGCGATGGCCCAGACGAAGAGAGCCCAACCCGGCAGCGCCTTCGGCCTGAAAAACTGGCGCAAGTGAGGATTGGCAGGCAGGCGAAGAGGCACGGAGAGACGATAATAGCGCTCCGGCCGCAAAATTTCGTCGCACTTACGCTTGACTTTCGCCCAGTTACCGCCCATATTGTCTTTTCACGAGGCAAACATGCGGTATCTGACAGAGCGGCAGCGGGACATCCTGAACTTCATCCGGGACTTCCAGCAGAAACGGGGCGTTGCACCGACGCACCGGGAGATCTGCGATCACTTCGGGTTCTCTTCCTACGGGACCGTCTACAAGCACCTTTCGCTTCTCGAGAAGAAGGGGCTGATCCGGCGGGACTGGAACCAGAAGCGGGGGGTCGAGGTGGTGGAGGACGAGAAGCCGGCGCCGATTGTCCGGCAGCCGGAGCCGTCCGGGGTCCGGGACCTGCCTCTGTTCGGCTACATCGCCGCCGGCCGGCCGCTCGATGTCGAGCGCTCGGACGAGACGATCCCGGTGCCGGAGCACCTCACCACGCGCGGTGAGAACTACGTGCTGAAGGTCCGCGGCGACTCCATGGTGGACGACGGGATCCTCGACGGCGACCTCGTGATCATTGCCCGCCGCGACGACGCGACCAACGGAGAGATGGTCGTCGCCAACGTGAGCGGGGAGGTGACGCTCAAGCGTCTCTACAAGGAAGGCGAGCGCGTTCGCCTGCAACCGGCGAATTCGATGATGGGCCCGATCTACGCGTCAGCGCGCGACGTGATGGTGCAGGGTGTCGTTGTCGGTCTCATGCGCCGCTTTTAGCGCTGACGAAAGGTGAGGGAATCATCATGGATATCGTTCTCAAACTTCGCGAAATCCGCCGCGTACGCGGCCTGAGCCAGAAAGATGTTGCCCGCCTTTCGGGCGTTGGCGAGAAGACGATCAGCTCCTTCGAGACGGGCGAGCGCATCGGCTCCCTGAAGCTCGCGCAGCTCAAGCGGCTCCTGGCCGTCTACGGGCTGACCGAGGCCGACTTCTTCAGCGCCAAGATCGAGCGGGAGATCGCGCCGTGGGAGCTGGAGGAAGACGAGTTCGCGCTCACGCGCGTGGTCGACGAGCTGCGTGCCCTGCCGAAACAGGTCAAGAAGACGATCCTCGGCAAGTTCCAGCTGATGCTCGACACGGCGGCCGACCTCCACGACCCGCACCGCGAGAAGCGGCCGGCCTACGTCCGCGAGAACCCCGAGTGGCACATGCTGACGTCGCGGAATTAGCCGAAGATGTGCAGCAGTGACGCCTCGAGCGTCGGATAGCGAAACGTGAACCCTTCGCGCTGCAGGCGCGAAGGGACGGCTCGCTGGCCGCCGATGAGCGCTTCGTCCGCCAGGCCGCGTCCGAAGAGGAGGCGGAGGGCGAACGCGGGGACGGGAAGGATCGCGGGGCGGTGGACGGCGCGGCCGAGGGCTCGGGAGAACTCGCGGTTGCGGACGGGGGTGGGGGCGGTGACGTTGTAGATGCCGCGCGCCGAGCCTGTGTCGATGGCCCACTCGATCGCGCGGATGACGTCGTCGCGATCGACCCACGACATCCACTGCTTGCCGTTCCCGATCGGGCCGCCGGCGCCGAAGTAGAACGGCGGGAGCATCTGCTTCAGCGCCCCGCCGCTCTTGTCGAGGACGACGCCGAACCGGAGCAACACGACGCGTGCGAATGAATCGGCTTCGCGTGCCGCCGACTCCCACTGGTCGACGAGCTCCGCGAGGAAGCCGGGGCCGCGTGCGCCGCTCTCGTCGAACGTCTCGTCGCTGATGTAGCCGTAGTAGCCGACGGCGGACGCCTCGATCAGAACTCGCGGTTTCGCGTCGATCAAGGCGCGAAGCGGAATGAGACGAGACGAGGTGAGCTGCGCCTTACGCGACTCCGTCCACCGTCCCCCGGCAATGCTGGCGCCGGCGAGATTGACGACGGCGTCGGCCTCCCGGACGTGCGACACCCACGGGCCGGGCGAGGGCGGGTGCCACTCGACGCCATGTTTCGGATCGCGCGAGAGGACGACCACCTCGTCGCCACGCTCCCGCAGCCGCGACACGAGCGGCGTCCCGATGAACCCGGTCCCGCCGGAGACGACGATCTTCATGGCGGCATTCTCTCCCAAAAAAATTTGCCCCGGCTACGCGCCGGGGCACCCGATGAAAGAGAGGAGGTAGGAGATTTGGTTTTTCGTCGTCTCTGATCAATCTGACGACCCGAAACCGGAAAAGTTACGCTCAGCCGATCCGCGATCTTGCGACCACGCGGCGGGGGTCGCCGGCCATGTTTTCTCTCTGCAAACCGGCGAACGCGATCATCGCGGCGTTGTCGGTGCAGTAACGCTTTTCCGGCAAACGAACGGTGACATCGTGCTTGTTGCACCACTCCAGCATGCGGTCGCGCAGGACGCCGTTGGCGGCGACGCCGCCCGCAATAGCGAGCTCGGAAGGACGTCCGGCCACCCGCGCCCAGATGACTTCCAGGCGGTCGAACAGCTGAGCGATTAGCGCATCCTGGAACGTGGCGCAGAAATCGGCGAGCGCCTGCGGATCGCCGTCGACGCTGATGTTCTGCTCGCGTGCGAGACGGATCGCTCCCGCCTTGATCCCCGAGTAGGAAAAGTCGGCCGACTCATCCTTGAACTGCGGCACTGGAAAAGGAAACCGCTTGGGATCGGCGTGTCCCTCGCGCCCTTGCTTCTCGATCTGCGGTCCGCCGGGATACGGCAGTCCGACGAACTTCGCGACCTTGTCGAACGTCTCGCCGATGGCGTCGTCGCGCGTGCGATTCAGCATCGTGACCGCGCCGCGGCGTACGTCATAGATCGACGAATGGCCGCCCGAGATCACGAGCGACAGGAATCGCTCCGGCAACGGCAACGCGGGACCTTCGCGCTGAAGGTACGGCGAGAAGATGTGGCCTTCGAGGTGATTGATCGGGATGAGAGGGATGCCGAGGCCGTAGGCGAGACCTTGCGCACCGGCGACGCCGACGAGGAGCGCGCCGATGAGTCCCGGCGCGCTGGTGACCGCGATCTCTTCGACGTCCTTCCATTCAGCTTGCCCGTCCGCGAGCGCCCGGGTCACGAGTGGGAAGAGGTGCGCGAGGTGCTCGCGCGACGCGATCTCCGGCACCACGCCGCCAAACGGCTGATGGCGCTCGATCTGCGAAGCGATGTGATTCACGCGCACCGTGCCGTCGCGTTCCAGCAGCGCCACGGACGTCTCGTCGCAGGAGGTCTCGATCCCGAGAATCATGGGGCGGGCAACTATAATCGCGCGCCGCTACGCCGATGAAAGAAGAACTCGCCACTCGATACAACCCCGCCGACTTCGAACAGCGCATCTACGCGTTCTGGGAGAGCGGCGGTTACTTCACTCCGGTGGTCGACCGCGAGCGGCCGAAGTTCTCCATCGTCATCCCGCCGCCGAACGTGACGGGGCGCCTCCACATCGGCCACGCACTCGTGAACACGCTGCAGGACATCGTCGTCCGCTGGAAGCGGATGAGCGGCTACAACACGCTCTGGCTCCCCGGCACCGACCACGCCGGCATCGCGACGCAGATGGTCGTCGACCGCAAGCTGACCGAGCGCGGCATCTCCCGTTTCGAAATCGGCCGCGACAAGTTTGTCGAAGAAATCTGGAAGTGGAAAGAGCAGCACCGCTCCGAGATCAAAGACCAGCTCGCGCGACTCGGCGCGTCCGCGGACTGGACGCGCGAGCGCTTCACGCTCGACGAGAACCTCTCGCGCGCCGTGCGCCACGTCTTCGTCCGTCTCTACGAGGACGGCCTGATCTATCGCGACATCGCGATGGTGAACTGGTGCCCCTTCTGCCGCACCGCGATCTCCGACATCGAAGTCGAGTACCGCGAGCGCAACGGAAAGCTCTACCACATCGACTATCCGATCGAGGGGACGACGCGGCGGCTCACCGTGGCGACGACGCGTCCCGAGACGATGCTCGGCGACACCGCGCTCGCCGTTCATCCCGACGACCCGCGCTACAAGGACGTGATTGGCAAGACCGCGATCCTGCCGGTCGCCAACCGCCCGATCCCGATCATCGCCGACCCGATCCTCGTCGATCCGGAGTTCGGCACCGGCGTGGTGAAAGTGACGCCGTCGCACGACAAGAACGACTACGAAGCGGGGAAGCGCAACAACCTCCCGCAGCTCCAGGTGATCGACGAGACCGGCCACATGACCGCCGCGGCGGGGAAGGCATTCGAAGGGCTCGATCGCTTCGAGGCGCGCAAGAAGGTCGTCGCGCAGCTCGAGGACGAGCGGATGCTCGCCGGCGTCAAGGACTACGCAAACTCGGTCGGCGTGCACGGCAAGTGCGACACCGATATCGAGCCGATGATCTCGCGGCAGTGGTTCGTGAAGATCGAGCCGCTTGCGCGTCCGGCGATCGAAGCGGTGCGCAACGGCACGATCGAGATCGTTCCGCAGAGCTGGGAAGCGACGTATTTCAACTGGATGGAGAACATCCATGACTGGACGATCTCGCGCCAGCTCTGGTGGGGCCATCGCGTCCCCGCCTACTACTGCGCGAACGGGCACACGGTCGTCAGCGAAGAGGAGCCGAAGGCGTGTCCGGAGTGCGGCTCGCAGAGCTTCACGCAGGAGACCGACGTCCTCGACACCTGGTTCTCGTCCGGCCTCTGGCCGTTCTCGACGATGGGATGGCCGGAGAAGACGGCCGACTACGAGATCTTCTATCCGACCGACGTCCTGATCACCGGCTTCGACATCCTGTTCTTCTGGGTGGCGCGGATGATCATGTTCGGCCTCCGCTTCACCGGCAAAGCGCCGTTCTCTCAGGTGTTCCTGCACGGCCTCGTGCGCGACGAGCACGGCGACAAGATGTCGAAGAGCAAGGGGAACGTGATCGACCCGATCACCGTGATCGAGGAGCAGGGCGCCGACGCGCTCCGTTTCACGCTCGCGATCAACACCACCGGCCGCGACATCCCGCTCGGGAAGAGCCGCATCGCCGGCTACTCGGCGTTCGTGAACAAGATCTGGAACGCATCGCGGTTCGCGCTCATGCACATCGACGTGGAGCTGAAGAGCGGCGCGCAGATCGACCGCGACTCCCTCGGCACGGTCGAACGCTGGATCCTCTCGCGGATCAACGCCGCGACGCACGACGTGAACAAGAACCTCTCGATCTTCCGCTTCGACGAGGCGGCGTCGACGCTCTATCACTTCTTCTGGGGCGAGTTCTGCGACTGGTACATCGAGATGGTGAAGCCGGTGCTCCTCGGCAAGCACGGTTCCGAGGACGACAAGCGGCGCGCGAAGCGCGTGCTGCTCGAAGTGCTCGACCGGTCGCTGCGGCTGCTGCATCCGTTCATGCCGTTCGTGACCGAGGAGATCTGGCAGAAGCTCGGCGGCGTCGAGCCGTCGGTGATGGTGGCGCCGTATCCGGTCTCCGAGGAGATGCTCGAGGACTCCGAGGCGGAGCGGCTGATCGGCGCGGTGCAGCAGATGATCACGACCGTCCGCAACGCGCGGGCGGAGCGCGGCTTCACGCCGAAGGACCGCTTCACGCTCTACGTGGCCGCGCCGAACGAGCGCGACGCGAACTTCTTCCGCGCGTACAGCTACCTTCTGAACGACCTCGCGCGGCTCGATTCCGTGCGCGTCAACGAGCCGGCGCCCGCGGGCGCACAGCACGACGTCGTCTCCAGCTTCGAGATCGCGATCGTCTTCCCCGAGAAGGTCATCACGCAGGAGCAGATCGACCGCTCGAAGCGCGAGATCGAGAAGAGCAAGAAAGAGCTCGCGTCGCTCGACACGAAGCTCGCGAACGAGCAGTTCGTGAAGAACGCGCCGCCGCAGGTGGTGCAGGGTGCCGAAGCGCGTCGCGTCGAGCTGCGGGCACGGATCGAAAAACTAGAACAGAACCAATGATCGACACGCGCCGCGCTGTCGCCGATCTCAAGACGATCGAGTCGATCGCGATGATGACGCGTGTGTCGTCGACCAACAGCGTGGCGCAGCGGATCGTGGCCGAGTGCGTGGCGAACGACCTCTCGCTGCCGCAGGCGATGATCCTCGCCGAGGAGCAGTACGCGGGGCGCGGAAGGAACCAGCGCACCTGGTCGTCGCCCGCGGGCAAGGGCATCTACGCGACGACGCTTCTGACGCGATCCGCACGCGATCTCGCGCTCGTTCCGCTCGAGATGGCGAACATCATCGCGTCGTTCCTCCGCGAGCGCTTCGCGATCGAAGCGGGCGTGAAGTGGCCGAATGACGTACTCGCGGACAACAAGAAGATCGCCGGCATCCTGATCGAGGCGCGGGTGCAGGAAGACCGGGCGTTTCTGATCATCGGGACAGGCATCAACGTCGAGCCGGTAGACAACGGCAAGGGCGACGACCGGCCGAACGCGACCTCGATCCACGAGCTCGCGCCCGACCGGTTCCACGGCCTCGAGGCGGCGACGCTCGCCTTCATCGAGCACGTGGACGCGCACCTCTCCCGCCCGCTGGCGCGCGACCGCGTCCTCGGCGACTGGCGCAGCATGACCGTCCACTCGCCCGGCGACCGCATCACCTCGATCATCAACGACCGCCGGATCACCGGAACGTGGAGCGGGATCGACGATGAGGGCCGCGCCCTGATCAACGACGGCTCCGTGACTCTCGCCATCAGCGCGGGAGAGTTGATCCTCGCGTGAGGTAACCTACTCCCAGTGTCGTCCCTGCTCGTCGTCGACGTCGGCAACACGAACATCGTCCTCGGCATCTACCGCGGCGACACGCTCGTGAACTCGTGGCGTCTCGCCACGGCGCGAGACCGCACCGCCGACGAATACGGCATCCTCGCCGCACAGCTCATCGGCACGGATTTCGATGGTTCGATTGAGGGGGCGATCATCTCGTCGGTCGTCCCGCCGCTCAACAGCGCGATGCGGTGGATGGTCGAGAAGTACTTCGGGATCGAGCCGCTGTTCGTCGAGCCGGGCGTGAAGACGGGGATCGCGATTCACGTCGACAACCCGCAGGAAGTCGGCGCGGACCGCATCGTGAACTGCGTCGCGGCGTACGAGCGCTTCGGCGGCCCGACCGTGATCGTTGATTTCGGCACCGCGACGACGTTCGATCTCGTCACGGCGGACGGCCAGTACGTCGGCGGCGCCATCGCGCCGGGGCTCAACATCTCGGCGGAGGCGTTGTTCGCGCGCGCCGCGCGCCTCCCGCGCGTCGACATCAAACGCCCGCCGCACGTCATCGGGAGCAACACCGTCGTCAACATGCAGTCGGGACTCTTCTTCGGATACCTCGGCCTGGTCGACGGCATCCTCGCGCGGATCAAAGAGGAGGTCAGCGGGGTCAAGAGGATCGTCGCGACGGGCGGTCTCGCGCAGCTCTTCGCCGACGACAGCGAGTACATCGACGAGGTCGCCCCGGAGCTGACGCTCGAAGGGCTGAAGATCATCTACGACCGCAACCGCGCGCCTCGCCGAGGAAGATCGCGATGAGACGTGCGCTCGCGGTCCTCATGCTGGCCGCCGCGAGCACGTCCTTCGGTTCGCAGGTGACCGCGACGCATGCCGCGATCGCGACGTCGTCTCCGCTCGCGACGCAGATCGGCGTGCGGGTGCTGAAGGACGGCGGGAGTGCTGCTGATGCGGCGGTCGCGGTCGCGCTGCTGATCGGCGTGGCGCAGCCGGAGTCGTCGGGCATTGGCGGCGGCGGGATGCTGACGTACTACGAGTCGAAAACCGGCGCGATCTGGACGCTCGACTTTCTCTCCACCGCACCCGCCGCCGTGAAGCCGGAGATGGCCGGCACGCGCATGGGGGTGAAGGCAGTCGGCACCCCAGGCCTCCTCGCGGGTCTCGACGTGCTGTATCGCAAGTTCGGCGTGCGGCCGTGGAAAGCACTCGTCGAGCCGGCGATCGTTCTCGCGCGCGAGACTGGCAAGAAGGAGCTCACGACGACGCTGCAGCGCATCAGCGATGCTGGTGCTCGCGATTTCTATGAAGGCGAGATCGGCAATCGCATCGCTTCGAAGGTGAAGGATGCCGGCGGCGTCCTCGGCTTCCAGGACCTCCGCAGCTACGCGGCGGTCTGGCGCGCGCCGATGCGCATCGAATTCAACGGCTACCACATCTACCTGCCTCCGGCCCCGTCGACCGGGGCAATCGTCATCGGCGAGACGCTCAACATCCTGAGCACGTACGACCTCCGTGCGAGTGGCTTCGAATCGCCGAAGACGATTCACCTGCTGAGCGAGGCGCTGCGGCGCGCGTCGATCGACCGGACGCATTACATCGGCGATCCTGGCGGAACGCGGATTCCGTATCGCGATCTCCTCTCGTCCGCACGCGCCGACGCCTGGCGCAAGACGATCGTGCCGGACCGATTCACGCCGGCCGGCGGCCTCACCGAGCCGGACATGACGGCGACACAGAGCGGCCACACGACTCACATCTCGATCGCCGACAGCGGCGGCAACGTGGTTTCGATGACGCTCACGCTCGGCGACGAATCGGGGAGCGGCTTCGTCGTCCCCGGGACCGGCGTGCTGATGAACGATGCGCTTGCGGCGTTCTCCTCGAAAGTCCCGAACTCACTCGAAGGGGGGAAGCGCGCCGCGACGCCGCTCTCGCCCGCGATCGTCCTGAAGGACAATCACCCCTTGATCGCGATCGGCTCGCCGGGTGGCGATGCGATTCCGTCATCGATCCTGCAAGTGCTGTTGAATGTGATCGTGTACAAGAAGTCCCTCGGCGACGCCGTCGCGGCACCTCGCATTCAGCAGAGCGACGCGCCGGAAGACATGGAGTACGAGCGGACGCTGTCACAGGAGACGATCGCGGGATTGTTGGCGATGGGACAGCCGGTCGCGCAGCGAGAGACAATCGGCGACGTGCAGGCGCTCATGTTCGATGGCGGCAACATCATCGCCGTCGCCGATCCGCGGCATCTCGGCGCGGCAGGAGGTTTTTGATGTCAGCACAGGAATACAAGATCGCGGCGGCACGCGCCGCACTCGAAGAAGTCCGCGCCGAGATGACGCTCGGCCTCGGCAGCGGCACCACGTCCGAAGAGTTCGTGCGACTCCTCGGCGCATCGCCGCACGCGCAAAGCGTCCGCTGCACCTGCACCTCGCTACGGACCGAAAGGCTCGCGCGATCCCTCAACATCGAGATCCTCCGGCTTGCGGATGTCATCCCAATCGACCTCGCGATTGACGGCGCCGACGAGATCGACCACGACCTCCGACTCATCAAAGGCCACGGCGGTGCGCTGCTCCGCGAGAAGATCGTCGAACAGCAGGCGAGGCGCTTCATCGTCATCGCAGACGGCTCGAAAGTGGTCGAGCGCCTCGGCGCCGGCCTGCTCCCGGTCGAAGTGACCCCCTTCGCCCAGGAAGTCCTCATGGCGACCTTCGACTACCTCAAACTCCTCCCCGTCCTCCGGCGCGTCGAAGGCGCCCCATTCATCACCGACGAGGGCAACCGCATCATCGACGTCCGCCTCCCCACCGAAACCGACATCGCCGACATCGTCGGCGAGCTTCGCAGTCACGCCGGCGTCATCGAAACCGGCTTCTTCCCGACCGAAGCCACCGAAGCGATCATCGCCGACGAAAACGGCGTCTGGCGCATGCGTCGGGATTAAAGCTCGTCGGTCTTCCGCACGGTGACGTCGAAGCGCCACTGGAAGTCTTTGTAGTAGAACGAGATGTACGACGCGAACGGCTTGTTCAGCGGCTTGTTGATCTTCGTTTCGAACAGCGGATAGAACGGCGTCGGGTTCTCGTAGTGCCAGACGAGCTCGGCGTGGCCGACGGTGGGGTCGGTCGGGTGGCGTTCGAAGTTCCGGAGGCCGTCGTATTTCTTGTAGCAGATCGTGGCGCGGAAGCAGGGGCCGCGGGCGCTGGGGGCGGTGCCGAGGATGGGGAAACCTTTCGGAGTGACCTTGGCGGTGTACGCCGTCGTGTCGCCGTCGTGGAGCTCGAGGACGGTCACGAAGCCGGCGCGCTCGAGGTTGCGTAGCGTCTGCAGCGCCTTCACGTCGTAGTCGTCCTGCGGTGCCTTCGCGCTCCACCAGACGCGCTGCGGCACCTCGGCGTAGATCGGCTCCTTCGCGAACTGGTAGGCGCGGATGATCTCGGCCGCTTTCTGCGCGGTCAGAGGCTCCTTGCGTTGGCAGGCAGCGAGCGCCAGGAGAAGCGCGATCGCGAGACGAATTCCTTGACTCGACCTACAGCGCATGTTATCCCCGCAACCCCTTGATCAAACGTGTGTTCGAACGCGCCCTAGACGCCCTCGCATCCCTCGTTCTGCGCCACAGCAAACAGATCGCCATCGCTTCGCTCGTCCTCGGGGTTCTGGCGATCGCGGCGGCGTCGCGGCTGTCGTTCGATCCCGATCTCCTCAACCTCATCCCGCAAAACAACAAACAAGTCAACGAGTTTCGCAAAACCCTCCGCGACCTCGGCACGATCGACTACCACATCGTCGTCGTCCAGATCCCCGCCGGCCGCGACCCGCACGACTACGACTCGGTCATCACCGACATCGCGGAAGGGTATCGGAAGAGCGCGGGGATCGAGGACGTCAGCTACCGCGTTCCGAACCCGATGGACTTCGTCGACGTCGTCCTCCCGCGCGCGCTCCTCTTCCTGACGCCGCAAGAGCTCAACCAGGTCGCCGGACAGCTTTCCGACAAGGGCATCCACGACGCCGTGGTGCGCGACCGCACGCTGCTCCAGACGCCGCAGGCGTTCGCGCTGAAGCAGCTGGTCCAATACGACCCGTTCAACCTAGCGCCGATCTTCATCAGGAAGTTCCAGAGCAGCGGCGGAGGATTCAAGCTCGACACCTCGAGCGGCTACTACCTCTCGGCCGATCACACGACGCTCCTGATCCTCGTGAAGCCGAAGAAGCCGGCGCAGGACGTCAACTACGGACGGCAGCTGATCGCCGACGGCGCCTTGATCGAGGCGAAGGCGCTGGCCGATTTTCACAAGAACGCCGCGCCAGGAACGCCGCTGCCGAAGATCCTGCACACCGGCGGCTATCAGATCGCCGTCAGCGACGCGAACCTGATCCAGCAGGACGTGATCATCAACATCATCGGATCGGTGATCGGCGTGCTGGCGCTCTTCCTCTACGCATTCCGGCGCGCCGCTTCGATCGGCTACGCAGGCCTTCCGATGCTCCTCGGCCTGCTGCTGACGTTCGGCATGGCGGGACTCACGTACGGAACGCTCTCGTCGCTCAGCGCCGGATTCGCGGCGCTGCTAGCGGGCCTCGGCATCGACTTCATCACGGTGCTGTACGGCCGCTACGTCGACGAGCGGAACCGCGGCGCTACGATGCCGCACGGCATCATCGTCACGCTCCGGACGACGCTGCCGGGCGTGCTGATCGCCGCCATCACGACCGCGGCGACGTTCTTCGCGTTTCTGGCGACCGACTTCCGCGGGATGACGCAGCTCGGCTTCCTCACCGGCGTCGGCATCCTGCTGTTCCTCCTCGCCGTCATGTTCCTGCTCCCGGCGCTCATCGTCCTCGGCGAGCATTCGACCAGGCGCGCGCCGAAGCTGTACCTCCATTCGTTCGGCGCCGGAAGGATCATCGACCGCTCGATCCGCCGGCCGGGCCTCACGATCGCGATCTGGTGCGGCTTCATCGTCCTCTGCGCCGCGCTCTCGTTCCGCCTCCGCTTCAGCGACAACATCCAGGACCTTCGCGCGAAGGGGAACGAAGGCGTTGTCACGCAGGCGGCGATCACGAAGAAGTTCGGGCAGTCGTTCGACGCGATGATGTACGTCGTCCACGGAAAGACGGTCGACGAGGCGATGGACAAGACCTACGCCGCGTCGCGCGACCTGCAGGCGCTCGTCGCCGATCACACCATCGGGTCGTTCAACTCGATCTCGACGTTCCTCCCGCCGCGCGACCAGCAGCTCACGGTGATCGCGGAGCTGCAACGCGGACGCGCCGATCGCTTCAACGTCGCCCGCATTCAGAAGACGTTCAACGCGGAGCTGGTGGCGAACGGCTTCCGGCCGGAGCCGTTCGAGAACTCGATGCGGCTGTTCGCGCAGGCGCTCTCGCCGGAGCAGCCGGTGTCGCTCGCGAACATCAACAACACCGAGATCATGAAGCTCGCCTCGCGGTTCGTGAAGCCGATCGGCGGCGACTGGATGTCGGTCATCTATGTCTACCCGGTCGGCGGCAAGTGGCCGCGCGAAGTGCCGTCGAAGCTGCTCGCCGTTCCCGAGCGGCACCCGGGTGACGTGCTGACCGGCGTGAACCTCGTGAGTCAGACGCTGCGCCGCATCGTCATGGCCGACGCGAAGCGCTCGACGCTCATCGGCTTCATCGCGGTGGCGCTGCTGATGTTCCTCAGCTTCCGCACGGTCAAGATGACGCTGCTGACGTTCGTGCCGTTCGTCGCCGGCGCGGCGGGGATGCTCGGACTGATGGCGCTGTTCGACCTCGAGTTCAACTTCATGAACATCTTCGTCGGGCTGATGATCATCGGCGTGGCGACCGACTATGCGGTCTACATGCTCCAGCGCTACCGGGAAGACCCGGCCAATTTCCCGCGCGCCGCGCACGAGACCGGCAAGGCGATCGTCATGGCGGCGCTGACCGCAATCGTCGGGTACGGTTCCTTCGCGATCTCGCACTACCCGGGGCTTCGATCGATTGGGTATGCTTCGACTTTCGGGATCGGTCTGAGCGGACTTGCGGCGGTCTCGCTGCTGCCGGCGATCCTGGTGTTGGGGGAGAGAAAAGATGCAAACGAATGAAATGACGATTCCGGCAGTCCTTCGCACGCGGCTGATGCTCGACCGCGTGGAGGTGAATCTCCTGACGATCATCGGCGCGAGCCTGTTGATCGCCCTTGCCGCGCAGATCGCCATTCCGATTCCGTTCTCGCCGGTGCCGCTGACGATGCAGCCGCTCGCCGTGCTGCTGGTCGGCGTGACGCTCGGCTCGCGCCGCGGTGCCGCCGCGGCGGCGCTCTATCTCCTCGAAGGCGCCAGCGGCCTGCCGTTCTTCGCGCAGGGCCACGGCGGCGCGTTCTGGCTCGTCTCCGCGACTGCCGGCTATCTCTGGTCGTATCCGCTCGCCGCATTCGTCGCCGGATGGTTCTCGGAGCGCGGTTGGGGCTCGACGACGCTTCGCGCGGTCGCCGGCATGCTCGCGGCGCTTGCGATCATCTACGCCGGCGGTTTCTCCTGGCTGGCGATGCTCTCCGGCCCGCGCGCCGCAATGGCGATGGGCATCGTCCCCTTCGTCGTCGCCGACATCATCAAAGTCGCCCTCGGCGCGGCGCTTCTCCCGCAGTTCCAGAAGCTCGTTCGCCGCCTGGCATGAAGCGCATCGCGCTCGCCCTTCTCACAGCGGCGCTCGCGATTCCCGTGTCCGCCGACCCGGTCGCGCAGATGCTGCGCGACGTCGACTCGAAGCGGATCGAGCGCACGATCGAGACGCTCGTCTCGTTCGGGACGCGCAGCACCCTCTCGTCGCAGGACGATCCGAAGCGGGGCATCGGCGCGGCGCGCGACTGGCTGTACGGCGAGTTCAAGAAGATCGCGGAGACCTCCGGCGGCCGGATGACGGTCGAGCTGCAGTCGTTCGACCAGGAGCCGGGAAAGTTCGCCCGCATCGCGAAGACGACGAAGCTCACGAACGTCGTCGCGACGCTGCACGGAACGCAGCCGGAGTCGGAGAAACGCGTCTACGTCGTCAGCGGCCACTACGACTCGATGTGCAGCAGCCCCACCGATGCCGAATGCGACGCACCCGGCGCGAACGACGATGCCTCCGGCAGCGCTGCGGTGCTCGAAGCGGCGCGCGTCATGGCGCCGCACAAGTTCGACGCGACGATCGTCTTCATGACCGTCCCGGGTGAAGAGCAGGGCCTCGTCGGTTCCACCCATTTCGCCGAGGTGGCGAAGCAGCAGGAGATGGACATCGACGCGATGTTCACGAACGACATCGTCGGCAACACGCTCGGCGGCAACGGCGTCCGCGACCGGAAGACACTCCGCGTCTTCGCGGAAGGGGTGCCGAGCAACGAGACGGAAGAGGAGGCGCGGACGCGGCGCAGCGTCGGTGGCGAGAACGACTCCCCGTCGCGCGAGCTGGCGCGCTTCATCGTCGAGACCGCGAAGAGCAAGCTGCCCGACTTTCACGTTGAGCTGATCTACCGGCGCGATCGCTATCTCCGCGGCGGCGACCACATCCCGTTCCTCGAGCGCGGCTACCCGGCGGTCCGCTTCACGGAGCCGAACGAGAACTACAACCACCAGCACCAGAACGTCCGCGTCGAGAACGGTATCCAGTACGGCGACCTGCCCGAGTTCGTCGACTTCGGCTACATCGCGAAGGTGACGCGCGTGAACGTCGCCGCGCTCGCGACGCTGGCGCTCGCGCCCGCGCGGCCGAGCAACGCGGTCGTCCTCACGACCCGCCTCACGAACGACACCGACCTGCAGTGGGCGCCGAACCGTGAGCCCGACTTCGACCATTACGAGATTGTTTGGCGCGACACCGACGCCCCGATGTGGCAGCACTCGCGCGCCGTCGGCAACGTCACGACCTACACCGTGACGGGCCTCTCCAAGGACAACTTCATCTTCGGCATCCGCGCCGTCGACAAAGCCGGCCACCGCAGCCCGGCCACGTTCCCGAAGCCCAAGCGCGAAGCGCCGGCGAAGCGTTAGTTCAACGCACCAACCGCAGGTCGATCTTGCAGGGCGAGCCGTTGTGGTTGTAGCGGAATCGCGTGATGCCGACTTCGGGGCGAAAGTTGATGATCTCGTAGTCCGGATTGGTGCGGTACGTGATCTCGAACTCGCCGTCCTGCTCCTCGATCGTCCAGCAGTCCATCGACGAGCCGGCTTCGCAACCGATCGACTTGCGGCCCTTCATCGGCATCACGATGAACGGCTGGTAGCCCTGCAACTCCTCCTCGACCTCCCGCGCGCTGTGGAAGACGTCCATGATCGGGTCGGGGTCCTGCATCTGGACGTGGTAGTACGAGTTGCGGTCTCGAATGATGACGTTCGTGAGGGGCGGCCTCCCGGAGTCGGTCGTGAAGCAACTCACTCCCCACGGCGTGCCGCGCAATACCGCGATCTCGAAGCGCCCGACCTTCGCGTGCGAGTCGACGACCATCGTCGTCGCAGCGTTACGCGGCGGCGTCAGCCGCTTGTAATCGCCCCGTATCGTTCCCCGGTAATGCCACTCCGTCAGGTACCCGAGCGGAAACGTGGCTGCGAAGAGGATTGCGGCGGCGAACATCGCCGCCGCAATTTACCCCACCTGCACCGTCGGCACGTGCTCCTCGTGCGATGGTGGTTCGGGCTGCGCTAATGGGCGCGATTCGCGGCCCTGGCGTTCAGTCGTCTTCTGCTCGGCGGCGCTGGCCGGGAGCAACGCGATCGTGAGGACGTCTTCGACGTGCTCGACGAAGTAGAACTGCATGTCGCGCTTGATCGGCTCGGGGACGTCGACGAGATCGCGTTCGTTGAGCTTCGGGAGGATGACGGTGTTGATCTTCGCGGCGCGGGCGGCGAGGACCTTCTCCTTCACGCCGCCGATCGGCAGCACGTCGCCGCGCAGCGTCACCTCCCCGGTCATCGCGACGTTGCGTTTGACCGGACGTCCGGTGAGGACGCTGATGATCGCCGAGGTGATCGTGATGCCAGCGGACGGTCCGTCTTTCGGGATCGCGCCGGCGGGGACGTGGATGTGGATGTCGTGCGTGTCGAAATAGTCGGGCGGGATGCCGTTCTCGTCGGCATGCGCGCGCGCGTACGTGAGCGCCGCCTGCGCTGACTCCTTCATGACGTCGCCGAGCTGGCCGGTGAGTGACAGCTTTCCTTTGCCGCGAACCGCCGTCACCTCGATGAAGAGGATGTCGCCGCCGACCGCCGTCCAGGCAAGTCCGGTCGCCACGCCCACCTGATCGCGCTCGAGCAACTCCTCGGCGAAGTGCTTCATCGGTCCGAGGTACTTGTCGACGTTCGTTTCCGTGATGCGGTACTGCTCCTGCGTCTTTCCTTCCGCGACCGTGACCGCGATCTTGCGGCAGATCGTGCCGATCTCTCGTTCCATGTTGCGGAGGCCCGCTTCCTTCGTGTAGCCGGCGATCACCTTCGTGATCCCGCTGTCGGTCCAGACGACCGGCACGTCCTTGATCCCGTTCTCCTCCATCTGCTTCGGGATGATGTGCTGCTTGGCGATCATCAGCTTCTCCTCGTCCGTGTAGCCGGAGAGGCGGATGACTTCCATGCGATCCAGGAACGCGGGCTGGATGGTGTCGAGGACGTTTGCCGTCACGATGAACATGACGTTCGAGAGGTCGTACGCCACGCCGAGGTAGTGATCGCGGAACGAGAAGTTCTGCTCGGGGTCGAGGACCTCGAGGAGGGCGGACGACGGATCGCCGCGGTAGTCGGCGCCGATCTTGTCGACCTCATCGAGCATGAAGACGGGATTCGACGTCTGCGCCTGATTGATGCCCTGGATGATGCGGCCGGGGAGCGCGCCGACGTACGTGCGGCGGTGCCCGCGGATTTCCGCCTCATCGCGCACGCCGCCGAGCGAGATGCGGACGAACTTGCGATCGAGCGCGCGCGCGATCGACCGGCCGAGCGACGTCTTGCCGACGCCCGGAGGTCCGACGAAGCAGAGGATCGGGCCCTTCATCTTCGTGCCGCGCAGCTTGCGGACCGCGAGGTACTCGAGGATGCGTTCTTTGATCTTTTCGAGGTCGTAGTGGTCCTCGTCGAGGACGCCGCGCGCGCGGGTGAGGTCGTGATTGTCCGCCGACATCACGCCCCACGGCAGGCCGGTCATCCAGTCGAGATACGTGCGGATGATCGACGTTTCGGCGGAGTCGGGATGCGAGCGTTCGAGACGCTTGATCTGCTTCTCGATCTCCTCGCGCGACTCCTGCGGGATCATCTTCTCTTCGATTTTCTTCCGGTAGTTCTCGACTTCCTCGGCGACGTCTTCGCCCTCGCCGAGCTCCGACTGGATCGCCTTCATCTGCTGGCGCAGGAAGTACTCGCGTTGCGACTTGTTCATCTCGCCCTGAGCGGCGGACGAGATCTCCTGCTGCATCGTGAGGAGATTGATCTCGCGCGTCAGCAGCTCGTTGACCTTCTTGAGCCGTTCGAGCGGATCGATCGTTTCGAGGATGCCCTGCGCTTCCTCGAGCTTGAGGTCGAGGTTGGACGCGGCGAGGTCGGTGAGCCGCGCCGGATCGTCGAGGTTCGCGGCGATCACCATCACCTCGGGGCTGATGTTCTTGCCGAGGGAGACGGCGCGGTCGAGGTTCTGTTTGACGGCGCGGATCAGCGCTTCGACTTCGAGGCCGCGGTCCTTCGCGACCGGCTCCTCGATCCGCGTGATCTTCGCCTTGAAGAACGGCGCGGTCTGGATGAAGTAGTCGACGCGGGCGCGGGAGAGGCCCTGCACGAGGATGCGGATGCGCCCGTCGGGGAGCTTGAGCATCCGCATGATGATCGCGACGGTGCCGACGCGATAGAGATCCTCTTCGCCGGGGTCCTCGTTCTGGAAGTCCTTCTGCGCCGTCAGCATGATCACGCGGTTCTCGGCCAGCGCCTGGTCGACCGCGTTGATCGACTTCTCGCGCGACACCGACAGCGGCACGATGATGAACGGGAAGATGACGAGATCCTTCAGCGGCAGGACCGGAAGGACGTCGGGGATTTTGATTGCTTCTTCTTTCGCGGTTTCGTTCGCGTCAGTCATTGCGACCTCTTAATGCCGGGGGCGAGACAAGCCGGCTCTTCTGCAATGCGTATTCCCACTACTTGAGCTGGTGCAACTCCTTAACGAAAGCGTCGACATCTTCAAAGTTCCGGTACACGGATGCGAATCGGACGTATGCGACCGGGTCGAGATCGCGGAGCTGTGACATCACCATCGACCCGATCCGTTGGGACGAGATCTCACGTTCGCCGGCGTCGTTGATCGCTCCTTCGACCGAGTCGGCGAGCCGTTCCAGCGCGTCCTGCGACACCGGCCGCTTGCGGCAGGCGATCTGAAGGCCGCGCATCAGTTTGTCGCGATCGAAGGGCTCGCGCCGTTCGTCCCGTTTCACGACGAAGAGCGGGAGCGACTCGATCTTCTCGTAACTCGTGAAGCGGCGGTCGCAGCGCGTGCACTCACGGCGGCGGCGGATGACATCGCCGTCGCGGCCTTCCCGCGAGTCGACGACGCGATCTTCCATGTTGCCGCAGAACGGGCAGCGCATACGCGCCGCCGTATATCACAGCGACTTCAGATCGCGCATGCGCACCCCGGTGGCGGCGAACAAGACGAGGCCGGTGACGAGCACCGGCAGCGTGCCGACGATGTGAAACATCACCGCGGCGGCGACCGAGGAATCGACGTCGAAGCCGTAGAACGTCGTCAGGATCAGCTGACAGATCTTGTGGAAGCCGCCGACGCCGCCCGGCGTCGGAATCGCGAGGCCGAGCGTCGTGACGCCGCTGATGAAGTAGCTCGAATCGAACGGCAGATGGCGCGTCATGCCGCGCGTCGTGACCCAGAACTGCGCGGTGAGGCAGAACCAGATGGCGATCGTGCAGGCGACGACCTTGATCGCCGCGGCGGGACGCTCGCGGAGTTTCAGCGTCTCGACGAACGCGTCGTAAAAGTGCATCCACGCGCCGCGAAAACGTTTCGGGACGAAGCGTGCGAGCCACTCGTGCACGCGGCGCATTCTTTCCCGGAATAGGTAGATGCCGGCGACCAGCGCGGTCAGGGCTCCGATGACGATCAGGCATCCGATCGCGCCGGAGCGCATCAGAAGCCACGACCGGGTGTTCCCGAAATCGTTCCAGTGGGTCGCGACGAAGTAGACGAAGAGAAGGAGGAGCGCGTAGAGGTCGAGGATGCGCTCGGTGAGCACCGTGCCGAGGGCGCCGGAAAAGCGGACGGTCGTACGGCGTGCGAGCAATGCGGGGCGAGCGACGTCGCCCGCGCGGATCGGCAGCACGTTCGAGAGCATGTAGCCGACCGTGTTCGCGAAGAAGGTCGCGTAGAAGGGCGGCGGGTTGTCGTTGTCGATCAGCGCGCGCCAGCGGAAGGTGCGAAAAATCAGCGCACTGAAGTTGACGAGGAGGGCGAGCGCGAACCAATACGGGTTCGTTGCCTTCATGATGTGCCAGACGTCACCTAGGTTGCTGTTCTTCAGGAAAAGCCAAATGAAGAAGATCGTGAGGGCGGCGATTGCCGTAATCTGGAGGAAGCGCTTCAAAGTCGGGTAGTTTTAGCAGGTCGAATGCTCAACATCTACACGAACTCCGTTTTCTACCGTCACGACACCGGCGTGGGACACCCGGAAACGGCGTCGCGCATCGACGCGGCGCTCGAGGGCGTGCGGCGTGCCGGGCTCGCGGACAACGTGCTGCGCGAGTCGAACGTGCACCCGGAAACGGTCCGCCTCATCGGGAAGGTGCACACGCCGGGATACGAGCGGGAGCTCGAGGATGCGTGCGTCGCCGGCTTCCGGCTCTTCCATTCGCTCGACAACCCGATCTCGCGCTCGACCTTCGCGGCGGCGCGTGCCGCCGTCGCGACGTCACTGGTCGCGGCGGAGGACATCTGGAAGCGCGGCGACTCGAAGCGGGCGTTCGTCGTCGCGCGGCCTCCCGGGCATCACGCCGAACGGCTCGAGGCGATGGGCTTCTGCTTCTTCAACACCATCGGCTGCGTCGCCGAGTTTCTGCGCGAGATGCCCGGAATCGAGCGGGTCTTCATCTTCGACTTCGACGTCCACCACGGCAACGGGACACAGCATCTCTTCGACGATCGCGACGACGTCTTCTACGCGTCGATGCACCGCTATCCGTTCTATCCCGGCACCGGCGCGTCTGACGAGATCGGGATGGGAAAAGGACGCGGCTACACGCACAACATTCCGCTCGAAGCCGGCGAAGGCGACGTGGCGTATCTGTCGGCGGTCGAGAACGAGATCGTCCGGATCATCGACGCCTATCGCCCCAACGCGATCCTCCTCTCCGCCGGATTCGACGCCCACCGCCGCGACCCCCTCGGCGGGATGACCGTCAGCGAGCACGCATACGGTGAGATCACACGCCGCATCGTCGAATGCGCGGAGCGGAACTGCGAAGGGCGGGTGCTGTCGCTGCTGGAAGGTGGTTACGACATGGAAGGGCTGGCGGCGAGCGTCATGGAGCATGTCCTTTCGCTTGCAGGATCCTCGAGTACAAATCCTCCAACCGCGTAATCCGCAGTTCTTTCGAGAATCCCTGAACCACGTGCGCCCGCGCGTTTTCCGCGACGCGCGCCGCCCGGCTGCGGTCTTCGATGACCGTCAGCATCGCGCTGGTCAGCTCGGCGCGGTCGCGCATCGAGATCAGCCATCCGACGTCGGGTGAGGAGACGAGCTCGCGGTTGCCGCCGGCATCGGTCGCGATCACCGGCTTCTGCATCGCCATCGCTTCGCGGATCGTGCCGGTGATGCCGGTGCCGGCCCAGGAGGCGTCGACGACGAGGTCGCACGAGGCGAAGACGTTCGGCATGTCGGCGCGGTACTCGATGGCGCTGACGTGCTCGCCCATCCCGGCCGATCGCGCGTAGTCGAGCACCTCGTTCTTTTCCGCGTCGTTGCGGCAGCCGATCAGCGCGATGTGCAGGTTGGGGTGGCTCGGGACGATGTCGGAGCCGGAGTCGATCAGCTCCTTCCACCCCTTCCAGTCGCGGACGCCGACCTGCGCGACGAGGAAACGGTCGTCGCTGATCGACTTCTCGCGCCGGAACGCGCGGCGGCTCCACCTGGCGGGATCGAACAGCGTCACGTCGGTGCCGGCGTAAACGACGACGACCTTCTCGACCGGGAGCTTCCCGCTCTCGACGATCACGTTCTTGATCTGCTCGCAGACCGTGACGACGCGATCGACGCGCTTCGTGCGGTACTTCAGCCGGTTCCAGACGTCGAGCGGGAACGACACGCCGCGATTGACGACGAACCCCGGAACATGTGCCGTCGTCATCGCCGCGAGCGCGAGACCGTGCGCGATCCCTTTGTGCACGTGGATGACGTCCGGTTTTCGCTCTCGGATGAGCCGTCGCAAGGCCGCGGCGCTCGCGAGGTCGAACGCGTTCCGCATCTTCAGCCCGGCGAACGAGATGCCCGCCTCCCGCGCCCGGCGCTCGATCTCCTCGCCGGGGCGGCTCACGATGGTCACCTCATGGCCGCGCTCGGAGAGCCCCTGCGCCGCCTGAAACATCTGGTGAACCGAGCCGGTGTTGAACTGGTTGAACTCGAGGATCTGGAAAATGCGCACTGGCGGCGGATGATAGCGAACACGGCGCGGTGATAGGCTCCGCAGCGCTATGCACCGCACACGAATCGCACTCGCATTCGCTCTCTTGTCGATCGCGTTCGTTGGCACTGCCCCCGCCAAAGCACAGGAGCATCTGCACGACGGAACGCACGTCACCTTTGCCTCGTCGCCGGGCGAGGGAAGCGGCTATCTGGCGCTTCCCGCGGGCGCCGGAAAGCACCCCGCGATCATCGTCATTCAGGAGTGGTGGGGGCTGAACGACTGGGTCAAAGAACAGGCCGACCGCTTCGCGTCGCAGGGTTACGTCGCGCTCGCGCCGGACCTCTATCGCGGCAAGGTCGCGACCGACTCGAATATGGCGCACGAACTGATGCGCGGAATGCCGGAGGACCGCGCCATGAACGACCTGCGCGGCGCCTTCAACTACCTCGCGACGCGGCCGGACGTGAACGCGAAGCGGATCGGGGTGATCGGCTGGTGCATGGGCGGCGGTTACGCCATCGATCTCGCGCTCGCCGAGCCGCGGCTTGCGGCGGCGGTCATGAACTACGGCCACCCCGTCACCGATCCCGCCAGGATCGCCAAACTCCACGCGCCGCTGCTCGGAAACTTCGGCGCCGAGGATCACGGGATTCCGCCCGCCGACGTGAACGCGTTCGAGGCCGCATTGAAGAAGGCCGGCAAGTCGGTCGACTTCAAGATCTACCCCGGCGCGGGGCACGCGTTCATGAATCCGAACAATACGGGAGGGTATGTCGAGGCGGCCTCGAAGGACGCCTGGGCACGCATCGACGCATTCTTGACGCAGCACTTGCGCTAAGATCGAAATTCGCTGATTTCACAGGAGATAGGGCGGATTGCCGAAAGACGCGAGAGAAAAACCGGAGATCAAGGTCACCGACAAGCGGATCTTTACGGCCGAGGGTGACATCCGCGAGGAATTCCGGGACGACATCAAGCCGAGCGATCCGATGAGCGCGAAAGCGCCCGAACCGGAACCCGCGAAGCCTGTCGAAAAACCGCCGGAGCCGAAACCGCCAGTCGAGCGGCGTTCGCAAATGCAGGGAACGCCCCCGTCGGACACCGGCGAGCGCCGCCGCACGCTGGCCGACAAGGCTTCGAATCCCGGCAGCGAGTTCACGAACTTCATCGAGCCGCTGATCGCGCAGGGCTACATGTCCCTCGGGATGCTGCGCAATCCGTATCAGCCGCAGACGAAGATCGACGTCAACGCCGCGCGGCAGATGATCGACATCCTCACGCTGCTGAAAGAGAAGACCGCAAACAACCTCACCGCTGACGAAGAGGACTTCCTCGACACTCACCTCGGAGAACTGAAGCTCGCGTACGTCCAACGGACGAAGAGCCTGTGATGACTGTCCGCCGCATTCTGGTCGTCGCGATCGTGGCTGCGGTGGCAATCGTCGCCTCCGCGGAGGAGCCGAAATCGCCGCGCGACATGTGGGGCCTGGCGGCGAATGCGGCGGTCACCGGCGACTACGACGCGGCGATCAAGAATACGAATGACCTGCTGAACGCCGGCAAGGCGCTCGGCATCTCGTCGTTCCCGACGTACGCATCGTCCGCCGCGGCGATGGCGCGTGAGTCGGACAAGCTGGGGAAGAAGGACCTCGCCGACTGGGCGGCGAAGACGGCCGATCAGCTCGACCCGCACTCGCCTGCCGTCGCGTTCAGCGCCTCGGAGCGCGCGCGGGCGCTGGGGAACTGGCCGAAAGTCTTTCAACTCTCGATCACCGGATTCATTCGCGTGTTCCGGAACTACCGGACGCGCCTCCTCGGCCAGGTCGATCTGCTCATCGCGACCACGCTCGCATTCGCGCTGACCGCCGCGATCTTCGCGATCGCGCTCTTCTTCCGCTACGCGCGTTCGATGGGCCACGACTTCCGCGAGATCCTCGGCACGCGCTTCCACGGCGGCTCGGTGTCGGTGCTGGCGTTCGCGCTGCTCTTCCTGCCGCTGTTCTTGTGGTTGAGTCCCATCTGGCTCGCTCTTTACTGGTTCATCATCTTCTTCGGCTACGCCAGCAAGATCGAGCGCGTGCTGATCATTCTCTTCACGCTGATCGTGGCGGCACTTCCGATCGCGCTCGACCGGGCGGCGACGTGGGCGGCGGGCGTCGACAACCCGATCGTGGCGGTCGACATCGACTCCGCCGAGGCGTCGTATCACCCCGAGTCGCTGCGGCGCATGCAGGAGCTCGCGGCGCTCGTTCCCGACAACGATCTCGTGCAGATCCTCCTCGGCAACCTCGAGCTGCAGGAGGGGAACGACCAGCAGGCGGAGGTCTACTATCGTCACGCGCAGCAGATTCGCGACTCCGCGGGCGCGAACGTGAACCTCGGCAACCGCAACTTCCTCAACGGCGACTTCGGCGCGGCGATCACGTTCTACGAGCGCGCGGAGCAGCTCGATCCGAAGCTCGCCATCGCGTTCTACGACGACTCGGTCGCGAACGGCGAGACGTACAAGTTCGACGTGCAGGGGCAGAAGCTGGAGCAGGCCAAGCGCCTCGACACGCGCCACATCGAGCGGCTGACGCAAACCCCGCCGCCGCAGAAGATCGTCGTCTACACGCCTCCGGTCCAAGACGCGTGGGCAGCCGCGGACAGCCTCGCGCAGAAGGGCGTCGCCAAGACGCTGTTCGGCACGTACGCCTACTTCGACCTGCGGAACAGCGCGATGAACCCGATCACGCTCGGCGCGCTCGCGGCGCTGCTGCTCGAGATCATCGTCTGGTGGCGGCGTCGCCGCAGCGGCTACGCAAACGCGTGCATCAAGTGCGGGCGGACGTTCTGCCGCCTCTGCAAGTCTGCGCGCGAGAGCGCGACGTACTGCACGCAGTGCATTCACATCTATCTGAAGCGCGACGGCGTCTCGCTCGACACCAAGCGCGCCAAGCTCGAAGAGGTCTCCGATCATCAGACCGCGATGACACGGCGCAACAAACTCTTCGCCACGTTCCTCCCCGGATCGGCGCAGGTGCTCGAAGGGCGCACGATCGCGGGCGTGATCGGGATGATCCTCTTCCTCCTGTTCCTCTCGGTCGCGGTACTCACCGGACGGCTGGCGCCGGCGCTCGGACCCGTCGCCGACACGACGCACCTGTTCGTCCGGCTTCTCATGATCCTTCTCGCGGCGGTGACATGGTTCTTCCTCTCGCTTCCGGTCTACCGGCGGCGGGTGACGATCGGATGACGCGATGGCACTCGAAGGAACGCTACGGGACTTTTCTCTCGCCGACATCTTCCAGCTGATCGGCCTGCAGCGTAAGACCGGCGTCCTGACGCTGCGCGGCAAGGACGACACGGTCACCGTGACGTTTCTCGACGGCAAGGTGGTCGCGGCCGACTCGCTCAATCGCCGCCTCGAGACGCGCCTCGGCAGCGTGCTGATGAAGAGCGGTCTGCTCACGCAGGACCAGCTCAACCGCGCGCTCGACATCCAGAAGGAGACGCTGCAGCGCCTCGGCTACGTGCTGACGCACTACGGGATCATCTCCGCCGACGCGCTCAAGCAGGCGATCCAGCTCCAGATCCTCCAGATCGTCTATCGCCTCTTCCGCTGGAAGGACGGCGACTACCACTTCTCGCAGGAGACGACGATCGAGTACGACCGCGACAACGTCGTACCGATCACCGCCGAGTCGATCCTGATGGAAGGCGCTCGGATGATCGACGAGTGGCCGATCATCGAGAAGCGCATCCGCTCCTACGACATGGTCTTCCGCAAGAAGCACATCGCGCAAGAGATCGTGGTCGTCGGCGCCGAAGACGCGGACGAAGTCGAGTTCGACCAGACGCCGGCCGCTTCTCGAAGAAAGAAAGCGGCGGCGAGCGACAAGATCCGCATCTCCGACGAGGAGAAGCTGATCTACGACCTCGTCGACGGGACGCACACGGTCGGCGACATCGTCGAGATCTCGCGGCTCTCCGAGTTCGACACGAACAAGGCGCTGTACGAGCTGCTGACGCGCGACCTCATCGAAGAGCTGCGCATCTCGAAGGCGCAGACGGTCGTCGAGACGACGCCGCTGGACGAATCGGAAGTGGCAGAGACGCCGGTGCCGCTGCCGCTCGTCGCGGTGCTCGCGATCCTCGCGGTGCTCTCGGTGGTCACGTCGATGCGGAATCCGGCGAATCACTTCGCGCCGTTCGGGCGGCCGCTCTCGGCCGTCGGCGAGACGCGCAAGGCGATCTCGCTGCAGCGCCTCGAAACGATCGGTCAGGCGATCGAGAAGTACAACGTGACGAACGGCCGCCTCCCGGACCGGCTCCAGGATCTCGCTCCGTACTACGTATCCCCGAAGCTCCTGAGCGACCCGTGGGGCAACTCATACAAGTACCTCCCGCGCCCCGACCGCTACCTCGTCATCGGCTTCACCCCCGACGGCAAAGTCGACACCGACCTGATGCTCCAACGCCAGATCGACGTCGGCCCCGCCACCGCCTCCCCCGCGCCGAAGAACGGCGAAAAGGGGCTGGTGCTCGTGGACTGATCGCTTCGCGCGATAACACGAACCCCTCATCCGCCTTCGGCACCTTCTCCCCTCTCACGAGGGGAGAAGGACGCTCAAACAGGAGCATCGCGAGAATCATCATTCGACGCTCGATTGATAGCGCTCGCGATGCCCCCGAATCGGCACTCGATGGGGGGAGCATCGCGAGCACTATCAACCGAGTACCCTTCTCCCCCACTTTTTGGGGGAGAAGGTGCCGACAGGCGGATGAGGGGGCTGGGGCTTGTGCGCCTACGGCGCAACAATGCGCAGCTTCTTGTCCGCCAGCGCGAACCGCACCGGCGTGGTGGTCACGCGCTCGCCGTCGGCGTAGACGACCATCTCGCGCTCGCTCTCGACGACGAACTCCGGTCCCCGCTCCGTTGCGACGAACGGGCTCTTCACGTGCGCGCCGGTGTACGCCTTCGGCAATGTCTTGAGAAGCTGCGCGCGGGAGGTGCGGTGGACGACGCATAAATCCAACGCGCCGTCGTCGATCTTCGCCTCGGGAGTGATGCGAATTCCGCCGCCGTATTGCCGCGAGTTGCCGACGGCGGCGAACATGATCTCCTCGGGGCGGCCGTTGATGCGGACGTTGTGCGGCGTGAAGCGCGGCAGCACGCGCATGATCGAGTAGAGATAGATGAGCGATCCGCGGAGGTACTTCACGTGTCCCGCGTACTCGGCCACCTCGGAATCGAAGCCGAGTCCAGCGACGCCGAGGTAGCGGCGGTCGTTGGCCGTGGCGACGTCCACTTCGCGCGGAGTGCCGTTCAAAACGACGTCGCACGCGGAAGAAAGCTTGCTCGAGATGCCGAGGACGTGCGCGAAGTCGTCGCCGGATCCGAGGGGGAGAAGCGCGAGCGTGCCGCTGTCGAGATCGAAATCGCGGACGGAGAGATTGAGCGAGCCATCGCCGCCGCAGACCACCACGCGATCGAATCCGGCGCGCGAGCTCTCGGCGGCGATGCGCGACATGTCGTCGGGCGACGCGCTCTCCTCGATCTCCACGCGCGATCCGCGATCGAGGAACCAGCGCTCCGCCTCCCCGATGTGCCGCCGGGCTCGCCCTCGTCCCGCGGCGGGGTTGTAAATCAGCTTCAAATGCACGGTATGCGGAGAGTGTATCCTGTGCGCTCCCGGTGCCACTCACTTCAGGAACGCACCTCGGTCCATACGAGGTCCTCGCGCCGCTGGGCGCGGGCGGAATGGGCGAGGTCTATCGCGCGCGCGACACGCGGCTCGACCGCAACGTCGCGATCAAAATCCTCCCGGCGGAGTTTGCGTCGAACGAGCAGCTTCGCATCCGCTTCGAGCGCGAGGCGCGCACGATCTCGCAGCTCAACCACCCGCACATCTGCACGCTGCACGACGTCGGCAAGTTCGAGGGGAACGACTACCTCGTCATGGAGCTGCTCGAAGGGGAGTCGCTCGCCGACCGCCTCGAGCGCGGCGCGCTGCCGCTCTCGGAAGTGCTGAAGATCGGCGTCCAGATCGCCGACGCGCTCGACCGCGCGCATCGCGCCGGCATCGTCCATCGCGACCTGAAGCCGGGCAACGTGATGCTGACGAAGACCGGCGCCAAGCTGCTCGACTTCGGACTCGCCAAGAGCTCCGGCCTCGGCTTCTCGGCGGATGCGGCGACGGTCATGCGGCCGCTGACGCAGGAAGGCTCGATCCTCGGCACGTTCCAGTACATGTCGCCCGAGCAGCTCGAAGGACTCGAGGCCGACTCGCGCAGCGACATCTTCGCCCTCGGCGCGGTGCTGTACGAGATGACCACCGGCGAGCGCGCGTTCGATGGCAGCACGAAGACCTCGCTCATCGCCGCGATCGTCTCGAAAGACCCGAAGCCGCTGGCGCAGGTGCAGCCGCTCACGCCGCCAGCGCTGGAACACGTCATCGCGAAATGTCTCGCGAAGGATGCCGACGACCGCTGGCAGAGCGTGCACGACGTCGCCGAGGAGATGCGGTGGATTGCGGAGGCGGGATCGCAGGCCGGCGTTGCGACGACGATCAGCGTTCGCAAGAAGACGCGCGAGAGGATCGCGTGGGGCGTTGCGACGGTGCTCGCGGCGATCGCGGTCGCGATGACGTTTCTCTATGGCCGCGCCACGCAGCGCGCGGCGCGGCCGTTCGTCACCGACCTCACGCCGCCGGCCGGCGTTCGCTACAACGCGGTCGGCGACGAAGGCGGCGCGCTGGTCGTCTCGCCCGACGGGACGATGGCGGTCTTCTCCGGCCTCGACGGCGCGCACAATCAGCTCTACCTCCGCTCGCTCGTGACCGGCGAGGTCAAGCCGATCAACGGCAGCGACGGCGGCATGTTCCCGTTCTGGGCGCCCGACAGCCGGAAGGTCGGCTTCTTCTCGATCACGGCAATCAAGCGCGTCGACGTCAGCGGCGGCTCGCCGTCGGTCGTCGTGCCGCAGGCGGCTGTCTCGGCCGGCAGCGCGCGCGGCGGCGTCTGGACGCCCGACGACTGGATCATCTGGACGCCGAACACGCAGGCGCCGCTCATGAAGGTACGCGCGAACGGCGGCCCGGTGTCGACTGTGACGAAGCTCGTCGCCGCAAAGCACACCAGCCATCGCTGGCCGTCGATGATGCCCGACGGCAAGCACGTGCTCTACCTCGCGGCGAATCACCAGAACCCGACCGGCGGCGACAACGGCATCTACATGACGACCGTCGAAGGGCAGGAGCCGAAGCTCGTGATGCAGTCGACGTCGAGCGGCGTCTACTCCGACGGCTACCTGCTGTTCGTCCGCGACCAGACGCTGATGGCGCAGAAGATGAGCGAGAGCGGCGTCGTCAGCGGCGATCCGATTCCGATCGCGGAGAACGTCCTCGACGACGCCGGCATCTGGCGCGGCGCGTTCTCGGTGAGCGCCGACCATCTGCTCACGTTCCACACCGGGCGCGCGACCGTGACGTCGGAGCTGCGCTGGGTCGACCGGACCGGCAAGGAGCTGGAGAAGATCGGCTCTCCGGCTTCGTACTGGGATCTGGAGATCTCGCCGAACGGCCAGAAGGTCGCCGTCGAGATCGGCGATCCGTTGCGCGAACTGTGGATCGTCGACCTCGCGCGGAACACGCGCACGCGGCTGCCGCTCGAGAGCGCGTGGGTCGGAACCTCGGTCTTCTCGCCCGACTCGTCGATGGTCTACACCAGCATTCTCCGGCAGGGGCACGGCGCGTTGATCGTCCACGGCGTCTCCGGCGGCGTGGAGAAGAAGCTCCTCGATTCGAACATCAACGACGGCGGCGTTTCGAGCATCTCGCCCGACGGCAAGTCGCTGCTGTTCGTCCGCAACGACGGCCTCGCGCTCATTCCGATCGCGAACCCGACTCAGGAGATCAAGCTCGGCGGCCACACGAACGATTCGTTCGGCGAGTTCTCGCCCGACGGCAAGTACCTCACGTACATGTCGGACCAGAACGGACGGATGGAAGCGTTCATCACCTCGGTCGCCGATCCGAACCAGAAGTGGCAGGTGTCGAACAACGGCGGCTTCTATCCGCGCTGGCGCCGCGACGGGAAAGAGGTCTACTACCTTGACCAGACGAACAAGCTGTACGCCGTCTCGGTCGAGACGAACGGCTCCGACCTCACGCTCGGCACACCGCAGCCGCTCTTCTCGATCGCCCCTCGCCCGCAGTGCCGCCCGTACGCCGTCAGCGCCGACGGCCAGAAGTTCCTCGTGAACACCCTCGTCGAGCAGAGCTCGCCAACGGTCACGGTCGTGTCGAACTGGATGTCGCGGCTGAAACGCTGAACGCGGAGCGCGATTTGCCTAGAATCGCGCCTCATGAGAAGCCGCGCATTCTTTCTCGTCGTCGTTTTTTCCTTTGGCTGCAAACCGATCGCTGAGTCGCAGACGGTCGGGCCGCGCAGCACGCAATCGAACATTCCGGCGAGCGTGAGCGCCATTCGCCGCACGCCGGTGGTGGTCGTCGCGCACAACGTGCTGCCGTCGGTGGTGAACATCCAGAGCGAGTCGGTGATCCGGCAGCGGCAGGCCGACCCGTTCTTCGATCCGTTCGGCTTCTTCGGCGGCGGCGAGCGCGCCTACACGGCTCAGTCGCTCGGCTCCGGCTTCGTCTGGTCGAGCGACGGCATCATCGTCACGAACAATCACGTCGTCGAAGGGGCGTCGAAGATCACCGTCAACTTCCAGGACGGGTCGCAGCACACCGCGAAACTCGTCGGCGTCGATCCCGACAGCGACGTCGCGGTGCTGCGCGTCGACGCGAGAGGCCTTCCCGCCGCGCCGATCGGCACGTCGTCCGATCTGATGATCGGCGAGACGGTCGTCGCGGTCGGCAATCCGTTCGGCCTCTCCGGCACCGTCACGACCGGCGTCGTCTCGGCGCTTGGCCGGTCCGTTCCTTCCAAAGAGGAGGGGCGCACGTTCACCGACTTCATTCAGACCGACGCGTCGATCAACCCCGGCAACTCGGGCGGGCCGCTGCTGAACATCGAGGGGAAGGTCATCGGCATCAACACGGCGATCTTCGCGCAGGCGCAGGGGATCGGATTCGCGATTCCGGTCGACCGCGCGAAGAAGGTGGTCCAGGACATCCTCCGATTCGGCCAGGTGCACTCCGCCTGGATCGGCGCGGTCACCGCGACCGTGACTCCCGAGGAGGCGAAGCGCCTCGGCTTGAAATCGGCGAAGGGGGCGCTCGTCGCGCGCGTCTTCGGCGGATCGCCCGCCGAGGCGGCGGGGCTGAAGGCGGGCGACGTGATCACGGCGGTGGGCGACCGCCCGGTCGACTCACGCGAGGCCTTCTCGACCTACACCGCGACGGCGGCGCCCGGCCAGCCGGTGCCGCTGACCGTCAGCCGCGGCAGTTCGACGACGCACGCCACCGTGCGCGCCGGCGACGTCCCGACGAACCTCGGCCTGAAGGTTCTCGCGGACGTCGCGGGGTTGCACGTGCAGGCGAACGGTAGGCAGCTCGTCGTCAGCGACGTCACGCGCGGCTCCCGCGCGGCCCGGATCGGTATCACGCCGGGCGACGTGATCGTCGGCGTCGGCGGGGTGGAGGTCACGTCCGTCAAGCAGCTCAACGACGAGGTCGCGAAGACCGTCGAGCACAGCGCGTTCATTCTCGACGTCGCGCACGGTGGAACGATCTACGAGCTCACGTTCCCCATGGCGGTTTAGCGTGCCGCAGCTGTACTCTCCAGCGGTACAACCGCGATTACTGGGAGTACAAACATACGTACCGAGAGTATGAATGTACTCTCCACGATACCGAATGGGATGTCTAGGCGTACGATCGGACGCTCCAAGCTCCCAATCAAGATGCTAAAAACGGCAAACGTGCGCTCCGACAGTACGATTGCGACATCAAAAAGTACAGTTGTACTCCCCGAGAGTACAGTTGCGCACTGAGAAAACGCAGCTAGAACAGCGCGAGTTGCTCGCGGATCGCCGGCTGCGGCGGCGCGGCGACGCGGCGCGGACGCATTTCGCTCCGCTTCCTGCCCAGGAGCAGGAAGAGATGGCGGCGGATCCACTCCTGCGACTCGCGGAAATACCGGAACTTCCGCTCGTTCGCGTGGAAGCGCCGGTTGTGGTGCGGGCCGAGGATGTGGTGCAGGTACTCATGGTGGATGACCGACTCGATCACGTACGCCGGCACGTTCGCCGCGCGCAGGAGCGGGTGGATGCGGATCTCGGCCGTCGCGTGGTTATACGACCCGAGCCGGATCGAGCGCCGGCGCTTGCGTGAAATCTGCTGCCCCCACCGCACCGGCAGCGGCGGCACTTTCCAAAAATACGCGCGGTGAACGTCGCCCGCGAGCGACTCGAGGTAGTTTCGGGCGTTGTCGGGAAGCGGAAGCATCGGCGGCATCGCGCGTTGCTATTGTGCGGAAGGGGCGGGCGAGTGGCAAGCTCCGTGTGGCCACCCCCGTGTAGCACAGGCTTCCAGCCTGTGCCCCCGCCTCGCCCGGAGCGCAGGCTGGAAGCCTGCGCTACACGAGAGAGGACCTACTCCCCGCCGCGCCCGAAGATCTCGTTCACGTTCGACATGGCGGCCGACGTCACCAGCGCGGTCCCCGCGGAGATGATCTCGTCGCCTTTCTTCATGCCGAGGAAGATGCCGACGCCGAGGCCGAGGAGCACGGCGGCGATGGGGAACGTCTTGATCTGCTCGCGCCACTGTTCGGGCAGGAGGTTCTCGATCTCTTCGAAGATCGCCTCGGGGCCGTTCTCCGCGATGGCCGCACCGATCGAGGCGGCGCGCTCGCGGATCGGGTCCTCGTAATCCATCCCAGCCGCCGAACGCTCGAAGTCGTCGCTCTGTTTGTGGGTCGCCATGGTTAATCCTCATCCTCGTCGCGGCGCAGCATCAGGCCGACGACGAATCCGACTCCGACGGAGATCAGGAGCGCTTTGCCGGGATTCGACCGGACGTAGCTGCGCACCTGGTCGGTGATCGCGCCGAAGTCGACGTCCTCGACCTTCTCGCGCACCGTGTTGTACCCGTCGCGCACCGCGCCGGATGCACGGTCGTATTGCTCGTTCACGTAGTCCTTCGCGCGGCCGAACCGGCCGGCGGTCTCGTCGGCTCCGTCGCCCGTTGCCGATGTTGTCTCTTCCGCCATGGAGTCCCTCCTCGTTCTACAGCTCGAGAAGCATATGCAGAAAAGCGCCCAACGTGTAGCCACTAGAATCACACCTCAATGCGCGTCCGTCTCGAGCACGTCACGCACACCTACTCGCCGACGGCCGAGTCCGCGGCCGTGCAGGTGCTCGACGACGTGTCGCTCGAAATCCGCTCCGGCGAATTCGCGGTGCTCCGCGGCGCCTCAGGCGGCGGAAAGTCGACGCTCCTCAATCTGATCGGCGCCGTCGAGCGGCCGACCTCCGGTCTCGTCTTCCTCGGCGGCGACGAAACGTCGGCGATGTCGGAGGCGCAGCTGACGAACCTGCGCCGCGTGAGGCTCGGCTTCGTCTTCCAGTTCTTCAACCTCATTCCGACGCTCAGCGTCTTCGAGAACGTCGCCTTTCCGCTGGCGCTCGCGAAAACGCCGCGAGATGAAGTGCGGGCGCGCGTGAACGAGGTGCTCGAGCAAGTCGGCCTCGGACACCGCGCGACGCATTCGCCGAACGAGCTCTCCGGCGGCGAGATGCAGCGCGTCGCCATCGGCCGCGCGATCGTGCACCGCCCGGCGCTGATCCTCGCCGACGAGCCGACCGGCAACCTCGACTCGCGCAACGGCGAGCGCGTGTTGGAGCTGCTCCGCGGCATTCACGAGGCGTCACGGCCGACGATCGTGATGGCGACGCATTCCGACCGCGCGGCGTCGTTCGGCGACTCGGTCATCGACGTGGCCGACGGACGCGTCGTGCGCACATGATCGCGCGCGCGCTCGTCCTCCGCCCCATCGTCCGCGAGAAAACCCGCACGCTGCTCACGGTCGCCGGCATCGCCGTCGGCGTCGCGGTGGTCGTCGCGATCCAGCTCGCGAACCAGAGCGCGCTCCGCGCGTTTCGCGAGTCTGTCGACGCGGTCGCCGGACGCGCCAACTATCAGATCGTCCCGGAAGCCGGCGCGCTGCGCGAGGAGCTGCTGCTGAAGCTGCAGCCGTTCTGGGACGAAGGCGTCCGTTTCGCGCCGGTGATCGACGTCGAAGGCGTCGAAGATGCGTCGCAGCAGCCGATCCGCATGCTCGCGGTCGACCTCCTCAGCGATCTGCACTTCCGCGACTACCGCTACGCGCGCATTCAGGGAACGGCGCTGCATTCGTTCTTCGAGCACGACGCCGTCATCGTGCCGGCGCCGTTCGCGCGGGAGCATCACCTCGCGCTCGGTTCGCCGCTCACGCTCAGCATCCTCGGGATCAAGCGGACGATGACCGTGCGCGGGATCCTGGAGGCGCGCGGGCCGGCGACGGCGTTCAACGGTGCGATCGTCGTCTGCGACATCGCGACGGCGCAGAAGGCGTTCGGGATGCTCGGCCGCCTCTCGCGCGTCGACCTCCTCCTGCCGGACGACGCGCTCGCGAAGCAGATCGCGCGCGTGCTCCCGCCGTCGACGCGGATCGAGCGGCCGTCGCGGCGGAACGAGCGCGTCGAGAACATGCTCCGCGCGTTTCGCGTGAACCTGTTTGCGCTCGCCGGCGTGGCGCTGCTGGTCGGGATGTTTCTCGTCTACAACACCGTGCTCATCTCGATCCTGAGGCGCCGCCGCGACGTCGGCATCCTCAAGACGCTCGGCGCGTCGCCGCGCCAGATCTTCGGCGCGTTCGTCTACGAAGGCCTCCTGTTCGGCGCGATCGGGTCGGTGCTCGGCATCGCCCTCGGCAACGTGCTCGCTGAGGGGATCTTGTCGCTGATCGGAAGGACTGTGAACGCGCTGTACGTGACCTCGCGGCCGGAGGCGATCGCGCTGACGCCGGGAGTGATCGCGCTCGGGGTGGGGGTGGGGGTGGTGCTGTCGGTGCTGTCGGCGATCGCGCCGTCGATCGAGGCGGCGAGGATCCGCCCGGCATCGATGATCCGGTCTCTCGGTGGAGCGCCGGCGGCTCGCCGGCGCGGCTCCGGCGAGGCCGCCGGAGCTCCACTGAGTTTCGTGATCGCCGCACTGGCGACGCGAATCCCGCCCGTGAAAGGCATCGCCGTCGCCGGTTACCTCTCCGTCCTCTTCGTCGTCGCCGGCTTCTCGCTGCTCGCGCCGTCGATCGTGCGCGCGATCGCGGCGGTCGCGACGGGACCGTTCCGAAAAATGTTCGGCATCGTCGGCCAGCTCGCGGCGCGATCGCTGAACGCGTCGCTGCGCCGCACCGCCATCGCGACGGCAGCGCTGGCTCTCGCGACCGGGATGATGGTCGCGGTCGCGCTGATGGTCGGCAGCTTCCGCGTCACCGTGAACACCTGGATCGACCAGACGGTTCGCTCCGATCTCTGGCTGCGTCCCGCGAAGGGGCTGACGAACGCCGACGTCGCGCTCTTTCCGCCGCGCATTCTCGACGACCTGCGCAAGGTCGACTTCGTCGCCGCCGCCGATCCGGTGCACGGCCGCGACATCATCTATCGCGACGCGTACGTCACGGTCGGAACCGGCGACACGCGCGTCGCGGCCGACTTCGGCAACATCCCGATGGTCACGCCGCGCCAGTCGAAGCCGGCGCTCGACGAGATGATCCGCATCCACGGCGTGTTCGTGTCGGAGAGCTTCTCGCTCAAGTTCACCAAAGGCGTCGGCGATGCGCTCACGCTGCCGACCGCGCACGGCCCGCGTACCTACACCGTCTGCGGGGTCTATCGCGACTACTCGAACGACCGCGGCGTCGTCTTCATGAACCGTCCCGACTACATCGCGGCGTACGACGACGACAAGATCAATACCGTCGTCATCTACCTGAAGCCGAACGTCGATCGCGAAGTCGCGCGCCGGCGCCTCGAGGCGTTCTTCGGGCCGAAGTACGGCGCGTTCACGGTCACGAACGCGGCGATCCGCCGCGAGGTGATGAACATCTTCGACCAGACGTTCCTCATCACGTACGCGCTCCTCGGCGTCGCCATCGTCGTCGCGGTCCTCGGCATCATCAACACGCTCTCGGCGCTGATCCTGGAGCGGACGCGCGAGCTGGCGCTGCTGCGCGTCGCCGGCATGTCGCTCGCCGAGCTGCGCACGATGCTGCTCCTCGAGTCGGCGCTCCTCGGCATCGCCGCGACGGTGACGGGCGTCGTCATGGGCTACGCCCTCTCGTGGATCCTCATCAACGTCATCAACAAACAGTCGTTCGGCTGGACGATCGCGTTCCACACCCCCGCCGCGCTGATCGCCACGTCGCTCGCGATCACGTTCGCGGCGTCAGTGCTGGCGGGCCTGGTTCCGGCCCGGCTCGCTTCTCGGATCGATCTCGCGAGCGCCATCAAGACCGAGTAGACTCCTCGTCCGTCCAAACCGCATGCGCCCCCGCTTCTACGGAACCCTCGTCCTCTCTCTGTTGTCGTTCTCCCTCTTCGCCGAGACGCCCGACACGATCCTGCTGCACGGGAAGGTCTACACCGGCGACCCCGCGCATTTCGCGCAGGCGATCGCCATCAGCGGGAAGCGGATCATGGCGGTCGGCACCGACGCCGAGATCGAGGCGCTCGCGACACACAGCACCGACAGGTACGACCTCAACGGCGCGGTCGTCATCCCGGGCCTGAACGACGCGCACGTGCTGGTGGCGATCGGGCCGGAGCAGCAGCGGATCGCGACGACGGAAACGGCGAAGTTCGACGAGGTGAAGGCTGCGCTGGAGTGGATCACGGACGAGTCGGCCATCGACATGTGGATCGGCGGCGTCATCGGCCCCGACGTCCTGCGCGATCCGCGCATGAATTCGGCGTGGCTCGACAAGATCACGCACAACCGGCGCGTGATGCTCGAAACGGCCAGCGGACATGCCGGCGTGTGGAGCGACAGCGCGCTGTCGAGCATTCACGCCGGCAGCTTGAGCGACCCGGCGGGCGGCTGGTTCAGCCACGACTCGCAGGGGAAGCTCGACGGCAAGGCATACGAGTACGCGCACTTCATGCTGAAGCAGCGGCTCGCCGATCTCGCCGACGACAACCGCATCGAGACCGCGATTCACGACGCTACTGCCAACGCGCTCGTGAAAGGCGTCACGACGCTCCAGAACGTGTCGCTGCTGCCGTACTCACGCTTTCATCGCGCGCTCAGACGCGCCGACGTGAAGGCGCGCGTTCGCGAGCTGGAGCTGGTGATTCCGGGCGCGCCGTCGGCCGCTGGCCATCCGACGGTTTACGTCATCGACGGCACGCCGCTCGACCACACGGCGGCCGTCAGCGGCGTCTATCCCGGCACGAAGGACGAGAACGGGAAGGTCAACTTCACCACCGATCAGATCGTGGCGTTCCTGAACGCCACGAAGCAGGCCGCGCAGCAGCCGCTGTTCGACGTCGCGGGCGACCGCGCCATCCGCATCGTCCTCGATGCCGTCGACGCGGCGGCGATTCCCCCCGCGACGCACGTTCGGATCGACCGCGGTGACGGTATGTCAGGCGATCTCCTCGTGCGCGCCGTGAAATCAGGCGTCGTCGTCGTGGCGACGCCGGCGCGATTCGACCTGCGGGCGTTCTACCCGCAACAACAGGCGGTCTTCGCGCTCAAGACGATGCTCGCGAATAAAGTGCCGCTGGCGTTCGGTTCCGAAGGCGGATCGTCGAATCCGTTCGTGACGATCATGAACGCCGTGAACAACGGCTCCGAGTCGATCACCGTGGCGCAGGCGGTCGACGCGTTCAGCGCGGGCGGGGCGTACGCCGAAATGACCGACAAAGACAAAGGAACGCTTGCGCCCGGCAAGCTCGCCGACCTCGCCGTCCTCTCGCAGGACATCTTCCATATTCCGTCGTCGAGTCTCCCGCAGACCGGCGCGCTGATGACCATGATCGATGGGAAGGTCGTTAGCGGGGCATTGATGCCGGCGAAGTGACGGACCTACACTGACATCATGCTGAAACGGGTCGTTGCGCTTTCCTTCATCGCCGCCGTGGCGCTGACGTTCATCGGCGCGCGGCAACGCGCGGTGGTGCACCCCTTCGTCCCGCCTGGGCCGACGTTCAGCAACGAAGTCGTCCGCATCTTCCAGCAGCACTGCCAGACCTGCCACCACCCGGGCGACATCGCGCCATTCTCGCTGATGGACTACGCGAGCGCGAAGCCGGAGGCGTTCAACATCCGCTCGATGGTCCAGACGCACCAGATGCCGCCGTGGAAGCCGGTGCAGGGTTGCGAAGAGTTCGCCGAGGCGCGCGGACCGCTGCCGCAGAGCGACATCGACACCATCGTGAAGTGGGTGAACAGCGGCGCGCCGGAAGGCGATCCGAAGAATCTCCCAACGCCGATCGACTTCTCCAGCGGCTGGACCCTCGGCCAACCCGATCTCGTCCTCACGAATCCCGACCCGTACACGCCGCCGGCCACCGGCGACATGTATCGCTGCTTCACGATCCCGACGAACCTGCCGGCCGACACCTACGTCTCCGCGATCGACATCCATCCGGGCGACCGCGCGAGCGTCCATCACGTCATCGCGTATATCGACACCAGCGGCGACTCGGTGAACCTCGACGCGAAGGACCCCGGGCCGGGCTACACGTCATTCGGCGGGCCGGGCTTCACGATCACGAATCCGAACGCGTCGTCGCTCGGCGGCTGGGCGCCGGGGATGCGGGCGCTGAACCTGCCGTCCGACATCGCGTTCCTCCTTCCGGCGAATTCGCGCGTCGTGCTGCAGGTGCACTATCACCCGCACGACGGCGCGCCGAAAGCCGACCAGACGTCGATCGGGATCTACTTCGCGAAGCAGAAGCCGAAGCAGCTCCTCCGCATCCTCCCGCTGGTCAACGACACGTTCACGATTCCGCCGAACGATCCGGCGTATCAGGTGACGGCGTCATTCACCACGCCGGTCGCCGCGCACCTCTGGCTCATCGCTCCGCACATGCACCTCCTCGGCAGGAAGATGAACGTGAACATGACGTTCGGCAGCCAGCAGTCGTGCCTCATCAACATCGACGACTGGGACTTCAACTGGCAGGGGATCTACCGCTTCGTCAACCCGGTGCAGGCGTACGCGTTCACGTCGTTCAAAATGACCGCGACGTTCGACAACTCCGAGAACAACCCCCGCAACCCGAATTTCCCGCCGAAGCCGGTGTCATGGGGCGAGTCGACCACCGACGAGATGGCAATCGCCTTCATCGGCTTCACGATCGACAGCGAGAACCTCGCCACCGGCCAAATGGCCGACGCCTCTTGGGTCCCGCAGTTCCCATCAGGCTCGGCGGCGGCGCAGTAACGCGCCGCCGCCGTTCCGACGTCTCAGCGAATGAACGGGGTGACTGGGAAGGCTGTGGTTCCACCGTGCTTCAGCGTGCGTTGATAGGCTTTGACGACGTTCTCGTCGCCCATCACGATCGTGTCGAAGACGCAGTTCTCATAGACCGCTTTGTCCTTGATGACGCTGCAGAGCCGTTTCGCGGTTTCGGCGGGGATCGACTGCGGCGGCGGCTTGAGGATACCGATTCTCGCCCTGCACGCTTTCCCCGGCTCCGGCGGCCAATCGCGATCGGTAAAGTCGGCGGTCGACGTTCCCGCCGCGTAGTCGAAAAGACTCGTGGTGTTCGTGACGCGCCAGGCGTCCGCGAAGTGATGATTCAGCAGATCGTGGCGCGCCGGTATGGCGGCGGGCTTCGGTCCGAACGAAGCGCCGTTCGGCCCGAGGGGGAGGAAGTTGCCGGGAAGGATCGTTCCCATCGTTCCCTCGCGGGCCGCCGTGTTGAGGACGTTGACGTCGAGGTACCAGTACCCTTCCTGAACCCAGTGCTGAGGCGTGATCTGCACGTGCGTTCCGTCGTCGGCGAGAACGTCGATGCCTCCTCCCGATGTGCCGGTGATGAAGTTGCCGCCGCCGAGGTTGTAGCCGCCCGGGGGAAGCGTCGCGGTTCTGCCGTCGATGCGAAGCTGCACGCGCTCGTTGCTGACGCTGCCCTGCAAGGTCACGCGGTGTTTCCCGAGGCGCAGCGCCGCGGCGCTATTGAGGCTGACGCAGCTCTGCAGTCCGGTGTAAGCGTTGGCGCCCGGGATGAACGACGTCGTGATCGGCGTCTGGCGCGTCTGCAGCTCGAAGTGTGAGTCGGAGTCGCGGAGCGTCGTGAACTCGCCGGCGGCCTGGAAGTCGTACGGTATTCCGTTCGTGGTCGTCAGGTGAGGATCGCCGCGGTCGGACGGCCCGGACGCCGGCGCCTGTCCGCACCACGCCTGGAACGCGAGGACGTCCGCGTCGGTCGCGAGGCTTCCCGGTGCGAAAGGCGGCATCGTATGCGGCAACCCGCTCTGGACCGCTTGAGCGAGGATTGTCCCGCAGTAGCCGGAGCTATAGACGGTTGAAAGATGCGGAAAACGTCCCGCGTCCCCCTGGGTATGACAGCCGAGGCAGGCCCCCGGCACGTATGCAGGGGTCATCGACTTGTCGTTCTGCGGCCACGACGCGCCCACGATCGGGTCGTAGCGGTTCGGCGCGAACTCCAGGTCGTCGGGTCCGAAGACGCCGATCGTCGACATGAGCGGTCCGCCGGAGCCGCCGGGCGTCGCGGGGAGCGCGAGGTTCGGGTGAATGATGTACGGGTTCTCGCCCGCATGACAGTCGGTGCAGACGCCGCCCGTGCCGAACTCGATCTCCCTTCCGCCGCCCTGATATTTGCCGCCGGGCATCGCGGGCACGCCGATCGGAACGACTTCGGTCGGTCCGAAAAGGAAGCCCACACCATTCCCGGAGGATGGCGTTGCCGCCATCTGGTTATCCCAGATACAGACCTTTGACGTGACCTGGCTCAGGCAGATCACCCCGTCGAGCGATACCTGAGTCATTGACGCGTTGTAGCGCGGCAGCGCCACGCACATGCCCTCCGGCGCGGTGCTGTGGAAGACGCGCACCTGCGCGGGGCTTCCGACGATGAACTGCGAGGCTGCCGGTATGTACCCGAGCCGTTTCCATCCCGCGGTGGCGTTGACGTCGTCGAGGACGTTGATCGAAGGCGGGATCGGCACCTGGTTCATCGAGCACTCGCTGATGTACGCCGCACCGGTGTTTACGGTCGACAGGAACACGACCGGGTTGTGCGGAGCGAGGCCGCGGAGCTTCTGTTCGACCGCTGGATCGACCTTGAACTCCTCGTCCCGCGGCGTCGCGAGCGTCGGCTCCGTCGGCAGCTTCCATTGCAGCTCGAACTTCAGCGCGTTGAGTTTGCCGATCGTGCGAGGATCGACCTTCGCGCCGTTCGCAAGCAGCCAGTCGAGATCCTGCTGACGGACGACCAGCGCCGTCTGCCCCTCGCCGTTCATCGCGGACAGCCGCTTGTGGTAATCGGCATACGCGGACTTCTTCTGCTGCGGGAGCGTGGCGGCGAGCCTGTTCCGGTACCACTCCTGCGTCGCCGCCACCCACTGCGCGGTGACCGGAATCTGGTGGCCCTTCGAGTCGAAGAACGCACCGTGGCCGATGTATGCGATCGGCTCGTCAGGGTCCGCCGTCGCCGGCATCGCCACACACGCGAGAAGAGACACAACGAACAAGAGCCGCGTCAGCCGCGGCAGTACGCGCAACGTCATTTCCGGCCTCCACCTGCTTCGTATGAAAGAGAGTTCCATATAAGTAAGTCGCGGATGGAGAGCTGTCAAGGAGGCATGACGTCCAAATACACGTGTCGCGATTCACGGATAGAATCCGTTCATCCCTATGCCGGCCAGCACCGACCCGCGCGAGAGCGTGGTGCGCTTTGATCTCGCGATCCAGAAGAGTCACATCTTCGTCTACTCGGGAGGGCTGGTCGTCTCGCTCATCGGGCGGGCGTTCGGGGTCTTTCCGTTGCGCCTCGCGATGGCGGCATTCTGCTGGGTGGCGTCTTCGGCGATCGCGTTGCTGTTTTACGAGCTGTTCCGGCGCCGCATTTCGAGGAACGTCCTCAATCCGCTCTGGCTCGCGAACGACATCATCCTCGTCACCAGCGCCGTCTTCGCCACCGGCGGCATCAACAGCCCGTGGTACCTCTTCTACCTGACGATTGCCGCCGCGGCGGCGTTCGCGGTGGGGAAGCGGGCGGCGTACCTGGTCTGCGTCGCATCGGCGCTCGCGTACCTCGGCGTGCTGATGCTCGGCGGACAGGCGATGCCGTTCGACGACATCTTCCTTCGCGCGCTGACGCGGATGCTCTTCCTCTTCGGCGCTTCGTTCTACTTCCTCGGCGGCATCGCAGACCTGCAGCAGAAGCGGCTGCGCATCCGCGCGCTCGAATCTGAAGAGAAGGAGCAAGTCGACGAGCTGCGCCGCCTTACGACCGAGCTGGAGTCGGCAAACCGTCACATCCAGGAGTCGGACCGGCTCAAGAGCCAGTTCCTCGCGAACATGTCGCACGAGCTGCGGACGCCGCTCAACTCGATCATCGGTTTCTCGGAGATCCTCGTCGACCGGCTGCAGGGCAGCGTCGACGCGAAGCACTACGGCTTCCTGAACCACATCCACGCGTCCGGCCAGCACCTCCTCGGCATCATCAACGACATCCTCGACCTCTCGAAGATCGAGGCGGGGAAGATGGAGATCTATCCGGAGTTCTTCGCGATCGCGCCGGTGATCGAGAGCGTCTGCAACATGATGCGCGGGATGACGAAGTCGTATCCGCGCTTCGTCGTCGACGTTCCGAACGATCTGCCGCTCATCGAGACCGATCTCGCGAAGTTCAAGCAGGTGCTCTTCAACCTGGTCTCGAACGCGATCAAGTTCTCGCCCCCCGAGAGCACGATCACGATCTCCGCGCGGTTCATCGGCGCGAGCGAGGATGAGGGATCGATCAACGTCTCCGTGACGGACGAAGGGATCGGGATCGATCCGCGTCACCACGAGATGATCTTCGAAGAGTTCCGGCAGATCGACGCGACGGTTCGTCGCGAGTTCGGCGGCACCGGCCTCGGCCTCGCGCTGGTCAAGCGCTTCGTCGAGCTGCAGGGAGGGCGCGTGTCGGTCGAGAGCACGCCCGGCCGCGGTTCGACGTTCTCGTTCCGGCTGCCGGTCCGCTCGCGCGCGGCGGTCGTCTCCCGCGCCGTGGAGATCGAGCCGGCCGAGGATCGGATCCTGGTGGTCGAGGACGATCCGAACGCGTTCGATCTCATCGCGTCGGCGCTCCGTTCCGCGGGCTATTCGACAGCGCGCGCACGGTACGGCGAGGAGGCGATCCGGCTTGCCTGCGAACTTCACCCGCTGGCGATCACGCTCGACCTCGTGCTTCCGGGACTCGACGGGTGGGAAGTACTCAAGCGCCTGAAGGCCGAAGTGATCACGCGCGAGATCCCGATCATCATCATCTCCGTCGTCGAGAACCGCGACCTCGGCATGGCCCTAGGCGCCGACGACTATTTCGTGAAGCCGGTCGACCGGGAGCGGCTGCTCGACCGCGTGCGCTCCCTCGCTTCCCAGACCGTTACGCGTCCGCGGCTGCTGCTGATCGACGACGACGCCGCGGTGCACTCGCTCCTCGACGCCGAGCTTTCGACCGCCGGCTTCTCGATCGAGAGCGCGTTCAACGGCGAGCAGGGTTTGCTCGCCGCGCGCGCGACGTCGCCCGACGTCATCATCCTCGACCTGATGATGCCCGGCATGAGCGGCTTCGAAGTCGCCGACTCACTGAAGGACGACCCGCTCACCGCCAACATCCCGATCCTCGTGCTGACGTCGAAGGAGATCTCCGCCGACGAGCGCCGCGACCTGCAGTCGAAGGTGACGAGCTTCGTGCAGAAGGGGAAGTCCGCCCGCGCGCAGCTGATCCGCGAGATTCAGCGCATCGGTCAGGGCGCGCGGAACGCGCGGTCGTATCCGGTCATCTCGACGTAGCCTTCGCCGGTCACGCCGATGTTGTCGAACGAGCCGTTGACGCTCACGGCACCTTCCCAGTACGTGACGCGCGTCGACTCGCGCGTGACCAGCTCCTGATCGTCGAGGAGCGGGCGGAGCGAGAGCGAGATGCCGAGGGAGGGGACGGCGAGGTTCCAGTCGAGGGGATACGTTGCGCCGCTCTTCTTCGAGGTCCAGCGGCGCTTCGCGGTGATCTTCATCTGATCGTGACGGATGGGGATCACGCGGCCGTCGGCGGTGATGAGCGAGCCGGATGAAGTGATGTCCGGCGTCCCGTCGGCGCGGCGAATGACGTACAGCATCACCTCGGAATCGTTGTCGAGCTGGATCGAGTACCAGTCCCACCCGCGCTGGTTCTCGCGCAGCGCCGACGAGCCGAACTCGTGATCCATCCACGCCTGCCCGCTGCAGCGGTGGCCGTTCACGCGTCCCGAGGCCTCGAGGCGCGTCATCGAGTAGTAGTGCGACGCGTACCCTTCGCCCGACGCCTTCACCGAGATGCCGTTCTCGCCGTGGATCGCCGGCGGCTTGCGCGACCGGAGCACGAGATCGATCGCGTCGTCCCCCTGCTTCGCGACGATGCGCCAGGAGCCGTCGCGTAACGTGATCGCGCGCCACCCTTCGTTGAAGACGTCGAGCGTCCCAGTCGCCGCGCGCGCCGTGTACGGCGACGAGCGATTCAGCTTCTCGTAGTAGCGGAAGCGGCGGCCGTCGACGTCGGTGATCGCGAAGTGCGCCAGCGCGAGGTGGCGAAGGTCCCACTGCGATTCCGCCGGCTTGAGATCCACACCAACCCGGAAGAACGTCAGCTCGAAGCCGTAGCGGTGGCCGTCGTCTGTCCGGAGGTGGCCGGTGTAGTACCACCACTCGGTGCGGTAGCCGTCGTGAGAGCCGTGGTCGCGCGGGAACTCGTATTCGTAGCCGGGAAGGGCGAGGAGGAAGCCGTCAGGACCGGGCCGGTCGGCCGCTACGGAAAGGAACGCGAGGGCAGAAAGGACGATCGCGAGCGCTTTCTGCATTCGCGAGATAATATCGGGCTCTATGGCCGAACAGCCGGTGGGTTCGCGCGCGCGCTTTCGCTCGCTCGCGCCGGAGGCATCGATGGCGATCGATGCCGAAGACCTTCTTGCGCTCGCGAGACGGTACTCCGACCAGCTGATGTACGACGAGTCGATCCACCTGTACGAGATGGCGGAGAAACTCCGTCCCGGCTCGGTCGCCATCCGCATCAACCTGGCGCGCGTCCGCGACCTCAAGAACCAGGCGGAGGAGTCACGCTTCTCCGACGTTCGCCAGGAAGTCGCCGCCGAGCGGGCACGCGACGAGGTCGACGCCTCGCAGTACGTCGGCCTCGCGCAGTACCACATGGCGAAGGACCAGACGGCAAAGGCGATCGAGTTGCTCGAGATCGCGAAGCTGAAGACGCCCAACAGCTATCGCGTCTACGAGATCCTCGGGCGCCTCTACTACTCGCAGGGCGAGTGGAACGCCGCGCACGAGGAGATCGCGAAGGCGCGGCAGCTCAACCCGTTCGACCGCGGGCTCGCCGAGCTCTCCGGCCGCGTCGAGTTCGAGCTGAAGGATTTCGAGAAGTCGCTCGACGACTTCGTCGACGCGTTCCTCCTCGCCACCGACCAGAAGGGCGAATCGACCGAAGCGGTGCGCCGGATGATCAACACCCTCAAGCGCATCAGCAACATCGAGACGAAGGAGCTGAACGCGCGCATCAAGTCGCGCGTCGAGCAGCTGCAGCTCCTCACCGAGCGCCTCGAGTTCCGCAAGGAGAGTCTCTTCCGCGTCGACTCGCGCGAGCTGAAGTCGATCACGCTGAAGATCACGCGCGACGCCGAAAAGCGCGACAACCTCATCCAGATCTCGTCGGAGCTGCGAAAGCTGACGGTCTTTCAGCACATGAAGGACGAGCAGATCTTCCGGCTCTCGCGCTTCACGCACATCGACGCGTTCCTCTCGAATGATTACGTCTTCCGCGAGGAAGACCGCTCGATGGACTTCTACGTCGTCCGCGACGGCCGTTTCGAGGTCCGGAAGGAGACGCCGTTCGGCCCGCAGATCCTCGGCGTGCTGCTGGGCGACCAGATCTTCGGCGAGATGAACTTCATCGACCGGACGCACCGCTCCAGCGACGCGATCGCGACGGAGTCGTCGTCCTGCTACACCTTCTCGTTCAGCGCCCTCGACCAGATGATGGACGAGGACAAGGAGATCGCCGTCGGGCTGCACTGGGCGTTCTGGCGATCGCTCGCCGAGAAGGTCCGCGACGCGAACGAGCAGCTCAAGCTCTTCTTCCAGGAGGACGCCAAGCGCGGCGCCGGCCGCAAGCGCGACGAGGGGAAGAATCGCGAGATCGCGCAGGTCACGGTCAAGTCGGAGGAGAAGGTCGACCTCTTCAAGGAGCGCGGCCTCTCCGCGGCGGAAATGAAGCTGCTCGCCACCTTCTCGAGCGAGGAGCGCTTCCGCGAAGGCTCGATGATGTTCCGCGAGGGGGAGAAGGGCGACAAGCTCTACATCGTCCTCGACGGGCGCGTGCGTATCTCGAAGTTCATCCCCGGCGTCGGCGAGGAGGCGCTCACGGTGCTCGACCGCGGCGACTTCTTCGGTGAAATGGCGCTGATCGACGACAAGCCGCGCTCCGCCGACGCGAAGGCGCACGAAGGCGACGCCACGGTCCTCTCCATCGACCGCGCGACGCTGAACGAGATCCTCTCGATGGATCCCAACGCGTCGCTGCAGTTCCTCAACCTCCTCTGCCGCATGATTTCCCGCCGACTGCGCGAGATCAACGAGAAGATCGTGCAGTGGAAGTACATGAGCGGCGGGTTCTGATCTGCTTTACGCTGCGTTCCTCGCTGTTTTTCTCGTCCTCTGGGGCATCCTCGCGGCAATCCATCCACCGATCGGACGGTTCGCGCGCGTCATGGCCGACCGCGTCGTGTCGAAGTGGAGGTTTCGCGACTACCTGCCGGTGATCCTCACGGTCATCGGGGGCCTGCTGCTCATCGGATGGGCGGGCGACCAATTCCTCGATCTCGCGGAGCTGGTGCACTCGAAGAGTCCGCTCCTCCAGCGGATCGACACGCGCGTCCACGACTGGGCGGTAGCGAAACGATACGCGAGCGCGACGTCATTCTTTGACGTGATGACGACCATCGGCGGCCCGGCCGGCGTCGGCGCGATCGGCGCTGTCGTCTTCATCGTGTTGCTCGTGCGCAAACGCTTCCGGTGGGCGGCGTATCTCGCCTTGACGGCGGCAGGAGGCGGCGCGCTCGACTGGGAGCTCAAACGCTATTTCGCCCGCGCCCGTCCCGCCGTCGCCGAGATGCTCAAGCATGCCAGCGGCTACTCGTTCCCGAGCGGCCACGCGATGGGCTCGACCGTCGTCTTCAGCGCACTCGCGTATCTCGTCCTTCGAGCCCAAGTCCGCTGGCTTTGGAAAGCCGGCGCCATCGCCCTCGCCACGACGCTCGTCATCGGCGTCGCCCTCTCCCGCGTCTACCTCGGCGTCCACTGGATCAGCGACGTCGGCGCCGGCATCACCGCCGGCCTCCTCTGGGTCACCATGACCACCGTCGCCTACGAGACCCTCCGCCGCATCCACCGGATTCACGTAGGGCGGGCTTCAGCCCGCCCCGGGACGGGCTAAAGCCCGCCCTACGTCTACGCGCCTTCGGCGGCGTCGTCGCGGCGCGCGACGCGCGGGGCGTAGAGCTGGCGGACGAGTTGGCCGATGGTGGTGCGGTCGAGGGCGGAGGTCAGGCAGATGTTGAGGCGGTCCATCAGGGCCATGATGACGCGGCGCTCTTCGCTGTCGGCTTCGAGCTCGGGCATGTCGCGCCGCGCTCCCTCGATCTGCATCACGACCTCCTCGACGGTGATGCGGTCGGGATCGCAAGCGGGGAGATAGCCGGGGTAGTCGCCGCCGACGACCTTCACGAGCTTGGCGTCTTCGAGCTTGCGCATGACGCGCAGCATCTGCGGATCGGTGGTTCCGAACTGCTCGGCGAGACGATAGGACGACGGGATGTCCTCGCGGCGGTCGAAGCGCCGCGCGATCTCGATCAGGGCGCGGATGGCGTAGTAGACGTCGAACCGCGGCTCATCGGCGATCTGCTGCTCGGTCGCGCGGAGGACGCCGTAGAGGTTCTGGAAGACGTAGCTGATCTCGACGCCGAGGAGGATGACCACCCACATGATCTCGATCGCGATCAGGAAGATGACCGCCAAACCGACCGCGCCGTAGATCAGGTTGAAGCGGCCGTTGAAGAGGTGATTCGCGTACACGCCGAACCCCCAGCGCACGAGCGTGAACAGCGCGGTCGTGACCAGCGCTCCCATCGCGGCCGAGCGCGGGTTCACCTTCGCGGACGGCACGAGCCAGAACAGCATCGTGAAGGCAATGAACAGGATGATCACCGGCGTGATCTGGAAGATCAGATCGTTCCGGAACAGCAGCCGCAGGTAGCGGTTGCGTTCCAGCATCGTCGTGGTCGTGAACGAGAGGCCCATCAGCAGCGGGCCCCAGAAGAAGAGCATCGTGAACGCCATGATCTTCTGGCGGTATCCGTGGGCGCTGCGCACCTTCCAGATCTGATTCACCGTCGACTCGACCGCGAGGAAGAGGCGGAAGGCGATGACCATGAAGACGATCGCGCCGAGGGTGGAGGCGGCCTGCGCGTTTTCGGCGAAGCGAGCGAGGTGATAGGTGAGGGTCGGCGACTGGTAGGGGATGACGACGTTCAGGACACTGTCGATCTGCGACTGAAAGTCAGGAAAGAGCGTCGAGAAATAGCGGCGGAGCACCTGCGTGAACGCGACGAGGAGCGGGATGAGCGAGAGGAGCGTCGTATAGGCGAGCGACGCGGCGCGCGACGTCCCCTGGATCTCGTAGAACTCGCGGGCGACCTCGCGGACGAAGAGGAAGAACTCGACCGTGACGACGCGCGCCTTGTGGCGGCCGGTCGCCTCGCGCCGGTAGACGAGCACGGCAGGGTCGGTCAGCCATCCCCACACGACCTGCCGCGTCGCTCGGAAGCGCTTCAGCCAGCTCTCCCGCTCGTGCGGCGGCTCGGGCTGCGGGGCGTCGCTCATCGTCATTCGTTAAGGCAAGTGTAGACGCAAGACGGGTGACGCGTCGTCGCCATGCTACGATTCCGCCAACAGCATTGACCGCGGGAGGTTGTGATGGGGGAGATCAAGCTGTTCCAGATCTGCTACGAGGGCGAGCTGACCGTCGACGTTTCGCACGCGATGCGCCGCCTCGGTGCCGAACCGAACTTCGATCAAAGCTGGCAGGTGTGGCTGCACGAGTCGCGTCACGCGGCCCCGATCGTCCGCTGGATGCGTTCCCACATCGCCGATGACGCGCGGCTTCTCGTGGCGACGACGCAATTCTCCACGGCGCGCGACTTCCTCCTGATCCGCCACAGCCTGACTCCGGGCGCGGATTACCGCGAGCTGCACGACGCCATCGAGCGCCTCGGCATCGTCGTCGAGCTGCCGTTCGAGTCGACCTTCGTCGTCCGCAGCAGCGACTCCACCCATCCCGCAATCGACGTCCAGACGCTCGGCCGCGCCCTCGGCGAGCTCTGCCCCGACGAGTCGCTTATGGTCACCGGCGTCAGCCATGACTGGGCGTTCTGCAATTCCGGCGTCAGCCGCATGTACGTCGCCGACGAAGGGGAGCAGCGCATCCTGTTGCGCTCGTTTTAATTCGCTACGTGGCACGCGCCGCGCTTGCGTCAGACGCATGCGCGTACTCACCGCTCTTGCAATTCTCTTCGTGGCAACATCCCTCAGTGCGGCCGTGGTGCAGCCGCTCGGTGCCGGCTTTCAGCTGCTCATCCCCGCGGCCGGCAGCACGCCGGGCCTGAACGGGACGTTTTTCCGCTCCGACATCTCGATCCTCAACCTCGCGGGCCACGATGAGGTCGTGAACCTGCAGTGGCTCCCGCAGCCGGGACTCTCGGTTCCGAACCCCGTGCTCGTGACACTGAAGGCATCGACCGGCATCCGCTCCGCCGATTTCGTCCGCGACTACCTGAACCAGACCGGCCTAGGCGCGATCCTCGTGACCGCCGCGTTGAACCCGGACGGCACCGGGATCGATCAGACTGCGCGGCTCTTCGTCAGTTCGCGTATCTGGACACCGCAGCCGGGAACGAACGGCACGACCTCGCAGGACCTCCCGGCGATTCCCGCTTCGCAGCTGAACACGCCGGCCGCCGCGATCTTTTCGATGGGGGGCGCCGACGATCCGCAGAGTTACCGCACGAACGTCGGCATCGTGAACCTCGACCCCGCGCACGCGCAGACCTTCTACATCATCCACTTCATTCAGGACCCGCCGGCGCCGATCATCATCACGCTCCCGCCGTTCTCGATGCAGCAGGTCTCCCTCGGCACGATCGTTCCCGGCGAACAGATCCAGATCCAGAACATCACGCAGACGAACAAGTCGAACTTCTGGACCGCCTACGGGTCGACGATCAACAACGTGACCGGCGACGCGTGGGACGAGCTCGCGGTGGCCGGCACGGCGCCCTAGCGGACGCCGTGCATCAGTTTCTTGATCGGTGGAATGAGGATCGCGAGGATCAGCGTGGCGACGGCTGAGGTGACGAACGCCAGCATGAAGACTTCGCTGTACGTCCGGTTCTCCAGGAAGCCGGCGACCCAGCCGGCGACGTAGTTGCCCATCGCGGTCGCGAAGAACCAGACGCCCATCATGAATCCGACGATGCGAGGCGGTGAAAGCTTCGTCACCATCGAGAGGCCGACGGGGCTGAGGCAAAGCTCTCCGACCATCTGCATGAAATAGAGGCCGACGAGCCACCACGGCGAAACGCGCATGTGAGACGCCTCGAAGTACTTCGCCGCCGGAACCATCAGCAGGAACGACAGCGCGAGGCAGAAGAGCCCGAACGTGAACTTCGCGGGGCTCGACGGGTTTCTCCGCCCCATCCACAGCCAGATGCCCGCAAACACCGGCGAGAAGACGATGACGAAGAGCGGCTCGACGGATTGGAACCAGCTCGACGGGTAGCCGAATCCGAAGACCGTGAGCCGTGTCGCCTGGTCGGCGAAGAGGTTCAGACTCGACCCTGCCTGTTCGAAGCCCGCCCAGAAGATGAGCGCGAAGAACGTCAGGATCGAGGCGGCGGCGATGCGTCCCCAGTCCTGGCGCGTAAAGGCGGGACCCGGCTCCGGCGCCGCGGGAGCGGTTGGTTCGTAGCTCGACTCGCGGGCCTCGGAGACCGGCACGAGGTACTTCTTGCCGGCGACGTATTGAATGATGCCGATGCACATGCCGAAGCCGGCAGCGGCGAAGCCTGCGTGCCAGTTGATCTTCTGTCCGAGGTAGCCGCAGATCAGCGGCGCGATGAACGCGCCGAGGTTGATGCCCATGTAGAACATCGAGAAGCCGGCGTCGCGGCGTTCGTCATCGCGCGTGTAGAGCGTGCCGACGATCGTCGAGACGTTCGGCTTCAGCAGTCCGGTGCCGATGATGATCAGACCGAGGCCGAGGTAAAACGTGCTCAGGCTCGGGAAGGCCATGCTGAAGTGGCCTGCCGCGATGATGATTCCGCCGACGAGCACCGCGCGGTAGTGGCCGAGGAAGCGATCGGCGACCCAGCCGCCCGGCACGCCCATCAGATAAACGAGCATCGTGTAGAGGCCGTAGATCTGCGCCGACTTCGCCGTCGAAAATCCGAGTCCCGGCTTCTGCGTCGACCCGACCATGTACAGGATCAGCAGCGCTCGCATGCCGTAGTAGCTGAAGCGTTCCCACATCTCGGTGAAGAAGCACGTCGCCAGACCGCGGGGGTGGCCGAACCACTGCTTCTGGTGCGCCGGAACTGTCGTCGTCATGACTTGCAACGTTAACATGCGCGCCGCGAATGACCGTCACCGTTGAGCAAAACGTGCCTCTGGCGCAGTTCACCACCATCGGGATCGGGGGGCCGGCCCGGTATTTCGTCCGGGCAGTGGATATTGACGTCCTGCGCGAGGCGATCGACTGGGCTCGTGAGCGGTCGCTCCCGCTCTTCATCCTCGGCGGCGGGAGCAACCTCCTGATCTCCGATGCCGGATTCGACGGGCTCGTCGTCCACGTCGACCTCCGCGGCGTGACGGTGCTGGCTGAGGACGAGTACGCGATGGTTCGCGTGGCGGCGGGGGAGGTGTGGGACGACTTCGTCGCGATGGCGGTGTCGCGCAGTTGGGCAGGGGTCGAGTGCCTTTCGGGAATCCCGGGGAGCGTCGGCGCGACGCCGATCCAGAACGTCGGTGCGTACGGGCAGGAAGTGAGCGAGACGATCGCGCGCGTCGAGGTGCTCGACCGCCGCGACGGCCTGGTGAAGACGCTGACGAACTGGGACTGCCGCTTCGGTTACCGCTCGAGCCTCTTCAAGAACTACGAACGTGATCGCTACGTCGTGACGGCGGTGACCTTCCGCCTGAAGGTCGGGGGCGCTGCCACGCTCCGCTACCCCGAGTTGCAGAAGGCCGTGGCAAGCGATGACCTACAGGACGTTCGAGATGCCGTGATCGCGATCCGCAGACGCAAGGGCATGGTGCTCGACCCGGCCGACCCCGACACCCGGAGCGACGGCTCGTTCTTCATGAACCCGATCGTCGATCCGTCGGTCGTGACGGACGAGATGCCGCGGTATCCGGCGAGCGACGGCATGGTGAAGCTCTCGGCGGCGTGGCTCATCGAGCATGCAGGATTCGAGAAAGGGTTCACGCTCGGCAACGCCGGACTCTCGACGAAGCACACACTCGCGGTGATCAACCGCGGCGGCGCTACGGCGCGTGAGGTGCGGGCGCTCGTCGAGACGATTCAGAAACGCGTGCGCGAGAAATTCGGCATCGAGCTGCAGCCGGAGCCGAACTTCATCGGTTTCTAACGTCCCCGCGCGAACACGCGCTCGATGATCGCGAGATCGATCGTCCGTTCGAGATACTCCCAGACGGCGAGCGTCTCTTCTCGGTGCCGGAGCTGGTCGGTCGATACAGGCGTGCCGCTGTCGATGATCGAGAACTTCGCGCGGTTGTACCACTTCACCGCCTCGGCCGGATTCGCGCGAAGGCGGTCGCGCGCCTGCATGATGAGGAGCGCCGTGTCGGAGTCGACGTCGTGTCCGATGCGAACGAACTTCACGACCGGACGCGCCTGCCGTTGGTGCTCTTTCTCCTCGGCGGTGGCGCGCTTCCGATCGAGTGAATCACCGTCTTTCTGAATGAGGCCGTGCTGCGCGAGAGCCGCGATGGCGTCGGCGAGGTCGCCTGCTTCCTCGGGAACGTGAATCCCGGAGTGGTACAGCAGCTTTCCGCTTGCGTCGGCAGTCTTCGAGAGATGGCTCCAGACGACGCGTCCCTGGACGCTCACCGCGACGTCGCCGCGCCGGAACCAGAGGCGGCCGTTGAGCGCGAGGCGCAGCGGCTGCGTGTGCTCGATCTGCACACCGCGCGAGGCGAGGTTGAGGATCGCGACACTCGCCGCGCCGAAACCGCCGGCGAGTGGTTCGACGGCACTGAAGCGATCCGAGCTGCGGAGCTCGTTGACTTGCGACATGGTTGTGGGGAATGGACCCTGCGGATTTTACGCCTTCTCGACGTAGCCGGCGATTCGCTCCCGGACGAGGTCAGGAATCGGCGTCGGCGCGAACTCCCCCTGCTTGACGCTGACGAGGATGTACTTCCCCTTCGCGACCATCCGCTCCGGTGCGGCTTGCCGGTGCACCTCGAAGTTCACGTGGAGCGAGCTGTTGCCGAGGTGGCCGAAGTACGCGTCGACGACCAGGATCTCGTCGAGCGTGACCGGGAAGAAGAAGTCGCACTCGACGTGGACGCGCGGCAGCCAGATGCCGACGTCCTCGATCAGCGTCTTGTACGACAGGCCGCACGACCGGAAGAGCTCGACCTCCGCCAACCCGAAAAAGCGCAAGTACGCCTGGTAGTTGATGATGCCGGCGGCATCGATGTCTTCCCAGCGGACGTACTCGGAAACGGAGAACTTCATTCGCGGATGTTAACCAAATGACCTGATCCACGTATTAGCGTCCAGAACATCGGAGGCTTTAGTCATGGAAATCAGCGTCTACATGATCCCGATCACTCTCGGCGTCGCTTTCTGCGCCATGATGGTCGCGATCGCCTACTTCAGCTCGAAGTCGAAGAGCGACAAGGCGCGCTATCAGGCGGAGGTTCAGGCACGGCTGCTCGACAAGTTCGGCACCGGGCCGGAGTTCGTGCAGTTCCTCGATTCGCCGCAGGGCCGCAAGTTCCTCGGCGAGCTCGAGTCGGCGCCGAAGGTGAAAACGCAGGACCGGATGCTGAGCGGCATTCGCAATGCGACGGTCCTTTCCTTTCTCGGAGTTGCGTTCATACTCCTGTCGATCTTCACCTACGAGCACGGGATGATCTTCCCAGGCCTGCTCCTGCTGGCGCTCGGTCTCGGGTACCTCACGAGCGTTATCCTCACGAAGCGGCTGTCGCGCGAGTGGGGGATGTTCGAACCGCATTCGCCCAGCACCACCGAACTTCAACCTCCGACGCAGTCGTAACGTCCCATGTTTGCCGAGGCTCTCGCGTTGCCGCCGTCGCTCGAACAGGTCAGCGGCGGCCGGCGCGCACCGCAGAAACCGATGAACGAAGCGCAGTTCGAAGCCTTCTACCGGAAGACGGCCGGAAGTCTCTGGTCGTACATCTACCGGATGACGGGCGACCCCGCGACCGCGGACGATCTGCTCCAGAAGACGTTCCTCGGCTTCCTGCGCGCGAATCCGACTTTCGAGAGCGACGAACATGCGCGCCGTTATGCGTTCCGTGCGGCGACGAACCTGGCGCTCGACCACTTCCGCGAATCGAAGCGCGACCGGCTGCGGCTCGATTCTCTGACGCCGCGTTCCGCGTCGGTCTCCGATCGCGGGGAGCTGCGTCACGACGTGTCGCGGCTGTTCAGTGAGCTGAAGCCGCGGGAGCGCGCGCTGTTGTGGCTCGCACACGTGGAAGAGGCGGGTCACGATGAGATCGGCGAGGCGCTCGGCGTGAAGTCGGCGAGCGTTCGGGTGCTGCTGTTCCGGGCGCGCAAGCGGCTCGGCGAGCTGTTGTCGAAGGCCGGAATCGGGCCGGAGGTGGCGCGATGAGCGAATGCCGTTTCGAGCGCGACGTCATCGCCGGACGCTGGACCGACTCCCTGCGCGCTCACGTCACGCAGTGCGCCGACTGCGAGGCGACGATGCTCGTCGCGCCGCAGATGAAGGAGCTCGCGTCGATTGACGTCCGCGAGCATCCGCTGCCGGATCCTCAGGTCGTCTGGCTCAAGGCGCAGCTGCTCCGCAACACCATGGCGATGGAGCGCGCGTCGCGTCCGCTGAAAGTCTTCCAGGTGATTTCGTATGCGGCCGTCGCCGCCGCGTGGACCGCGGTGCTGGCGTGGAAGTGGACCGCCATTCAGGCGATGCTGCACAGCCTCACGCCGGCGACCCTCCTGCAGAACGCCGGACAGGCCGCGTCGCTGTCGGTGACGTTCTTCCTCGCCATCTTCCTCCTGTCATCGGTGACAATCGGCCTCGCGCTCCACACCATGCTCGCCGAGGACTGAGGACCGAGGACTGGTTTAGAACGTCCCCCAGAGCAGGATCCGGCGGTAGGTGAAGAAGTAGGGGTGTTTGTCGCCGATGCGCTCGAGCAGCAGCTCGCGGTAGCGCTGGAGGAACTCCGGCCAGCGGTCGCCGGCGCGGCGCTCGTAGTCGGTCAGCAGCGTTCCCTTCACCCACTCGATCACGTCGGTCGATGAGTCGAGCTCGTGTCCGTAGACCTGCAGTCGGACGTGCTGACGCGTGAAACCGAGGTGGTGCAGCAGTTCGGCGTAACGCTCCGGAGGCTGCATCGGCGAGCGGCGCGGCTCGATGCCGAGCTCCTCCGCGACGTCGACCGCCGTCTGATGCGACGCGTGCGTCTCGTTCGCCGGCATCTGCAACGCGAGCTGACCGTGCGGCGCCAGAAAGCTCGTCAGGCGTGTGAGCAGCGATTCGTGGTCTTCGACCCAGTGCAGCGCGGCATTCGAGAAGATCAGGTCGTACGGACGGACGGTGACGAACGCCTCGATGTCGCCGCGTTCGAAGTGGAGCGTCTCGCCGCCGAAGCCGCTCGACTTCAGGAGCATCGTCTCGGAGTTGTCGATCCCGACGGTCTCCTCGGCGTTCAGCGTCTGGTGGAGCTCGCGCGTGAGCTCGCCGGTGCCGCATCCGAGGTCGACGACGTGCATGCGCGGGCGGCGCTCGACGAGCGAGAGGAGGTCGACGAACGGCTGCTTGCGCTCCGCCTTGAAGCGCTCGTACTGGTTCGGATTCCAGCTCATTTCTGCTGCGCGATTCCGCAGCGGAGCATATCCGCAATGTCGCTGACGATCTGTTTCGACTCCTTGCCGAACGGCTCGGAGACGCCGAAGAGCAGCTCGAGCTGGAAGTAGCTGATGAACGTCCGCGCCGCCAGCTGCATTGCGGCGCTGGGGGAGACGTTCTCGCGGATGCGCCCCTCGACCTCGGGATTCTGCTGAACGATCTCCTCGAAACGCTTCGTCAGACTCTTGTAGAACTGGCGGATGTGCGTTCCGTCGAACTCGATGACGTCGACGAAAATGAGGAGCATGTAGCGCCGGTATTGCTTCACCGAGTCGCGCGCGGCGAAGCCGATGTCTTCGAGGTTATCGGGGAACCGGCCGCTGTGAAGTGCGCGATAGAGCGGGAACTTCTCGCTCGCGGCCATCTCGCGATACTCGTCGAGCAGCGTCCGAAAGATCGCTTCCTTGTCGGGAAAGTGGTGGTAGAGGTTCCCCGTCGACACGCCGGCGGCCTCGGCAATGTCGCGAACGCTGGTCGCACGAAAGCCGCAGGTCGAGAAGAGTCTCAGCGCGGCATCGAGCACCAGCCTGCGGCTTCGCTCCGATTTCTCCTCACGCTGCATTGTTTAACGAAACTATAATTGCAAAAACCCACGGAGGTTCCCCGTGGCACAGATCACTCCTATAAGTTTTCCGGATACCGCGTGGCTGCTCGTCGCGACGGCCCTCGTGTTGATGATGACCCCCGCCCTCGGGTTCTTCTACGGCGGGATGGTCCGGACCAAGAACGCCCTCAACACGCTGATGATGAGCTTTTCGGCGCTCGGATTCGTCGGGATCGCGTGGGCGTTCTTCGGCTATTCGGTGGCGTTCGGGAGCGCTTCGAAGTGGTGCGGAGGCGCCGATTTCATGTTTCTCCGCAATGTCGGCGTCGACGCGGCGGCGAACCAAACGATCCCTCACGTCCTCTTCTTCGCGTATCAGGGGACGTTCGCGATCATCACGGCGGCGCTGATCTCCGGCGCGATCGTCGAACGGATGCGGTTCGGGCCCTACGTCGCGTTCATCACGCTCTGGTCGCTCCTCGTCTACGCGCCGGTGGCGCACTGGGTGTGGGGTGGCGGCTGGATCGCGAAGCTCGGAGCGCTCGACTTCGCGGGCGGCACGGTCGTCCATGTGAACGCAGCCGCCGCGGCGTTGGTGTGCGCGCTGGTCGTCGGCTCGCGAAAGGATTACGCGCGGCAGGCGATCCTGCCGCAGAACGTGCCGTTCACGCTCCTCGGCGCGGGACTGCTGTGGCTCGGCTGGTTCGGATTCAACGCCGGGAGCGCCCTCGCGGCGAACGGCATCGCGGCGCTGGCGTTCACGAACACGATGCTTGCGCCGATCGCGACGCTCGTCGTCTGGACGATGCTCGATTTGACGCGCAGCGGGAAGGCGACGGCAATCGGCGCCGCGACCGCGATCGTCGTCGGACTCGTGGCAATCACGCCGGCCGCGGGGTTCATCGGACCGCGTGCGGCGCTCGTCGTCGGCGCGATCGCGGCGTTCCCGAGCTATTTCGCGCTCCTCTTCCGGCCGCGAACGCGGCTGGATGACTCGCTCGACGTCGTCGCGGCACATGGCGTCGGCGGGATCGTCGGCGCGTTGCTCACCGGCGTCTTCGCGCGGACGAACTGGAACCCGAACGGCGCCGACGGCGCGATCGCGGGCAACTGGCGGCAGGTCGGCATCCAGGCGATCGCGGTGCTCGCGACGCTGATCTACAGCGCCGTCGGAACCGCGGTCCTGCTCCGCCTCATCAGCGCCGTCACCTCGTTGCGCGCGACGCCGCATGACGAAGGCGTCGGCCTCGACTTCGCGGAGCATGGCGAAGAGGCCTACAGCCGCGGCGAAGGGGCGATCCTGCTGCTCGAACGGAGGGGCGAATGAAACTCGTCGTGGCGATCATCAGGCCCGACCGGCTGAACAACGTGCTCGAGGAGCTGTTTCGCGCGCGCGTCGCGGGAGTGACGATTTCGCGGGTGCAGGGGCATGGCGGCGAGACGGAGCGCGTCGAGACGTATCGCGGAATGACCGTGAAGATGGAGCTGAGCGAGAAGGTGCGTCTGGAGATCGGCGTCTCCGATCACTTCGTCCAGCCAGCCATCGACGCCATCTGCGCCGGTGCGCGTACGGGTGACGTCGGCGACGGCAAGATTTTCGTCCTCCCGCTCGACCGCGTCGTCCGCATCCGTACCGGTGAGGAGGACCGCGCCGCCGTCACGCCCGTGGGCGTGCCGCCGGATTAGTTACACTCCGCGCCGCTTGCGCCACGACCCGTACGCGTCCTTACGGATTCCGAACTTCCTGCGCCTCATCCTCAGCTACGCGACGACCACGGTTGCGCGTGAGGCGCAGATCGTCGTGGTCGGATGGCAGGTGTTCGAGACGACGCACGATCCGCTGTCGCTCGGGATGATCGGCCTGGCCGAGGCGCTGCCGTTCATCGCCGTGGCGCTGTATGCGGGCCATGTTGCCGATCGAGCGGAGCGCCGTTTCATCGCGCTCTGCGGCACGTTCGGCATGCTCGTCTCCGGCGTCGCGCTGCTCGTCTTCACCCAGCTCGGCCTCATCGCGGCGGGACACGTCTGGCCGATCTACCTGGTGATCTTTCTCAGCGGCATCGCGCGGAGCTTCACTCGGCCGGCGTTCAACGCGCTGACGGCGGACGTCGTGCCGCGGGAGCTCTACCCGAACTCAGTCGCGTGGCGCAGCTCGACGTGGCAATTCGCGGCGGTGGTCGGCCCGGCAGCAGGCGGCCTCGCATACGGCTTCGGAAGCGCGCGCCTCGCGTACGCTGGCGTGACGGTGCTCTATGCCGTAGGGCTGTTCGCGCTCACGATCGTGACGCATCGCAGCCGTCCTGAGGTGAAGGAGGACATCCCGATCTCGGAGAGCCTCCGCGTCGGCATCCGGTTCATCTGGGATCAGCCGGTGCTGCTGGCGGCGATGACGCTCGATCTCTTTTCGGTCCTGTTCGGCGGCGCCGTCGCGCTCCTCCCGATCTTCGCGAAGCTTCTCGGCGTCGGCCCGCAAGGCCTCGGCGTGCTGCGCGCCGCGCCGGCCGTCGGGTCGCTGGTGACCGGAATGATCGTGGCGCACCGGCCGCCAATGCGCCGCGCCGGCTACTCACTCTTCGCCGCTGTCGGGATCTTCGGTGTGACGATGATCGCCTTCGCCGTCTCGCGGAACTTCTGGATCTCGCTGGCGCTGCTGACGATCAGCGGCATGGCGGACAACGTCAGCGTCATCATCCGAGGCACGCTCCTCCAGACCATCACCCCGCAGAACCTGCTCGGCCGCGTCTCGTCCGTGAACCAGATCTTCATCGGCGCCTCCAACGAGATCGGCGCCTTCGAATCCGGGGTCGCCGCCCGGCTGATGGGTACGGTCCCGTCTGTCATCTTCGGTGGAACGATGACGCTGATAGTCGTCGCCACGGTCATGATCCGATCGAAGAAGTTGCGCGAAGTCAGGGAAATCTAAGCCTCGTAGATTTTCTTGACTCCCGCGATACGCTCGATTGCGGACATGAGCGCCATTCGGGGAAGAGGAGCGAGCTGGAATCCGCAGAATCGGTTCGAGAAGCTCGCGTACGTCGTCGATGACGAAGCGGAACGCGACGAGAGCGTTCCGCGCACGGTGTACCTCCGCGATCCGGCGCGCACCATCATCACCAGCAACGACTCGCCGGACGTCGGTTTCACCTACAGCGTCAATCCGTACCGCGGCTGCGAGCACGGCTGCGCGTACTGCTTCGCGCGGCCCACGCACGAATACCTCGGCTTCTCCGCCGGCCTCGACTTCGAGACGAAGATCATGGTCAAGGAGGACGCGCCGGAGTTGCTGCGCGAGGAGCTGCTCTCGCCGAAGTGGAAGCCGGAGACGATCGCCATCAGCGGCGTCACCGATCCCTACCAGCCGGTCGAGCGAAAGCTGGAGATCACGCGCCGCTGCCTCGCCGTGCTCGCCGAGTTCCGCAACCCGACCGCGCTGATCACCAAGAATCATCTCGTCACCCGCGACGTCGATCACCTCGGCGAGCTGGCGCAGTACGGCGCGGCATCGGTCGCGGTGTCGCTCACGACGCTCGACCCGAAGCTCGCCAACATCATGGAGCCTCGCGCCTCGACGCCGGAGCTGCGCCTGAACGCGATCGAGACGCTGGCGAAGAACGGCATCCCTGCGACGGTGATGGTCGCGCCGCTGATTCCGGCCATCAACGAACACGAGCTGCCGAAGATCCTCGAGGCAGCGCGCGACGCCGGCGCGAGTTTCGCCGGGTTCGTCGTGCTGCGGTTGCCGTGGGCCGTCGCTCCACTATTCGAGCGCTGGCTCGAAGAGCACTTCCCCGATCGGAAAGAGAAAGTGCTGAACCGCATCCGGGACTTGCGCGGCGGCGCGCTCTACGAGGCGGAGTGGGGCGTCCGCGGCCGCGGGCGCGGCATCTTCGCGCAGCAGATCGAAGCGATCTTCGACGTCACCTGCCGCCGCCTCGGACTCAATGAGCGAGATATGCACCTGTCCGCCGCGGCCTTTCGCCGGTCCACGGCGCAAGGAATGCTCTTTGATTAGGTCATATGGCGCAGAAGATCTTTGAGGGTAAGAAGTTGCTCGTGTTCGAGCGCGACGAGTGGGAGTACGTCGAGCGCAAGAAGGCGACCGAAGCGGTCGCAGTCATCGCGATAACCGCGGAGGGCGAGGTGATTCTCACCGAGCAGGATCGGAAGCCGGTCAACGCTCGCGTGATCGACTGGCCGGCCGGGCTGGTCGGCGATGACGGCGAGAGCGATCCGGCGAAAACTGCGAAGAAGGAACTCGAAGAGGAAACGGGCTTCGTCTGTGAGCGCGTGGAACTGGTGGCGCGCGGTCCGTCCTCGCCGGGGATCACCTCGGAGATCGTCAGTCTCTATCGCGCATACGACGTCCACCGCGTTGGGAAAGGCGGAGGCGTGGGGAACGAGAAGATCAAGGTGCATCTCGTGCCGCTCTCGAACGTCGAGCGGTGGCTGCGGGAGCGGGAGCGCGAGGGCGTGCTCATCGATCTGAAGCTGTGGGGCGGGCTTTGCTTTGTAAACGAAAGCGCTTGACTCTTGCGCTGCTCGGGCGCAGATTGGCGCCATGCGACAGCTCATGGCGCTTGTGCTCCTCGCCACCTCTGCCTCCTTCATCGGTGCCGTGCGGGATGGCAACGTCGCCGAGGTGCGCCAGATGCTGGCTCAGGGGGCGGACCCGAATGCACCGGAAGGCGGCAACAACTGGACGCCGCTGCTCCACGCCATCCACAAGAACCAGATCGGCTCGGTAGCCGCTCTTCTCGATGGCCACGCCGACCCGAATCGGGCCGTCAACAGTATGACGCCGCTGATGATGGCCGCCGGCTACGGCTATACGCCGATCGTTCGCCTTCTGCTGGCACGCGGCGCCGATCCGCGCCTCCGCGACCTGGATGGCTTCACCGCCGTCGATTACGCCATCCTCGGGATGACGGACCTCGATCGCTTCACGTTCTTCAGCTGCGGGGACGACACCGTACGCGTCCTCCTCGCCGCCAACGCCCCGCGAACGATCCAACGCAACTCCCGCCGTTGGGGCTCACTCAAGGGATGCGCGTCGCTTTCGCTCCTGCGGTGAGCGGGTAATGGCGTCACGCCTTCGCCATTACCCCTCGCCCCGCGTCAGCGGGGAGAGGGTGGCCGAAGGCCGGGTGAGGGGCGGTGCCACTTGCGCCGAGCTACCGGCTCACGCGGAGGACGACCTTCCCGAAATGGTCGCCGGCGACGCGGCGGTGTGCTTCGTCGACGTCGTGCAGTTCGTAGACGCGGTCGACGACCGGTTTGATGCGGCCGTCGGACAGCGCGGGGCCGAAGCGGTCGATGAATGCGCTCACGATCGCCGCCTTCTCCTCGACGCGGCGCGCGCGAAGGGTCGAGCCGATGATCTGCAGCCGTTTGCCGAGGAGGCGGGAGACGTCGATCGTGGCAGTGCGTTCGCCGCCCATCGAGCCGATGACCACGATGCGGCCTTCCATCGCGAGCGTCTCGAGATCGCGTGCGAGGTACTTCGCGCCGATGTGGTCGAGCACGATGTCGACTTCTTTCGCCTTCTCGACGAAGTCCTCGGTCCGATAGTTGATCGCGACGTCGGCACCATGACGAATGCACTGCGCGCATTTCTCGTCCGACCCGGCCGTGACGATCACCCGCATGTCGTTCAACTTGCAGAGCGTCGTCGCGGCGGTGCCGACTCCGCTCCCGCCGCCGTGGATCAGAATCGATTCCCCCCGCTTCGCACGCGCGAGCATGAAGATGTTGCTGAAGGCCGTTAGAAAGACTTCGGGGATCGCCGCGGCTTCTTCGTCCGTCAGCGCGTCCGGCACGTGCATCGCCGAACCGGCGTCGACGACGACCTCCTCGGCGTAGCCGCCGCCGGGAAGCAGCGCCATCGCACGATCGCCTTTCGACCAGCCGCGCACGTTCTCGCCCGCGTCGATGACGACGCCCGCGCATTCGAGGCCGATGATCTCGGACGCTCCCGGCGGCGGCGGGTAATGCCCTTCGCGCTGCAGCAGGTCGGCGCGATTGACGGCCGTCGCATGAACGCGAATGCGCAGATCGTTCGGTCCTGACGCGGGACGATCGATGTCAGCGATACGGAACTCTTTACCTTCGACGATCGCGGCGCGCATACGAGCATGTTATGTTCCCGCCTCCCATGCCCGCCATCGAGTGCCTGAATCTGAGGAAGTACTACGCCGACGTGAAGGCCGTCGACGGACTTGACCTGGTCGTCGAGGCGGGGGAGACGTTCGGCCTCCTCGGTCCGAACGGCGCGGGAAAGACGACGACGATCGAGATCCTCGAAGGGTTGCAGCCGGCGGATTCGGGCGAGGTGCGCGTCCTCGGCCTGACCTGGAAAGGACATGCGCAGGAACTGCGCGAACGAATCGGGATCTCGCTCCAGGAGACGCAGCTTCACGAGAAGCTGACGGTCGTCGAGATCCTGCGGCTCTTTCGCTCCTTCTATCGCGACGGACGCGATCCGGAAGATCTGCTGCGCGACCTCTCGCTCGACGAGAAGCGGAACGCGCGCTTCGGCAAACTGTCGGGCGGCCAGAAGCAGCGCCTCGCCGTCGCGTGCGCGCTGGTCGGCAATCCCGACGTGCTTTTCCTAGACGAGCCGACGACGGGACTCGATCCGCAGTCGCGGCTGCAGCTGTGGGAAGTCGTGCAGCGCTTCCGCGAGCGCGGCGGAACGATCCTGCTGACGACGCACTACATGGAAGAAGCCGAGCGCCTCTGCGACCGGATCGCCATCGTCGACCACGGCCACCTCATCGCCCTCGGCACGCCGCGTGAGCTCATCGCCAAACTCGAGGCGGCGAACATCATCGAGTTCACCAGCGAGCCACCGCTTCCGCCAGACTCCTTCAACGACCTGCCGGGATGCCACGGCTGCTCGCCGCGCGGAAACGCCTGGCAACTCCGCGTCGACTCGCTCGCGACGTCCGTGCCGCAGCTGATCAACATCGTCGAGCGCAACGGCTCGAAGCTGATCACGCTATCGACGCACGCGGCGACGCTCGAGGATCTCTTCGTCTCGCTGACGGGAAGGGAGCTGCGCGATGCGTAACGGAGGCGTCCGCAGTCCGCTCTTCGAGCTCACCAGCGTGCGCACGAAGGAGTTTCTGCGCGAGACAGAGGCGATCTTCTGGGTGTTCGGTTTCCCGCTGCTGCTCGCGCTGGCGCTCGGATTCGCGTTCCGCTCGAAGGCGCCGGACCGCGTTCCGATCGCCGTCGTGAACGGGCCGCAGGCGCAGGTGAGGATGCGTGCGCTCGCTGAGTCGCCTGCGCTGCTGCCGCGCCTCGTGAGCGCCGAGGAAGGGCGCGCCGAGCTGCGGACCGGCAAGATTTCGCTGCTGATCGATGACTCGGGCAAGGGCGACGCGGCTCCTGTCTTCCATTACGACCCGACGCGCCCCGAGGCGCGGACGGCGCACGTCGAGGCGGATGACGCGCTGCAGAAGGCGGCGGGACGGCGCGACGTCCTGCACGCGAGCGAAGTGCACGTCACCGAGCAGGGGTCGCGTTACATCGACTTTCTGATGCCGGGACTCATCGGCATGAACCTCATGTCGACCGGCATGTGGGGGATGGGCTTCACCATCGTGAACGCGCGGATGCGGAAGCTGCTCAAGCGGCTCGTCGCAACGCCGATGAAGAAGACCGACTACCTCTTCGCGCAGTTCCTCTCGCGTCTCATGTTCCTGGTGACCGAGGTGACGATCCTCGTGGCGTTCGGGTGGATCGTCTTCAACGTGCGCGTGAACGGCTCGATCGCGCTGCTGGTGCTCGTCTGCCTCGTCGGCGGGTTCTCGTTCTCCGGCCTCGGCATCCTCGGCGCCTCACGCGCGCGGACGATCGAGGCGGTGAGCGGGATCATGAACCTCGTCATGGTCCCGATGTGGATCTGCTCCGGCGTCTTCTTCTCGTACGAGCGGTTTCCCGACGCCGTCAAGCCGTTTATCCGTGCGTTGCCGCTGACGGCGCTCAACGATGCCTTGCGCGGGGTGATGAACGAGGCGGTACCGCTCAGTCACATCACCGGACCGCTGCTGGTTCTCGCGGCGTGGGGCGCGGCCTCGTTCCTGATCGGCCTCAAAATCTTCCGCTGGCAATAGCGGCTTCGCGTTTGACGCGCGCCAGGGCACGCAGCGCGAACCGGACATCCTCAGGGTCGTCGATCGCGGCGTCTCCGCGCTCCCACGACGCGAGCTGTTCCGGCTCGACCTGCAGGATCTCAGCGAAAAGATTGCGGCTGTAACCGAGCGCCACCCGTTGTTCGTGTAGCTCCGTTCCGCTCATGCACAGCGGGCTGTGCAACGGGTGCGCCAGACGATTGTAGGGCGGGCTTCAGCCCGCCCTACGCCTTTTAGAATCTGAAAGTTAAGCCGAGGTTTGCTTCGCCCTGGTAGAAGTTCTGGTCGTTGTACCCGTAGCCGTAGCAGGAGTTGCAGCCGCTGTTGTTGCCCACCGCCGTGAAGTACCCGCGGATCTCGCCGCGTATCGAAAGCGCGGGATTGATCGGCACCTTTACACCGATCCCCGCGGACGCCGAGAACTTGTTCGACGAAGACGCGCCTGACGTCTTCGGATCGAGATTCGTCATCCCGGCGCTGACCACCACGAACGGCGTCGCTCCGCGTCCCTGATTGAACGGGATCAGGAGACCGGCGTGGTAGTAGGTGACGCCGATGTCGCCCACGTCATTGCCCGATCCGAAGAGCGACCCGCTCCCATGACCGACGGTGGTCGACTGGTGGTTGACCATCAGCTCGACCTTCATCCCGTTCACGCCGGTCGGGATGGCGAAGTTCGCGCCGACGGAAGCGGAGCTCTGGAGATCGACGTCGCGGCCGCCGTAGACCGTGGTGGCGTCTCCGAAGATGGTTCCACCCCAGCGGTATCCAATAAACGGCTCGAGCTCGAATGCGTTGTCACGGCTACGGTTGTAGTAACCGCGCCCTCGCCAGTCCTGCGCGAAGAGCGACGGCGTGATGAAGAGAACAGCGGCGAAAAGCAGTAGAACGACTCGTTTCATGAACGCTCCTTGAGTGTGCGGCGGTAGCTGCCGTCCGGGTCGCTTGCAAAAAACGAGGCCGGATTTTCGGCCGAAATTGCAGCGACTTACGTGCCTGCCCGTCCCGATCGTGAGACAGCGTGCCGCCGCGAGGGGTCACTACAATGTCGCGCTATGAAAATCGCGACGTGGAACGTGAACGGGATCCGCGCCCGGCACGAGCAGTTCCTCGATTGGGTCACGGCCGAGCAGCCGGACGTCGTCTGTCTCCAGGAGCTGAAGGCGAAGCAGGAGCAGATCCCCGCCACCATCTGCGATCTGCAGGGATACGCCTGCTACTGGCACGGTGCGGCGGCGTACTCCGGCGTCGGGCTGCATGTCCGCCGTGGCGCGTTCGCCGGCGAGCCGAAGTTCTCGCATCCGCATTTCGACAACGAGACGCGCATCGTCCAGGCGGAGATCGGAAATCTGACGGTGGCGTCGGTCTACGTCCCGAACGGCGGCAAGGATTTCCCCGCGAAGATCGCCTTCTTCCGCGAGCTGATCGGATACGCGCGCGGGATGCGTGAGGCGAGCCGGGAGCTCGTCATCTGCGGCGACATGAACATCGCGCGAACGGAGATGGACGTTCATCCGAAGGAGCGGAAGCCGCGTGCGATCGGACAGTTGCCGGAGGAGCGCGAGCTGTTCGAGGAGTTGCTACGCGAGGGCGGTCTGGACGACGTCGGCCGGCGCCTCTACCCGGAAGACGAGAACTACTTCAGCTGGTGGGCGCCGTGGCGGAACATGCGCCAGCGCAACATCGGCTGGCGCCTCGACTACGTCCTCGCGAGCGAGTCTTTAGCCGCGAAAGCGACCGCCTGTCCCTCGTACCGCGAGATCGGCACCAGCGATCACGCGCCGGTGGTAGCGACGTTCAGCTGAAAAAGGGCGCGGGCTGGAAAGCCCGCGCCTCATGAGAGAGCTATTCGAGGACGACGATGACGACGCGGCGGTTCTGGGCGCGGCCGGCGCGGGTCTTGTTCGGGGCGACCGGCAGGGTGTCGCCGTAGCTGATGGTCGACATGCGCATCAGCGGGAGGCCAGCCGACCGGGAGAGATAGCGGCGGACCGCTTCGGCGCGGCGCTCGCCGAGGTCTTCGTTGTAGCGCTTGCCGCCGGTGTCGTCGGTGTGGCCCTGGATCTCGATGTAGTACTGGTCGGAGAGAGCCTTCACCTTGCTGGCGAATTCGTCGAGCGCTGCCTTGGCGGCGTCGTCGAGCTCGTACTTGTTCAGCTTGAACTTGATGCGGTCCTCACCGAACGTCTGCTGGAAGGCGACCTTTCCCTTCGCGAGCACGCCGGCATCGGTGGCGCGCTTGAGGGCGTCCTTCGCTTCCTGCGAGAGCGAAGCGATCTGGGTGTCCTGCTCCTTCTGGTGCTGCTGGACCTGTTCGACCTGACCCGCGACCGACTCGATCTTGGTGTTCGACTTCGATTCCGATTCCGCGATCTTGGCGTTGATCTTCTCGTCGACCGACTTGTTGGTCGCGCACCCGACGAGAGCAACCATGAGGATTCCGAGGGAGAGTCCCTTGAGTGTTCGATTCATCAGCTTTTCTTCCTTTCAACTTTTTCCGCTGCGAGCACGGGCGGCTCGGTTCCGCGGTAGCCCGCCCGGACGCGGACGGAACGCACGCGGCCGGCGACCCTGAGCGAAATGCGGCGGTACTTTACTGCACCTTTTCCTGTCGGAGTAAATCCGAGCAGATATTGGGCCCTGAGATTCTGGTTGAGGCTGTCGACGGCGCCGGCCAGCTGTTGCGGCTCATTGCCGAGGTAGAGGCGGCCGCCGGTCACGTTGGAAATCTCCTCAAGGAGCTGGAGATCGGAAAGCGCCTCGTTCTGCGCCGGAGTTGCCGCGGAGGCACTCAGCTCGGACGGCTCGCGAAGGCCGAGGGCGTAGATCGGGATCGCGATGCCTTCGAGCTGCGCGGCGAGCTGCTCGCGTGTGAGGTGGGAGTTGTTATCGATGCCGTCGCTGAGCAGGATGATCGCGCGGGTCGGATTGCGGCCGAGGCGGCTGCGCTCCGGCATCGTCGCGAGGGCGTCGAAGAACGCCGTCTTGCCGAACGGCTTCACGCCGCGCATGGCCTTCTGGATCGCGTTGCCATCGGTCGTGAACGGCACCACCTCGTGCGCCTCCTTGTCATCGAAGACGTAAAGCGAGAAGTCGTCGTCGGGCTGCCGGTGCGCGAGCAGCGTATCGACCGCCGCGCGCGCCGCCTCCATCTTCCCGGCGAGGCCCATCGAGCCGGAGCCGTCGAGCAGGATCGTGTAGGAGATCGGCGCGTTCAAAGAGCTCTCGAACATGTCGCTCTTGACACGCACGCCATCGACGAACAGCTCGACGTCCGTCTCCCGCACGTCGGTCCGCGGGGCGTTGTGGGCGCCGAAGACCGTGAACGGCACCATGACGTAGCCGACCGCGACGTTCTCGGCGAAATGCTGATCCTGCGCGAACGCGAACGTCGCGACGAAGATCGACAACGCAATCAGTACAGCTTGCCTCATCCGCACATACAACAAATAACTGCCAGGCTTCGCTTCCTTAGTATGGCTTCATCGGGATGAACTCGTCATCCCCCTGATGGGTCCGCTCCCACTTCAGGAAGTCGTAGTAGCCGCAGTGCGCCGCGTCCGGATACTCGTGGCAGACGCCCGGCCGCGCCTCGTAGATCGTGCAGCGGCGGGTCTTGAGGTCGAGGAACATGCAGGCGCTGCCGAAGATCTTGTCCTTGTGGTGGCGGAGGACCTGCTCCCCTTCGACGATCTTGGTGAACCGGCGCTGCGCCGTCTCTTCGTCGATCCCGAAGTGTTTCGCGAGACGTTTGAGGTCGCGCTTCTCGATGATGATGCTTTCGTACGTGCAGCAGTACGCGGGGCACTTCGAGCAGTCGTAGAGCAGCTTCTTCGGCGTCGATCCGTTGTTTGCCATGCGAGGTATTGATGGTAGCAGGGCAGACGATGATTCGCGCCATGCGATGATTCGCAATATGGATCACGCCGTCGCTCTGGTGCAGGCGTACTTGCAGCTCAACGGTTACTTCACCTCCGCGGAGTACCCGATCATCGCGAGAGCCGGCCGCAACGGGGCGCAGATGATCACGGACGTCGACATTCTCGCATTCCGTTTCCCGACGGGACTTCCCGCGCCTGGCCGCCGGCGCCAGCCGCACGGCCTCGACGTCAGCGAAGTCGATCCGGGCCTCGGCGTCACTCCCGAGAGTGTCGACATGATCATCGGCGAGGTGAAGGAAGGGCGGGTCGGGATCAACACCGGCTTCCGCGACCGTGCCGTTCTCAAGGTCGTCATCTCGCGGCTCGTGCCGAACGCGGGGGAGGAAGAGCGCGCGGTCGACGACCTGCTCGCCACCGGCTCCGCGATGCTCGGCGCCGGCTACATCGTCCGCCTCATCGCGTTCGGCGCATTCCCGCCAGGCTCCGAGGTTCCTCCGTGCCGGATCATCTCCCTCGGCCACGTGCTCGACTACCTGCAGCTCTACGTGCGCAAGCACTGGAACGTGCTGCGGCACCTGCAGTTCAAGGACCCTGCGTTCGGGTTCCTGATGACGCTGGAGAAGGCGCGGCGCGGCGGTGCGGGGCGGCGCGGGAGCGAAGGAGTCGAAGTGGTTCCGGCAGAGAACGAGCCGCGCCGGCCGAAGCCGGACCGCCCGCTGCGTCCCGAGCGCTTCCGCGGGCGAGGAGTGCGTCGATGAAGATCTCGCGAAGAGCTTTCGGAAGTCTGATCGCTGCGAGCGCGCTGGTGCACGCGCGTTCCGCAGAGTCGGCGGAGGCTGCCCAGAACCAGTCGAACGCCGAGGTGGAGGCGCGGATCCAGTGGGTCTTCACGAAGTACGGCTCGCGGCTGAATGACGAGCAGCGCGCCGACATCCGCCGCATCATCACGAGCGGCCAGCCGGCGATCGACGCGATGCGTGCCTATCCGCTCGGGAACGAAGTCGGACCTCCGGTTCCATTTCGCGTCTACACCGGTAAGCGGCGCCGGCCGCCGGCGAAGCTGGAGGCGAAGTGATCGGCGAGGACGTTCTCTACCTCACCGTCGGCGAGCTCGCGGACCGCATCCGCACCAAGAAGCTCTCCCCGGTCGAGCTGACCGAGGCCTACCTCCGCCGCGGCGAGACGGTCGGCGCGCGTCTCAACGCCTACGCCACGCTCACGCGCGAACGCGCGATGGCCGAGGCGAAGAAGGCCGAAAGCGAGATCAACGCGGGGAAGTACCGCGGCCCGTTGCACGGCATCCCATACGCGGCGAAGGATCTGCTCGCGGCGAGGGGATATCCGACGACGTGGGGCGCGCGGCCGTACGCGGGACAGACGTTCGACTACGACGCGAATGTGATCACGCGCCTCACGAACGCCGGCGCGATCCTCCTCGGGAAGGCTGCGATGATCGAGCTCGCCGGCGGCATGGGATATCGCTTCGGCACAGCGTCGATCAGCGGCGGAGCGAAGAATCCGTGGAACGAGACGTGTTGGACCTGCGGCTCGTCGAGTGGCTCGGGAGCGATCGTCGCGGCAGGCCTCGCGGCATTCGCGATCGGGACGGAAACGTGGGGCTCGATCGTCTGTCCGTCGGCGTACTGCGGCGTCTCGGGACTGCGGCCGACGTTCGGCCGTGTCGGGCGCGCCGGCGCGATGGCGCTGTCGTATTCGATGGACAAGATCGGTCCCCTGGCGCGGAGTGCCGCCGACTGCGCGATCGTCCTCGAGGAGATCTCCGGCCACGACAGCAACGACACCGGCTCGCTGCAGGACAACGAGGCGTTCTTCCGCTACGCGAAGCCGCAGCATCCGCTCCGCATCGGCGTGCTGACCAACGCTTGGAAGGAAGTGACCCCGGAGATCGCGAAGATCACGAACGATGCGATCGCCGTGCTGCGTAGTGCCGGCGCTTCGGTGAGCGACGCCGCGCTGCCCGAAGGTCCGTGGGAAGCGGCGGCGGGCGTCGTAATCTCGGTTGAGGGGGCGTCGGCGTTCGACACGCTGATCGAGTCCGGCCGCGTCGCTGAGCTGACCGATCCCCTCGGCAAGATCGGCGGCTACATCAACCAGACGGTGCCGGGCAGCGACTTCGAGCGCGCGCTGCGGATCCGCACGGTCATTCACCACAAGATCGACGACCTGTTCACGAAATTCGACGTGCTCGCGGCGGCCTCGCTGCCGATCGCGGCGACGCCGATGTCGACGAATCTCGAGACCGACCTCTCGTTCGCCGACCCGCTCGGCGGGATCGGCAACTTCTGCGGCCTGCCGGCGCTCAGTGTTCCGTCAGGCTTTACGTCGAAGAACCTTCCGGTCGGGATACAGTTCGTCGGCCGCGCGCTGGACGACGATGCCGTCGTCGCGGCGGCGGAGCTTTTCCAATCGAAAACCAACTGGCACAGGAGACATCCGCAGCTATGAAGACGCCGCCCACCTACGACGACGCGAACCTGATCCTGAAGCTCTACGACCTCCGCCGCGAGCCGCGTTTGCGCGACGCGCGCAAGTGGTTCGGCGGCGCACCGCAGTTTCAGTCGCGCGAAGAGTGGCTGAAGATATGCCCCGCCGGCTCGGAAGAGAACGCCTCGTTCCGGATGGTCATCACGTACTGGGACATGGCGGCGTCATTCGTCGCGACCGGCGTGCTGAACTCCGACCTCTTCTATCGCGCCAACAATCTCGAGCTGTTGTTCGTCTGGGAGAAGATCCGCATCATCCTCCCCGAGCTCCGCGCCGCCTCGAAGAACCTGATCCAGTACCGTCATCTCGAGGAAGTCGGGAAGAACTTCCTCGAATACATGAAGGCGAACGCGCCCGACTGGTACGAGCAGTCGTTCGCACCGATGATCGCGAAGGTGGGGCGGTAAGCGTCCGCACCTCTCGATCAGTCGGCAATCGACTTCATCAGCTCGTTGATCTGGTCGTAAACCCCTCGGATCTGTTCCTCGACCGACCGGGTCGTGTCGGTCGGCAGGAGCGGATTGGTGGCGATCATGTCGAGGATCTCGTCCGAAGCGAGCAAGATATCGCTCAGCTTGTCCAGGACCCTCTCGCTGATCGGGATGTGAGGGGCGTCGACGGCGTCGTAGTCGGTGAGGGAATATCGCACTTCAATCTAGGGGTGATTTATGTACCGAAATCCCTACCCTCAATTTTCGGAATGTCAAGTTAGACCCCCGGCCGTCACCGTTTAGACACAGGAATCGCGAGCTTTTCCGCCCGGTGGAGGCGCCGAATGCGACACCCTGGCGCGCCGCGCCGCAAGCGGCGCGGCAGCGCGTTTCATTGCCCGTCAGTGATGACGGGCGTACCCAATGCCTTCCTCGACCTCGTGGATGGCGCGGTCGGTCAGGTCGATCGCCGCGGCGCGGTGACCTCCCTTGTCCGCTTCCGCTTTCTCCAGCGAATTGCGGGCGGCGCGGAGATGGTCGAGTGCAGCGGTCATGTGCGGCTGCGCGGCGGTGGCTCGGCCTGCGATGAAGCCAGTGGCGAGGATGACAACCATGAGAAGGGCGGGGATGACAAACCGTCGGGACATGATTCTTCCTCCTTTACATTCGCCCGAATTGGACGCGGCCGGGCCGCCCGCGCTTACGGGTTGCAATATCCTATTCGCACCATGATGCGCATGCGATCTCTATTCCTCATCGCCGTCGCCCTCGCCGCGTTCGTTACCTTCGCGGCCACGACGACCACCCCCGCGACACCGACCACCCCTCCCCCCGGCATGAACCAGTTCAACGCCGAGGCGATCAAGGCCCACGTCCGCTTCCTCTCGAGCGACCTGCTCGAAGGGCGCGGGCCGGGCACGCGCGGCGACGATCTCGCCATGCAGTACATCGCCGCCCAGTTCGAGGCGGCGGGCCTGAAGCCGGCCGGCGACAACGGCAGCTACATCCAGAAGGTGCCGCTGATCGGCATCGCCACCGACGCGGCAAAGACGTCGCTCTCGTTCACCAAGAACGGCGCGCCGGTGCTCGGCCCGATGAGACTGGAGACGGAGTACGTCGGCCAGGACAAGATGCAGGTGCCGAGCGACTCGCTCGACTCCGAGGTCGTCTTCGTCGGCCACGGCGTCGTCGCGCCGGAGTACAGGTGGGACGACTACAAAGGCCTCGACACGCGCGGCAAGACGCTCGTCATGCTCGTCGACGATCCACCGGCCAACGCAAAAGAGCCGGATCTCTTCAAAGGGAAGACGCGCACGTACTACGGGCGCTGGACGTACAAGTACGAGATCGGCGCCGCGAAGAACGCCGACGCCGTAATCCTGATCCACACGAACGAATCGGCCGGCTACGGCTGGCAGGTCGTCAGCAACTCCTGGGGCGGCGAGAACTCGTTCATGAAGCTGAAGCCCGGCCAGTCGGACCTCAAGTTCGCCGGCTGGGTGACGCAGGACGTCGCGCGCAATCTGTTCAAGCAGGCCGGCCTCGATCTCGATGAGCTGACGAAGGCCGCTGCCTCGCGTGATTTCAAGCCGGTCGACCTCGGCGTCAAGTTCACCGGAACGATCACCAGCAAGATCCGGACGTTCGATACCGGCAACGTCGTCGCGAAGCTCGAGGGCTCCGATCCGAAGCTGCGCGATCAGGCGATCCTCTACACCGCGCACCACGATCACCTCGGCGTCGGAAAGCCGGACGCCACCGGCGACACGATCTACAACGGCGCGATCGACAACGCCACCGGCTGCGGCCTGCTGATCGAGATGGCGCGCGTCTGGTCGAACACGCACCCCGCGCCGAAGCGCTCGATCTACTTCGCCGCGGTCGCCGCTGAGGAGCAGGGACTCCTCGGCTCGGCGTGGCTAGGACAGAATCCGCCGGTCCCCGCCGGCCGCGTCGCACTCGACATCAACTTCGACGCGATTCCGGAGTACGGCCGCGTCAGCGACGTGCAGATGAACGGCATCGAGCGGACGACGTTCTACCCGACCGCGCAGCGCGTCACGAAGGCGATGGGAATCAAGATCGTCCCCGACCAGGAGCCGGAGCAGGGCCACTATTACCGCAGCGATCACTTCTCGCTCGGCAAGGTCGGAATCCCGGCGTTCTCGGTTGACGCGGGGCAGACCGTCGTCGGCAAGCCGGCCGGCTACGGCAAGGCGAAGTCGGACGAGTACCGCGAAAAGCACTACCACCAGCCGAGCGACGAGATTCAGCCGGACTGGGACTGGGGCACTAGCAAGGAGCTTGCGCAGCTCGGCTTCTGGCTCGGGTGGGACGCGGCGAACTCGCCGACCATGCCGAACTGGAATCCCGGCGACGAGTTCCGCGGCGTGCGCGATGCGAGTCTCGCGAAATTGGGGAAGTAGCGCGTTAGCAGTTTATGCCTCGCGTAGACGAGGCATCATCGGAGCAAGCCGCGCTCAAGCGTCCATTACGCGCGGCTGCTCCAATGATCCCGCGTCTACGCGCGGGATAAACTTCTTCACAGGCGCGTAGCGCGGGGAGAGAACGCGGCGCGGATGGCCATCATGGCTGCGCCCTCGACCGGCGTGTTCAGCGGCGCGGCGACGGTCGCCTGCGGCGCTTCGCGCGCGATCTCGTTTTTCATCGGGTCGAGCAGAAGCGGGCCGGCGTGGAACGCGCCGCCGACGTACGCCACGGGAAATGCCTGACCCGTGAGCTGGAGCCGGCGAGCGACGGCCAGCACGCACACCGCGAGCTCGATCCCGGCCCGCTCGATGATGCCGCGCGCGACCGCATCGCCTCCTTTCGCAGCCTCCATGACCAGCTCGCCGTAGCGCGCGATCACGTCGTCGCCCGTGGTGGTCGCGTAGACGAAGCGCGGGAGGTCCGCCGGATCGCACATCGCGTACTCGAAGCAGAGGAGATCGGTCATCTTCGTCGCCGGGCCGCGGCCGTCATACGCGCGGACGATCGCGGTGAGCCCCGCGCGCGCGATGGCGTAGCCGCTCCCCTCGTCGCCGATCTTCGGCCCCCAGCCGCCGGCCCGCGCCTCGCCGCCGTTCTCGTTGCGGCCGAACGCGACGGAGCCGGTCCCGGCGATCACGACGACGCCGCTGCCGAAGCCGACGGCGCCGGTCAGCGCGATGCGGGCGTCGTTGTCGACGACGAAGTTGCCGCGAGGAAAGAAGACGCGGAGCGCTTCGACGACGCGCTCGTGGTGCTCGATGTGATCGGACCCCGCGATCCCGCAGTAGGCGTACTCGATCTCGCGGATCGCGATACCCGCCTCGACCAGGGCGATGTTGACGGCGCGCTCGATGTTGCGCGTCGCCGTCTCGATGCCGACGCGCAGATGATTCGAGCCGCCGGCGAGTCCGCGCCCGAGGGGCACGCTGTTTTCATCAGTCACGAGTGCGGCGGTTTTCGAAGCGCCGCCGTCGACGCCAAGGAAGTATTTCATCGAGCGCGAAGGATAAACTCACCTGATGCCGGACACGAACCGTGAAGCAGACGCTCCCGTAACGATTCCCCCGAAACCGCGCGAGGCGCTGGAGGACCGGAAGCTCCTCGACCGTCCCACGCGCGAGGAGATGCTGCAGAGCGAGTCGTGGCGTGTCTTCCGGATCCAGAGCGAGATCGTCGCCGGTTTCGAGCATCTCGCCGAGGTCTACCCGGCGGTCTCGATCTTCGGCTCGGCACGTACCCAGCTCGCCGACGCGTTTTACGACGACGCCGTCCGCACCGCGAAGCTTCTCGGCGAGGCGGGTTTCGCGATCATCACCGGCGGCGGCCCAGGAATCATGGAAGCGGCGAACAAAGGAGCGCGGGAAGGCGGCGCGCTCTCGATCGGCTGCAACATCGAGCTGCCGTTCGAGCAGTCGATCAACCCGTACGTCGACAAGGCGATGACCTTCCGCTACTTCTTCGTCCGCAAGCTGATGTTCGTGAAGTACTCCGAAGCGTTCGTGACGTTCCCGGGCGGTTTCGGGACGCTCGACGAGCTATACGGCGCGCTGGTCCTGATCCAGACCAAGAAGATCAGCGACTTCCCGGTAATCCTCTACAGCCGGCAGTACTGGGGCGGGATGGCGCAGTGGCTGCGCGAAGTCGTGCTCGCCGCGAACAACATCACGCAGGAGGACGTCGACAGCATCCACGTCGTCGACACGCCGGAGGAAGTGCGCGACATCGTCGTCGCGTATCACAAGACGGCGGTCAAGAAGGGCGAGCGGTAGCTCCTTACTCCCGCGTTTCGGGAGCCGTCTCCTCTTCCACCTTCGGCAACGGCGCCTGCACGATGACCCAACGCACGCGGAACCGCTCCGCGTCGACCACTTCGATCTCGAGTTCACCGAGCATGCAGCGATCGCCGCGCGCGATCTCGCGTCCGATACGCGCCTGCACGTATCCCCCGATCGTCTCCTCGGCGGGCTCGCCGATGTCGACTTTGAGGCGGTCGGCGAGATCTTCGAGGAGATAGTCGCCGCGAACGCGGTAACGGCCATTGCCGAGCGGCTCGATCTCGGGACGCTCGCGGTCGAACTCGTCCTGGATCTGGCCGAAGAGCTCCTCCGTGATGTTCTCCAGCGAGACGATGCCGCTCGCGCCGCCGTACTCGTCGAGCACGATCGCCATGTGGTTCTTCGACTCGATGAACTGCGAGAGCACCGCTTCGACGGTGCTGTTCTCGGGAATGAAGAGCACCTCGCGCTTGAGATCCGCCAGCGGGCGGCCCGGGCCGCGGAGCTGCGCGAGCATGAGGTCCTTCACGTGAATGAGGCCGATGGTCTGGTCGAGCGTGCCGTCGCAGAGCGGGTAGCGCGTGTGGCGCGTGACGCGGATCGTCTCGAGGTTCTCCTCGATCGATTTCGTGGTCGAGAGAACCACGACGTCGGTGCGCGGCACCATAATCTGGCGCGCCGTCCGCTTCGAGAACTGGAAGACGCCCTCGATGATCTCGCGGTTCTCTTCGGAGAGGACGCCGGCCTTCTCGCTGCGCGCGAGGATGAGCCGCAGCTCTTCCTGCGAGTGCGTGACCTCCATCTCGGTCGCCGGCCGGACGCCGATGGCGCGGAGGATCAGGTTCGAGCTCTTGTTGAGGAACCAGATCGCCGGGAAGGCGACGATGTAGAAGACGCGGAGGCCGTGCGATGTCCAGAGCGCGGTGCCGAGCGGCTTTCCGATCGCGATGTACTTCGGCCCGAGCTCGCCGAAGATGATGTGCAGTGTCGTGATGACGACAAATGCGAGCGTCGCCGCGATCGAGTGCGCGATCGAGACGCTGAACGGGCCGTAGCGGCTGAAGAACGGCTGAATGAGGGCGGCAAACGCCGGCTCGCCGACCCAGCCAAGAGCCAGCGACGCGAGCGTGACGCCCAGCTGCGTCGCGGAGAGATACGAGTCGAGCCGCTTCGTGATCCGCCGCGCCATCTTCGCGCGGCTGCTCCCCTCGGCCGCCAGCTCCGCAAGCTGCGTCGGCCGCACCTTGATCATGGCGAACTCCGTCGCCACGAAGTAGCCGTTCGCGATGATGAAGGCGAGGGCGAGGAGGAGGTACCAGCTCGGCATCAGCGGCTGCTGCTTTCGACTACTTCGTCGAGAGTTTTCCAGAAGCGCGGATACGACTTCGACACGACTTGCTCGTTGGCAATCGTAACGCCTCCCCGCGCGAGCCCCGCGATCGCGAAGGCCATGGCGATGCGGTGGTCGTTGTGCGTTTCGACGGTCGCGGGATCGGTCGACCACCCGGGCTCGATGCGCAAAGAGTCGGGGCGCTCTTCGACAGTGGCGCCGAGGTTGCGGAGTTCCGAGGTTACGGTAGCGAGGCGGTCGGATTCTTTGACGCGCAGGTTGGCCACGTTCACGATCTCGACCGGTTCCGACGCGAGCGGAGCGATCGCCGCGAGCGTCGGGACGAGATCCGGCGTGCTGTTGCAGTCGAACGTCCCTCCGCGGAGTTGCCGGGGCCCTTTCAACGTCACGCCGTCGCCCCACTCGGCGGTGCAACCCATCCGCTCCAGAATGTCGATGAATCGCGCGTCGCCCTGGGCGCTCTCCTTCACGACTCCGCCGACGCGTATCTCGCCGCCGGTGGCTGCTGCCGCGCCGAACCAGTACGAAGCGGAGGAGTAGTCGCCCTCGACGCGGTACTCGTCGCGCGCGAGCCTCGAGCCGCGGACATTCACGGAATTGCCGCTGCGCTCCACCTCCGCGCCGAACGCGCGGAGGATGTCGACCGTGACGTCGATGTACGGCGCGCTTGCGACCGTGCGCAGATGGACGGTGATGCCGCCCGGCAGCGTCGCGCCCGCGAGCATCAGCGACGACGCAAATTGCGACGACGTGTCGGCGGCAACAGTCACCTCGAATCCGCCGCGCACTTTCTTCCCGCGAATTCGCAGCGGCGGGTAGCCCTCCTTCTCGACGTACTCGACCTCCGCGCCGATGGAGAGGAGCACGTCGACGAGGTCACCGATGGGACGGTTGTGCATCCGCTCCTCGCCGCGCAGGATGAAGCGCCCCGGCGTGAAGGCGAGCCAGCCGGTGAGGAACCGCATCGCCGTCCCCGCGTTGCCGACGAAGATGTCGACCTCGTTGGCCGACATCGAGATCCGCTCGCCGATCGTGACGCCGCCCTTAAACGCGCCGCTGACCTGAAAACCGATGGTGCGCAGCGCCTCGAGCGCGTAGCGCGTGTCGTCCGCGTCGAGGCAGTTGGTGACGGTCGTCGAGCCGGAGGACATCGCGGCGAGCAGCAGCGCACGGACCGAATATGACTTCGACGGCGGCGCGGTGATGGCGGCGTTCACGCGCGGCACGCGCGGGATGCTCTTCATTCGAGCTCCAGACGCAGCCCGTCATACGCCAGCCGTATCCCATCCGGCAGCGTCGCCTCCACCTCTTCGTGGTCAACCTCATGCGTCAGATGGATCAGCCACGTCTCGCGTGCGCCGATCTTCTCCGCCGCTTCGACCGCCTCGCTGATGATCCAGTGCGTCGGGTGCCGCGGGGAGACGCGGAGGCCGTCGAGCGCCAGGATCTCGACGCCGCGCAGCATCTCCATCGACGCCGGCGGGATGCCGTTCGTGTCGGTGATGTAGGCGAACTTGCCGATGCGGAATCCGAGAATCGTCCAGTCGCCGTGGATGACCGGAATCGGCGTGATGTCGATGTCGTCGTGCGAGAACTTGCTCGTGACCTCGATCAGCTCGAGCTGCGGCTTGCCGCCGCCGATCTGCGAATACGTGTCCCAGATGTAGCTGAAGGCGCGCCGCACCGCCTTCGCGGTCGGCACGTTCGCGTACGCCGGGATCGACTCGCGTTGCCGGAAGTTGAACGGCCGGATGTCGTCGAGTCCCATCAGGTGATCGGCGTGCGAGTGGGTGAAGAGGACGAAGTCGAGCCGCGGGATCGGATCACGCAGGAGCTGCAGGCGCAGGTCGGGTGATGTATCGATCAGGAAGTGCTTGCCGTTCGCTTCGCACCGCACCGACTGCCGGAGGCGCTTGTTCTTCGGATTCGTCGACGTGCAGACGCGGCAGGAGCAGCCGACGACCGGAACGCCGGTCGAGGTGCCGGTGCCGAGGAACGAAACGGAGAGCTTCATACGACCACAAACTCGAATTCGCCGGTGGCGGGGTCGATGCGCATCGCCTCGCCGGTTTCGTACCAGGGGGGGAGCACGGTGATCGTCGTTCCGTCCGCCGGCATGACGAGCTTCTCGTGAAAGTGTCCGAAGACGACGTCCGTGAATCCGTCTTTCGCACGCTTCGCGCCGTAGCGCTTCATCAACTCGAGCGGCAGCACCGACTTGTGCTTGAAATTCGTCTTCGCGAGCCGCTTCTCGACGTCGTCGACGAACCTGCGCGCCGTTTTCTTCGGGATCAGGTTCAGCATCAGCTTCGAGAAGGCGTTCTTCGACGCGCGCCGCCAGAAGCGGTACTGCCAGTCGCGGTCGTTGATCATGTCGCCGTGGACGATCAGGTACTTCCGCTTGCCCACCTGCAACGGGAACTCGACTCCGATGTCGCTCACCGCGTTCTCGACGAACGATCCCTTCAGGAAGAAGTCGCGGTTCCCTTCGACGTAGTGGATCGCGATCCCGCCGTCGCGCACCTCGCGGAACTTCGCCATCACCTTGTCGACCGACGACGTGTAGAACTTCGGGTGCGCGATCAGGTAGTGAAAGAGATCGCCATTGAGATACAGCGCGCGCGGCTTCAAAGCGACGAGGCGGTCGAGCCACGCAACGATCGGCTTTTCGTTCCCGTCGGCGAGCCCGATGTGCGAGTCGCCGATGACGTAGATGTCTCCGCTCACAGCACGGTTCTCAAATTCGCGCGCGGGTTCTCCGCGTATGCCGACTCGATCGCCTCGAGCGCGTCCGCGGGTGCCTCTTTCGGCACGGCGATCTGCACGCGATAGTAGTGGTCGCCGTAGCCGGCGTCCTTCCCCTTCTTCTTCACCCCTTTACCGCTGAGGCGGAACGTTTGCCCCCCCTGCGTCCCCGCAGGGATGCGCGCCCGCACCGGGCCATGGATCGTCGGAACGTCGACGTCGGCGCCGCGAATCGCTTCGCCGACGGTCACCGGGAGGTCGATGTGGATGTTGTCTCCGCGGCGCTCGAAGAACGGATGTTTCCGGACGTGCACGGTGATCTGGATTGGAACGTCGCCTTTCCGCGGCACGCGGATCTTCTGGCCGTCGCCGACGCCCTCGGGGATCTTCACTTTGATCGAAGAGCCGGCGACGCTGAGCTCCATCGTCGTGCCGAGGACGGCGTCGCGGAACTCGATCGTCATCTCGGCTTCGAACGCCTCCGGCTGCTCCGGTGCACTCTGGAAGCCGCCGCCGCCGAAGAGGTCCGAGAGGATGTCGGTGAAGCCGCCGGTTGAGCCGCGACGCGTCGAGCGGCGGCCGCCGCCGCGCCCTCCTCCTCCGAACTGCTCGCTGAATTGCGAGAAGTCGAAGCCGCCGGCGCCGAACGGATTCTGTCCGCCCGCGAACGGATTCGCGCCGCCGCCGCCGCCGCCGAACGAGAACGCTTCGCGGCCGAGGCGGTCGTACTGCGTGCGCTTCTCCTTGTCGCTCAGGACGGCATACGCCTCCGAGATTTCCTTGAACTTGTTCTCGGCGTCCTTGTTCCCCTTGTTCTTGTCGGGGTGGAACTTCTTCGCCAGCGCGCGGTACGCTTTTTTGATCTCGTCGTCGCTCGCGCTCTTCTTCACGCCGAGGATGTCGTAGTAGTCGCGGTCGGCCATCGTTGCCGAAGTATAGGCATAGAATCCGCGACGACGGAACGCGCATGTACGGCTCACTGTCACGACGAAACGTTCTCACGATGATTCTGGCGGGAGGACAGGGCGAGCGGCTCTACCCGCTCACGCGCGACCGCGCGAAGCCGGCCGTGCCGTTCGGCGGCCGCTACCGGATCATCGACTTCGTCATCAACAACTTCATCAACTCCGGTTTCCTGAAGATCAAGGTGCTGACGCAGTTCAAGTCGAACTCGCTGATCGAGCACATCACGCGGACGTGGCGACTGGTTCATGAGATCGGCCAGTACGTCGACGTCGTCCCGGCGCAGATGCGCAAAGGGCCGTTCTGGTTCCGCGGCACCGCCGACGCCGTCTTCCAGAACCTCGAGCTGATCTTCGACGAGCAGCCCGAGTACGTTTGCGTCTTCGGCGGCGATCACATCTACAAGATGGATGTGAACCTCATGCTGCAGGAGCACATCGCCAACGACTCCGACCTCACCATCGCCACGATTCCCGTCCCGGTGACTGACGCGCATCACTTCGGCATCGTGGAAGTCGACGACGACTGGCGCGTGACCGGATTCGTCGAGAAGCCCAAGAGCGGCGCTAAGACCATCCCCGGCCAGCCCGACATGGTCCTCGCGTCGATGGGCAACTACATCTTCACCGCGAAGGTGATGACCGATGTGCTGCAGCGCAACGCGCTGCGCGACTCGGCGCACGACTTCGGCAAAGAGATCATCCCCGACATGTACCCGCGCATGAAGGTGCGGGCGTACGACTTCGCGCAGAACTTCATCCCCGGCGAGGCTGAGAACAACCGCGGCTACTGGCGCGACGTCGGAACGATCGACTCGTACTTTGCCGCCTGTCTCGACCTCGTCAGCGTCACGCCGGCGTTCAACTTGTACAACAACCAGTGGCCGATCGTCTCGGCGCCGCAGAACCTGCCGCCGGCGAAGTTCGTCTTCGCCGACTCGAAGTCGCAGCGCATCGGCATCGCGACCGACTCCCTCGTCTCGGACGGCGTCATCATCTCGGGCGGGACGCTGAATCGCTGCGTGCTCCATCCGCGCGTCCGCATCCACTCGTACTCCGACATCGACGAGTCGATCCTGATGGACGGCGTGGAAGTGGGGCGGCACTGCAAGATCCGCCGGGCCATCATCGACAAGGGCGTGAAGCTTCCGTCCGGCACCACCATCGGATATGACGTCGAGCAGGACAAGCAGCGATTCACGGTCACCGAGACCGGGATCGTCGTCGTGCCGAAAGGTTCAGAAGTCAGAGAAGGAGTGGTTGCCTAGTTGCCTCCCAGAAACGACGGCCGAGAGCCGAATCAACTCCGCCCCATCGTCATCACACCGAACATCAACAAGCACGCGGAAGGGTCGGCGATGATCGAAGTCGGCCACACGCGCGTGATCTGCACCGCGTCCGTGCAGGAGAAGGTCCCGCCGTTCATGTACCGCAGCGGCAAAGGGTGGGTCACCGCCGAGTACGGAATGCTTCCGCGCGCGACCACCGAACGGACGGAGCGCGAAGCCTCGAAAGGGAAGCAGGGCGGACGGACGATGGAGATCCAACGCCTCATCGGCCGTTCCCTCCGCGCCGGCGTCAAAGCCGAGCTCCTCGGCGAACGGACGGTCTGGATCGACTGCGACGTCATCCAGGCGGACGGCGGCACGCGCACGGCGTCGATCACCGGCGCCTGGGTCGCGCTCGTCATCGCCCTCGGGCGCATGTACGTCGACGGCAATCTCGCGAACTGGCCGGTCGGTGACTTCATCGCCGCCATCTCGGTCGGGATCATCGGCGGCGTCCCGTGCGTCGATCTCGACTACTCCGAGGACTCCAAGGCCGGCGTCGACATGAACATCGTCGCGACCGAGAAGGGCCGCTACATCGAGATCCAGGGGACGGCGGAAGGCGGAACGTTCAGCGACGAGGAGATGCAGTCGATGATGACCCTCGCGAAGAACGGAATCGCGCAGCTCGTCGCCAAACAGCGCGAAGTGCTCGCCTCGATCCTGGGCCGCGTCGACAACGTCGCGCGCGAGCGCCTTAATCGCAAGTTCCGCTAGAGACGTGTCCACGACGCTCGACGACAGACGGATTGCCGAGTGGCTGTTCCTGCTGACGTTCTTCGCCGCCGCGTATTTCTACGCGGGGGCGGGGTGGAACCAGAACGCGACGTTTGATCTGACGCGCGCGATGGTCGAGCGCCACACGTTCGCGATCGACGCGTACGCGGGCAATACCGGCGATGTGTCGTACGCGAACGGACACGTCTACGCGAACAAGGCGCCGGCGCTTTCGTTTCTCGCCGCGATCCCGTACGCCGTCGTCCACGCGGCGGGCGTGACGAACCTCGCGATCGCCTGCTACCTCTGCACCGTCTTCACGTGCGGGATCTTCGCGGCGCTCGTGCCGGCGTTCCTGTATCGAATCGGGAGGCGGCGTGGGCTCGACCCGCTCTGGTCCGCGACCGTCGCGCTGATCGTCGCCTTCGGCACGGAGCTCTTCCCGTACTCGACAGTGCTGATGGTCATGGTGCCCGCCGGCGCTCTGATGCTCATCGCGCTTGAGGCGAAACACGCGTGGCTCGCCGGCTTTGTCGCGGCGCTGGCGACGGCGATGTACTACATCTGCGCGCCGGCGATGGTCGTGATTCTCGTGTGGCGCGGACTCTCCGTCCGCGCGGTCCGCCAGTTCATCCTCGGTGCCCTGCCGCCGCTCGCCGGCCTCGCGGTCTACCAGTACCTCTGCTTCGGCGGCCTCCTGACGAACTCCATGGCGAGAACCGATCCGCGCTTTCTGACGAAGGGAGCGCTCTTCGGACCGCCGTCGCTCGACGCGCTGTACGGCATTTCGATCTCGCCCTACCGCGGACTGATCTTCTTCGCGCCGGTGCTGCTCATGGCGATCGTGCCGGTGATGAGGAACCTCGGCCTGCTCCTGATCTCCGCGATCTTCCTGCTCTTCAACCTCTGTTACATCAATTGGGACGCCGGCTTCGGCGTCGGCGCCCGTTACCTCGTGCCGTTGATCCCGCTCTGGGGCATCGCCCTGCTGCGAGTCGACAAGCGGCGCCTGCTGATCGCCCTCGGCGCCCTCTCGTTCGCGATCAACTTCGCCGCGACCGCCGTCGATCCGCAGCCGTCAGCGACGATCCCGCGCCCTCTGACGCAGTACATCCTGCCGCTGCTCGTGCACGGCCACTTCCCGCCCGATGTGCCGATCACCGCGCCGTGGAGCGCGGCGACGTTCACCGGCCACACGTCGGTCAACCGTCTCGCGCACGACGAGGCGAGGGTCTTCCAGCGTCACGCGCCCGGCGGCGTCGAGTCGGAGTGGTCTTCCTTCAACCTCGGCGAGCTGCTGTTCGGCGCCGGCGACGCGCGGTCGCTCATCCCATTCGCAGCCGTGTTCTTAGCCGCGATCGCAGCGATTCTCGCGAAAGCGCGACGATTGACGCGAGCGTCAGCAGCGACACCCACGCGCTGACCCAGAACGTCGTCGGCGCGTACCACACCCGCACCTCGGTCACACCCGGCCGGACGACGAATCCGAAGAACGTGTGGTCGACTTCCAGCGGCTGGAGCTTCCGCCCGTTCTGCGTTACCTTCCAGCCGGGCCAGAACGGGATGCTGCTCGTGATCAGCGTGTAGCGCGGCGCGTCGATGCGCAGCCGGTAGTCCGTCTCGGTCGCGCGCACGATCTCCACCTTCGCCATTGGAGCGCTGGGCGGCCGCGGCGCGAGGAGGTCCTGCCGCTCCCGATCGTTCTCGACCGGCAGCCGCTTCAGCACAGACTCGCGCGTCCAGTCGGTGATGTTCAGCAGGTGATGGACGAATGCGTCCCCCTTGAAGTCGAGGTAGATCGCGTACATCGGGAAGAAGCGCGGCTTCCAGTCGACGTTCTCGAACAGCACCCCGTCTTTTCCGTCGTAGACGACCTTGTAGCGGCCGGGGTCGAGCTTCGTCTGCGGCAGCGTCAGGATGTAGCGCACGCCGAGGAAGTTGAGGAGAGTCGTGTCGACGTCGGTCCACTGCGCGAAGTAGTCGCCGGGGTTGTACGCCTTCGTCACGTTGCGCAGGAACCCGATGTAGCGGCCGCTCGCCATCGGATCGTGCACGCGCACGTCAGGGAGGCCGAAGACCGCGTTCGAATTCGGGAAGAGCACCGTGCCGATTCCGAGGAAGCGGAACGGCTGATTCGGCGCCGCGTCGCGGAGCGCCTCCATCTTCGCGATCGCCGGCGTCTTCGGATAGATGAAGCGCTCGTGCACCGGCGTGTTCCAGTCGATTCCGGTGCACCACACCTCGTTCGTCACGGCGACGAGCAGCACCATCAGCGCGAACGGCTGCGCGCGCCGCGGCATGAGCAACGCGAGCGCGGCGATGACGACGACGATGATGCTCGGGATCACCGCCGCGAACGCGCTCGGCTTGTGCCACTCGGTATCGAAATGCATCGGCTGCAGCAGCCAGACGAGCCCCGCCGCGACGAACGCGAGTCCGATCGCGACCGCAAGACGGCGGCCCTGCTCGATCAGATCGACGAGAGCCGCGGCCTGGATCGCGAAGACGAACGCGATCAGCAGCCGCATTCGGCCGTTCGCCGCGAGCGCGAACACGTGAGAAAAGATCGTCCCGATGACCGGCCAGTTCAAGACGATCCCGAGGAGGATCGGCGTCAGCAGGACGAAGAAGAACTCGCGCGTCCGGAACCGGCGGCGCATGACGGCGTCGACCAGCAGCGCGAACCAGCCGGCGACGCCGAGGAGTCCGGCGAACGCGGTGATCGTCTCGGCGTGCTCCGGTCCCCACGGCGCTTCGATCGGGACGTCGCCGAAGAAATGCGGCTCGAAGAGCGAGATCACGAACGGCAGGCTGTTGTCGTTCCCCTCCATCTTCTGCCACGCCTGGAGGAACTGGTACCGCTTCGACCTCGTGATCGCCTCGGCCACCGGCGCTAAGAACGGGGACGACAGCGCGGCCGCCACGACCATCACTCCGCCAAGCGCGAGGACGAAGCGGAACGGCTTCTCGATCGCGCCGCAGATCAGGAGCCAGATCACGTAGAGCAGCGCGATGAAGAAGATGTGCGAGGCGGTCTCCGGGTGGCCGCCGAAGATGATCGCGGTCCAGAGCACCGCGCCGAAAACGAACCGGCCGTACGTGATCCGCTCCGCGAGCAGGTCGACCGCGTACAGCATCGCGGGGACGAAGCAGGCGACGGTGACGAGCGGGAAGTGCAGCCAGACGACCAGGAACGCGCAGAAGCCGAATGACACCGCGGCGGTGGAGCTCGCGAGCGCGCTCCACGCGCGCCTCCGGCAGAAGAGGTACGTGAACGACATCGCGATGAGCAGCTTCAGCGCCGCTTCCGCCGTCATCGCATGACCGAGCGACAGCGGGAGCGTCAGGATGCGGATGAACGACAGCGCCGAGCTCTGGCCGTTCGCCAGCAGCGGGTATCCCCCGCCCGCGAGCGCGTTCCAGAGCGGCAGGTGGAACGAGCGCCACGCCTCGCGCACCTGGACCGTCCACGGGAGGATCTGCATCGGCAGGTCGTTCAGCTCCCCGTTCCCGACCCGCACGACGTGCCGGTTGAGATACGCCCACGGCGGCAGCGCCTGCACGAAGTCGGCGGGGAAGTTGACGTACGGCCCGGTCATCGCCTGCCACATGAAGAAAAGGACCAGGACGTAGAACAACCCCGCCACCCGCCAGGGCAGGTCAATGCGCACGCGCCGCGTCAGGTAGACAGCGACCGCATACACGACCGCGACATAGATCCACGTTGGGTTCACGGGCGCGCGATGATAGCCGTATTCAAAGGCGTTTCACGAACTGCTGCGCGTCGGCGAACGCCGTCTCGTTCATCGCCCGCGCGATCTCGATCACGGCGGCGAGATGGCGGTCGATCGCTTCGTGATTGCTGTCGATGATCGGCTGCCAGACCGAGGCGTCGCTGGCGGCGAGGCGCAGGAACGTCCGCAGCCCGGTGCCGGCGAAGCGCGGGTCGATGCCGCTGCGCTCCGCGTAGGCCGCCAGCGCGGTCGAGAGCACCTGCGGGAGGTGCGACGTCAGCGCGACGGCGTCATCGTGCTCTCGCGGATCGACGACGTCTCCGATGGCGCCGCAGTCGCGGATCATCTCTTCGACCTCGTAGTTGCGGGAGTCGATGAACCAGCGCTTCCCTTCGAACAGATCGGCGCGCGCGGCGCCGAGGCCGCGCTCGTGCGAGCCGGCGAGCGGATGTCCGGCGACGAAATGCTTCGCGCCGGCGACGGCGCGCAGCGGCTGCATGACACTGCAGACGGAGGTGATGAGCGGCGCTTCGATCTGAGCCAGCAGCCCGACCGCCACGTCAACACTGGTCGCGAGGACGACCATGTCGACATTGCGGTCGTCCTCGTCGTCCGCCGCGCCGGCGCGACGGGCGTCATCGAGCGAGACGCGCGGATCGCGAAACGCGATCCGCCACCCGCGCGCGCGCAGCGCCATGCCGATCGAGCCGCCGATGAGGCCGAGGCCGGCGATGAGCGCGCGCATGGCGGATCAGCGCGACATCAGAATCAGCGTCCGGTTGACCTGCTGCGACGTCGTCAGATCGAAGTACGGCCGTTGCACCGTCACGCGCGGCCGGTTCGTCTTCGGCGCGATCTCGACCGCGTTGTACGAGCCGCTCGCTTTCGAGAGATCGGGATGCAGGTTCAGCTTCGGAAACAGCGGCTCGGCGGCCTTCTGATCCGCGAGCAGATCGCCCGTGCGGCGGTACGCCGGAGGCTTCGCCGCGCTCAGATTGTTCGTGGCGTCCGGCGCGATCGATCCGTAGCCGTAGGCCTTGACGTAGAAGTTGGCGACGTCGTCGACCGAGGCGTCCGTGTCGTAGATCGCGACCTGCGGCGCCTCCGGATCGTTCGGCTTGATCAGCTTGTCCGCCTGCTTGATGAGGTCCGTGAGGTGCGGCAGATAGCGCGCGCCGGGATAGACGACGAAGGTGAACTGATCCTGCTCTTCTCCCTTCTCGCCCTTGCACGCGACGAACGCGGCCAGCGAGACGAGGAGAAGCACCAGCAGGAGACGTGAGACTCTATTCATTTCCGGGAAACCCTCCAGAGGAATTCGGCGAAACAATACTACGGAGCGCCCGCGGAGACCGTTGGGGAGACGCTGACCACCCCCGTCATCCTGAGCCGGCGTAGCGCGGCGAAGGATCTCCAGATGCGCGGCTCGAGCCACGTGCAGCGAATTCGGAGATCCTTCGCCGTCTACGCGGCTCAGGATGACGGGGGTGTCCCTCAGACTCCGAGGAATTCGTGGATCGGCTGTCCGACGACCTCCTCGAACCGCTGCGCGAACGACTTGATCGCGCCGGACGGCTCGTCGAGAAAGATCCGCTCGACGCGAAACAGCGGGAAGAACATCGTCATCAGATCGAGCTCCGGCTCGTCGTCGCCCGCCAGCTGTCGGATCCAGTCGTCGAACGCGTCGAGGTTGACGGCGCGGACCGTGATGCCGGCCGCGGAGAGCGAGCCGAGGACGCCGAAGAACTTCTCCTTCGGATTGACGAGATTCACGATCACGAGCGACCGAGGCTCGAAACCCTCAATCATTTGATCTTCTCGCTCAACTCGATCAGCACGCCGTTGCCCGCGGACGGGTGCAGAAACGCCACCCGGCACCCATGCGCGCCCGGCACCGGTGCCTCATTGACCAGCCGATACCCCTCGGCCTTCAGCCGCACGAGGTGCGACTCGAGGTCGTCGACGCGGAGGCAGATGTGGTGAATCCCCTCGCCCCGCTTCTCGATGAACTTCGCGATCGGCGAGTCGGGCGACGACGGCTCGAGCAGCTCCAGGTTCGCGTCGCCGACCGAGAGGAACGCCGTCTTCACCTTCTGCGTCTCGACCGTCTCCACGTGCTCGACGCGCAGGCCGAGCGATTCGTAAATGCGCGCCGCGTCGAGCGACTTCACCGCGATCCCGATGTGGTCGAGCTTCGTCATACCCCGTGTACGTCCGCCCCCCAGATGTGTTTGTGCAGTTGCGTCTGCAGCCGCGCCGGCACGTTGTCCGCGAGCATCCACTCGGCCAGCGGCTTCAGCTCCAGCTCACCCCAGACGGGGGAGAAGAGGATCGTCCACCGGTCGAGCCGCCGCTCCGCGATGACGCGGCGCGCCCAATCGTAGTCGTTGCGGTCCGCGAGGACGAACTTGATCTCGTCGTGCGGCCGGAGCTGATCGAAATTCGACCAGCGGTTCTTCTCCGATTCCCCGCTCCCCGGCGCCTTCACGTCGATGATCAGCTTCGCCCGCTCGTCGACCGGCGTGATGTCGATCGACCCCGACGTCTCGATCAGCACTTCGTACCCGCCGTCGCACAGCCGCGTGATCAGGTCGAACGCCTCGGTTTGCGCCAGCGGCTCCCCACCCGTGATCTCGACGAGCTTCGTCCCGTACGCCTCGACCCGCGCCACCACCTCGTCGAGCGACATCTTCTCCCCCCCCGTGAACGTGTACTCCGAGTCGCACCACCGGCAGCGCAGATTGCAGCCGGTGAGGCGCACGAAGACGCACGCGCGCCCGGCGTGGGTCGACTCGCCCTGGATGGAGTGGAAGATCTCGGTGACGCGCATCTAGCGTGTGCCCAATCGCGAGCGAAGCTCGCGCGAGAGATAGGGGCGCGCGACGCTCAGAGGGATCGTTACTTCGTTGTCGTATCGGCCGCAAGGTCCCTGGCTCTCGAACACGATCCCATCTTCCGTCATCGTGATCGTCGCGAATTCGAGAAAGCTGTCCATGAGCTCCGGGGAAACCGAATCTCCCTTGCCTGGTTCGGGGCAGTCCTGCGCCTTCATCTTCCATGCGAGCGCCGCGAAGCTCTTCTCCCGTTCAGGACTCGCGAACAGCTCCTCCGGCTTCACCCGCCGCACGCGGCCGTCATCGATGAAGAAGTTCATGCTCTCACTCCAGCTTCCCGGGTGAACACCACTGGTAGAAGCGACGACACAACTCACGCTGACGAACCTCTCTCGTTCGAATCGACTTTCGCAGCGCACATCCTCATATCGCGTTGTGACGTCGAGCTTCACGCCTCGGCACTGTTTCGGGCGTCGCGCAGATTCCTCGTAGTAGTCACACATGTCGACCGCGCGGTCGGACACCAGCTGAAGAATCTCCGCCGCCGCCGGTTCCGAACGGAGCGATAGATGCGGCAGCTCGACCGAGTGCGAAATCAGCTCTCGCCAGCACGTCGGTGTTTCAGTGGCGCCCAGCCGCACCCACGATCTCGTAATCTGACGCGTTGGCAGGTCGTGCTCGCCGCCATATAGACCCGCCGCCAGAAGAACGGCGAAGAGCGCCGCGGTTTTGGCTCGGAGCTTCACCACGAAGAGTCTACATGGGGCTGTTGCGGAACCCCTCCGCGTCGCGCACATTGCCTCCCGCCCGTCGCAGGGCTATCGTTTCTGCTTCCTTCGTTTTTTGAGTTTTTAAGGAGAGTGAATCATGCGCCCTGATTCAGTCCGGGTCCGTGTGCGTATACCCCTCGCCCACGTCGTCACCCTCATCGGGGGCATCCTCATCGCGCCGTGCCTGACGGCGCAGCAGATTGACGTCGTAGACCCGCACGTTCGCGCCACCTCGGCCTTCACGCCCCGAGGTGATGCGGCGCCGTTGCCTTTGTCGAGCTTCACGGTCTCGCACGGGATCGGGATCGTGACCGACGACGGCAATTCGTACTGGCCGGGGTATCCATCGGATCTCCAGGCGCCGGCAACCTTCCACGTCACTCCGACGGCGAACAACACCTTCATCGTGCGGAGAGTGGCCTTCCAGTTCGATGATCCTTCCACAGGAGTGATCGCATACGACGGCGCGAAGAGGCCGATCGTCGGTTTCCTCGACGCCAACTATCTCCCTCCGGCCTACACGCTTCCAACGCCGTTTACGTTCGCAGGCAAGCAGTACACGAAACTGAGCATCTCCACGTGGGGAGCGGTCGCTTTCGGTGACGCGGACACAACGCAGGTCAACTACGACCCGACGGTCGTGAGCTCGATGTTTCACATCCAGCCGATCGTCGCGGTCTGGTACGAGCTCTTCAACTATACGAAGGCGTCTCGCATCATCACGAAGAACAAGACGAGCTCGGTCGTGATCACCTGGCAGAACGTGCTCAGCCGGCATTCGACGACCCCTTGCACATTCCAGATTGAGCTCTTCACAACGGGCGAGATGAACCTCTCGTATCAGACGCTGCCGATCGGCGACGGGATGATCGGGTTCAACACCGGCACCGAGACGCCGGTGCGGCAGAACGCGGTTCCGGTGAATGCGGCGGGCCTGCCGGCCCATCTGCAGGTCGCCAGCGCATCGTTCGACAACTACGGCGGCATCATCGCCGGGGTCACGATCAAGGCCGGTGCTGCCATTCCGCCCCCGGCGTCAGGCGAGTCCTTCCGATACACGCTGCTGCTCAACGGCGTCGAGGCCGGGGGTGTGGAAGTCGGCTCCAATTTGTCGACGAATTTCATCGTTTCGACGCCGAAGATCCCCGAGTTCCCAGGAGCGCAGATCAATTCGTGGGAGGTCAAGCTGAATGGCGACACGCTGTCGTTCCGCGTTCCGGCCTCGAGCCTCGAACCGTATCTGAACCTGTCCGGCAGCAATACCTGGGCGATCAAGAGCAACCGATTCGGCGGTGCCGGCTTTCTGGAGGGGACGGTCACGCAGACGCTTCCGCTGACCTTCGCGTCGAGGCATTCGCTGCTACCGACCTCCTCGGTGGGCGATTCCGTCGAAGTCCCAGCCGTGGTGTTCCATTACATGCCGGGGGTGTGGGATACCGACCGGATCAGGGAGTCGATCGCGGCGTACCTGGTCAGCCGCGGCCAGAACGTCGACAGCTTCCGCTTTTTCCCGACGGCCTACGATGACGGCCTGAAACACTCGAATTACGCGGGCACGTATCCGCGGCAGAAGACCGTCACCGGCGCGGGGGTGATCCCGGCGCGCACGGAGTGCGACTGCCATTACGGCGCCGAGTTCTCCGCCCTCGGCGAATCGCTGGCCAACGAAGGGACGACGCAGATCGCGCTCACGCACGAACTGGGTCACGAATGCGTCTTCTACGCGGATTACAAAGACGTCGACGGCACGGTGAAAGGGCCGTGGCGTGACGCGGGCGTGCCGTGCTTCGGCGGCGCGCACCCGAATAATGGATTGGCCAATCCGAGCATGTTCCCCGACACCGAGTCGGGCCTTACGACGATTTCAGTGATGGGCGGGAGCGTGGCCGGCACGTATTCACTGACTTCGCCGCGATTCGGCTACAGCCGCGTGGAGATGTACTTCCTTGGCCTGGCTTCGCCCGCCGAGGTCACGCCGATCACGTTCGTCCAGAACGGAAACACCTCGCAGATCACCATCGACCAGATCATCGCCGCGAATGGCCCGCGCACGCCTGCGTATGTCTCGGGTCAGACGCGCCTCTACCGCGTCCCGGCGTTCGTGGTCCAGCGAAGCGGGGAGGGCAACATCGACGCGCAGGTGCAGCAACTCCAGAATGTGCTCTGGAGATGGCAGAGCCGTTTCTGGCGCGAGACCGGCGGCCGTGCCCGCGCCAACCTGACACTCGACGGCAGTTGCAGCTTCACCTTCTCCGCGACGAGCGTGATGCCCACCGCCACCCCGACAACGGGCAGCATCAGCGTGATGTCCGACGCCGGCTGCGGGTGGACAGCCTCCAGCAGCGACACCTGGCTCACCATCACCTCCGGCGGCAGCGGCACCGGCGACGGGAAGCTGAATTACAGCATCGCCGCGAACCCCAGCCCCAATCCCCGCACCGGAACCATCACCATCGCCGGCCAGCCATTTAGTGTGACGCAGTTAGGAACAGCGAGGAGGCGGGCGGTAGGACGGTAGGGATCTCGCCCTGCTAAAATCGCGTATTCGCCGGAGAATGGCAGGTCTAGCCGCCGATCCGACTCCAGTTTCCTTGTAACTGATAAAGCACCAGATTCGAGTCGCTCTGGAGGCACAGGAGCTGTGCCGCGCCTTTCGAGCCGTTGGACCAGATGGCGGTGCCTTGGGCGTTGTAGACGACGAGGTTTCCGTCATTTTGAGCGCAAAAGTATCGACCATGTGCGCCGAACGGCCCCCACAGGGGCATGCCTGTGAACGAGCCGCCGTTTTGAAGCGTGCCCTGCGTTCCGATCACCTGATAGAGGCATACGCCCGTCGAATCGAAGACCAGGACATACTCCCCTAACGGATCAACGATCCATGAGTTGAGGGGCAACGTAGCGCTGTTCTCGACGGGAGGCTGCCCGTTGATGATGATGACAGTCACCATAGCGGTCGCCGGTGTCCCGTTCGGAAAGTTTCCACCCGTCGGTCCGATAATCGGAAACGCGGTTGTTACCTGGGTGCCTAGAGTCACTGTCTCGACGGCTTGCGATGACATAGAGGAACTCCCTCCGGAGAGGTGTGCCGCGAAGAGGAGGATTGCTACCCCTGTGGCCGAAATGGTTCGTGTCGGCGATCTACCCGTAGGGCGATTGTCAGCGGGTCTACTGCCACTGGTCGAGCCGCCGCTCCGCGATGACGCGGCGCGCCCAATCGTAGTCGCTGCGGTCCGCGAGGACGAACTTGATCTCGTCGTGCGGCCGGAGCCGATCGAAATTCGACCAGCGTTTCTTCTCCGATTCCCCGCTCCCCGGCGCCTTCACGTCGATGATCAGCTTCGCCCGCTCGTCGACCGGCGTGATGTCGATCGACCCCGACGTCTCGATCAGCACTTCGTACCCGTCATCGCACAGCCGCCTGATCAGTTCGAACGTCTCCGACTGCGCCAGCGGCTCCCCACCCGTGATCTCGACCAGCTTCGCCCCACACCCCTCCACCCGCGCGACGACGTCGTCGAGCGACATCTTCTCGCCCCCCGTGAACGTGTACTCCGAGTCGCACCACCGACAGCGCAAATTGCAGCCGGTGAGTCGCACGAACACGCACGCCCGCCCCGCATGCGTCGATTCGCCCTGGATCGAGTGGAAGATTTCGGTGATGCGCATCGGAAGACGAAAGAGGATAGCGGAACGCTTTTATTCGCGGCCGCTGTGTGGTAACTATCCACAATTACACAACGATCGATGTGCCTTGTTGCGGCGGAAAGGATCCGATCATGAGCACGCACCTCGCGACAACTCTGACCCTTGCCCTGCTGGTGGCCGGCGCGGGAGCGTCCGGGGCCATGGCGGCAGGCACTGAAACCTGCACGAAGAACGCGACCGGAACCGTCACGTGCACTCTCTCGACCAGCGCGTCGTCGATCGACCTCGCGACGGTGCTCACGGACGCGCAAGCCCTCAACTCCGCCATCACCTCCGGCTCGACGTTCGCCATCACCGCCTTCGGCGGAGCGGGAGGAAAAGGAGCCGGTTACGGTACCGCCTCCGGAGGCCCAGCCGGCGCGGGTGGAAGCGCGCAGATGGTGACGACATTGGCCGCGATCAGAGCGCTCGCCGGTGGTAACTCGACCACGATCTATTACTACATCGGCACGCAAGGCTCCAGCGACCATTCCGGCGGCAAGGGCGGCTCGTCGACGATCGTGTCTGTTGCCAACCTATCCTCGACGACGGCGTCGCTCAGCAATGTGCTGCTGATCGCCGGCGGTGGGGGCGGTGGTGGCGGCGCAGGCGGCGCGGTCGATGGAGGGACCGGCAGGTATGGCGGCACGGCGACCAGCACGGTCGGCCAAGCGGCCTCCGGTGCCGGGCAGGCCTCGGGCGGCATGTCCGCGTCCAGCGGGCAAAACGGCGTCGGCGCGCCATACGACAAAGAACCGGCTGGCGCCAACGCGCAAGCCGGGAAAGCCGGCAACAACGGCATCGGCGGTCAGGGCGGACCCGTACACGTCGGGAGTGGGCCTTCGACGACGACTACCTGGCTGAATGTCAGTGGCGTCCCTTCCGGGATCGGCACGAACGGCGAAGGCGGCGAGGGTGAATTTCGCGCCGGCGGTGGGGGCGAAGGGGGCGGTGGCGGCGGCGGATACGGCGGCGGAGCCGGCGGTGGCGGCGGCGGCGCTGGATTTCCGGGCGATGGCGGCGGCGCTGGCGCGAGCTACGCGGCGGCGTCTGCGGCCTCGCTGACGGTCACCGTGACGAATCCTGGCAGCAACGGATCGGTGATCATCACCGTGTCGCCGTGACCCTCGCGTTCTGAACAGAATGCGGAACGACTTGGAACGAGCAGGTATGGATTCGCCGTCTCACGTCACTCCTTGTTGTGGGAAGGAATGTGGAGAACGTTCCGAAGGTGAGCGTCGTTCTCGGCGGCGGCGGGGCGAAGGGTTTCGTTCATCTCGGTGTCCTGCAGGAGTTGACGGCACGGCAATACGACATCGTCGCGATCTACGGGACGAGCATCGGTGCGATCATCGGCGCGCTGTTCGCGTATCACGTCCGCTTCCACCATGGGAAGTACACCCGTCTCGAAGCGCAGGCGCGCGCGGCTGATTCCGTTGCAGATCTTCTCCTCGATACCAACTTTTTCCGCTTGGCCGATTTCAATTTCTCGGTCTTCCGGCGCGGCTACGTGAGCGGGAGAAAAATGCGTCGGTGGCTGGAGACGCAACTCCTTGCCCCACGCTCGACCGACTCGATCCGCTTCTCCCATCTCAAGCAGCGCGATGACGATGTTCACGATATCGATCTCAACATCACGGTTACGGACGCCATGACCGGTGATTCCGTGGTGGTGAATTCGTCGACTGCGCCGACCACCTTCGTGAGCGCGGCAGTCCGGGCCAGCATGTCCATTCAGGGCATCTTCCTGGAGGAAAACATCACCGTCAAAGAAAAGACGATCAAGTGCTGGGATGGCGGCGTGACCGGCAATTGCCGCTTCGATCTCTCACACGAGAAGTACCCGGAGCTACTGACCATCGCTTCGACGGTCACGTATCGCGGCGAGGCGACACTGCTGCCGGACAGTGTCCTGACGAGTTTCGTCCGGCCGGTGCTGGTCCTGAACCGTTCGGCTGATTTCTGGCTCCGGCAGATCGAAAATCTAACGGAAACGTTACTTGGCGAGAAGCGAATGAAGAACGTGGTGTTGATCCGGCCGGATCTGGACGGTGTCTCCACGCTCGACTTTCACATCAGCAATGAACGAAAACGAACGTTGATCGCCAACGGGCGCGCCGCTGTCGCAAACATGCTGAACGACAGGCCTGTTGCGTCCGCACCTCAGGTGCCGTGATGGAGTTCTTTGCGAACAGACGCGTCGAGCGGGAGCAGTTGTTCCTCAAGCAGTGTCACGAAGAAGGCGTTGAGGGACATGAGGAGGCGCTCGAACGATTTGCCACGCGTTCGTACAAGAGTGAAGTCGAGCGCGCGGTGAGACTGGAGCTCCGTCAGAGTTACTTGCCGGCGAAAGTCGAAGAGGTCGTCCAACTCTGCACGGGTCACATCTACAAACAGTGGCGTTCGATACCCTCGCCGCTTCACGACCTTCACCGGCGCGTTCGAGACGCTGCCAAGAAGTTCGCTCGCGACTTCCTGCGTGCTGACCTCGAAGCCGAGTAGCCCTAAGATGCAAAACTGACGTGTCCGACATCGAAGGACAGATTACGGCGGCGTTTCGGGACCTCGGTCCGCGTGTCGCACTCCTGTTGATGCACCGGTACCGGCTCACGTATGAAGATGCGGTAGATGTGGTCCACGACGTCTTGTCTTCATTGCTCAGCCGCTCGCGCGATCTCCCTTTCGACGACCCCGATCATTTGCGAAACTACATCATCCGCGCGGCGCACTCACGTGCCATCGATGTCGCGCGGCGAGAGCTTCGCCACCGCAAGCATGAGGACGTGCTCATGTCCGCTCTCGCGCCCGCCGGCGAACCGAGCGCTTTGGACAGAGTCATCGTGGACGAACAACGGAAGAGGTTGCGGGAAGCGATCGCTTCGCTGAATGAGCCGTACCACTCGATTTTCACGGCTCTGCTGTATGACGAGCTTTCGCTCGCGGACATCGCGCGCAAGCTAGGCATCAGCGCGGGGTCGATCTACACGCAATATGCGCGTGGTGTCGAAAGGCTGCGCTCGCTTCTTCAAAGTTCATCGTAAGGAATCGGCGTCCCGGGACGTATTTCTAGCCGACGGAGACGATCCATGCGATACCGGATTCAACCAATAATGTAAGGAATCGCGCTTCCGAAACGTATCTATGACGAGGGGGATAACGATGTGGAATCCGTTCGGAAAGCGCAAAGACGTGCAGATCGTTCGGCCGAGCGATGCACAGCGGGCCAAAGAGCGGCTGCAACGACAGGTCAGGTTCGACATCGATGAGTTTCTGGAGAGAGAGACCCCTGCCGTTCTCTTCGATGAGCCGCTCGGTCCAACGAGTCACTGCCTATCGATTACGCATATCGGAGATCTCGTTGAGGGAAAAAGTCTTCCGCTGGAGTTGCGGCGCCATGCCGCGCAGTGTGGCGACTGCCGCCGCGAGATTGCGACCTACCGCGCTTTAACAGAGCACGATTGGGAACGGCCGGGGATCGTACCGGGGATCGTACTTCCCTACGCTCAGATTCGCATCCCCGAGGGCGGCAACTTCTTTCTGGTGTTGGCCAACCGCGGTGAAGCCGGCTTTCTCGGTGGGATCGATCCCACGTCGGTCACCGTCACTGGAGCGATCAAGGCGAAGGACTGCAGCATCGCGCCGCACAAAATTTTGTTACGAGACGTCTCGGAAGCGGTCGAATTGCACTTCAAGGATTACAAAGTCAACGCTCCGAAAGGACAGAAGGAAACGTGCAACTGGCTCGAGATCGAGGCTCGTACGAGAGGCGGGAAACTGCGTAAACGCGAATTCGTTCGCGTTGTCCGGGAACCATCAGGATGCGGAGCGTGACCGCGCCGAAAAAGCGGTAAGTTGGGGTCGTATCTGGAAGATCAACTTAGCTGAGGTAGGTCTGTCCAAATCCTTCTCGGTTAAGTTGAGGTTCCAGATGCGACCCCAACTTACCTCGCGCGCCAAGGCAAGCTACGATTGTCAGTCGGCTTCCGACCAGCGTTAGCCAGGCTGTCCCGCGTGTCAGCCGGTCATCCACGAGCGTCAGCCAGGCTCCCAGGAGCGTCAGACCGCTCCCCCCACGAGTGTCAGCCGGGCTCCAACGAGTGTTAGACCGCCCACCCACGAGTGTCAGACTGGCGTCCCACAAGTGCAGGATGACGCGCGCTCATGATTCGCGAGCACCTCCTAACTCTAGGCGTCCGAAGCTGTCCGCGCCGATGCCGGCCACGCCAGCGCGGCGGCGAGGCCGGGGATCTCGCGGTCCAACCATGTCGAGCGGGCAGACACGAAGTCGAGCAGCTCCGCCGCGAGCAGTGCGTCGACGGTTCGCTTCTCCTGCACCGCAACGCGTTCTAGCGCCGTGACTTCGAAGCGCGGAAGAAGCACCGACAGCTCCGTCAGGCGAAGCAGTTCGGGGATCGCTTCGGCGACATCGGCTCTGAGCGCCTCTTCGACCGCGAGAGAAGGGCTTGACGCAGGAAGCGCTCGCCGAGGCGATGGGCGTCTCGCGGAACCACATCGCGGACATCGAGCTCGGTGCGCGGAACACAGGCATCTGGAGCCTGCTCCTGATCGCTCGTGCCTTGGGCCTCGATGCCGCCGGTCTCCTCGAGGACTTCGATCGTGCTGCGCTGCGGCGGTTAACCGATTGATCCTACGAGGCGGCAGACGTCTCGCTGGATGTTCGTGAGAGCCATTCCTCGATCCTTCCGGCGCGGTGAAACGCTTTCCTGTCGCCACCGTCGCGAATCCACCGCAGCGTCATCAAGATCTCCTCGGGCGCCGTGGAGGGTGTCATTCGATTTGAAGTGGCGCGGTCTCCGCAACCTGGGGAACCTCCGCCCACGTCACCACCACATCCCAACAAACCTCTCCCGTCTCCGCGTTGATGGCGAGGTCGGCCCACTGATCGTCGGGTTGTCGGACCTGGAGAACGACGTGGCCTTCGATGAAGGAGAGGTTGCGGATGCCGCCGGGACCGAGGCGGCCGGTCTGCCAGCGGCGGCCCTCGGCGCCGAAGGCTTCGAGCGTCTTTCCGGCGTGGTCGAGGAAGGCGAGGCCTTCCGCCTCGTGCCGGGCGTAAGCGACGATGTCGTCGCCGAGCTCGCACAACAGCGTGCGGGTATTCGCGTCGATGAGGTAACCGGCGCCTCCGGCGACGACCAGGAGTGTCTGCTGGTCGGGCATCAGGTCGACGGCGATCGCGTTGGTGCGGCCACGGCGGAAGCGGCCGAGCCACCGGTGTTCGTCCAGTCCGATGCGGAGCAGGAGCGGCTCGGCGCCGAGCTTGTCCTCTGCGGGGAACGACAGCACCGCCTCGCCCGGCGCCGGTTCGCGAAGGCTCTCGGCGGCCATGATCCGGAACCGTTCGAAGAGCTCGCGTTGGACTCCCGGGGTCGGCGCATTCAGGGCGGACAGCGCGCGCAGCTCTCGCCACTGCTCCTTCCGTTCGCGGCGCGAGGCGTTCACCTGTCGGACGTACGCCGCGGCGTCGCTCTGCGGTCCGAGTTGCCGGGCCGCGCGTCGGAGCTCGTCGAGTTGCGCCGCGGCTTCGTCGTCGGCCACCGCCACCAACTCGTCGATGAGGAGGCTGATCTCGCCGACGAGAGGCCAGATCCTGGCCATCAGCTTCTCGAGCTGCTCGTCGCGCTGGATCGCCCGTTCGCACATCGCCGCCAAGCCTTCTCGTGAGAAGAGATTTCTGAACTTCGGGTGCAGCTTTCCTTTTCGTAGCCGCGAGGCGAGGCGCCGGTACCTCCAGCGTTGCTTTAGCGGCAGGTAGGGGAGAGGCGACTGCGGCACGTCCTGCAGCCGTTGGATAAGCTCGGTGGCTTCCGTCATGAGCCGGTTGAGGTGTTCCAAGCGCTCGTTCGTCATCGACCGATTCAGGGACCCGGGCGCGCCTGCGAGCAACGCCCGGGTCCACTGCCTCCTTAAACTTTACGCTTTCATCACTTCGTTGGGGTCGCGGTGCTCGGTGCCGGCGTCGGAGACGGCGGCTGCGGGTCCTGCTGCTGCACTTTCTTGCGGCGTGCAAGAACCTTCAGCCGTTTGATCTCCTCGACCTGCGGAACCAGCTTCGCGTTCTGGGGACTGCGCGCGAGTTGGGTGCCGATCGAATACGCCTGCGATGCGATGAAGGCGAGTCGCTGCTGCCGGATCAGATTCGCTCCCTCGATGCCCTTCAGGAAGAGCCGGAGCTCGTCGGCCGCGAGCGCCCAGCGCGACGCGTCGGTCTGCAGTTGCACGACCTCGTTGATGGGCTGGCCGACTGCTTCGGCAATCGTCCCCGAGGAGCCGATGACGCTGATCGAAGCCTGGACGACATGCGGCGGCTGCCGGCGAGTCAGTTGGCGCAATTGGGCGCGCTCCGCTGCCGATAACGGCGTGACGTCGCCGACCTGCGACTGCAGGCTTCGGAGCTGTTCGATGAGCGCCTCCGGCGCGAGTTTTTGGGTATCGGTGCTGGTGGTGGTCGTCGTGGTGTTTCCGCTGCTGTCTGACATGCTGCCTCCTACGGATGAGTTGTCCGGAGGGACGCCGCGACTCGTCGACGAAGTACGAGGCGGCCAACCGGCCGGAAGAATCGGCGTACACGCCGAGCTTCCTGGTTCACGTTTTCCCGAGGTGCGCGCACCCCAGGCGCCCGCGGCAGGAGGAGGCAGCGCTCTACTCCCGCATCCGGTGGGTTTTGGTCGTGCTTTTCAACACTGGCCCACCGCCGTTTGCCGCCAAAGTCCAGTTGATCAGACTTGGACTTTGTAACGCATAAAGTTACCAGTCTTTTTGGCGGTGTCAACAACAACCTTCGGGTTCGCGCCCGCGCCGGTCCCTGCGTCCAGTGGACGTCGGCCGGCGTCCACTGCGACACAGGGCTGCGTCCAGTGGACATCGCGCCGCGTCCAGCGCGACACCGGCCCGCGTCCAGTGAGACACCCCCTTGCGTCCATCGCGACACCTAGCCGGGTCCATCGCGACAACCCATCGCGTCCACTGGGACACTGGGCTGCGTCCGGTGGACAGGGGGCCGAGTCCACTGCGACACCGAGCGGCGTCCACTACGACCTCGGGATGCGTCCGATGCGACACCCGGGATTCTCCTCGTGTCGCCGAAATGAGTCCTGGGGGACATAGTGCGGGGAGGTCGCGGGGAGGACCTGGCAGTCAGAAGCGTCTTGATGGCCCGAGCCGATCAATCGAACAAGCGGGAGATGAGATCGTCGCGAGTGATCTCGAGATGTGCGGCGACTTCCTCGAGGATGCCTGAGAGTGTCCCAAGCCTCAGTGCATCGTGCTTCGGGACGGTGACGTGGTGCTGCGTGGGCGCATCGATGGTGAGGCGCATGTGACTTCCGGTTTGTCGCGTGATGCGATAGCCGATCCGGCTCAGGCGCCGCGCGAGGTCGGCACCCGAAACATCGCGAGGCAGCCTCAAACGGCGATCACCTGCTCGCGCGTGAAGTGCAGACGAATCACGTGCGGCAAACTGGCTTCATCGAAATGGCAGCGCACCGCATCTCGCACGTTCTCTTCGAGAGCAGCGACATCGTCGCCTTCCGTGAAGATCGCCTCACCGAGGGCACGGGCGGTGTAGCCACCCTCGGGTGCCTCTTCGACCAGGAAGATGATCTCGTTCATCGAGTCATTCTCGCACCGAGTAAACGGTTGGGTCCACGATCCCCGCCTCCTCGAACCCCCTCCTGCGCAGGATGCACGAGTCGCAGTGCCCGCAGGCGCGGCCCGCGGTATCCGGGTCGTAGCAGGAGTGGGTGAGGGAGTAGTCGACGCCCAGGGTGGTGCCGCGGCGGATGATGTCGGCTTTGGAGAGGGTGAGGAGCGGCGCGACGATGCGGGGAGTGCCGTGCTCGACGCCGCTGCGGGTGCCTTTTGCGATCACCTGCTGGAAGGCGTCGAGGAAGTCGGGGCGGCAGTCGGGGTAGCCGGAGTAGTCGACGGCGTTGACGCCGAGCCAGATCTCGTCGGCCTCCTTCGCCTCGGCGTATCCGAGGGCGAGGGAGAGGAAGATCGTGTTGCGGGCGGGGACGTAGGTGATCGGGATGCCGGGGGCGCCGACCGCGTCCTTCGGCACGCTGATGTCGCTGGTCAGCGCGCTCGCGCCGAAGACGCGGAGGTCGAGCGGGTAGATGACGTGCTCCGACACGCCGATCGCCGCGGCAACGCGCTTCGCCGCCGCGAGCTCGATCTCGTGCCGCTGGCCGTAGACGATCGACATGGCGAGGCACTCCCGGCCTTCGCTTTTTGCGATCGCGAGAACGGTTGCGGAGTCGAGTCCGCCACTCAACAGTACAACGGCTTTCACGGCGTCGAATACTATGCGCGAACCATGGCCGACCTGAATGTCTACGAGTTGCTGAACCGCAAGCGCCGCGGCGGTCCGCTCGACGCGCGCGAGATCGAGATGTTCATCGATCGCTTCACGAACGGCGACATCCCCGAGTACCAGATGTCAGCGCTGCTGATGGCGATCGCGATCAACGGCATGACCACGGCCGAGATGGCGACCCTGACGCAGGCGATGCTCCGCTCCGGCGAGCAGTGGCACCTCCGCGACCGCTATGACTTCATCGCGGACAAGCACTCCACCGGCGGCGTCGGCGACAAGGTGTCGCTCGTTCTCTCGCCGTGGGTCGCCGCATGCGGTGTCAAGATCGGCATGCTCTCCGGCCGCGGCCTCGGGCACACCGGTGGGACGCTCGACAAGCTCGAGGCGATCCCGCGTTTCAATGCGCGCCTCTCGCGCGACGAGTTCGAGCGCTGCGTCGAAGACGCCGGCTGCGTGATCTCGACGTCGACCGAGGGGATCGCGCCGGCGGATAAGAAGATGTATGCGCTGCGGGACGTGACGGGGACGGTGGAGTCGCTCCCGCTCATCACGGCTTCGATCATGTCGAAGAAGCTGGCGATGGGCGCGTCGGGGCTCATCCTCGACGTGAAGACCGGCAGCGGCGCGTTCATGCGGAAGTACCAGGACTCGAAGGCGTTGGCGCAGAGCCTCATCGCGGCAGCCGAGGGGTCGGGGACGCGCGTCGAAGCGCTGATTACGGATATGGACCAGCCGCTCGGCGTCGCCGCGGGGAACGCGAACGAGATCATCGAGACGTTCGAGGTGCTGAAGGGGAACGGGCCGGCGGACGTCGAAGAGGTGACGCGGGCGCAGGCGATCCGCGTGCTCGTGATGTCGAACAAGTTCGACGACGCCTCGGCGCGGCAGGCGCTCGATGACGCGCTCCGCTCCGGCCGTGCATTGGAGCAGGCGCGGAAGTGGGTCGCGGCGCAGGGCGGCGATCCGAAGGTCGTCGACGACTACGGCTGGCTCGCGGAGCCGACCGCGGTGGTCGAGGTGAAGGCGCCGCGCAGCGGCTTCGTGACGGCGATCGACACCTATCAGGCCGGCATGTTCACGGTCGACCTCGGCGCCGGACGCAAGAAGGCGGACGACATCATCGACTACGCCGCCGGTGTGATGTTCGACCGCAAGCCGGGAGACGAGGTGAAGGCGGGCGACACGATCGCGCGCATCCAGCTCGGCGAAACGCATCGCGACGCCGAAGAGCTACGCGCGCGGTTCCTGTCTTTCGTGGAGTTCGGCGACGCGCCTCCGGAAAAGCGGCCGCTGATTCACGAGCATCTGCACTGACGTGTCGCCGCTAGGGCTCGCGCTCATCGTCGTCGCCGCGTTCGTGCATGTGATTCCGCACGCGACGATCAAGCGCGCGGGCGATCGCGATGTGTTCGTCTGGTGGATGCTGCTCGGCAACGCGGTGATTTATTCGCCGTTGCTCTTGATCCAGGTGCCGCGGACGCGGGTCGCGTGGGGGATCATCATCGCGAGCGGGGTGATCGAGACGGTCTACCTGCTCGCCATCAGCCGCGCGTATGCGCTGGGGAATCTGTCGGTCGTCTATCCGATCGCGCGCGGGTCGGCGCCGCTGTTCCTGCTGATCGCCTCGATCGCGATTCTGGCGGAGCGGCCGAGTGCGTTCGGCATCGCGGGGATCGTGCTGATCTCGATCGGGATTTACGGGGCGCTGGGTGGTGGGTTGCCGTCGGGCGCGGCGTTGGGGTGGTCGCTGCTGTCGGGACTCATGACGGCGACGTATACGACGGTCGACAAGATCGGGATCGCGTTCGTGCAGCCGTTGGTCTACATCTATCTGGTGCTGGTGGTGACGGCGGTGATTTACACGCCGATCGTGTTGAGGCGGCGGACGACGGCGTCCGCCGCTCCAGGATGGAGGAGTGTCCTGATCGCGGCGGTGACGATGCCGCTGGCTTACGCGCTGGTGTTGACAGCGATGCGGCTCGGGATGCCGGCGAGCTACGCGGGATCGCTGCGCGAGATGAGCGTGCTCGTCGCCGCGGGGATCGGCGTCGCCTTCTTCGGCGAGACGATCACGCCGGTGCGGATCGCGGGTGCCTGCAGCATCGCCGCAGGCATCGCGCTGATTGCGCTGCGGGGGTGACTTCTACTTCTTCAGAGGCGTCATGATGACGCTCAGGACGTCCTTCTTCGTCTCGTCGCGGACCAAGTGCGGGTAGCGCAGGCCGCCGTGGTAGTCGACGTGGTAGACGCCGACGAAGTCGCCGTTCTCGGCGATGATCTCGAGCGGCTGGGTCGACGTCGTCGCGCCGCGCAGTCCTTCCCGGATTGCGTCGGCGCTGAACTTGCGGCCGTTGACGGAGATGATGCGGAAGCCGGGCGAGATGCCGGCGCGCATGGCGGGGCCGCCGGGCGTCACGTCGCGGACGGTACCGTTCTCGGTGAGCATCAGGCCGACGCCGGTGCGGAAGTTGAGCGCGCCGCGGTCGCGGGTTCGCGCCGCGTCGTCGCGCTTCGGCGCTTTGTCGTCGAACACGAGCTTCCAGCCGGCGCGCTCGAGACCGGTCATCGAGAGGTGCGGATCGACCGACTCGAGGTGGGTGTTGAAGAACGTCCGCCAGTCGTACGGCTGCACGGCATTCATCGCGGCGACGAGATCGTCGAACGTGTACGGCTTCACCGTCGGGCCGGTGAGGGTGCCGTAGAAGCTGCGGCAGAAATCGTCGAGCGACTTTTTGTCGCCGCTCAACTGCCGGATGAGCGTGTCGGCGTCGAGCCAGACGAAGAACGACTCCGAGTAGAAGTCGGTGCCGCGCCGCGTCGCCCACCAGTCGCCGCCCGCCATGTAGAGGACCTGCGCGTCGACGGCGGTGTCGGCGAGCGGCCGCCACGTCCTGCCGCCCTCGCTCTCGAGGTCGGCCGCCGTCGTGGCAATGTGCTCGCGCGCCTGTTCGTCCGTCCAGGCGCCGAAACGCGGCGGCAGGATGAAGCTCCAGTATTCGGTGAGCCCTTCGTAAACCCACAGCAGCTCGCCCTGCATCGGCTTCATGTAGTCAGGGCTGAGCAGGCCCGCCGGCCGGCGGTACTTGCCGTTCCAGGAGTGCACATACTCGTGGGCAAGGAGTCCGGCGATGTTGCGCTGCCCCATGGGACTCTCGAGCGAGTTCTCGCTGACACGGTCGTCGCTCGACTCGTGGTGTTCGAGCCCGAAGTGCGCGACGTTGTCGCTGAACGTGAGCAGCCAGTGATAGTCGCGGTAATGGCGCCCGCCGAAGAGGAGACCCGCCTGTTCGACGAGGCGGTCGTACGTCGCGCCGAAGTCCTTCGGCAACTCGAGTGCGGTGTCGCTGTCGGCAACCATGTCGATCTCGTGCGGCCGGCCGTCGGCGTCATGCAGATGCACGATCGTCTGGTGCACGCCGATCTGCACCGGCGAGTCGATCACGGTCGACAGCGGGGCCTCTTTGAACGTCAGCGTGTCGCCCGTGGCGTGATCGAGCGGGAGCGCGGTCGCGTACTTGAAACCGGCGGGGATCCGCAGCGAAGGCGCGACCATGATGTCGTCCGCGCTGTGTCCCTGCGGGAAGAGGACGGCGGTGTTCCAGCTGATCACCGCGAGCACCGCGGTGGCCGTGCGTCCGGCGCTGAAGGAGCCGCCCGAGGGCAGGAGCGAGTCGAGCGTCACGTCGATCGAGCTCACGCCCTGCGGCACGTCGAAGTGGAACGCGTACATCTCGAGCGGGTCGCGACGCCACGTCAGGCGCTGGCCGTTGGCGGTGATCTGCACGTTCACGAGCCCCGCGATCGGACCGGTCGGCCCGTGCTCGCCCGGTATCCATTTCGGATACAGAAGCGTCATCGCGCCCGCGGTTGCGGGGATCGTCTCGTGAGCGTGAAGAATCCCGCGCGCGACGTCGGTTGCGTCGAGGGCAAGCGACATCGGTTGGGCGAAGGCGGCGACGGTGGTGAGAAGGAGTAAGAGGCAGAGCGCGATGCGTCGCATTGTCAAATTTTATCCTTCGCCCCGCGAGGATAAACTCAAGGAGATGAAACCACGCGCAATCGTGATTGTTTGCGACTCCCTCGGTGTCGGCGAGCTCCCGGACGCGAAAGAGTTCGGCGACGAGGGGTCGAACACGCTCGGCCATGTCCTGGCGGCCGAGCATCCGAACCTGCCGACGCTGACGCGGCTCGGCCTGCTGCACACGCTCCCGCAGCCGGGCTCGAGCGACGCGCCGCAGTCGGCATTCGGCAGGATGAACGAGGTCAGCGCCGGGAAGGACACGACCACCGGCCACTGGGAAATGATGGGCCTCATCGTCGCCGATCCGTTCCGTACGTATCCGAACGGATTTCCGCCCGACGTGATCGCAGAGTACGAGAAGCGCATCGGCCGGAAGACGCTCGGCAACAAGGCAGCGTCGGGAACGGTGATCCTCGACGAGCTCGGCGAGGAGCACATGCGCACCGGCGCGCCGATCGTCTACACCTCGGCCGACTCGGTGTTTCAGGTGGCGGCGCACGAGGAAGTGATTCCGGTCGAAGAGCTGTGGCGGATCTGCGCCATCGCGCGGGAGCTGATGCGCGGCGAGCACAACATCGGCCGCATCATCGCGCGGCCGTTCGTCGGACCCGGCAAGGGGCAATTCAAGCGGACGGCGAACCGGAAGGACTTCAGCGTCCGCCCGACCGGCGAGACGGTCGTGGAGCGCGTGCACAACTCCGGCAAGCGCGTCGTCGGCCTCGGCAAGATCGCCGACATCTTCGATCGCGTCGGCATCGGCGAGGAGATCCGGACGGAGTCGAACTCGGACGGGATGCGCAAGACGATCGACCTTGTGCGGGAGAGTGACGCCGACTTCATCTTCACCAACCTCGTCGACTTCGACTCGAAGTACGGCCACCGCAACGACGCCCGCGGCTACGCGAAGGCGCTCGAGACGTTCGACACCGAGCTCGCGGCGTTGCTGACGTCGATGCGCCCCGACGATCTGCTGTTCATCACCGCCGATCACGGCTGCGATCCCTGCGACGTCTCGACCGACCACACGCGCGAGTACGTTCCGATGCTCATCGCCGGACCGCGCATCAGCGCCGCACGCCCCCTCGGCACGCGCGGCACGTTCTCCGACCTCGGCGTATCGATCTGCGACTACCTCGGCGTCTCCAGCAGCGGATTCCCGGGGAAGAGCGCTCTCGGTGAAGCTGGAGTGAAATGATGATCAGTCTGTTTTTTGTCCTCGCCACCTCCCTCCCGCCCACGCAGATCGCGCGGGTGAGCGACGACGCGAAGGCGATCGATCGTGTCGTCGAGGTCAGCCACGGTCACGACGTTCCGACCGACATCCTGCGGCGCCTCGTCAACGAGGATCTCGACCTCCTCCGCGGCCGTCATGCCGACGACACGTACGACTTCGCGTCGTACGAACGTCTCGAGGCGAGCCGCATCACGAACTCGTTTTCCGTCGAGCCGACCGGCGAGGACAAGCTGACGCGCACCGAGTCGAAGGGTGACTTCGTGTACCGCGTCGTCCTCGACATGCCGAATCGCCGCATGGTCGTGACGCGCAACCGCCCGGTCTTCGTCGACCGCCTGGAGGTCGAATCGATCCCGATGGCGAGCAGCACGAAGACGACCAAGACGATCGACGTGAAGGCTTGGCTGCAGCCCGGCGCGAGCAAGGTCATCGACCTCGACGCCATCGACCGGCACGCCACGGTCCGCCTCTTCGCCCGGACCGACTCGAAAAACGGTTACGGGAACATCGACGTGGTCCTGATCCAGGCCCGCGTCTTCGACAATCCTGACAGCCCCTACGCCGACGCGGTCTCGAGCCTGAAGGCGATCCAGAAGGCGCTCGACCACGGCGACAATGCGTCGATGCGCTCGATGGCGCAACGGATCGTTGCCGATTTGCAACCGGCGCAGGCTTCGCGGCCCTCGGTCGCAACGGTGGACGTTACGGCGCCTCCGATTGCCGCGCCCGCCGATCTGCAGAGCGAATTGGTGGCGATCGAGGACCTCTTGACGGGGTCGGAAACGGAGCGCCGTCAAGGAGTTGACCGTCTCCACCAGCTCATCCGTCGCCTGCGGAGCCGGTGAGCGGCGGATTTTTGCCAGATTTCCTAGGAAATTCGGCCCTTTCGATCCCGAAGTCGTTTGACGACCAGGGAAACGTGGCGTACAATACGCGTCCCTTCGCAGTACTTCACCATCGTTTGTCCCGAACGAACGTTTCCGAAAGGAGCCACACTTGTCGTCAATGAAACTGACTTTCAAGGTCGGGGAAAAGCTTGTATATCCGAACCACGGAGTCACCGTCGTCGAGCAGATCGGCGAGTCGCCGATTCTCGAGCCGGGAGACAGCTACTATCACCTCAGGTTGCTTCAGAATAACTCTCGCCTGATGGTCCCGATCCGTAACACCGAGCGCGTCGGCCTGCGCCGGTTGTATCAGCAGAAGGAGATCAAGGGACTGATCAGCCTTCTGGAGTCGAAGCCCACCAAGTCGCCCACCGACTGGAAGGGCCGCTACCGTGAGAACCTCGAGAAGATGAAGACCGGCCGCCTCGAGGACGTCGCCGACGTTCTGAAGAACCTCAGCGAAGTGCAGCGCCGCAAGAGTCTCTCTTTCCGCGAAAAGAAGATGTACGACCGCGCGAAGTACCTGATCGTTTCGGAAGTCGCCATCGTCAAGGGCATGAACGAGCAGGAAGCCGAGAGACTCATCGAGAAGTCGATCGACAAGTCGCTCGGCCACTAAGCGACCCCGTCATCAGTTCGCGAACGCCGGCCCACGGGCCGGCGTTTTCGTTTGTGGTACCTTCGGATGGTTGTCGGTTGTCGGTGATCAGTTGTCGACAACCGACAACCGAGAACTGACAACCATGTCGGCACGCTTACCTGAGTGGATTCGCGAAAAGAAGCTCAACCTCCGCGGACTCCACGAAATCAAGTCTCTCCTCCGCGAGCGCGACCTCCATTCGGTCTGTGAGTCGCTCGCCTGCCCGAACCGCACGGAATGCTTCTCCCGCGGCACCGCCACGTTCATGATCCTCGGCGACGTCTGCACGCGGAGCTGCGGTTTCTGCAACGTGACGACCGGCCGTCCCTATGCGCCGCCCGCGGCCGACGAGCCGTACGGCGTTGCCGACGCGGCGAAGCGGATGCGGCTGCGACACGTCGTCGTCACCTCGGTGACGCGCGACGACCTGCCGGATGGCGGCGCCCAGCAGTTTGCCGAGACGATTCACGCGCTCCGCGAGCACGTCCCCGGCTGCGTCGTCGAGGTGCTGACGCCCGACTTCCGCGGCAACGAAGAAGCCGTACGCACCGTCGTCGACGCGAAACCGGACTATTTCAACCACAACGTGGAGACGGTGCCGCGGCTCTACGACTACGTCCGCCCCGGTGCGCGCTTCCAGCGCTCGCTCGACGTCCTGGCGCATGCGAAACGTATCGATCCCGCCATCGTCACAAAGTCGGGACTGATGCTGGGACTCGGTGAAAAGCGTGAAGAGGTGATCGACTCGATGGAGCGGCTGCTCGGCGCCGGAGTCGAGATCCTCACGATCGGGCAGTACCTGCAACCAAAGCGCGAGAAGCTCGACGTGGTCGAGTACGTCCGCCCCGAGGTGTTCGAGGAGTACCGGGTTCTCGGCGAGGAGATGGGGTATCGCGCTGTCTTCTCCGGTCCGTTTGTCCGCAGCTCGTACATGGCGGACGTGGTGGCGCATGAAGCGAAAGCCGCGTCAGATCGATCCTGAAAAGAAAGACACCGGCCCGTACTTCGTCACGTACCTGCCGATCTTTCTCGACTACCTTGCCGTCGAAAAAGGGCTCGCGAAGAACTCGCTCTCGTCGTACCGCATCGATCTCCGCCACTTCGGCCACTGGCTGCTGGACCAGGAGCTGGAGCTCGATCGTGTCGAGCGGATCAACATCGTGAAGTACTTCCAGGCGCTCCGCGCGGCCGGCATCTCGGCGCGCAGCGTGGCGCGCGCGCTCGCCGCGATCCGCGGGATGTACCGGTTCCTGGTCGCCGAGCGGCACTTGCGCGCCGATCCGACGGAGAACCTCGAGAATCCGAAGCTCTGGTCGACGCTGCCGAAGTCGCTGCAGACGGAGGAAGTCGAGGCGCTGCTCCGCGCGCCGGAGCTCGATACGAATGAAGGCGTCCGCGACCGCGCAATGCTCGAATTGCTCTACGCCACGGGACTCCGCGTCTCAGAGCTCGTGCGCGTGCGCATCGACGACGTCGTCATGGACGCCGGCTACCTCCGCACCCTCGGCAAGGGCTCGAAGGAGCGCATCGTCCCGTTCGGCGACGCCGCGCGTGATGCCATTGTGCAGTACATGGAGCACGCGCGGTCGAACCATGACAAGTTCAACGATCCGCACCTCTTCCTGACCGTGCGCGGACGTCCGATGACCCGCCAGGCGTTTTGGGTAAAGATCGGCAAGTACGCGCGGACCGCCGGCATCAAGACGCACATTTCGCCGCACGTCCTGCGGCATTCGTTCGCCACGCACCTGCTCGAGAACGGTGCCGACCTCCGCAGTGTGCAGATGATGCTCGGCCACGCCGACATCTCGACGACCCAGATCTACACCCACGTCTCACGAGCCCGGCTGCAGAAGATGTACGAAACGTTCCACCCGAGGGCATAACGGACGTGAACCGGCCGTTTTCAGACTGAATGCTCCGAAACGCTCTGCTTGCCACGCTTCTCCTTGCCGCCGCCGTGCCGGCGAGCGCGAGCATTGCGGTCTTCACCGACGGCCGGTCGATGAAGGTCGAGAAGTTCAAGGCGGTCGAAGACTCGATGCAGCTGACCATGAAAGGCGGAGGCGTCGTGACCGTTCCCCTGGCGCGCATCGATCGCGTCATTGACGACGAGGTCTCGACGCCGGAAGTCGTCGCGGAGGTCAAGAAGATCATCGAGGAGCACCACGGCATCTTCCCGGAGCGCTCCTGGCGCTACAACGAAGCGAGCACGCCGCTGTTCAACTCGAAGTTCAACGCCACGATCGTCGAAGCGGCGAAGAAGTTCGACGTCGACGCCGCGCTGGTCTCCGCGGTCATCAAAGCCGAATCGGACTTCAACCCGCATGAGGTGTCGAACAAAGGCGCCCGCGGCCTGATGCAGCTCATGCCCGCGACTGCGACGCGCTTCGGCGTCACGAACTCGTTCGACCCGGTCGCGAACATCTACGCCGGCACCCGCTACCTCCGCTGGCTCCTCGAGACCTTCAACGGCAACGCCGACCTCGCCGTCGCCGCCTACAACGCGGGCGAAGGCAACGTCTGGAAGTACAACGGCGTCCCGCCGTTCCGCGAGACGGTCAACTACATCAACCGCATCGCGAACCACATCCGCAAAGCGATCGACTCCAAGAAGATCGCCGCCGCAACGCCGGCCGCCGCAATCGCGCGCTAAACCACTGCTTCGGCGGGTGCGGGCTCGGCCACTTTCCGCGACGGCTTGAAGTTGTCGAAGCGGAGGACCATGACGGTGCGGTCGTCGTCGGCGGGGCGGTCGCCGGAGTGACGGGCGACGGCGTCGAGGATGGCGTCGCGGATCCCGGACGGCGAGCGCTCGGCCTGCCCGAGGAGCGCTTCGAGTTGCTCGAACCCGAACGGCTCCTGCTGCGGGTCCTGCGCCTCGACGATGCCGTCGGAGAGGTAAACGATCGTGTCGCCGTCCTGGAGATCGAGTTCCACGGTGCGCGTCACGAGATCGCTCCGGACGCCGAGCGGGAGGGAAGGCGACTCGATCGAAATCGGCTCCGCCGCGTCCTTTCGTAGCAGGTACGGGTAGAGGTGTCCGGCGTTCGTATGCCGGATCGTGCCGCGCTCGAGGTCGAAGATCGTGAACGCGAGCGTCATGAACGCGCGGCGCTCGGTCGAGCGGAAGACGAGATCGTTCAGGCGGTGGAAGAGCGACGTCTCGTCGGCCCCCTCTTCGACGAGCGTCGTGATCGCCGCTTTGACCATCGCCATGACGAGGCCGGTGGAAAGGCCGTGCCCCGACACGTCGCCGATCGCGACCGCGAGGCGCGACTTGTCGAGGTTGAAGACGTCGTAGTAGTCGCCGCCGATCGATGCCGTCGGCTCGAAGTGCGCCGAGAACGAGACGCCGCGGAACTGCGGCCCTTCCTTCGGCAGCAGGTTCCGCTGGATCGACGCCGCGATCTCGATCTCGCTCTGCAGCCGCTCTTTCTCGGCGACGCTGGTGAGGAGCGACGCGATCGACTCGGTCATCCGGTCGAACGACTGCGCCATCTCGCCGAGCTGGTTGTGCGGCTTCATCTTGATGCGGTAGCTGAAGTCGCCGCGCTCGACCGCTTTCGTCCCCTTCTCGATCCGGTTCACGGCGCGCGAGATCGAAAAGATCAGCACCGCCGCGAACGCCGAGGCGAAGAGATACATGATCATCAGCAGCGTCGTGAGGGTGGCGATGATCCCGAAGATCGCCTTCATGATGTTGGAAGACGTCGAGCCGCCGAAGTAGAAGTGCAGCAGGTTGGTCGTCGGATTCGAGATCAGGGTGAAGATCCGCCGCTCCTGCTTCGGCTGCCCCGACGTCCAATCAGTCATGCCGCCCCGTTCGGTGATGTCGAAGAAGACGATCGACTGCAGGGTCACGATCTTCGTGATCGACACGCCGCGCTTCTTGAAGTCGTCGAAGGTCGAATCGTCGTCGGTGTTGATCTCTTCGCCGCGGCCGCTTCGGTACTCCGTCGCGAGGTTCTGCGCCACGATCATGCCGGTGCGGTCTTCGAGAGCGCGCGCCCAGCGGACGTCGAGCGGCTCGACGAAGACGACCGTCCGGTCGCCGGGATAGGTGCGCGAGGCCACGAGGAGTGGCTGATCGCCTCGTACGGACATGCCGGAGAAGTTCGATCCGCGCAGCCACTGCGGGATCGACTTGCCGCTGTCTCCGTCCGTGTCGTAGACCTCGATCGATTCGTCGGTCGAGTGCGGCTTCTTGCCCTGTACGGCGTAATCGATGATCTGCGATTCGAGCTGGCCGATGCTCGCCTGCCGCTCCGCCTTGAAGTTCGCGTCGCTCGCTACGCCCGCGATCACGTAGAGGATGGCGCTGAGCAGAATCGCGAAGAGGAAGAACGGCAGAACGCCGATCATCATGTAGCTGAGGAAGAGCCGGCGGCCGACGGTCCAGAAGAGCTTGCGCAGGACCCAGCGCGCCGCGATGGCGAGCCCGTAAAGCGTGAGCGCGATGACGAGGAGCCACGCCAGGAACGACAGGAACGTGACGACCGAGGTGCTGAGGTGGAAGCGGTGGAGGAGCTTGCTGACCTGATCGAGAACGACAATCGCCACGACCCCGGCGAGCCAAAGCACGAGCGTCGGCGGCACGCCGCGGCGCTTGGGCGGTTCAGGAGGTCGCACGGGGAGCATCGCGGCCATCATAAGGCTCCCTGTAATTACGTCGCCGTTGCGGTGAGGTTTCCGGGAATCAGTGAGTCACGGAACGACGGCGCGGAGGTCCTTGAGCCGACGTGCTCAGCGACCAGATCTCGAGCGAGTCGTCGGTGAGGAGATAGAGCCTTCCCGCTGTCTGCGCCACCGAGCGAATCGCGGCGGGAACGGAGGACCATTGCGGTTGCGCGCTGCGGCTGACGAGAAGGCACGTTCCGAGGGACGCGACGCGCTGATCCTTGAACGCGAACCCGGCGACCGGATCGGCCTGGAACGCAGGCGGGGTGTCGGTCCGCTGGGCGAGCTGCAGGTCGTACGAGTAGAGCTGGTCGCCCGCGACATAGACGTTGTTGTTCGCGAGCGCGATCGACACCGGCGTCGTGGCGCCCCCGGCTGCCACGCCCTTCGTCAGCACCGGCGCCGCCGCGTTGCTCACGTCGTACAGCCGCACCTCGGACGGTAGATCGAAGACCGCGTAGACCGACGTGCCGTTCGTCGTCGCATCGACGACGCCGCCATCGAGTGTCGCGGTCGTGGCGAGGGTCTTCGGGTCGAGGACGAGCGTCTTCTTCTCGCAGCCGCTCGTCGTGCAGCCGCGCGAGATCGCGACCCAGACGGCGTTTCCTGCCGCCACGATCGCGAGCGGCTGCGAAGAAGCGTCGAGCGTCGTCTGCGCGAGGACGCCTCCCTCGCGCGAGTACGCCGTGACGACGTTCGAGCTCGAGACGGTGTAGAGCGCGGCGTCGTTGGCCGTGACGTCGAGGATGCCGGCCGCGCTGAACGAGGTGAGGTAGTGCGGTGTGAACCCGTACCGGGTCTCGAACGCATCGATGCCGTTCGGGCCGAAGAGATAGACGCGATCGAGCCCGGCGGCGACTTTCTTGTAGTAGGTGTTGTTGTTGCGCGTCGCGAGGAGCGCCGGCGGTGCTTCGGTCGAGTCGAACGCCGCGGTCTCGACGCCGGTCTGTGTCGCCATCGCCGCGATTGTGTCGATGCTCAGCGAAGTGGCATCGGCCGGGAGCGCCATGGTGCGCGCCAGCTTCTTCGTCGCGAGGTCCCAGACGAGAAGGGTGTTGCTGGTCAATTCGAAAACGCGGCTGCTGCCGAGGACGAGACGCCGCGCCAGCGACGAGTTCGAGCCGGGGATGGTCGTCACGGCATGGCTCGTGGCGTCGATCAGACCGATGCCGCTGAACGTGAAGACGGCAGCCGTGTTGCCGGACATGGTGAGCGGCGTCGTCGACGAGCCGGCGATGGTCAGCGCGCTCGGATCGCTCATGTCGCTCTTCGTGTAGAAGGTGATGGTTGTCGTGCCGTCGCCCGGATCGTAGGTGGTACCGATCAGCGTGCCGGAATGCGCGATCGTCGTCGCCTTCGCATTCGTGATCTGTTGCGGCACCGGCGCAAGGGAGGTCATGTCGACGCGCCAGACGCTGTTGTCGGAGAGGACGACGTATGCGGTGCCGTTGATCGCCGTCGCCGAGATGACGCCCGCGCGAAGGGTGGCCGAGGTGACGAGGACGGGCGTGGTGGAGGCGAGGGTCCAGTAGAAGAGCGTCGTCCCGGAGGCTGTGAGCAGGAAGCCGTTCGCGCCGTCGTAGACGGTGTGCGTGCGAGCGTCCCACTGCCGCGCGGCGGTGAGATAGCCGTTGGTGCCTTTCACGTACTCGGCGAGTCCGCCGCCGCTGCGCGAGGCATAGAGCTTTCCGTCGACCCAGAACGTCGACGTCATCGGCGTGTCGGGGTAGCTGCGGACGGGGAACGGCGACGCCATCGACGAGACATCGAACGTCAGCAGCCCCGCGTCACCCGCGGCGACGTAGAGACGGCCGCCGGCGATCCGCATCGCGCTGACGCGGTTGATCGTGCCGCCGGTCGGGACGATGTCGGTGCCGAACAGCTCGACGGGCGTCGCGATGTTGTTCCAGTCAGCCGCGCGGATGTGGCGGTCATTGCCTGCCGCGAAGACGACGTCGCCGCTGACCGTAGCGAGCGTCAGCGTTCCTTTGCTGACCGTCGCGGCCTTGCTGCCGTTGACGAGGACGTCGGTCGAGAAGCCGTCGCTCGCATAAAGGCGCGTCGGCGTCGTCTGGACCGAGGTGACGCGCGGAAGAGAGTTGAGCGAGCCGGTATGTTGCGGCGAATTCGGGACGCTGATGTTGAACATCTCGATCGAGCTGTCGCCGTCGGCCGCGTAGAGCGTCGAGAGGGTCGTGTCGGTCGCGAGAGACGTGATGTTCGCGCCGGTCGTCAGGAGCGGTACGAACGGCGCGCTGAGGTTGAAGAAATCGACGTCGCGGAGTCCGTTCGCCGTCGCGATGAAGCCGTATTGGGCAGGCGTGACGACGAGGTCGTTGACGGTCGCTCCGGCGTCGTAGGTGGCGGTCACCGCGAGCGTTTTCCCGGTTCGATGGATCACATAGACCGACGAGCCGCTGCCGGCGTATGCGACGCCGTTCACCGCCCGGACGACGCGCGTGACCCCTGGGATGCCGATCGATGTGACGAGCACCGGCGGATCGACGCTGCGGTCGAAGAGCTGGACGCCGTAGGACGTGGCGACCCAGAGATCATTGCCGTCGATCGCGAGGTCGAGGTAGGAGGCACGGAACGGGCCGGAGTAGACGAGCGAGGAGTTGCACTGGGCGGCGAGAGGGGAGGCCGAAAGGAGAAGGACCGTGAGCACCGCCACCACACACCCGCGCATGGCGGCAATTGTAGCGCCGCCTCTTACTTCACGTTGGCGAATAGGTCGAACTTGACGTCGACTTCGTTCGCGACCGAGAGGACGAGTTTCTGCGGCACGGTCACGTTGTAATCGGTCATCCGGATCGTGAACTTCGAGGTGACGTGCGCGCGCTTCGGCGATTCGAGCGTCAGGTGCACCGGGACGACGATCCGGCGGGTGACGCCGTGGAGCGTCAGGTCGCCGGCCACCTTGAGGTCGGCCGACTGACCGGGGGCGACCGACGCGGGGCCGGTCACGCCGGTCGATTTGAACGTCGCCGTCGGGAACTTTTTCGTCTCGAGATACGTGTCGCGCATGTCGTCGTCGCGCATCTTCATCCCGCTGTCGATCGAGGCGGTGTCGACGGTCAGGTTGACGGTGGCGGCGGCGAGGTTCGCCGGATCGGCGTCGATCGTGCCGGAGACCTTCTTCGTATCGGCGTCGATCTCTTCGATGGTGTCTTCGAGGTGAAATCCGACCCAGCTCTTGCCGTCGTTTCCGATGGAGAAGAGGGTGGCGGCAAGGGCAATAGCGGGAACGATCATGGTTGATTGGATGCGAGCTTCAGCGCTTTCGTTACGTACGACGGGTGAGGGAGGTCACGTATTTCCGCCGCGTTGACCCATTCGTAACCGCGCTGTCGCCGCGCCCGAGCGGCGAAGACCTCGAATGTGATCCGCCGCGTCGTGATGGTGTGCTGGAACGAGCCGATGCTCCGCGGTGCCGTCACGGCCAGCGGGGCATGGTCAAAGAGGGCGGTGTTGCCGTGCGGCAGATGCAGCATCGCCGTCATGAGCGGCCCGCGTTCGCGGCGCATGAGGATGTGTCCGCGCGCATCGGTGACGAGGTAAAGCGGGATCTGCAGCCGCTTCGTCGCCTGGCTTTCCCGCGGCGCCGGCAGCTCGTGGATACGATCGGTTGCGAACGCCACGCAGTCGCGGCGCAGAGGGCACTCCATGCACTTCGAGTTGCGTGGCGTGCAGATCATTGCGCCGAGCTCCATCAGCGCCTGGTTCATCATTCTTGGCGAACGGCAGCTGCTCACCAGCGCCTCGGCATGCCTCCACGGATCTTCTTCGCCTTCGAGCCGTGCGAGGACGCGTGCGACGTTCCCGTCGACGATCGGAGCTCGCTCGTCGAACGCAATGGAGGCGATGGCTCCCGCGGTGTAGCGCCCGATGCCGCGGATCGACATCAGCTCATCGACGTCCCTCGGCAGTTCTCCACCGAACCGAGAGACGACGTCGATCGCCCCCTCCCGGAGCATCCGTGCGCGGCGGTAGTAGCCGAGGCCGGACCAGAGAGCCGTGACTTCATCGAGTGAAGCGCCCGCGAGTGTCCTGACATCCGGAAAGCGGTCGATGAATCGCTCGAAGTAGCCGAGGACCACTTCCATCCGCGTCTGCTGCGCCATGACCTCGGAAATCCAGACGTCGTAGGGCCGGTAGGTGGCGCGCCAGGGGAGAGGCCGCTGATGTTTGCCGAACCAGCGTTCGAGGGACCGCGCGACGCGGTTGAGCCGGGCATTTGGCAAAACGCTTGTATTGTAAACTCCGGATTCCAAACGCCGAGGTGGACTCCCATGGAAGACCAGATGCAGTCGGTGCAGCAGGATACCGAGCAGGGCAAATACGTTTACTGCATCATCAAGACTGATCAGCCGCGCGAGTTCGGAACGATCGGAATCGGCGGTCGCGGCGATCGGGTCTACAGCGTCCAATACGACGCGTTCGCTGCCGTCGTCTCGAATTGCCCCCTCATCGTGTTCGACCCGACGCGCGAGAACGCGCTGGCGCACGAGCACGTCAACGAAGTCGTCATGAAGGACTTCACCGTCCTCCCGATGAGCTTCGGCACGGTGTTCCGGACCGAGAACGACATCAAGGAGTTCCTCAAAGGAACGTACGAGGCGCTCAGCGACGTCCTCCAGAAGATGGAGGGGAAGATCGAGTTTGGTCTCAAGGTGAACTGGGACAAGGACCAGGTCATCAAGGAGATCGAGTCGGAGAACGAAGAGATCCGGCGGCTGAAGGAAGAGATCCAGTCGAACACCTCGACCTCGACCTACTTCTCGCGCATGCAGCTGGGCCGCGTGGTCGAGTCGGCGCTGCAGGCGAAGGCCGACGCGTACGTGGCGGAGATCTACGAAACGCTGCGCGACGCGGCGATCGCCTCGCGGTCGAACAAGCCGATCGGCGACAAAATGATCATGAACGCCGCGTTCCTCGTCGAGCGCGACAAGACCCGAACGTTCGACGACCAGATCTCCGACATCGCGAAGAAGTACGAGAACAAGCTCTCGTTCCTCTACACGGGGCCGTGGCCGCCGTACAACTTCGTCAACATCCGGCTCAAGCTCGAACGCGCGGAGAGGTAGTGTTCCTCCTCGACGACATCCTGATGCTGCCGCTGAAGCTTCCGGTGGCGGGGTTCAACTGGATCATGAAACAGATCCAGACGATGGCGAATGAGGAGCTGCTCAACGATCAGCCATGGAAGGAACGGCTGATCGAGCTGCAGATGATGCTGGAGCTGGGCGAGATCAGCGAGAGCGACTACGCCCGCGAAGAGGCACAGGTCTTCACCGCGCTTCGCGAGATCCGCGCGCGGCGTGAAGAGATGGCGCGCCAGATGGCCGCGGAACGCGGCGAAGAGGAAGAGGGCGGGATCGGCATCTACACCGGATACGGCCGGTGAGTGCCTTACGCGACGCGCTCGACACGCTCAGCACACGACGCATCGTCCTGTTCGGAGGAAAAGGGGGCGTCGGGAAGACGACGATGGCGGCGCTCGCCGCACTGCGCTTTTCCGACAGCCGCAAAGTCATCCTCTTCACGACCGACCCGGCGAGCAACCTCGCCGATCTCTTCGCGACCTCGCAATCCCCTGATCTCGCCACCGAATCGCTCGACGCGGAGTCGCTCTACGCGCGCTTTCTCGAACGCAACCTGCCAGGCTTCCTAGAGCTCGGCGACCGCGGGACATACCTCGACCGCGAAGAGCTCCGCCGCTTCTTCGAGCTCGCGATCCCCGGCGTCGACGAGCTGATGGCGTGGTCGCGCATCGGCGAGCTGGCGGAGGAGCATCCGGACGCCATCATCGTCGTCGACACGGCGCCGACAGGCCACACGCTGCGGATGCTCTCCTCCGGCGAGCATTTCGCGCAGCTCGCGCGCGCGCTCGATGCGATGCAGGAGAAGCACCGCAACATCGTCCGGCAGCTGACGCGGCGCGATTCCCGCGACGCGATGGATGCTTTCATCGAGCGCTTCGAAGCTGATGCGCAGCGCCACCGTGGTCTGTTGCGCGAAGGCGCGTTCATTCCGGTGGCGCTGTCGGAGCCGCTCGTCGTGGAGCAGACGAAACGCCTGATCGCCGAAGTCGAAACCGAGGTGCCGTTCGTGGTCCTGAATCGCACCGCGCCCGACTGCGATTGTTCACGGTGCCTGGAACGGGCGAAACGAGATGCTGAGGCGAGAACGCAGTTCGCGAACGTCGTCGACGCGCCGCGTTCCTGCGTCCCGCTCGACTCGGTCGAGCGGCTGGAGGCGTACCTCCGATGATCACCTTCTTCGCGGGCAAAGGAGGGGTCGGCAAGACGACGATGTCGGTTGCGCACGCGCTTCGGCTCGCGCACGAACATCCCGAACGGCGGTACGTCATCATCTCGGTCGATCCGGCGCACTCGCTGCGCGATGTCTTCGCGAGTCAGGCGCCGCCGCCGAACCTGCGCGTGGAGGCGGTCGACACGCGAGTGCGATGGCGCGAGTTCCGCGACCAGCTCGGCGACGAGATCGAGCGGGCGGTGAACGCTATGACGCCGAGCGGCCTCACCGTCGCCTACGACACCGACGCGATGAAGCACCTGATCGAGGTCGCTCCGCCGGGAGCCGATGAGCTCTTCGCCATCAGCCGGCTCGCCGATCTGACGGCTGATGACTCGGTTGCCGAGACGATCGTCGACACCGCGCCGACCGGCCACTTCCTCCGCCTTCTCGATCTGCCGAAGACCGCCGGCGAGTGGGTGCGGGAGTTCATGCGCATCCTGCTTCGCTATCGCGAGCTCGTTCCCGCTGGAACGCTGGGCGAAGAGCTGCTCCGCGCGTCGCGCGCGCTGCATTCGCTCGAAGCGACGCTCCACTCCGGCCGCGCCTCGGTGGTCGTCGTGACGCGGCCGGAGCGAATCGTCGTCGCCGAGACGCAACGGCTCATCGCGGAGCTGCGGCGTCGCGAAATTCAAGTCTCACGCGTCATCGCGAACTACGTGACGCCGGTGACGGACTGCAAATGCGACCAGTCGATGCGCGCCTTCGAAGAGGAGTCGCTTCGCTCCCTCGGTCCGGAGGTCACGCGAATCGAGCGCCGCGACACCCCGCCCGTGGCGCTCCCTGAGCTCGCGACGCTGCTGTCATAATCCCCGCGTGGCCGTCCTCTACGTCTATGCGATCACGCGGGATGCGGTGACGCCGGAGTGCGAGGCGATCGATCGGTCGCAGCACTTCGCGGCGCTGCCGGCGGACGGCGTCTGCGCCGTCTATACGCCGGTCAGCGAGGGGGAGTTCTCGCAGGAAGTGATCGACCGCCGCGCCAGCGACCTCGAATGGCTCGGCGCCGTCGGCTACCGGCACCAGAACGTCATCGTGGAGCTGATGAAGTCGACGGCCGTCGTTCCGCTCCGCGCGTTCACGATGTTCAGCAGCGAGTCGACTTTGCGCGAGTACCTGTTGCAGAACCGCGACGTGCTCACGAAACTGCTCGAACGTCTCGAGGGAAAGCACGAATGGACGCTCCGCGTCGAATTTGAGCCGCAGCGGTGGAGCGAGGCGCTCACCGGCCACGTCGAGTCACTCCGCGCGCTCTCGGCCGAGATCGAGTCGGCGAGCGCCGGGAAGGCGTTCCTCCTCCGCAAGAAGCTCGATGAGGAGCGGAAGCTTGCTTCGCGCGAGGCGGAGCAGAAGGTGGTCGCCGACATCGAGCGCGAGGTGATCGCGAAACTCGCCTGCGACACGCTGGCCGAATCGCGCCTGGAGCGCGACGGAGCATTCCCGCAGATCAACGTGCTGATCGATCGAGATGAGGAGTCGCGCCTCCAGGAGCTTCACGCTGCACTCAACGATCGCTACGCCGCCGATGGCGTAACGCTTGCGATGAGCGGCCCCTGGCCGCCTTACACATTCGCGCATGTCTGACCCAGAAGAGCTTTCGCTGCTCGAGACGCTCGATCACCTCCTCGATCGCGGCGTCGTGATTTCGGGCGAGGCGGTGATCTCGATCGGCGACGTCGATCTCCTCTACCTCGGCCTGAACATCGTTCTGGCGAACGTCGACGCGATCATCCGCACGTCGAACAAGCGATGAAGTCGCTCGTCGTCGGCATCCATCTTCATCGCGAGGACATTCACGTCGACGCCGTCGCGGCGGGCGAGCTTTGGCTGAGCGTCCTATCCGTTCCGGACGAACAGCCGGTCGCGGATCGTGACCTTGTTCTCCGTGTCGCGAAAGTGCGCGGCGAGCTGCTCGACCGTGCCACGTTCATCGCCGTCCGCTACGGCGCGGTCGTCCCTCCGTTGCCTGCGATCCGGCCCGAGTGGCGCGACGTCCTCATCGCCAATCGCGAAAACGTGGAGATGACGTTGAAAGTCGCTGCCGCGTCGCCGAAGCCGCGCCCGCGGCGCGAAGATTTCGCGTCGGGCGCAGCGTACCTGCGCGCGCTCCACGACACGGCCGCCGCGGCGGACGATTCGTTCCGTGACGCCGCCGAGCGCGCGTTCGGCGCGCTCGCCACGCGGTGGCGTGCTCGCGACAATGCGTCGCTCGAAATGGCGGCGCTCATTCCGCGGGCGCGCATCGAAGAAGTCCTCGCGGCGGGCGAAGCTCTCAAGCGCGACTTTCCGCGCGTACCATTTCTCCTTTCCGGCCCATGGCCGCTGGAAGTGTTTGCCGATGCTGATCAGCAATGAAGAAGAGGAGCTGCGCAACGCGCTGACGTTCACCGAGTCGGTGATCCCGGAGCGAATCTCCGCCGATCCGGAGATCGTGGAGAACGGGCTCGCGAAGCTGGTTCTGTCGATCATCGAGCTCGTTCGCCGTCTCCTGGAAAAGCAGGCACTCCGGCGCATGGACAACGGCAGTCTCTCCGAGGAAGAGATCGAGCGCCTCGGCAGCGCACTGATGAAACTCGAAGAGAAGATGGACGAGCTGAAGCGCGTTTTCGGCCTGTCTGATGACGACCTGAACCTTAAGCTCGGACCTCTTAAGTCACTCGACTGACGTGTGATATTTTCCGCGCATGCCTATTGACGATCGGGGACTCCAGCGACAGCCGCAGGGGCTGGTCGACATCCTCGACAAGATTCTGGACAAGGGGCTCGTCGTCGCGGGCGACGTAAAAGTCTCGCTCGCTAACGTCGAACTTCTCACGATCCAGCTCCGGCTCGTCATCTGTTCGATCGACAAGGCCGAGGCGATCGGGATCAATTGGTGGCGTTCGGACCGGTTCTACTCGGGCGATCGCGCACTCCAGGATGGGCAGGAACTGAACGCGCTGAAAGAGCGCATCGATGAACTCGAACAGCAATTGAAATCAAAAGAGCTCCCCTCCGGGGCCAAGTCCGCAGAGAGGAAAGGCAGGTAAGCAATGGCTGTTGAACGCGCACCAGGCGGCACCTCACTGATCGATGTCCTCGACCGAATTCTCGACAAGGGCATCGTCGTCGACGCGTGGGTCAGGATCTCGCTCGTCGGCATCGACCTGATCACGGTTGAAGCTCGCGTCGTCATTGCTTCGATCGACACGTACCTGAAGTACGCAGAGGCGGTCGGTATCACGTCGACGGTCGCTCGTCCGGCGCTCGGCGAGCCCGGCGCTGGCGGCGGGATCGGTTCACCTTCGGGCACCAGCTCCAACGTTCCGAGGACGTAGCTCAGGTCGAGAGCAGACAGGAATGTCTGCTCTCCAACCTGATCGCTACTTCTTCAGCCACTGATCGAACCACTCGCCGGCGGTCGTGTACCAGAGCCGTGAGTTCTGCGGCTTCAGCACCCAGTGGCCTTCATCCGGGAAGACCAGCATCTTCGACGGGACGCCGCGCCGCTGCAGCGCGGTGAACAGCTGCAGTCCCTGATCGATCGGGACGCGGAAATCGAGCTCGCCCTGGACGACGAGCGTCGGCGTCTTGAAGTTCTTCACGGAATTGCTCGGCGACCACTTCTCGTACAGCTCCGGGTTGTCGTACGGGTTCCCCTTGAATTCAAACTCCGGGAACCACAGCTCCTCGGTGGCGCCGTACATCGACACCAGGTTGAAGACACCGTCGTGTGAGAGGAGCGCTTTGAAACGATCGGTGTGGCCGAGGATCCAGTCGATCATGTAGCCGCCGAACGAGGCGCCTGCCGCTCCGATACGCGATCCATCGACGTACGGAAGCGCGGCGAGGGCATCGACGCCGTTCATGATGTCGGTGTAGACGCGGCCGCCCCAGTCGCCGGAGATCTCTTCCGTGAACTGCTGGCCGAAGCCGGTCGAGCCGCGCGGATTCGGCATCAGGATGACGTAGCCGCGCGACGCGAAGATCTCCGGGTTCCAGCGATACGACCAGGCGTCGCTCCACGCGCCCTGCGGGCCACCGTGGATCAGGACGAGCGCCGGGTACTTCTTGTTCGGATCGAAATCGGGGGGCGTGACGAGGTGTCCCTCGATCTTCGCTCCGTCGGCGCCGGTCCAGTAGAAGTCGCGCGTCATGCCGACTTTCACGCTCGTCAGCAACGCGTCGTTCTCGTGCGTGAGGCGCTCCGATTTCGCCGTCCGCCTGTCGATCGCGTAGATCTCCGTCGGGCCGGTGATGCTGGAGCGCGATTCGTAGAGCGTCTCGTTGTTCCTGGCGACTTCGAAATCGCTGACCGACCCGAAGCCTTCGATCATCGCGTACTTGCCGTCGAGCGTGATCTGGAAGAGCTGATCGGCGCCCTGAAACGGCGCGATGACGTAGAGCGACTTCGAGTCAGGCGCCCAATGCGCCGCCTCGATCCAGTTCGGGAAATCGGCGGCGAGGCGCGTCGACTGTCCGGTCGCGCGGTTGTAGAGCCACAGCTCCCAGAGATCGGACTCGTATCCGGCGCGCGATTGAGAGCGATACGCGATGTACTTGCCGTCGGGCGAGTACTGCGGCGACGTGTCGGCGCCGCGACGCGTCGTGATCCGCTTCGCCTCGCCGCCCCCTGTAGAAGCAACGATCGGGACGATGAAGACGTCGGAGTTCGTCGAGAGCTCCGGATGCTCATCGGTGTTGCGGGCGAACGCGAGCTCCTTTCCGTCCGGAGAGACGTCGAATTCGTCGCCGCCGCCGAGCGAGAAAGGCGGTGCGTCAAAGGCGCCGGGAGTGAGGTCGCGCGCCGCGCTGCCGTCGAGCGGGACGTACAAGATGTGCGAGCGCGTCGGTCCCTGCCACGCCATCCAGTGGCGGTACAGAAGGCTTGTGATGATGCGAGCGTGCGTCGCAGGCGCCGGTGCGACCTTGGTGTCGCTGACGACGATGTCACTGACGACGATGACGGCCTTGCCGTCGGGCATCCACTTCACGCTTCCGGCGCCGCCCTCGAGGTTGCTGATTCGCTTCTGCGTGCCGGCGGCGACGTCGTAGAGCCACACCTGTTTTTCGCCGGAGTCGCGATTCGAGACGTACGCGATCCACTTGCCGTCGGGCGACCATGCCGGCCCTTCGTTCTGCTTCGCGCCGTCGGTGATCGTGCGCGAAGCTCCGCCGCTCGCCGGCATAAGGTGAATGGCGCTGCGGCGCGCGTTCGCCTTCATGTCGATCGTGCTCTCGTCGAACGCAATCCACTTGTTGTCCGGCGACAGGCGCGGCGAGCCGACCCGTTTGATGGCGAGCAGGTGGTCGATGTTGATCGGCGGCACCTGTGCGAGCGCGGACGCTGCGATGACCACCGAGAAAAGAAGCAGTGCTGTTTTCTTCATCGGATATACCCCAGTGACTTCAGATTTTCGTAATACTCCTGGTCGACTTTCGACGACGACGATTGCGTGTTCCGTGTCCCGTAGCTGGCGATGCGCGTACCGCCGGAAAGGCCCGGCATCTCGGACGAAGCCGGGAAGCCGAGGGCGTTGAGAATCGTCGGGGCGACGTCGAAGACGTGTTCGGGAGCAACTGCCGATGTCGACGCGATGACGGCGCTTCCCGGCTGACGATCGCCGGGGAGGCCGACGACGACGACTTCGTATCCGGCTTTCGCGAGCGCGGAGATGATCGACTGAATCCCGTCGAGCGCACGAACGGATGCGGCAAGACGTGCGGAGGCATCGAGCGGGAGACGATTGAGAACGACGTCGAGCGCGGGGAGATAGACGGTCACGAAACGCGGGGCGTCCCGCCGGAGGCTCGCAAGGAGGCGCTTCGACGCTTCCTCATCGACACGCACCGGGTCGCCATGAGCGGCGGCGAAGATCGACTCCTGTCCGATCGAGTCGAGGGCGCCGGCCCGGACGTTTTCCGTCGTCCACCAGTTCACGGCCACAGACGGCAGCCCGCGCGCGGCAACGATCTCCCAGACATAATCGCGGCGGCGGACGGTCGGGGGGAGCGGCTCGCGACGGCCGAGGCGGAGCGCCGGCGCGATGGCGTGGAGCACGAAGTCATCGCGCGAGAGCGACTGGATGACGTGCGGACCGGCCGCGAAACGGAGTCCTTCAATTGCGCGCACGCCGTGAACAGCCGGCGAAACGCCCGTACCGACCGAGGCCCAGCGCTCGGTCGCCGATTCGCCCGGCATCGGACGGGCGGCGCCGGCGTGCGGCAGAGCGTTCGCGAGCGCCGGCCGCGATTTGAAGATCTCGTACGTGAGGCCATCGACGGCGACCAGCGCGACCCGACGCGGCGTCGGAGTCGTGACCACCTGCAGCGGTGCGGCGGCCGCTCGTTTTTCCTGTGCGGCGTACGCGGGAATGAACAGAAGCGCCAGGAGGACGGCCGCCGCGATCGTCATCGGCAGCGTCCTCGGCTTCTGGTGGATCGCCGGAACGCGCTGCAGCTCGTAGACGGAAAACGACAGGAGCGCCGCCGAGACGACGATCGTCGAGATCACGAAGAAGATGACGATGAGCGCGCCACCAATCGCGAGCTCCGGGACGCTCGGAGGCGCGTCGAAGCGCGACCACCAGAACGCGATCGGCAGCGCGAGCACGGCCGAGGCGAGGAACGAGATCGCGAGCAGCGCGCGGGGCGTGTCGATGGCCAGCTCGGGCCGCAGCTTCATCACCAACGCCACGATGACGATGAATACGCCGCTCGCCACGAACGCCGTCACGCCGTAGAGGAGCGTCATGAGGAGCGTCTCGCCGGCGCTGAGCGGATGATTGCGCGCCAGCATGATGGCGACCGGCGGCAAGGCGGCGAAGAGCGCCATCAATGCGGCCGCTTTGGCCGCGACGATCGTCAGCTCGATCCAGAACGCCCTCGAGCTCCACGGATCGAGGGCAAACCACCGCTCGATGCCGTGCGTAAGGTAGCCGCGGTCGCGAAGCTGGACGCGGAGTTGCTCCGTCGCTTCTACAGGCGCTTCTGCAGGCACGGCGCGAAGTGTACAGTTTGAACTGCGTTCTCGAATGGAACCCGCCTCACCGCCACCAAAACGCCACTGGTTACCGCGAATCCTCTCCGGGACGGTCGTCGCCGCAGGCATCGCTCTGCTGAAGCTGAAGGCACTACTCCTCCTCTTCGCTGAGGGCGCGCGGTCACTGTTCGTCAATCCGTTCGAAGGTTTCGGCGCGATGCAGTACGCCATCGCGGGCGGCTCGATGGCGATCACCATCGCCGCCTACGCCACGAAGTTTCCGATCGGTCTCGTGGTCGGATTCGTCCTGATCACGTTCATCCACGAGACCGGGCACGCGCTCGTGATCCGCGCCAAAGGGTTACGCGCGGGATTCATGGTCTTCATCCCGTTCATCGGCGGCGCGGTCACGCTCAAGGACCAGCCGCGCTCCGCCTATGACGACGCGCAGATCGGTCTTGCCGGTCCGATCGCCGGCACCGTCGCATCGCTGATCTGCCTGCAGATCTTCAAATCGTCCGGCAACGCGCTGTACCTCCTCATCGCGTCGGTCGGATTCATCATCAATCTGATCAACCTCCTCCCGCTCGGCCCGCTCGACGGCGGCCGGATCTCTGCCGCGGTGACGAAGTGGATGTGGGTTCTCGGCTTCGGTGCGGTTGTCTACAAGACGGTCAAGCAACCGAATCCGCTGATGATCGTCGTTCTCGTTCTCGCCGCCTTCCAGGTCTATGCGTCGATCGTTCGCGAGAAAGACGACCAGAAGTTCTACGACGTCACGCTGATGCAGCGCGCCGGCATCGCCACGGTCTACTTTGCGCTCGTCGTCTTCCTCGGTCACCAGACGTACCTGGCGCTCGACCGTCTCAGCTCGATGACCGGGAAATGAAAAGCCCCGCGATCGCTTGCGCGACCGCGGGGCTGGATTGTGCCGAGTTGACGACTAGTGCGGCACGGCCCGGTGGTTTCCCGAGGACTGCGTCACCACCACCTGGACGGTGGCGGTTGAGGTGTTGCCGCTGAAGTCGGTCGCTGCGACCGTGATCGTGTAGGTGCGATCCACGCCGTTGACGCGCTCTTCGCGGAGCTGCAGCGTCATGGCGCCGGTGATGATCCAGTCAGGCGACTGATCGCCGTTGTTGTTCGTGACGACCGGCTGATTCGACGTGACCGAGATGATTTGGAGCGTCGGGTTCGTGTCGACCAGGTCGGTCGCGGTGCCGGTGATCGTCACGTTGATCATCTTGTGATCGTCAGGCCACAGCGTTGCCGGGTTGGCCGTGAGGCTCGTGATCGTCGGCGGCGTCGTGTCCTGCACCGTCACGTTGAAGCTGCCGGTGGCGGTGTTGTTGTGGAGATCGGTGGCGCTGCACTGCACCAACGTCGTGCCGAGCGGGAACGTCGACCCGGACGCCGGCGTGCAGTGCACGGTGACGCTGCCGTCGACGAGGTCGGTGGCCGTCGCGCTGAACGTGACCGCCGCACCCGCCGGGCTGGTCGCCTCGGCCGTGATGTCCGAAGGCAGCGTGAGCGTCGGCGGGGTGGTGTCGACGACACTGACGTGGAACGATCCGGTCGTCGTCTGGTTCAGGATGTTCGTGGCGCTGCAGTTGACGGTCGTCGTTCCGAGCGGGAACGTCGAGCCGGATGCCGGGTTGCAGACGACCGGCGCATTCTCATCAGCCGTCGCGGTGTACGTCACGACCGCACCGGCGGAGCTCGTCGCCTCGGCAGTGATGTCGGAGGGCAGCGTGAGCGTCGGCGGGCTGGTGACGACCGTAACCGTGAACGTGCCGAAGCCCGCATTCGCGAAGTTGTCAGTCGCCGAGCACTCGACAGTCGTCACGCCCGGGTCGAATGTCGAACCCGACGCCGGCGAACAGAGGATCGTTGGGCTCGGATCGAGATCGTCGGTCGCCGTCACGGTGTACGTGACGGTGGTGCTCGCAGTGGTGATATCCGCCGGGAGATGCAGTACAGGAGGTGTGAGGTCTGTCACGAAGACCGGGAACGTGCCCAGCGTCGTGCCGAAACTGTTCGTTGCGGAACAGTGGACGTTCGTCGCTCCAAGCGGGAAGAGGTCGCCGGAATTGTGGTCGCAGGTGACGGGCACAGGCGATCCGTCATCGTTGATTGCCGAAACGCTGAACGTGACAATCGCGCCCGAGGTGCTCGTCGCCGCCGCTGTGATACCGCCGTCCGGAATGTTCAGGATCGGAGGATCGGTCTGCGGCCGCTCCACGATCGTGATCGTCGCGGGGCCGATGGCGCGCGGGGGACCGTCAGGGGTGTCGAATGCGTTCACGGTCAACGACCACGTGCCGAGCAAATACGTATTCGGCACCGACACGCTCGCGAGCAGGTTCGACGACGATCCGTCGATCGTGAACGTGAAGCTATCCGGGCCACTGAACACGAGGTCGTTGTGGTCCGAACCGAAGACGGAGTTCGTCGACAGATCCATCGTCTCCTCGGCCGAGAAGAGATAGAACTGGTTCGGAGTGATGGTCAACGTCGGTGTTTGAGCGAGGGCCCCTGTCGCGATGAAAAAAAGCGCGACAACGGCCATCAAAAAAAGGCGCGCGGAACGCATAGGTAACTCCTCCTCGCAGGTTCGGACTGGTCTACTGTTCGATATGGCTATGGGCGTCGTTTTTTCGATGGAACTATTGGAAGCTATTGGACGGTGATTGTCGTCGTTGTCGAAAGACCGGCCGCATTCGTCGCCGTCGCGGTGATCAGCGGCGGAGTGGCGGCGCTCAGGTTGAGCGTGACGGTGAAGGAGCCGTCGCTCTGAACCGCGACGTCCGCGCCGTTCACCTGGAATGAGGTGATGGGGGTCTCGGGATCGATCACGGTCCCGTGGACGACGACCTGACTGAGGTCGGCGACCGTTTCATGATCCAGCGGCGAAATGATCGTGACGACGGGCGGCGTGCTGTCGATCGTGCGCGTCACGTGGGAGTTGCCGCTCACGGTGACGGCACCGCCGTAAATACTCCCGACGACCGTGCCCGAGGAGACGGTCAGCACCGCGGATGGGGCGTAGATGAATCCTTTGAACGTGGAGCTGCTCACCACGAACTTGGTCGCGGAAGACCAGAAGTGGAGCTGCCACTGGTTGGCGCCGGAAATGCTCCCGCCGTTCACGTTCACGTCCGAGGTCGTGAGGATGTGTACCGGCCCGGCAAGCGTGATCGTCGAGCCGCCCGACATCGTGAATTTGTGGAAGAAGTACCACCCCGCCTGCAGGGTCAGCGAGTCGCCGCCGCTCAGCGTGAAGTCGCCGGCGCTGGAGACAGGATTCTTGTGCTGCGCGGAGAGCGGGATCGTGCCGTTGTCGTTCGCGGATGCAAGCGCCGTCGAGAGCGCCGTCAAATCGACGATCGCGCACGGAAAGGCAGTCGTCGCACTCGAGATCGATCCCGTGATGACGCCGCTGCCGGAACGCGTGACGGTCTCCCCGGGCCCGGCCGTCGCGTCACCGTCTACCTTGCCGCCGCTCACCTTGATGTTGCCGTTCGAAAGGACGTTGCCTCGGCCTGCCGTCGGGGACGAATCGATCAAGCCGCTCGAAACCGTCAGGTCGCCACAGGAGGTGATCGCCTGCGACAAGAGCGGCGGCGTGAGGGCGAACGGATCCTGCACCGTCACGTTGAAGCTGCCGTGCGCGGTGTTGCCGTGGAAATCGGTGGCGCTGCACTGCACGGTCGTCGTCCCGATCGGGAACGTCGAGCCCGAGGCGGGGGTGCAGGTCACGGTGTCGATACCGTCTACCAGATCGGTTGCAGTGGCCGTGAAGGTGGCGGAGGCGCCGGAGGAGCTCGTCGCTTCCGCCGTGATGTCAGAAGGCAGGATGAGGGTCGGCGGCGTGGTGTCGACCACGGCCACGTGGAACGATCCGGTCGTCGTCTGATTCAGGATGTTCGTGGCGCTGCAGTTGACCGTCGTCGTTCCGAGCGGGAACGTCGATCCCGACGCCGGGTTGCAGACGATCGGCGCGTTTTCGTCCGAGGTCGCCGTGTAGGTCATGACGGCACCGGCGGAGCTCGTCGCCTCGGCGGTGATGTCGGCTGGCAGCGTGAGCGTCGGCGGCCCGGTGACGACGGTAACCGTGAACGAGCCGAAGTTCGCGTTCGCGAAGTTGTCCGTTGCCGTGCACTCGACGGTCGTCACGCCCGGGTCGAATGTCGAACCTGACGCCGGCGAACAGCCGATCACCGGAGTCGGATCGAGATCGTCGGTCGCCGTCACGGTGTACGTGACGGTGGTGCTCGAAGTGGTGATATCCGCCGGGAGATGTAGTACGGGAGGCGTGAGGTCTGACACGAAGACCGAGAACGACCCGAGCGTCGTGCCGAAACTGTTCGTTGCGGAACAGTGGACGTTCGTCGTTCCCAGCGGGAAGAGGTCGCCGGAATTGTGGTCGCAGGTGACATTCACAGGCGATCCGTCATCGTTGATTGCCGAAACGCTGAACGTGACAATCGCGCCCGAGGTGCTCGTCGCCGCCGCTGTGAGGCCGGCGTCCGGAATGTTCAGGATCGGAGGATCGGTCTGTGGCCGCTCGACGATCGTGATCGTCGCGGGGCCGATGGCGCGCGGGGGACCATCCGGCGTGTCGAACGCGTTCACCGTCAGCGACCAGGTGCCCGCCAAGTACGTATTCGGCACCGTGACACCCGGGAGAAGGTTCGAGGAGGATCCGTCGATCGTGAACGTGAAGTTGTCCGGGCCACTGAACACGAGATCGTTGTGGTCCGAACCGAAGACGGAGTCCGTCTGCAGATCCATCGTCTCCTCGGCCGAGAAGAGATAGAACTGGTTCGGAGTGATGGTCAACGTCGGTGTTTGCGCGAGGGCGCCTGTCGTGATGAGGAGCAGCGCGACGGCGGCCGACAACAGAAGTCGGGGGTAACGCATAGGTAACTCCTCCTAGCAGGTTCGGACCGGTTAACGACTGGAAGTGGCTATGGGCGTCGGGAATGAATGATATCCCGTTTAACCACTGGAAGGCGATTCCGCCGTGAGCCCGGTCACATTTTTCGGCATTCTTCCGCGAAGGATCCGGTTTGATACCCTACGCGTTTTCCGCCGAGAGGCGGAGATTTCGCCTGAAACCTATGATTGATAAAGTCCTTACAGCAATTTTTGGCTCGAAACACGAGCGCGACGTGAAGCGGATGCTGCCGATCGTCGCCCAGATCAATGCCCTCGAGCCCCAGATCAGCGCCCTCTCGGACGACGGGCTCCGGGCAAAGACCGCCGAATTCCGCGAGCGCGTTCGCCCCCAGGTCGAGGCCGTCGAGGCGGCAAAAAAGGAAGTTCCGCGCGACGAGAACACCGTCAAGGCGGCGAAAGAAGACCTTCAGTTTGCGCTCGACGACATCCTTCCCGAGGCGTTCGCCGTCTGCCGCGAGGCGGGCAAGCGCGTGCTGAACATGCGGCACTTCGACGTCCAGCTGATGGGCGGCATGGTGCTCCACCGCGGGAAGATCGCCGAGATGAAGACGGGCGAAGGAAAAACGCTCGTCGCCACGCTTGCCGTCTATCTGAACGCCCTCACCGGCCGTGGCGTCCACGTGGTTACGGTCAACGATTACCTCGCGCGCCGCGACTCGGAGTGGATGGGCCGTATTTACAAGTTCCTGGGACTGACCGTCGGCGTCATCCAGAACCATCACGGTGACCGGGAGCGGCAGGAAGCGTATCGCTGCGACGTCACCTACGGCACGAACAACGAGTTCGGCTTCGACTACCTCCGCGACAACATGAAGTTCGACCTCGAGTCGATGGTGCAGCGCGATCCGGTTTACGCGATCGTCGACGAGGTCGACTCGATCCTCATCGATGAGGCGCGTACGCCGCTCATCATCAGCGGCCCTTCGGAGGAGTCGGTCGATAAGTACTACTCGGTCGATCGCATCGTGCCACGCTTCGTTGCCGAGACCGACTTTCAGGTCGACGAGAAGCAGCACACCGCCGTTCTCACGGAGGAAGGGGTGGGGCACGCCGAGAAGCTCCTCGGCGTCGACAACCTGTACGACCCGGCGAACATGGACACGCTGCACTGCGTGCAGCAGGCGCTCCGCGCCCACACGCTCTACCGGCGCGACGTCGAATACCTCGTCAAGGACGGCGAGGTCATCATCGTCGACGAGTTCACCGGACGCTTGATGCCCGGACGCCGCTGGAGCGACGGTCTTCACCAGGCGGTGGAGGCGAAGGAGGGGGTGAAGATCGAGGCAGAGAATCAGACGCTCGCCACGATCACGTTCCAGAACCTCTTCCGCATGTACGAAAAGCTCGCCGGCATGACCGGCACGGCAGACACCGAAGCGGCGGAGTTCGACAAGATCTACAAGCTCGAAGTCGTCGTGATGCCGCCGAACCGGCCGATGGTTCGCAAGGACATGGCGGATCTCGTCTTCCGTACGGAACGCGAGAAGTTCGAGGCGATCATCAAGGAGATCAAAGAGAAGAGCGTGGCGGGGCAGCCTTCACTGGTCGGCACGATCTCGGTCGAGAAATCGGAGCTCCTCGGTTCGATGCTCAAGCGGCAAGGTGTGCCGCACGTCGTCCTCAACGCGAAGTATCACGAGCGCGAGGCGGAGATCGTGGCGCAGGCGGGCCACAAGGGCGCCGTCACGATCGCCACGAACATGGCCGGCCGCGGCACCGACATTCTGCTCGGCGGGAATCCGGAATTCCTTGCTGCGCAGAAGATGCGCGACGTCGCCGACCCGGCGGAGCGAAAGCAGATCGAGGACGAGATCAAGAAGCAGTGGCAAATCGATCACGACGAGGTGGTCCGCCTCGGCGGTCTGCACATCGTCGGCACGGAGCGGCACGAGTCACGGCGTATCGATAACCAGCTCCGCGGCCGTTCGGGACGCCAGGGCGATCCGGGATCGTCGCGGTTCTATCTGTCGCTCGAAGACGATCTGATGCGCATCTTCGGCTCCGATCGCATCTCGGGGCTGATGCAGCGCCTCGGCATGGAAGAAGGCGTCCCGATCGAGCACGGCATGGTCACCCGCGCGATCGAACGCGCGCAGAAACAGGTCGAAGGCCGCAACTTCGAGGCGCGCAAGCACCTCCTCGAGTACGACGACGTGATGAACAAGCAGCGTGAGTCGATCTACACGCTGCGCCGTTCGATCCTCGAAGAGCGCGAGGGGAAGGAGTACATCCTCAACGCGGCCGACGACATCGTCGAGTTCCTCGTCGACACCCACTGGCCCGAGGATGCGCGCGAGCATCCGAACGAGACGGAGCTCAACGCCGAGCTGTACGACTTTTTCGGCGTCGATTTGAAGTCGGTCGGCATCGATGTCGAGACCACGCGCCGCGGCGAGGCACGCGAGAAGCTCACCGAAGCGGTCAATCACCGCTTCGACGAGAAAGAGCGTGCGATCGGTGCGGACGCCATGCGTCTGCACGTGAAGTACCTCCTGCTGCAGGTCATCGACCAGCAGTGGAAGGACCACCTGCTCAACATCGATCACCTGAAGGAAGGCATCGGCCTCCGCGGCTACGGTCAGCGCGATCCGCTCATCGAGTACAAGAAGGAGTCGTTCGACCTCTTCCAGGAAATGATGGAGCGCATCCAGGACCGCGTCGTGAAGTACCTCTGGAAGATCGACGTGGTCGTCGAGCGCGAGGGCGAGCGTCAGGAGGAAGTGCAGCGCGTCCAGCGCTCGATGCCGCTCCCGCAGAAGCCGAAGCAGCAGCCGATGACCTTCTCCGGCGCCGGCGGCTCATCGGCGCCTGCGCCCGCGAAACGCACCGAGCCGAAGATCGGCCGTAACGATCCTTGCTGGTGCGGCTCAGGCAAGAAGTACAAGAAGTGCCACGGCGCGGCGGCGTAGTTACGCCCGCCGCGCTGCGGCGCGGCGCTGCATCCAGGTCATGACGGCGTAGAGCGCCGCGATGACGAGGGCGAAGCCGATCAGCCACTCGGACTTGGATGAGAGGACCTTGCGCAGCGCGTCGGGGTCTTTCATCAGTGCCGGCTGATCGCCGATGACGCGCATGCCGAACCACGAGAGCGCAGCGTTGTAGAGGCCCGCGCCGATAATCGTCGTCAGCGAGAAGATGGTGAAGTTCATCCGGAACAGGCCGGCCGGAATGGAGATCAGGTGGCGAATCCCTGGAAGCAGCCGCGCCACGAAGATGCCGCCTCCTCCGTACTCCTCGAACCAGGCGTCGGCTTTCCGCAGACGCTCCGGCGAGAGGTGGACAAACTTTCCGTACCTCTCGACGATCGGCCGCCCCAGCTTCATGGCGATCCAGTAGCTCGCCGCGGAGCCGACCCACGATCCAGCGGTTGCCGCAAGGATGACGAGCCAGATGTTGAGCTTTCCCTGTGCCGCCCAGAACGCAGCGGGCGGCAGCACGACCTCGGCGGGCACCGGCAGCGCCGTGCTCTCGAACACCATGAGCACGAACACGCCGAGGTAGCCGTAGTCGAGGACGAACTGCATCCAGGAGGCGAAGAGGGAGTGGAACATGAGGGCGCGGATACTACAACGCAGCCAGCGCGGCGCGCTTCACTTTCCCGCGTTCGTCGACCGGGATGGCGTCGATCAGTTTCACGATCCGCGGGACCTTGTGTGACGACAGGCGTGAGCGGCAGAAATCGCGGATGGTCTCGCGTGTGACGGCGCCGTCCGCGACAACGGCCGCCGCAACGACCTCGCCGCGCGAGCCGGCCGGCTCGCCGTAGACCTTCACGTCGCGAACGCCCTCGATTTGCAGGATCACTTGCTCCACTTCGCGCGGGTTGACCTTCTTGCCCGCGGTGTTGATCCAGTCGCTGGCGCGGCCGACGAGCGCAATCTCGCCGTTCTCACGACGTTCGATGATGTCGTCCGGCGTGAACCTTCCCTCGAACGGAACGAACGTCTTTTCATCCAGAAGATAGCCGAGGGTGACGTTCGCGCCGCGAATCGCGCCGTCGATCTCGACGCCGTGCAGCGCGGCGCCGACTGTGCCGCGCTCGACGGCGCCGCCGGCACGGTCGTACGCGATTCCGCCGACCTCGCTGCAGCCGTAGAACGAATGAATGTCCATCCCGAACCGCTCGCGGAACCGCTTTGACGTGGACGCCAGCAGCGGCGCGCCGGCGGAGATGAACGTCCGGACGATCTCGAATTGGCCGTCATCGGCCGGAAGCGACGCGAGGTGGTCGAACACCATCGGAATCAGCGGCGCGACCGTGCAGCGGTGGCGATTCGCGAGGCCGATGAGCGAGAGGGGGAGGTACTCGTTTGAGACGACCACCGCCGTTCCCTGGATCAGCAGCGGCATCACGAGATTGGAGAAGCCGTACGAATGGGAGAACGGTATCGCGCCGAGGTTCGTGTCGCCGGCGCGGATGTCCATCGTCGAGCAGATGTTCCGCGCGTCGGCGACGAGGTTGTCGATCGAGCAGACGATCGCCTTCGGCATCCCGGTCGAGCCCGAAGACAGTTTGAGAACGCGCGCCTGGTCCGGCAGCTTCGGACGTCCGAAATGCTGCATGACGGCGGCGACCTCGCTTCTGGGGGCGTCGCGGTCGAAGAGGACGACGATTGCGCCGCGGTCGATCGCCGCCAGGAACGTCGCGACGAACTCGAGGGAGTTCGGGAGCTGCAGCGCCGTCAGCTCGCCGGCGCGGAAATTCGGCGCAAGCTCACGGGCGCGGGCGAGCAGCGCGGAGCGCGTGACGACGCGGTCGTGCTCGACCAGCGCGACGGCTTCAGGATCGCTGTCGACGATGTCGACAAAGCGTGGCAGCATGCTTTCTGATTCTGTCATGCACGACGTCATCGTCATCGGCGGCGGACCCGCCGGATCGACCGCCTCAACGCTCCTGGCTCGCGAAGGCTTCCGCGTGGTGCTCTTCGAGCGCGAGCGGTTTCCACGATTTCAGATCGGCGAGTCGATGCTCCCGTACAGCAACGACATTTTCCGGCGACTCGGCGTGTACGAGAAGCTCGTCGACGCCGGGTTCTTTCCGAAGTACGGCGCCGGATTCGTGACTGCCGACGGCTCGGCGAGGACGGTGTTCCGCTTCCGCGAGACGCTCGAGCCGCCGTACCAGCGGTCATTCCAGGTCGAACGGTCCCGGTTCGACGAGCTTCTGCTGAACCACTCGCGCGAGAACGGGGTTGAGGTGCACGAAGAGACGGCGATCGCGCGCGTCGATCTGTCGGACAAGGACCGTCCCGCCGTCGAGACTACGACCGGCGAGCGACACGAAGCGCGGTTCGTCATCGACTGCAGCGGCCATGGCGCGCTGCTCGCGCACGCGACCGGACGCCGCATCAACATCGAGTCGCTGAAGAAGACGGCGATCTTCTCGCACTTCAGGAACGTCCAGCCGGCGGAGGGGAAGGACCGCTACACCATCGTCGTCGTCGTCCTTCGCAACGGCTGGTTCTGGATGATTCCGCTGAGCGACGAGAAGATGAGCGTCGGCCTCGTCACCGACCGGGAGAGCGTCATCGCATCCGGGCTGCAGCCCGAAGAGATCCTGGAGCGGACGATTGCCATGACTCCGTACGTCGCTGAGCGGATGAAGAACGCCGAGCGGACGATGGAGATTCGCCAGCGAAAAGACTTCTCGTATCGCGTCTCGACGCTGGTCGGTGAGAACTTCGCCGTTTCCGGCGACGCCGCCGGCTTCCTCGACCCGATCTTCTCGACCGGGGTCATGATCGCGCTCACCTCGTCGTCGCGCCTGGCGGATGCGATCACGCAGAAGCTCCGCACCGGTTCGATGGCGGGACTCCTGCGCCACCAGCGGAAGACGCAGACGGCAATCGACCGCTATCTCCGCTTCATCGAGAACTTCTACCGCCGCCCGTTCATCGAGATGCTGCTACATCCTGATCCACCGCACGCGATGTACATGGCGATCGTCCGGATGCTCGGCGGGAATGTTTTCTCGTCCCGAATTGATCGCATGATGCTGGCAATCTTCTTCTCGCTGGTGCGGCTGCAGGACCGTTTCGGGTTCGCGCCGCGCATCGAGTGGGGCGCGCTGCCCGGCGCGGCCGGTATGTGACCCGGTATGTGACAATGACCAAAGTGGATTTGAGAACAAAGCTCAAGGAGCTGCTCATCGAGCGGCTCAAGTTCGAAGACATGACGCCGGCCGACATCGCCGACGAGGAGCCGCTGTTCGCCGGCGGCCTCGGCCTCGACTCGATCGACGCCCTCGAGATCGTGGTGATGCTCGAGAGCGAGTTCGGCATCAAGGTGAAGAACGAGACGGCCGCGCGCGAGCACTTCCGCTCGATCGCCTCGCTTGCCGATTTCGTCGAGGCCCGGCTCGCGCAGCAGCAGAATGCGTGAGCTGCCGCATCAGATCCCCTTTCGCGTCGCCTCGAGGCTGATCCGGCGCGACGCGAGCTCGATCGAAGGGGAGTTCGTCTGCACGGCGGACGACGCGATGCCGCTCGACGTGATGCTCGTCGAGGCGATGGCGCAGTTCGGTGGTGCGCTTGTCTTCGACGCGCAGGGTTATCTCAGCGCGATCGACGATTGCCGGCTGGCGCGAGCGCCGGTCGCCGGCGACGTCGTACACATCGAGGTGCATCTCGACGCGTCGCTCGGCGCGCTCCATCGATTCAGTGGGGTCGGTCGCATCGACGGAGTAGAAGTTGCCCGCGCCCGGTTTTGCCTCTCCGCCCTGTCCATCTCAACGACCCATGCGGAAGCCTGACCCGAACACTCGCATCGCCATCACCGGCGCCGGCATCGTCTGCGCGATCGGCCGCGACAAGGCGGAAGTGTGGCTCTCGATCCGAGAGTCGCGCGACGGCATTCGCAAGCTGTCTCGTCTCGCGGAAGAGACGTTTCCGACGGATCTCGCTGCCGAGGTTTTGGACGAGCTGCGGATCCCCGTTACGAAGCGGGAGGCGAAGCGGCTTTCGCGCACCGACCTTCTCGCCCTAGTTGCGGCGAACGAAGCCATCGAACAGGCGAGCGAGAACGCGCCGCTGCCGCGCAAACGCGCGATCGTTTCCACCGGGACGTCCACCGGCGGCCTGCTCGAAGGGGAGGAGTACTACTTCGAGCGGCTCGTGCGCGGACGGGCGCGTGCGCACGCCTCGCGCGTGCTCCAGCAGCCGACGTCCGGACCGTCTGACGCCGTCGCGAAAGCGTTTGGTCTCGGCGGCGGGGCGATTTCGAACGCCACGGCCTGTGCGTCCGCCGGTGCCGCGATCGGAATCGCCGCCGACTACCTCCGGTCGCGTCATGCGGACGTTGCGATCGCGGGAGGCAGCGACGCGCTCTGCCGCCTCACGTACAGCGGCTTCAACGTGCTTCAGGCAGTCGACGAAGCCCCCTGCACGCCGTTCGACGCGAACCGTAAAGGAATCACCCTCGGCGAAGGCGCCGCGTATCTCGTCCTCGAGAGATGGGAGGATGCGACCGCTCGCGGCGCGACGATCCTCGCGGAGCTATGCAGCTACGGAGCGTCGTGCGACGCCCATCACCCGACCGCACCGGCGGAAGACGGCCGCGGCGCGGAAGCGGCGATGCGCGCTGCGATCACGGATGCGCAAGTGAGCGGCGTCGACTACGTGAACGCGCACGGGACGGGGACGCTGCTCAACGACTCGGCGGAGTCTCGCGCGATCCAGTCGGCGGTCGGCACCAAGGTCCCGGTATCGTCATCGAAGTCGTATTTCGGCCACACCCTCGGCGCGTCCGGCGCGCTCGAAGCGGTGATCAGCATCCTGGCGTTGCAGGAACAGCTTGCGCCGCCGACGTTGCGCCTCCGCGAAGCAGCGAGCGACTGCACGCCGCTCGACTACATCCCTCACACGCCGCGGCCCTTGGCGATGGAGCACGTGCTGTCGAATACATTCGGTTTCGGCGGCTCGAATGTCTCGCTGCTTTTCCGCCGCGTGCTATAAACCAACCCGGAACCTGATGAATCGAGTCGCCGTGACGGGGATCGGCGTCGTCGCGCCTGGCGCGGTCGGTGTCGACGCATTTCGAAGTCTCCTCGCCGGCGGCAGAACGGCCATCACGGAAGTCGATCGCTTCGATGTCGAAGGGCTGCGAGGCAGGCACGCGGCGCTGGTCCGCGATTTCAGCGCACGCGACTTCATCGCGCCGATGAAGATGCGGCGAATGAACGTCCTTTCGCGACTCAGCGTCGCCGCCGCGAAGATGGCGTTCGAAGACGCTCCGCCTGTCGATCCGGCGACGACTGGCGTCGCGATCGGCACGGCTTTTGGTCCGGTACAGACTTCGGTCGACTACATGCGTGAGTACGTCGAGAAGGGAGCGTCGCTCGCGCCGCCCCAGCTCTTCGCGGAGTCGGTCGCGAATGCGCCCGGAAGCCACATCGCGATCGAGTGGGGACTTCGCGCCTTCAACGTGACGGTGACACAGCGGGAGTCGTCGGCGCTCGCGGCGGCGATGTACGGCGCGTCGCAGATCGTGAAAGGCGCGGCGGCCGCGGCGGTCATCGGAGGAGTCGAGGAAGTCAACGAGATGATCTTCAGCGTGCTCGATCGTCTCGGCTCGCTCGGAAACGAGTCGCGGCCGTTCGACCGCCGGCGCGACGGACTCGTTCCGGGCGAAGGGAGTGCGATGCTCATCGCCGAGGCCGAGGGGAGGGAGGCCTACGGCTACCTGGCCGGATTCGGGATCGCACGCGATACGACGGCCTCGATCTCGAATTGGGGAGATGATCCGCACGCCGTAGTGACGGCAATGCGTGATGCAATGGACGATGCAGGCCTGACGATGCGGGACATCGACGCGATTTACGCCTCTGCGAATTCGACGCGACGCGCCGATCGGGTGGAGTACTGCGCGATTCAGGAGCTGTTCGGCGATGCCGCACCGCCTGTCGTCGCCACGAAGGGCTATTTCGGCGAGTACGCGGCCGGCGGCGCACTGCAGCTGGTCGCGGCGTTGCTCGCGATCGACGAGCAGGCGCTGCATCCTTCGTGCGGCTTCGAAGAAGGCGACGCGGAGATGCGCATCGACGTCGTCCGGGAACGCCGCCCCGCTCCGTTGAGGAACGTGCTCGTGAACAGCATCTCGGCGGGAGGCGGAATCGTCTGCGCGGTCGTCTCGCGGGAGGCGGCGTGAAGCTGCTCGCGGTCATCCCGGCGCTGAATGCGGAACGGACGATCGGTGACGTCGTTCGGAAAACGCGCGAACAGATCCAGGACGTCATCGTGATCGATGACGGCTGCACCGATCGGACGGCCGACGTCGCGCGCGCCGAGGGGGCGACGGTTCTGCGGCACGAAGTGAATCGCGGAAAGGGGGCGTCGCTCAAGAGCGGCTTCGCCTACGGACGCGAGCACGACTACGACGCGGTGATCACGCTGGATGCCGATGGCCAGCATCTGCCATCCGAGATTCCGAAGATCATCCAGGCGTGGCAGGAGAGCGGCGCCGACCTCGTCATCGGCGGACGCGCCCATCTCTTCGATCACATGCTTCCCCGCCGTCGGATGGCGAATCGCTTCTCCGCCTGGGCAATCGCAAAGGCTGCCGGCACGCGCGTCAGCGACTCGCAGAGCGGTTTCCGTCTCTACACGGCGCGCCTGCTCCGCGAGGTCAAGCTCCGCAGCGACGGCTTCGACATGGAGAGCGAAGTGATCATCCGCGCCGGCGTCCGGAAGATGCGCATCGTCGTGACACCCGTCGACCTCGGCTTCATCGACGGGCTCTCCACCAGCCACTACCGCCCCCTCGGCGACACCTTACGGATCGCCTGGACCGGAATCCGCGCGCGCTTCCTGTGGCGCTAGTGCGGCGAGGTCGTCGTCGCCGGCGGCTCTTCTTTCGGTAGCGGCTTGCGGGGGAACATCTCCGGACGGTTGGCGGTCTCCCACACGAAGGTTGCGATCACGACTGCGGCCTGCATCAGGTCATCGCGCTGCAGGCGCTCGTAGGTGTCGAAGTTCGTGTGGTGCGTGCGGGTCTCGTACTCGACCTCGTCCTGGATGAACTGGAAACCCGGGATGCCGACTTCGTCGAACGAGAGGTGGTCGGTGCCGCCGGTGTTGCGCATGGTGATGGTCGTGGCGCCGAGGTCGTGGAGCGGTTTGAGCCACTCCTCGAAGATGGGAACGGCCGCCGCGTTTTCCTGCGTGTAGACGCCGCGCACCTTTCCGGTGCCGTTGTCGAGGTTGAAGTAGGCGGAGACCTTCGCCTGCTCCGGCTTGAGCGTGAGGGGACCGCGCTTCTGCATCGACATCGGGAGCGCCGCTTCGCTCGGATCGAGCAGCGGCTTCGAGCCGAAGTGCTGCGCGACGTATGCGTGCGAGCCGAGGAGTCCTTCTTCCTCGCCGGACCAGAGGGCGATGCGAATGGTGCGCTTCGGCGCGATGCCGATCGCTTTGAGGATGCGCACCGCCTCCATGACCGCGATGGTACCGGCGCCGTTGTCTGTTGCGCCGGTGCCGCTGTGCCACGAGTCGAGATGGGCGCCGAGCATGACGACCTCGCCGTTCTTCGACGTGCCGGGGATCTCGGCGATCGTGTTGTACTGCTGCGGATTCTCGTAGTAGGTCGCTTTGACGTCGAGCTCGATCTCGGGGTCTTTCTTGTGTTCGGCGAGGCGGACGATGCGCGCGTACTGTTCGTCGGAAACGGTCACCGACGGAACCGGGTACTGCTCGTTCGGCCGCTGATTGCCGGCTCCCTGAACGTGGATCGTGCCGAAGTCGGAGCCGCCGGGAACGATGACGCCGAGCGGCTTCTCATCGGCGAGGAGCTTGAGCGTATCGAGACCGAGCTGCCGCCGCTTCACGGCCGCTTCGCGGGTGAACCGCGGGGCGCCCGGCATCTCGTACTGCGACAACTCCTCCAGCGTCTTTTCGTCGTAGCGCTGGAACTGCGCCTTCTCGTGCGGCTTGAACTCGCGCGGATCGCCGAGGAGGAGGAACTTGCCGGCGAGCTTCCCTTTCAGCTTCTCGAGATCCTCTTTCGAGTCGATCTTGGCTTGTACGACCTTGCCGCGGACCGGACCGTTCGTACCCGGAGTCCAGGCGCGCGGCACTGCGATGAGCTGCGCCACGTCCGGCGAGACCAGACGGAGCGAGCATGACTCGTACGACCAGCCGCGGCCGAACGGTCCCCACTCCTCGATGTGTGCGTTCGAGAGGCCGAACTCGGTCAGCTTGTCGCGCGTCCACTCGTTCGCACGCTTCATGTTCGGCGAGCCGGTGAGGCGCGGGCCGATGTCGTCCGTCAGCGTCTCCGCAATCTCCATCACCTTTGAATTGCGAAAGCCTTCCTCGCGGATGCGCGTCTGCATCGTGAGGTCGGGGGTGTCGGCGGCGAAAAGCGAGAAGGAAAGGACGAAGAGAAGCGCTGTCAGCTTTTTCACGGCGACAGAGTGTAGCGGCTACTACTCCAGCTCGCTCCAATCAATCGTCGTCGGCAAGTTCGACTTTGCAAAAAGGTTCCCGAGCATCTCGGGCGGCGTGTAGATGCGCGTGTCGCCGAACTCGCTGGGACGGCGGTTCTTCATCGTGAACAGCGCGCGCTGCGAGACGTACTCGAAGTTCGCGTAGTAGTCGTCCTCTTTCTTCTGATCGAACATCGTTTTGAGGACGCTGAGCTGCCGCGACAGCGGATCGGCATCGAGCGCGTACTGCGGCTCGGTCACCGTGGCCACCTTCTGCTTGCGCGGCGGCTCGAGACCGATGGCGACGCGCAGCTCATCGAGTTCCTGCTCGACGCGGCTCGCCTTCTGTTTCTTCTTCTCGCCTGCCCTGAGGAGGAGGGCGGGGATCTTGTTGCAGTTCGCCTGATGGATCACGTCGCTGCGGGTGATCCAGCCGAGGTTCGTGACGCCGCAGCGCGACGAGACGTTCGCCGTGAGGTTCTCGAGGAACGGGCGGACCGCCGTGTTGAACGAGTCGTCGACGCCGTTGAACAGATTCAGGACGTAGTGCACGCGGAACTCGTCGATGGTCTGCTGCACCGTGCGTGTGATCGGGTGATCGCCGAGGTTCTGCGCCAGGTCGTTCGAGAAAGCGTCGAGGTTCTGGACGGACGAATCGTAGACGTCTTCGACGCGGTCGATCAGGTCGTTGATGAGTTTGAAGAAATCGAGGCCGCCGCGGCCGAGGGTCTCGAAGAAGGGCGACTCCCTGCTGAAGATCAGCCGCATCTTCCGGAAGAGGATCGCTTTCACGATGTCGGAGGCGGCGAGCGTCGCGCTCGGGAGGTGCGGCGTGAAGATGAGGATTCCGGAGTTCGAGAACGGCAGGAAGTCGATGACGTTCGCGTCGAGGCCGGCGCGCATGTCGAGGATGACGTGGTCGGCTTCGAGCGAGTTGATGGCGGCGATCAGCTTCTGTTTATGCGCGGCGCCGAAATTGGTGATCTCTTCGATGAGGTGCAGCGGTCCGGCGACGAATCCGAAGTTCTTGTACTCGCCCTTCGGGTCGAGTTTGTCGCTGAGAGGCGTGACGCAGTTGCCGAGCGGCTCGCCCTTCCGAAAGAAGTGGTAGAGGTCGCGTTCGATCGGCGTGTCGATGGCGTTTCGGATCGCCGAGGTGCCGGTGTCGAGGTCGACGAGGATGGTTTTTCCGCGCCGCGCGAGCGCGAGAGAGAAGTTGATCGCAAACGTCGTTTTACCGACGCCGCCCTTTCCCGACGAGATGGGAATGATGCGTTTGATGGGCACGGGTACGCGGTCGAGTCTAGCATCCGATAGAATCGCCGCGATTGCAGACCTCCCTCTTCCGAAAATTCGTGCTGTTCCAGGAGCTGGACGATCGCGAGCTCGCCGCCATTGCCGCGGTCGCCAAGACCCGGCGCTACGCGAAGGACGACGTCATTTTCCACGCCGACGAGAGCGGCGACGTCTTCTGCCTCATCCGCGAAGGGCAGGTGAAGGTGACGATGATCTCGCCCGAAGGGAAGGAGATCATCCTCTCCATGCTCGGTCCGGGCGACTTCTTCGGCGAGATGGCGCTGCTCGACGACGAGCCCCGATCGGCAACGGTGATCGCGACGGAGACGCTCGAGGTGGTCACGATCTGGCGGAGTGAATTCCTGCAGATCCTGAGCGAGAACTTCTCGATCGCCAAGAAGGTCCTCGCCGAGCTGTCGCGCCGGCTGCGGCACGCATCGAACCGGATCGAGTCGCTCGCGACGATGGACGTCTACGGCCGGCTCGCGCGGTTCTTCCTCGACCTGGCGGCGCGGAGCGGCAAGGAGCTGGACAACGGTTACGTCGCCGTGTCGCGTCCGACGCATCAGGCGATCGCGAATACGATCGGGACGTCGCGCGAGACGGTGTCACGTCTCATTCACGACCTGATGCGCCAGAACCTGCTGCTGTCCGAGGGGAAGACGATCTATCTGAGGAAGACGGCCCTCGATCAGTTCAGGGCAGAGTTGTGATCACCGTCCCGAATCTCCTCACCCTCTTCCGCATCGTCCTCGTCCCGTTCTTCCTGGTCGCCTCAATGCGGAGCATGTGGACGCTCGCGCTCGCGCTCTTCGTGACCGCCGCGGTCACGGACATTTTCGACGGGCTCATCGCGCGACGTTTCAACCAGCGCTCACGCCTCGGCGCGATTCTCGATCCGGCCGCCGACAAGACGATGATGATCTGCGGCTATTTCTTCTACACAGTGACGGACAAGCTGCCGGTCGTGGCGCTGCCGGTGTGGCTGACGTTCGTCGTCTTCGTCCGCGACTTTCTGATCATCTGCTTCGCGTACCTCCTGTACACGCGCATGCACGTGAAGCGCTTCCCGCCGTCGTGGGCGGGGAAGGCCTCGACCGTTCTTCAGGCCCTGACGCTCGCCGCGATGATCGCCGTGAATGCCTTTGCTCCGCGGCTGCTGCCGGCCGTCGAAATACTCTTTCGTGTCGCGTTGATCGTGACGTTGTACTCGTCGTGGGACTACCTCCGACGCGGCCGCCGGCTGCTTGAAGAAGGCCTCGCGCGAGCCGCTTGACATGCCGCTCCCCGCGAAATACCGTGCGCGCGCGATTCGTTACGCAAAGTCCTGCCTCCGTAGCTCAATTGGTAGAGCAGTGGACTCTTAATCCATTGGTTCCAGGTTCGAGTCCTGGCGGGGGCACCAACTCTTACCCTCACTTCCGATTACACTTCGACCACGCGAAAGTGGCGGAATTGGCAGACGCGCTGGACTTAGGATCCAGTGGCCCAAAGCCGTGCGGGTTCGAGTCCCGCCTTTCGCACCAAATCCCTCACAGTCAGGAACGCGATGCTGCTGAATTACACCGATATTTCTCCGATCAAGAAGTCCGTCGAAGTCGAGATTCCCGCCGATCTGATCGCGCGAGAGTCCGAGCGCGTGACGCGTGAATTCGGAAGCCAGGCGAAGATCCCCGGCTTCCGTCCCGGCAAGGTGCCGGTGAGCGTGGTGCGGAACCGGTTTGCCAAGGAGATCCAGGAAGAGGTGATGAGCCGTCTTCTGCCGGCGACGTTCCGCGAGGCGATCGCGGAGCACGGCGTCGAGCCGGTCGGCGATCCGCAGCTCGAGCACGTCGACGCCTTCATCGAGGGCGCGCCGATCAAGTACAAGGCGGCCTTCGAGATCAAGCCGCAGATCGAGCTGCGCGACTACCGCGGCATCGCGGTCGACGATCCGAAGATCGAGGTCAACGAAACCGACGTGGAGGCGATGATCGAACGGCTGCGCGACCAGGCGAGCGCCTATCGCCCGGTCGAAGACCGCGCCCTCGAAGACGGAGACATCGCGATCATCGACATCGCGTCGACGCCGGAAGGCGGCGAGACGAAGAGCGACAACGGGCACTTCCGAGTCGGTGAAGATACGCCACTTCCGGAGTTGCACGAGTCGATGCGCGGCAAGAAGCCGGGCGAGACCGCCTCGTTCGACAAGGCGTACGACGAAAACGCGCAGCAGGAAGAGTGGCGCGGCAAGACCGTGCACCACGACGTGACGCTGAAAGAGATCCGCGTTCAGGAGAAGCCGGAGGTCAACGACGAATTCGCCAAAGCGGTCGGCGAGTGGGAGAGCGTCGACGCCATGCGTGAGGCGATCAGCAACGACATCCGCCGCCATCGCGAGGTGGAGGCGATGCGCCTGAAGCGGACCGAGATCGGCGACGCGCTCCTCGCGGCGCACGACTTCGAAGTCCCGGAGACGCTCGTCGAAGAGGAGCTGGGGCGCTCACTCAACAACTACGCGCGGTTCCTCGCGTCGCAAGGCGTCGACCTGCAGAAGGCGGAGATCGACTGGCCGAAGATGAGCGACGAGTTTCGTCCGGACGCAATCAAACGCGTGAAGCGGAGCCTCATCCTCGAGGCGATCGCGAAGAAGGAGAACCTCGTCGTCAGCGACGTCGAGGTCGATGCGGAGATTCGCCGCGCCGCGAACGAGGCCGAGCGCGATTTCGCCGAGGTGAAGCACCGGATGAAGCACGACGGCGGATACGAATCGTTGCGCGCCAGCCTGGCGCAGGAGAAAGCGCTCGATCTCGTGCTCCGGGAGTCGCGGCCGCGATAGCCGGCGCTCTACTTTTGGGCAGCAGACGCGGGCGCCGCTCACGGTAGACTCACGCCAAGGAGACTTACGAACCATGGTTCTCATCCCGATGGTGGTCGAGCAGACGTCGCGCGGCGAGCGCGCCTACGACATCTACTCCCGCCTCCTGAAAGACAACGTCATCTTCCTCGGCCAGGCAATCGACGACAACGTCGCCAACCTGGTCATCGCCCAGATGCTCTTCCTCGAAGCGGAGAACCCCGAGAAGGACATCTTCCTCTACATCAACTCGCCCGGCGGCTCCGTCAGCTCCGGCTTCGCGATCTACGACACCATGCAGTACGTGAAGCCCGACGTGGCGACGATGTGCATCGGCCAGGCGGCCTCGTTCGCGGCGGTACTCCTTGCCGGCGGCACGAAGGGAAAGCGCTACGCGCTTCCAAATTCGCGTGTTCTTCTGCACCAGCCGTGGCTTCAGGGCCTCGGCGGTCAGGCGTCGGACATCGACATCCACGCGAAGGACATCCTCAGGATGAAGCGCAGAATCAACGAGATCCTCGCCGAACACACCGGACAGGAGATCGACAAGATCGAGCGGGATACCGACCGCGACTACATTCTTGCCTCTTCCGATGCGAGGGATTACGGCGTGGTCGACCAGGTGATCGCGAAGCGCGAATAACCCGTTGGAATGCGGCCGGAACGGCGTCAGTTGACTTCACCGCGCCTCAGATCAACAATCTGAGCGACCTCACGAAAAAGGACCAACTCGGAAATGTCGAAGAAGGGGAACAGCGGCGACGTACTTCGTTGCAGCTTCTGCAATAAGTCGCAACGCGACGTAAAGAAGCTCATCGCCGGCCCGACGGTCTACATCTGCGATGAGTGCGTCGACATCTGCCTCGACATCATCGCCGAGGACCGCAAGGACGAGCCGGGGACGCTCGAGGGGGCGGGACATCTTCCGAAACCTAAAGAGATCAAGGAGTTCCTCGACCTCTACGTCATCGGGCAGGAGCGGGCGAAGAAGAAGCTCGCGGTAGCCGTCTACAACCACTACAAGCGCATCGACTACCACTCGCGCAATTCGCGGCAGGACGTCGAGCTGCAGAAGTCGAACATCCTCCTCATCGGCCCGACCGGCACCGGCAAGACACTGCTCGCGCAGACGCTGGCCCGGATGCTGAGCGTGCCGTTCACGATCGTCGACGCCACGACGCTCACGGAAGCGGGCTACGTCGGCGAGGACGTCGAGAACATCATCCTCAAGCTCTACCAGGCCGCCGGGAACGACAAAGAGAAGACCCAGCGCGGCATCGTCTACATCGATGAAGTCGACAAGATCTGCCGCAAGGGCGACAACCCCTCGATCACGCGCGACGTGAGCGGCGAGGGCGTCCAGCAGGCGCTCCTGAAGATCCTCGAAGGGACGGTTGCGAACGTTCCGCCGCAGGGCGGCCGCAAGCATCCGCACCAGGAATTCATCCAGATCGACACCACGAACATCCTCTTCATCTGCGGCGGCGCGTTCGTCGGTCTCGACACCGTCATCGAGCGCCGGCTGTCGCAGACCTCGATGGGCTTCGGCGCGAAGATCGCGACGAAGAAAGAGAAGAAGACCGGCGAGCTGCTCGCGCAGGTGCACCCGGAAGACCTCATCAAGTTCGGACTCATTCCGGAGTTCGTGGGACGTCTCCCGGTGGTCGCCACCCTCACGGAGCTCGACAAGGGTGCGCTGATCGAGATCCTCCGCGAGCCGAAGAACTCGCTGGTGCGTCAGTACCAGACGATCATGGGCTTCGAGAACGTCGAACTGCGCTTCACCGACGACGCCCTCGAGGCGATCGCCGAGGAAGCGCTCAAGCGGAACGTCGGCGCGCGCGGCCTCAAGATCATCATCGAGGAGCTGATGCTCGACATCATGTACACCATCCCGTCGCAGCACGAGATCAGCGAATGCGTGATCACGCGGGAAGTGGTGGACAACCGGAGCCAGCCGATCACGCTCTATAAGAAGGCAGGGTAGAGAGGCGTTGCCTCTCGCTGTTCGATTAGGGCCGCTTGCAAGCGGCCCTAAACTTATGGGGGATTCAACGATCGTCCCGGCGCGTTACAAAAGAAAACCTATATGGCGAACGAACCGAAAGTAATGCAGCTCCCTCTCGTGCCGTTGCGCGACATGGTGGTCTTCCCGTCCATGATGGCGCCCTTCGTCATCGGCCGGCGCGCGTCGATTCTGGCGCTCGAAGCGACTCTCGCCACCAACGAGAAGCGGATTTTCCTCGCAACGCAGAACGACCCCAAGGTCGACGACCCGTCGATGGATGAGATCCATCCGATCGGTGTGATCGCGACGGTCGTCCAGAACCTCAAGCTTCCGAACCAGAACGTGAAAGTCATGGTCGAGGGGATCGCCCGCGGCGAGATCGTCAGCTCTCAGGAGAGCGGCGGCTACGTCATCGTCGGCGTCCACGAGATCGACACGAAGTACCCGACCACGCCCGAGGTGCTGCAGTACATGCAGAAGCTGGTCGAGATCTTCGAGCAGTACGCGAAGATGTCGCACCACCTCGCGTTCGAAGGCGTGATGTCGACGCTGAAGATGGACGACCCCGATCGCTTCGCGGACGTCCTCGCCTCGCACCTCCTGATCACCACCGCCGAAAAGCAGCAGCTCCTAGAGACCGGCTCGCCGTACGAGCGCCTTCAGAAGCTGCAGGACTTCCTCGAGATCGAGATCGAAAAGATCAACATCGACAAGCGCATCAACTCCAAGGTCAAGAAGCAGATGGAGCGCGCCCAGAAGGAGTACTACCTCAACGAGAAGATCAAGGCGATCCATCACGAGCTGGGCCGCAAGGACGATCGCTCGGACGAGATCGAGGAGCTCCGGCAGAAGATCGAAGAAGCCGGCATGCCGAAAGACACGAAGGAGAAGGCTCTCCAGGAGCTGAAGCGTCTCGAGGCGATGCCGGGCGTCTCCGCCGAGGCGACCGTCTCGCGCAACTACATCGAGTGGCTCGTCGCCGTCCCCTGGAAGAAGGCCTCGAAAGAGATCAAGGACATCGAGCTCGCCGAGCAGATCCTCAACGAGGACCACTACGGCCTCGACAAGATCAAGGAGCGCATCCTCGAGTTCCTCGCGGTGCGCCAGCTCGTGAAGCAGCCGAAGGGGACGATCCTCTGCTTCGTCGGACCTCCGGGCGTCGGCAAGACGTCGCTCGCGAAGTCGATCGCCCGTGCCACCGGCCGCAAGTTCGTGCGCCTCTCCCTCGGCGGCGTGCGCGATGAGGCGGAGATCCGCGGTCATCGCCGGACGTACATCGGCGCGTTTCCCGGTCAGATCATCCAGCGGATGAAGAAGGCGGGCACCGTCAATCCGGTGTTCCTCCTCGACGAAGTCGACAAGATGTCGATGGACTTCCGCGGCGACCCGAGCGCGGCGCTGCTCGAGGTGCTCGATCCCGAGCAGAACAACTCATTCACCGACCACTATCTCGACGTCGAGTACGACCTCTCGAAGGTCATGTTCATCGCGACCGCGAACGTGGTCCACACGATCCCGGCGCCGCTTCGCGACCGCATGGAGATCATCCAGCTCTCCGGCTACACGCATCTCGAGAAGCTCGCCATCGGGCGCCAGTTCCTCGTTCCGAAGCAGAAGCAGGAGCAGGGGCTGGACGATGCGAAGATCGTGTTCGAAGACACGGCGGTCGAGGAGCTGATCGACAGCTACACGCGCGAGGCGGGCGTTCGCAGCCTGGAGCGCGAAGTCGGCTCGGTGCTCCGGAAGGTCGCGCGTCAGGTGCTGACCAACGGCCCGGACTACACGCTCACGATCGACCGTCCCAAGGTTCGCGAGCTCCTCGGGAAGGCGAAGTTCCGCTCCCAGCAGATCCACGACAAGGCGGAGATCGGTCTCGCGACCGGTCTGGCCTGGACCGAAGTCGGCGGCGAGATCCTCTCGACCGAGGTCGCGCTCTCTCGCGGTAAGGGGAACCTCACCCTCACCGGCAAGCTCGGCGACGTCATGCAGGAGTCGGCTCGCGCCGCCTTCAGCTACGTGCGATCACGCGCGGAGCTGTTCGGCCTCGATCCCGACTTCCACGCGAACCTCGATATCCACATCCACGTGCCGGAAGGAGCGATCCCGAAAGACGGACCGTCGGCCGGCATCACGATGGCGACGGCGCTCCTGTCGGCGGTCACGAAACTCCCGGTCCACCGCGACATCGCGATGACCGGCGAGATCACGCTCCGCGGCAAGGTGCTTCCGGTCGGCGGGGTGAAGGACAAGATTCTGGCAGCGGTCCGGGCGGGGATCACGCGCATCATCCTGCCCGCTGACAACGAGCGCGATCTCGAAGAGATCCCGGCCGACGTCCGCGAAAAGATGGACTTCTACCTCGTGGAATCGATGGATGACGTCATCCCGATCGCCCTCGATGGCACGATCGTTCCATTAGCGGCGAAGAACAAGCTCGCCCAGTCGGGCGACACCGAGCTCGCTCATTGATCCTGATATCGATTTGACGGCAGGGCGGGCCTCGGCCCGCCTTGCCGTTTGACACACCGGCAGAATTTCCACAGAATCTCCGTCGTTAATCACGACAACCTCGAGTAGTACCTCCAGCGTCGCCTCATCGCGCCAGCGAAACCCTTGGACATCAAATCAGTCGAATTCTCACGGGCGGTGTACCAGCCCGGCGATCTTCCGCGAGACAAGCGCCCGCAATTTGCATTTGCTGGTCGCTCGAACGTCGGCAAGTCGTCACTGATCAACGCAGTCTTGAAAAGAAAAGCGATTGCCCGCGTGAGTCAGACACCCGGAAAGACTCAGGCGGTTCAGTTCTATCTCGTCAATGACCGTTTTTATCTCGTAGACCTTCCGGGTTACGGATACGCAAAAGTTCCACAGAGCGTGAAGCGCACGTGGGGCGCACTCGTTCACGGCTACGTCGAAGCGAGTGACGCGCTGCGTTTGATCTTTCTGTTGCTCGACGTGCGGCGGATTCCGAGTGATGAGGACCTGCAGATGCACGCCTGGTCGCAGGCGGCAGGGATCGAAGAGCGGATCCTCCTCACCAAGACCGACAAACTGTCCAGCAACGGCATCGCAACACAGAAGCAGGCGATTGCCGCCGCCCTCGAGATCGATCCGGAGCTCCTGATCGTGACGTCGGCGGAAACCAACCGCGGCATCGAAGAAACGCGGCGAGAGATCGCATCGCGCATGTTCTAACGAGGACCAGACAGACATGGCACACCAAGAGACCGAAAACGAGAGCAGCACCGCCGTCGCGGAACCCGAGGTTCCGGCCGCCGACAAGCCCGAGAAGCCGAAGCGCGCCCCCCGCAAGAAGGCGGAGGCGAAAGCCGAGGAAGCTCCGGCCGCCGTCGAACCAATGGCCGAAGCAGCGCCGGAAGCGCCTGCCGAGAAAGCGGTGGAAACTCCCGCTCCCGCCGCGAACGTCGAAGCGGCGTCCACCGAGCCCGCTCCGAAGCCTGCGAACGGCAACGGCAATGGCAACGGGAACGGCCGCTACAAGGAACAGGCGGCGGTCCCCGCCGTCAACTCCGCCGCGGAGACGGTCGACATCCGTGTGATGAAGGAGATGAAGCTCCCCGACCTGACAAAGCTGGCGAAGGAGCACGGGATCGAGAACGCGACCGGCATGCGGAAGCAGGATCTGATCTTCGCGATCCTGCAGGCGCAGACCGAGAGGTCGGGTCTGATCTTCTCCGAGGGCGTGCTCGAGTGCCTGCCCGACGGTTTCGGTTTCCTCCGCGCCCCCGAGTACAACTACCTTCCGGGGCCTGACGACATCTACGTTTCGCCGTCGCAGATCCGCCGTTTCGATCTTCATACGGGCGACACCGTCTCCGGTCAGGTGCGGCCGCCGAAAGAGGGCGAGCGTTACTTCGCGCTGATCAAGGTCGAGGCGGTCAACTTCGAGCACCCCGACGTCGCCCGCGAGAAGGTCCTCTTCGACAACCTGACGCCGCTCTATCCCGAGAACCGCATCAAGCTCGAGGTGCCGACGAACATGTCGTCGCGCGTCCTCGACCTCATCGCGCCGGTCGGCAAAGGTCAGCGCGGCCTCATCGTCGCGCCCCCGCGCACCGGCAAGACGATGATCCTGCAGGCGATCGCGAACTCGATTACTGCGAACCATCCCGAAGTCACCCTGATCGTCCTTCTCATCGACGAGCGGCCGGAAGAAGTCACCGACATGCAGCGCAGCGTCAAGGGCGAGGTCATCTCGTCGACGTTCGACGAGCCGGCGTCGCGCCACGTACAGGTCGCCGAGATGGTCATCGAGAAGGCGAAGCGTCTGGTCGAGCACAAGCGCGACGTCGTCATCCTCCTCGACTCCATCACGCGTCTCGCGCGCGCCTACAACACCGTCGTGCCGCCGTCGGGCAAGGTGCTCTCGGGCGGCGTCGATTCCAACGCGCTGCAGCGTCCGAAGCGCTTCTTCGGCTCCGCGCGTAACGTCGAGGAAGGCGGCTCGCTGACGATCATCGCCACCGCGCTGATCGACACCGGCTCGCGCATGGACGACGTCATCTTCGAAGAGTTCAAGGGCACCGGCAACCTCGAGGTCCACCTCGACCGCAAGCTCTCCGACAAGCGCGTCTTCCCCGCGATCGACATCAATAAGTCGGGCACGCGCAAAGAGGAGCTGCTCCTCGAGCGCAACGAGCTCAATCGCATCTGGGTCCTCCGCAAGGTCTTCTCGCCGCTGTCGACCGTCGAGTCAATGGAGCTCCTCATCGAGAAGCTCGACAAGACGCGGACGAACGCGGAGTTTCTCAACGCGATGTCGTCGATGTGAGCGCGCAGCTCGCAGCGCGCTGAAATGTGCGGTATCAATCTCATCTACGCGTTTCGTGACTCGGCTCCTTCCGTCAACCGGGAGGAGCTGCAGCGCACGCGTGATGCGATGCGTTTTCGTGGTCCGGACGATTGCGGCGAGTGGCACTCGCCCGACGGACGCCTCTCCCTCGGCCATCGCCGTCTCTCGATCATCGATCTCTCCGAGCACGGGCATCAGCCGATGCTCAGCGCCGACGGCCGTTACGCGATCGTCTTCAACGGCGAGATCTACAACTACAAGGAGCTGCGCGCCGATCTCGAGCGCGAGGGGCTGACGTTCCGGACGCACTCCGACACCGAGATCCTGCTGACGATGTTCGCGCGTGAGCGCGAAGCGATGCTGATGAAGCTTCGCGGCATGTTCGCGTTCGCGGTGTGGGACTCGGTGGAGCGCTCGCTCTTTCTCGCCCGCGATCCGTACGGCATCAAGCCGCTGTACTACGCGATCGAGAACGGTGTCGTCCGCGTTGCGTCGCAGGTGAAGGCTCTGCTCGCGGGCGGCGGCGTATCGCGCGAAGTCGATCCCGCCGGCATCGTCGGATTCCTCGTCCGCGGCACCGTGCCACAGCCGTTCACGACGCATAGCGCAATCCGTGCGCTCCAGCCGGGCCATCACGCCACGATCAATTCGCACGGAGACGTCAACGTCCATCGCTACTTCTCGCTGGCCGACGTGTACAAGCGCGGCGTTGAGCGGGCGCACGAAGTACCGCACGCCGAGTGGCAAGACCTGATCACGGAAGCGATCGAGGAATCGGTTCGCTACCACCTCGTCGCCGACGTTCCGCTCGGTGCGTTCCTCTCCGCCGGCAAAGACTCGACGACCGTCGTCGCGCTGGCCTGCGAGGCCGGCTACCACGATCTGACCGGCGTCACGATCCGGACGCAGGAATTCGCGGGCAGCGAGCAGGATGAAGCGCCCCTCGCCACCATCCTCGCGCGGCACTACGGTTTCAACCACATCATCCGCACCGTCACGCACGACGAGTTTCATGCCGATCTTCCGCGGATCCTCGCCGCGATGGACCAGCCGACGATCGACGGCTGGAATTCGTACTACGTCTCGAAGGCGGCGGGCGAGCTCGGGATGAAGGTCATGCTCAGCGGAACCGGTGGCGATGAACTGTTCGGCGGCTACACCACCTTCCGCAAGATCCCGCGCTTCGTGAAGACGCTGCGCGTCGCCTCGCGTATCCCGGGCCTCGGGCGCGCCTTCCGGCGCTTCTACAACGCGATCCGGCCGGCGAAGTCGAGTCCGAAGTCGGGATCGTCGCTGATGTACGCGAGCGACTACGCCGGCGCGTACCTCCTGAAGCGCGGCCTCTTCATGCCGGAGGAGCTCTCCGGCATCCTGCCGCGGGAGTTCGTCCAGGAGGGACTCCGGCGTCTCGAGCTGCGCGAGCGGATCGCCGCGTCGATCACGCCCGATCCCGGCAGCCCGTTCGCCCGCGTCGCCGCGCTCGAGTCGACGTACTTCCTCGGCGATCAGCTCCTGCGCGACATCGACTGGACCAGCATGTCTCACTCCGTCGAGGTCCGCGTACCGCTGGTCGACGCGCACCTGCTCATGAAGATCGCGCCGGTCATCGTCGCGGCGCACGACTACGAAAAGAAGCTCCTCACGGCCGCGCCCGCCGCGCAGCTGCCGCACGAGATCCTGCACAGGCCAAAGACCGGGTTTCTTCTCCCGATCCGCGAGTGGATCAAGCCCGAAGCGGGATCGCCGCACACCTTCGGCATGCGATCACTCGCGTTGATGCTGACGGAATCGCTTTTGGCAACCTGACCGTTTAACCTCGATAGATGGCGAAGCGCTCCCGCTTCAAAGACTTCCTCTGGCGACACTCGGCAGGCCTCGCGTTTCTCGCGATGGTCGTGTTCGTGGCGTTCATCGGATTCATCGGATGGGCATACGTCGTCGTCACGAGGAAATTCGACTCGTCCCGGCGGTTCGATCTGCCGAGCCGCGTCTACTCCGACGCGACGCCGATCATCCCCGGCATGGCGCTTCCTCGGACGCTCCTCGAGCCGAAGCTGAACAACGTCGGGTATCACGAGGTGAAGACCCGCGTCGCGAATCCGAGCGAGTACCGCTACGTCGACGGCAACCTCGAGTTGTATCTCCAGAACTTCGATTATCCCGACATGGAGTTTCGCTCGCTGCCGGTCGTCGTCGAATTCGAGGGCAACGTCGTTCACGCTGTCCGGCGGCTCGACGACAACGTCCCGCTGCGCGGCGTGCGCATCGAGCCGGAGCTGATCACGTCCATCTACGACAACGAGATGGAAGACCGCCAGCCGGTGTCGCTCAGCGCCGTCCCGAAGGTGGTCTCGAACGCGATCATCTCGACCGAGGACAAGAATTTTTACCACCACGAAGGCATCTCCATTCGCGGCACCCTCGGCGCGCTGATCACCGACATCCGGAACAAGAACCTGACGCACGGCGGCTCGACGCTGACGCAGCAGCTCGTGAAGAACCTCAATCGCGACTTCGAGCGGTCGTGGCGGCGCAAAATCCTCGAAGCGGTGATGGCGATCCTGCTCGAGGCGCGCTACTCGAAGGACGAGATTCTCGAGGCGTATCTCAACGAGATCTACCTCGGGCAAAACGGCTCGGTCCAGATCCTCGGCGTCGAACAGGCGTCACAGGTCTACTTCGGCAAACACGTCACGTATCTGACGTTGCCCGAGGCGGCGACGCTCGCCGGCATCATCCGGTCGCCGAACGTGCTCTCGCCGCTCAAGTACCCGGAACGCGCGAAGCCCCGCCGCGACACGGTCCTGGAGCTGATGCGTGACCAGGGGATGATCACGCCGGCCGAGTACTCGAGCGCGGTTGCATTGCCGCTCGCCGTGACGCGCTTCCCGAAGACGTCGCGCAGCGCGCCCTTCTTCGTCGACCTCGTGATGAAGCAGCTCCGGGAGACGTATCCGGAGACGCAGCTGAAGACCGAGGGCCTTCGCATCTTCACGACGCTCGACACGATGATGCAGCGGTCGGCTGAGACGGCGCTCGACTCGGGCATCGCCGACCTCAATAAGAAGTACTCGTATCTTCGAAAGTCGCAGACGCCGCTCGAAGGCGTGATCCTGACGATCCAGCCGGGCACGGGCTACGTGAAGGCGCTCGTCGGAGGGCGCAACTACTCGAAGACGCAGTTCAACCGGGCGATCCAGGCGAAGCGTCAGCCCGGATCGCTCTTCAAGCCTTTCGTGTACGTGACTGCGATGGATCCCGCGC
>Ga0207639_10000027_pt1 | contig 197829 bp, 151 predicted proteins | sample KBSCornC32_FD_184299 | JGI IMG/M metagenome (GOLD analysis project Ga0207639, IMG submission 184299) | Corn rhizosphere microbial communities from Kellogg Biological Station, Michigan, USA - KBS Corn C3-2 (SPAdes) (version 2) | ecosystem: Host-associated > Plants > Roots > Rhizosphere > Soil ... | reverse complement strand
AAGCACCAAGATTTGGAGGAGAAAGAAGAGGTTGTACTCGGAACCGCTTGATTTTAAGTGGGATATGGTAGGCACGATTGGATTCGAACCAACGACCTCTTCCGTGTCAAGGAAGCGCTCTAACCAACTGAGCTACGCGCCTGCGGCAGGTGCACTGCGACAACCCTAGTCTAACAGCAACGGAGCTTTAGCGAAAAGAACACGATGTTTGTAAGCCCTCGGAGATGCTGTACCATCGATGTCGAATGATCGGCGCCCACAACTCCAGGTCTTAGAGAATCTTATGTGACGGAACCAAAGAGGACGCGCGCTCATCTCAAAGATCAACTGACGACGATGACGGACTCCCCGAACCCGCGCCGCAATCCCCTAAGCACTGCACCCAATCTTCTTACCGTTATCCGTCTCTGCCTTGCCCCTTTTCTGGTTGCGACCATCCTCGAAGGCCGATTCGGAATCGCATTCACCCTGTTTATCGTTGCGGGCCTGACAGACGCTCTGGATGGATTGCTGGCGCGTGTACTCAAGCAGAGAACGACGCTTGGACAGTATTTGGATCCCGTCGCGGACAAGCTTCTGCTCAGCACGCTCTTCCTCGTTCTCATGTACAAGAGCCTCATTCCAACTACCGTCACGATTCTGGTTTTTGGACGGGATCTGGGGATCCTGATTGTTGCAGCCATCATGTATGCAGTGGTCGGGCGGCGCGACTTTGGACCCAGTATTTTCGGAAAAGCCAACACAGTTGCCCAGGTCACAGCGGTGGCCGTGGTGCTTCTGCACCAGCTCACAACTGCAAAGTGGGTTGTAATCCTGCGGCTTGTCGCGCTTGATGCGACGATCGCTCTGACCATCCTCTCAGGCCTGCACTATGCCTGGATTGCAGCGCATCGCAGCAGTGCACACGCCGGCGGATCCAGCCCGAGCTAGATAGCGCAGCGATGGAACGGTCTCTTCAAGTTTTAGGACGGCGCCTACTCATCCCCGATTTCCGGTTCTTCTTTCTCAGACGATTCTTCAATCGCCATGTCGTGAAACTCTTCAGAATCAAAGACATCGCCACATTCAAGACACTCAACATATTCCGTGTCTTCGTGGCGGGAAACAATTCGTACCCTAGGATGTTTGCAGGCGGTGACCATCTTTTTATGAGAGGCTTGGATTTAGAAACTCTTGCCGCAGATTGTAGCTAGCTTTTGAGCTTTTTCAAACGCCATTTTGGTGAATCTTTAGCCTAAGGTATTCAGAGCGCATTTCGGAAAGTGTCACCCGGCTGGCAAGGGACTGCGGAAGATTCAGCCTTTGCGGCGGTACAGTATCTGGAATTCATACCCCGGATTGGGCGGGAAGAGTCCTGCAACATGCCGCAGCCGCTCGGCAAGTGCTGGAGCAGCCAGGAGAGGGTATTCGCGCTCCCTCAGGTCGTGATAGTCGAAATCAACGGCGAGCGAGAGCATGTAGATGGCAAGAGAATCTGAAAACGACGCATCATAGAACGTGCCCCTTGCGCGCTCATCGATCGTCTTTTTCCCGTTTGCGTCCTGAGCTCGCCGGCGTGCCTCCCAGGCATCTTGACTGGTCTCTCCCTTCACCTGGGCCTCGGCTTGCGACCACACCAGCTGCGAGAAACTCTCCGGCACCCCCGCTGCGTCGACAAAATTGTGCGCAACATTGATGAAGAACTCGAAAGCCAGCCCGAAGCGGTCTTCGACTAATCGTGTCGAAAGGAATACGGCCTCCGTTGCGCCGAAGGAGGTGTTGCGATGACACACCGCACGATCGCCCAGTTCGACCGTGTATGAAGGGGCGACCAGCGTCTCGCCTGTGTCCGCTATGGCGAGCGGCACAAAATAATATGCGCGGTTCTTCAGTGCTGGGGACATAACGCCTGGCACTGCGCTCACCAGCCGCTCCAGGTCGGTCTCCGCAATGCGCGTTTCACCCCAGGGCGAATAGCTGAGCCCATTGGCGGCGCGCAGCATCAGAACCTTCGCTGCAACTCTCTCCGCGGGCCATAGCTCTATTTGGGCGCTGCTTGGCATAAAACTGTATTCTAGACGAGAGAGGTCCTTTCTAATGATGCATTCCGCACAGACACAGCGGCATCCCGGCGGAACGTTTCTCGGTTTCCCATTGGAAGGCTTCAGTTTGTTCCAGAGTCTGCTGCTTTCGTTTGCTTCGGCTTTTTTTGCGTTCTTCCTCACAACGATGCTGGCTATCTTCGGGCTCCTTGCCTGGAACCTCATCGGGCATCACTCGGTGAATTACGCGGACAGCTATCTTCTGGTGGGTCTGCCCGTGGGCGTGGTCACTCTGCTCATTGCCCTGCCCCTCTTCGCAACCCTCTGGATCAGGGCCAAGCTTCGCAGTTAGGATCGGTTTGATGGCCGTCGAAACTATTCTGCTCGATGATTTGAGATCGCACGACGGCGACGATTCAGTTCGCAACTGGTGTTCCCGTCTCGAAGCTGGAGCCGTCCTCTATTTCCCGCAGACTCCCGTTCCGATTCCTGCGGACGACCTGACTTTTTTACTTGGCCGGCAACAGACTTCGAGCAGTCTGCACAAGAACATCGCGTACAAGCCTGACCGTGACAAGCTGAGCGGAGTGGACGAGAAGTCCGCCGATTCGGCGGAGATCGTCCTTCTGCGCGAGGTGATGCGGCGCTATTCAAAAAGCATTGAGGCTTTCCTTTCGCACTTCCTCGCCCCTTATCAGCGTCGTTGGCGGCTCGACTACGCGAGCTTTCGACCGCTCGAAGAGAAAGGCCGCGATCTACCCGTCCGGCGACGCAATGATCTGCTTCATACGGATGCCTTTCCGACGCGACCGACGAGAGGGTGGCGCATTCTGCGGTTCTTCCACAACATTCATCCCACGCACACACGAGATTGGGTGATCGGCGAGCCATTCGGCCGGGTAGTTGGCGCCTTTACCCCGGGCAAGCTTGCTGTTCCGAAGTCCGAGAGCCCGGTTGTGCGCGCGGGCAAACAGCTTGCTCAGGCGACTGGAATTGCCGCTCTCGTTCCCCAGTGGAAGCGCAGTCCTTATGACGAGTTCATGATGCGTCTTCACAACACGATGAAAGAAGATTCGGCGTTCCAGGCGACTTGTGCGCGCGAAGAAGTTCAATTCGCTCCGGGATCAAGCTGGATGGTCTACACCGAAACTGTTCCTCACGCCGTGCTCGGAGGTCAGTATGCACTCGAACAGACGTTCCTCGTTGATCCTGCCGCTATGGTGACCCGTGAGTCCGCTCCTGTCGCGATCCTCGAAAAGATGGCTGGGACTAGCCTGACGTAGAAAAGCATGTCGCGCACGAAAGCAGTGGCTCAAATTCGAGTTTCGAAAAAGATTAAGACCTCCATCAGCCCGCTGCGGCCTGATGCATTTGTGAGCAGAGTCTTCAAAATTGCCGAACCACTTGGTGATCCGGCCTTGCGGCCTTGGATGCAGGCGTACATGAAGAACCAGTTTGAATTTCTGGGAATCAAGACTCCTGTCCGACGGGCCTTCACCGGCGAATTGATTCGCATGCAGAAGGGAGCGACAGCGGCTGACCTGATTCGTTCCGCTCGTATGCTTTGGGCTTGTCCCAAACGCGAGTATCAATACATAGCCGTCGATCTGCTTGGACAGCACGCGAAGGTGCTGTCGCCGAAACAGCTGCCAGCGCTGTTTAGCCTCGTTCGAAAGAAGTCGCGGTGGGACACGGTCGATTCCCTCGCCGTAACGGTGATTGGGCGGATCATTCTGAATGCACGCGAGGAGAATCCGGATATTCAGCGCGAGATGGATACAGCGCTGCAATCTTCGAATCTTTGGGTTCGCCGAGTCGCAATCCTCCATCAACTGGGATGGCGAGATCGGACCGACAGAAGGCGTCTCTTCTCGTACGCAGTCACATGCGGGCACGAGAGAGAATTCTTCATTCGCAAAGCGATTGGCTGGGCACTTCGCGACTACGCTCGCCATGCGCCCGGGGAGGTCCGCTCATTTCTCCGCGCGAACCATGACAGGCTTTCTGCCCTGACGATTCGCGAGGCCGCGAAGCATTTGTAGCCCTCTATCGTTTGCTCAGACGTACAGATTCCCAGCTTCCGTCGGAGCTCCAGCCACCATCGACGGTTAACGTGTGTCCGTTCACAAAACTGCTCTGTGTCTCATCTGAGAGGAATGCAATGGCTTGGGCGACGTCGTCGGGGCTCGCGAATCGGCCCATCGGAACGCGCTGTGTGATGTCGGCGTCTACATAGGTGCCGCGTGCCTGGTCGGCCGCGTCCATCTCAGTTTTCACCCAGCCGGGACACACTGCGTTGACCCGTACGCCACGACCGCCCCACTCCGCGGCCAAGGTGCGTGTCAGGCCAATGAGGCCGTGTTTCGATGCGTTATAGGCTGCGCGATCGGACACTGCGAGCAGGCCCGCGATCGATGCGACGTTTACGATTGATCCCCTGCGGGCCTCCAGCATTCTTTTGCCGAATGCGCGGGCGAGGAGGAATGGAGCAACGAGATTCACTTCCATAACGCGGCGGTATTCGGCTGGCGTCGTCTCTTCTGCTGATCGGATCAGGCTGATTCCAGCATTATTGACCAGCACATCAACATGACCGAAACGTTCGAATACTTTGAGCGCGAACTCCTCCACGACCTCTTCGCGGCAAATGTCTCCAATGAACCAAAGTGCTCCGCCACCGCGATTGGCGATCGCGTCGACTGTTGTTTTCGGTTCCTGAAGGTCGATGATGGCGATTGAGAAACCGCGTTCGGAAAGCAACTCGGATGTGCGGCGGCCAATGCCCTGCGCTCCTCCGGTGACTACCGCGACTCTCTCTGCTTTGCTCATGTTTGACTCGGATCCTCTCTGAAATCCGCTCGGCCCACCCGTGGCACATTTCTCATTTCAAGCTTAGCAACTCCGCGCAAATAGGCTTCAAAAGCAGAAGGCCATTCCCTCAGGAATGGCCTCGCGAAATTCGACGTGATGAAGAGTCTAGAGCCCCGCGGGCTTGGGGTTTGCCGGATCGTATTTCGCAACCTGGACCTTCTTTGCAAGGCCCAACTTTGAAAGTAGCCAGATTCCCCAGAAGTTCGGATCGACCTCATACCACTTGAGTCCATGACGGGCAGAAACCGGATGAGCGTGGTGATTGTTATGCCAGCCCTCACCGCCGGTAAGCAGCGCAACCCACCAGCTGTTGCGCGAGTCGTCGCGAGTTTCGAAACGCCGGCTGCCCCAGAGGTGCGTGGCGGAGTTAACCAACCATGTCGCATGAAGGCCGAGGGTGACGCGAAGCAGGACGCCCCAGAGGACCATGCCAACAGCATTTTTCCAACCGCCCCAGAACCAGCCTCCCGCCAGCAGGAGAACGCCACTTGATGTGATGGGGAGCCAGTGGTACTTGCTGAGCCAGACATGAAACTTGTCGCGATAGAGGTCGGGGCAGTAGCGCTTCAGAACGTTCGTTTTCGAGTGAAGTGCCTCGCCGAAAAGGATCCAACCTGTGTGGGCCCACCAGCCGCCCTCGCGGGGAGTGTGAGGGTCGCCCTCGTGATCACTGTGCTGATGGTGAATGCGATGCGTCGCAACCCAGAAGATCGGTCCGCCCTCGAGCGACATGGTTGCGCAGACAGCCATGATGTATTCGATCCACTTGGGCGTCTGGTATCCGCGATGCGTCAGAAGGCGGTGGTAGCACATGCCAATTCCGACGTTGATTGCCAGAACGTACAGAATGGCCATCACAGCGAGCCGCTGCCAGCTGAAGAAAAAGAAGGCTGCAAGCGCACCGGCGTGGAAGATGATGACGGTGACTAGCGTGATCCAGTTCAGACCCTCTTTCACCGTGGCGGCTCGGCCCAGACGCACGAGATCCCGAGTGGCCACGTCATGACCCATGCTTGACTTGGCGTCGTGCGAGTTCGTGATGTGTTCAGGGGAGGGCTGGGTGGAGCGGTCGGGGGATGGTGCGGTCAAAACTGACGCCATTCGTTGCTAAATCCTTTAAAGAGGGTGCTTGCAGCAAAACCGGAGAGAAATGGAGCGTGTCAGCCTTTCAGCTGGCAGTCGCCACCTGGTGATCCCGCTTCTGACGCCTGAAAGAGTCGCGACAGAGCCGAATGGTTGCGTCGACTTCCAGTTTCTTAGGCTTAGACGCGAAATTCTCTCTAGAATCTGCTGCTGTTACTGCCACTTTCTTCCTGAATTGTATAGGAGGCAAGGGGTTTGTACGAACAAAGCGTAAACGATTGTCACGAAAGTTACTAAACAATGTTGGCAGGGCCAAAATTGAGAACGGCCAAGATAAGACCAGGGTGAAATACGTCATTTCGAATCGTGTGATTAGCTTCACGGTTCCTATTCGCCCACCACAGCGCCAAACTCCCCGCCCCCGGTCACAAAGATCTTCTCCGCTGTACCGCGCAAGATGCGATAAAGTGCAAACTGCCTTTGGCTGGCGCCGCGCAATTCGAAGAGCAATTCGCCCCGATTATCGGCCAGGGCGTCAACGGCGTCGACCAACCGCATCTGAGGGGTTTCATCCAGGTGAGCGGAATCGGTGACGTTCTTCATCAGCACGAGGGGATTGCCGTAGAGATCCGGCTGAGCAATCAGAGTCACAGACTTCTGCTCTCTCGGTGCACCTTCTGTGTGCGCTGAAAGAACCAGGGTGGCACCGGCCCCATAAGCTAATTCGAACACGCGGAACTTTTCATCTGCCAGAGGCGGCGGATCAGGAGGAGCCGCCTGCTTCAGGGTCCTGCGCGTAGAAGCGCGCTTCGTTGCCGGCGGCGGAGGTGTTGCCTTGAGGCCGAGCGCGGAACGGGCTATGTCTTCCATGGCGCCCTTCATTTTCTCCTCGTCTTCCGGATTCGCCCATTTGTAGTCCCAGGTATGTTCGGGCCGCGACTTGGAATCGGATACGGCAACCGCCTGCTCCATGTCTGGCGGAAAACCAAGGAGGCTGGGCAAAACATCGAGACCCTTGCCGCCGCTTTGCTTGCCTCGCATCAGTTTGGGGCGGTCCGGGTCTGTAAAAGCAGAGTGTTCGCCATCATTCGAGTCGACGTCAGTGTGCTTGTGCAGGACAGGATCTGAATCGCTTGCGGTTTTCTCTTTGTGGATTGTGGGGCGATCCGGATCCGGAGCTGGATTGGACTTCCCGCCCGCATCATCCGTCGCAGGCTTGTGGAGCGTTGGACGATCGGGATCAGGAGCTGAGGCCGAAGCTGATGAGTCAGATTTTCCGCCTGCATCAGAGTGCTTGCGGTGCAGCACTGGCTTGTCGTCGTCAGCATCGAAACCTGTATCGACAACGGGTTTGGGCGCCGTAGGCTTCGCCGACGGCATCGCCTTCCAGGAGCCGTATCCGACCCACGACCCCATTTCCTGAGCCGCATTCTTGATGTCGAAAAGACCAATGGGTGCGCCATTCTTCTGGAGTTCGTATTCGACCTCCCCGGCTAGCGCCAGGGGATGGGGACGGGCAAGATAGATACCGGCGTCGTGGAGAGTTTGTCCGTCGTAGACGGTAATCGGAACGAGGCGGCTTTTCTTCGGCTTCCCGAGGTCGCCGGTCCACTCGAGCACAGCGATAGCGCGCAGAGTGGGAGCATCTTTGGTTTGCTTTTCAACCTGGCCGGGATATTGGCCGAATGCGGCCGAAGCGATCAGGGCCATAGCAGCGACAACCGAAATTGACCCGATCGAACGGGTGTGGAACGTGCGCGATGACAGAAAGCGCGCTCCTCGGAAATAATGCAAACGAAACAGACTTGCCAAAAATTTATTCACCATACTGACGATACGAGGAAACTCCCATGGAAGTGAATCAGAAGATCGCCGACTTTTCCTTGCAGACGGATGAAGACCAGACGGTAAGCCTTTCCGATTACAAAGGCAAACCGGTGGTGCTGTTCTTCTATCCGCGAGCAGATACTCCGGGCTGTACGATTGAGGCCTGCGGATTTCGGGATGCCTTCAAAAAGCTCCAGGCTGCGGGCGCGGTGGTTCTGGGTATCTCGCGGGACACTCCCAAGGCTCAGGCCAAGTTCAAGGCCAAGTACGACCTTCCTTACACACTCCTTGCTGATGTAGACGAGAAAGTCTGCAATCAGTTTGGTGTGATGAAGGAGAAGAACATGTATGGGAAGAAAGTCTGGGGGATCGAGCGGACGACTTTCCTGATCGGGCCGGACCAGAAGCTCATTCACATCTTCCCGAAAGTGACGCCGGAAGGTCATGCGGAAGAGGTGCTTGCGCTGCTGAAGGACTGGAACAAGAGCCACAAATGAAGGTGAGCTCTGGAGCCAGGAGACTTCCGGGGCGGGTGGTTTCTCGTGCCTTCTTTGAGGATTCGCCGGAGAGGGTCGCGCCCAGGCTGCTGGGGAAGCTGCTGGTTTCAGTTGATGCGGGGAAAATCCTGGCGGGGCGGATCGTGGAGGTGGAGGCTTACCTGGGGCCGCACAATGACCGCCCTGATCCGGCGGCGCATGCGCATCGAGGTCCGACACCTCGGAACATGGTGCTGTTTGGGCCGGCGGGCCATGCGTATGTCTACTCGATCTACGGGCTCTATTACTGCATGAACATCTCCTGCGAAAAGAAAGGGTTGGCGGGGTCGGTGCTGTTGAGGGCGCTGGAGCCGGTGGTTGGGATTGCGGAGATGGCTCGGAATCGGGGGCTCGAGGAGAATGCGCCAGTACGCATGATTACTTCGGGGCCGAGCCGGTTGTGCCTCGCCTTGGGACTCACGCGGCCTGGACACAATGGACTGGACGTGACCAAAGCGTCGTCGGTGCTTCAGGTGCGGGAGGATGGATTTCCTTTACCGGAGGTGGTGATCACACCCCGGATCGGGATCAAGCATGCCATCGATCTGCCTCTTCGTTTCGCGGTGAAGGGGAACGGCTGTGTGTCCGGGCCGCGAAAGCTTGAACAATGGCAATCGAAATAGTCAACTTACTGAGCTGATTTCCCGTCGATACAATAGCTCTCAACTCAGAACTTGCGAGGTCACTGCTCTTGAAGATCGCTTCCCCTTTGTTCATCGCTGTCGCCGCCATGACATTCTCTTTTGCCGGATTGTCCCAGGAGCACCCGTCGCAACCAGCCACCGGTGGCGCTGGGGAGCACCATCACGCTCCGGCGCCCGCGCCGACCAACCTGAAGGTGCTGCCCAAAACCCTGACGGGCGAGCAGGTACACGAGATCATGCACAAATGGGCCGGGGAGCTTGGCACGGAGTGCACGACGTGTCATGCCGTCGATCCGAACCGGAAGAGACCAGATGGGCGGCCGATGCTGAACTTTGCCGATGACTCGAAGGCAGAAAAGAACACCGCGCGTCTTATGCTCCGCATGACGATGGACATTAATAAGAAATATCTAAGCGAAGTGAAGGACGATGATCATGACAAGGGTCATGAGGGGCACGGAAAAGAAGAGTCCGCGGTTTCTTGCGGGACCTGCCACCGCGGGAATGTGCATCCTCCGACATTCACGCCGAAGGAAGATCACGATCATGATCACCCAGCCGCCGCGAAGCCATAGGAAGATGTCAGCCTCCTAGCTCCGTTCGTTTGCGGATCGCCTGCTTCACACTACCCTCCATCGTCAGATTGAGGAGACGTGAGTAGGGCTGTTCTGCTCTCCATCCCCGCTGGTGGACCCGATTCGTCTCCCCGTTGAGCCGAAGACCGTGTGTAGCAATTTGCTGCGCCCGCTCGGCAACCTCGTGACGCCCGGTGAGCATCGAACATGTCTATGCCGCGCATCTGCTTGCGCGGCAATGGATCAACCGCCCCAGGCCGCCCGAGCCCCCGACCTGCTGTGACTTCCTCCATCCCAACGTTCTGATTCGCGCGCGCACTATCATGGAACGCAACGTAGCACGGGCCCAGGTAGGTCATTCATGTCGCAGGGTCAACGGATTCTTGTCGCAGACGACGAGCCCAATATCGCAGACACTCTCGCTCGCATCTTGCAAACGAGAGGATACGAAGCGGCGGCGGTCCACTCGGGTGAACAAGCCGTCGCATTGGCCTCCACTTTCCTTCCCGACGTCGCGATTCTCGATGTAATGCTCGGCGATTTGAACGGCATTGATGCCGCGTCCATGATCCTGCAGCAGCGCCCATCCTGCCGTATCGTTCTGTTTTCCGGCCACCCGGAAACGGCCAAATTGATGGAGAGCGGCGAGACACCGTTCGAGATTTTTGCCAAGCCCCTTGCCCCGGACCGCTTGCTCCAGCATCTCGCTACCTTTCAAATACCCGTGGCTCCTCCGGAACCCATGACAGCGCCCGAATAAGAGAGCTCGCAGATTCGCCGGCAGCTTGAATCGACTCGGTCGCCGTGGCCTTATCTGCCCTTCGGGAGTGTCGCGCGCCGGAGGGACGTTCTGAATTCATTGCCGGCGCACTGACCCCTTCGGCATTCATGCTTACCGACACTCAGGTCGATTCACACTTCGTCGATGAGCTGCATTCCAAGCCAGTGGGAGAACCCGGTCAGAAGCTGAGAGCGAAGCATGATGAAAACAGCCCGTGCGGGCTTTCGGCACGGACTGTGCAGCGCGTCGCATAGGTGAAGCGATTCTTGCGTCCACAGCAGTTGCGAACGTGATCAACGTGAAGACTGCGAGTGGGCGCCATTGCGTTGGGAATCCACACCCGTGACAACATTTTGCCCTTACGGTGCAGGTTACGTTGTGGCTCGCAGTACCCAAAACGAGATCACCAGAGTTGTATGAAATTAACGTAGCTCTACGATTCGGGTCGTGGTAGGCTCACAACGTCGTCCCCAGAAGCCCAGCACAATTTGTGAAATGGATGCTTTGCGCGGTTTGCAAGCAGCCGAGCAGTGCCTGTTGACGTTGGTCTACGCAAGCTCAGACCGGCAACCTAGCTCAGTTCCCAAGGGAGTAAACCGCCGTGAAGATATCATCCTTTTGCGACAAATCGAAACTCGCCTCTGATCCTTCCCCCGAACATCGCACAATTCGCGCCAAAGCAGCGTCAGTTGCAGTGTCGCGGTCGCTATTAGTCGCTGGAGTTCGCTGGGTTCACTCCAACGTTCGCAGCACCGCCATTCTATGCACTGTATTCCTTCTCATAATATTTGGTACGGGAAGCAGCGTCGGGCAGACCGCGCATTTCTCAGGCGTACAAACCGAGGTTGGTAGTGGGTTGGGGGCGCCTTGGGGCATTGCGGCAGACCGCAATGGGAACCTCTACATTGCCGATAACGGCAAAGGTGTCGAAGAAATTTTAGCAGTCAAGGGAAAGATTCCAGCCTCGCCCACTATCGTGCCGCTGGCCAGTTTTTACTCTACTTTCGCCGTGGCTGTGGACAGCAACGGAAATCTATACGTTGCGGACAGCTATTTGTGTGCAATCCGAGAGATCTTGGCGGTGAATGGAAGTATCCCTCCGTCTCCGACTGTCAGAACTCTGTATCAATCCTGCCAAGCGGGGCCTGTCGGCGAAATTGAACCGTTCGGTGTAGCGGTAGACGCCTTCGGCAATGTTTACTTCTCCGATTACAACAATAATGCTGTGGACGAAATCCTTGCTGTCAATGGCAGCATCCCCGTCTCCCCAACCGTCAAGACGCTGAGCACTAGCTTCAACGCACCAAAGGGTCTTGCGATGGACAACAGTGGCAACCTCTTGGTTGCGGATCAGGGAGATGGGGCAGTCAAAGAAATTATTGCTGTTAACGGCAGCATCCCCGTTTCGCCCTCGATCGTCACACTCGCAAGCGGTTTCGCTTGCCCGAGCGGGGTGGCAGTAGATAGAAGCGGAAACGCATATGTTGCCGACTATTGTTCGAACTCCACGAAAGAGATCGTCGCAGTTAATGGCAGCATCCCTGCTTCACCCTCCATCTTCGAAATTGGAACTGTATCCAGTGACTACACCGGTGAAGCAGGTGTAGCAGTGGCGAGCGGGAGTATCTATGTTGTGCACCCTGGCGATGAGCATGTGACAGAGATTGAGCCACTGAGTGCCGACTTCGGATCAGTAAATCTAGGGAGCGCAAGCAATTCGATTCCCATGAGCTTCACCTTCGACTCGGCCGGGATTTTGAGCGGCACTTCCGTTCTCACTCAGGGAACGACCAATCTTGATTTCACGGATGCGGGCACTGGAACCTGCAATGCAGGCACTGCTTACACGACAGGACAAAGCTGTACCGTCAACGTCAAATTCGCGCCCACGTCGGCCGGTGCACGATACGGCGCGACGGTGCTCAAAGACGCAAATGGAAATACAATCGCCACAGGTTATCTGCAGGGTGTAGGACTTGGACCCCAGGCTAGTTTTTTGTCCGCAACCGAGAATCTGATCAGTGGGACTGCTCTATCGAACCCACACGGGATCGCGGCGGACGGCAACGGAAACATTTATGTTTCCGACAATGACGAAGTACTGAAAGAAACTAATTCCAGCGGCAATTTCACTCAAAGCACAATTAAAACTGGAGTGGGAGGCGCAAATCTTCTTGCATTGGATGGTGCGGGAAATCTGTACATCGCTGTCCTTTCGGGCGAGGTCCTGAAGGAAACACCGACGTCAACAGGTTACAGCGAAAGCATTGTAGACAGCGGATTCGGCTATGCGTACGGAGTTGCTGTGGACGGCGCCGGCAATGTGTACATCGCCGATGCTCAAGGCGGCAGGATTCTGAAAGAAACTCCTTCCGGCGGCAGCTATGTTCGTAACACGGTAGCAAGCGGTCTTCCGAGTGCCGAGGCAGTCGCGGTGGACGGCCAAGGCAATCTTTACGTCGCCTACGCTGGTGGCATTGTGAAAGAGGCTTTGGCACAAGGGGTGTATTCGCAAAGCGGTAATCCTTTTGGAAGACCTTATCCGAATGCCGTAGCAGTGGATGCAGCTGGCAACGTCTATTTCACCGATTCCTCCACCTACAACGTCTACAAGGAAACCCCAACGTCAGGTGGATATACCGAGAGCGCCGTTGTCACAGATCTGCATAACATCCTGGGTCCGTGGGGCATCACGCTTGATGGCATGGGCAAGTTGTACATAGCCTATCTGGGAGGACACTCTATCGTCACAGCGGATTTCGCGAAGCCACCCGCGGTGAACTTTGTCTCAACATCAGTGGGTGCGACTAGCACGGACAGTCCGCAGACGGTGACACTCACGAACGCCGGCAACGCGGATCTCACGCTTCCCATTCCGGCGAGTGGGAACAATCCGAGCATCTCAGCGAACTTCACGCTCGATGAGAATGCGCCATCGGCTTGCCAGGTGACCGGCAGTGGAGCTTCGACGGCAGGCGTGCTCCCTGCGGGCTCTTCTTGCGTTCTGCCGATCAGCTTCGCTCCAAACGCGGCGGGAAACATAAGCGGATCGCTTGTGCTGACGGACAACAATCTGAATGCGGCAGGGCCGGGATATGCAACACAGAGCATTGTGCTAGCCGGTACTGCCATACGTGCAACGCCGGTAATCACATGGCCTGCGCCCGCGGCGATCTTCTATGGAACCGCGCTGAGCGGGACGCAATTGGATGCCACTGCTAGCGTTACGGGCACCTTCAGCTATTCGCCTGCGGCGGGTTCGGTGCTGGCCGCTGGAACCCAAACACTCAGCGTCACATTTACTCCCACGGACACGGCGAACTATACGACGGCAACGTCCACAGTTCAGCTCACCGTCAACAAGGCGACCCCTGTCATCACGTGGCCGACGCCTACCGCCATCAACTATGGGACGGCGCTGAGCGGGACCCAGTTAAATGCAACTGCGAACGTTCCAGGTACATTCGCTTACACGCCGGCAGCGGGTACGGTGCTGAACGCCGGGACGAACACGCTTTCCGTGACGTTCACCCCAACAGACACCGCGGACTACACCACTGCAACCGCTTCTGTTTCGCTGCTGGTGAACGCAGTGCAGCCTCCGCCGAACACGATCGCGCTGGACGGAGCGAATCACTGCAGCGCGGGGGCGATCAATGTGTCTTCTGTAAGCTGCACGCTGCCCAACGTGACTGCGGGCGATCTGATTACGGTTGAGTTTTCCGATCGCAACGGGTATATGACGTCGATCAGCGACGGTGCAAATGGAACGTACGGCAAGATCTACTACGTCGCAGACTCGGGCGATCCGAACTATTCGGGGATGGCCTACTTCGCCAATTCGAAGGCGGGTAGCCTGACTGTTAAACTCGCACTCTCTCGTAGCGATCATTGGGCAAAGATTTCGGTGCAGGCGTGGAAGGGCGCTGCAATATCTGGCGTTCTCGACCAAAGCGCGATCACACAGCACCTGACAAGCACCACTGGAACAGTGGCAAATGCAACGTGCGGAGCGCCGCAGAACCCAAGTGGAGCCGGCGAATTAATCCTCGCTTACCTGGTCAACGACAATATTCCCACTGTCACAGCAGGTGCGAACTACACCCTGATTGATGGCGACTCGAACAATGGCAATCCAAGCTACCCCGAATACTGGATCCAGACAACAGGGACAGCGACGAATGGACCTTTCATCAGTGCAGCCGACGACTTCACGGAGGGCTGCGCCGCCTTCAAACCGGCTACTGCTACGCGAACACCAATCACGCTGGAAGGAACGAATCACTGCAGCGCTGGAGCTATCAACGCGACATCTGTGAGCTGCACGCTGCCGAACGTGAGCGCTGGCGATCTGATCACGGTTGAATTTTCGGATCGTGATGGAAAGATGTCTTCTATCAGCGATGGCGCAAACGGGACTTACAACAAGATCTATTACGTTCCGGATACAGGAGATCCGAACTCCTCGGGGATGGCCTATTTCGCGAATTCGACTGCCGGCAGCCTGACCGTGAAGCTTGCACTCTCGAGTAAAGACTTCTGGGCGAAGATTTCAGTGCAGGCGTGGAAGGGCGCTGCGACAGTTGCTCCCCTTGATCAAGGCGCAATCACGCAGCATCTGACGAGCACATCAGGAGCGGTGGCGAATGCAACATGCGGGTCCGCGCAAACGCCGGGTGCGGCTGGAGAGTTGATTCTTGCTTATCTTGTGGGGGACAACGATGCCACGGTCACTGCGGGTACGAACTACACGCTGATCGATGGAGACGGAAACAACGGCAATCCAAGTTACCCGGAATACTGGATTCAGACGACGGCATCGCCGACGAATGGATCGTTCATCAGCGCTCCTGATGACTTCACAGATGGCTGCGCTGCTTTCAAGCCAGCCTGATCTTACAACCTCCGCGAGGTGAACTACCAGTTCATCTCGCGCATTCGTTGCTGGATGAGAGAGCTGTATCGGTTCATGCGGGCGGGGCGGCGCTTGAGTGGAGATGGAAGAACAGCGGCGAGGCGGGCGGCTTGATCACGATTGAGCCCGCGGGCTGAGATCTCGTAGTGGTATCGGGCTGCGGCGTCGGCACCGTAGACGCCAGGTCCCCACTCGACGATGTTGATGTACAGCTCAAGGATGCGCTGCTTGCCGAGAACGAGTTCAGCGGCGGGGACTAGTGTAGCTTCGGCGCCCTTGCGCAGGACGGAGCGGCCTGTTCCAAAGAAGAGATTCTTGACGAGCTGCTGGGTAAGGGTGGAGGCTCCGCGTGATCGTGCCCCTTCGAGGTCGTCTTCGGCCGCGATCTGAATTTCGCGCCAATCGAAGCCATGGTGCTGATAGAAACGGGCGTCTTCGCCAGCGACGACAGCATGCTGAAGTTCAGGTGAGATCTGGCTGAGCGGTATGAATCGATATCGCTTGTGATACGTAGCACCGTGGATGAAAGCCTGAAGGCGGCGTTGAGTCTGCACGGCAGTCGTGGGCGGATCAATCCAGCGGAGACAAAGAAGTGTGCAGACCGCGATAGTCCAGGCGATCGCGAGACCGGCTGCGAGACTTAGCAGTACAGATCGAAAGCGGATAGATCGGATCCGTCGTTTCCATGAGGAGTGTTCGGCGGACCGTGGGAGAGTTGCCACCACGGATCAGGATAATTGGCTCTCAGGTTTTGTGGCGGAACTTGAGTGGCAGACGGGCTTCACCACTGGCGGAAGACGATGCAGACGGTCGTCTTGTCGAGGACCGCGAATTCGAGGGCGCCCCAGGGTTTCTTATGGATGACCTTGCTATTGGGGTGGAGCATGGCGGGACGGCGCGCCTTAATCTCATCGTAGAGGGCCTGAATGTCGTCGGTTTCGATGGCGATCTCGGGGCGATCTTTGGCAGCGTATTCCGGACTGGCGACAATGTAGGCCTTTGCCCCGTCGCGCTCAACTACGGCGAGATCGTCGTCCCGATAGCGAACCTGGAATCCGAGACAACTGACGAAGAGATCGAGGCCCTCTTCGAGGGTGTCGTAGAAGACTTTGGGGATAAGGCGGAGCATCATGAGGATATTTCACCACAGCTGATGGTCGGGTCTATCGGCCACGTTTGTAGTCGCCGGATTTGCCGCCGGATTTTTGTTCCAGCTGGATGGAACGGATCACGATGGATTTATCGAGTGCCTTAGTCATGTCATAGACAGTGAGTGCGGCGATGGTGGCAGCGGTGAGAGCTTCCATTTCTACGCCGGTTTGCGCAGTGGTGGCTGCGGTGGCGCGGACGCTAACTCCGCCTTCGACGATTTTCGCTTCGACGTCCACGTGGGTGAGAGGAAGCGGATGGCACATAGGGATAAGTTCGGAAGTGCGCTTGGCGGCCTGGATTCCGGCAAATCGCGCGACTTCAAGCGGATTGCCCTTGGGATTTTGTGGAAGCGCGGCGAGGACTGCTGTGGAGAGTTCGACGAAGGCGGAGGCAGTGGCGGTGCGGCGCGTGGATTGCTTAGCGCTGACGTCGACCATGCGGGCGGCGCCGGATGCGTCGTAGTGGGAGAGCTTCGGCGATGATTTCGATTTCGGAGTGTGTTGAGTCATATGGAGGCTCATTGGATGCCAAGTCTTAGGAGCGAGACCTGGGCACCCAGAGTTTGCGCTTGGGGTGCGCTTTCAATGTAGCAGGATGCGAACGGTGGAACCGGCTTCAAGGTGTGCGGCTTCTTCAGGGATGACGAGGAAGCAGTTGGAATGAGCGAAGGCGGTGAGGTCTCCGGAGCCGTGCCAGGGGACCGTTGCAACTTGCGGGAGCGCGTTCACCGATGAAGTGAATGTACAGAATGCTGGAAGGAATCGGGTAAGGCCAGACATCGCTTTGCGGTCGGTGTCGCGCGCGAGCTGAGCCAGAACGAAACGAGGGTGTACTTCATTGCTGCCTGCAAGCGCGGCAAGAATAGGGGAAGCGAAGAGCAGGAAAGTCGCAGCGGAGGAGATGGGATTTCCAGGGAGGCCGAAGAAGACCTGTGTGGATGGCGGTTCCCCGCTTCGTGGCAGTTCGCCAAAGACAAGGGGCTTGCCGGGCTGGATCTTCACACCGGTGAAATGGAAGCTTGCGCCGATGCGGGAGAGCGCGGGTTCGACGAGGTCGTATTTGCCCGCGGAGACTCCGCCAGAGATGAGGAGCATGTCGGCGTGGGCGGCTTGCGTGAGGGCTTCGTCCAGAGCTTGTGCAGTGTCGGCGGCGATTGGAAGCACGATTGGTTCGGCGCCGGATTTTGCAACGAGCGCGGCGAGCATCGGTGCGTTCGAATTTCGAATCTTGCCGGGCCCGGGCGTGGCATTGATTGCGACGAGCTCATCGCCGGTGGTGAGGATTGCGACGCGGGGACGGCGGTAGACCTGGAGTTCGGCGTATCCGCAGGATGCGGCCAGGGCGATCTGTGCGGGGCCAAGCTGCACTCCCGATTGAAGGAGTTCGTCGCCGCGACGGGCTTGTGCCGCTTGAGCGACGATGTTGTCGCCGGCGGCGATGGTGCGCGCCGGGGCGAATTGGATTGCATTCTCGAATTTCTGGACGTGTTCGAGCATGACGACGCAATCGGCTCCGCCGGGGACGGGAGCGCCGGTCATGATTTCCCATACGGATGCTTGCGGAAGGGGTCCTGCGGGGGGCTGCCCGGCGTGCGTGGATCCTGCGATGGGAAGCAGGACATGCGAGGATATTTCGGCGGCGCGGCACGCATACCCGTCGCGGGTGGACCGCGGGAACGGAGGCTGGTCGTCATCGGCGCGGAGAGAAGAAGCGAGGACACGGCCTGCGGCGGATGCGAGATCAACGGTTTCGATTGGGGGGCGGACGCGCTGAGCTATGGCGCGCGCATGTTGCTGGACCAGAAACGCCGCCTGCTCATAGCCGGGGAGGTCGGAGGGCATGGGGAGATTGTAGGCAGGCGGGGAACGAAGGAACAAGGGCACGAAGGCAATGGCAATCAGATCGGTCTTCGCGGTAGACGGTTATCGAGCGACAAGTTATGGGGTGGTGCATCTAAGTACGAGGATGTTGAAGACAATTCTCTTGCTGTTTTTGTTGAGTCCCCTGGTTGCAATAGCTCAGGGTGCGAGCGGAAGCGGGGCAAACCTCTATAAGATGCGCTGCGCTTCATGCCATGAGAGCGGATCGGTTCGGCTTCCACGGCGATCGCAGATGCTGGATCTGACCAGCCAGGCAATCCTCAAGATTCTTGAAAACGGGGTAATGCAGAAGCAAGCGTCACGCATGTCGCATGGGAATCGTGTAGCTCTTGCGCAATGGCTCGGCCGCAAGACGAGTGCGGCGGTCGACCTCAGCAAGCTGCCGAATCCATGTTCGAAGGATGTCGAATCAGGTGGTTTGGATCCGACGGCAGCGTGGACGTCCTGGGGCGGTGGTGTTGCGAACCGGCGCTTTCAGCCTGGGGGTGCGGCACAGTTGACCGCGGGCGATGCAGCGCGATTGAAGTTGAAGTGGGCTTTCGCCGTACCGAATGCGACATCGATGCGGTCGCAACCGGTCGTCTACAACGGGCGGATTGTAGTGGCGGGCGGAAACTTGCTCTACTCCCTGGATGCTCGGAGCGGGTGCACCTACTGGGCTACGGAACTGCCGGTAGGAGCGCGGAGCGGGATCACGATCGGAGCCGCGGGCGGCAAAGAGCTGATCTTCTTCGGCGACCACGGCGGGAACGTGCAGGCGCTTGATTTCGACACGGGCAAAGCGGTGTGGCAGAGCCGGATGGACGAGCATCCGACGGCGATGGTAACAGGAACACCCGTGTACTACGACGAGAAGCTGTACGTGCCCGTCGCATCCTACGAAGAGGGCGCAGCGGTTTCGCCCGATTATGTCTGCTGCACCTTCAGGGGAAGCGTGCTGTCGGTAGATGCGGCGAGCGGGCGAGTGTTGTGGAAGACATACACGGTTCAGGAGCCGGATGCGATGCCGCACACAAATAATCGTGGAGCAAAGAGCACGGGGCCTTCGGGTGTTGGCGTGTGGTCTACGCCGACGATCGATGAAGAAAAGGGACTGCTGTATGTCACGACGGGCGATAACTATTCGGACCCGGTGACGAACAAGAGCGATGGATTGATTGCGCTGTCGACGGAGACTGGCGCGATCGCCTGGTGGAAGCAGTTCCGCAGCGGAGATGCGTTCAACAACGCCTGCATGGATGCGGAGAACAAGAATTGCCCGGACGCAAAGGGACCCGACTTCGATTTCGGATCATCATCGATTTTGGTGGCACTCCCAAACGGAAGGCGGGCATTGATCCTTACGCAGAAATCCGGCGCGGTCTATGCGGTTGATCCGGACAAGCAGGGTGAAGAGATCTGGCACGCGCAGATCGGAAAGGGCGGAGTGCTGGGAGGAATCGAGTGGGGAGCTGCGGCTGATGGAGGCCGAGTGTACGCGGCTCTTTCCGATGAGGCATTTCTCGAATCGGGGAAAGAAAATGATCTGGATCCGAATGCAGGCGGCGGAATGTTTGCACTCAATCTTGAGGATGGAGAACGGACGTGGGAAACGCCTGCGAATCCGTGCGATGCCCACCGCCCTTGCAGTCCGGCGCAACAGGCCGCGGTCACTGTGATTCCCGGGGTAGTGTTCTCCGGCTCGATGGATGGGCACTTGCGCGCTTATGCAACGGATGATGGGGAGCTGCTGTGGGATTACGACACCGCCCATGAGTACAAAACAGTAAATGGAGTTGATGGACGCGGTGGATCGCTTGATGTTGCAGGGCCGGTGATCGCCGGAGGGATGGTGTTCGCGATTTCGGGATATGACCAGGCGGGTGCCGCACCTGGAAATATGCTGCTGGCGTTCTCGGTGGAGTGACCGAGGAGACGAGGGGAAGGGAAACAGATCGGCAGAAGAAAGGGGCGCGCCATTTGAGCGCGCCCCCATTTTCCGATCAGGAATGAATCGGGTTATTTCTTGCCAGCTTTGTAGCTTGAGTTGATCTTCTGGCCGGCGGAGTCGAGGATGCCTTTGACGTCCGCAGAATACGGGCCGTTGGGATCGAGCTCAAGATACTTCTGATAGGCTTCGCCGCACCCTGGAGGCAGGACGATGCGGGAGGTCTTGGGGTCGACGGTGGCCTTACTGATGAGGGCCTGGCCCTTGAGGTAGTAAGGGATCGGATCCTGTGCATTGGCGGTGATGGCCTTGTCAGCCGCTATTGCCTGTCCTTCAGTGTTTCCAACTTGGGAGAAGATGACCGCTTCATTCTTGTAGTAGAAGCCGGCCTTTGTCGGATCAGCCTTCACTGCAGCATCGTATGCTGCATTGGCCTGATCGACCTTGTTGGTGCGGGCGTAGATCTCACCAAGCCCTGCGTTGACCAGTCCTTCGATCTCCGGGCGAGGCTTCTTGGAAGCGGCGTCGAGTTCGAGGGCCTTCTTATAAGCAGTCTCGGCCTCATCGTATTTCTTGAGACCCATCTGCCCTTGACCGAGGTATGCCCACAGAACAGACTCCTGCGGGCGCAGCTGAGTGTCTTTCGTCATCAGAGTGACGACTTCCGTGTATTTCGCGGTCTTAATCTCGTTTTCTTTTGCAGCGATGTCGGTCTTGGAAGCAGAAGCTCCGAGTTGCTGAGCGGCTGCGGCGTGGGCGGTATCGGCATCGTGAATGTCGGCAGTTACGGCTTTCAGATCAGCATTCAGGCTCTTGATGACTGCATTGGCCTTCAGCGCTTCGGAGTTGTGCTTCTTCATCTCCTCGAGCTGTTTGCGAGTTTCTTCTGGCAGAGTCTTGATGTATTCCTCGCGGGACATGTCGTCGTCGGCCGCGGTGTCCTGCCCAGCCACGATCTTCACGTTGTCGATCTTGTCGGCGTCTTTATCTGCCGGCATGCCCGGAGTGCGATAGACGAGCGAGTAGGTGCCTGGAGCCACGTCGCCAGAGTAATCGCCGCTTTCATTCACCGGGAAGCTGGCAACTTCTTTCGTTCCCTGAACGAGGCTGACGGTTCCGCCGGACTGGGGAGCGCCGGTCGGATTCGTGATCTTGCCATGGATCTTGCCTTGAGGCTGACCGTTGGCGGGCGCGGGGGTCTGGGCGATCGCGGGCATCACGGCAAAAGCCAGCAGTCCAATCCAGAGCGAAATCGTGCGTTTCATGTTCTTCTCCTTGGGAGCTTTGGCGAGCGTGAAGCTCGTTTGCTCGATCGAAAAGGTTTCTGTGTACGTGTCAGACATCGCTGATCAAATAAACCCAGTAATAAACCGTTAGATGCGGCTCGAGTCGCCAACCCGCGAGCAAGAAGCAGCCCGCCGGACTTGGCAAACACATCGAACAGCCCTGTTTTGAGCAGCTACAAAGCAAAAAGCGCCTGCTCGGCCACGGTCCAAGGTAAATCCAACGGATGCTTCAGCACAAGACCGGGAAAACTGCGAACCGGTAATACGGTGCTGGGATCGGGCGTATTGATGTTAGATTGCCCGCAAGGTGCACGGGTGTGGCCTGCATCACACCCTAAAATGGGGGCATGGCAACCACGATTCGACCCGCTACTGCTGAGGATGTTCCTCAGATTCTTACCTTTATCCGCGCGCTGGCCGAGTACGAGCGAGAGCCGGAGGCGGTAGTGGCGACGGAAGCGGACCTATTGCGAGATGGGTTTGGGCCAAATCCCTTCTACTGGTGCCTGATTGCCGAGCAGGATGGGGAACCGGCGGGGTTCGCGCTCTGTTTCTACAGCTACTCGACCTGGCTCGGGCGACCGGGAGTGTACCTGGAGGATTTGTTCGTGCTGCCCAGATTTCGCGGCCTGGGGATCGGCAAGGCGCTTCTGCAGCGCGTGGCGGGCGTAGCAGTTGAGAAGGAATGTCCGCGGCTTGGGTGGGAGGTGCTGGACTGGAACACGCCCGCGATTGAGTTCTATTCCGCAATGGGGGCGGAGTTTCTGGACACTTGGCGGAATGTTCGGGTAAGCGGTGAGGCCTTGAGGAAATTGGCCGGGAGCAATGCTATCCCACCCTTCCGCCAACAAGACGGCGGAAGAATGGGGCACTCGAAGAATGTCTCAGACGCGGATCGTCCAGGATCGGGGCCGGCGAAGTGAAGATAAGGGTAATTGGAGGCGGTCTGGCAGGGCCGGAGGCGGCACTAACTGCGGCGCGGCTCGGGTGCCATGTGGACCTCTACGAGATGCGCGCAATCGTAGATGGGAAGGCTCGATTGACACCGGCTCACCAGACGGTCGAGTTCGGTGAACTGGTTTGTTCGAACTCACTGAAGAGCGAGTCGCCGAACACCGCGCCATGGCTTTTGAAGCAGGAGATGCGGCGCGCGGGTTCTTCTCTTCTTCGAATCGCGGATGAGACTGCGGTACCCGCCGGCCATGCGCTGGCGGTGGACCGGGTGGAGTTTTCGCGCCGGATTGCAGAGGCCATTGCTGCGGAGTCGCGGATACGAGTCGTCCGCGAGGAAGTGATGACGCTCGCTCCGGGTAGTTACGACATCACGATTGTGGCGACAGGGCCATTGACTTCCGATGCCTTGAGCGAAGATATCCGGCGGATTACCGGATCACAGCATCTGGCGTTTTACGATTCGATCTCGCCGATTGTGGATGCAGAGTCGATCGATATGGAGCGGGTGTACTTCGCGGCGCGCTATGACAAGGGCACAGCGGACTATATCAATTGCCCGATGACGCGCGAAGAATACGACCGCTTCTACGAGGCGTTGATTGCGGCGGAGGCCGCGGAGATCAAAGACTGGGAAAGCTGCGACTACTTTGAAGGATGTCTACCCATCGAGGAGCTGGCGCGGCGCGGTCGGGACACCCTGCGATACGGGCCGATGAAGCCCAAGGGATTGCGTGATCCGCGCACGGGACGAGAGCCGTGGGCAGTGGTGCAGTTGCGCAAAGAGAACGTGCGCGCAGACAGCTATAACCTGGTGGGGTTCCAAAATCATCTGAAGTATGGTGAGCAGGCGCGGGTGTTGCGTTTGATTCCGGGCTTGGAGAATGCGAAGTTCCTGCGCTATGGACAGATTCACCGGAACACGTATATCTGCGCGCCGGTGCTGCTCGACCAGTCGCTTCGGTTGAAGAGCGATCAGCGGATCCTTTTCGCGGGACAGATCTCGGGCGTTGAGGGATATACGGAGTCGATTGCGACGGGGATGCTGGCGGGAATCTATGCGGCGTCCATCGCGAACGGAGAAGAGCCTGTGCCGGTGCCGCGCGGAACGGCGCTGGGATCGCTGGTGCACTACATCACCAAGGCGGAGACAAGACATTTTCAGCCGGCGAATATCACCTTCGATCTGCTGATGCCGCTGGAGGAAGAGGTTCGTCGGAAGGTGCGGGACAAGAAGGAGCGACACCGGATGCAGTGCGAGAGGGCGCTGGCGGATTTCGATCAGTGGAGAGTGAAGCAACTAGCTTCCAGTTGTTAGCTTTGCCGCTTTGAGCATCAGGCAGACGGTGACGTGGACACGGAACTTCGGGTCTTCACGCTGCGTATACCGTGGTACATTGGGCGTTCCCCCGGAAAGGGTTTGTATGCGTGCTCTCTCTGCCGCAGAGGCCGTTTCTCCTGCAATCAACCGTACCCGCGAGTTCCTTTTTGCACCGCCATTTCGCTGGGCGACGTTTCTGAAGCTCTGCCTTGTGGCGGCGATCACCGAGGGGCTCGGGACGAACCTGCAGTCGAACGCGAATAAGAATCATGCGGCGAGCGGCGGCGCGGGGCCAATGATCTATCAATTCTCGCCGCTGATGATCGCGGCAGCTGTGGCGGGGGCGCTGCTGTTGCTTGTTGTTGTCCTGCTGATCTTCTATGTCATGACGCGATTGCGCTTCGCGTACTTTCATTGCCTGGTAACCAACACGAGGCTGATCAAGCCTGGATGGAACCTTTACCGCCCTCAGGCGAACCGGTTCTTTCGGATGAACGTTTGGGTGGGACTTTGTTTTGTGTTTATGGCAGGGCTCATGGTGATGCCGTTTATTCCGGGGTTTATTCGCCTGTTTAAGGGCATTCAGGAAGGAAACGGGCCTGATGTACAGCTGATCCTTTCACTCGCGCTGCCGCTGATTCCTATTTTCATGATCCTCGTGGTCGCGGGAATTGCATTGGACATTATTCTGCGCGACTGGATGCTGCCGCACTTTGCACTTGAAGATGCGCCCGCGGGGCAGGCGTGGTCAGCAGTATGGGAGCGAGTTCTCCAAGAGAAGGGATCGTTTCTGGCCTACGCGATCTTGCGGATCGTGCTTCCGATCATCGCCTTCATTGGAATCTTCATCGTGCTGCTTATCCCCGGACTGGTGCTGGTAGGGTGCGTGGCCGGGGCCGAGTACGCAGTTCACTCTGCCTTTGCTCATGCCACCGGGGCCTCGGTAGCTATCGGAGCCATGCTCGAAATCTTCATCGGTGCGGTCGCTTTGGGATTTGGAGTGGTGATTGCGATCAGCCTTGGAGGACCGGTCAGCACAGGAATCCGCGAATATGCGCTCGTGTTTTATGGGGGGCGGTATCAGAAGCTCGGCGAGGCGCTTTTCCCAACGGCACCCGTGCTGCAGGCTGGTTCCCCAGGCGCTCCGGCGAGATGAGGGCACCGGCCGGAGCGCGCTGGTTATGCGCATAGGGTTTTTCGCGCCCGTTATGCCTGAGTGTGGTAATCGGCCCAGGCTTCCTGAAGCATCTCTGCTGCTTTCTTGACCGGCATGGGCCGGGTTCTCTGCTGATTGCGATAGAGGGCCCACGCGGCAAGAAACGCAGAGACTCCGACGACGTATAGCGATAGACGAAACATGCTCAGGTTTCCTCCGTGTTGCTGAAGTTCGATGCCGCGGCTGCGGAGAGAGATGCAGGGAAGCTGGATGTCCGGGAGCTCGTCGCGGAGCGGGAATTTTTGATCCTGATACACGATGCAATGTCCCACTTCGCAATTGCAAAAACGAACCGAGCGGCAGGAGAATCGCGCGGAATTAATCCGCTGTCTAAGAGGGATGGCCGAGAGTCCGCAGGTTTTCATCGTGAGGGACGAGGTGGAGGTACATGCCCCGATCGAGCGCTGCTTTGCGCTTTCGACGCACCTTGCAGTGGTGGAGTTGACTCTCGCCATGCGGCCGGTGCGGGGGCGGATGGAAGGAGCCGTTGCAGATGGAGATATGGTGCGGTGGAGAGGATGGAAGTGGGGCCTGCCCCATATACACGAGAGCCTGATCGAAGGATTTGACCCGCCGTTCTTTTTTCGAGACCGGATGATTGCTGGACGGTTCGCCGCATTCGAACACGATCACAGGTTCTCCGCCGGCGGCATTGGATCAGTTCTGCTGCACGACGAAGTACGGTTCCAGATGCCTTATGGCGCAGCGGGGGTGATGATTGGACGCAGCCTGGTGTTGCCGCATGTCAGGAAGTTGCTTCAGCACAGATTCTCCCTGATCAAGCGCTTAGCCGAAGGTGAAGAGTGGCGCCGGTATATCGCGTAGCGAACATTTCCGGGGCTCGCGGTGTCAAAAGGTAGATGGGCGGCGAACCGGCTTTTCGCGTCTTGAGTGAGGAAGCTGGTAGCCTGAGACTGGGAGCGTATGGGATGCGGTGGATGGGTTGGGCAGTGTGTGGGGCATCGTTGCTGGCGATGGGATTGCGCGTTGAGGCGCAGCAGCCGGCTGCGAAGAAGTCCGCTCCGATCATGGTGACCACCGGCTCTCCCTCCGCAGCGGGGAAACCAGTTGCCAAGGAGAAGGCGGCGCCGGAAGCCCCATCACACGCGGAGCAGGGCCCGTTACTTCCGGACGCGTTTGCCGGATGGGTTTCCAGAGAAAAGCCGAAGGCAGTCGCGAGTTGTGCCGAGTTAGATAGCGCAAATGCGACGGCGCTGAAAGAGTACGGCTGCAGCGGCGGGATGGTGGCCGACTACAAGCGTTCCGACGAGACGCTAAGCTTGAAAGCTTTCAGCTTTCAGGATCTGAGTGGAGCGTATGGAGCGTACTCGTTCTACCGGCAGAATGGGTGGCCCAAAGTTGAGATCGGAGCAGGCGGAGCCTCAGACAAAAGTCACGTTCTGTTCTGGAAAGGCAACACGGTCATCGACGCGACCTTTTCGCACATTGGGCCGATGTCGGCAGGGGAGCTGAGAGAGCTGGCAAAGAACCTGCCCACTCCGCAGGGGAACAAGGGCCTGAATCCGCCGATTATTGCTGCGCTTCCGCAAGCCTCGATGGAAAAGCAGACGATGCATTTTGCGCAGGGCCCGGCTGGTTACTCGGGTGCCGGCGGGGTGCTGCCTCCGGAACTGGTGGGTTTCGATAAAGACGCAGAGGCGGTGACGGCGAACTATTCTCTTTCATCGGGACCCGCAGTGCTGACGCTGATCGATTATCCGACGCCGCAGATTGCGGAGGCGCAGGAGAAGAGGATCAGAGATTACGTCAAAGCGGGCAGCGGGGCTCAACCGGCATTCACAAAGGCCCTGCAGGATTCGGATCAGGCATCTCTCGAGGTAAGACGCAGCGGGCCCATTGTGGCGCTAGTCAGCGGCGACGCGATCCCGGACGAGAGTCACAAACTGCTGGCGCAGGTGCACTACTCGGCTGAACTGACCTCGATGCCTCAGCCCCGCGAGTCAGAGGTTTCGAAGACGAGCCGGTTCCTGATGGGGGTGGCATCCCTGGTCATCATCGGATGCAGCGCGGCCATTCTGCTTGGGCTATTTCTGGGTGGAGGAAGAGCGCTGTACCGGATCGCTCGCGGGAAGCCGGTCTCATCGGTCTATGAGGCGGAGTTCATCCGGCTTCATCTTGAAGACTGAGACCCGGCGTGAGAAGTGTCACACCTGTGCATCAGAACGGTAAATGGCATGTTTCCCTTGTGGAAAAAAGCATGTAAACCCTAGAAAACACCGAAAAACGCGACAAAACAAGCACTTATAATAGCGAAGGTAAAGCGAATATCATGAAAGTGCTGCAGCCGAGGTGCAGTGAATATTCGATTGAATATAAATGAGTTAAAGCGCGTCTGATTTATTCTTGACACTCCGTTTCCCCGCCCCTACTATGCAGCCAGAAAGTTCTGATGGTTTTGCCTCCGTTGGAACTATTCTCCCTAGGAAGGAGCTGCCCTGTTGCCGGGCGGCTCTTTCCGCTTTAGCGCGGTTCTGCGCCGGGATGTTTCTCTGGCAGCGCGGATAAGCGGGGCTCGTCACCCGAGCCGTCTTACTCACAACAAATCACTTTCCCGAACTGATGCGATATGGAAGTCTCGATTCGCTAAGTAAGAGCATGTGTGCTCTGGAGGTTCTGAATGAGACTCCTGGAGTCTTGGGTGTTGGCTGCGTTGGTTTCGGCGATGGCTGGTGCTTCCGGCCAGAGTTTTCCGCTCACGGACGCGAAGGGGATGGAAGCGCACGGCGTAAAGTTCGAGCCGGCTACATTCCAGGGGCGCAAGGCTCTGCTGGTAACGACGCTGTCTAACGAGGATAGAGCGGGGTTCGGACTGTTGCCGGCGATCGACCTCCAGGACGGAACGATCGAAGTGGATGTTGCCGTGAAAGTATTAACGCCGCCGGGTGTGAGGATGCCGGGGTTCACGGGGTTGATGTTCCGCACCAAAGCAGACGGGGCCGAGTACGAGCTCTTTTATCTGCGGCCGAAGAATGCGCTGGCGGATAACCAGTCCATGCGGAACCACTCGGTGCAGTATTCCGCTGAGCCGGGGTATGGGTGGTACAAGCTGAGACGTGAGTGGCCGTTTGTGTATGAGAGCTACGCGGAGATCGAGCCGGAGAAATGGACCCACCTGAAGATCGATGTAGCGGGACGTGTGGCTCGTTTGTATCTGAACGGATCGACAAAGCCGAGCCTGGTTGTGGATGGTTTGAAAGGAGCGAACCTGCACGGCGCGATCGGTCTATGGGTTTATCCACAAGAGGAGTCTTATTTCTCCAACTTGCGCATTACTCCAGCTCCGCCGGCCCCGATTAAAAATGGCTCGGATGCGGGTGGGGTGTGGGATGTAAAGGCGGGAACGGACGCCATCGGATTTGAGTGTTCGTTGAAGCTTTCACGCGACGGTACGAAGTTGATCGGAACAGCGGAGATGGAGCCCGGCAAAACAGTTCCGGTAAAAGGAACGTGGCGCGACGGGTACGTGGAACTCTCATTTCCGTTTGAGTGGCCACAAGGCATGAATGATGGCGCGCCTGGGCAGACCACCGCGTTCATGGATGGCTGGATCGACGGAGATGGCGCCAAAGGGCGCATTCGCGTGGAAGGACGCGCTGACGGGATGTGGTCTGCTACCCGGAAAACGGAAAGTGCGAAGGCGAACTGAGGTCGCCGTCATGTTCCTGAGGTAGTTCCCTGCTGTTTCGTGTCCTCCGGGACTGGATCGGACCAGGTGTGTTCGCAGGATTCGCAGAGCCAGTTGTTGGAGGGCTCGACAGATTCGAGCGTGGGATCGGGTGCGCCACATCTGGGGCAGGTGGGGAGTTCGTATTGGGGCGCGGTTGCTTCTTCGTTCAACTGGTCGATGATGTCTTGAGGCACGTGTTGGGCAGCCATGAGTTGAGCCTGATCCAATTGATCGGCGCCAACCAGAATGCGAGGGCCATAGTGCTTAGTCGAGGCTTCGATCCAAGTGTCGATCCCCGCTCGTTGAAGCATGGCAGCAATGCCCCGAGCCTCGATCGTGGTCTCGCAATCGCAAAGCGGCACTTTCCATGTGTAGTGATTCGATTCCCCCTCTTCGCCGGGAACTGAGCCGAACTGATACCTGTAGCTTGCGGGCTCCCAGTTGATTGTGGCTTCACGGTTCGAAGGTTGTGAAGTCGACGATTTCGAGGCTTCTTCACTCTCTTTCGTGAGACCACGCTTCTTCAGTTCATCGCGGAGGACATCCTGAGCGGTGGGAGTCAGGTCGTTGATATGGTCAGCGAGCTCCTGGATTTCGATGTCGCCCATCTCGCTGTAGAGCGCACTGAGGCGGCGCCATTCTTCGACGGGGTCTGTCTGCATGGGGAGCAGTATAGCTGTTGCTCGTCAGAAAAGTTTTTCCAAACCCAGATCTCAAAATCGAGACCTTGGGGCACCCAATTCCGTGTTGATCTGGCTGTCAATTGATTTAGTGGAAGGTGTTCCAGCCGATGTCGGAGAGCATGGCGCGGCCTACAACGAGAGCGGTGACGATTAGGGCTGCAAGGACGCAGGTCCAAAAACCCATGCGACTGAAAGGGATGAACAGGACGCTATCTTTGCCGGTGAGGTTGATGCCTGCCTGATCGGGCAGGAGGGCCTGCACAGCCACAGCAATCAGAAACCCTGCTGCCCAAACGAGGGCGATTCTGAATGAGAGCTGAAGGGTGATGTTCATCATCGAGTCGATGGCTCCTCTCCTAAGCAGCACCACATGCTTCGAGACCTGGTTCCTTGAAGGGACGCAGGAGGCGCAGGATTGGCTGCCTCCCTGGTTCCGGCTTTACCGAACAACGGCACAACGATACAATCGTGAGAGACGCTGGCTTCGGCGCATTTCGTGTGCCTTCTTGCAGCGGCCCACCTTATTGGCCGACGTAGCTCAGTTGGTAGAGCAGCTGATTCGTAATCAGCAGGTCATCGGTTCAAGTCCGATCGTCGGCTCCATTCGCGTTCCCTTCCCTGACTCAGAAATCTCCTTGAAGGTTTAGACACCACGCCGCGCTGTTGCGGGCAACAGCCTTGCCTATACCGAAAGCCGCCCGAGGGCGGGCTCATCTTCCTGGCGACACCTTTACCCTTTGGGAATAGCCAACACAGTGATCGACTGCGCAGGAAATGTGGTTGAAAGAGTACTGGTCGTGCTTCCCGCGGGAGGTCCGGTTACAACCGCATTCGAGCTGGGCACGATTGCGTTGAGGTTCGCAGCGCTGTAAAGCCATACCTGCGCAGGTCCGCCAGCGGTGAAGTTGGCGAGGTTTAGAGTGCTGGTGAGATCGCCGTATGTCTTGTTGATGACGACGATGGTGAGGACATTGTCCCTGGTACGAAGGGCGCCGTAAACAGAGAGTTTTCCCTGGTCAACGCTGCTCGAGGCGATCGCCTGATCACCGAAGGTTGCGCCGGCACCGTCGTAGTTGCGGAAGATCTCGAAGGCCATGAGGCCGGGTATCTGGGTTGAGGGATCGGGAGCGCCCCAGAGCGTACCAATGTCGAGGCCCTCGCGGCCGAAGATCCCGAGGATGTCCGCTTGTGCGAGGGCGCCGTCGATGTGCTCCTGGCCGCCCCAGTTGTATTCGGTGATAGCGAGTTTTGTGCCGGGGTAGTCGTCGGCGACCCACTTCTTCATCATGCGAAGGACTTGTGGGGCCTGCGCTGGGGGATTGCAACTCGAGGTGTAGTTGGAATCGCTGATGTAGTTGGGCTGCTGGAAATTGGGGTCGGTATAGGTGGGGTCCCAGAAGACTCGGGTCGAGTTAAGACGGATCTGTTGGGTCTGAGTATCACCGCCGGTTGAGAAGGCTAGATTGCTCGGCGCGAAGTAGGTGTGCAGATCGAGGTAGTCGAGAAGGCGCGTGCCGTGATTCTTTTCATACGCGGCGAATTGCTGAAGGTAGTATTCGATGAGCGGAATTCCGCCGTGAGCGTTGCGATCGATCGGATTGCTCCATGGCGACCAGCAGGGTGATCCGTTTCCCCAGCCGTTTTCGATGTCCTTCTTCGAATAGAAGTAGGCCCACCAGTAATCCATTACGGGGCCGCTGACTTCTGCGGTAGGGTCGGCTGTCTTAATAGCAGCTGCGTGGGAGATGCCGTTAATGGTGAGTTCGTCATAGGTGAAGGCGACGGGGTGAACGTCACGATGAACGGCGTCCCACCAACTTGGCTCATTGTCGAGATCGTAGACGGCGACGCCGCCATGCGCCGCATCTCCGAATTTGCTGACGAGGTATTTGACCCAATCGCCGGTCCAGGTGGCGTCGACTGCGGTGCTGGTTGACGTCGCAGCAATGCCGGTGATGTTACAGCCGCTGGAATTAGTGCATCCATTGACACCTTGAGGATAGACGCCGTTGCCGCATACTCCGCCATAGGGATCGATGGCGACCTGGTTGGGGTAGGTAGATTTCGGATAACTGCACGAGGTGGCGTCTTTCGCAACCCAGCCGTTGACGGGAACCGTGCCGATTGTCTTGGCGCCGATGGCCTGATCGGCCAGGACCTGCGCATTGAAAGCACCGGTGTCCTGCTGACCGGTATCGCCGGTGTGGTTTTCGAAGTACCAGTCGCTCGCGGAACTGGTGACGTCAAGCTTGTAGTTGTAGCGAGAGGTCGCGTCGCCACCCCAGCGATCGATCGTGATGCCAGCCTTCTTTGCGGTGGTGCCCACGAGTTGAAAAGCATTCATGCCGTAGATGAAAGGATTGATCGGATGCGTGATGCTGCCGGCGTCGATGGACAAAGCCGGGCCGTTGGATAGAGGAGGCTGCGAGAAGGTAACAACTGCACTGCCAATGACAGTTGTGTCCTGCGCGCTGGTGGCTGTGACAATCACGGTGGGAGGCGCCGGATAGGGCGTGTTGTAGAGACCGGAGGCGCTGATGGTGCCGGCGCTCAGTCCGCTGCCGGACGGCGCTGCGACAGACCACGTAACCTTGCCCGAGAGGCCGGCCGGGAGCGCGGCATTGAACTGCACCTGCGTGCCGATGACGGCAGCGTTGGGAGTGACGGTGATGACGGGAGAGGAATAGGACGCGGTGATGGTGGTATTCGCGTCCATCGTGACCTTACAAGTCACAGACGTTGCGGTGGTGCAGCCCGCCCACGAGCTGAAATGGTGGGAGCCTGCAGCTGCGGGGGCCGTGAGGGTGATCGATGTGCCGGCGTTGTACGTTCGGGTGAAGCTGGCATTCCCGTTTGCCGCACCGTTGTTGTCGGCGGGTGCAACGGTGATGGAAACGCCCGAGGTCGGGTTGGTGGTGTTTACCGTGAGGACATAGGTTGTGGCCGGGGGTGGATTGTTATTCGATCCCCCATTGATTCCTCCGCTTCCTCCGCCGCATCCGCCCAAAATCGCGGTCAGCGTTACTGCCACCCAGAGTGGTACATGCTGTCGCAAGTTGTTCATACCGGAGTCTCCTGATACACCCATTCGCCACGTGAGCGTTCAGCGATCGGAGATCGAAGTTCCCAAAAGTCCTGATCGCGAAGCTGCTCAAAAAGCGATTCACAAGGCAATGAGTTGTTTGAAAAAGTGGAGACATGATAGCCGATCGGCGGTCCGCCAGACATGACGGGCACCACACCAGAAGGATGACCTCTGAACGATACCTCCGGTGAACCGGCGGGTGCGGGTACCAGTTCTCCTCAGTCCCGCTGTAGAAGCCCTTTGAGTTCAGTGAGGAGGCGATCACGAAGGTGATGAAGGTGCGGCAGCCGTTCCCGTGCTTCTGAGATTCGATCCGACATTTTACAGGCGATGATTTCGCTGCCACAGGTGTGAAGTTCGGAGTGAATTGAAGCGACCTCGTGCAACAGGGGTATTCGATTGGCGGCGGCAAGATTCTCTGAAGTCATCCATGTACCGAGACGACATTGAGCCTCGTCGAGGACCGGAGAGACTCGACGCGTGCCGTGCAGAAAGGCCTCGATTCCACTGACCCACGCGGTGTGTTCTGCGCCCGCATAGAGCAAAGGCCGATCAGCCGGATCGAGTGCGGAGATTCTGGCCCATTGGGGGTCGGGAGTCCAAGACGCGAGCCAGGATGGGAGATCAGAGGGAGGCATCGGAGCCGCGATTCCGAAGCCTTGAGCAATCTTGCATCCAAGGCGAAGAAGCAGGATGCCTTGCTCGACTGTTTCCACGCCTTCGGCGATTGCCTCACGACGAAAAGCTGAGGCGAGGCCCAGCATGCCTTCGACGATGGTGAGATCTTCCGGGTCGTCAAGCATGTCGTGGACGAAGGTCTGATCGATCTTGAGCACGTCAACGGGAAGACGCTTGAGGAAAGCGAGCGATGAGTAACCGGTGCCGAAGTCGTCGAGCGCGAAAGATACGCCGAGTTTTCCGCAACTGTGAATGACCTGCGAAACCTGAGCCATGTCGGGCAAAGCAGTGCTCTCAAGAACTTCAATTTCAAGGTGCGAAGGATCGACGTTGGGGTGAGCCGCAAGAATCTGATCGAGTCGCGCGGAGAAATCGGCGTGCTGCAGTTGTTGAGCGGAAATGTTGACGCTCACCTGTATGTCTAGACCCGTCGCTTTCCAGGCTTCGATCTGCCGAAGGACATTCCCAATGACCCACTCGCCGATTTCGAGCACGAGAGGATGTCCTTCGACGACGGGCAGGAACTGAGACGGGAGCAGCAGGCCTCGTTCAGGGTGTCGCCAGCGGATGAGAGCCTCGGCTCCGTGGATGGCGCCGCTGGCGAGGTTCATCTTCGGCTGATAATGCAGGATGAATTCGTTATCGTTGAGAGCGCGGCGAATGCGCTCGAGGTCCTCATGGTGTCCACGGACGCTGAGATCCTGGCGGGAGTCGAAGATGCGATAGCGCTTTTTCCCTTCGACTTTGGATTGATAAAGAGCCTGTCCAGCCTGGCGCAGCAATTGATCGGGATCAACATCTTCCGACTGTGGGTAGAAGGCAATGCCCGCACTGGCGGAGAGGCTCACTGATTCACTGCCAATTCTGACTGCTTGACTGGCAACCTCGAGGAGATGCTGGACGACTGGAAGGCTCTGATCAGGATTGTCAAGGTCGAAGAGCACGGCGATGAATTCATCTCCGCCAAGCCGCGAGAGTATGTCGTGGTCGTGGATTGAGAGCTTGATGCGGTGGGCAATGGTGGTAAGGATCTCGTCGCCTGCAGCATGGCCGTAGGTTTCGTTGATGAATTTGAAGTCGTCCAGATCGAGGCATACGACAGCGAGCACGCCACCGCGGCGCGAGGTCTGGGCCATCGCAAGCTGCAGCCGGTCGCGAAGGAGGGATCGATTCGGCAATCCTGTGAGGATGTCATACTCTGCGATTCGCCGGAGAGTTTGCTCGTGCTCCTTGTTCGCGGTGATATCGCAAAAGAGTGCGACATAACGCTCGGTATTGCCGGACTTGTCGCGGACCGCGGTGATGGTCAGCAATTCGGCGAAGACGCGGCCGTCTTTGGCGCGGTTCCAGATTTCGCCGGACCAGTGGCCGCTTTCGATGAGATCGTGCCACATGTTGTCATAAAACTCCCTGCCATGACGACCGGAACGGAGGAGGTTGGTGCTGCGACCTACGGCTTCAGCTCGGGTGTAGCCGGTTATCCGGGTGAAGGCGTCATTGACATCGAGGATCTGACCCTTCGGATTGGCGATGACAATTCCCTCGGAGGCGTGCGTGAAAACGCTGGCGGCTAGCTCGAGGCGCGCTTCGGAAAGTTTGCGCGCTGTGATCTCCTCTGTGAAGATGACGATGCCTCCGATCTCGCCGGTTCCGGTGAGCCAGGGGCGAATTTCCCAACGCAGCCATTGCACGGAACCATCCGCGCGGTCGAAGCGGTCTTCTTCGTTCTTCAGTGTCTCGCCGCCGAGCGCTCGCCGGTGAGCCGTGACCCATCGAGGAGGAATCTCAGGGAAAATCTCATAGTGGGATCGGCCAATGATCTCGCGCCCCTTGAGACCGAAACTGTCGATCCAACGGCGACTGGCGGCGATATAGCGCATGTCGCGATCGAACATCGCGAGAGCTGCCGGGGCATGCTGGATGAACAGGTCCAAAAGCTCTTCGTTCTGGCGGAGGTCGCTCTCGACGCGTTTTCGTTCGGTGATGTCCTGGATGGTGCCACGCATGATTTTTGGGACGCCACTTGCGTCAACCTCGAGCCGTCCGAGGCCATGAACCCAGCGCTGGCCACGGTCAGATGCCCGAACAATTCGGTACTCTTTGTCAAAATTCGAGCGGCGCTGGGCGACCCCCGAAAAATGCGATGACATCATCTCCCGATCATCGGGGTGAACAATGTTGAGCCACCCGTCGAGGGTGCGGAGATAATCTGGGCCGATGCCAAAGATTTCGTCGAGGACGTCAGATGAGGACCAGATCATCGTCTTCAGATCAAGAGCATAGGACCCTATGCCGGCGATGCGCTGGGATTCCTCGAGAGAGAGCGCAAGTTCGCGAAGGGTTTGCGCGGCGTCGCTGGTCGGGATCTGGTCGTTCATTGGCCCTGGTCGCCGTATGATAGCGGACCGTTTGGATTAGAGCAGTGACGGTAAAAATAGCATGGAAGGGAATCAACAGAAAACAGGTTAGATTACCTGACAATCAACTCCATCTCTGGTGAAGATGGGCAGTTTGGAGGTCGAAACGCCGGTGGATGGATGCATCCAGGAAAGCGCCCGGCGACTCTGCGGTCGGGGGACTTTGCACCGGAAGTGATGCGGAGACAAGAGCATGGAACCAAATGAGGTACGAGTTATCCACTCACTTTTTCATACAAGAGTGTTTCGTTCCCTCTTATCCACGCATATCCTTGGCATAATCCAAGCAGTCAGGTAAGTCCCGTGAAGAGCAGGTATTTGTCCGGCTAAATCGGGCAGACAAAATGGGAAGGCTTGGAGAGAGCGGTCCTTCGCAGCTGATCCGAATGGCACGTGCAGGAGCAGAAATCGGGAATCGAAGGGTGCACCGAGTTCGCAGCCTGAATCCGACTAAGAGAACACAACGCCGGAGCATTGAAGAGTGACCAGCTTTAACCGCCAGGATGTACTGAGGATATTGCAGATCAGTTCCCGCCAGTTGCAAGGATGGGAAAAAGCCGGCTTGATCTCACCCCGCGAAAGCTACACTTTCCAAGATTTGGGTCAGTTAAGGACTCTCCGTCTGCTGCGCGAGGAGGAAGTCTCGGCGGCTTCGATCCGCCACTCTATTGCTGCCATGCAGGCTGTTGCCGGACTGTCCAATCCATTGCAGCAAGCTTCTCTGGTGCGTTCGGGCAGCCGTCTAGCTTTCAGGGTCGATGGGGCGATGATGGACCCGATTCGGCGGCAGTTGATGTTTGATTTCGAGCGGGTCGAGAACGAAGCTGCGGTCAATGCAGCGGTGCGACCGTTGCGGCGTGTGGACCAGACATCGCGTGGCGTGCAGGAATTGTTTGTCTCCGCCGTGCAGGCCGAGGAGTCCGGCGAGAAGCACCGAGCCATCTCACTCTACGAAGAAATGCTCAGGATGGATCCTGACTATGCACCGGGATACATCAATCTTGGAACGATCCACTTCCACTTGAAGCAGTTTGTTCGTGCCGAAGAACTATATCGCGCTGCGACTGAAAAGGACCCTGGGTACGTGCTGGCTTTCTTCGACCTTGGGAATGTTCTGGATGAGTTGGAACGGCCTGACGAGTCAATTGCCGCCTATCGACGGGCGGTAGAGTTGGCTCCGCGATACGCCGATGCTCACTACAATCTCGCTCTGGCATACGAGCGCAAGGGAGAAAGACGGGCAGCATTGCGCCACTGGCACTCGTATGCACGGCTAGACAAGCACGGACCTTGGGCGGAACATGCCCGGGGCCAGATCAGAAAACTCCTGGACGCGGAGAAACTGACCATTGCCTGGCGGGCAGCGAAGTATGTTGCGCCCGGCAAAGGCATTGCAGCGCTGCAGCTGATGCCACGGCTGGGCTGAGAGCAACCAAACACCATCGATCGTATGCAGCAGCCCTGCTGTTTACGGCAGTGACTTAGCCAATCAATCTGTCAAGCTGCCTGGCCATACTCCTACCGATCGGAAAATTGTGTATCCCCCAGAGAACTAGTTTTGGCATTAAGCCTTCTGCCTAGCCGTCGATCCAAGCCGGATCTATATTGCTCGATCAACTCTGTACGGCGGGCTGTTCAGCTTGCTCCACCCCATTTGCATTTGCGACCCGCCTTCGGCTTCGGATTGAAGCTAGTTGCGGCGATTCTGCCCCCTTCCTATGGCTACGCTGCCTTCGCGTGAGCTGGTCTGATACACTCCGATGCCGGAGGTACCGATTTTCTTGTCGACGAAGAGCCACTCCCCTTCCCCGCTGACAATGCTGAGTGAAGAAGAGCAGTTGTTTTACACGACGGTGCGGAAGTTTGCGCAGGAGACGATTGCGCCCGCCGTTCGCACGATGGACGATGAACAGCAACTGGCGCCAGGGCTTGTGCAGAAACTAACGGACCTTGGCTTGATGGGGATTGAAGTGCCGGAAGCGCTGGGTGGTTCCGGAGGGAGTTTCTTTGATGCGGTGCTGGCAATAGAGGCCATCTCTCAGGTCGATCCCGGCGTGGCGGTGCTGGTGGACGTACATAACACGCTGGTGGTGAATGCAATCAGGCGCTGGGGAACGGAAGATCAGCGGGTGCACTGGCTGACGAAACTGGCTGAAGGCACGGTGGGGGCATACGCGCTGAGCGAGGCTGGGGCGGGGTCGGATGCATTTGCACTTCAGTGTCGGGCAGAGAAGATCGAAGGCGGATACCGACTCAGCGGCCGGAAGCTGTGGATCTCAAATGCGAAAGAGGCGGGGCTGTTTCTCGTGTTCGCGACGCTTGATGCGGCTGCGGGCTATCGAGGTATCACAGCGTTTTTTGTGGAGAAGAACACTCCGGGATTCACGGTGGGGCGAAAAGAAGACAAGATGGGAATTCGCGCCAGCAGCACATGCGAGCTGCTGCTGGATGGATGTGTCGTTCCTACTGAGCATCTGCTGGGTGAAGAAGGCAAGGGATACAAGATCGCGATCGAGACGCTGAACGAGGGGCGAATCGGCATCGGCGCGCAGATGCTCGGCTTGGCGGAGGGCGCATGGGCGCATGCGGCAAAGTACGCGAAGGAACGGAAGCAGTTCGGCAAGCCGATTGCGGAGTTTCAGGCAGTGCAGTTTACGCTGGCGGAGATGGCGACCGATATTGAAGCAGCCAAGCTGCTGGTCTATAACGCAGCCCGGCTTAAAGATGCGGGGCAGCCTTATGTGCGGGAAGCGGCAATGTGCAAACTGTTCGGGTCGCAGGTGGCAGAGAGCGTTGCCAGCAAGTGCGTGGAGATCTTTGGCGGGAATGGATTCGTCCGGGACTACCCTGCGGAGAAGTTTTATCGTGACGCAAAGATCGGAAAGATCTACGAAGGCACTTCGAACATGCAGCTGATGACGATCGCCAAAAACAGCTTCTAGTTCCTAACTTCTAGCCTGCAGCTTCTGCCTGGATTCCGCGACCTCGCGGATGTGGGCGGGGCGGGTACGGCAGCAGCCGCCGACGATCTGGGCGCCAGCGGTGAACCACTCTTTCGATTCTCCTCCATAGGCTCGCGGATCGCTGGTACCTGTCCAGCAGCGACGATCGGCGTCCCAGCCCTCTCCGGAATTCGGATAGACAATGATTGGCTTCTCGGAGGTCGATCGGAGTTCTGCGATCAAAGCCGCGATGAAAGAAGGGTGCGTGCAGTTGACCCCGATGGCCACAGTTTGCGGAAAGCTGGCGACAGCGGTTGCACACTGGCGAAGGAGCTCGCCGTGAGCTACGTGGTGCTGATCACGGCAAGTGAACGAGAACCAAGCGGCCAGTTCGAGATGTGGCGAGAGGGCTTGCCCGATGGCTTCGGCTTCCGCGAGTGAAGGAAGAGTTTCGAAAGCGATCAGGTCGGGAGTTTCGGCGGGCTTTGCAGTGGCAAGAACGTCGATTCGCTGGCGGTGAAATTCGATTAGGTCATCAAAGCTGCAGCTGTAGTTGCCATGGTATTCGGCTCCATTGTGAAGGGCCGCGCCATACGGGCCAAGTGATGCCGCGATGAGGGTGTGACGATCGGGAAAGAACGCTGCAGCTTGCCGGGCAAGAGCAACGGATCTGAGAAGCGCAGCGTCAGCGCGAGATGGGTCAAGGCCAACTTCTTCGTAGCCCATGCGGGAGACCTGGTAGCTGGCAGTCTCGATGATGTCGGCTCCCGCTTCGATGTAGGCGCGATGGACAGCCACTATTTTTTCAGGGGCATCTTCAAGGACGTGCGCTGACCACAGAGGACCGTTGATGTCGGCGCCGAGATACTCGAGTTCCGAGGCCATGCCTCCGTCTAGGCCGTGAACGCCGCAGAGGAGCTCTTCGCGTGTCATAGGTGAAATCAGCTGAACACCTTCCAGAAGTAGGTCAGGAAGACAACCACCGCACAAACGAAAGCGCTGAACAGCCATGCGATCCAGAAAAGCCAACCCCATTTAGGCCGGAAAGCCGCGAGCAGGGTGATGACAAGAAATCCCAGCAAATAGGGGAGAGTGCGCAGATCAGAACTATAGCTTGCCCGGCCTAGCTTCGTGGCGCCGTGAGCAAGATCGAGGAAGAGGCCGAGACTGAGTGCAGCTGGGAAGAGAATTAGCAGCCAGCAGGCGAGGCTCCTTTTACGTATCAAGTGAAGAACGCCGCAGGCGAATACGAGAATGACGGCAAACCAGCAGAAGACTGCAGCCACTCAAAGCCTCCTTCGACTGCATTGGTTGCATCCTGAGAACGATGTCGCGTCCGGCTACAGCTTTTGAGTGCGCTGAACGGTGCGGACGCCCTGAACACGGCGAAGGCCAAGAACCATGCGATTCAAATGACGCAGGTCTTCTGCTTCGACTACAAATTCGATGATCGCTTCGCCATTGTCATCATGGTGGATGTCGACGCCGCGGATGTTGGTGTTGTCATCGGAAATCACAGCGGTGAGTTCCTTGAGCATGCCGGTGCGATCGTCGCAATAAATCGTGATCTTAACTGGGTAACGCTGAGCTCGCCCCGAGTCATCGCCGACACGGGACCACTCGACGGCAATCCGCCGATCGCTCTCGTAAAGAAGGTTCTGCACGTTGGGACAGCTGCGGGCGTGGACAGCCACTCCCTTTCCACGGGTGACGTATCCGACGATCTCTTCTCCGCGAATCGGATTACAACAGCGCGCGCGGTAGACGAGGAGATCGTTCTGCCCCTCAACCTGGAGCGAGTCAGACCCGGTCAAATGCAGCTTGCGAACCGCGTCGGACATCGCCTGCTCAACCGTTCCAGGCTGCTGCGGTTCGTTGGAGGGTGAGCCTTCAGGCGGGGCAGCGTAGCCAGGGGCTAGTTTGTTGAGGATCTGGTGCGCGGTGTGTTTTCCCTGGCCAATGGTGGCAAGCAGATCGACAGCCGTTGCTACACCATATTCGCCGGCGAGACGACCGAGGTCCTGATCGTCAATTTGCGTCATTGGGACCTTGTGCTTCCGTGCCTCGCGCTCCAGGAGTTTGCGGCCGATTTCGACTGCGCGGCGCCGCTGATCTTCGTTGAGCCAGTGCTTGATTTTGTTGCGCGCGCGCGGGCTCTTGACGAACGTGAGCCAGTCGCGGCTGGGCTTGTGGTCCTTCTGCGTAACGATTTCGACAATGTCGCCGGTGCGGAGCTTCGTGCGCAGCGGGACCATGCGGCCATTGACCTTGGCGCCGACACAGGTGTGGCCGACTTCGGTGTGAATTGTGTAGGCGAAGTCGACGGGTGTGCCGTCTGCGGGAACGACAACGACCTTCCCTTTCGGCGTGAAGGTATAGACCTCGTCGGGATAGAGGTCCATCTTCAGGCTGGAGAGGAACTCGTTGGGGTCGGTCATCTCCTTCTGCCACTCGACGAGCTGCCGAATCCAATTGAGGCGCTCTTCGTCGCGGGCGGTTACGACATCGTCCTTTGTTTTGTACTTCCAATGCGCGGCAATGCCCTCTTCGGCAATGCGGTGCATCTCTTCAGTCCGGATCTGCACTTCGAATTGATGGCCGCCGTCGCCGATAACAGTGGTGTGGAGGGACTGGTAGCGATTGGCGCGTGGAATGGCGATGAAGTCCTTGATGCGGCCGGGAACTGGACGCCACAGCGTGTGGATGAGGCCGAAGACGGCGTAGCAGGAGGCGACGTCCTGGGTGATGACGCGGACGGCGAGTAGATCGTAGACCTGGTCGAAGGTGACCTTGGAACGCTGTAGCTTCTGGAAGATCGAGTAGTAGCGCTTGATGCGCCACTCAACGCGGGCCTCTATGTTGTTTTCACGAAGCTGCTCAACGAGTGCATCTTCGACGCCGCGAAGGAACTGCTCACCTTCGATACGCTGAGCTTCGACGGCTTCAGCGACCTTTTCATAGCTGACCGGGTCGGTGTAACGGAAGGCGAGGTCTTCGAGTTCGCCACGAACCTTTCCCATGCCCAAACGGTGCGAGAGCGGAGCATAGATGTCGAGGGTTTCGCGTGCGATCGCTTCGCGGCGATCGGGTTGAAGATGCTCAAGAGTGCGCATATTGTGGAGGCGGTCAGCCAGCTTGATGAGCACGACGCGGACGTCCGTGACCATAGCGAGAAGCATTTTCCGGACGTTCTCGGCCTGGCGATCCTCCCGGTTGGCGAACTGGATTTTGTCGATCTTGGTAACGCCTTCAACGATGTGAGCGACCTGGTCGCCAAAATCAGCCTCGATCTGCTCACTGGTAGCCGGCGTATCTTCCACGGCATCGTGAAGGAGCCCGGCAGCAATGGCCGTGGCATCAAGTTTCATTTCCGCAAGAACTTCAGCTACTTCAAGGGGATGGATAATGTACGGCTCGCCGGAGGCGCGCAATTGCCCCTTGTGGTGCTGGACGCAGAAGTCCCAAGCCTTACGAATCAGAGCAACATCTTCCGTGGGGCGATTAGCCTGGACCTGGCGAAGAAGAGTTTCGAAACGCCGATCGATCGCAGTTTGATCGAGTGCCGGCTTGGAGGCGCGCTGGGCAGCCTTCACCGGTGCCGCGGGAGGGGCGACGGCATCAGGATTCGTTGCCGGAGTGGGCTGGCGGACTGTCGCCATACTCCATTATAGGCACCAAATGTTGAACTTGCCTCAACCGCAGGTTGCGCCCGATCGGAACCCGGGTCTGCGAGTCACTCGCGTGAACTTAAAATCTGCGAGGCTAAATATCGTTCGGGGGAAATCTAACAAGAGTAATAGAATTCTGACTTTTGCCTAATTTTGTTAGGCAAGACTCCTATTTTCTATTAGTTATTTTAGTCAGAACGACGTGTCAGCCGTCACTGCCCGAATAATGCAGAGAAGGAGTAAAGTCTCGGACGGACAAAGCCTCACACCATGGAAGCCGAAACGAGAGTAAGTGAGTTACCGCGGCCGGGTGAGAGGCCATTGCCCAGAATCGAGAGATTTATGCTTAAAGCCCTCTTAGTCACGGCAACAGTGGGATTGCTGGCAGTGAGTCTGAGCTCAGCGGATCAGAACCGCAAAATCGTAATTCCGGCAAAGCGAACGGCGGCCAACAATGGTCAGCAGATGTATACAAGTTATTGCGCTCCGTGCCACGGAGTGGATGGCAAGGGTCGCGGCCCAGCAGCAACCTCTTTGCGGTCGCAGCCAGCGGACTTGACCGTTCTCACGCGTAAAAACCACGGCAGATATCCGGATACCCATGTCGTATCCGTACTGGCATTCGGCATGGATGTGCCTGCACACGGCTCGGCAACGATGCCAACATGGGGACCGGTCCTTGGTAACATGAACCGGTCGAACCTCCAGGAGAAGCAGCTCAGAATCAGCAATCTGGCTCGCTACCTGGAGCGAATTCAGGAACGGTAGTAGCCGGCAGCACTGCTTCCGGCAAGGAAGCAGATGACAAAGGCGAAGAAATCGAATTTTGAAAAACGGGAGGCGCCCGACGGTCAGCGGGCGCCTTCTTCTCGGATTCCCTCTCATTCTGACCGTGCAAAACCAAGCCGGAACGAGAGCTTAGGTGCGCGCGTGAGCCGTCGCGCGGCGGACAGACTGCGCGCCGGGCACGTCTGGGTGTACGCGTCGGATGTGGAGTCTGTGGAGTTGGGAGAGAAGGCCGCCGGCGAGAAGGCTCCTGCCCTGATGCCGGTGGCGGACTACCGGGGAATGCTGCTGGGGACAGCGCTCTACAGCCCAAGTTCTCAGATCGCTCTACGAATGGTTTCGCGAGATGCGATCGGGGAGGCGGAGTGGCTCGAGTTGCTCGGAAGGCGGCTGTCGGATGCGATTGACAGGCGTATTCCGGAGCTGAACTCGAAGGAACTGGAGAGTGACTCGTTTCGGTTGTGCTTCAGCGAGGCCGATGAGATTCCTGGGCTCGTGGTCGACAAGTACGGCGAGCTGGTGATTGTGCAGTTGCTCACAAAGGGGCTGGATTCGGCGGCCGCAAGAGAAAGGATTGTGGCGACACTGCGGGATCGGATCAGGCCCGCAACGATTCTGGAGCGACCAGATCCGAGGATTCGCGAACTGGAGGGGATGTCAGCACCCTCGTTGGAGCCGCTTTATGCGTCTGATCCGAAGAGTCCGGTGATGGCTACGCAGTTTCAGCTGAACGGCCTCAAGTTTCACTATGACGCGAATGCCGGGCAAAAAACCGGAGCGTTCCTGGATCAGCATGCGAATTACAAGGCTGCAGAGCATTACGCATGGAAGTTGTCGCCGGCTGGTCGCGCTCTGGATGTTTGCACGTACCAGGGCGGGTTCGCGCTGCACCTGGCGCGCGTATCAAAAAACGTAACGGGAATCGACACTTCACATGCATCTCTAGAGATCGCGGAACGAAATCTCGAAGCGAATCGCGAGAAATTTCGCGCTGATGTGGACTGGGTAGAGGGTGATGCGTTCGAAGTGTTGCGCGATTGGGCTTCATCTCGAGAGCAGTTCGACACAATCGTTCTCGATCCGCCGGCGTTTGCGAAGAGCAAGCGGGCTGTTGAAGGCGCCCTGCGCGGGTACAAGGAACTGAACCTGCGGGCGATGCAGATGCTGAAGCCGCATGGACTGCTGGTGACGTGCTCCTGTTCCCACCATGTGTCGCTATCAGAATTCGAAGCGATAGTCGCCGCGGCTGCTGCAGATGCGCATCGGCGAGTGCGCTTGCTGGATCGGCGTGGAGCAGCGCCGGATCATCCCGTGGTATTGAATATTCCGGAGACCGAGTATCTGAAGTGCCTGGTGCTGGAAGTGGAGTGACCGAAGCGGTTTTCGCTCTCAGTCCTCAGCTTTCAGTGGTTCTGCTGCGCAGCCAGGGCGGGAGTAGTCGTCTCCGCCACGCCTGTCGCCTCTCTGCGGCGAATGAGGTTGTCCGCGACGATGTCGATTGCATTTGGGCCAGGGCTTCTTTCACCTGAGTACGCAGTGCTTCAGCTTCGAAGACGCAGGAGCGGAGGTAGGCGGAGACGCTCAACTCCGCGGCAACAGCGCGTGCATGCAACTGGGCCTGCTCTTCCGGGGTGACGCGGAGGGTGATGCTGGCTGTCCGATGTTTCTTCTCCGATTGGCTGCTCTTTGGTGCAGGGGCGAGAGGAGTCGAAGCAGCATATCTCTGATGAGCATACCTATCAGGCAACGGATTGGATGCAGGTTGAGACGAACGACCGGCGCGGAGCGCCTGTTCATAGGTGATGGTGGCCACGTCATCCGGCATAGCGTCGTCATCCCAAGGGTCGCTGTGGAGCTTACTGGTGAGAGAAGCCAGCAGGTTGGCGAAGCTGCCGGAGTCTTTCTGGGGCGCGGCTTGGGCCGGTTCCGGCATATAGAAAGCCTATGCGCAGTGCACCGGACAATGAGCGCTGCGCCGCAATTTGTTCAACTGCCTTCCCGTTTTGGTATCTCAATCGAAGCAGGTCCCTGATTCTGTCCCAAATCAGGGGTGATCAATTGAGGACGGTAAAGGCTGTTTTGGCTTTGAGGAAGAGCCCGTCTCTGTCCAGAGAAAGGCGAGCTGGTCGGCATCGTCCTGGATTTGCTGCTCGACGCTGACGCCAGTGGAATGCCCGCCAGCTGTGCTGTAGTGAAGAAGCACTGGGCGGCCGCTCTTCGACTCGAATTGCAGGAGAGCTGCCATTTTCCGAGCGTGGAGCGGATCGACCCGAGTATCGCTGTCGCCGGTGAAGAACATGACGGCAGGATAGTCAGCGCGCGGTTTGAGGTTCTGATAGGGCGAGTATTTGTAGAGCCAGGCGAAGTCCTTCTTCTTCTCTGCCGAACCGTACTCGGTGGTCCAGTGGGGGCCTTGCTCGAATTTTTGATAGCGAAGCATGTCGAGAAGGGGATAACCGCACCAGACAGCCGAGAAGAGTTCGGGATGTTGGGTGATCGACGCTCCCATAAGGAGGCCGCCGTTGGAGCGTCCGCTGATGGCGAAGTGTTCTGATGAGGTGTACTTCTGATCAATGAGATAGCGGGCTGCGGCGAACCAATCGTCAAAGACATTCTGCTTTTTGGCGAACATACCCTGCTCGTGCCAGCTCTCGCCATACTCGCCGCCGCCGCGAAGATTGGGAACCGCAAACCAGCCACCCTGCTGGAGCCACCAGGCCCATGCCGGATTCCAAGCCGGAGTTTCGCTGAGATTGAATCCGCCGTAGCCGGTCATCAGAAGGCGCTCACTGCCGTCCTGCTTTAGGCCCTTCCGACCGGCAATAAACATCGGGACTTCTGTTCCGTCAGCGGATTTGACGAACACTTGTTTCAGGTCGTAGTCGGAGGTTTTGAAGGCTGTTTTGGGTTCGGCAAAGGGTTCGCGTTTACCCGTAAGCGTGTCGATCCGGTAGATGGTCGGCGGTTGAATGTAAGACTCGAAGCTGAAGAAGCCATAACGATCGATGGTGCGTCCGACGATGTCGGAAGCGGTGCCGATGCCCTCGAGTTCGAACTGACCAGCCGGTTTCCCTTCGAGAGTGTAAACGCTGATCTCGGATTTCACATCATGAAGCCGCTTGACATAGAGCTTGCCACCGACAATGTCGAAGCTCTCAACAACGTCTTTGCCCTCAGGAACAATTGTCTTCCACGCTTCGGGCATAATGCCGGGATCAGCGCGCAGAATACGGTAATTGGGTGAGTTGTAATCAGTGCGTACGTACCATGCGCTCTTGAAATACGTAGCGGAGAAACGTGCGTCGAGCCCCCAGACGAGAACATCGAAAGGCGAACCGGGCTTTTTGAGATCGTGGAAGCAGATGTCGACGCGGGTAGGCGGAACGCCACGCTCAATGGTGACTACCAGGTAGCGATCGTCGTCGGTAATCTCGGCGGTGAAGAGGTCGATCGGGCCGAGCAGTTCTCCGTGGAACTCGCGACCGAAGATAAGCTTGTCGTCAGAGTTGCGGGTGCCAATGGTGTGAAGGTAGAGCAAGGTGCCCTTGGCATTGGTGCGTGCGTAGTAGAGGCCTTTTCCATCGGGCTCGAAGAAGGTGGAGTAGTAGACACCCGCAGGAAGTTCGTCTTCGAGCGCTTTCTTCCGGGTCAGACTGTAGATATGAATGGTGGATTCGTCGGCGCCGCCCTGGCGAACCTGGTATGCGACCAGCAGTCCGTCGTGAGATACGTCGGAGAGGTCGACGGAGGTGTTGGGATCGCGGCTGAAGCTGGCTGGATCGATGAGGCGTTCGTCTTTGGGAGCGCTTGCCTTCCCCTTCGCGGCAGGTGCTCCAGTCCAGCCGTGACGCACATAGATCGATGCTTGCTCTTCGCCGGCGAGGCGCTTCATGAAGTAATAATTGCCGGCGCGCTGGATGGGAATCGACCAGCGGGTCGTGTGCTCGAGGGGATCGAGGTCGTCCACGATCTGGGGCCGGATCCGAGCCTGCTTCAAATACCGAGTGGTGTAGGCATTTTCTTCGTCGATGAAGGCGCGAGTCTCAGGGCTCTTGGAATTCTCCAGCCAGCGAAAGTTGTCGGTGACCTTGGTCCCGAAGTAGTCGTCCACGGTGGGTTGAGATTCGACGACCGGCGGAGGGGGAAGGGTCACACCGTCGCGGCTGTGAATGGTCTGGGCGTGAGCAGAAGAAATCAGTAGTCCGGCAAGAACGAGAGAAGCAGCCAACCTCATTTGAGCCTCATCCGATAAGCATATCTTCCAGGGTCGGTGGGCAGATCAGCCTGACACCGCTAACAGCATGATGAATCGTTATGCGTCGATTTCACCACCACTCAGTTCCCATGTTGTCGTCGGTAATCAGGAGCTGATTTTGGAAGCGCCGCATCAGACTTGTTCGATCTTCGATGGTCGCTTCGAACTGCTCTCCACGCGATTTTTGTTCCGCTTCGGGCATGGAGACCCATCGATCAATGCAGCGCTGGTCATCCGGATTGGACAGGTCAAAAACTTGTCTGCCATCGATCTGGTAGGACTCCAGAATCTTCCTGAATGTTTCCCGATCGAATTGGATAGGGCTGTCACTTACTGCAATGAAGTTGGCGATTCTGAGTGCGAACGGGAATACGGTGGCTGCCGTGAACTGTACTCGCGCAGAATTCGTTGTGTTGTAGTAGAGAACTCCACCAGGATTGAGGTGCTTACGAGCTAGTTGCAGAAACTCAACCGAAAGCAGGTTCGTGTTGTTTGCGCGCCAGTGAAACGTCGTGTTCATCAATATGAAGTCGAATTTTGCATTTGGATGAGCGACCAGCCATCGTCGGCCGTCGTCGATAGCGATGTGGACGTTGGGATTGCGCAGAAGGCTGGCGACGATCGGGCGTTCCTTGATCAGCGGCAGATACCCCGGGTTGATTTCTACGATGGTGGCTTCCTGAACACGCGGATCGTGGACAAGTACCTGTGCCCAGGATCCTGAGGAAAGTCCGATAAGCATCACGTGTCGAGGGTTCGGATGGATGGCGGCGACGGCAAAGCCCCGGAAAATATTATTCGTGTCGTTCAGCGGATCAATCCTGAAGGCTCCGTCGTAGATTCCGCCGCCGTAAACGACCTCATCGCTGTCTACCGCGATTGCCCCATTGCGATTCTCAAGGACTTCTCGAAAGACAGTATCCGGGCGATAGTCGGAACGATACATGAGGCGTTCGTACAATCTCGAGAAGAGCTGAGGGGAGCCAAGGACGAGGAGAAACGTTCCGGTAAGCGCAAAAGAGAGAACGCCTCCGACTGGAAGAGGTCTCGCAAGCATCGCGAGCCAAAGGGATACCAGGCTCCCCAGTATCAGCAATACAACTGAAAGCTGCTCTGTCGAAAGGTAATCCATGGCCACAAAACCGATCGTGAAACTTCCGAGCGCAGAGCCAATGATATTGCTGAGGTAGAGATAGCTGAGTTTCCTGCCAGCCTGATCATCTGGATTGATGGATGCATGAGCAATCACTGGGAATGCTGCGCCGAGCACCCCGGCGGCGATCGCAATAAACGCGAACGTCACGACGTAAGGGAATTTAAGCCGGGAGACGCAGAAAGCGGTTGCTGGTATCACGACAAATGCCAGGACCGATCCAATGCAGACGACCTTCGCAGCTGTGCGAAGCGTTTGTGGCAGGTCGTTTCTAAGTTTGTTCCTGCAAAGATCTTGAACCCAGAGAGACCCGCAGGCAATTCCGACCAGATAGCAGCCTAGAAGGACGGCAAAACAGAAGGCCCGGCCTCCGCTTGTGAAGGAGTAAATGTGATACCAGAGAATCTCGTAGGCGAGCGCGATGAAGCCTGCAGATCCGGCCATCAGCATCCCAGAGGCTACGGAAATCGTCCGATGTCGCCGCTGATCAAGTGCTGCGTCGCCTGGGAGTTTGGTCTTGCCGGCTGATGTGCGAAGCGAAAGGACAAGCGCCGAAATCCCAACCACGCCATTGATCGCAGCTGCAGCGTGGATGGATCTGGACTGACCAAGAGCCCTCATCAGATAGGCCGACGCGACAAAGCAGGCCACCGCCGATCCAAAGGTGTTCACTGAATAGAGAGATCCGACCGACTCACCCACATTCTCGGTTTCGCGAACGAGGTATTCGACAAGCAGGGGCAAAGTACTGCCCATCAGCAGGGTCGGTATAAGGAGGAGAAGAAACGTGACGATCGCGGTAGAAGAGGTGGATGCACCGGCAGTGAATCGTTCGACGTAGTGAAACAGAATCAGCGAGAAGGCGCCGAAGCTCCCGATGCCCAACTCGATCAGACCAAACGCGCGGAGCACATTCAGTCCCGGGAGGGCGGAAAGCCGACCTCCGGCCAGACTCCCAAGGCCCAGGCCCAGCATGAAGACAGTCACAATGACGGTGACAGATTGGATATTGACGCCATAGATGGTGAAGAGCGACCTTTGCCAGACAATCTGATAGAGAAGCGCTGGGAATCCTGAAGCGAAGAAGAGCGCGTAATAGGGAGCTGCATTTGCCGGCTTTCGTGCTTCATCTGGTATGGCTACAGAAGAGGCTGGACTCATCATTTTTCAACTGTCCTTCAAAACAGCCATGCACCACCACGATGTTCGAACGAGATCAGATTCCGAGGCTAACTGAGTCTCGCGGATTATATCCCGCGATTTGAGAAGGTGACGACGGAGGAACCAAGTGCTTCGAACCAAGGTTTCGTCTGCCGGTGTGAATCGTTATCACCGATAGAATCGAAGGAGTGGAAGATCCGGTGTCAACTCCGACTCCGACGGTCAGGGCTCCGTTGATGGCGCGGCTTATGCGCGTGCTGCGGCCGTCGCATGCGCATTCGGCATTCAGCGCGACGGTGGTCCTGATGGCATCGACACTTCTGTCGAGTGTCTTCGGCATGCTGCGCAATATGTATATCGCGTGGCTGTTCGGGCGGGGGATGGAAGCGGATGCGTTCCTTGCAGCCTTTCAGCTGCCGGATATGATCGCGTACTTCCTGGTCGGCGGGGCGGCATCGATCACGTTTGTGACGATACTGACGCGATACCGCGATACGGGGCGCGAGGAGGAGGGGCACCGTTCGCTGTCGGTGATTCTGACGACCATGTACCTGGTGCTGGGCGGAGCGATTGTGGTCGCGGAGTTCCTGGCTCCACTGTATGTGCGCTGGTGGTTTAGCGGATTCGATGCTCAGAAAGCGGCGCTTTGCGTTCACCTGACGCGGATACTGCTTCCGGCACAGTTGTTCTTTTTTGCAGGCGGCGTGTTCGGGTCGGTGCTGCTGGTCCGCAAGCAGTTCAACGTGCAGGCCGTGGCGCCGCTGATTTACAACCTGGGAACGATTGTTGGCGGACTACTGCTGGTAAAGCAGTTTGGCGTATCTTCCCTGGCGATTGGGACCGTAGCTGGCGCGTTATTCGGGCCGTTCTTGTTGAACGCGGTGTTCGCGCACCGCCTTGGCGCCAGATACCGGGTGATTCTGGACTGGCGTGACAAAGGGCTGCGCGAGTGGGTGCGGATGTCGCTGCCGTTGATGGCAGGCGTCTCGCTGGTGACTGCGGATATCTGGATCATTGCGCACTTTGCCTCGTCGACGAGCGGCGCGATCTCGCTGATCACCTATGCGAAGCGTCTCTTTACGGCTCCCATGGCGGTGTTGGCTCAGGCAGCGGGTGCGGCTTCGATGCCGTTTTTCGCGAGTTTGTGGGCCAAAGGGCAGAAGACTGAGTTTGCGAATTCGGTCGCAGACTCCGTATCGCGGGTCGTGTGCCTTGGATTTTTGGCGGCGTCGGGGATGGCGGCTTTGGGCGTGCCGCTGGTGAGTCTGCTATTCGTGGGCGGAAAATTCTCAAATGCAGATGCCAGATCGTGCGCAGCCTATTTCGCCGTGTTTTCGGTTTCGTTGTTCTTATGGTCGGCGCAGTCCATTTATTCTCGGGCCTTCTATGCCGCTGGAAACACGTTTTTGCCGATGGCGGCGGGAACGATCGTGACACTGATCTCGCTGCCAATCTATGCGGAGTTTTATCGCTTGTACGGCGGCATGGGGCTGGCGTTTGCGTCGGATATCGGAATCGCTATGCAGACGCTCGCGATTGCGGGTTTGTTGCACCGGCGCAGGATGGTGTCCCTGGCAAGTCTCGACTATCGGGAGATGGGCCGTTGCCTTGGGGCGGCAATCGCAGGCGGAGCAGTTTGCTGGATTGTCTTCTCGTGGATATTGGGAAGTCTGGCTACCAGCATGCATTTTTCACTGCGTGGCCGGCCCCACAACCTGGCGGTTTTGATCGGGGGAACAATTGTCTGGGGTGGCATTTCGCTTTGGGTGCTCAGGCAGACAGGATCAGCACTTCCGCGCATCGTAATGCGGCGCCTTCGGCTGGCGTAAACAGTCTTGCTCGAAGAGCTGGCACGGATGAAACACGGAGACCCCTGCCGCGGCAGGGGTCCTTACGGTCAGACAATAAGCCCTATGCGTTCGCTGCGATTTTTTCGTTCTGAACGGAAGTAGGCTTGGCGTCGGCCTTGCGTATATCGATGCCGCCCTTGAAGAAGGCGCCGTCTTCGATGCTGATGCGAGCCGCGGCAACATCGCCGGTCAGCGCGCCTTCCGCACGGATATCAACACGATCGGTGGCGGTGACGTTGCCCTTCAGTTTGCCGAGCACAACGATTTCGCGGGCGCTGATGCTGGCATTGACGACGCCATTCTTGCCAACCGTGACGCGATTGCCGGGGATATTGATGCTGCCTTCGATCTTGCCATCGATGAACAGCGATTCAGTCCCGGTGATCTCGCCCTTGATTGAGAGGCCTTTGCTGATGGAAGCCTGCTCACCGGCAGCGGAGGCGGAAGAGGAAGAAGATGTGGTCGCGCGCGGCGTCTCAATGGATGGCTGCACGGGGGTGGGACGAACTGGCTCTGGGGTCTGGTTGGGGTTCGGTTGGCCCTGTTGGGTAGGTTTCCACATAGCGCTCAATGCAATTTCCTTTTCTGTCCTTTAAGGACCAAGGTTCCAAGGCAGGGCCACCGCGGTGGACCCGGAAATCTAAAATTGCCGAACAGCGGGACCTCTCTTGCGGGGTGAGGACGCGCGTTCGCAGTATGAAATCAGTCCTGCTCGGGCATGACCAAGCATGGTTGTTGCCGTTATTGTAAGCCGACTGGGGGAAAGATTACGAATGTGGAGAGTACGGAGGTCACGCCATACCCCGGTGTGAGAATAGTTGGAAGTGAAAACCCGAGGAATCGCTGAGATACACGGAAAAATTCCGAACCAGAAAAGGAACCTGATGCGCAAAAGAACCAGGCAACTCGCTCTGACTTGTGCTGTGGGAATATTGGCTCCAATCGGAATGATGGGGCAGGACCGTGATCAGGGCAAACCGTTTGATGTCGTGGTTCTGCACGGGCACGTCCTCGATGGGACTGGATCGCCTTGGTACTCCGGCGATGTCGGTATCCGGGATGGTCATATTGCAGCAATCGGGGACCTGGCCAACGCTCCAGCCAAGCGAAAGATCGATGCCAAGGGTAAGGTGGTCGCGCCGGGGTTCATCGATATGCTCGGCCAATCGGAAGCGACGATTCTGGTCGACCCCAGGCTTCCCTCGAAGATTTATCAAGGAATAACCACCGAAATCACGGGCGAAGGGGGTTCGGTGGCACCCCTGAACGATGCCATGATCGCCGCTGACCGGGCGGGTTACGAGCATCTTCACATCACTCCAGACTGGCGGACACTCCGGCAGTATTTTGATCGGCTGGAGAAGCAGGGCATCGGAATCAACCTTGCGACCTACGTTGGTGCGACTTCAGTGCGGCGGATGGTTCTCGGCGATGCGAAAGTTGACCCATCTCCGGCACAGCTGGAACAGATGGAGAAGCTGGTCGATCAGGCGATGCAGGATGGCGCGGTAGGCCTTTCGACTTCGCTGCAATACTCACCCGCGCCGTACGCGAAAACTGAGGAGCTGATCGCGCTGGCAAAGGAGGCTTCGAAATATGGAGGCATCTACGCAACGCACATGCGAAGCGAAGGGGATGCGGTTCTGGAGTCGATAGACGAAGCAACGCGGATCGGGCGCGAGGCGCAGATTCCTGTGGAGATCTGGCATCTGAAGGCAGCCGGAAAGGCGAACTGGGGAAAGATGCCGCAGATTGTGCAGCGGATCGATGCAGCGCGGGCTGCCGGCGTGGATGTGAGTGCAAACACCTATGCGTACACCGCGTGGTTCAACACGTTCTCGGCTTTCATTCCGCCGTGGGCACATGATGGCGGAGACGAGAAGCTTGTAGAGCGATTGAAGGATCCGACGACGCGAGCGCGAATTCGCAAGGACATGACCAGCAGGGGTAAGGATTCGGCAGGTGAGGACTGGGATAACGAATGGCAGGAGATCCCGGGACCAGAGGCGATTCTTGTGGCGGTGGTTCAGAATCCTGAACTGGTCCCGCTGCAAGGCAAACGATTGTCGGACGTGGCAGCCCTTTGGCATGAAGATGCGATCGACGCGCTATGCGAGCTGTTGATCAAGGACAAGGCATTCACTGAGGTGGCGGTTTTCGGGATGGATGAGCCCGACGTGGTGCTGGCGCTAAAACAGCCCTGGACTTCGGTGGACAACGATTCGCAGGGGACCTCGCCAGAGGGCTTGCTGGGCGCTGAGCATCCGCACCCGAGAGCATATGGGACTTTCCCGCGGATTCTGAGGAAGTATGTACGCGAGGAACATGCCCTGACGCTGCCGGACGCGATCCGGAAGTTCACGGCTCTGCCGGCGCAAAAGATGCGGCTCACGGACCGCGGAGTGCTGAAACAGGGAATGTGGGCGGATCTGGTGGTCTTCGATCCGGAGAAGATTACGGACAAGGCAACGTTTGAGGATCCTAACCAGCTTTCAGTAGGGATGGACTACGTGCTGGTCAATGGAGAGCCGGTGATCGAAGAGGGAAAGATGACGGGCAAGCTGCCGGGTAAGGTGCTGCGAGGGGCGGGATATGTGCGGTAGCTTGTCGCAGGAGCTAATGCATCGCAACAGCTCGTCGTGCATCTCTTGTTGGAACGGATAATTCATGACTGCGCATCTTCTTACCCCTTTTCAACTTCGTTCTGTGGTGTTTCCGAATCGCATCGGTGTCTCGCCGATGTGCGAGTACTCGTCTGAGGATGGGTTCGCGAATGACTGGCATCTCGTCCATCTCGGCGCGCGCGCCCAGGGTGGCGCAGGGCTGGTGATGGTTGAGGCGTCTGCGATCACACCCGAGGGCAGAATTTCCATCGGTGATCTCGGAATCTGGAAGGACGAGCATGTCGAGAAGCTCGCGCAAATCGTCCGATTCATTCATTCGCAGGGTGCGCGCGCCGGAATCCAGCTGGCGCACGCGGGGCGCAAGGGCAGCATGACGGTGCCGTTTGGCGGCGAGCGGCTGTTGACCCCGGAGCAGGGCCGATGGCAGACGGTTGCGCCGAGCGCGATTCCCTTCTCCGAGAGCTACTCGGTACCGAAGGCCCTGGATGAGACGGAGATCGCCGGAGTGGTGAATGCTTTTGCGAGTGCGGCCAAGCGTGCCAATGTGGCGGGTTTCGACTTCGTGGAGATTCATGGCGCACATGGATATCTGCTGCACGAGTTCCTGTCTCCGCTTGCGAACCAGCGCATGGATCAGTACGGCGGCAGCTTCGAAGACCGGACTCGGTTACCCATTGAGGTTGTCGATGCCGTGAGAGCAGCGTGGCCGGAGCATCTGCCGCTGTTCATGCGTATTTCAGCGACGGACTGGGTGGACGGCGGCTGGACGCCGGATGAGTCTGTTGAACTGGCGCGGAAGCTTCGCGATCACGGAGTTGACCTGGTGGATGTATCGTCGGGAGGACTGGTGCCCAACGCCAAGATTCCGGCGGGACCTGGGTTCCAGGTGCCGTTTGCGGAGCGGGTGCGCAAAGAGGCCGGAGTTCCGACCGCGGCAGTGGGACTGATCACCGAAGCATCGCAGGCGAATGAGATCGTGGCGAACGGGCAAGCTGATCTTGTATTGCTGGCGCGCGAGATGCTGCGTGATCCGTACTGGGCGCTGCACGCGGCTGAGGAGTTGGGCGAGAAGGCGAGTTGGCCAGTGCAATATCTGAGGGCCGCTCCACAAGGATCGAACTCGCGTAGCGCTGTCGAGAGATCAACGAACAGCCGAGGGGCGCGATTTTCGTCCTGATTTTCAACAGTATTCGTGATAAGGCAGCTTCGAAGCGGCCGATTTTGCTTCACTTTGGGTGCAAGCTGTGGCCTATACTTCGACTAAGCAGCGCAATCTGCTGTGTTTTGTTATGGCATCGCATCCGTCCCCGAAGCGCGCCGTCGAGATTCCCACCATCCCCGATCGTCTCTATTTCAAGATCGGAGATGTTGCGCGCCTCTTGAAAATCGAGCCATACGTGCTGCGATTCTGGGAGTCACAGTTCCCGCAGCTAAAGCCGAACAAGAGCGGTACAGGACAGCGGCTTTATCGCAAGCGCGATGTCGAAGTCGCGGTTGAGATCAAGCGGCTGGTGTACGGCGAGGGTTACACGCTCTCGGGTGCCAGGCAGGTGCTGGGCCAACAGCGGCGGGGAGATGCTTCGGCTTCCGCTCCAGCCGCGAAGCCAGCGGTCTCGAAGCCGAATCCGGTAAAAGGCGGAAAAGTGTCTGAGGTGATCGGCCGCGCGCGTGCGGAGTTACGTGAGCTTGCAGGGATGCTTGCGGTGCCGGTGGGTGCGGCCGGAAAAGCCGTCGCAATGCCCCAGGTACACTCGATCCGGCGGAAGACGCGGCCGGCGTCGATGTCGAACGCGTCGGGATCGCTGTTTGATTCGTAGCGGCTGAGTCCCTCGCCGAGCTTTCGAAGCAGATGATTAGGCCGCGAACGTCAATCACGAGCTGATGCTGGTGTAAACTAAATCAGAACCCCATGGGCCGGCTCGCTCGAGCCGGCTCGACTGTGTCGGGACGTGGCTCAGCCTGGTAGAGCACTCGCTTGGGGTGCGAGGGGTCGGCAGTTCAAATCTGCCCGTCCCGACCATCTACGAAATCGTTCAGCATCGCCCCTTCATCAAGGTCTTGCTGGCCGTCGCACAAAGCACCCGCCAATTCGCAATCTGTCGCAGCAGTTGACGGCTCCTGTCGCCGAGTTGGCGCGGAATCCATCATTGCACCCTATTTCTCCGAAAAGCGCATAATCAAATCAAAGCCGAGTCAACGTGAATGCGAACTCGCAATCGCATGAAGTGGAGCCAAGCCTTTGAGAGCTTCGCAAAAAAGCTCTCAACGATTCTTCTAAGCGCTTGCTGATCATATTCAAATGACGAAACCTAAATTCATCAATAGCTTGCAGTGAGCCACAGCTCTCAAACCTTTCAAAACAGGGTTTTTAGCCAAAAAAGGTAGGGGGGAGGGGTACCTCAACTTGGGGTACAGACCAAGGATATAGCTGACTGACAGATTGAACAGGTCTGGCTGCAACGGAAGGGCCTCCGGGGCCGTAACCCTCTGCCTGAACTGATCGCCAAGTCGAGTTTCCGGGAGCTCTCAAACTCTCAGGCAAACAAAATCCCGGCCACAAGGCCGGGATCGTTTAACCAAAACTCAACCGAGCTATTGCGAAGGTGGCACATACTCCTTGGGGAGAGCGGAGCCTTCGCCGAAGAAGAACTGTTCCATCTGTTCGACGAGGAATTGCTGAGCCTGGGGCGTCCAGGGCTGGAGCCGGTACTCGTTGAGGAGCATCTTCTGATGGTCAACCCACTCGCTCCACGCGACCTTGGAGACATTCTTGTAGATCTTCTGCCCGAACTCAGAGTCGAACGGGGGCTCGTCAAGACCCTCAAGTTCTTTCTTGTACCGAACACAAAAAACGTTATGCGCCATCGTTCCTGCTCCCAGCTTTCATTGTATGGGATGAGGACGACCGGTGTTTTTAGGACTTGTTCTGAGAAGTTGGCGGGCACCTCTGGATCGATAGCACCCGCCGATAGACAAATCAGAAAGCGGCAAGTCCGTTGATGCCGGCGGATGCCGCGAGACCAGTTACCTGCCCCAGGTTCAGTAGGGTGCCGTCAGACTGGACGGAGAAGATGCCGACCGCACCCGTACCGGCGTTGAGGGTGTACACGAACTTGCCGTCGCGGCTGATCGCTGAGTCGAGGTTGGTGCTGCCGTCAGGATTGTTGCCGACGATTGTGGCAGCGATAGGATTGAGCGCTCCAGTGTGGGAGATGGTGTACCCGGCGATGTTTGAGGTGCCCGCATTGATCGCATAGAGTACGCGGCCGTTGGGGGTAATCACGGTCCAGCAGGTCGCCTGGCCGTCAGAAGGCAGAGATTGTGTGATGGGGTTGATGGTTCCGTTCCAGTTCACACGGAAGGAAGAGACCGTGTTGGCGGTGCCCGCAACAATCAATGTTCCGTTGGGAGCAAACTGGGCTGCAAACGGAGAGGGTTCGGGAGTTGTATTGGCAACAAGATCCGAGAGAGTCCCGTTGGGAAAGACCCGGAAGAGGTCGACTTTGTTCGTAGAGCTCTCGACAACCGCGAGGAACTGACCATTGGGGCTGAAGCCGAGGGAGGTTGGAGAAGTGGATGATGTGCTGAGGGCACGGGTGGAGTGCGGGACAGGCTGAAGGTGGCCGAGGAGGTCGAAGCGAAATCCAGTGACGTTGCCGTTACCTCCGGAGTTGAGCACGTAGAGGAGATTGCCGGTTTGAGAAAGCGCTGAAGGGAATGCACCGCCACTGTTCGCAATGTCGGCGAGTGCGAGATGAGTACCGTTGACGCGGAAAGAGGAGATGGTCCCACTGGCCGCGTTCACAGCGAAAAGAAGGCGGTGGTCGGGAGAGAGAATGAGAGAACCCTGCGAATGCAGCGGATCAATTGTTCCGCCACTTCCGTTTCCGCCAGTAGCAACGGTTGCGACCCACTGAAGAGAACCATCTTCGTTGCGCGCATAGGATTCGATGTGGTTGCCGTTTGCAGCGTTGGTCATCACGAACACTGCGCCTCTGCTATCTTCGGCCATTGCGTTTTGCGTCGCTGAGAATGCGCTCAAGGCGAATAGACACACGACGGGTGCGAGCTTGAAGCTCTTCATTTTCTCGTTGCTCCAATCAGGGGAAGTCGACCCTGGCACTACTCGTGGCTTCCACTCATGCGCAGCATGGCTGCGATGAGAATGGCTGAACGCACCTCATGCCGAGGGCCCTTGTGCAGAGAAGGAGTGGCGCTGCGCAGGGAAAGTTACAGCGGTTGGAAACAAAACATGGCAAATATTCCGAAGCTTATCGTGCGTGGCCGTGCCGAGATTGGAAAGAGCAGGCAGGCAGAATTTCGTGTTACTTCTCATGCACCTCTGCAATCTAACTAGATCAGTATGTGCGGCCGATTCGCTCGTCGATCAACACAGGAAGTTCTCGCCGACTGGTTCGGAGTGGAGTTGGAGGACATGCCGTTCTTCGCTCCGAGCTACAATGCCGCTCCGCAAAGCACTCAGCCGGTGGTGCGGTTGAACGAAGAGACGGGCAAGCCTGAGTTCGCGCTGATGCGGTGGGGGCTCGTTCCGTATTGGGCGAAGGACCCGAAGATCGGTTACACGACGATCAACGCGCGGGCCGAAGAAGTTACAGAAAAGCCTTTGTACCGCGAGGCAGTGAAGAAACGCCGGTGCTTGATTCCCGCGGACGCCTTCTATGAGTGGCAGAAAACATCTGAGAAAGCGAAGCGGCCTTTTGCATTTGGGCTGCAGAGCGGTGAACCTTACGCGTTTGCGGGCCTGTGGGAGCGCTGGAAGCCAAAGGAAGGCGAGCCGCTGGAGACCTTCACGATTCTCACAACCGATCCGAATGAGCTTGCCGAGCGTGTCCACGACAGGATGCCGGTGATACTGGAACCGCACGATTATCGCCGCTGGATCGAGCCGGGCGATCCGGCTAGGCTGCCGATCGATCTACTTCGGCCTTTTCCAGCCGAGAAGATGCGCAGTTGGCCCGTGAGCGACCGAGTGGGAAACGTTCGGAACGATGATGCCGAACTCTTGAATGATCGCGAACCTGAGGACCCGATCCAGGGCACACTTTTCTAGGTGAGCCGCACAGTACCGATGGGCGACCAATCCGCTGATTCAGCTTGACTTTGGATTAGCTCAGGCGGTTTCTTTAAAGTCAGCCACTACACAATACTGAGAGCAATATCGGGCGCTTATGCAGAGTTGCCGGGTGGCCGAGGCAGCGACGAAATGTGTTCGAGATTCCACGCCGCCGCCGAAAGGAAACAGCGATGACCGTGATGGACAAACCCGGAATTTCTTTCAATGCAGCGAGTGCGATTTCGTATTTCACGTTCATACCGGCAGTCGCGTTCCTTCTGATCCCTCCCTACAAGGACAGCCCGTGCGTCCGCTTCCATGCCTGGCAATCGATCCTGCTGAGCATGGTGGCATTCGCGGTGGATATCGTCCTGGGTGCGATTGCGCTGCTCACGATTTTTCTCGGCACCGCCGCTCTTGCGTATACGTTACGTTTGCTGTTTCTTTTCTGGCTTGTCCTGTGGCTGGCATGCGTGATTAAGGCATGGAATGGAAAGCGGCTGAAGCTGCCCATCATCGGCGGTATTGCCGAAAAGCTCTCATTGAAGTAGTCTTTCTGCCGAGCATGGATTAGCGTTGTGTTCTAGTCGAAGAGTGCTGCGCTAGACGCAAATTCTTGCTCTCATCTCCCCCGTTCCAATCTTCATTGAAGGTTCATGTGGAGGAGCGCCTATGTCTGATACACCCCAGTACCCACCCGTCCCCCCGCAGGCTGCGCAGAGCGGCCTTTCTGACAACGCAGCCGGAGCCCTGGCCTACTTGACGATCATTCCGGCGATCATTTTTCTCGTGATCGAGCCATACAACAAGAGCTCGTTCGTGCGCTTCCATGCGTGGCAGTGCATCTTCCTCTACGTCGTCGGGTTCGTGATTGGCTTCGTGAATGTGATTCCGATCCTGGGTCAGATCGTCTTCCTGATCGCGGTGCTCGGGTTGTTTATCGTCTGGATCATGGCGATTATCAAGGCGTTCAACGGCGTGCGGTGGGAGATCCCTCTCATCGGGAGATATGCGGCCAAACAGGCGGGAATCTGACGCAAAAGGCGCCGACGCTCAGCGGCGCCCCCCGCGCTTGTTAAAGGAGCGGCTCTTCTTAGACCGAAGTCCTGCTGACTCTTTGGGCCGGCTTGGCTTCGTCTTCTTCGAAGCCTTCGGCAATTTTTTGCCAGTCAGCGGAATGCCTTCCTCGATGATCGAGAACTGAAGACGCCGCTCCTGCGCAAGAATGCGGTCGAGGATGACCTGTACGCGGTCGCCCGCGCGAAAGCGACGACCCCAACGCTCTCCCAGAATTTCATGGGTGTTCTCCCGCCAGGTGTAGCGATCGTCGCGAAGACTCTCGATTGGCACCAGGCCTTCGACGAAGAGGTCGGTCAGTTCGACAAACATCCCGTATTTCGTCGGGTTGAGCACAAGAGCAGAGAACTCCTCGCCGACTCGATCCTGCATGAATCGAACTTTCTTCCATTCGACCAGTTCGCGTTCGGCTTCGGCGGCGCGGCGCTCGGCCTGGCTGGATTCCTCGGCGATTTGCGCCAGTTCAGCTTCGGCGATGGGCGGCTCACCGTGAAAACCATTTGCGTCGCCGCGCTTTTTCCCATGAACGATGACGATGCCCTTCAAACCTTCATTGGGGTGTGTCCAGGGAGACGCGTGGCGATCCGCTGCGACTTTGGCGTGCCCGTCGACTCCTGAACGGAGAAGTGCCTTCGTGATGCGGTGCACGATGAGGTCGGGATAGCGGCGGATTGGCGAGGTGAAATGGGTATAGGTCGGAGCAGCAAGGGCAAAATGGCCCTCGTTGATTTCTGAGTAGCGTGCCTGGCTGAGCGAGCGCAACATGAGGTAGCTGAGGATGCGTTCTTCGGGCTTGCCTTCAATGCGGGAAGCGAGTTTCTGGTACATCTTCGGAGTGACGGCAATGTCTTCAGGAACCTCGTGCGTGCGTACCTGACGCCCACTGCGTTGAGAGTCGCGGCGGTCTCCGCGGGTCTGGATGCGCCTGACCGGGAGTGCGCCAAGGCCGAGCGTGTAACCGAAGCTGGCGGCTTGTTCCTCGAACTGAACCACGCGGCGAGGGTCGGGTTTCTCATGGATTCGATAGAGCGACGGCACGCCGAGATCTTCGAGCCACGTAGCTACGCATTCGTTGGCGGCGAGCATGAATTCCTCGATGAGGCGATTCGCCCATGTACGCTCGGCACGCGTAACCCCACGCATTTGGCCCTGTTCGTCGAATTCGATGACCGGCTCGGGTAGATCGAAGTCAATTGACCCGCGTTCCTCTCGTCGCTTGTTCATGAGGACTGCGAGGCGCTTCATGCGCTCAAAATGGGGGACCATGTTGGTGTAGTGCATTCGCGTCGCAGGATCGCCGTCGAGAATCGCGTGGACGTCGGTGTAGGTCATCCGCTCAGCGGATCGGATAGCGCCTTCGACTATCTCGAAGCTTTCGATCCGGCCGGTGGCGCTGAGTTGCATGACGCAACTCAGGACAAGGCGATCTTCCTTCGGCCGAAGACTGCAAACGTCAGTTGACAGCTCCTGTGGAAGCATTGGAATTGCACGATCGGGGAAATAGACGCTGGTGCCTCGAAGGCGCGCTTCAAGATCGAGGTCTGTTCCCTCACCGACGTACTCTGAAACGTCGGCAATATGCACCTGAAGCTCGAACCCGCCGTCGGATCGATCGCTGACGAGCACGGCGTCGTCGAAGTCACGCGCGGTTTCGCCATCGATCGTAACGATGGGCAAATCACGGAAATCCCGGCGGCGATTGATTTCGACCTGATCGATGACTGCGACGGCGCGGGCTTCGGCGAGAACCTTCTCGGGGAAAACGCGGGGGAGCTGGTGCTTGCGAATCATCATCTCGACGTCCACGCCGAAATCATCGGGATCGCCGAGTACTTCGATCACCCTGCCGAACGGTGGACGCGTGGGGGTCGGCCAGCTGGTGATTTCGACGTCGACAACCAGGCCCTCCAGATCCTCATAGTGCACCGGAGCCGCAGCCTCGCTTCCGATCACGCGATGGGGAGTCGATACCTGCTCTGAAGTCGGGATCTCCTGGCCGCGAGGAATCACGATGGGCTGAGTCATTCGGTCGTCGAATGGAACAAGTTGGTGCCCTTGCTCGCGGTCGGATCTCGCGTAATGGAAGATACCAACGACCGTGGGATTGCGACGTTCGAGGATGCGAGCGATACGGCCGAGACGACGCCCATCGGCGCGAGGCGGCGCGAGCTCGACAAGCACCTGATCGCCCTGCATCGCGCCATTGATTTCGTCGGGAGGAATGAATACGTCATCATCCTTTCCCGAACCTTGGCGCGCGTTTGGACGCACGAACCCATAGCCATCGCGATGCAGATCGAGGCGGCCTGCCAACAAGTTGTCGCGCGAAGCCCCGCTGGATTTCCTGGGGAGACTCCAATGTTCCCGGTCGGTCTTGACGAGGTCGCCGCGTGCAGTGATGCGGGCTAGCTGCTCCAGCAGCAGACGGCGCTCGCGTCCGCCGCCCAGCCCCAGTTCGCGGACGAGCTGCTTATAGCCTGCTTTCCCACCGGCAGAACGCGCAATCTGCGCCAGCAATTCACGATCGTTCATACGTCAAGAGTAGAGCAAAGCCTTGTTGGGACAGCTTCTCTCTTGAAACAAGTTGCAGGGCAGAGTGATAGAGATGCTTCGATTTTGAGACGCCGCGCCTGGAAAGCACGGCCCGCTCTCCGCGGGTGGAAGTTCCAGCTATTGCTTTTTGAGTACTGCGGTTCCCTTCTCATCCATCAGAATGGCGCTCTCAAGCTTGCGGAAGTCGGTGGCGCGGGAGGCGGGAAGCTCAACCTGCTTCAAGATCAGCTCGCGTTCGTAGTGGAGCTGGCCGCCTTTGGCCGTGACAGTGGAATGGTAGCTCGCAAAATCGAGATCCACGGCGACCGGATCCGGTGTCTCGTCGACAACATAGCCGGCGGGTAAAGTGATGTCAAAGCTATCGCGCCATCGTCCGGTCGCGCTCAGATCGATGGGAACGGTACGTGGTTTGTCATCGAATGCGATTGCGTCAGAACCGACGACGCGAGGCCGCACCAGGAGCAACGACCCGGCTTGGTGCGCATATTGCGGGGCCGTGAACTTGTAGTGAACTTCCAATGGCTTGTCGAGCTCAGCAGGCTGCACGTACTGGAACGAGTTCAAGACCACCCCCGGAACATCGTGCGCAACCGAAGTCTCGAGAGCCTGGCGGCGCTCCTTCTCATCCGTGTTCTTCAAGGTGAGACGGATTTCGGCGCCTTCCGCACCGTCGTGAGTTACGTCCACCTGCCCTGTGAGACCGCCGTCGGCTGTGAGACTGAACAATCCCTTGCGTTCGTTACCGTTCGCGTCAGGTGGCAGAATCGGCAGAGCCAAAACTTGGCTGGCCGGACCCGCTGAGAGGATGCCATAGCCTCCCTGCAGGTAAGAGGGAAGATTGCCGACCGGGGTACGCTCATTCGTAGGATCGAAAATCAGGTAACGCCTGCCGTCGTGTCCCTTGGTGATGGCCATCAGGCGCGGATCGGTCACGTCCGCTGGAACTTCGATGGCCGTAATCATGTGATTGCCATAAAGAGAAGGAGCGTCTGGATCGACGATGCCGCGTCGATCGTCCACAGGCATGTAGTAGGCGTTGATACCCGCCACGCGCAGCATTGCAATCAGGAGCGTGGTTTTGTCCTTGCAATCTCCGTAGCGATTACGGAAGATATCTCCCGCGTGGTTCGCCTGGAAACCGCTGATCCCTCTGGAAACAACAAAGTAGCGGATGTTCTTCTGGATACTATCTGTGATCCGGCTGAGCTTGGTGTAAAAATCCGGAGCACCCCCAAGGAGCGACTGGGTAAAGGAAGTGATCTCGGGTGATGGAAGCGGGCGATCTGCTTCCAGGCCAGTGACCCAGGCGCCGATCGCTTTCCATTCGTTGTCATTGCCCTCGACTGCAGCATCACCCCACTGCACGCTCATGCGCGCGGCCAGTGCTTCCCACTCGGGGTGAGAAGGAATGTTCCGGAGCTCGAGGGCGGGCATATCTTTCAATTCCCAGCGCCAATGATTGGGAGCAACTTCGACAGCGGGAACGGCCTTGAAACTGTGCCAAGCCTGCGCGTGAACGCCGCCCGGGGGAAGATCAATCTCCAGAGCCTGGAAGACAATGGGAATTCCCTGCTGAATGCGCCATACCTTCTCGTGCATGTAGGGTCGCAGGACCTCTTCCGATTCGCAGAAGATTGTTGCGCCAACATCAACTGCCGGCGGATGCACGATGCGCTCCTTATAGGTGGAGAGCATGACAGGGATCTGCGTATCGCCGGCTTCGGCGAAATCTGTATCCTGAGCCATGTACTGCTTTTCATCCGCCGCTATCGTCCAAACCCGAAAGTAGTTGATTTTTTCATCTACGTCGTAGCCGACGGCGCAGGTGTTGTGCCGGCCCTGGGGCTTAAGAATGCGGATGGCTTCGCGCTCTCTCTCCGTGGGGCGGCCGCTGGCATCGATGGTTTCCACGTATTCGTCATAAAGGATGACAGCAGATGCGTCCTTTGCGTAGTCCGGCGTATGGGTCTTGTTTGCCTGAACGGCCCAGTCAGGCAGGGGCTGATTTTTACCGAAAATACCTGCTGAACCTGAAGCGGGCGCCGCAGCGAATAATGCAGCCACAAACAATGGCTGAACACGGATGATCCTTCGGAGACCTAAGTTCATCTCAGTTTCCCTTGGCTGTTTGCGATCTGGTTAGCACCAGCTGCTGCTGATCGGCTGCCGCGACCTTCTGATAGAAGTCGTGTAGATCGCCATATTCTTTCGAATCAAGGATTGTGAAGTTGTAGCCGACAGTACGCGTCGTGACAACGTCACTTCCTTTGACCGATGAAGAAGACTTGAAGGCCGCGTGATTCGCCCAGGCTATGGATGCCGCGGCAGGCGGGTTGTCGACCGTAAACTCGACAGGCAGGTGATACGTAACTTCATCCTGATTCATTTCCGCAAAGTGAACATCGATCGACGTGGTTCTCTTGTCCTGCGCAACGAACGGATGGCTGGCGTGGGATGCGAAGAAAAGCTCGGGTAGAAACAGGTGCTTCCCCGTAACGTTTGCCAGATTTCCTGACACGTCGACCATCGCCAACAGGTTCGATTCGTAATCAGACAAGCCGAGGAAATGATTGAAGTCTGCCTCGACGCCTTCTGGGAGGTCCTTGCGTATCGACTCGTTGAATTGCTTCTTTATCTCGCTTTCGTCATTCTGCAACGTCAGCTGACGCCAGCGAAGAGCCTCTTGTCCGCGCATAATGTAGCGGATCGTGCCCTTCACGTTGCCTGACGAGTCGATGGTGAGATTGGCAATTCGATCTGTGATGTTTGCCGTGTACGGAGTTGCGGGTGTGGTGCCGGCTCCGATTCCCTTCTCACTTTCGCGGAAACCGGCGGCAACGGAGTGTTTCCAGTGGAGGAGTCCATACGGACACATTTTTTGGCCGGGGTCGAGGTAGAACTCCTTCCCGCCAATGTTGACCAATACCACGTAATCGTCGAGCTGAGATGTTGAGAGGAGTGTGGGATCGAAAAGTGCGCGATTGCGATTGACAACCTGCATCGGGTACACATGAAGCCCAGCGGCGCGAGCGAGAGCGATGTAGAGCAGCGCGATCTCATCTGAAGAGCCTCTTTTTTGCTTCCAGACGTCTTCAGCATCTTTTACCTTTTTCAACTTTTCATTTTTCAGTTCGGCCTTCGTCTTCTCCCGCGTGAAGTCGGTGTTCTCGAGCTTCATGACTTCGGCGTAGATCTTGCGCGATTTTTGATCCTCAGTGTCGGTAGGCGCGACGATCTGTGAAACGGCCTCCTTGAGAACCTTGGAGGGATCGGCAAAGTGATCCGCCTCCTTCTGCCAGCGATTCCCTTCCTTTAGCCAGAACTCACCGCCCGTAGTGTACTGGGTGTAATAGAACTGCACGCGCCAGTTCACGGCATTCTGCGGAGGCATCCAGTCTTCAGACAAACTGGCCGGGATGTCATTGAGATCGAGAGTAAACTTTTCGTCGATCTTGTGAATTACCTTTCCACCGATTCCCCCGATGGAGCTGTACATCAGATGGTTCAAAAGATCGCCACGGCTATTGGTAATGTATCCGCTGTCCTTCGAAGGCTGGAATTCGTAGTGTGCTCGATGAACGTAATATGGCTGCATCACTTCCCAGTCCGGCGAGGAGACGGTATTGTCGTCATAGCGGATCTGGAGTTTGTACTCGAGGATGCTGCCCACTTCAACGCTAGGCAGCGTGAAGACCATGGTGTTGATCTGGAAGTCCTTGGTCTTGAGATCCATCAAGTCTGACGGCTTGGCAGTCAGAGGGATGATGGTGCCATCAGAGTGGATGGTGCGCCCCCTGATATCGGTGACCTTAAAATTTCCGTGCTCGTAGGGCGTGCGGACTGTTGCCAGTTCTTTTCCCTTTTCGCTCAGCACTTTGATTCGTGCATAAATCGCGTGGTAGTGCAGGCTGTCATCCGTCGTTTCTTCGCGATAGAGATAGACCGCATCTGCGCCCGGCGCTTTAGGGTCGGCAGTCATCTCCAGTTCTTCCTTGGTGGGCGCCGGGAACTGGGCGCGAAGAGTCGATGGAACAGCGAACGACAGGCAACAGAGCGAAAACAGCAGGTGTTTCAGCCGCATGGAATTTTTTTGTCCTTAGGAAGGAATCGTTGGAAGTGTACCGCAGTTTTGGCCGCGTGTCCGACCGATTCCTTGCCACCTTCGGGCTATTTCAATCAATTGAAACTACTGAATCACGGTCAGGTGCGAGGGCTCGAACGCGCTAAATCACAGCAGAGCATCCCGGGAAGGACGATACACTTGAGGCGCCTGAAAATCGAAGTAAGAAGGAAACGTATTCATGGGCATCTTGAAGTGGGCAGGAGTGTTTCTCCTGTTTCTAGTGGCTTTTGGGGGACAGCAGGATCTGTCTGCGCAGTGGAATCCACCGAATCCGGTGGTGAGTTTCGAGAAGCAATCGAACGGCCTGCAAGTCCGTCAGAAAGCGGGCATGCTGCGCCTGGAGGTGGATGCGCCAGATGTGTTGCACGTGACGTATTCGCCGTTGGATGGAGTTGTTTCCCACCCCGCAGATGGTGTGGTGGTCAAAAAAGACTGGCCTTCCGCTTCCTTTGAGGTCACGTCAGACCAGAAATCAGTGACGCTCTCCACCGCCAAGCTGAAGGTTGTGGTCGAAAGAGAATCAGGCGCGATGCAGTATGAGGACCCCGCCGGCAAGCAGCTGACGACTGAGGCTTACCGGTCGCTGAAACCGGCGGAGGTTAACGGAGAGAAGACCTTCCATGTGGAGTCGTTCTTTTCTATTTATGGCTCTCATGAAGGACTCTATGGACTGGGACAGCATCAGGCCGGAGTGTGGAATTATCGCGGTGAGACGGTGGACCTGTCACAAGAAAATACGCAAATTGCGGTGCCGCTTCTCGTTTCGACAAACGGGTATGGGATCTTCTGGAACAACTCTTCGCGAAGTCGCGTGAACAACCGATTTGTGCACTCGCTCTATCTAAGCGCCGAGGTCGCGGACCGCATCGACTACTACTTCATTTACGGTCCCGACGCCGACCAGATCATCGGCCGGTATCGCGAGCTTACCGGCGAGGTGCCGCTTTTTGGCCGCTGGGCGTATGGATTCTGGCAGTGCAAGAACAAATATCAGTCGCAAGCCGAGATCGAGGGAGTTGCGGCGAAGTATCGCTCGCTCCACATCCCCGTGGACAACATCGTTCAGGACTGGTTCTGGTGGGTAACGATGGGCGAGATGAAGTGGAACTCCAAGTACCCCGATCCACAAGGCATGATCAACAAGCTGCACGACGAACACTTCCATCTGATGGTCTCAGTGTGGCCCTTTTTCCGGCCCGGAACCAGCGTGTATGACGAATTCGACAAGAACGGATGGTTTATCGCGAAGACGCTGGTTGGTGGATTCCATCCGCAGGGGCAGGCACTCTACGATGCAACAAATCCGCGAGCTAGAGCTGAATACTGGAAGAACATCGACACGGCACTGTTCGCGAAGGGAGTAGATGCGTGGTGGCTCGATACGGACGAGCCTGAGACCGAGGGGCGCGAAGACAACATCCTGGTGGACCACAAGCTGCACATCGGCTCAGGGGCACGGTACGCGAACATTTACCCTCTGTGGCATTCGGAAGGGGTTTCGCAGGGACAGCAGCAGGCGTCCGACAAGAAACGAGTCTTCATCCTTTCGCGGTCGGCCTATGCCGGATCGCAGCGTCTTGGTGTGACGGCGTGGTCGGGCGATGTGCTGAGCGACTGGGAGACTTTCAAGCGACAGATCCCGGCCGGCCTGAATTACTCGATTTCGGGGATGCCCTATTGGACCACGGATATTGGTGGCTTCATTTCAGGTGGAAACTTGAACGATCCAAAGTTCCGCGAGCTTTTTGTGCGGTGGTTCCAGTTCGGTACGTTCTCGCCGATTTTTCGCGTTCATGGAACGCGATATCCAGATGAAAACGAGCTTTGGTCGTATGGGCCCGACGCGCAGAAGATCCTCGTGGATTATGACAATCTGCGCTATCGGATGATGCCCTATATCTACTCGCAGGCGTGGCAGGTGTCGAGCAATCACGGAACGCTCATGCGTCCCCTGGTGATGGATTGGCGCGAAGATTTGGAGGCGCAGAACACGGGAGATGAATACCTTTTCGGTCCGGCAATTCTGGTGAGCCCGGTAACGACCCAGGGAGTAACAAGTCGGCGAGTGTATCTGCCCAGGGCGACCTGGTACGACTTCTGGACCGGGAAGAAGATTGAAGGCGGAAAATACGTAGACGCTGAAGCACCGATCGAGAAGCTGCCGCTCTTTGTCCGGGCTGGATCCATCATTCCCATGGGGCCAACGATGGAGTGGTCGACGCAGAAACCAGCTGACCCCATCGAGATTCGCGTATATCCCGGAGCCGACGGGGACTTTACACTCTATGAAGACGAAAACGACAATTACGATTACACCAAGGGGCTGCACGCACTCATTCCGATACATTGGAACGATGCAACGAAGACCCTGACGATCGGCGCGCGGGATGGTAGCTTCCCGGGCATGTTGAACAAGCGCCGGTTCAATGTGGTCATGGTTGGGCAAGAGCGCGGTATTGGAATCGAGGGTGCCGGGACGACCAGCAGCATTGATTACTCAGGGAACCGGGTCGAGGTGAAGCCGTAAAGCGATTGCGTCGTCAAGAAGGACCCTTGCTGCTCAGTGATCACTGCGCATCTCGAGCGAGTCGTGCTTCCAGCATGGTGGAAACAAGCGCCAAAGGCAGGCCAACGACGTTGAAGTAGCAGCCCTCGACCCGGGGAATCCATTTGCCGGCGTATCCCTGGATGCCATACGCGCCGGCCTTATCCATCGGTTCGCCGGTGGCCACGTAGGCGGAGATCTCTTCGTCTGTCAGGGTGAGAAACTGCACTCCCGTGACTTCAGCCGCAACCTCAGTGCCACTTGCAGATGTGATTGCCAAACCCGTTATCACACGGTGAGTGCGGCCTGAGAGCATGCGTAACATGCGAGCGGCATCCGACGCATCCTCGGGCTTGGCGAGTATATGGCCATCCAGCGTGACGGTAGTATCGGCGCCCAGAATGATGGCCTCAGGATCGCGTACTTTCGCATAAACCGCCTCTGCTTTGTCGCGGGCCAGGCGAACAACATAGGCGATCGGATCCTCCATTGGACGTGTGTCTTCATTGACGTGAGCGGGAAATACTTCGAAGGTGAAACCCGCCTGCACGAGCAGTTCCCGACGCCGCGGCGATGCAGATGCAAGAATGAGTCGGCGCATGTAGTCTCTTCAGCTTAACGCTTTCATAAGGACAGGCAGCGCAGGTCCGGTGCCGGTGTACGATCAGAGTCAATGATTTTCGCAGATCGAGAGCTAGCCAAGCGGCTTGAGGCCGCCGAGGGGTACGGATGCGCGCAGTTTGCAGAGGCTCGGAAGAATCTCGATCCGCAGAGCTCGTCTATCTGGACGAGTTGCGCAGGAGCCACTGTTGTGTTCGACGGAGTGGACGCACCGACTACGCAGACGTTCGGGCTAGGCATGTTTGAGGAACTCACTCCAAAGGCACTCGACGAAATTGAGCGGTTCTTTTCAGAACGTGGCGCTGAAATCATGCACGAGGTTTGCCCTTTTGCAGGGACAGGGACGCTGGGGTTGCTATGTAAGCGCGGGTACCAACCATGTGAGATCAGCAACGTGATGTATCGGACAGTTGAGAAAAGCGGCGAAGCGCTTCCTCCTGACATTCAAGTGCGCATGGTTTCCCAGGATGAAGCGCAGCTTTGGAGTTCCATCAGCGCGTGTGGATGGACACATGAGCATCCAGAATTTGAGGATTTCGTACGTGATATGGGAGAGGTGTGTGTGGCGCGGGAAAACAGTCCGTGCTTCCTTGCCGAGTTTCACGGGGCACCCGGTGCCGCCGGAGCTCTCATCTTGCATCAAGGAGTCGCGCTCTTTGGGGGTGCGGCTACTGTGCCCGAATTAAGACGGCATGGGTTGCAAGCGGCCTTGCTGCAAGAGCGGATGAACTACGCTGCTGAGCGGGGGTGCGATCTGGCCATGATGGTGGCGGAAGCGGGCTCGAATTCACAGAGGAATGCGGAACGTAAGGGATTCCGCGTGGCCTACACACGGCTGAAGTGGCGATTGACTCATAGTGAAAACGTTGGGCGATCTGGCGGGTGAGGATACAGAGTCATAGCGTAGATACGTGCGAGCTCTGATGGCGACAGTTCTTCAAGGTTAGGGGCGCAACCGCGATCGGCCGGTCCCTTGTTTTGCCCTGTTCCGATCCTATAAAGTTGCGTCGTCACTTTGAGCGTAGCCAGAGGAGAAGTTGATGGAAGGCATATCCAAAGAACGACGCGATTTCCTGAAGCGGGCAGGACTTGCGGGATCATTCGCCATGATGCCAATCGCCAACGAGGGTTGGGGTCTGGGCAGGGATTCCAAAAGTATCGTTGAGGACGCAGTGATTCCTCAGCAATCAGAAGAGCCGCCCAAGAACCACATCAAATTCGCAGTCTGCGGGATGAGCCACGACCACATCCATGGAATGGTGGGGGCTATCCAGCGCGGTGGGGGTGAACTGGTTTCAGCCTGGGGCGGCGAGGAAGACAAGATTAAGGCGTTCGCCAAGGGCTTTCCTGGTGCCAAGATCGTCAAGACCCAGGACGAGATATTGAACGATCCTTCAGTCCAACTTGTCCTCAGTTCGCAGATAGCCAGCGAAAGAGCCCCGCTTGGCATTCGTGCGATGAAACAAGGCAAGGATTTTCTCTCGGACAAGCCCGGAATCACTACGCTGGAGCAGTTGGCGGAAGTTCGCAAGACGATTGCGCAGACCAAGCGAATATACGGAATCATGTACAGCGAACGGCTGGAGGTGAAGGCAGCCGTATATGCGGGCGAACTGATCCACCAGGGTGCGATCGGTAAGGTGATCCAGACAATCAATATCGCACCACACCAGATCTATCAGCATGGAGGAACTGCCGGCGGGGGAGGCGGAAGACCCGACTGGTTCTGGAACCCGGAACAGTACGGCGGGATTCTGTGCGATATCGGCTCCCACCAGGTAGATCAATTTCTGTACTACACGGGATCAACGCAGGCCGAAGTCGTGGAATCGCAGATCTCAAACGTGCGGCATCCCGAACATCCGAAGTTCCAGGACTTCGGCGATATGGTGCTGCGCGGAAATCGCGGATTGGGATACGTGCGTCTTGACTGGTTTACGCCTGATGGGCTCGGAACATGGGGCGATGGACGCCTTTTCATTCTGGGCACAGACGGCTACATTGAGGTCCGCAAGTATACGGATGTTGCGGTGAAACATCAGGGGAACAATCTGTTCCTGGTTGATAAGAACCAGGCCAGATACATCGATTGCTCGAACATGCCTTTGCCATTTGGACCGCAGTTTGTATCTGACATTGTCAACCGCACGCACACAGCGCAGGATCAGGATGAATGCCTGCTCGCCGCGGAGCTTGTGATCAAAGCGCAACGGAATGCAAAGTTTGTAAAGCTGGAAGAGTAGAGATGGAGAACCGATCGAGGGCCGGCCGAGTAACAAGGCGAAGATTTCTAAAGTTCGAACGCGCCGCCGGTGTTGCGCTCGGATTTTCGACACTTCTGCCTCGCAAATCTTTTTAGTCACGTGCGGTGGAGAATGTCTCCGTTTGCGATAGTGCGCGGACAGCACGTTGACACGGCATCACTGTGCGTCCGAGTGACATGAACTCTTCACTCAAATAGGAGGTTCTTTGGAATCGACAGCACGACGCATCTTTAGCATCATCCTTCTTCTTTCGATCCCCGTTGTTTCTATGCAGGGCCAGACGGGACACAGTAGTGCGCATCCTGGTGCACGCTCAGTCATGGATGCGCATAATTGCTACCCCTACTGGGAGTGGTGGCACGACCGCATCGACCGGGCGCTCTCAAAGGGTACTCCAGTTGCAATCGAGCAGGACCTCGGCTGGTACACCGATCCCAAGACTGGCCGCAGCTGGTCCGTCGTTACGCATGGAGATCCAATCACCGGACACGAACCGACGATGGACAAGTACTTTTTTGACCGGGTTCGCCCTATCATCGAAAAGGCATTGCGAAATGGTGACCATGGCGACTGGCCGCTGATCACTCTCAATCTCGATTTCAAAGACGACACGCCCGAACACCTCTCTGCAGTGCGCGCCCTCCTTTTGAAATATCGCTCCTGGATAAGCGAGGCTCCCAAAGGACGCGATCCAAACGCGGTGCAGCCTCTCGTCGTCCGTCCCATTCTGGTGTTGACCGGGGAGTCGGACGCGCAGCAGACCGTGTTTTACGATCAGCTTGGTTCAGACGATCCCGTTCTTGCATTTGGCGCGATTCACAGCATGAACAAGGACTTCCATGCCGCTCCTGAAGCTATCGACTCTGAGAAGGCGACGAACTATCGGCGGTGGTGGAATAACCCTTGGCGAGTGGTTGAGCCTGGCGGCCAGCAGCACGCGGGCGAATGGACTGGCGAAAAGATGCTACGCCTGAGAGCTCTTGTCGAACGCGCCCATGCCAATGGACTGTGGATTCGTTTCTATACCCTCGACGGCGCTACAGAGGATGAGCTCAGCTGTCATGGCTGGTTTCACAGCTACAACTTTGGCAACATCACGGCAGTTCGCCAACGGTGGGAGGCCGCCATCAGCGCCGGTGTTGACTACATCGCTTCCGATCAATACGAGCTTCTCGCGGAAGAGGTCCGCCGATCAACCGCTGTACACGGTCAGGCTTCACATTAGATCGATTGCACAACATTTTCATCGCACGATGGTCATTTGAGAAGTACTGGAAAAGACGCGCGAACCGTTTGGGATAAATGGAAGAGGGAAGCTGAATGTGTAGCTTACAGTAACTTTGACGATGCAGTTCGGGCTATTCGAGCCATCCGCTGTATCACACCCATCGCCTGAAGAGGTCGTGCCTGGCCAAACGGTGGAGATGTTCATGCTGGAGAGCGCCAGACCTGGCGGCACGGCACTCTTTATATAGTTTGAGACGTCAGTGCTTGAGGCTGTACAGTCCAACTGGTTGCTGGTGCAGGACGCCCCATTCCAACTGGAGCCGCGAACACTCCCATAGCGGGCACCCTCCTCGGCTGCATTCGCCACAAAGTGCGCCGCATAGAGCGCAAACGAGACATACATGATCATGAAGGCGGCCGCGACCCAGACAGAAAAGGCCAGGGCAAACTCAACCGCCTCACTTCCATTCTCATCCCGTAGTTGGCAGACCAGATGCGTCCGCACCCTATCCGGCGCAGTTCTTACACCGTCACGCGCGGAAGTAGTGAGGAGTCTCACGACCTAGTTTCCACCAGCGCGCAAGCGAAACTCTCGCGTAATGTTCATAGACGACGGAAGGCCGGGATATCCAAAAACAGTACGGTAAGGGGTGGTTACGCTGACATCGACGTAGGTCACATAGTTATAGGTGCAAGTTGGAATTGTTGCGCAGGAATCCACGGCCGAGGTCCCATCAGAGCACTCGCAGCCATATGTCGCGGTTGCTGTCACACTCGAAAGGTTCGAAGCACCGGCCTTCGCAGCTTGCACCATACCATCTGTGTCGCTCGGATTCTCTAGTCCGTGGATCGCGCCTGCGTGGGCGGCTGAGGCAACTTCGATCGCTGTATAGAACCCTCTGGCTAAATCCACAACTGGGATGAGCATCAACAGAAAAAGAGGAAGCACGATTGCCAATTCAACGAAGCTAGCGCCCTCTGCGTCGACTATGACTCGAATGAGACGGAGACATTTATTCCACATGGCAGCTTCCTTCTCAATCATTGAACAAGGGCCACATTGTTGCCATTCAAGGGAGAGCCCTCTTCCAGAGCTGAGTAATCGTCTCCGAACACACTGCCAACGGCGACATTTAGATGAATGTCTTTGGCGACCAGGATGTTGTACGCGGAGGATATTGCGCTCACGCCGTAGCTTACATCTCCGTCGGGAAGATAGATTGCGCCTTCCAACTTGCTGCTGTTGATAAGATTCGCGACAAAGACGCCGGTAGATGTTATACCGTGCGCCTGGAAGAACAGGATTCCAGAATACGTTCCGCTCGTGGGTGCTGAAAGCGATACGTTGCTCAGACTGAGATAAGAGGAACCTGTAACCGGCTCGACAACCATTAAGCTGCCGTGACTTCCCGCGTTGTAGAATGTGACCCCGTTGCCCGTGATGGACGTGAGCAGATTCAGCGTGATGTTCAATCCACCGGATGTAACTCCCAAGAGGCCGGGGCCATCCCTCAAAATGTATGTTCCAGGATTAAACTTGATATTTGAAGCAATCGCCGCCGTAATTGCGATACCTCCGCAATAGACTCCGGGATTGAAAGTGACGTTTCCGCCAAGCAGTATATTGACTGCCGAGGAAGAGCCAGAATAGGGCGATGAGGTGCTAGTCCCGCAAGCGGCGTTGGCATTGGACGGCGCAGGTAGATAGGCCAGCGGATCTGCGGGAGTCGGCGTCGCCTGGTAGGTCCTTGGCTTTGATGCCGCCAGGCAGAGCAGGCCCTCCGACCCGCCCGAGACACTAATCCGGGGGGCATAAAGAAACGCACCAACCACGCAGGTCAGAGCACCCGCGGACCGAGACTCATCAACGATGGGACACCGTGATTTGACGATCACTCCTACAAGGATGGTGAGCGCCGGGCCTGAAGGATTAAGGGCGTAAATGCATGGCCCCCCCAGGCCGTGAGCTGCTTCTGCTCGCGCTTTGACGGTTACTGTCTTCAATCCAACAAGAGAGGCGAAATATGTATGCACTGGCTGCGAGACCACCGCTTCTGCATAGGTTGCTTTGCCCTTGTTTGGATCGGTGGCGATTGCACATGGGGGATTATTCAGGGTCAGAGTTATCCCGCTCTCGGTTCCGCTGGAGCAGTTGGTGATGATGGTATCAGCGGAGAGTCCATTCTCCTGCAGAGCGCCTTGAGCGGCCGACTGCATCGCCGTGCAGACCATCGTGCCATCACAGGTTCTTGCCTCGAGAGCGGCAGCCAGTGCCGCTGCGTCCACGGCGCCCTGTAGATTACGTTTGACGAAAAGGAAGTGTCCGAAATCGATTGCAAGGCCAAGAATGGCAATGAAGAAAACCATGCAGAGAGAGGCCGTCACAAGAATCGACCCGCGCTCATCAGGCATCGTGCGTCTGATCTGCATAGCCTTCGTCCAACCCGCAGCATTTGATTTCGCACGCTAAAGTTCTCGCGCGATATGTTGGGGCCGCTTCCTTCTGCTCGTCTGAGTAGTACCCACTGAGTGGTCTAGTGCCACCTCGACAAACGAACACTGATTACGAACGCTATGGGGAATCGTGAGTTAACAATAGAACTTTGCGGATATGAGAATCACATATCCGCAGGACCGTGTGAATACGACTGAGGTGGGAGGAGTTACACGCGATATCGGAGTTAGTAGAAACTGAATCTGGCAGCTCGCCACTTACCCGGCCAGATCGCACCTAAAGCGCATGCATAGATATCACCCCCGATATCATGAATGCAATCTGACTTAGCCAGTCTTTCGCGCCATAAGGGGTTGGGTAGAGCTGCCATTCATCTGCTCTGGCCAGGAAGTATGCTCCAGGCGCGTGATCTTCTCTGCAACTGCCAGACTGATGAACTGGTTCAAGGATAGCCCTTCTCTCTGCGCGATCTCAATTGCCTGGCGACGCGTAGTGAAGGGGAGACGGAGGGGGAAGCTGATAGGGCGGCTAATTTCCTTACTCACTTGGGCGACCTCGCAAACAAAGACCTTCAGTGGTACACGGCCGATAGTACCGGCAATGTTATCCCCGACCAAATGACTAACGTGATGGAGTACGCGGCTGAATCGCATCTGAGGCTCGTACTTTCGACTGTACCGTATGTGCGCCCGGCTCCGCTCAGTCGAAGCCTATCCCTCGTATTCAGCAGAAAACGCATGTCATGCAGAACATAGCACGGAAAACAGGGTCTAAGAGAGTACGACCTTGATGCCGGGAATAGTCGAGTGGCGCTATCAGGGTTTCCCTTGTTGGTTAGTTAGTTATTTAAGGGTTTCCCTGATTCACCGAGATTACTATGGGCTATCGAGCTTTGATGAGAAAGTGCGATAGCCCCGGTTTCGATCGGTGGTGGGGCGTTCCGATTTGATTCTTCGCTTACTCGACTACGAATTGGGCTCGCCGGTTTTGCTGGAAGCAATCATCGTTTTCTTCGGAACAGAATGGACGCTCTTTTCCGTAGCTGATGACCTCGATGCGAGACGGCTCAACGCCTGCGGACATCAATGCGCTACGGGTGGCCTCCGCCCGCTCCATCCCGAGAGCAACGTTGTACTCTGCGGATCCCCGCTCGTCTGCGTACCCGGCAATGGTGATGCGAACGCTGGGATGAGCCACCAGGAATGCGGCGTCATCCAGCACCGCACGCGTGGCATCTGGCCGCAGGTCGGCCTGATCATAGTTGAAGAAGACATCGCGCAGGCTCTTCTGGGCCGCCACTTCAAAGCTATTGTCGCCCGGCGGCGCTGCCACCTTCGTCATGAGTTGCTGCTTCTGATCCTGCTCGTTGGCAACCTGAAATTCTACTTTGCAGTTCAACGATTGAGCGGGATTTGAATCAAGCACCGCATGAGCTGCTACTGAGTAGTTGCCGGGTGTCAAGCCGTCTGTGTTGACCGTAATCACGTTTCCGTGGCCGACGATCACGCCGCCAGTCGTGGTCCAGTCATAAGTGAAGTAGTAACGATCCGGATCGACGGAGGTTTCGGCGCTGATATGAACCGGACGCCCCGAGTTCACAATGTGGTTGTTCGTGTAACACGCGAGAGCGATATCCTTCACTGCCTTGACGTGCGGAGTTGGAGTTGAGGCAACATATTGGGGCGCGTCGCTGGGTGCTCCGCCGAAGTGCATGACGACGCCCGCATTGATCTGTATTTGACGCTGCGTTCCATTGACGCCATTCGGAAATGACGTATGCAGGAAAGATGCGTCGAATAGGCGAATCGAATATCGGGAATTCAGATTGAAGTCCAAGCCGCCGCCCGCTGAATACGCGAACGTCGATGCGCTCGAGCCTCCGGAGGATCCGTTCGGAAAAAACGAATCGCCGGCATGGGCTCCGCCAGCCATGAACTCACCGAAGGGCGACATGCGACGTCCTGGCAACGCAATGCGAGGACCAGCCAGGAATGTTGTCAACGCGAGGTTTTGCCCCAGCAAGCTGATCCTGGACGCGTGAACAGTACCAACCTCGCCAACCAATCCGAGCCTCGAGCTCAGGTTGTACTGCGCACCGAAGAAGCCGCCATTTGCGGTGAAACAACCACAGTCGGCCGGCGGGGCGTTCGCATTGATCAGACGATAGCCCGCTGTGAGATCGAACCGCGGAGCATCAAGCGGCTGAGTAGCAAAGACGCGCTGCTGCCCTTCTGCGGTGCATGACCCGAGCAACGCAGCCACAAAACCTAATGCGATAAGTTGCTTCATAATCCGACTCCTGTCCATTCGTTACTGCAAGGGTTTCGCTGCTCAATAGGCCAGCGAGACCCCGGGGGAAGTTGTCAATGCATTGGTGTCGACCATTACGAGTCTGCCTGGAGAGATCGCATAGATGACCGTCGTTCCATCGCCGAGCAGGTAGCGCCCAGCGGTCGCCGGGGTCACGTTTGCGTTGTTGTCTGACAGGTTGTAGGTCGTGGTGCCACTCACACCAAGTTGAAGAATGTTCAGCGTGCCTACACCGACGTTCTCGTCAAGCGTGAAGGTCGCATGCCCGGCTCCGTCGGCGGTGGTGTAGCCAGATGAATTGATGCTCGCCAGCGAGCTTGCCGGGATGCTGCCGAAGACATAAGTGCCATTCAAACTAGCGTTGCTGAACGGAGCTCCGGTTTGAGGCTCGAAATGCCCGAGACCGGCATAGCTCGTCTCGAGGAAATATCCCTGGTTCGGCGCCACCAGGTAGAACACACGAGCGTCCGGCGGCCCAGTCGGCAAACCGAGCAGGCCAAGCAGCACAGAGACCAGACCCGAGTGGTTGGGGTAGTTGAAGGTGCCGCGACCGATACTGCTGACCGTGCATGAGGATGTTCCCGTAGCCGCATACGATCCGAGCAGCGCGTTGACGAGATTGTTCTTGTCGGTGTTTGTCAGGCCGGTGAGATTGTTGATGGTGCTGGTCAAACCGCCCATGTCGATATTGGTTGTATTGCACGTGCCGGCTCCATTACCGCTTGCGCGGAAGAGGGTGGCGGTCGAGAAGTTCAGCACGTTCTGCAGACTGGTTCCAAGCAATCCTGGGTTGGACTGCGCATTCTCATAGCCGACGAACGCGCCGTTCATTGAGGCGTTGCTGAAACTGGCTGCTGTTTGCAACTGTGCGGTTCCAGCGAGGAGCGTGAATTCTGAGTGCTTGTCAATTGACATGATGAATGCTTCGTTGGCATTCACGATGTAGACGGCGTAATCCGTCGGATACAGGCCATCGGAGATGCTGGTGTTGTTCATCTCCAGCTGCAGGCGCCCGTTCTGGTCGGTGCTCTGGTATGAGCCGGTCAGAGGTGCATTGGCGAAGTTGAAGCTTGCGATGTTTGCGTCGGCGGTGCCGCTGGTGAGATTGCCAGCGCCGTCGGTTGTGAACGCGCCAACAGTGGCTACTGGACCGGACGCTATGCCCACTGTGCACGAGATCAGGCAAGGCGTGTCGCCAGAGAGGCCGAAGGCATAACTGCCATTCAATCCTGCAGAGAATGATGCAGGAGTTTGCGCGAGAAGCTGGCCGGACCCCTTGGTTCCCACCAATTGGTCGTTGTCGTACTCGATCAAAGTTCCGTGTGTGGAAACGGTCGCGGGCGAAACGGGAGCCTTCAGCGAAATTGCATAAGTGAAGGTTTGATCGGTCGTGCCGTCATTGTTGAGCGTGGTGATGGTGATGAAGCCGCGGCTATCGGCGTTGACGATGTACGTGCCGATGAAGTTCTGAGAGGCCACGGTGGTTCCGCTTGGATGCGATGACTGATGGTTGGCATCCAACTCGCCCATGTTGATTCCGCCGGTCCCGTCAGCTGTGAAGCTGCCGATAGACGCAGTTTGATAGGCGAGAACACCCGCGACAACGTCGTCGTAACCCTGGAAGAGATACGCGTACGGTCCGGTGAGTTCGCCGTCATACGGTGTCGTTGGGTACTGAACAAGCAGTACGAGCGGTACAGATGCTGTCGCTGACACATTGTCGGTGACGGTTGCCGTGAAGCTGGTTGCACCAGGCTGCGTGGGTGTACCTGAGATCACGCCATCAGACTGCAACGTGATGCCCGGGGGCAGTGAACCCGCTGTGAGCGAGTAGGTGTACGGCGGAGTTCCACCTGTTGCCTGTAGCGTGTATGTGTACGGAACCCCAACGATTGCGACAGGCAATGTCGCAGTGAGGCTGAGGGTGCCGGACGGATTGATCGTGATGGTTTCCGACTGGGATACAGTCTTCACCGGGTTGCTTGCATCGGTCACCATGACCGTAACGGTGGAGGAGCCTGCCGTCGTCGGGGTGCCGCTTACCGTGCATCCTGTGAGCGTGAGACCGGCGGGAAGCGTACCGGAGCTGATGGAGCAGGCGTATGGCGTGGTTCCGCCAGTGGCATCGATATTCGCGCTGTAAGCGACGCCGACCGTGCCGTTCGGAAGCGTATTTGTGAGTGTCAAAGCAGCTGGATTGATGACGATGGTCTCAGGACCAGAAGTTGTCTGCGACGGCGAACCGGCGTCGTCAACCTTCACTGTGACTGTGGAGCTGCCCGCAGTGGTGGGAGTACCGCTCACGATGCAGCCGCTCAAGGTAAGGCCAGCAGGCAGCGTTCCCGACGTGATCGAGCAGTTGTATGGCGAGGTTCCGCCTGCTACGCCGATGGTTGCGTTGTAGGGCACACCAACCGTGCCATCGGGCAGAGTGGAGGTGGTGAGACCCAGCGGTGCCGGGTTGATGACAATTGTTTCGTTCTGGCTCGCGGTCTGCGTCGGACTGCCGGAGTCAGTGACGGTCACGGTTATCGGCGAACTGCCTGCCGTAGTCGGCGTACCCGTAATCGTGCATCCAGTGAGAATGAGGCCGGCAGGCAGGGTGCCGGTTATCGAGCAAGTGTATGGTCCGGTACCACCCGACGGGGTAATGGTGCCGGTGTACCCGGACCCCACCGTGCCAGGAGGCAACGTTCCAGTAATCGTCAGCGGTGCGGGATTGATAACGATGGTTTCGTTCTGGCTCGCGTTCTGAGCCGGGCTGCCTGCATCCGTCACCTTCACGGTGATGGGCGAGGAACCTGCCGTTGAGGGTGTACCGCTGACCGTGCAGCCTGTCAACGTAAGTCCGGCGGGGAGAGTACCAACAATCGAGCAGGAATACGGCGTGGTCCCGCCTGTGGCTGTTATGGTGCCCGAGTATGGTACATCGACTGTACCGTTCGGAAGTGTGCCGGTGATCGCCAGCGGAGCAGGCGAGATCACGATTGTGTCGTTGTGGGTTGCGTTTTGCGCGGGGCTACCCGAGTCGGTCACCTTGACAGTGACCGGTGAAGATCCAGCTGCCGTCGGCGTGCCACTCACAACGCATGCGGAGAGGGACAGACCGGCTGGGAGAGTTCCCGTGATTGAGCAGCTGTACGGCGGCGTACCGTCAGACGCGGTGATGGTTGCGCTATAGCTGACGCCAACTGTGCCATTTGGCAACGTGCTGGTGATGGTAAGCGCGGCAGGAGCGATGGTGATCGTTTCATTCTGGCTGGCGTTCTGGACCGGGCTGCCGGAATCTGTCACCTTCACAGTGATTGTCGAAGCGCCGGCTGTGGTTGGTGTTCCGCTCACAGTGCATCCGGAGAGTGAGAGGCCAGCAGGCAGAGCGCCAGTGATTGAACATGCGTACGGCATGACGCCGCCCGTAGCACCGATCTGCGCGCTGTACGGAACACCGACTGTGCCGTCCGGAAGCGTGTTGGTCAACGAGAGGGTTGCAGGTGCGATGGTGATGGTCTCATTGGCGCTGGTGTTTTGTGCCGGGCTGCCGCCATCTGTAACTGTGACGAGAACTGTGACACTGCCTGCAACTGTGGGAGTGCCGCTGACGGTGCATGCCGTGAGGCTAAGACCCGCAGGAAGTGCACCGGTGATTGCGCAGCTATACGGAGTGGTACCGCCTGTTGCCGTGATGTTCGAGCTGTACGCAATACCCACTGTGCCATTCGGCAACGGGCTGCCCATTGCCAGCGCTGGAGGAGCGATCACAATCGTCTCCACCTGACTGATTGTCTGTGCAGGCGAGCTTGCATCCGTCACCTTCACAGTGACAGTTGCGCTGCCTGCCGCGTTTGGAGTGCCGCTCACCACGCAGCCTGATAGTGACAGGCCGGCAGGAAGGGATCCAGTGATCGCGCAGGCGTACGGAGCTGTACCACCAGCTGCTGTGATCGGAGCACTGTAAGCGACTCCGACCGTGCCGTTGGGCAGAACATTTGTGAGGCTGAGCGGCGAGTTGATGGTAATCGATACTGCCGCAGTTGCCGTTGCTCCGAGACTGTCTTTTACCTGGACCGTGAATGCAGAGGTGCCTTTCGCAGTAGGAGATCCAGAAATCACGCCTGTTGTTGCAGAGATTCCAAGACCCGGCGGCAATGATCCTGCTGTGATGCTCCACGAGTACGGCGTCGAGCCACCCGCTGCGACGAGTGAGGTACTATACGCCACGCCGACAATACCGTCGGGCTGAGGACCACCGATGAGAGATAGCGGCGATACGACGGTAATGGAAATCTGAGCCGCCGCAGTTGCGTTTGTGCTGTCTTGAACCTGCACTGTGAGGGTGGATGTACCCTGCGCTGTAGGCGTGCCGGAGATGATGCCTGTCGTCGGTGAGATTGAGAGCCCGGCAGGAAGAGAACCGGAGATGATGCTCCAGGCATACGGAGTTACTCCACCAGCCGCGACAAGAGAGGTGGTGTACGGAATGCCAACTTCGCCGATCGGCTGCGGGCCGCCGGCGAGTGTCAGTGGCGGAACAGGATTGGAAATCGTAATTGACTTGTTCGCAGTCACCGTAAACGGCACTGCGCTTGTGTCCGTCAGCTGCAACATGAACGGGAACGTGCCAGTCGCGGTCGGCGTTCCGGACACCTCACCTGTGGCGGCGTTAAAAGACAAGCCCGGCGGCAACGTGCCGCTCGCAACCCAGGTTTTCAGCGGCGAGGTTCCGCCTGCCGACACAATCATCGTCGAGTACGCTGAACCTACGATGCCCGCTGGTGGTGCACCTGTGATGGTGGGATCAGGATTGACAGTGATGTTTACCGTTTCCTGGCTTTTGGTTTGCGGGATCGCTGCAATCAGCGTCACCTGCATTGGAGATGTGATTCCCGCAGGAGCCGTGTAGGTCGTAGTGGTTCCCGAAGCAGAAGAAAGAGCGCCGCAGGCGCTTCCGCTGCATGATGACCCATTGAACGCCCAGCCGACCTGATATTTACCGGTCAGATTGGCAGTGATGTTCACGGACTGTCCAGCGTCGATCACGAACGAAGTTGCCGACAAGCTCGCAATTCCGCCTCCCGCATATCCGCCGCCACCGCAGCCGCTCAGCGCAATGCAAAGAGAGAGCATCGCCACATAACCGAGAGCAAATCGCGAGTTGAAATTGCGGAATCTCCGAACGAGCGGCTGTTTCGAGAACATAGCCGTGACCAATTCGACAACGCCAAAGGAAGACCCTGGAATCGTCATGGGGAATCTGACCTCCATCGAAAGCTCCTGACCTCGGTTCTCGTTTGAGAACGGGGCGCCCCGAATCGACCTGGTCCGGTGCGCGAGTCAATCGGGAGTTTGCTTTGACGGTTACATTGGGTCCATACAACGAAGGTACTAGCGCATCGCAAGAAGAGGATCGCGCTTCTCGGTAGTTATTCGCTCTTAGCGACTTACCCGCATAAGTAACTTAAGTTATGTCGATAAGTAGTGTAAATACGGGTGATATTGCGAGTAACATTAACGACCTTTATCCACTTAGAGCGAGGTCTCACTCCTGAGGCAGAGCAAGTGAGTATCACCGGTGTTCCCAGTGTCAGTGGTCAGGAGATCTGGATATGCCTGCGAGATATCATGGAAGATATCATTGATGATATCTAAGATATCGAGGCTTGGGCTGCACGACGCCGTGCCTCGCGGTTCTTGAACATGTCGGCAAGGTGCAGGCTGATCCTAAATGCGGTGGTCCCGCCACAAGGCTTCCATCTGTTCGAGTGTCCGCCCTTTCGTTTCCGGAACCATTCTCCACATGAATAAAGCAGCGAGAATGCCCATCACGCCATAGATCCAGTAAGCAAACCCATGATGGAAGTGGTCAACCAGGTAAGGGTTCTTGTCCAGAATAGGGAACGTCCAGCTCACAAGATAGTTGGCGATCCATTGCGCAGCAACCGCCAGCGCCATTGCCTTGCCACGGATTTGGTTTGGAAAGATCTCACTGAGAAGTACCCATGTTACAGGCCCCCAGGAAACCGCAAAACCGGCAGTGTAGACCAGCATACTCACCAGGGCAAGCATTCCCCTGCCGCCCAGCCAGAACGCGCTGCCAAGGGCGATCATGCTCACTGCCATGATGAGCGCTCCAATAATCTGCAGAGGGCGCCGGCCAAATCGATCAACCGTCAAGATGGCGACTACGGTGAAAGTCAGGTTGACCGCGCCCACAATGATGGTTTGCAGTAACGACGCATTGGTAGTCATGCCCATGCCCTGGAAAATATCGGTGGCATAGTAAAGCACAACGTTGATGCCAACAAACTGCTGGAAGACGGACAACATCAGGCCGATGAAAATGACCAGAGCGCCAAAGGAGAGCAGTTTACCTGAGTGATGCTCACTGAGCGACGCGCGTATTTCTGAAAGCTCCTTTTCGCTTTCTTCTTTCGTGACAAGTTTGGCAAGAACAGATCTCGCCGCGCTTTCATCCCCTTTCAGCATGAGGTAGCGCGGTGTCTCGGGTACGAAGAACAACAGCAGCAGAAACAAGCCGGCCGGAATGCTTCCGGAGAGAAACATGTACCGCCAGCCGATTGAGTTCAGCCACGCGTCACCGCTACCGGCCCTCGAAATCCCGTAGTTGACGAAGTAGATCACAAGCATTCCAAAGATGATGGCGAACTGATTCCAGGCGACGAGATTTCCGCGGACCTTCGGCGGCGCAATCTCAGCGATATACATCGGCGAGAGCATCGAAGCCAGACCAACGCCGATTCCACCCAAGATTCGATAGATGACAAAATTCGTCATGAATCCCGGCCCGCCATGACCGATAGCCGCGAAGGGAAACTCGGGTGCCGATGCCCCGAGAGCTGAGATGAGAAAGAGCACGGCGGCGATAATCAACCCCCGCTTTCGACCGATATTGGTGCTTACCCAGCCGCCTAACAGTCCGCCGATAATGCAGCCGATTAACGCACTGGACACCACGAAGCCGAGAAGGGAGTTGGCGGCATTCGCTTGGGCCGGGTTGGCTAAATCCGTAAATCGCGGATCTACAAAATAAGCCTTGAGGCTACCAACCGCGCCATTGATCACGGCGGTGTCATATCCGAACAGCAAACCTCCTAATGTGGCAATGAGCGTCAGCAAAACGACGTACGGATTTATTCTCGACATGGTCTTTCCTCGAACAGTCGAATATACAAATCCAGGGGGCTGTTGTACAGCAAATAAATCGTTTTATTTCGCGGAAAAGCTTTCCCCCTGTCGTGCGCTTGCATCCGTGCGTTCAGATCCGGAGAGACGGTGCAAAGTGCGCTCGGCGGCGGCAATGCCACGATACTGCGCCTCTTCAAAAATCGAAAACCCGCTGAGGTCAGAGTTGGCAAAGAGGATGGGCCCGCGGAGGTTGGCGAGTCTTCTCCGCTCGGGAGAGAAGATGGAACCAACCGTGGGACGCGCCATCGCGTGCCCCATTCGCATAATGTCCATACGCGATATGCATTGGCGGATGTCTGGATGGACACGCTCAAGATCGCGGAGGATAGCTTCCTTCCAGTAGTTCCAGTCACTACTCAGGAGCATCCGACGGTTTTGGGATGGAGTTCCTTCGGCAAGGGCCCAGTAGAAAGTCCACACCGTACGGTCCACATGGGTCCGCAGGGTCTGATGGGTGGCATCGACGTAACCCAGAGTTGGTGATTCCATGAAAACGCTATCCCAGGTGGGGTCGGTGCCGTAGTTTTTGGGCAGACGCTCGAGCGTCAGATTTGCGGTCAGCCACGGTGAATATTCGAAGCTCTGGAGACGTGTCATGCCCTCGATGAGATAAGGAGCAAGAAACGTCGGCGCCGCGAAAATGACGACCTCAGCCCGATACTCTGTATCTCCGGCAAAAACCTTTACGGTTGGACCGTTCTGCTCCAACCGGTGGACCATTTGGCCCGTCCGAACGAATGGCCCAAGGCGTTCGAGCAGCCGGCGAACAATCCATCCATTTCCTTCGGGCCAGGTGAGCGGGCCCTTTTCGTCGGGTTCTCGTGAAGCGAAGTATTGAATTCCGGCCCAGGCCGAGGTTTGATCAGTCGTCGCACCGTAGTCGTCACGGCAGCAGTAATTCATGTACCAACGGAGAATGCGCGAATCCATGCCCTGCTTGTGAAGCCAGGCAGAGAACGAAAGCCGATCCAGGTTCGCAGTGTGCTCTGAAATGCCCACTTCCATCGGGACAGTGAAGTTGCCTGTGGCGCGAAAAGCGTGCACCTGGTCTTCAAATCGCCGAAACTGATCTCGCTCGCTCTGCGTAAGGCCGATGGCCGGCTCAATCCCCTCCTGCCACCGCCCAAAGAGAAAAAGTCTCTCCTGGGGAGTGAAACACAGACTGCGCTCTTCCCACTTGCCATCCTTGAGAACTCCGAGATCTTCGAAGAGTTCGCGAACATACACCGCCTTGTGTCCGGGGACGGGTACGTAGTGAGCTGCCCAGGGATAGGCAGTGATCTCGTTTTCACCCCAGCGGGAGTTGCCACCTGCCTGATCGCACATTTCGAGAAGAATGAAGTCGTGGAAACCTTTCTTGTGCAATCGCCATGCAGCGCTGAGACCGGCGATGCCGCCACCGACAATGACCACGGATGTTTTCTCGATCCGTTTTGGCGACGAAAAAGCAGCACGATCGCGGAGCATATGCCCCTGCTGGAAGGACTCATTCACGAATGACCCGCTTATCTTCGGCTCCGTCTTCATGGAAAGGCCCGCAAGCGAGAATCCGGCGGACTGGATGAAGGTGCGCCGCGAGACTGTCAATGGCTTATATCCTTCCAGTCCTGATCGTAAAGATGCACGAGCACTTGATCGTTCAATCGGTTCGGAGGCATCGAGAGAGGCGCCATGTCCGGCGGAAATTGAAATAGCGCAGGCAGGCCCTTGAGATCGATGAAGCGGAGGCTGGCTGGCAGGGTGGTTGGATGAACGTATTCATGCCGTCCGGCGAGAACAAAGCCCCACTCACCGAACGACGGAACATACACGTGATATGGATAGATCAACATCCCTGCCTGCTTGATGGTCTCTGCAATGCACCAATAGGAATCGCGCGCGAACATCGGGGAGGTGCTTTGAACCACCATAAGCCCCTGCTCACTAATGTGACGAGCAACGGCTTTGTAGAACGCAGTTGTATATAGCTTGCCAAGCGAATAGTTCGTTGGATCGGGGAAGTCAATCACAATGAAGTCGAAACTCTCCGTATTGGCGTCTATCCAGGGGAAGGCATCTGCATTGATGACATGAACTTTGGGCGAAAGAAATGATCTTTGATTGAGCCCGGTGAGCATTGCATTTGTCGAGAAGAGGCGCGTCATCTCCGGGTCAAGATCGACGAGCGTAACGCTCTCCACCTGGGGATACCTGAGGATTTCGCGAACGGCCAAACCATCCCCACCTCCAAGAACCAGCACTCGACGTGGTATAGCAATGGCCGAAAGGCCGGGATGGATGAGCGCCTCATGGTATCGATATTCGTCGCGCGAACTGAATTGAAGGTGACTGTTCAAAAACAAGCGAATGTCATCTTTGAAGCGCGTGAGAACAATGTGCTGGTATCGGGTATCACGCGCAAATATGATTTCGTCGGCGTAGATGTTATCTTCGGCAGCCTGCGTGATGCGTTTGGCCTGCACGAGACCAATGCAAAGAGCAGCCAGGACCGCGACGCAGAAGAAACGCAGTACAGCGGTTCTTGCTATCTGGTTGACAAAGATAAATGTGCTCCAGAGCGCGACGGCTGCATTGAGGATGCCGAAGAGCATCGCGGAGCGCACAAGTCCAAGATGAGGCACGAGAAGAATAGGAAACAGCAATGACGCGCCCAACGCGCCGAGGTAATCGAACGTGAGAACGTGGGCGACGACATCGCGAAAATGATAGCGATCACGAACGATGCGCATCAGCAGTGGAATTTCCAGACCGACCAGTACTCCGATCACGATGACTAGGGCATACATCAGGAATTGGAATCCCTGCGAGTACGCGAATGCCAGGAAGAGCAGTGCTGAAGAGAATCCTCCGACAACACCGAGCAGTAGCTCGATCCAGACGAACCGGTAGGCCAGCCCGCGGTTGATGTAACGCGAGAGAGCGCTCCCGATTCCCATGGCGAACAGATAGCAGCCGATGATCGTCGAAAACTGGAGGACACTGTCTCCCAGCAGATAGCTGGCGAGCGTGCCGGCGACGAGCTCGTAGATGAGCCCGCAAGCTGCAATCAGCAGAACCGTGATGAATAGAAGAATTCCCACGTCAGTGAACAGCCGCCGCGATGATCACACATAGGCCGAGGGACATGGCTCCCAGAAGGATCGCGAGCGCCAGATTATGTTCCTGCACGATTTCTTTCCACAGGTTGTAAGGAGTGATTTTGTCGAGCACCAAGAATGCTCCGCCGAAAATCACGATGCCGATACCTGCATAGACAATTGCATTCACCACACTGTTGATCTGGATGCCCATTACTTGCCTCCCGTGTAATGGTGGTAGGAACTGTAGACTGAGCGATACGAGCCCGGGTTATCGCGGACAGACCTGGGTACATTTAGCACTTCATCGACGCGGTTCAGGCTCCATCCGCGGTATTCTGCGAAAGCGACCACGGTCAGAACAATAAGCCCATATACAAAGAAAAAGACTCGGGTCATTCGTCGTCTCCTGACTTCAACGAACCCATGATCGTTCCGACAGTGCTCAAAAGCGATCCGTCACCGGGCGAGCTATAATCACTCTCAGCCCAGCGAAGGTGTTCGAAACTGAGAGAGCGCCAAGTAACGAGTCCGGCGGGGATCAGGAGCGCCAAAGCGGCCAGGCCAAAGAAACTTGCTTGCGGCACATCGCGCTTGACCGTTACTGCATACCGGATCAACCCGCGATTTGGATCGCTCTCGGGCTCGATGCGGAGATAGTAGTTGCCGGGGGGGACACTGGGAATCGTTACGGAGTTGGAGGTGTGGCCCTCTGACCAGGATCCGTCAGAGTCGTATCCGTGGTAGTAGCTCACTTCGCGTCCGAAATCGTAGGCGTGGCCCGTGTCCTGATTGATAAGGGTGTAGTTCAGATAGATCCAGTCGTTATCAACGCCAGCAGTGGTTGTCAGTTCGACATCGGATGTTCGGCCCTTCAGCTGAAAAATATCCGTGACGAACGATGCCTCGCCTCCCGCGCTGGTGTTGAACTCAAAGGTTTGCTCGAAGATCTGCTCGTCGCTTTCTGTCCAGTAGACTCCTACAGCGAGCGACAACAGCAGAATGAGAAACACGCCAGTAAGCGACCATATGCTCTTGACACTTTGACTGAGAGGCGACGGCTGATTTTCGTAGACCCCAATTGGAGCAGGCGGATCACCCGGAAGTTTAAATGCCTTCCAGATGTCGCGCCCGGAAGAGTACTCGCCGATCGACCACGTGATCTCTTTTCCGGTCTGTTCGCTCGAGATGACGCGGGGTGGCGAGATGTAGTCGGAAAAGCGTACGACTTCCCCCACCCGAACTTGCCACGGGAACTCGCCGAGAACAAAGGCGGTCGCGGCTTCCGCAGTCTGGAACAGGCGATAGGTTTCTCCGAGGTACGTCAGCGTCGCCTCGCCTGCACTCAAGTTGGGTAAGGCACGCAAGATGCTCACGTCATTCCAGTGTCCGTCGTATTCCGTGAGGTAGCGAAAGCCCTTTGTTGGATTGAAAAGCACATACTCGTGCCAGCTGTATGAGACTCCCTCGACCTGAATGGTGCGACGCTGAAACCCAATCACCTCGTAAAGAGTCCCGCGGAGTTTTCCACGCGAACCCAGCGGGATAAGTGGTGGATCCTCGCTTGTCGCCGCATGAAATTGCTGCAGGATCTTCAAGCTGGGATCCTGCGCATCGAGCACAGAATGGCAGCTCTCGCAGATGACGGTGACCGCGTTTCCGAAGGAGCGGACGGTCAGGCTCGCTCCACAGCCCGGGCAATTCAACGACTTCACGTGCGGATTTCCCGCAGGAGTCGGCCCCGCGCTGCTCACGACCAGCCCTCGAAACTGCGGAGGTTCTGAAGCTTGAGATTCTCGAACTCGACTGTCTCGCCGAGAAACAGCAGGGGTGGGTCTTCGCTGTAGTCGATCGTCGCGAATTTCTCAGTGTGCGACATCAAATCAATGAACACGACGTCCGACTTATCCCAGTACTGAAACGGCAGCTCTCCTTCGACTCCGCGGTAATGAGCCTTCGTAATGGTGTTGACGACGTAAGCCTGGTTGTTCCAGGTGTACTGCTGGCCGATCTTGCACTCGCGTGGCAGCTTCTGGCCTTGCGCAGGAAAACTGACAGCATAGTTCAACTGGGCATCTGATAACCATCCGCTTGCTCCGTCGTTCGTCACGAAGTGCCATTCGTTCCAGTTGCCCTGGTCGTACTCGTAAATGATGCGACCGATGACAGAGAAAGAACGTCCGTCGAAGATGCCATCGGTACCGATCTGAATGGGCGAGCTGTTGGGACGAAGGTCCGCCACTTTACCGACTTTTGTGAGATTGAGATCCGTTCGGATCAGAATTGATTTGCAGAAATCGCAGACAGTCTGCACGCTGGCAGACCAGCGGAAGGTGATCGGGGCGCCGCAGCTCGGGCAATTCGCGGTTGCCTGGGTCATTGGTTCCCCGCAGCCGTGCTTATGGCCTCAGACATGTTGGCCGGCGCGGAGTATTCCCGCTCGATCGTACTGACGCGAACCGCCGTTGCGAGAAACAGGCTCGAAAGATGCAATTCGAAATCCCACCGGCTGCGCGGGACGCAACAGAAGAGATTGAGACAGATCGATCCAAATTCAGGGAACGTATGGCAGGTAAGGTGAGACTCCGAGAGGAGGCAGAGCCCGGTGATTCCACCGGATCCTGGGAACTGATGCCAATGCGTCTCGCCTATGGTGGAAAGGCCGAGATCCGAGACTATCTGGGCGAACATATCGCGTAGCTTCGGCAGGTTACGAAGCGCCTCCGCACTGCACCCCTGTGCGTCGACAATCCACTCAATTCCATTCATAGACTGTGAGGAAACTACTGCTGTGCGTGACCACATTCCGGGCAGAACTTGCTCGATTTCGGAATCGGCTTGCCGCAATTGAGACAGAACTTTGTTTCCGTGGCTGCGGAAGGCGCCGCGGTTCCCGAGTCTGACCGTGACGATCCTGAGCTTCTGAGCGCGTCCATCATGGCTTGTCCCATTGCCACTCCAGCGCCCAAACCCGCTCCCAGACCCGCCGCTCCCGCACCCTCATTAGCTGCAGCAATCGGGATCGACTGCGCAACCTCAAACTGCGTATAGCGGCCGATATCGCCCACCATGTTCATGCCAATACGCTGATCCAGAATCTTCTGGAGTTCATCGGGAAGGGAAAGATTCTCGACGACAAAGCTGTCGAGCAGAAGGCCGTATTCGGCGAAGCCAGGTTTGAGTGAAGCAAGGAGTTTTTCGGCCAGAGCGACTTGATTCGCTGCCATGTCGAGGAAGGGGACCTGGCTGTTTGCGAACGTGTCGGTCATGCGCCCGACAATTGTGTTTCGCAGTTGACCTTCCAACTCTGGAACAGTGTAGAGATCACGCGTGCCACTGATTTTGGAGTAGAACGTCTTCGGATCGACAATGTGATACGTGTAGATTCCGAATGCTCTGATCCGAACAGCCCCGAATTCTTTGTCGCGAATCGTAATGGGATTTGGAGTTCCCCAGCGCTGATTTGTCTGCAGCCTAGTCGAGAAAAAATAGACGTCCGACTTGAATGGCGATTTGAAGGCCTTGTCCCAGTTCATCAGATACGTGAGTATCGGGAGTGTCTGGGTGTTCAGGGTATACAAGCCGGGAGCGAAGACGTCTGCGACTCGGCCTTCGTTCACAAACACTGCCATCTGCGAATCGCGGACGGTGAGCTTGCCGCCATTTTGAATCTCGCGATCCTGCATGGGGTATCGAAAGGCGAGGATGCCTTCGTCAGGCTCAACCCACTCGATGACATCAATGAACTGCTTGGATAAGAAGTCGCGAAGGCTCATCTGAACTCTCCGTCGGAATTCACTTGCAGTATGCCGGTGAGGGCATCGTATGGCCTGCGATGTTCCCTGTCAACATTTACCGATATTGCTGATCCATAACTGGTTATTGCAATTCGCGAAGGGCCGGAAAGTCCCAGAGCTAAGGCCAGGAAGCGCCGCCGGTCGGGCTAAAGATTGACGGCAGCATCTAAGGCGCTTCTCTGGTTCATCAAAGGTTCAGAGGTCTTCATGAAGAGAAGAGAGTTCCTTGCCACCACTCTGCCGGCCATGGGCGGGATGATGTTGCTTGACTGCAGATACGCTAATGGATTCGCGACGTCGAAGAACATCCTGGAGTACGGCGCCAAGCCTGATGGGAAAACGTTAAGCACTAAAGCAATTCAGCACGCCATTGACGAAGTCTTCAAGGCAGGAGGGGGAACTGTGGTCGTGCCCGCAGGGACTTTCCTCACCGGGCTAGTTGAGTTGAAGAGCAGAGTAACGCTCAATCTCGCGGATGGAAGTACATTGCTCGGCAGCACGTCAATGGAAGACTACAGCTTCGAGCCCGGCTCTTCCGGTCATGGCGGACCTAACCCCCGGCATTTGGTTTTCGCTATGAATGCCGATGACATCACGATCTCCGGCACTGGCCGAATCGACGGACAAGGATCATCGTTCTGGGAGGCATCCAACAAGCCGCCTCTTCCTGAAGATCAGCCGTGGGCAGGTGTAGCCTCGCACGATCTGGCTGTCAAATCAGGCGGCCACCCAAGTCCCACGTTGCTGTTTGTGAATTGTCGGAGGCTGAGCATTCAGGGTATTCATGTTGAGAACGCGCCAGGTTGGACGCTCAACATTGTTAATAGCGACAACGTGAACATAGAAGGGCTTTCGATCAAGAACCCCGTCAACGGCCCGAACACCGACGGAATCGACATCACGGGCAGTCAGAACGTCACCATCTCAAACTGCTCAGTGGAGACGGGAGACGATGCAATCTGCCTGAAAAGCAACAACCCATTTGGTCCCGAGCCGCGCCTGGTTAAGAACATCACTGTAACGAATTGCCGCCTTTCGACATGCTGCAATGGATTCAAACTCGGCACAGAATCAGAAGGCGGATTTGAGGGCATCACGTTTTCTGATTCTGTTATCTACAACAACGACGTTCCCTTCAAGGAACGTGTGATCGCGGGCCTCGCCTTGGAAGTTGTCGATGGCGGCTGGATCGATGGTGTCGTCGTGAAGAATATCCAAATGCAGCGAGCCCGGACACCGATCTTCGTGCGCCTTGGGAATCGGAAACGTGTACACGACTACCCGCAGCGCGGACTTCGAAACGTCAACATCGACGGGATTCAGGCCAATGAGGTTCTGGTGCCCAGCTCGATCACAGGCTTGGCTGGTCTAGAGGTGCGCGATCTCACTCTTTCGCACTTGCATATCGAGAATGAAATTCGAGGCCGGCCAGAGTGGGTCGGCCGCGCAGTACCGGAGAAGGAGAGCGCTTATCCCGAAGCACGGATGTTTGGAATGCTGCCAGCATCGGGCCTTTATGTCCGGCACGCTCGCGAGCTGAGCCTGAATGACATCGTATTCACTGCCCCTTCTGGCGAGCGCCGACCCGCCATGATTTTCGACGACGTGATCGGAGCGCGCCTCTCTCAGGTGCAGAGTTCACCGATCAGCGGGGGAATGCCCGTTCTTCTGCAGAGCAATTCGCATGATGTGAAGGTGCTGAAGTAAGCCAGCCGGCTCATCAGAGCACCTTCACGCGCAGCATTGGGGGCTCAAGGACCCATACTTGCAGGAGTGCAGGCAGTGGCGCTTGAGGGTGTCGGAGGCGTTGGCGGTGTCGACCACGGAACAGCATTGAAGTCGAAAAAGTCCAGCAGATTCGGCTGCGCCGCGTCGCGCGCAGTCAGGTGCGCAGAGGGTCCGATGAATCGGTTTTCCACGAACTTGATCACCGCCGTGTGATCCATCGGGATATGCGAAACGTAATGTTTGCGTGTGAATGGCGAGATGACGATATTCGGCACGCGGAAGCCTATCTGTGCCCCGAACCCGTGCAGCGCTGCTGCATCTGCTGGATTAGCTCCAGGGTCCTTGGGATATAGGTCGCAGTGAAGATCTGGTGTGGTGGTCGGAACGCAGGGAAAGTATGCGGGATTCGTATCCGGATTAACGGCGATCGAGGATATGTCCGGAATGGAGCCCATCGAAGCGGACGTAAAGTCATTCGAGTGACCCGGAACCGGGGGAACGTGATCATAAGGACCGCCGCCCTCGTCGTAGCTGAGGAAGAACACCGAATCCTTCCAGGAAGAGCTGGACATGAGTTTGTTCACAATGTTTGCCACCTCGGCCTGCCCGAACGTAACTGGCTGGCCAGAGCCTGGATGTTCGTCATTCTTGCCGTATCCGGCCTCGATGAACGCAAAACTAGGCAATGCTCCATTTTGCAGGTCCGTGAAGTACTGGCTGAGGGGCGCGATGTGCGTGGAATCGATACAAAATGAGTTGGTCGAATCCCCTACGACACTCGATGGTTGCGTCGGCGGACTGCAGGTACCCGTGGGATTGCCATTGATGTAGCGATATGAATACGTCAGATTGGAAAAGTGAATCGCGGGATACCGAGCATTGGCCGACCCCAGACAGTCATCCTCATCGAGACAGAAGCCTTCCGTCACGGTATAGTAGATTTTCCACGATACCTTTGCCTGATCCAGTTCCTGAAAGATATTCGGGATATCGAGCTGTGGCAGATGATCGTTTCCGCCAGGATCATGCACCAGTCCTTGCGTAGTGCCTCCTGTGAAAGTCGCGAGTCGATTAGGTACGCTCTTGCTCGCCATTGGTGAGAACCAGCGATCGGATATGGCGAAGTTCGCGGCCATGTAGTAGTAGTAGTTCAGAAAATCGCTGTCGTAATATCCCATTGCACGCTGACCATTAAGGTCAGTGAATTGTCCTGAGCACGTCCCGCTGTTGACGCAACTCTTCGCAAAGCCCTCAGAGGTATGTACGAATCCACTCATCTGGATCGGACGCGTGTCCAGGAAGTTGTAGCGATTCACGTCTCCATAGCTGGATAGCCAGTCAGATGATTCGTCATCGATACAGGTACTTTTCAGCTTAAAGAGCGGATATGCCGTTCCTTCATCGTCCAGATTGGTGATTGTGTTCAGCTTGTCATCGATTCCGTCGACAAGATACTGAATCCCGTCGTCACCCACATCCCAGTGATTTGCGGCCCTGTACGGGTTGAGCATGCCGAAGTAGTTGTCGAAGGAGTGGTTCTCCTGAAGCATGAAGATGACGTGATCGATGGACTGCAGGCTTCCTGCAGGAGTAACGGTGACAGATGCGGATGCGTTCGCGGTTCCGCCCGCACCCGTTGCAGTTGCCGAGTAGGCGGCAGTCGCAGCGGGAGTGACCACTTGAGTGCCGCCCGTTGCTTGAAGATCGTACTTGCTCCCATCAGACCCGCTCACGCTGACCTGGGTCGCATTCGTCGCAACAACAGTTAGGGTCGATGAGTTGCCCGCCACGATGGTTGTTGGATTTGCCGTAATGGTTACGGTAGGTGCGGGATTTCCCGTGACTGTTACAGTCGTCGATGCCGAGACCGTTCCACCCGTTCCCGTTGCGGTTGCGGTGTAGGTCGTCGTCGATGTGGGAGTCACCAGTTGCGTACCGCCGGCCTGATTGAGCGTGTAGCTGGTGGAATCGCTTCCAGTCAATGTCACCTGCGTCGCGTTCACCGCAGTCACGGTCAGCGTGGATGATTGGCCGGTAGTGACCGAAGTAGGGTTGGCGGAGATCTGCACTGTTGGAGCAGGGTTCGCAGTCACCGTGATGGTCGCGGTGGCGCTAACGGTCGATCCACTCCCTTTGGCGGTCGCAGTGTATGTCGTCGTCGCCGTTGGAGTGACGGCCTGAGTGCCGCCGGTCGCGCCAACAGTGTATGTGGATCCGTCGGAACCGGTGAGTGTAACCTGCGTTGCGTTCGTTGCGGTGATAGTGAGAATTGATGAGCTCCCGGCTGTAATCGACGAGGGAGTGGCGGTTATCGTGACTGTAGGAGTCGCCGACCCAGCCGACGAAACCGTGATGGTGGAGTTCGCCGTCGCAGAGCCACCGGGCCCCGTAGCAGTGGCAGTGTATGTCGTCGTAGCGGCCGGACTCACCGTCTGCGTCCCGCCTGATTCCGGCAAGGCATAAGAACTCCCATCCGATCCGGCAATCGTCACCTTCGTTGCGTTTGCAGCGGTCACAGATAGGGTCGATGTCGCTCCAGCAGCAACGGTGCTCGGACTTGCCGCGATGGTGACGGTTGGCACAGGGCCAGTGGTGACTTTTCCGCTGACGCCGCCACATCCGGCCAGTACGAGTACTAAAGCAAGACCCAGAAATTCGAGAGAAACCAATCGGCAAAACTTATGAATTTTATGCGGCACAGGGAAAAGCCTTCCTCTTCTCAACGCGCTTTCGCAGAGTGCAGGACGCTTGCCCTGCAGAGTACACAGCTCTCCGAGCGATCAACGCAGGCGGTTTGAAAAACTGATTCGGTATGACATCCGTAAGGGTGAGGCTCAATGCTCTGGAGAGCGGCGAGAAGTCCTCCCGCGCCACGGGCATGTCTAATTAGATTGTCGAGTCGGGCCGCTTAGATGCCTGAGACGAGAGCTACCCGAATACGGAAACTCCGAATCAGTCTCCGATTCGAAAAATGCCTGTCACCACCGGGCTGTCTTTCTTCCCTTTGGCGCTGGCAAAGGCCTTTATCGTCAACGCCGTTCCCTTAACTATGATCGGCGCATGGTAAACGGCTGCGCCGTCCAACGGTTGGGAGCCATCGACCGTGTAATAGATTTGAGCGTCTGGAGTCGCGGACCGGAGCGTAACCTCAGTGTCTCCATGGAACACGCCAGGTATGGGAGAAAACTTCGGTTCAGCAGTCACATCGCCGGCAGGAACATCCTTTTCGGCGGAGAGTCTGCCTTTTCCCAAACTCGATGGCTGCACGTCAAGAAGGACTGACTCAAGGTAATACTTTTGAAAATCATGGACTGGCCAACCCTGATAGTCCTCGTTCCAATCCGTCAGAAGCGCTTTAACTTCCTGAAAAGATTTTGCCACTCGAGCAGCCTGCGGTGAGCGAACCGCAGCCAGGACAAGATCGATTCGAGGCGTGTTCAATCCGTCCACTATTGAAACATCGAAGAGTCCCTCGCCTGGAAGAGTCAGCGTGATCGAACGTCCCTGCTTCTCAAACTCGCGCTGTGGCTGCACACGAGATGGCTGCGCGAGCGAGCGCACCACGTACGAATATGCACCGCTTGAAAGAGCCGCTGCCAAGCCGGCAATCTCGACCTTATTGTCTGAGCCGATCACCGCCACCACTTCGTCACGCGGTGTGCCCGACACGTCCCTGTTTCCAGCTCTTTCGTCACCGTTCACCTTCAGTGCTACCGCGTTAATACGGGCGAGCAGATCAACCGCAGTCGAGGTAGGTCTGCGATACAGCGCTGGCACGCGGAACCCACGCGCGCAATCTCGCGAAGTGAAACACTCATAGAGAATTCTTTGCCCATCCGGCAACAGAATCGTTATGGAGTGCTCATGGGCGGCTCCAAACGGCTCCATCAAAGAGCCAGGACCGATTGCATCACCGTCTGACAGGGAGTTCTTGCCCTGGCGGATCCGCCACGAGCCAATCACGCGCCACGCCACACCCAACGGCGTCTTCGCAGCTGCTTGTTGAGAACAAAGTCCGGGCGGGAGGAAAAGGGGGAGCGTCAATAAACCCAATAGAGCGAGTCTAATTTGAGCCCTCGGCGAAGACGGCGAGAAAGACGACTCCAATCTTGATGGACGAGCGAACAAACGCACCAGCGCGGCTTTCATGGCTTCACCATTGTGACGCATCCCGCCATGTGCAGTCGATTGGCGGCGAACAAGCAACCGCAACGTAAGTACGAGCCATCGAAATTGTTGTGACGCGTGTTGAAGTCTGTGAAGCGTGTGTGTCTCAAGGACACCGTCAATCCCTAGTGCAGGATCAGAAAAAGAATCTGAGTCGGTCCACCAATTGCTCGCTGGTCAGGGCCCCGTCGGGAAGCGACACGCAAGCCCGCTCGAAATCCTTTCCGGCTCTCATGCGGCGTGACCAACGCCGTTTTGCCGTCTTGTCCGCTTTCTGCTTCTTTCGCTGACTTAACGTAGTTCATCCTTCTTCTTGCGATGCAGGTGCTAGCGCATGTCTGAAATTTCCTGTTCCTCCGATCCAACCGAGCGTGCATTCGTCACAAATAGGAAAGCAACATCGAAGACTGAAATGTTTTGCCGCGTGCTCCTGGCAATAATCTGCGCGACTACAGCACCGTTGTTTGCTCAAACTCCAACTCCGGTTCCGGTTCCCACCTGGCGATATGATCTGACTCATGCTGGACAGAACACCTCGGAGACGGCGCTCACTCCCGCTAATGTGAACCCTGATTCTTTCGGCAAGCTTTTCTCGCTCAAGGTTGATAGCACCGTTTATCCGCAGCCTCTCTATATCCCTAACCTGAAGATGAGCGATGGGCAGACACACAATGTCCTCTTCATCGCGACGTCAAATGACACTATTTACGCATTCGACGCGGACTCAAACGGAGGCGCAAACGCCAGCCCGATATGGAAGATCAGCCTCGCGGCCACTGACCATGGCGCAGGCGCTGGGGCAACCTCAATTCCGTGGCAGGACACTGGTTCTCCTGATGTAGCCCCAACAGTTGGAATAACCGGTACACCGGCGATAGATCCAACGACGAATACGATGTTCGTAGTAGCGGCAACGAAAGAGAACGGCACCTATTTCTCACGGCTGCACGCGATCAACCTCATCAACGGTGCGGAACAGCCGAACAGCCCTGTGGAGATCAAAGCTTCGGTCGCTGGAACCGGGAACGGCAGCGCAGGCGGGCAATTAGCGTTCAGTCCCCTTTGGGAGAATCAGCGCCCCGCTCTCGACTTTTATAACGGTCACGTGTACATCGGCTTCGGTGCACATGGTGATAACGGCCCGTGGCACGGCTGGCTCTTCGCATACGATGCGACAACCCTGCAGCAGACTGCAGTCCTCTGTCTCAGTCCGAACGGATCTGGCGCGGGTCTGTGGGGCTCAGGGGCTGGTTTCCCAATTGACGACGGTGCACCGGGGGGACGGATGTTTCTGGCGACCGGTAACGGAACTCGAACGTCGCCTCCCTTCGATGCCAAGAGTGAATACGGTGAGAGCGTAGTGGCATTCAGTCTTGCAAATGGCGGACTGAAACCGATCGATGAATTCACGCCTTTCAACTATCAAATCCTAAACAACCACGATTGGGATCTCGGTGCAGGCGGCGTTCTAATGGTTCCCGATCAGCAGGGCTCTCATCCTCATGTCCTGCTGCAAGGTGGCAAAGAGGGTCGCATTGTCGTCCTTGACCGCGACAATCTCGGAGGGTACGCAGCTGGTGCCTCTTCCAACACAAATGCGCTGCAGGACATATCTACTATCACGACGGCAGCGCAAGGATTCTGGGCAACGCCCACCTATTGGAACGGAAACATCTATCTGTGGGCAGAGAAAAATGTGCCCATGCTGTTCAAGATGAACACCGGCGTAATGGATACTGAGCCGGATAGCCAGTCCACGATTACTTCCCAATTTCCAGACCCGACATTTTCGGTTTCTTCAAACGGCGCACAGAACGGGATCGCATGGGCCGTACGGGCAGATCAGTTCAACACCAATGGGCCAGCCGTTCTCTACGCGTGGAACGCAAATGATTTGACAAAAACCATCTATGAGAGCGACAGCAACGCCACACGAGATGCTGCCGGACCAGCCAATAAATTTTCAATACCGGTCGTGACCAACGGCAAGGTATATGTAGCAGCGCACGGCGAGGTCGATGTCTACGGTCTCTTGAACGCGCAGGAGACGGCGACGGCGCCTTCTATCTCGCCGAATGGCGGAAGCTTTGCGTCAAGCCAGAGCGTCACACTGTCGACTTCCACACCGTCGGCAACGATCTACTACACGCTCGATGGTTCCGCTCCGACCACTTCTTCGACGCAGTATTCCGGTGCGATAACGATCAGCAAAGAGACTACTCTGAAGGCGATCGCAAGCGCCCCAGGCTTTCTGCAGAGCTCCGTCAGCAGCGCAACCTTCACCTTTACAAATCAGACCCCATCTCCCACCTTCACGCCCTCGCCAGGCACTTACATGTCGGCGCAATCTGTAACGCTTTCCGATACAGATGCTGCCGCAAAAATCTATTACTCCACCGATGGATCAACTCCATCAGCGGCCTCAACTGTCTATACCGGAGCAATCCAGGTCTCTTCCTCTGAGACCATCAAGGCCATTGCGATCGATCCAAGCCTGCAAGACAGCAACATCATCACCGGCGCCTACGTAATTCAGAACGGGGGAAGTTCCATCGATTTCAGCATGGGCTTTTCGTCTACTGCGGGTTTGACTCTCAACGGAAGTGCGGTCGCCAACAATGACACGCGGCTTCAGTTGACAAATGGCGGCTTGAACCAGGCGGGAAGCGTCTTCTGGAATGCGCCTATCGGCATTCAATCATTCACGACGAGTTTCGAGTTTCAGATTTCAGGAGATTCGCAGGCAAACGGATTCACCTTCTGCATCCAGAATGTAGCGCCTACAGCGTTGGGCGGGAATTCCGCAGGGCTCGGGTATCAAGACATTCCCAAAAGCGTTGCGGTCAAATTTAACTTCTACGACTTTCAAGGTGGAGGCGCCGATTCGACCGGCGTTTACACAAACGGGCAGCCCCCAATCACGCCCACTACCGACATCAGTCAAAGCGGGATTCAGTTGAACAGTGGGGACTCCATACAGGCGCAGTTGGACTACGACGGATCGATGCTGACCCTGAAGCTGCTCGACCTGATAACCAACAAAACCTTCACAATGTCTCAAGCCATCAACATCCCGCAGATCGTCGGCGGAAATACGGCGTACGTAGGGTTCACAGGTGGAACAGGTGGGCTGTCAGCAAGCCAGAAAATTCTGACCTGGACCTACAATGTCCAGACTGCACCAACTCCGAATCCGTCCTTCGCTATGAGCAGCAGTCCATTGGCGACGATCAAAGCGGGCAGCTCATCAACATCAACCATCATGATTACTCCCAGTGGCGGATTCACTGGCGCAATATCACTCGCCTGCTCGGTGACATCGAGTCCAGCCGGCGCACAAAACGTACCAACATGCACAATCGATCAATCCGCATCAGTTTCAGGTGCCCAGCCTGCTAGTGCAACACTCACGATCAAGACCACTGCACCATCAACCACAGCGGCTCAGTCACAGTTCTGGAAAATCTCCTCCCTGGGCGGCGAAACGCTTGCGGCGGCCGTACTGCTTTTCATCTTCCCGATCCGCCGGCGCAGATGGCAATCTCTCATGGGTGTACTCATGCTGATAGTGCTGCTCACAGCGGTAACGGGATGCGGTGGGACGAGCAAGCCAATTAGCACAGGCGGCGGTGGTGGGAGCGCCGGCACTACGCCCGGAAACTACGCAATCACAGTTACTGGTACAAGCGGCACGTCAACCGCGAACGCCGTTGTGAACTTCGCTGTTCAATAGCAGGCTGATAGCTAATATCTCGTACGGACTGAACCCTGTCGATGGCGCCATCAAAGTTCCAAATTGATAAGCGCTCGCGGCAGGGTTTTGTATTTGGCGCAAGTTGGCTCATGATCAAAATGTTCAAGTGGCAGCGAGAAAGCCATGCAGAACAAGTGCTCCAATTGGCTTCCCCACCTAAGTACCTCAGTAATGCGATCAGTCCCTCTTCACCTTCCCTTACAGTTAATCCTCCGAGTATGCTCATTACCAAATAGTCAATCAATATTCGTGTAATTCACTAGACGCACGCTGTTCTGGAGATTAAACGCGATCCCTCGTTTCAGACTGTCCCGCAAGCCGGCTTTTGAAACGACATTGCAGGGTCCACCAATGGTGACGGCCCTTTGGTAACGCATTCGGCCCCGATCTAACAGATTTCAGTCAGGACAGGTCGGGATGTGCATTCGTGCGATTCATTGCAATTTCAATTGCCGCGCCATCTCCGGCAGCAAAACCCGAACACTCATTCCTTTGAATCGAGAGCTTTCCTGCTCTCATGCTCTGATCACATCCGGTCCTTCACGTCGAACGCAGGCAGGTTCGAAAGCTAGTGCGCATTACGGTTGGACTCTTCGTCGGAAACACCGACAGTGAATTCCCCCCGCTGTTCGTTCCGGTAATCGCGCAACGCAGTGCTGCTGCATGAACGCGCCTACCGCCACATCACTCGAGGTTTGACTTATGAAGATTTTACTCTTTGCTGCATTGACTCTCGCGACTTTGTCAGTGCCCTCGCAGGCCATTACTGTTTACTCTCCGTCAAACGGCGCAACCGTTTCATCGCCCTTTGTGGTCTCGGCAAGCACGACGACTTGCGCTGGTCTCCCGGCGGTTTCGATGGGCTACTCCATCGATAGCGGCAAAGCCGTTATCGAACCGACTTCGTTCTCCGCGTCCGTCTCGGCTGCCCCTGGTCCTCATATTCTGCATGTGAAGTGCTGGGGTCAGAAGGTGCATGCCGAGACTTTGCTGAACATCACGGTGCAATCGGGAACGTCGGGGGCAGATATCACAGTCGCCACTCCGAGTGCCGGAGCAAGCGTCAGTTCGCCGTTTACGCTGTCGGCGAGTTCCAGGACCTGTGCCTCGAAGCCGACGGTTTCCATGGGCTATTCAATTGATAGCGGCAGCGCAGTCATCGAGCCCACATCGTTCACCGCGTCCGTCACAGCTGCGCCGGGCACGCACGTGCTGCATGTGAAGTGCTGGGGACAACAGGTGAATAACCAGGTGCTCATCAACATCAATGTCGCGTCGAGTAAATCTACGGCTACGCCATATCTGTCCCTGCCATCCGGAACATACTCGAGCACTCAAACCGTTTCGATGAGTTCATCAACATCGGGTTCGACGATCTACTTCACTACGGACGGTTCAGCGCCCACTACCTCTTCTTATCGTTATTCGGGTCCGGTGTCCGTAGCAAAATCGATGGTTCTCCAGGCGATGGCGGTAGCACCTAGCTATGCGAACAGTGGAATGGCTCGCGCAAGCTACGTAATTTCCACCTCTTCGTCGAAGGGGCCCTCGATCCCGTCTTACGCAAGAGTTGAGAAGCAGGTCCAGTTGCTTCCCAACTGGCGCATCAAGCACGATCCCGCCACACCGGGTACTTCCACTGGGTCAATGACATTGGTTAGCGATCCAACGGTCTCAGGCCAAACCGAGAAATACCACACGAGCTTCACCAACGGCGGTGGAGAACTCTACTCTGTGACATACGCGAACGATACTGACTCCAAGAATTTCGTTTACGACGCGCATGTCTGGATCTCTTCCGGCAGCGTGATCAGCAATCTAGAGATGGATAACAACCAGGTGCTGCGAAACGGTGATACCGTCATCTACGCGTTCCAGTGCTCCGGCTACAACAATGTGTGGGAGTACAGCTCGAATGCGGGAACGCCTTCTCATCCCGATGTCAAGTGGTTGAAGTCCACCGCTCCGTGCAATCCTGCGAAGTGGACTCGCGACAGCTGGCATCACATCCAGATCTACTACTCGCGCGACGACTCCGGGAACGTAACCTACCACTCAGTCTGGTTCGATGGAGTTGAATCGGCGATCAACAAGACCGTCAACTCTGATTTCAGTCTCGGATGGGCTCTGGGCGCATTGGTCGCCAACTTCCAGATCGACGGGATCGGAACAGGATCTTCAACCTTGTATCTGGATGAGTTCACCCTGTCTCGCTGGTGAGACCCAAACACCGAGGAACGGCGGCCGACGCTCTCGTCGGCCGCCGTTCTTATTTCAGCCTTTTTAACGCAACTGGAGTGACGGATCGCACTGCTTCCGTTTACAGAACATGATTCCATCAAGCCTTTGAATGCGGTCGAAGTCCCGTATTTTGTGAAGTTTTTACGTTCGGGATCGTGTATGTTTTTCTCGATGCAGGTAAATATTTCCAAGATGCCTGCCTCTTGAAATTTTTTTTCGAAATGTGCCTGATTTGCATTGAACAGGCTTCTCATCTGTGAAAGGATGCTCAAGAACATTACAAAAAAGTTGCCTGGGGTCATAAAAAAGACCTGGTGACGAATGGGCCAAGTATAAAGCGGACGTACGACCGCAAGAATCCGCAAAGAACCCAGTCGGACGCTACGGGTCTTTCATGAAGTTAGTCGGTGTCCTTGGAAGAGCGGACCCGCACTGCGATTAGAGGTTGCTGAGCAGTAAGACCTGGTACTCTCCTTCGTGCCTCTCAGACCAGCCCACTCAAAATTGAAAATGTCTTCGACCTGCCCTTGCGAAAACGCTAGTGGGGAGTCGGCGAAATCTGTGCCTTCAAAATCGCAAAGGAATCCGATGAAACTCTTCAGAAATCTGACAGTCACGTGCTCCGCAGTCCTTACGCTTTCACTACCCGCACTCGCTGGTATCACCGTCAATAGTCCCGCGAATGATTCAGATGTTTCGACGACCTTCAAATTGTCGGCTGTTGCATCCGTATGTTCCTCAGTAAGCGTTGATGCAATGGGATATTCGTTTGACCACAGCAGCGACACGACAGTGATCAAAGCTCAATCGATCGATAAGAGCATTTCATCTTCGACAGGAACTCACATCCTGCATGTGAAAGCATGGGGACCGAACGGCGCGGCGTGCGTGAAGGATGTCACGATTAACGTTAAGTCTTCGGTGAGCACGAGTTCCGCTCTATCAATCCCGTCGTACGCAGACATCGTGAGTTCGATTGAGTCGCTGGGCGGATGGAGAGCCACTCATGACAGCGGTGGAGACGGGAGTTCAACCGGCAGCATGAGCATCGTCAGTTCCCCTTCAAAGTACGGCAGTTCGAGAAAGTTCTACACTACTTTCAAGAACAACGGCACGGAACGATACAGCGTATCCTTCTCCGATAACACGGATACCAAGAATTTTCTCTATGACACGTGGGTGTATCTCACAAGCTCCTCCAGCAACATCGGAAATCTCGAATTCGATGTGAATCAGACGATGCCCAATGGCCAAACAATGTTGATGGGCGTGCAATGTGATGGCTGGACGGGACACTGGGCGTACACGGTAAATACTGGCAGCGCCACAAACGTCAAGCCCCATTGGGTGAGCAAGAGTGGCACCACATGCAATCCGCGCCATTGGAGCATCAACACGTGGCACCATGTGCAGGCTACCTTCTCGAGAGACAGCTCCGGTTACGTCACATATCATTCAGTTTGGCTGGATGGGGTCCAGACAGCGCTCAACGCGAAGGTCTTCGGTGCGGCCGCTCTGGGATGGGGAGACGTCATCAACACCCAATTCCAGGTTGACGGATATGGGTCGAGCGGCACTGTGACCGCTTACGTGGACGGCCTGAAAGTCTCAACCTGGTAGACCTCTCACGGATCTGTTCGAACAATCAATCCCCGGGACCTACTGTGCGCAAAGGGTCCCGGGGATCTGCATTTTGCAAGAGCTTCTGGACTCCGATCCCGAGAGTCTTCGTTCTCTATCTAGATGGAGTATTGTTCTGCATAGAGCCTTAGAGCATGAAAGCCGCGGAGCTCATCGCACAACGGACATTCCGCCAAACGGAAATGCCAATCGAAGATCCTGGGCCAGGTGAAGTTCAAGTCCAGGTTGGTGCAGTAGGTGTCTGCGGATCTGACCTGCACGCCTATTCTGAAGGGGCTGTTGGCAGCACCCCCAATATCTATCCGATGGTACTGGGGCACGAGCCCGCCGGAACGATTGTGAAGCTGGGTTCTGGAGTAACCGGGCTCGCTGTAGGAGATCGTGGAGGACTCGAGCCGGCCCTGTACTGTTATCACTGCGAATTTTGTTTAACGGGACATCACAACGTTTGCGCAAATCTTCGTTTCCTGAGCAATCCCAATCACCCCGGGTTCTTTCGGGAAAGGGTGAATCTTCCCGCATCCAACTTTGTTCCGATTCCACCAGATATGTCGTTAGAAGCAGCCACGCTCGCCGAGCCTCTCGCCATCGCCTTGCATTCCCTTCTCCTTGCTTCCATCGGAGCGGGCGAACATGTGGCTGTAATCGGTGCTGGGCCAATCGGGCTCTTGACGATCGCGGCTCTTCGCGCGTCAAACGCAGGCAGAATCTGGGCGATTGAGCCCTTGGAACACCGGCGCGATCTGGCACTGAAATTTGGCGCTCATGCTGCGATAGAACCCGACTCGGCAGTTCAGGAGATTCTGAGGGACACGAATAATCGAGGCGTCGATTGTGCAATCGATTGCGCTGCCGGCGAGCGCACAACAGACCAGGCTGTGCAAATGACCCGAAACGCCGGACGTATCGCTTTGACGGGCATTCATTCAATGCCGTTTGTTTCCTTGGACGGGTCCGCGATGAGGCGCAAGGAACTGACGATTTACAACGTCCGCCGCTCTAACCACGAAACTAAAGACGCCTTGCTCCTGCTCCAAGTGCATCCTGGATGGTTCGCGCCTCTCCTGACGCACTCCAGGTCAATCGACCGTATTGATGAGGCCTTCTCCATCGCCAGCCAATATCTCGATGGTGTTGGAAAGATGATCGTTAAGCCATAAACGCAGCCTGCGGACAGATCGCCGGGTAGCTCAATTCGCCAGGAACTGCGATCATAGAGAAGACTCTCCGCAGAAAGGCACTCATGGCATCGTCGCAGCTGGACAAGTTCACGCGCACACAGGAGCTTGTCGACCTGGAGAACCTGTACGGCGCGAACAACTATCATCCGCTGGATGTAGTGATCGGCCGCGCTGAGGGCGTCTGGGTCTACGACATCGAAGGAAACCGCTACCTTGATTGCCTTGCCGCCTACTCTGCGGTCAATCAAGGACACTGCCATCCAAGGATGATTCAGACTCTGTACGAGCAGGCCGCAAAGGTCACGTTGACGTCGCGAGCGTTTCGAAACGAACAGCTGCCGCTGCTCTACAAAGATCTCCATGACCTTACCGGTTTCGAAATGGCCCTGCCGATGAACTCCGGGGCTGAGGCAGTTGAAACCGCGATCAAAACCGCCCGCAAGTGGGGCTACAACGTCAAGGGCATTCCGGAAGATCAGGCTGAGATCATCGTCTGCGCAGGGAATTTCCACGGACGCACCATCACAGCTGTGAGCTTCTCAAGCGAACCGCAATATCGCGATGGTTTCGGTCCATTCACGCCCGGTTTCAAGATCATACCGTTCGGCGATATTGGAGCCCTTCGTGAAGCCATCACGCCGAACACGTGCGCATTTCTCGTAGAACCGATTCAAGGTGAAGCCGGCATCGTGATTCCACCCGATGGGTTTCTTCGCGAATCCGCCGAAATTTGCCGGAGCAATCGCGTGCTCCTCATGCTCGACGAAATTCAGTCTGGGCTTGGACGAACAGGACAGCTCTTCGCGTATATGCACGAGGGCATCACGCCCGATGTTTTGATCGTGGGCAAAGCTCTGGCCGGAGGTTTCTATCCAGTCTCAGCTGTTCTGGGATCTCGCGCGATCATGGGTGTTTACCGACCTGGGGATCACGGGAGCACGTTCGGAGGCAATCCTCTGGGCTGCGCATTGGCCAGGACCGCGCTGCGAGTTCTAACTGACGAGAACCTGGTTGAGAGGTCGGCGAAACTGGGAGCGTACTTCCTCGGCCGACTTCACTCGCTTCGGAGTCCGCACATAAAGCAGGTGCGAGGGAAAGGCCTATGGATTGGGATTGAACTGTTCGGAAGTGCAAGGCCATATTGCGAGGAGCTTATGCAAGAGGGGCTCCTCTGCAAGGAGACACACGACAGCGTGATCCGTTTGGCACCTCCGCTGACGATTACAGAGTCGGAGATTGACTGGGCCTTCGAGCGGATTGCAAAGGTGATCGCACGGATGCAGAAGAGCTGAAGAGACTGCGGCCTATCCTGCAGAACTCAGCGACGCCGCGCTTTGTTATATCCGCGTCTGCTCGGGTTTCGGGATTTAGACTAGTTTTCGATTCACACGCATCAGGCGATTTACCACCTTATAGCGGCTGCCGGGATAGACAGATTTGACGTACTCGGCCGGTATCCCATTCTCCAGGTACGAAATTCTCGTGAAGAGGAAGACCGGGCTCTTGGGAGCGATCTCAAGCAGGCGCGCTTCTTCTGCATTCGCCTGCCCCACTTCGATGATCTCGTCCGTCACCATCGGCTGAACACCGTATTGCTCAGCCAGTTCCTTATATAGCGAGGTTTTCGGATCGAAGGTCTCCATCAATGTGGGACAGAGGCTCACAGGCAACGTACTGCACTCAATACCCATGGGAACCGAATCACCATAACGAACTCGACGCAGACAGAACACTCTGTCTCGCGCACTGAGCCGCAGCGCGCTCATCACTGGCTGAATCGGAACCTGGATCTCAAAAGAGAGCACCTTGGAACTTGGCCGCGCGCCACGAGCCGTAGATTCTTCAGTAAACGAGAGCACTTGCCTGAAGTCTCTCTCCAGCTTGATACCGGAGATGAAAGTCCCCTTTCCCTGGCGGCTGTAGATCACGCCCAATTCACACAGTGCTCGTACGGCCTGTCGTACAGTCATCTGGCTCACGCCCATCCGGCTGGCGATTCTCTCGATTGAGGGCATGGGCATGCCGGGTTTCAATTCGCCCGATTGAATCTGATCGAGCAAGCGTTGCTGAATCTGGTGATACAGCGGAATCCCGCTCCTCCGATTTAGCGGGGACGGTCGTGTATTTTCGATTGCGCGTGTCGCCACCGGAGCCTTAGCCATGCTCGAACATCCTTGAAGTTACGCGGGCGTCAACCCGAGCCCGGGTCCCGTGGGCAATATGAGTTTGCCTTTTTCGATTCGCACTCCGTGCCATGGATCGTTCGCTACCAACAGGCCGCCATCGAGATCCGCATGATCAACGAGGGGCGATATGTGCGCCGCCGCCGTCACCGTACAGGAGCTTGAAACCATGCAGCCAAGCATGACCTTCAAATTCAATGCGCGAGCAACTTCAATCCAGCGGATCGCCTCCAGAATCCCTCCAGATTTGTCGAGCTTCACATTGATACCATCGTAAGCGTCCGCAAGCTTCGGAATCATATTGACATCAGTGCACGCTTCATCGGCGTAAATGGGGAGATGCACTTTGCTGCGAACATATCTTGTCTCTTCCAGCATGTGCGCGGGCATCGGTTGCTCGACGTACTCGATGCCCTGCGACTCGAGCCAGTTAATTTTGCGAATGGCTTCTTCCTTGTCCGTCCACCCTTCATTTGCATCTACGCGTATAGGCTTCTTGGTCACACTGCGCACCGCCTCAATCGTCGGCTCGTCCGTCTTCAACCCGACCTTAACCTTGAGGACCGGAAAATTAGCCGCTTCCCGGGTTTTCTCACGCGTGATCTCTGGGGTGTCGATGCCAATTGAAAAGTCAGTAACTGGAGCTGCTGCCGGGTCAAGGCCAAAGAGCTTGTACAGAGGCACCCCGAGTTTCTTACCGATCCAATCAAAAACTGCGATGTCCACTGCAGCCATGGCCGCGTGTTGACCTGGTCCAAGAGCCGCACGGACCTCAGCTAGCATCTTTCGATACATGAAAGGATCGCCAGCAGCGATCTTGTCCGAGACCGATTCGATCGCCTTCCGCGCTGATTCCGGATATTCCTTGTAGCGGACAATCGGCGCTCCCTCGCCGTGTCCTGTAGTCCCGTCTTTGCTATATCGAAGCTGGACAGTCTCGCGATATTCACTCGAGGACATCGTTGTCGTCCAGGTATGGCGCAGGTTCAGACGGGCAAGGCTGCAGTCAATTTTCGCGCGCTCTTGTGTAGCTGCGTGGGGTGCGCCATGGCCGAGAGGAGTCATCGCAGCGGCACCTGCCAGTTTTAGATATTCACGTCGATTCATTGCTTCACCCTCCGAGCTGCAACCAGAAGCTTCGTCCAGGGCCTGTCGTCCAAACGGCTGATCTGCACTCCAGGGTGATCGTGCGTCGTATCGTGAATAAACTCTCCCTGGCCGAGATACATGCCGGTGTGCGTAATTCGCGATGCACTGGAACCAAAGAACAACAGATCGCCCGGTTGCAGATCTTTACGATCGACGGGTGTCACACCGGTCCACCCAGCCTGAAGATCCGCATCTCGCGGCATCTCGATTCCGCGTTGCCGGATAAGCATCTGGGTAAAGCCGGAACAATCAAATCCGAAGCTGCTGACGCCGCCCCACGTATACGTGATCCCCAGGAATTTGCGCGCGAGTTGGAGTGTTTCCTCGATGGAAAGGGGCATTGACTTTTGCCCCACATCGCCACGCTGGATCCACGCACTCTGTCCATCCACTAGCCGAACCCTCAGCCAACGCGGGTTGTCCTTGGAAGAGTCGGAAGCCACCTCAAGTGTGGATTCCCAGGGCAGACGCATCATCGGCGCATGTTCCGTTACATCTGGCTCGCGATATGCATTTGCGCTGATGGCGGTAACCCGGACCGACTTCCCCTCGGGCGCATAGAGGGTGCTTCCTTGCGCCTTCGCATCCGATGACTCAACCCACCCGGTATAGCCGTCTGCGGTACGAATCTTGATCCAGCTGCCTCGCTTTTCCAATGACAGGACGCCCGTACCGTACAACACCTGCGACGTCACCTCACTGTCTGACGTCGCATCTTTATACATATTGATGACTGGCCGAGATACAACGAAGTCTGCGTTGGGGACGGACTGCTGCCCCGCAATGAGCGAGCCCGATAACAAAGCACCTAAAATGCCCAATTGCATTGCGAAATTCAGCGCGGACGGTTGCAGATTACCGATCAGTCCAATCGACTTCATTTGCTTCCTCTCGCTATTGTGTTCAATTCGCACCCGAATGAGCACCAGGAGATTCCCGATCGAGACCTGCGCCCAGTTTCGCGAGCCCTGGAATTGTCACCGGCAACCTTCCGTGAATTGGGTTTTCTCCAAACAATGCACTGACGAGTCCGGATGCAGACCCCGGCGTATTGGAAAAAGTGCATACATAAGTTTCAAGGTCCGGAATGGAACCCCCAGTGTAAGGATTGCCGAAGGCAGCGACAATCGTTTTCTGTCCAGCAACCTTCACGATCTCAGATAACAGCTGAAGTGGCTTTGAATCAAGGCCCGCTGAGCCGCCGGTGCGGCCCTGGGTCGTTCTTCGGGGATTCGGAACAGCTTCGGCTACAGCAACTACGTACCCAGCCTTGCTAACCGCCGTTAGAATCTCGCTCTCCATGAAGCTGGCACTTGAAGGGTCAACGAAGATCGTTTGAGCATCTGGCGCGCGTTTGCGTAGTTCGGACACAAATGCCCGAGCCCCTTCGCTGCCGACTCCCCGATCTGTAAACACGACAGCGACAATCCCCGAAGCCTTCGCCGAAGTGGGTAGCGGAACAATCCGCGCGGCATCGGACACTAGAGTAACGCCTTCGTTTGCAACCTTCTGGCTGATGACCTGATTCTCAGGGCGCGCGACGTCTGGCGCAACGGCGGCCTGATCCACGAATCGTTGACGGTTCAAGCCAAGTGAAGCCTTCAGGCGAAGTATTTTCAAGACACTCTCGTCAACTCGTTCTCGCGAAATCTTACCGCCCTTCACCGCATCAAGCAGCCCCGTGGCAGCTCCATCGAGATCGCCCGGGATGATGACCATATCGTTGCCGGCCTCTACCGCCGCGACTGCCTCTGCAGCGGCAATTTCGTGCTCCGATCCGGGGAATACCTTCGTCAGGCCAGCCATATCCAGCGCGTCCGTGACAACGAGGCCCTGGAATCCCAATTGACCCTTCAGCATTCCGGTGATTACTTTCGGTGAGACGCTTGCCGGCAGATTTTCATCAGGCTCGATCGCTGGCACCAGCAGGTGGCCAACCATAACCGAATCCACTCCGGCTTTAATGGCATTACGGAACGGAACCAAGTCGACCCGGTTTAGCCGATCCATGTTGCCGTTCACGCGCGCGAGTGCCAGGTGAGAGTCCGTGTCCGTATCCCCGTGCCCTGGGAAATGTTTGACGGTCGTCAGCATGCCACCCTCATGCGCTCCCTCGATATACGCAGACACCATCTTGCTCACGAGCTCGGGATCCTCGCCAAAGGACCTTGTATCAATGATGGGGTTGGCAGGATTTGAATTCACGTCAGCAACCGGGAACCAGTTCCAATGAATTCCAATTGCGCGCGATTCCTCGGCACTGATTCTCCCGAACTCTTTCGCGAGATGCGCATCTCCGGCCGCGCCAAACGCCATCGCAGCGGGAAATGCGGTGGCGCCATTGAGACGCATTGAGAGGCCGCGCTCGAAATCGGCCGCAAAGATGAGTGGGTATTTTGAATCCTTCTGAAGACGGTTCGTCAACTCCGCGGTTTCCAGCGGTTCGCTCTTTAGTAATAACGGCCCGTCGGTGGGAACGCTCACGCCGAATCCGCCTACGTGGTACTTTGCCATTTCTTCGCGAAGTTCAATGTACTCCGGGCTCTCCACATTCATAAACTGGACGCGAGCCCAGACCATAATCATCTGGCCCACTTTTTCCTCGAGCGACATTGTGTGTAGCGTCTTCTCAGCCCATCGCTCACCTTTCTTGTCCAGATGAATTCTCAAAGGAGAAGCGGCCCAGGCTTGGGTCCCCGCGAGAAGATAGATGGAAAGCACCAATTGCGCTTTCAACGCTCCCGATTTCATCTTCAGCTTGCACCTCTTCATTGACAGGGTGATCTCTCCAATCTTGTGCGCTCAATAGAGCAGATACTTCTTGCGCTTCTCCAGGAACTTGTTTGCGGCATCCTGCCAGTCTTCAGCAATACGACGCGGATCTTCGTGCCTCGCTAGTGCGCTGAGCGAAGCCTTGTTGCGCATTAGACCATCGAGCCGCTCGGCATTGTATTCCGCGGGATAGAGGTGCTGCAGGGCGTCTGCGATCTCAAGTCCAAGTTCGGGCGCATCAAGGCTGTCGCGCGCAGTCACAACGATGTTCACTCCCCCGCAACGTTGATTCGCGTAGATGGAAGCATCGGGCGTGAAGCTCACCGGCACGAATCGCACACCTTCGATCTGCCGCTCGTTGAGATACTTCGCAAGCGCCAGCGCATCGACCCAGGGAGCGCCAATGACTTCAAACGGCGTGTCGGTGCCGCGGCCTACGGATATATTGGTGCCTTCGATCATCCCGATGCCGGTGTAAAGTGTCGCTTCGGTCAAGCTGCGCATGTTTGGCGAAGGATTGGTCCACATCCGGCCAGTGGAGTCGAACCAGTCTCCGCGCATCCAGCCTTCCATCGGAACGACCGTGAGCTTCGCGCCGATGGAACGTTCGTCGTTGAACAATTTCGCCAGTTCTCCCACAGTCATCCCATGACGAACCGGGATCCGCGCATAGCTCACGAATGATTCGCTCCCCTGATCGGATACTGGACCTTGGACATAAACCCCGCCGATCGGATTAGGGCGATCCAGAACGTAGATCGGCCTGCCGGCTTTTGCCGCCGCCTCAAGGAAGTATCCGAGGGTCGTTTCATACGTGTAGAAGCGCGCGCCCACATCCTGGATGTCGTAAACAACAGCATCCACATCAGCCAGTTCCTCTGATGTCGGACGCCGCTTCGCATCCGTATCGCCGTAGACACTGTAGACTGGAACACCTGTTGCAGCATCCCGCGAGTTTCCGATGGCGGTTGTATCAAGCGCACCTGCGATGCCGTGTTCGGGACTGAATATCGCTTTAAGCGCAATGCCAGATGCGTGTGCCAGTACGTCTGCGGTACGGTCGCCTCGGGAGTCGAGCCCGGTTTGGTTCGTTACCAATCCAATCCGGACAGGATGTTCCGGATCAGGGCGCAACTCGCCGAATCTGTGCTCTTCGAGGACGTCGATTCCAGCTTTTACCTCTCCGTTGCGAGCCGTGAAACGTCGTTCTCCCATCAGAGACTCGTTGTAACCCGTGATTCGTGCAAGCCGCAGCTTGTCGCGCTGACTCACGCTCAGGTCAAGGGAGTGAACCACTGCTGTCGCCAGGCGCGTACGCAGCGAGATGACCGATCCTTTTCCGATCGGGTGCACCGCGTTTGTCAGAAGGATGATGTAGGTGTCCGTTACGGGATCGATCCACAGCGAAGTCCCAGTGAATCCCGTGTGGCCGAATGATCCGACCGGCAGTAGCTCTCCACGATTGCTTGCGAATGGCGAATCGATATCCCATCCAAGCCCCCGCAGGCTCGACGCCGTAGCAGCCTGTTGGGGAGTGGACATCTTCTCAATTGCAGAGCGGCTCAAAATCGCGTGACCGCTCAGCAACTGTTGTGCAAACTTCGCCAAGTCGTCAGCGGTTGAAAACAGTCCCGCGTGACCGGCCACCCCTCCCATTCTTCGCGCTGTTGGATCGTGCACAATGCCGCGCAGCATCTTTCCATTTTCGTCATATTCGCTGGGGGCGATTTTGGGAGACCATTCGGCTGGAGGAAGAAAGCGGGTTTGAATCATACCGAGCGGCGCGAAGATCTTCTTCTCCGCATACTCGTTCAAGGGCATTCCGGAGATTTTTTCGACGAGAAACCCAAGCGTTTCAAAATTGATGTCGCTGTAAACGAAGCGTGTACCAGGGGGGATCACCGGTTTCGCGTCCATAACCATTTTCAGAGCAGTATCACGACCTTGCCATGGCTGCGTTAAGTCAAGATCCGGAGCAAGACCCGAGTAGTGGGTCATCAACTCCCGAACCGTAATCTGACCCTTGCCGTTCTCGGCGAACCATGGAAGATAGGCGCTCACCGGGTCGTTCAAGCGGACCTTACCCGTTTCTACAAACTGCATCACAGCGGTGGTCGTCGCAATACACTTCGTAAGTGATGCCAGGTCGAAGATGGTGTCGACGGTCATCGGTTCGTGCGTGGGCTCGATCGATCGCGATCCGAATGCTTTTCGATGGATGACTCGGCCATTGTGTCCGATGACAACGACGGCGCCCGGCATCTTTCCTTGTTCTACTGCCTCCTGGATGATTTCATCCACATCCGCGAATTTCGTCCCAGTTTCCCGAACCGGAGCCTCCTCAGCTGAAAGCGGAGTCCACATTCCAGCAAGCACTGCGACTACGCAAAGAGTCACCTGCAAACTATGAGAGCGCTTCCTCCGGCTACGCATACCGTCCCTCAATCGCCTTGCGAACATTGCCATTTGACCGCTTCAATCTTCGACCAGCATCTGCGCGGCCAACACCGGCCTGCAGCATCACAAGAGCCACTGGCAGCTTCATTCCCGCCTCCCGAAGCGTTTCCACGGCTGTCTCCCGGTCAACTTTCGCTAAAATCTCAAGAATCGCGATTCCGCGCTCCTCAAGCTTCTTGTTTTTCAGGATCAGATTGACCATGAGGTTGCTGCTGACATATCCGACGCGCGCCATGGCCCCGGTGGTCAGCATGTTGCAGATCAGCTTTTGCGCAGTTCCCGCCTTCAGTCGTGAACTGCCCGTCAGCACTTCCGGCCCGACTTCAACCTCGATGGAGATATCGGCGATCTTACCTAACTGGGAGCCGCGATTGCACGCGATGCCGATTGTCTTTGCCCCCTTGCTTTTTGCGTATTCGAGAGCATTGATTGTGTAAGGGGTAACCCCGCTGGCGGCAATACCTACAATCACATCGCGCTTTCCTGGCCGTCTGCGCGCCATGTCTCGACGCCCAAGTTCACCAGAATCCTCACTTGCTTCTGTCGCATGGATCAGAGCTTTCTCTCCTCCGGCAATCAGGAACTGAACCATCTCGGGGCTGGTGCCAAATGTAGGCGGAATCTCCGATGCATCCAGCGCGCCAATGCGACCACTTGTCCCTGTGCCCACATAAATCATTCGGCCTCCTCGCGCGAAAGCCTCCGCAATGACGTCAACAGCCAAAGCAATTTGCGGGAGCGCTTGACGCACTCGCCGAGGCACCAGTGAGTCCTCTCTGTTCATGGCCGCAACCAGTTCAAGCGCGGTCATTGCGTCAAGGTTTTCCGTAGCCGGATTCCGGCGTTCCGTCATCAGCCTGCTAATGTGCATTCTCGTCTCTGAGCAAACCGAGTTGTGCAAGCCATAAAGACCGGCTTGCGGCATATCCAAGAACAAATGTGACGCTCGAGCCCAGCACAACGTACCAGGTGAACGAGACTTGCGTGAAGAGCCACAAATAGATATTCAAGCCCAAACCGCAGACCATTCCTACGATTGCACCGCGCTCAGAAGCACTGCGAGTGAGCACGCCGAGAAGAAAAACCCCAAGCAGCGCGCCATAGGCAACGGACGCGATCGACAATCCGATCTCAATGACCCGTCCGCCTCGTCGCGCTATGAGTGCCAGCAAGAAAAGAACGATGGCCCAGAACACCATCGCCACGCGTGAAAACCTCATTCGATCGCGTTCGCTCGCTGTCGGGCGGAGCCGCGCATAAAAGTCGACGATCGCTGTTGACGAGAGAGAATTCAAGGCCGCGCTCAGGTTCGACATTGCTGCGGCGAGTATCGCAGCAATCAGCAACCCACTCACGCCGTGCGGCATGTGCGAAACAATGAATGCCGGGAAGATGGTATCGGTTCGCGTGAATGCTTGAACCGGCGGCAAGTGCCGGTAGTAGACCCACAGCATCGAGCCAATCAGCAGAAATAGTGAAAACTGTGCCAGCACGGCCACACCGCTCATAATTAGGGCCGTCTTCGCCTGCCGCTCGCTGCGTGCAGCAAGCAGACGCTGCACAATCAATTGGTCAGTGCCGTGGCTCGCCATCGTAAGGAAGGCGCCGCCAACCACACCCGACCAGATTGTATATTTCGTCGCAGGATTCCAGGAGAAATCCAGCACTTGAAATTTTCCGGCCTGACCGGCAATTGAATGTACGGTGTTCCATCCACCGGGCACCAAATGCAAAATCGTGAAAAGACCAATGAGCGTTCCGGCGACATAGACTGTTTGCTGCAGGACGTCAGTCCAGATTGCAGCGCGCAATCCACCCTCGAATGTGTATATGAGCGTCAAAGCGGTGACCACGGCAATCGACGCAATGTCGCGTTGCAAATCGGTCATCCCGTTCAGTATTCCACCGAGCGCAACTCGTACTACGATGGCCACAGCGAAAACACGCACCCCTTCTGCGGCGGCGCGCGTAATGAGGAAGACGCCTGCCGTCATCGTCCTCAGCCGTTGGCCGAAACGCCGTTCCATCAACTGGTAAGCAGTAAGGAGACTTCCTCGGAAGTACTGTGGGATGAATAGAACACTCACCAGCACACGCCCGATCACGTAGCCGAATACCAGTTGGAGAAAGCCGAAGTTTCCATCGTAGGCCAAACCGGGAACGCTGATCACGGTAAGGGTGCTGGTTTCGGCGGCAACAATGGAAAGAGAAATTGCCCACCACGGGATCGCATTGTCCGCCAGAAAGTAACTCTTCACCGTTTGCTGACCTCGGCGAAAACGCAAACCGAAAAGAGTCACCCCCGCAATGTACGCTGCGATGATTACCAGATCGAGCGAATTCAATCCCATAGAAGCTTCCAGCAGCGATCATCTTCGACGAATGAGCGGTGAAGCAAGCACCGCCTTTGAGTACCGGTCATTGCCGTGACGGAACACTGCTCAGATGCTAGATGCTGTCGAGCCCAGCTGCCCCGACGGCGAATGACAACTGGACTCAAATCGATCATCAGTTCGGCTAAAACGTAAACTTCCCGGCGAACTGCATGATTCGTGCGTCGCGATAGGCGGTCACCTGTCCGAATAGACTCGACGTTGAGGTAGTATTCACTGTCTGGACGTTGGTGTGATTGGTTGCGTTGAGCGCCTCGGCACGAAACTGAAAACTCAGGCCCTCCTTGATCCGGAAGTTGCGGAACACGCCGGCATCGAGACGACCGAAGCCGGGTCCATTGATTGTGCCGCGCCTGGCTGTGCCCGGCACTGGATTATCCGGAGCAGGAGCTGCAAATGCTCCGGTATAAAACCAGGGACTGGCGGAGGATTCGTAGTTCTTATTATGGATCTTGATGCCGTGACCGCTATTCGGGTCACCAATCTGGTTGGGACGAAGTCCGGCATTCGTGTTGCCGAGCACGCTCAATCCAGCGTTATCCGTTGCATACCCACCATTCACTTGATTGTTGAAGACGCTGGTCATTCCACCCGGCAGGTTGTACTGAATGAGACTGCCACCGCTCGCGGAGACCGTAAGCGGAAGGCCGGAATTTGCGATGTAGATGCCGGAGACCTCCCATCCTCCAAAAAGACGGCCCTTCAGGCCTCGTTGATCGCGGAAGAAAGGCTCCTCCAGAACTCCGTCCATACTGAACACGAGCTTGCGATCCACGGCAGCACGCCCATAGTCGCCGTTGATGTTATAGATGTCCTGGATAAAGCCCGAGTAATCAGCTTGCGCGTTGGTCAAGTCACGAGACCATGTGAAGTTGGCATCGATGTAGGTCTTGCCATAAAAGCGCTTAGTCACTTTCGCTTGCAACGAGTTGTAGTTTGAGCTGAATATCGTGCGCAGCGCGTCAATCGCAAAGTAACCAAGATACGGCTTGATTTGATTCAGAACGCGATCGCAGGTGGAACTCATGAAGGCGGGCGTGGTCGTACCGGGAATCACGCAGCCCGAACTTGCCGTCTTCGGAGAAACCTTGCCGATCCATGAGCCTGGTGCTGGCTGGTTCATTTCCAGTGCACCTAGTAAATGCGTCCCGTGATCGCCAAAATATCCGAGATCGAAGTAGAAGCTCCGCGAAAGTTGCTGCTGAAGATCAAGCGAGAACTGCTGCACGTAGGGCGTCTTGTAGTCGACCGGAACAGCCTGAATGCGACCCGGGGTAGTTGAAACAGCGGTCAATGCGCCGCCCGTTGGGTTGTCAAACGAGGCCTGGCTCACCGAGTACGTGGCGACGGCGGGAGGGTTATTGAAGACCGACGTCTCGTAATAGCTGACCTCTGCATCATCAAACGACCACCCGTAGCCGCCGCGCAGAGAAGTTTTGCCATTCCCAAATACATCAAGCGCGAAACCAAAACGCGGAGCAAAGTTCTTGCTTTGTGCAGACCCAACCTTGTTGCCCCAGGGGGATCCCTGATGGTTGTTGGCGTCCGATGGATTATTGAAGATCATGCCGTTGATGTAGTTGATTCCGGCGTAATCCGCATTTGGATTGGGAGTAGTCGGCTGGCCGGCATTGCTCCCGGTCTGGCTGCAAGCACCCGTCAGACAGATCAGACCGCTCGCTGAAATTGTCGGCGCTTTCGACGGATCATACTTGTCCGGACCGAAGTTACTCAGTTGCCCGCGCGCGTCCCAAGGTTGACCATAATAGGAATAGCGAACACCAAGGTTGATCGTGAAGCGAGGAGTCACCTTCCAGTTGTCCTGCAAGAATCCTTCATACAAGGATTCCTTGATATCCGTGACAGGATCGCGTGAAAGTTGGCTGAAGCCATTGCTGGCGTTCCCTATCAGGAGGTTGGCGAATCCCTGCGCCTCGGCAGCTCCTGCATTATCGTTGACCGGCACACACCCGGGTGTCGGGGTTGCGGGGCAGGCATAGGCTGCATCATTGTTGAATCCAAATGTGCCCTGTGTTCCTGTCGTGTTGTTCTCCAGCTTCTGATAGTGGTTGTACGAGAATCCTCCAATCAGCGTGTGCGTGTGGAGAGTCTTGGTCACATCTCCAAATACCTGATGGTCGGTGCCATGGTCGATATACGCGAGGCTTCCATTCAGAAACGTCATACCATTGACCTGCGTATTGGGCACCAGTCCCACCGTGTTCGCAAACGGCAGCTGCGGCTGTATATCCGTCGATACATTCGAAGCGAGGAATCCGGATGGCGTGCTGACGATATTCCCGTTGGAATATGCATAGCCGGCGTTTACCACCATTGTGGGGTTGATCGTATAGGTGCCGTGCGCCAGGTGCTGAGTCCCGGGATTGACTACGTTCGTTGTGTTGGCGCCCGTGATGTACAGCGTGGTGAACTGGCCTTGGGGAAGAAATTCGGGGAAGGTATCGTGCATATACCGATAAAACACGCTGAGCTTCTGCCCAAACTGCTGATCAGCGCGAATCACGGAATCGAGGTTGTTGAACGTGTCCTTGAAGTTGGTGAAGATCGAGTGAGGATCGAAGCCGTGCGCAATATTGTCGGCAACGTTCGGCACCGGAACCTTGCTGTAGATGTCCTTCAAATACGCCTGCGCCATCGGCGAGAGGTTTGTGACCTGGGTTCCTGATGCCGTGCAAGTGTTCACCTGCGTAGTGGGATTGTTGCTGTACGCCGTGCAGACCGTGACAGGACCGGTGGTCCATACTCCGTTGATCTTCTGGCCCGACTGAGAGAAGTCGCCGTTGCGTTCGGTGTCCTGGGGCACAAACGCCTGCGCCTGGGTAAGGGTTTGGATAATCCGCTGCCACTCTTCTGAGACATGGAAGAACGTCTTGTTGCGGCCGTGATAAATCCCCGGGATATAGACTGGGCCGCCTACCGAAAAGCCAAACACGTTGTAGTGATACGGACCGATCTTTTGCTTGAGGAGATTATTCACATACCCATTGGCGTCCAGATCGTTGTTGCGAAAGTATTCGTACGCGGTGCCGTGAAGCGAGTTTGTGCCCGACTTAGTGACAACGTCGATTTGTCCGGATGCATTGCGGCCGAATTGCGCCGAATACTGCCCACGCAGAGTCTTGAATTCGGAAATCGCATCGGGGCTCGGATAGTTGTAGAGGGTCAGGTTAGCGCCCCGATCCAGGTTGTCGGCGCCATCGATAGTCCAGCTGTTTGATGTGGTGCGGCCCCCGTTCACCGAGAAAGCAACGACGCTCGATGCGCCGCTAAGGCCCGTGGGCCCGCGAGTCAGGTCGTCCGTTGCTCCTCCGAAGCTCACGCCGGGTTGTAGGTTCATCAGGACTTCGTAGTTGCGCGTGATCAGCGGCATTTCGTTGAGCTGTTCGCTATTGATCAGGCCTTCGGAAGTGGCGTTCTCTAGATTGATCTGTGCTTCCGAGGCACTCACGGTCACGATATCGCTCACGCTACCCGGCATCAGAGCGCGATTGATTGTGAGTGCGTCGTTGGCATGCAGTACAAGTCCAGTCACGGTTTCCGTCTTGAATCCCTGATTCGAGATCGAAACCGTGTATGTACCAAGCGGCAGGGAATTGGCTGTAAAGAAGCCGGTCGAATTCGTCTTCAAGGCACGGATCTCCAGCCCTCGATCGGTGTTCGTCAGAGCGACCGCCGCTCCGACGATTACAGCTCCACTCGAATCTGTTACTGTCCCGCTGATGCTGCCGGAAACGGCACTCTGCGCGATGGCTTCGATCCCGGCTATTCCCATAGCCAGTGCAATCATCAGGACAACTGAATGCTTTGAGAGTCTGTGGAACATTTGGCGGTTGCCTCCTGGAATTCGGCTTGTTTTAACGAAAACAACCTACGACAAAATCGATATGACCTTGTGAACGGCGCCTGGAGAGCCCGTCAAACACAAGACGGCTCTTCGCGTTTGCAGGCGCGACAACTCCGACCAAGCGACGCTGAATCCGCTAAACTTCGCAACACGAAAAAACGGCGTTACAGCGGCCAGACATAGCAGCGATATTCTTTACTTCAGTTGTTGACAGGGCAGGAGGGGAATTTCCTGCGGGAATTCAGTCATATAGATGACTGGAGGACAAGGTACCTTCTCCGTCATCAAATGTCAATGAGAGATTGATAAGGGAAGTTCGATTCCGAACCCTCACAATCGAGGCTCACTCCATCGCCGATTTGAATGATCATGTTCAGACAGACTGAATGGGGTCTTGCACTCGCGATGAAACGACGCGCGCTCTTGAACGCGGCTCTGACAACTACACCGTCCCCCGTGGTTTATCCGTCCGCACGTATATGTTGTCTTGCCTTGGCTCACCATCGCACTCAATCGCAATGGTCGTAACAGGCTGGTCTGGAGCTTCCATTGGCAATCCCGTCAACTTGGTGCGAAAACCATCCTGCGAGAATTCCAGTTTCTGACCTGTCTTTAGGACATGAGCACTCAACACCTTGTTCATCAGTCCCCCGACTGCAACGTGCTCCCCCGGCCAGAAATGCACATGCATGAAGAGAGTGTTGCCCTTGCGCGTAAAACTGCAATAGCTGGATCGCCCTGGCTGGCACACAGCCGATCCATAAATGGTGTGGCCGTTCGTCTGCATCCAGCGGCCTACCTCTGTTAACACATCTACTGACTCCCTTGGAATGGAGCCATCGGGTTTCGGCCCGATATTCAGCAGATAATTTCCGCCATCTCGTGAGCAGCTGATCAAGTTGCGGACCACTGTTTTTGCCGACTTCCAATTGTCGTCGGCACGCTGATACCCCCAGCTATCGTTCAGGGTCATGCATGACTCCCAAGCGCGGCCGCCTTCCTCCGCAACGATCTTCTGCTCTGGCGTTGAGAAGTCTCCATCCAGCTTGTTGCGATTGTTCACGATGATCTCAGGCTGAAGCTCGAAGACCATCTTGTTCATCCTCTCCGATTCCCAGCCATCCGCATCGAGCGGCCATGCAACGTCGTACCAGAGCACAGAGATCTTTCCGTAATTGGTCATCAACTCCCGGATGAGCCCGTGAGTGTACTCAACAAATCGCTTTCGTGCTGGTTCATCTGTCGCGCAACGAGCACCATCTGGATGATGCCAATCCATCAGGGAGTAGTAGAACCCGACGTGCAGACCTTCAGCGCGTGCAGCTTCAACGTAGTCGGCGACGATATCGTAGCCGGGGCCCAGTTTCGTTGCGTTGCAGTCCGTCAGCCTAGTATTAAAGTTGCAGAACCCCTCATGATGCTTCGTGGTGAGCACCATGTACTTCATCCCGGCTGTCTTCGCCAATCTTGCCCAGGCTCGCGCACTTCCCTTCTCCGGCTTGAATTGCCTGGCGTGTGACGTGTACTCGGAAATCGGGATAGCCTCATTCTCCATCACCCATTCATGGCGCATGATTGAGCTATAAACCCCAAAGTGGATGAACATTCCAAAGCGTGCTTCGTGCCACCATTCCATGCGCTGCTCGCGTGTCGCATCGCCTGGCTGCGGTTTCCCTGTGGGTGCATGGTTCGATGGGGTTTGGCCCAGCGTGCCCTTCATCCGCCCACTCGCATTCATTGAACGCATGCTTCCTAGGCCGACTAAGGAAGCGGTTGCACCCTTCAAGAGGCTTCTCCGATTCAATTCCATGTACGTCAATTCCCCTTTCTTCATAAGCAGCGCGGGATTCGGTACAGCACCTTCATAATGATGGATGCGCGTTTGCGCTCATAGTCATCTTCATCTCCAGAACAAAGCCGCGCAAGTCTCTCACTGTTTGAACCATGCTTCCTCAACATAACTACTTGGATCGCGCGCGGCCTACGTCGATACCCTGTTACCTTCCAACGTGGGCGCATCGCCGCTGAACTGCGGCGGAATCATGTGAGTGAGCCTTGGCCAGTAGCTCTGCGCGATACGGATCTGTGCCGTGTCGATGTGGAGACCGCCGGACGAACTGAACGGCAATGAATACTGAAAGGACGAGAAAGCCCGCGGGACTGAATCGGTTCACAAGAGTTTTTCGCTCATTACCAAAGCAACTCCGCTACGAAGACGCGCGGTATCGGGTTCAGTGGCCATGCGCAAGGTAGGAACGGCCGTGAGTGGAAACTTGCGCAATTCATCGGAAATGATCGAATAGGCGGATGGCCAAACCCGGGTGAATTCCCCTACGAGTACGATCTCGCCAGGCGCCAGGGTCGTTACGATCATATGGATTCCGCGTCCCAGCGCCCTGCACATCATCGTGACCGCCTCAGTCGCATGGCGGTCGCCCTTCTCAGTCAGGTCCAGCAGCGCGCTAATCGACGTCAAAGATTCACCGGTAATCTCTTTGTAGTACCGCAACCCCGCACGATTAGACGCCAGAGTCTCCCAGCAACCTCGGCTGCCGCAGCCGCAAGGGAGCCCGTCTGGATCCATCTGCACGTGGCCAAATTCTCCGGCCATTTCTCCCGCACCTCGGACAAGACCGCCATTGACGAATATGCCGGTGCCAATACCCTCCGATACGTTCACCAAAACAATGTCGTGCTTTTCATCTGTGTTTCCAAACCAGACTTCAGACAGGACACAGGCATTAGCTACGTTATCTGCGACCACTTGCAACCCTGTTGCCTGCTCGACTCGTGATTTGATCTGTGCGATCGGCCAGCCAACATTTGGCGCAAAAACAGTCTTCTTCAATTGATGACTGAAGCGCCCAGGCACCGTCATGCCAATGCCTTCAAAAGAACAGTCGGCATGTTCCGAGATGATTTCCTTGATTTCGCTCACGATGGCGCGGATAACTTTCTTGGGGTCGCTCGGCAGCTGCAATTGTTTTTGCCCCGTGATTCGGCCGGACAGGTCTGCCACCGCCAACGTAGTTTGTGCGGGATGAACATCCACCGCCAGCACCGTGCGTTTGTCATTCACCACCAGGCCCGTAGGCTTCCTGCCCCGCGGCGCGTCGCCAATTAGTCCTTCTACAATCCAGCGCTCTCGTAGAAGTTCCTCAACGATGAGGGAGACAGTGCTTCGCTGCAAGCCGGAGGTTCGGGCAAGATCGGCGCGTGAGATCGGCTGACGCGTGCGAATCTGGTTGAAAATCAGGTTGCGATTGATATGACGCGGTGTTCGGTTGGAGGCGCTTTGCTTCTCTTCCAACAAAAGCATCGGCATCATGAGATTCGATTCCTTCCGTGCGCTCGCCATCTCCCAGGGCGCCATGGGACATACTCAGGATGGGGAAACTTCAGTATAGAGTGCGCACAGGCCGGTGCCCGCTGGGTGACTCTTATAGCTTGTAAGCCTCCTTGACCAGCCTGTAAGCCAGCGCGTGAGCCACATCGTGTGCTTCATCTTCATCGATTCGATGTTCAGCAACCAGGCGCCCCAGGAAAGCGCAATCAATTCGACGTGCGACATCATGACGCGCGGGAATCGAAAGGAAGGCGCGCGTATCGTCGTTGAACCCGACTGTGTTGTAGAAACCAGCGGTCTCAGTTACTTGCTCGCGAAAACGCATCATGCCTTCAGGACTATCGTGGAACCACCAGGCCGGGCCAAGGCGAAGACACGGGTAATGACCCGCAAGCGGAGCCAATTCGCGGCTGTATGTGGATTCATCCAGGGTGAACAAGATAATCGTGAGCTTCATCTCATTGCCGAAGCGGGCCAGTAGTGGCTGCAAGGCTGAGACGTAGTCAGTTCGTTGGGGGATGTCAGCACCCATATCCCGGCCGAAACGCTGATACAGCGCCGGGTTGTGGTTCCGAACACTTCCGGGGTGGATCTGCATCACCAACCCATCCTCCAGGCTCATAGCTGCCATTTCAGTCAGCATCTGCGCTCGAAACAGCTCGCGTCGTCCAGCATCGGCCTTACCGGAAAGTACCTCGGAAAACAACTTCTCTGCTGCAGACTCATCGAGATCTGCGGTTCTGGCTGTCGGATGGCCATGATCCGTCGCCGTGCAGCCGGCTTGGCGGAACCGCTCCCTGGCCTTTCGCAGAGCGCGCAGATATCCTCCCCATGACTTCGTTTCCCCACCGGTCTGCTCACCAAGCCGAGAGATGTTTTGCTCAAATCCGGGGAAATCGGGATCCACAACTAAATCCGGACGAAAGTTCGGAATGATCCGCGCCTTCCATCCCGAATCTCGGATTGCCTTGTGATCTTCTAACGAATCGAGCGGCGAATCAGTGGTTGCCAGGACCTCCAGATTGAACCTTTCATACAGCGCGCGAGGACGGAATTCCGGAGTCTCAAGCTTCTCGGCGATTACATCGTAATAGTGATCGGCATTCCTTTCCGAGAGCCGCTCGTTCAATCCGAATTCTTCCTGAAACGAGTAGTCGAGCCACATGCGCGTCGGCGTGCCTTGAAACAGGTAGTATTGGCTTGCGAATATCTTCCAGACCTTGCGCGGATTTTGGATCTCAGCCTGACCTATTCCGAGATCTTCCAGTGACACTCCCTGGCTATAGAGCATTCGAAATATATAGTGGTCAGGCTGGACAAACAGCGCAGCAGGATTCGGAAATGGCTCGTTCCGCGCGAACCAGGCGGCCTGTGTATGCCCATGTGGGCTTACAAGAGGCAATGAAGAGATCTCGGCATACAATTCCCGCGCTATCTTCCGCGCACATGGTTCCGATGGGAACAGACGGTCTGGATGTAGAAGCATCTCCTGAAACCCTTCTTGTCTATCATCAGGATCCAACAGGACAGCACACGCAACCCAAATACTGGCGCAGACTTGCCTAGCTGCCCAACCGATACCCCAGTCCTGTCAAGACGCCGCGCATGTAAGCAATGCTCTCGATGACACCTGGCATCGGGTCGTCCTCGTGAATCTCGTACTCAAGGTCGACAAACCCCTTGTAGTTTATCTTCGCCAACGCGGCGAAAACCTCGCGCACCGGCATCAGTCCCCGCCCAACGGCAACTTGGCTCTCTTTAGCTTTGAAGTCAGCGAGATCCTTGATGTGCATGTTAAACAATCGAGGACCCACAGCGTGGATCGCTTCCACTACGTCTGTTCCGGCCCGCACTGTGTGCCCCACATCAATACAGCAGCCAATCCGCGGATCGAGGTTCTTGACGAGTTTCAGAATGTCCAGAGGCGAAGGCCACACAGGATCTTCGGGCCCATGATTGTGAATGGCGATTCGAATATCGTACTGCTTCACAAACTTCTCGACACGCGGCAGAGTCTCCGGTGTTGGATCTCCAGCAACTATGACGCCGATGCCCGCACGTTTGCAGTACTCGAACTTGGCCCGGATATCCTCGTCTTCGTCCTTGCGGAAATAGATGGCCCCCGCAGCATGCAACTTGATCCCCGACGCGTCATAGTCCTTCAGCGCCGCTTCTTCTTGCTGAGGATCGGAGGGCAGGTGATCCTTAATGTCCTTCGCATTGATCTGATTGATGTCCAACTGCTTCAGAAACTCAATCATCTTGGCGCGTGGGAAGGCACGAAACGTATACGTAGCGATTCCAAGCTGGATCGGGCACGGCTTTCCCGTTTCCTGCGACGGAACAAGCGCCCGCAACGGACTAGGTGCTGCGGCCGTGCCCACTGCTACCAAGGCGCTTCCTTGCAGGAAATTTCTGCGTGAAACGTTTTCCCTCATGTCAAAGAGACTCCTCAAATGCGCTCCGTCCTAGGAGGCTGAAAGCCAGCATCTGCAGACTCACTATACGTGCGGCTCCCATCCTTTTTCGTAACTGCGAGTCCACTGCTTCATCGCTTCAGAATCGTGCTGGATCTTGCCGTCAGCAGTGTCGAGTGTCAACACCCTCTTCACATCCCAGGCCACGTTGGCCAATTGAAGCGTGGTGACAGCGACATTTCCGACCGACACCGGGGCGTTGAGCTTCTCGCCCTTCTTGACTCCTGCGATGAAGTTGGCGAAATGAGCATCGGTCATCGAATCCCGCCCCATCAGGTCGTTGGAAGAGGTTTCAGATCCCGCTTTCTTCTCTCCCGTCTTCTTACCCTTCAAGTCGAAAATCTCGTACCCATCTCGATCGACAAGCACCGAACCATTCGTTCCCATGATTACGGAACCGCGATCGCGATCGTACACTTTCATCCCGTTGCAGCATCGGCAATCCCACGAGATCAATTTGTCCCCATATTCGAAATTCGTGACCAGCGTGTCGTAGAACTGCCAATCATCTTTGAAGTGATAGCGGCCGCCTTGCGCGCTGATGCGTTCGGGAAAGTCCACTCCCAAAGCCCACCGACAGACATCGATCTCATGGGTGCCGTTGTTCAGGGTTTCGCCCGTTCCGTAGACCTTGAACCAATGCCAGTTGTAAGGCTGAATGTTGTCGGTATATGCGCGCCGCGGAGCCGGTCCCTGCCATAGATCCCAGTTCAACTGTGGAGGTACGGGTGCTTCTTTTCCCACGCCGATGGATTTGCGCACATTCACGTACCATGCCTTTGCCATGTAGGCACGGCCGATCTCGCCATTATGGATGCGATCCACAATCTCGATGGTGTGCGGGCTGGAGCGTTGCTGCGTGCCCATTTGCACCAGCTTGCCATGCTTCTTCTGCGCCTGGACCAGCATGGCTCCTTCAGCGGGATTGTGACTGCACGGCTTCTCCACGTACACATGCTTGCCGGCCTGAAGGCCCGCGATCGCCATTGGCGCATGCCAATGATCGGGAGTCGCAATCGTGATCGCGTCGACCTCTTTTTCTTTGAGGATGTTGCGAAAGTCCTGATCCGTCTTCGGAGCCTCGCCCATCTCCTTCTCAGTCTCGGACGCGAACTTGTTCATGGTGTTCTTGTCCACGTCGCAGACATAAGCGATTCGCGCGGAAGCCTTGTTTGCCTTCAGAGCCGACAGGTGGGCATAGGCGCGTGAATGCAGCCCGATCACCGCGAAGTTCAAGCGATCGTTCGATCCGAGAATCTGCCCGTAGCTCTTGGCTGTCGAGGCAATCGCGAGTCCAGCCGTTCCGGTGGCAAGCGTGTCAAGAAATTCACGTCGTGTTAGCACATACCCTCCCAAGATAAAGATGGTTCTATCTGGTTGAAAGTTCTCGATCGATTTACAAAGCACCAGCGTCGGTCAGGGCCTTTTTCATACCGGCCCAACTCTCCCGACTGGATTCTTCCGGTGTCGCCGCTCCATGCCAATGCGTTTCAAGACTCACCGCATCTCTGAATCCAGCCGATTTCAATGCGCGGAACTGACCTGTCCAGTCAATCACGCCTTGGCCCGTGGGAGCCCAGACAACTTTTCCGGCATCATTCTTGACCGCATTCTTCACGTGGCAGTGATGAATCCGGTTCTTCGGAAGCATCTCCCATGCTGTCGGGTAAGCATCCATCTCGCCACGCATCACTGCATTGCCCGGATCCCAGTTCAGCGCAAGCGAGGGCGACTTGATTGCTCCCAAGGTCCGCGTAGCTTCACGACCCGTCGCAGTGTTGCACTCGAACTCGTTCTCCAGCACGAGCAAGGTGCCCTGCTTGCCTGCCTTATCTGCTGCCTCGCGAAGTTTGTCGTCAATCGCAGTCCGATAAGGCTTCACATCATCTAGTCGCCAGAAGTCGAAGCAACGCACCTTATTCGTCTTGAATTGCTTTGCGAGCGCAATGGACTTCTCGAGAATCTCGTCCTGCTCTTTGAAGGTGGTCTCGGGCGCACCATGCATATCGCCCTTCGCTCCGTACTGCGACCGCGGTGCTCCAGGCCAGTCCGTCTTGAAAAGAGGGCTGGCTATATCTGTAACCTGCAGTTTGTATTTTTCAAGGATATTGTGCGCATCAGCGAGTTGATCGTCTTTCAGATTCATGAGGCTCTTGCCCCACAGCGACCGCAACTCGACCCAGTGCATTCCAAATTCCTGCGAAGCAACATGGCAGGCATGATCGAAGTCCGGCGAAATCTCGTCGGTTATGACTGCAATCCGGAATGGGGACTTTGCAGCTCGCGAGATTGCTGGCACAGCGCACAGAGACGCTACCGCAGCGGACCCCTTAAGAAAAGTCCGGCGGGAGTAGATGCTCATTGTTAGTGTCCTCATTGCGGGCAGCAGCGAGCGCCGCGCCGCGGATTAAGGCGGGACGAAAGCACCTCGGCCTCGTCCCGCCGAATTGAGATCTAGAAGATGTATTTCGCGGAGCCCTGCAGCGAGCGCCCGCCGCCTACTCCGTTGACACTACCCTGTCCGCTACCCAGGGTACCGGTAATCGTTCCGAAGCTCGACGATCCGCAGCAGCTATTGTTTGGCTGTGCGAACTGCGGAGTATTGCTTAGCTGGAATGCATCCAGACGAACTTCCAATCCTGTCTCGCGGTACACCGTGAACCGCTTGAAGATCGAAACGTTGTCCTGAATGTATCCCGGCCCCCGGAACTGGTTGCGTCCGGTGTTCCCAAGTCCAGGATTCGGGCAGGAATTCGGAGTTGGAGGGTTAGTGGGAGCCGGGCAACCTGCAGGTTGCGTAAAGGATGATGGATCAAACCACGGCGACGCTGATCCGATCTTTCCAGTCTTGTGGAATGGCTTCGCCAATGTCGCCGTCTGCTGTGTTCCTGGCGTGTTTAGAGTTCCGCCGTTGGCATTAACTGTGAAGGGCAGGCCGCTCACAGCCGAGATGATTCCGGACAATCTCCACCCGCCAACCACTTCTGCCATAACACCATGATTTGCAAACTGGTGACCGCGCCCAAACGGCAGCTCGTAGGTAAAGCTCTCCTCGAAGTTCAAAGTCCGGTCATAATCGTTCGGAGCATAGTTCCTGCGCCAGTTGGTGTAGAACGTCAAACCACCGTCATCGCCACTGATGTACCCAAGCCCCTTGCCCCACGTGAACGAAGACGTGAACGTTAGGCCGTGCGAGAAGCGCTTATTCAGCTGAGCCTGCAACGATTGGTAATTCGACGAGAAGCCGAAGAAGAACTGATTGGTAGCTGCTGTACGTCCGAAAGTTAGGTTGTTATTCAAGTCATGGTTCTCCGGATCGTAGAAAGAACCATTACCAAAGACCGTCGGCAAGTTGATGTTTTGGGATCCTGAGATGTTCGTCCCGTGGTTCGCGACGTAAGCGAGCTGCATCGAGAGATCCCACGGCAGAGCCTGTTGAAGCACTAAGTTCCACGAATCCGCATACGGGTTCTTGTAGTCCAGATTGACATAGGTGTACACCTGCGCGATCAACTGCTTCTCCAGCAGGGTCGTTCCAACAGTTGGCAACTGGATGATTCCGTTGTCTGGAATTGGCACGGGAACAGGAGCCGGAAACCCGGCGCTGAATGTCGCCACCGTGGTTCCGTCACCCAGCACTGCCGGCGCGAATCCTGAAGTGCTGACCGGCTGATAGCTGTTGTTCGCGCGGATCGGATAGTTGTATGCGTAGGTATTGTCGGGGAATGGCGTGTAGCTGATGCCGAAGCCGCCACGAATGACTGTGTCGGGCCGAACGCGATAGGCGAACCCTGTTCGCGGCGCAAAGTACTTGTACTGTGACTTCATGCCAAGGTTTTCAGGGTTGCTGCCGATCCCCGCCAGCACAAGCGTATTGTTCGCTGGATTGTAGTTGGAGAAACCGCCCTTAACCTTCGGCGTTGCCGGCGGATAGTAATCCCAGCGCAGCCCGAGATCGAGAGTCAACTTCGGAGTAGCTTGCCATTTGTCGCTGGCGAACGCGAAGACCCACCACTGCCGATACCGCGGGAAGAACGTGTTGAGATCGCGGCCCACCTGGCTTGGCTGCTGCAGCAGGAAGCTCGCGACATTGTTCGCAATGTTCGTTCCCGCAGAATTGAAGTTCGAAGTCTGCACGTCGCTAAACGTATATGCGCCACGTGGGCTGAACGTCTGATCCTGCAATAGGTCGTCATGAACGCGTCGAACGTCCACGCCCCACTTGAACGTGTGATTTCCGGTAACCTTCGTCCAGTTGTTTACGACATCGAAGTTCGACTCCGCGCGGATCCAGGGCAGAGACGCCGAGTACCCAACAATTGGATTCGAAATGCCGCCGTTGATAGTGACCGCTACCTGGCCACTGGTAAACGGCTGCCCATCGATATTCACACCCGGAACGCCAATTGTGGTGGCATCGTTGCTGCCGTAATCCACCGGGGTCGCCGTGTTACCCAGATGCGCTTGGCCCACGCGCACTTCCGTAAGGAAGGTCGGCGAGAAGACGTGGTTCCAGTTCACCCCTGCGCTATACGACTTCTGCGTACCCGTTCCTTCAAAGCCGCCGCCCTGAGGACCGCCAAGGAACGATCCAAACGCCGCAGCCTGGAATGTAACCACCTTCTGATAGCTGTATCGCCCGCTGATGTGATTCTTCTCGGAAGGCGTGAAGTCGCTCTTGATATCGAAGCTGTCGCTGGTTTTCGTGAATGGCAGGTTGGTCGAGTAGTTGTTCGACGGGTTGCTCAGCGGCTTGGTGGAGTTGAGCGTTCCATACTTGGCCGCGGCCTGCACCAGGTTCTGTAGCATCTTCTCCGGAACTGTCCCGGCAATCAGGCTGTAAGGAATTTGATTGTTCGTGAAGGGCTTGCGCGGGTCTGCCGAAGTACCGGCGTGGACATGCCCATCGGTATAGGCAGTGGGATCGTAAATCTGCCCTTTGCCTCCGCTGATCGCCCCGCTAAGGTCGATGCATCCCATCGGGTCATTGCATCCCGAAAGCGGGGCTGGTGAGGGCGTAAACCAGCGAGCATCCGGGATCGTAAAAGTGCTGGCCACTTTCTCATGGTCGACGGTCCGCAGGTAGTCGCCAAAGATGAACAGCTTGTCCTTCTTGATCGGGCCGCCGATTGTTCCGCCGTAATAGTTGTACGATAGGTGGCCCAACTTTGGGCCGAAGTACGAGCGGGCGTTCACCGCATTGTTCTGGATGAACTCGAAAGCCGATCCATGAAAACTGTTCGTGCCCGACTTGAGTGTCACGTTTGTGACGGCACCCGTAGCGCGCCCCAGCTCAGCTTCAAAGTTGTTGGTCGAGATATCCACGCCGGCAATGGCCTCGGCAGGAGGAATGATGATCTGCAGAAGGCCTGTGCGCTCGTCGTCGTCAATACCTTCAATCTGATAAAGGTTGCCCTGACGTGGGAGTCCATTGGCCTCCGTCTGCAGGGAGCTTGCCGCATTGAAGAACTGTGAGTGCTGGAACGTCGCTGGCGCTGTGCCTGGCACCAGGTTCAGCAGAGACTGGAAGTTCCGATTGGTGCCTAGCGGCATGTCCAGGACCTGTTGCGTCTCGATTTTGGTGCTGATGTCGGCGCGGTCGGTTTGCAGGACGGGCGGAGCAGTTGTAACGGTGACCGATTCAGTCACGTTGCCCGGCTGCATCGTCATATCGACACGAATGGACGAATTGCTCAGCAGTTGCACGTTCTCCTGCGTTGCCTTTTTGAAACCTGTCGACTCTACCGTGACGCTGTACGCGCCCGGCGGCAAGTCAGGGAATGTATAGTTCCCGCTGCCGTTCGTCAGTGATTCGTGGGTCAAGCTCGTAGACGTCTCTTTGATAACCACTTTCACATTGGGAACAGCGGCGCCCGTCGCATCGGTCACGGTTCCCAGAACGGTGCCGTTAACCGCTTGTCCCGTTGCGAACTGAGACATAACAATGAGCAGAGAGAAGACAAAGAATCCGATCAGCCTTTTCCAGGGTGCACGTTCGATCATTGGAACCTCCAGAATCCAGGTTGAACCCGGCAGTTTTGCATTAGTTCAAAGTTCGAAGCGAACGTTAGATTTGCCCACCGGCTCCTGTCAAGGAAATAATTCGGAATTTGAACAAATGGGTAGCTTCGCGGTTTCGGCCGACATCGAGTGAACCCGCGACTCGCGGCCGGCAGTACCTTCGCACTCCGAGCCTCAGTGTTTGATTTGGACGGAATTACCCCGTTGCAATGACTTTTGGAATATGAGCCCAGACTCTATTCCAGCCTTCCAACTGATGCAATATGAGGCTCTTCATGCTTAGTCGAGAGGTGAGCTTCGATCTGAACCTGAGGCGCCGTTATCGCTATCGAACATCCGCGTCGAAGACTCCCGTCTCGACGGTGCTCCCATGCTTCATTTGGATGAAAATGCGATATGTTCCGCTGGACGGGAAACCGTACGGAAAGGCCACCGTTGGAGAGAGTGGCTCCATACTCATGTTCATGTCATTGCTTCCCGACATGCCCTCCATACCGTTCATCGATAGACCGGAGCTTTCGTTTGCCAGCATCACTGCAGGCATGGCGGCTGAACCATCCGGATGCGTATGGGCGAAGGCTGTACCGTCGGTCTTCACGAATGCCGCATGCCCGGGCATGCCAAGATACGGCTGCATATCCACTGCAGGTTTACCTTGCGGATCAACAAGGTGAAAAACAAAATCGTAGGGCGTATTTGCAACCAGGCCGGCCGGCTTCTCCCATTCCATAACGTAACCGTCCGGGAGCTTGAAGCGAGAACCGAGCCGGCCGTTTGAAATTGGTTGGGGCGACGCACTGGCATCCTCAGGTCCCAGGGCAACGCGGGCGATGCCCGACGGGACCGCCAGTGTTGCCGTCTCTGTCTCGGGAAAGCCATTTTGAAATACCACATCCGCGTAGAGGTGATACGTTCCCGGCGGCATCGCAGGAAGCATTTCGCTGAATCCGCTCTTTCCATCCGGCACAGGATGGAGATGAAACACGGCATCCATCTCGGGCCAGCGGATTGCGTAAAGATGCATCAGATGACCATGGTCCGTTAGGAGCTGTGAGTTCTCCACCGGCTTCCATCCGCTATCCGCCTCAGGATCAGGATCGCCGATGGAGAGATTCAGATCATTCCCATTCAGGTTCGTTCGCAGCGCCGAGTTGTGATGAACGCCAGCTCGGTAGCCCGACGCCTCCACCTTCCACCATCTGCCACACAGGTAGACTGCGGTAATGCAAACGATCAGGGCAAAGGCGCCCGCAATCAGCGCACGCCGGCGACGTGCCGGCTCAGCCGACGTTCCCGGCATCAGGCGCGCTTCCCGTACGGCTGCCATCACAATCCCCACAGCGCCGAGAACGAGAATGCAGCCCAATATGGCGAGTATCGTGCGAATCGGACCGCGCAGGCTAAGGATTTCCGTCGCAACGGCCGGCACCGGAACACTTGCCGTCGCAACTCCACCTGTTCCATCAATATTGAAGCGCACCTGCCATGAGCCTGACGCCATGATCCAAAGCGAACCCGCGAAGAACGCTGGATCGCTTCCTGAAGGCTTCATCGCATCCGGAGCCGGAGGATGCTTCGAAGCCTCCCCTGTCAGCGGCAAAGGCGTGATCGTAATCCCACGAATCGAAGCTCCGCTTGACCGAACCTCGACCTCCGCTACGCCCGGAATAACCGGCGGCGTTCGCACAGTTACGAACAGCTTGTATGGTCCCACCGCAACAGTTTGATAGACGTCCTTGTTGCCAATGTGCGCATACGCGCTATTGGCGAACATCAGGGCTCCGAACGCGCAGATCCATATCTTCCATTTCGCAGGGATCATCGCTGTACTCCGCGCATCCAGCGTCCGAAGAGCAGACCCAGCCAGGTCGATATAGAAGCGTAAACAGAGGCTCGAAGCAGACCCAGCCACAACGTCATCCCAGAGTCAGGCTTGAAGAACCGGCGCAATCTGTCGTAGTTTTCTGGCCTCGAGTTAAAGTCAAAATACATTGTCCCGAAGAACCGGTTCTCACTCGCGTGCGACAGGAGGAAGTTTGCGAAAGGCCATTCCACTGCGAAGATCACAGCTACAAAGATGAAACCGGATACAAGGGCAATCTGCCAAAGCTTCCAGGCCTTCGATCGCTGCCATAGAAGATCAAGAGCGAACGCCGGAACGATTAAGAGGATCGGGAACTTCGGCGGAACGAGATGCGTTACCGGATAAAACACCGGCCCCAGCTTGGGCTGTGCCGGAAAGAGGGGCAGGATCAGAATGTATGCAATCACCCAGCCGGCGTAGATTGCGGCAATGGTCGTAGCAGCCCAGCGAAAGCGGGATGCCTGTGAAATCGTAGCCATCACAACCGGGACTGCAATCGCAAGACAAACGTACGCAATTGCGCGATGTAGAGCCACGTCCCACGTGTACTCCATGATGAAGAACATCTGGCCGCCTAGCACCAACCCTCCCAGATAGAGGAACAGCCGGCGAAGGATCGTGTAGTTCGCATCTCCGGCGTCGGATGCCCGGTTCATCGCCGCGAGCATCAGAAAGAGCATTCCGAAATCGATCGTCCTTATCCCAAGGATCAGGAGAGCATGCGGGGGGGAGATGATCTTTACATCAAGACCGTACGCGTTGTGCCACCAGTTATCGAACGGCGCAGAGGTGAGCATGGCTACGCCGCCCCACCCTGCCAGGAACACCCCAAGTGGAGCTCTCAGCCCGAAGATAGTGACCGAAACCTCTCGGAGTTGCGATGCATACGAAGACCTGCCAAAGGTGGCCGTGAGAACAAGGTATGTCCCGACAATTCCCGCGATGACTCCGCACGCGTAGATAGCCATGTGCGCAGGGGTCCAGAAGGAATCTCGTCCGATCGAGCGGTGCCACGAGACATCCCATTGGCCTCCGATAGATGCCGATGTGACGGCGATAGCTCCGGCCCATATGTACCACGGCACGGATCTCCTTAGGGAAGCCTGGGTTCCAGCTTGCGCGCGTTCGACCAACAAGGAATGGGGCTGTGCCACGTCCGCTGACATGGATGGACCTCCGGGGGAACACGGATTCTCCAATGATACGAGATTTTTGAATGAGATCTAGTGCTGATGAACCTCACTGGACCCCGGAAGCATGACCGTAAGTGGTATTGATGACTCGGCATATACGTGCTACGGAAGCGCGGCTGCGATGCTGCCTCGCTATGCCGTATTTGCATCGCTCAAGCACATCACGCTTTTTGGTGCAGGGAGAGAAAAGCGATGTCTCCAGCTTCAGCTGTTCCTTGCGGTTCATCGCCATCGTCCCGTTTTGAAACATGGAGTTCACTGAAGTCGGATTTGGGCGGGGCGACGTCTTATTCGCCAGCTCTCACTGGAAATCCAGGGGCAATCGCAATAACTTCATTACGAGGCCTGGCGGCTGAAAGCGTCATCACTGAATTCGCCCGTGGTCTTTGCTGTTTCCACTCGATCAAGGAAATCCACATTACAGTGGCATAGGCGGAGCCATACGCAAGATGCAAACTCCTGGGACAAGTCAGAGGATCGCTACGAATCAGATAGCTCCGTTGTGTTCTGCGGTTCATTCTCGGAACTCCGACCCCGAATCAGCTGTATCGTGGGTCGCAGTTTATACGAAGCAGCATCATGAGAAAAGGATTGCGGAATACCTCAAAGAGCAAATGCTTGATTGTTATCTACCGCTCTATACATCCAGGCGAAAGTGGAGCAATCATCGCACAGCGATCTTAGAAATGCCCCTTTTCCCAACTTATCTCTTTGTTCGGATCTCGCCAACGATGCGGGCCCGCATCCTTAGAACACCGGGAGTCATAGGCATTGTTGGTCGAGGTTCTGCTGATAGTGCGGTGAGCGATCGCGAGATGGAAGCGCTTCGAAGCGGGCTGCATCTCCGGAACCCAGAACCCCATGATTTTGTAGTGGGAGAAACCGTTCGGATCGCTGCCGGACCTCTTAAGGACGTCCAGGGAACCATTGTGCGATACAAATCTTCTTTCCGGGTCGTCATCACAGTTCCGATGATTCAGCAGAGTGTTTCTGTCGAGGTAGCTGCGGATGAACTGGAGCCGGCATATTGCGTTCGCGCATGCTGACCATCGGAAGCCGGTAACGCTTACCTGGATCTAAATACCCACCGAAACAGCCATCGCATCTGACTGCGCGTTGATGGCTGCCTCGCATCCTGAGATTTCAGATGTTCACGAAGCACAAGAGCCACTCGGACGACATTCCGGCAATGTTGCGTGATGCAGGCGTTGTAGTACTGGCGTTTCTGTTGGCAATGCCGAGCCGGCTATTTTTCGATTCACGTGTGGGCTCCTCTTTCGGAGCGAGACTCGGAAATTGGAACTCTGCATCCGGAGTACTTTGCCTCTTTTTGTTTATATTTGCATATCTCTGGACGGCTCAGCAGTATGGGCTGTATTCATTCCGCTCACCGATCTCTCGTTTCCATCAGATCGCGAAGACTTGTCAGGCATGCCTAAATGCATGCTTTGTGCTAAGCGGGGCGATGTTCCTGGCGCACGCGGTCGCGCTATCACGGGAAGTTCTGGTATTTCTAACGGCACTTGCGTCTATAGCGCTTTCTGGATTTCGCTACCTCGATGCGGGCCGAGACCGCTCTACCCGTGCCTCAAGCCTGTCTGCCAAGAACATTGCAATTCTCGGAACCAACCAGTTGAGCTATGCATTGAGCCTGCAGTTCCTGAAGACAACTCAGCCAATTTTCAATTTCGTTGGATTTCTGGAATTTCCAGGTTGCCGCTTTAGCTCCGAGCTCAGCCCTTCGTCCGTCATTGGCGAAATCTCTGACCTGCACACCATCAAAGCAAGATACTTTCTTGAAGCCATCGCAATCGCAGAGTTTTATCCATATGAAAAGACGCTGAGCTTACTGAAAACCGCGCACGAACTCGATCTGGACGTCTTCTCGATCGCAGGGTATTACGACGACCTGACCACGGACTCAACAATCCACTACCTGGGGCTCTTCCCGGTCGCTGTCTTGTACCTGAAAAACCCGCGGATCGTCGCACGCTTTTTGAAGCGCGTGGTCGATCTTGCGGTCGCGACCTCCGGCCTGATTCTTGCCGCACTGCCCATGCTCCTCATTGCAGTCGCGATAAAGACTGAGAGCGAAGGGCCGGTGTTCTATATAGCCGAGCGCATTGGGAGATGGGGTAAGCCCTTCCGTTGTCTCAAGTTCAGAACGATGATCATGGGTGCCGACCAGCTGCAGCAGACATTACTTGAGAGGAACGAAAGGGACACGATCCTTTTCAAGGTGCGGAAGGATCCGCGCCTGACACGGATCGGCGGGTTTTTGCGCAAATACAGCCTGGACGAGCTTCCTCAACTCATTAATGTGCTTCGCGGCGAGATGAGCATGGTTGGTCCACGCCCGCCCCTTCCGCGTGAAGTGGCCAGCTACAGCCTCGAGCATCTACACCGCCTCACTGTGACGCCGGGCGTAACAGGGCTTTGGCAGGTGCAAGCTCGCCAGGATGATTCCTTCACGAAGTACATTGCTCTCGATATGGCATACGTCAAGAACTGGTCGCTTCTTCTAGACCTCAAGATTCTTCTTCGCACCGTAGACGTCGTCCTTCGCGGTACCGGCGTTTAAGACAATTTCTGCGAACAAACCGACGCTGCCGATCTTCCGGAATCTCCCGGTACGCAAGTTGGGGAAAGTCAGGTTTCATTTGGATTCGCAAGCCAGTAAAGAATTGACTCTCCGCGATCTACTGAACATTCTTCAGCAAAGGCGGATCATTGTGCTCAGTACAGTGATCTCACTCGTGTCACTCACGGCGGTGTATTGTGCGGTGTGCACTCGTCGCTATGAGGCAATCGGTGTTGTTCAGATGCAGAAAGAATCGGCAGACGCGATGGGCCTTGATAGCCTCATGAGCAGTGCCGCAGGCGGTGCTGGAGATGCTCTCAACGCCAACATCGATCTCCAGACTCAAGCGAACATTCTTCAATCCGATACCCTCGCACTTCGGACGATCAAGATTCTGAACTTGGAGGGCTCTCGAGATTTCCAGAAGCATTTGTCCGCGGTTGATGTTGTGGCTGGTCTGTTCTCTCCTCGGAGAGCGGAGAATGAAGCGGGTACCGCAATCGAAGACTCTCCGATGCGACGTCAGGAAGCATTGAAAGTATTCGGGAACAATCTCAAGGTGAAGCCGGTCAGCGGTACGCGCCTGATTCAGATCTCTTATACAAACCCTGACCCAAAACTCGCCGCGGCGGTTGTTAACACGCTCACTCGAGAGCTTTCGGAATATTCCTTCCAGACAAGGTTCGATGCTACCCGCGAAGCCTCAAAATGGCTCGGCGATCAGATGGGCGACCTCCGCAAGAATAGTGAAGAACTACAGGCGAAAGTGATCAATCTGCAGCGCCAGTCCGGCGTATACAGTTTCGGGACGTCTGATGCGCAGGGCCGCGAGCAGGCATACTCGGGCGTGCTGGATCGGTTGCAGCAGGCCACTACCGCGCTTACGGCGGCCAAGCAGAACCAAATATTGAAGGGTGCTATCGCCCGCGCTGCGGAATCCGGTGATGCAGATATGATTTCCGGGCTGGCCGGGAACTCGATTGGAGCTAACGCACAGGCTGGGAGTAATTCGCTCTCATTGCTCCAGAATCTGCGCCAGCAGGAAGCGACGCAACTAGCGGCTTTACAGGAAGCCGAGGCAAAGTTTGGCGTGGCCTATCCGAAGTTGACGGAAATGCGCGGCAACCTCGCAGGCATTGATAAGGCGATCCACCAGGAGATTGGACGCATCAGGCAAAGAGCTAATGGCGATTATGCGATCGCCGTCCAAACGGCCGACGATACTCGCCAGGAGTACGAGAAGGCCAAACAGCAAGCGGATGTGCTGAACAACAAAGCCATTGACTACGCGATTGCGAAAACGGAAGCTGAACAGAGCCGCTCGCTCTATGACGATCTTCTTAAGAGGCTGAACGAAGCGGGTGTCCTTGCTGGCCTTCACTCATCGAACATCACAGTGGTGGATCCTGGCCGCATTCCGGCAAAGCCGGTAAAGCCGAATGTTCCACTTTACCTATTGGCAGCACTCTGCGCGGGACTCTTTCTTGGGATTTGCGGTTCCCTCCTGGTTGATGCACTCGACAACAAAATCAACACTGTGAACGACCTCGAGACTGAGATTGGTCAGCCGGTGCTGGGTCTGCTTCCTCAGGTGCCCGAAACGACAGGGCGAGCACTGATTCTCGATGATCCTCGCTCACCCTATGTGGAAGCACTACGAGCGATGCGGACGGGTGTTCTTCTCTCTCAGAGTGATGCTCCTCCTAAAGTGATTCTCGTCACAAGCTCCCTCGCGTCCGAGGGAAAGTCCACCACCTCGATCAACTTCGCCATCGCACTTGCACAAACTAAAAAGAAGACCCTGATTGTCGATACAGACCTTCGGCGCGGAACATTGCGTCGCACATTCAGGATTCAGCACAGCACAGGATTGAGCGATCTGCTGGCGGGACAGGATGAGCTTCCTGAAATCCACGAGATCGAGGGTGTGCCGGACCTCCATGCCATCGTCGCAGGTTCAAAGACGCCGAACCCATCAGAGTTACTCGGTTCGGAAGCGATGCGTAACTGGATAGAGAACTGGAAGTCAGACTATGACTTCATAGTGCTTGATAGTGCACCCGTTTTGCCCGTCACAGACGCCGTGACACTAAATACATTGAGTGACATTACGGTACTGCTTGCTAGATCTGGCATGACAGAGAAACCCCAGGTTAGACGCAGCTACGACATGCTGAGACGCGGCGGCAAGCATTTCGTCGGCCTGGTTCTCAATGGTCTCGCGATGAGGGATAACTCGTACTACGGCTACCACGGATATCGAGATAGAACATACGCATACAAGGAGAACGCGGCATGACGCAGCCTAGAACTCTTCTGGCCTTTTGGACCCTCGCGATGGCGCTTGCATGCAGCGCAGCCGCTCAAAGTGCGAAATCTCTTCTGATTGGCCCAGGCGACCTGCTCCAGATAAGGGTGTTTGATACGCCGGAACTCGACCAATCCGTGAGAGTAACGGATGCGGGAACGGTCACGCTGATCGTGGGCGCCAACGTACAGGTCTCCTCACTTTCTGCGGAATCGGCGTCCCGAAACATCGAGTCTGCTTTGCTAGATGGGCACCTCCTTCTTCACCCACACGTCTCAGTTTCCATTGTGGAGCTAGCTACACAAAAGGTCTCCATTCTCGGGGAGGTGAAAGCTCCTGGGGCATATACCATCACGACTTCGCGTTCGGTGATCGATGTCCTTACGCTCGCCGGAGGCATCACTGACATTGCGGATCGCAGGATCGTAATCGAACGGCGAGGCACTCACGAGCATATTTCCTACTTCTTATCCAACTCGCCTGACCTGGCGCTTGCTTCGGCCGTCTCGATTGACCCTGGAGATTCGATCTTTGTACCGAAAGCCGGAATCGTATACGTGCTGGGGGACGTCGCGCGGCCAGGTGGTTACATGTTGACCAACAACGACGCGCAACTCACCTCTCTGCAACTATTGGCGCGGGCGGGTGGCACAAATCATTCGGCTGTACCTTCGCGCGCCAAGCTCATTCATAGATCTGGCAATGCATACCTCGAGGAGCCATTGCCGCTAAGCGCAATGCAAAAAGGTAAGCGCCCAGACGTGCTGCTTCGGCCGGACGACATTCTCTGGGTGCCCTTCAGCTATCTGCGAAGTTTCGCCGCCCAGGGAAGCGGAATCGTCAGCGCTTTGGGCTCGGCCACTGTGTACAAGTTTTGAACCTTAGTCGCGCCGCACGAGTGCTGTTCCTAAGTAAGGCCCGCCGCAACTCGCAAAGGGAATCCGAAAGAATTGCTGAATCTTGTAGAACGCGTCCATATTGGATCTCTCGCGCTTGATTCTCTGACAATGCGCGAAGCAGTTCATCGAATCTGTTCGATTGCGTCGAGCCCGAAACACCAAGCCAGAATAGTTGTGACGGCGAATGCCCAGTTTGCCCAAATTGCTGCATCGAACCACCGCTTTGTCACGATTCTACGCGATGCTGAAATTGTCGTAGCCGATGGTATGTCTTTAGTCGCCGCGTCACGAGTGCTGGGGCGCCCCCTTCCGGAACGAATCGCGGGAATCGATTTGGTAGTCGAGCTCTGTCGTGAAGCTGCTAGATCGGGGCTGAGCGTTTATCTTCTCGGCGGCAGATCAAATGCAGCAGCAAAGGCGGCTGAGAATCTGCGACAAACATTCCCCGAGCTCAGAGTGGCAGGTGTCGATTGTCCATCGTACGGATTCAAGAATGATCCGGCCGAATTGGCCGCAGTGATTCGACGAATTCTGGAGGCGGCTCCCGATATTCTGTTTGTCGCCTTCGGTGCTCCCAAACAGGAGTACTGGATGGAGGAGCACGCAGCTGAGTTGCCAGTGAAAGTGATGATCGGGGTGGGCTGCAGCTTCGATGTACTCTCCGGCCTACTGAAACGCGCACCACAGTGGATGCAGAAGGCGGGGCTAGAGTGGGCTTTTCGGCTGGGCGTGGAGCCGCGACGGCTATGGAAGAGATATCTCGTCGGCAACGTGCAATTCGCGCGGGCACTACTATGTCAGTTGCTTAATCCCGGGAAGAAGTACGAGCGGGAGGAAGTGTGAGCGGCGATTCGACAACGCCTTTGGTAACTGCGGTGATTCCTACTCGGAACCGGCCAGAACTCGTTTGCAGAGCTGTTCGCAGCGCGCTGGACCAGACATACAAGAATCTTGAGGTAGTCGTTGTCGTTGACGGGACAGATCCGAACACGATCAGGGCGTTGCGGAGGAGTGAGGATGACCCCAGGTTGCGCGTGTTCGAACTCATCAGAAACGTCGGAGGTGCTGAAGCGAGAAATGTTGGCGTCCAGAAATCAGGTGGAACCTGGATAGCATTTCTCGATGATGATGACGAATGGCTTCCCGACAAAATCGAACGCCAAGTCCGAATCGCCCGGTGCAAAAACGAGCAAAATACAATCATCACTTGTCAGTATATCGACCGGTACGTCCACGCAGACCTCCTGAGACCTCAGAGGTTCTACCGGCCTGGCGAGCCGATAAGCGAGTATCTGTTTTGTGAGTCCTCGCTTGTCCACCCAACACGAGGCTTTCTAGCCACACCTACGCTCATGATTCCCAAATCACTGCTTTTGGCCGAACCGTTTACTCGCGGCTTACGACGAAATCAGGATGCCGACTGGCTTTTGCGAGTTATGGCGAAATTCAATGCTGCCATATACACAGTTCCGGGGCCGCTGGCTATCGTTCACAATGAAGTCTGTTCTGGGCGGATTGGAAGCAATTACGACTGGCGCTACTCGTCCGAATGGGCAGTATCCAACCGGCACCTCTTCACGCGCAGGGCGCTTGGGTTCTTTTTTGCGACGCATTGCGTGTTTGCAGCGGTCAAGCAAGGAGAAAGTGTCTCCGGCTGTCTATCGCTCCTATATGCCTGCTGGAAATACGCGATCTTGTCACCAGCGATAGTCTGGTTCTTCTTCCGTCACGCGGCGCTCGCTCCTCTATTCAGATCCTTTGCTCCTCGTTGGCTAAGAATTAGGGCTGAACAATTTAGACACCGATAGCTCTTGCCTGCGCAGCCAGCGCAGTGCCATGCGAGGAGTGACGATGAGAATCGCGATTGTTCATCCCTGGTTTCTTGAACTCGGGGGTGCGGAGAAGGTGTTAAATACGATAGCGCAGATGTATCCCGAAGCAGATATCTATTCGTTTTCCGCAGATCCAGCGATGTTACCTGAAGGAATTAGCAGAACTTCCATACACGTGACAAAATGGAGCGGCATTATCGCTCGATTTCGGTTCAGGCGCTCAGCGTTTATGATTCTGTTCCCATGGATATCGGAAAGCATCGATGTCAGCGGATATGATCTCGTTATTAGTTCGTGCCCTCCGGTTATGGGAGTAAATGTTGGGCAAGACGCTGTGCATGTCTGTTATTGTCACAGTCCACAGCGTGCTTGGTGGAGCCTGTACTCTCAGCGCCAAGCCGCGATGCGCTGGCCTGCAAGGCAGGTATTTCGCACGTGCGCCATCGCACTAAGGATGTGGGAATACTGTGCAATGCAGAGAGTGGATTGGGTCATTTCCAATTCGAACTACATTTCCGCTCGCGTGAGGAAGTACTTTCGCAGAGAGAGTACGGTAATCTATCCGCCGGTAAACACAGCAGCGGGGTATCTGGTCGAGAAGCACGATGACTATTATCTCTCCGTGTCACGCCTCGACGTAGACAAGGGCATCGAGTTGTTGATTCATGCCTGCAATCGTCTCAGACGAAGGCTCGTTGTCGTTGGGTCCGGGCGAAGGGAAATTGGGTTGCGGTCCATCGCTGGGCCAACGATAGACTTCCGCGGCCAGGTGCCGGATTCAGAGCTTTTCGACCTTTATGCTAGGTGCCGAGCGTTTCTCTTTGCTGCGGATGAAGACTTCGGAATCGCTCCTGTGGAAGCGCAGGCATTTGGCCGACCCGTGATTGCGTATGGACACGGGGGCTCGCTCGAGACCGTCCGCGTGAATGACCCGTTTGGCAGATCTGATACCGGTGTCTTCTTCGATTCGCAGACCGTGGAGTGCGTCATTGACGGAATATTGCGCTTCGAGGCGCAAGAACATGTCTTTGTGCCGAACGAGATTCGGACTCACGCGCTGCAGTTTGACGTTGCGGTGTTTCGGCAGCATCTTAAGATCTTTATAGATCGCGTATCCAACGAGAAATCACGCGCGCTGCGGCCTTTGGTGGATTGCCCGGATGGTCTGTAATTCCCGCCTCGCTCGCACGTACGACTTTGCTTGACATTACCTGGATAGTCATGAGTATTCGTAAGGCTTCGATTTACATTATGGTGGTTGGCTTTAGTCTGGATGGTCTCCTGAAAGTGCGCTTTGGAACGCTGTATCTTCACCTTTCCATAATAGTCACTGCACTCGGAATCATCTACTGCACCCTTTCAACCCGCTTTCATTTCATCACAGCGGCAAGTCGCCGACTTACTCGGGACCGGCCCATATGTCTTTACACCCTGCTTATGTGTTGTCATGTTCTGCTTGCTGCGGATCTTCGCACATACGCCTTCGAGATGCTTCCATGGATCATATTCATTTGCCTCTACCTATATGTAACCTACAAGCCGGCCGATTGGGATGCTCTCTCGCGGCTAGCGCTCTGGACAGTGATTATTGGCGGATTCATTCAGTACTTGCTTGCAAGGTCTATGGGAATTCAGATTGCGGTTCGCGAGCGTGAGTACGTATACGCTGGCGAGTTCGGATTGCGGATGAGGGGGATGTTTCTGGAACCCAACTATTTTGGCTTAGTCCTGCTGTCATGGCTGTATGTATATGTATCCTCCAAACGCCGATATCGCGGAAGCGATATTGTTCTTTTAGGGCTGACGGTCTTGGCCCTGTTCCTCAGCGATAATAGGATGATCCTGCTTGTTGGGGCCTTGCTATTCTCCTTCCGTGGAATCAACGGGATCATGTTGGAAGTCAGACGATGGCTTCCTATCTCCATCACATCATTATTCTCTATTGCGTATTGGTATGGTTCGGTTCATTTCAGGCAGATTTCGGACAGGTCAGCACACGCTCGGCTTGGTACTTCGGCAAATGTCATCTTCTTCTGGCTCAATAGCGATTGGTACCACCGGACTGTCGGATATGGGTTCTCAAACTGGGGCGCGTTCTCGAACCAACTTGGGTTTAGCGTTGAGAATCGGCAACTGAGCTGGTCGCTCACGCATAGGGATGCTGCGGACGTGTTTGTTTTCCTGTTTGAAATGGGACTGACCTCTCTTGTTCTCGCCGCTTATGACATCATCTTTGTTAGCGCAAAGGCAAAGAAGGTGCCAGACGCCCTCTTTGTGGCCGCAATCTACCTGATTGCATTTGTCTATCCACTCTATCAGTTCATTTATTACTTGATTCCTTTTATGGTGGTGAGGGAGCGCATTCTAGGCGGATCGTTGCAATGCCCCGAGGAGTCAGAAAAGGGCACTAGCGCGGTGAAGAGATCACTTCCGAGCTTGCAATTCATGAGCTCAAATGAGACTTGACTTGCAGGCTAGGCTCGCTCGCAATGCTGGATGGTTGGTCCTAGGGCAAGGGTTCGCGCTTGTTTGCCAAGCGGGGTACTTTGTATGTCTGGCCCGTCTGTTACGGGCCACGGAGTATGGGATCTATGTCGGCGCGGTGGCGCTGTCTGGGTTGTTGGCGCAGTACAGTGCGCTGGGCTCTCATTCGGTCTTCCTGCGATATGTAAGTCGAGAGCCGGGGAATTTCCGGACATACTGGGCGAACGTTGTGCTAACGACCACGGTCATGGGCAGTGCTTTTACCGTGCTCCTGATCTTCGCGGGCCCGCTCGTGTCTCACTCAACTACACACAGGATGATGGCGTGCGTTGCGGCGGGGGAATGCGTGTGCGGGCAAATCGCCTATTCGGCGGGGAGGGCGTTTCAGGCATTCGAGCGGATGAGAGTGACGGCACTGCTTAGTCTGTTGACCCACGCGCTGCGGGCGGTTCTGGCTGGAACGCTGCTGTGGACAGTGCACCGGACAACGGCGCGGGAGTGGGCGTTGGCAACGCTTGCCATTTCGGCAGCAGTGTCGGTGGTTGCAGTAATCTTCGTGACGAGGTGTTTCGGAAAGCCTCAGTTCAACAAGGACCTCCTCAAGGCTCGGGCAGGTGAGGGCCTTGTGTTCGCACTTTCGTATTCGACCGGCGGAGTTCTTAACGACGTCGACAAGGCCATGCTCGGGCACTATGGCATGAACCTTGCCAACGGCATCTACTCGATGGCTTACCGCGTGGTGGATGTAGGAATGATGCCAATTTCGGCGGTGCACACGGCGGCGTTTCCGCGATTTTTTCAGAAGGGCGTGGAGGGGGCCAGCGCGACGCGAGCATTTGCCCAACGTATCTTGCAGCGTACAGCGCCCACGGGGTTGGCCTTGGCGGCAGCAATGTGGGTCGCAGCGGGGATAATTCCGCGGGCGTTAGGCGCGAGCTTTGCCGAGAGTACGGCGGCGCTGCGATGGTTATGCCTGCTGCCGCTATTCCGAAGCTTTCATATGAGCGCAGGGGACGCGCTAACCGGTGCAGGAAAACAGAAGTTTCGTTTAGTGACTCAGACGTTGGCGGCGGCATTCAACTTCGGAGCAAATCTGTGGTTGATTCCGCGTTATGGGTGGCTGGGAGCCGCTTGGTCGAGCCTTATGACTGACGCTGGTCTCGCAGGTCTGAACTGGACTGCACTCACTTGTGCAGTTGCCAAAAGACCCAAGGACCGCCGCCATGGGGTACCGGTTGGCGCCACAAACTAGCAGTATTATTCGGATCAGTCCGGCCGATCACCAGCGAGCTTGCAAATCCATCTCGAACCTCGAGCGAATCTGCCCTCCGGACCCGCCTCGTCACGTTTCCTTTTGTGAGCCTGATCCGCGATTTATCTTGCAGCGCTAGCTGCACCCAGGTGCACGCCCTGTCGGAAGGCTTTGTGACACTGCAACTCCCATGAACATTTGTTTGAAACTGATTCTCGATTATGTCTTGTTCGGGGCTGCGACATTTCCAGGCTATATGCGCCTGGATAGGCACACCTTCACTCATGTCATAGAGACCACCGGAGAACTCGTCGCCCTCGTTGTCTGCTGGGTCCTGCTGTGGCCAATCATCGGCTTCTTGGTTGTCCGCAATCACGTGTGCAAACACCGTCAACGGCCAGGCATTCGCCGCGATTTACTACCGCGATAACTCACGGCGTTCGTCCGCTAGCCATAGCGCGTCTCTTTAGGCTGAGGATTGCCGAGCAGTGGTTCTGCGGGGCAACTCATGGCTGCTAGGTGAGATCTATCCGACTCTCGAGAGGCATGAGAGGATAACGAACGATTGCCTGGTCACTCTCCGTACGGCACCCAAATGTTTTTGATCTGAGTCGCGTGCTGGAGAAACCAGCGGCCTTCAGCATGCGATCGGTTGAACCAGTCGTATTGACGCCCATCGTTGGTCCAGACCTGCTTCATGTTACCGATCGATGCAGCCCGCACCATGGAGGCTTCCTCCTCGCTGCGGAAGCACCAGATGGAGTCGACTCCATCATGTTCCGCGAGCGTTTTGGCGAGCTCGACAGGACGACCGGCAACCAGGTTTACCACCCCCGGAGGAACGTCGCTGGTGTCAAGCAACTGATACAGATCTCCCTGGATGAGGGGATAGCGTTCTGAGGGAATTGCAACTACAGAGTTACCCATCGCTATCGCCGGCAGCACCAGCGAGAGCAGCCCAAGCAACGGTCTGTCCGCGGACGCCAGGATCCCTAGTACGCCGATCGCTTCCGGCATCGCTATGGTGATATTCCGTCCGGAAGGATGATGCACCACCCCTTCGTATTTGTCAGTCCATGCGGCGTAAGCAAAAATACGCTCGATAGATAAGCCGGTCTCAAGCCTTGCGTGCTCTTCGCCGACGGCTCGGGATAGCCGTTGGGCGATTTCGTCGCGACGCTGAATCATGTTCTCCGCAAGGTAGTAGAGAACCTGCGCACGGGCGTGAGCAGTAGTTCGAGCCCAGCTTGATGCGGCACGGGCAGCCTCCACCGCGTTGCGAATGTCTTTCCGATTGCCGAGCGGCGCTTCTCCGAGCAACTCGCCGTGCTGACCGTAAACGGGAAAGGAGTAGCCGGAGTCAGGTCGGGTCTGCTTGCCGCCGACATATTGCTTCACGGTTCGATCAATCGATTGCACGAAGCCGTTGTTTCCCTCTCCGGATTCTTGATCTGACTCGTCCAGAGCAGGTTCTGCGAACGAGGACGGCGCCGGAGCAGGCGGCAAATCGTGCAACCATTTCGGAGTCAAATACTCCAGCATGCCCTCCCGTCCGCCTTCGCGTCCGTAACCTGATTCGCGGTAGCCACCAAATCCGCACGCTGCGTCGAATTGATTGGTCGAGTTGACCCAAACAACCCCGGCCTTCACCTGCGCAGCCAGATCGAGTGCAACATTGATGTTCTCGCTCCAGATGCTTGCAGCCAATCCGTAAACGGTGTTGTTCGCCAATTCGACAGCTTCTGCAGGAGTACGGAAGGTCATGGCAGCAAGGACAGGGCCGAATATCTCCATTTGGGCCACCGTTGCTGTCGGATGGACATCGGTGAGCAACGTAGGTGGGAAGTAACAGCCCGTCTGAGGGAGACGAATGTCGGGTTGCCAGCATTGCGCTCCTTCGGCAACGCCCGTATCCACCATGCGCCGGACCATCTCAAGCTGAGACGGCGAAACGATTGCACCGATATCGATGGCTTTATCTAACGGATGCCCGACACGCAGTGTATTCATGCGTGAGCGGATTTTTGCATAGAGTGTCTCTGCAACGCGCTCTTGAACGAGCAACCTGGAACCGGCGCAGCACACCTGCCCTTGATTGAACCAGATGGCGTCGACCAACCCCTCGACGGCGGAGTCGAGATCTGCATCGTCGAAAACGACGAAAGGAGATTTGCCGCCTAGCTCCAGAGATAGCTTCTTGTGCGACTTCGCGGTCGCCTTCCGAATGATGCGCCCCACCTCAGTAGAGCCGGTGAACGCGATCTTGTCGATTCCCGGATGTTCGATGATCGCTTGGCCTGTCGACGGTCCGCCATTCACGATGTTCAACACGCCTGCGGGCAATCCTGCTTCTAAGGCCAGCTCTGCAAGCGCGAGCGCTGTGAGTGGAGTGTTTTCTGCAGGCTTGATGACGACGGTATTGCCGGCTGCCAAGGCAGGCGCCACTTTCCATGCAAACATCAGCAACGGGAAATTCCAGGGAATAATCTGGCCGACAACACCGCATGCCTCGTAGTTCGGAAATTCGGACTTGAGTAGTTGCGCCCAGCCCGCGTGATGGTAGAAGTGACGCGCTACGAGAGGGATGTCGATGTCCCGGCTTTCCCGGATCGGCTTTCCGTTGTCCATCGTCTCAAGCACGGACAGGCGCCGCGAGTGCTTCTGCACCTGTCGAGCGAGCGCATATAGATAGCGGGCCCGTTCGTGGCCACTCAAGCCTTGCCATGCCCGTAGAGCACGCCGGGCCGCGGATACGGCTGCGTCCACATCGGCGGCGTTCGCGAGCGCTATCTCAGCAAGGGTCTCTCCGCTCGATGGATCGCTCGTTTCGAAGTACTCGCCGCTCGCCGGTTTCACCCAAGCTCCGTCGATGAACGCCGCAAACTTGCGGTGATGCCGCTCCAGCCACAACGTGGCCTCCTTCGGATCCTCTGGCGCGGCACCGTACTCCATGCTGTGGAACTTCTCAACAATGCTCATCGTCTCCTCCGAGACAATCGGATCCGTCTACGCGATGGGATGGCGATATGTCGCCGAATAGCGGCCGGTTGTGCAGTGTTCAAGCTGCCGTTCAATATCGGCTAGCATGCCGCTTGCGCCGAACCTGAATAGGAATGGCTCCAGCCAGGGTCGTCCCAGCTCATCCTTCATCAGGGCAAGCCAGTCCAGCGACTGCTTCGCTGTGCGAATACCGCCCGCAGCCTTAAATCCCACTGCCATCCCGGTCCGTTCGGCATATTCCCGGATGCAGCGCACCATGACCAATGAGACCGGCAGTGTCGCATTCACAGCTTCCTTGCCGGTCGATGTCTTGATGAAATCCGCACCTGCCATCATAGCCACCCAGCTTGCGCGCGCCACATTCCGTAGCGTCATCAAGTCCCCAGTGCCGAGGATTGCTTTCATGTGCACGGACCCACAGGTCTCTTTGAATGCGGCAATCTCGTCGTACAGAGCCTGCCATTCGCCGTTAAAGACGTGGGCACGGGTGATGACGATGTCGATTTCGGATGCACCCGCTTCAATCGAACGGCGAATCTCCTGCACGCGTTCTGTGAGAGGCGACAGACCTGCAGGGAATCCAGTTGAAACTGCGGCAACCGGAATGCCTGATCCTTTAAGGGCCCCAGCGGCTGTCTCTACAAAGGTGTGATAGACGCAGACCGCGGCAACTTTGAGTTCAAGCTCTTCAATGCCGAGGCTCTGGACAAGTCGAAGTTGCAGAGGATTGCGAGCCTTCGCGCATAGTCGTTTCACGCGCTCGGCAGAATCATCTCCGCTCAAAGTAGTCAGATCCATGCAGGCAATCGCGCGAAGCAGCCATGCTGCCTGATGTTCTTTCTTCACCGTCCTGCGCGATGTGTGTGTGTTCGCGCGGCGCTCCACAGCGCCCGTGTTCACACGTACTTCTTCCACCCAGTCAAGATTGAGAGCAATGCGTCGGTTAGGATCCAGTTGACGTCCATGCAAAGTGATGGGAATGGGATCGGTAGGCTGAGCGGAGATTGCACTTTGGGGAGCCATGCTGATTCCTGTCTGTGAGGTGAATAGTTTAAACGCATTCTGTCTTTACAGGTACATGATTTGAAATCGGGCTTCTGCGATAAATCCGGCCCGGCCGGCACTTGAGGTAGGCGAAGCACCTGCCTTGCGCGAGAGCACAGCCCGTGCAATGATGTCGCTACACTGACGAGCCGCGCCTGGGCAGCGCGTCCCTCACTCTGGCTCAGAATTTTGGGAGGGGTAAGAATCTATGGGAATTGACCACGCATGGGAGCAGTTCTACATCGAAATCAGATCTGCACTCGTGTCCGATGCTTCTCCTCGTGAGCGGTTGAGCAAGCTGCGTTCGGGTCTCTGCCATCTGCAGCGAGATAGCTTCCCCAGCGACCATGTTTGGGATGAGTTCCGAAAGCTGTTGAATGAGACGAAACGCGACACTGGACTCGGACAAGAGGAGGGGATTCGTGCGGCCCCTTTTCAAATGACCGATGAGAGAGCCAAAGAGCACCTTCAGACCGCTTTCGATATCTTCGTTCATGTCACCAAAGCATTCGGCCGTGCCGAATTCATCATTTGACCCGAGCCACTATTCTCCTGCCGAGCAACTGCAGTTCGATGTCCGATGTCAGAACAGTCGACGCGCTTGTCAAATTCTTGCCAGTCTAAGCCTCTTGATCCGAATTTCTCGTATCTTCCTTAGCCCGCCTTCGTGCGAGCGCCTTTCTGCGGTTGGAAGAATCCCGGGTGCGAGTCGAAGACCTCAATGAGCCGCTTGGGGAGTTGGGGGCATCACCGGAGTCGAAGCCGACGCCAACTCAGCTCGGAATCTGGCAGATTCTGTGGGGCGCTTCAACGCTTCGTATTCTGCCACTAGATCCTTCCGCGCAGCACGAAGAAAACTGGTGGATGGCTCAGTCTGTTTCTGCAGAATCGTATACCCCGCAAGCGTTTCTGCTTCTGCTTCCGCGAAACGGTCCTCGCGAAGGAGCGTTCTACCAAGCTTCACCCGCGCAATAGCGGTATTCACATTGTCGGCTGACAAAGATTCCGAGAATCTTCGCACCACGTCGCGATAAATGATCTCTGCCCCAGCGTAGTCCTTCTTATCCATGCGAATACTTGCGACATTGGACAATGCGATCGCGACGAACGAGTGATGATCGCCATAAATTGAGCGGTAAACATCAACTACTCGCCTGAATTTCGCCTCAGCATCATCCAGCTGGTTGCGCATGGACGCCACATTTCCCAACTCGTTCAGAGTCTCGGCAACGGATGAGTGGACAGGACCGAAGAGACGCCTCTGAACAGACAATGCCTGCCCGAGCACGTCTGCGGCCTGATCGTATTTTTTCTGATAGACGAACGCCCGTCCGAGAGTGGTGAGATTTGCGGCTACTTTTGGATTGTCGCCGCCGTAGTACGCCCGGTTCAGATCCAGTGCTTGTCGGCTGTACTTCTCCGCTTCGTCGTAGTACCCGAGGTCGATCATCGTTGCGCCGAGACTGCTGAAATCGCCCGCCACTAAGGGGTGGTTGGGTCCGTATATCTGGCGATGCATTTCGACAAGCTGCTTGTACAGAGGCACGCAGACATCGTAATGACCGGCGCTGTAGTTCACGTCAGCCAGTGCGGAAAGAACCGATGCAAGTTCAAGGTTAGGAGCACCATCCATCGACTGGCGTTCGAACTCAGCATTCAAGAGGCGAATCGCTTCTTCATGCAGTCCCTTCTGTCCGAGAATTTTTCCCAGAGCAATCGTCGTGGATGCGGAGACCGAGCCATTGGCATTTGGCTTTCCGGATTGAATTGTCATCGCTTGTCGCGCCAGGCGTTCAGCCTCGTCAAGCCTCGATTGATCTGCGCGCATGAGAGCCAGAGCAGTCAGAGCCTCAGCAACCTCTGCACTGCCGAGCCCATAGATGTGTTTCCGTTGTTCCAGTGCGGACTGAAAAAGTGGTTCGGCCTTGTCAAACTGGCCCTGCTTTTCGTATATCTCAGCGAAGTTGAACAGGAGGTCTGCCTTCACTTTCGGATCGGAATCGAGCGCCTTTGCCTCTCGAGCCCCCCGATCGAGCATGTCGATGACCTTCAATTCAGCAGCCGGACCGGCAATCGCATCCCCGCCTTGGAACACGTCGATCATAAAGCGCTGGATCCGTTGAGTCCTTTCGGATTCGGCCAAAGCAGCATTACGCGCATTCGTCAGCCGCCAGGTGAAGAAGCCGGTTAAACCCACGATGAGAGCGACAACCGCGGCCGAAGCCGACACAGCCCGCCAATTGCGGCGAACGAACTTTTCCGTTCTGTATCCAATGCTGTCGGGTCGAGCTTCGAGCGGTTCTGCTTCGAGATAGTGATCGATATCGCGCATTAGCGCTTCAACCGAACGATACCGTCGTTGGGGATCCTTGTGCATCGCTGTGAGACACAGCGTATCGACATCCGCCCACGCCGACCGGCCGATCGGCGAGAAAGGCGCCCTGTCATTCCTCTCTCGCTTGTAACGACTCGACGGTTTACCGGGATCGAAGCTCACCACAATGCTCGTCGCTTCCGCCGGCGTCAGGTTGGACAGATCGAATGGAAGTTGGTCCGTCAGCAGCTCAAACAGAATCACTCCAAGCGCATACACGTCTGTGTGAACACCGACCTGGTCGCCGCGAATCTGTTCCGGCGCCGCATAAGCGGGAGTGAGCAGACGCAAGCCCGTCATTGTCTGGCTTGAAGGCGCATCCAGACTCTCCAATTGTTTGGAGATTCCGAAATCGAGCAGACGCACGCTGCCGTCTACATTTACGAAGATGTTGGATGGCTTCAGATCGCGGTGTATCACCGCGTGTGCATGAGCGTATTGAACAGCTTCGCAAACAGACCGGAAGAGCCTCAGCCGCTGCTCCAGCGTACATGAGCACCGGCGGCAATAGTCCGTAATAGGAATCCCGTCCACGTACTCCATTACGAACCAGGGCGTTCCGTCTGCCAGCGTGTCCGCATCGTAGAGACGCGCGATGGAAGGATGGTTGAGCTGCGCAAGAACGTGTTGCTCGGCGGCGAATCGTTCACGGCGGGAAGGCGATAGCCAGGCATCGCGCAATACCTTGATCGCGACGAGACCTCCGACATCCTTTCGTTCAGCCAGGTACACAATGCCCATTCCCCCTTCGCCAAGTACGCGAATGATGCGGTAGGTCCCGAAGTCCCCTGTGTGGATTGACAACAGCGGATTGCGGAAAACTTCGCTCGCTACCTGAGCTATGCCTTTATCGAGCAGTGATGACTGCGCATCCTCTTCGAGAAGTGCCAGAACTTCGTCTGCGAGTGCCGAGTCTCCGTTGGCGGCGACGTCGAGATGTTGTTTCCATTCCGACGCGGGGAGCGGCGCAGTTTCATGGAAGAGAGCCTGGATTCGTTCCCACCGTGCACTCTCCATGGCTACATTCTGCCTCTAGCTCGAGCGGCGATGGTGGCCGCCTTCCGCGCGAATTGAACTTGCCAGCCATGCTTTGGCCGCTCGCCAGTCGCGCAGGATCGTCGCTTCAGAGACGCCGAGAAGCGTCGCTGTCTCGGCGATATCGAATCCGCCGAAGAATCGGGTCTCGACCATCATGGCCTGACGCGGGTTAATTCGGGCGAACTCCTCAAGCGCGGAATCGAGCGCCAGCAGATCCATGCTGCACGTTGGAACCGGAGTGGTCGATTCGTCAAAAGTAATCTGCATCGAAGCCTCGCCACCGCGTTTGTCAGAGTTCCGCTTGCGGGCAGCCTCGACAAGGATCTGCCGCATCGCCCTGGCTGCAATTCGCTTGAAGTGGAGTCGGGATGCTGTTGCGAGTTCAGGACACCGCGCCAGCTTCAGCCATGCTTCGTTGACCAGCGCTGTTGGGTTCAGAGTCGCGCTCCCATCAAACCGCTTGACGCTCGATGCAAGCCGGCGCAGCTCCTCATACGTAAGGCTGAATAAGGCATCCAACGCTTCACGTTCGTTCTCGCGTCGTTCCGGAGCCAGATGGGTGAGATCCGGTCCAAGCTCAAAAGCCCTGGCAGTATTGTCGTGAGCCAAGCTAGCCGTTCCTATTCGATCGCTTGAAATCGGGGAGAATTCGCCGAGGAGGTGCGAAATACCAGCTTGTCCTCCAAAAGTGAGGAAATCCTACCATTCGTCACAATCCGGCGCAACAAAAACCCTCTCCAGCAGCAATCCATCCTCGGCTCCGCTTTCCAGCTCAACTTTTTTCGCAAGGCGATGACGGTTTTGCAACGCAGGCTGCGCAATGCGAAGTGAGCCCGGCAACTAACGCCGGCCCTGGAAAGGACAACACCATGTCGAAGCGAGGCAAAATATTGCGCGAGCCCAACGCCGGTCCTGGCTTGCTGATCGTGGATGGTCAACAATACCAATTCGTTCTCGATGGACTCTGGCGATCCGACGTACCGGCAAAGGTTGGCATGGCCGTCGATGTCGAACTCGACTCTCAGGGACAGATCCATGGAATCGTCTTCGTTCCGGAGTCGCAGATTGCCAAAGAGCAGGCTGAAGTCGCCCTCAATGCAGCGAAAGAAAAGGGAGCCGCCGTCGCCTCGAACCTTGTAGCCAAATTCGGGATGCCTGCTTTACTTGCCGAAGGATTGATCATCGTAGCCTGGTTCTTCCTTACTGCCGTTTCGGTGCAGGTCCCGTTCGGCGGAAAAATCGGATTCACATTCTGGCAGGTTCTTGGGATGCTCAACGCCAACAACGTGCTTGAAATTCTGGAGAGAAACGGGCACCCAAGCGCCGGTATCTATGGACTGCTAGGTCTCGCGTGCCTCGCAGGACCCCTGCTGCACCACTTCTGGAAAGACAAACGGGCCCTCCTTGGTGGAATGCTTCCGCTCATCTTTATGGTCATAGTCGGTCTGATGGTGCGAAGCACCATCAACAACGCAATCGGCGGAGCCCCAGCCGGTCCGCTTGCAGAGATGCAGCAGCAAGCACAGGACGAAATGATGAAGGCCATCTCCATCGGCCTGGGAATCTATCTCTCGGTCCTTGCAAGCCTCTACTTCTCCGGTGTGGCCGCAAAGAAATTCCTCGCGGCGCGAGCATCCTGATCCCGCCCGAACGTGCAGGGAAACATCGAATCATCCCTTGGAGGTCACTGTGTATCGAACTTCGTATCTCGCATTTACTTTTGCGGCAGCCACAATGTTATTTCCTGGCTGTAAAAGCAATAACAGGCCTCTCGTAGGCAGCCCGCTCTCTTCAAAAGTCAGTTCTTCCGCGCCCGCGACGGCAGAGCAGGTTGCCAAAGAGATGCGAGGCAACGTGGACTGCCCAGCTAAGGTGTCCGGCGAGCGTTTGCCCAACGAGCCGGTTGATGACGTGGTTGGTGTGCGTCCCGGTATGGCGCTCGACGAAGCAGCCAACGTAATCCTCTGCGATGACCCTCACCTCGTCGTGAAAGAAAATTCCAGCCGGGGATACGACATGAACACCTATGGCCAGCATATTCGCCAGGGCTTTGACGCTAAGTTCGCTGAAGCCCGCATCGTCAAGACATCGGCACAAATCATGCAGGACATGCAAGACGACGCGATGCGCCGTGGAGGCAACGCGTATGTAGCTCCGCTGCAGCCAGGTCAGATGCGCTACTACGTCAGTTCAATGGGCATGCCTGGACAGGAGCGAGTACTTTCTGTTGCCCGTGAGGAATACTTCGCGGCGGGCAAGCTTCCCACCGTTGACAGCGTCAAGCAAGCACTCGTTGCTAAATACGGCGAACCGACCCAGGCAAACGGGAGCGGCGCCGTCTCCTATCTCTGGTGGGAGCACGAGCCATCCGGCAGCAAGATCGCGGCGGGGTCGAGTCTTTCGGGTGCGTGCCGGATCAACGCCTCTCCCGATTCCGGCACTTCCCTGTCCACGCAATGCGGTCCGGTGGTGGGCGCGCTGATTCAAAGCTCGAATGACAACCTCGGCCTCGCTCGCAGCCTTGCTGTCACTGCCCAGAACGGCTCCTGGGGTTATTCCGTTTTGAAAAGCACCGAAGAGGGCCTTCGCAAGAACGACGAGATGCGCAGGGCCCGCGAGCTAAGCGATGCGTCCAGGCAGGCTGCCAAACCGAAAATCTGAGCCGTTGACGTTGATCACGAGGACGCAAGTTTTCAAAAAATGAGGAGGTCTCAAATGCGACTACATATAGTGCAGCACGCGGGAATTTTCCTGATTGCAGTATTCGCCGCAGGCACGGACTGCGTTGCGCAAAACGATTGGCTGTCGCTTTGTGGCCAGTGCCTCAGCCCTTCTGTTTACAAAAAGTCCGGGATCGGAACTTCCAACGCGGTTGCCGAGGCGAAAGTTACGTTGAAAGATGCGCAGATGTGGTGCGGAAGCTGGCAGCCCGACGACAAAGATTGCGCCAAACAGCAGCTCGCCACACCCGAAGCGAAGTCTGTCTATCGCGTAAGCGCCAACTGTCTCGCAGGTACGATCACCGCGGCTGACGAGCAAACCTACACACTCAGCGGCGTCTGGACCTCCGACGTCGGAAAGGGCCGAGTTCGCTTTCGAGACGCAAAAGGCGCGAGCGTCGGGCAAGATGAAGCCAGCGGCGGCCTCGCCATTGCCAGCCAATGGGAGCTTCTCTGCCCCGGCGTGATGAGAGCGACCGGCTCCTCAGCCGCTGCTGGACCGCGAGCCGCAAATCCCTCGGCTGGCTCCCAGTTCGCTTCAGGCGATCATGTCGAGGCGAAGTATGCGGGTGCCTGGGTCCATGGAACCATTCGGCGCGTGATCCCTGCCGGCCGGGCGGGAACGCAGACAAGCTACGATGTGGTGCTGGATAACGGCAGAACGGGCATTCTTCCTGCCACCATGATCAGAGGTGCCCAGGCACGCTCTGCCTCAAGTGATATCGAGCGCAGATCGGAAGCGGAAAGCGCTCCGCAGCCCGTGATGTCATCACCGCCCGCGACTGAGCCTGATCCATGCGGATCGAAACAGTATTGTTACAATGGGCAGCTCTTCACGGCACAGGTCAATCAACTAATTTTGGCGCAGGAGCCAAGGTACCGAGTCATTCGCATGAACGTTGTGTTTCGCAATCTCAGCAACGGACCGATCATTCTGGGCTATGCCGCCAAGAGCAGCGCCATCATCGACAACGAAGGCACTGCATTCTACCCCGTCACTGGGAATGCAGGGGACATCAGCGCTGTAGGAATGGGAGTAGTGTCGGCAGGCAAAGCAGATACCTCATTCGTTCTGGATTCTGGCCAATCGCGAAACGTGACGTTCCAGCTCTATCGCAGGCAGGACAAAAGTGTCTTCGGTACGTCGTTCTCCTGGAACGCCAAAATCGTGCAGCTCAGAGTGCTTTCCAACGGACAGCAGGTGACCACAGCACGAGAGTTCAGCGTGAACATACCGGACATAGCCCCGACTGGCGGAAACATAAACAAGACCGTAAGAGGATTCGCCGAGAAGTTGATGCGCGCGCGCTAACAAACGAAAGGCAAGTTGCTGTGTCCCAAATGGGAACGCCCATCACGAGGAGCCAAATTCTCAATACTCGAAAGAGGGGCGTCTCCGATTGGTTGCGGGGGCTGGATTTGAACCAGCGACCTTTGGGTTATGAGCCCAACGAGCTACCGGGCTGCTCCACCCCGCATTCACAGTCTAACAACGCCCTTTGCCTCGGTCAAATTCTGAGCACAAACCCCGCTTAGCTTTGGCGCCCCATCCTATACACTGGCTCCCATACGAGATACGGCCGCTCAAAGCCTTCCAAGTTCCCACCACTCAGGCGCTTAGACCCTTCCTACGATTCAGGACCAGGGCAGGCGCTCTGCTACGGCACGCTCGGAAGCAGTTCTACACACTCAGGAGCCTCAGGATGTCTCAACTCTACGTCGCAGTCCTGGCCATCATTGTCGCGGTGCTCCTTGCGGTCGCAATCTATCGCGCTACCCGTGTCAAGACCAAGGCCGATTACCTCGTGGCCGGGCGCTCTCTTCCTGCACTGGTTCTCGTCCTCACCCTGCTGACGTCATGGATCGGCGCCGGTTCCCTCTTCGCTGGCGCGGAAAATGCCTACAAGAATGGATTCGCGGCTTTGTGGCAGCCAGCCGGTGGATGGCTCGGCCTCGTGCTCATCTATTTCATTGCTCCGCGGGCTCGCAAATTTGCGCAATTCACCTTGCCCGATCTTCTCGAGGCACGTTACAACCAGACGGCTCGTGTCCTCGGTACTCTCGCGATCCTTTTTGCCTACGTCGGCATCACCAGCTACCAGTTCAAGGGAGGCGGTGACGTTCTCCACCTCATCTTCCCGGATACCGTAACCTCTGAACTCGGCACATACATCATCGCGTTCTTCGTCATCGTCACAACGGCACTCGCGGGCATGTCGTCCGTGGCGTACATGGATGTCGCAATCGGCTCTCTCGTCACATGCATCTGCATTATCTCCGCACCCTACCTCCTTCACCAGGCTGGCGGCTGGTCCGCGTTGCACTCCCAGCTGCCCCCGCAATATTTCGAGTTGTTCGGCAACTATCGACTCTCACCCCAAGGGATTGTGCAGTCCCCCGCCATGGGCCTGGTCCGCGCCCTCGAGTTCCTCGTCCCCACCATGCTTCTCATGCTCGGCAACCAGGTGATGTATCAAAAGTTCTTCTCCGCAAAGAGCGAAAAGGACGCGCGCAATTCCGTGATCGGATGGATCATCGGAACGCTGGTACTTGAAACCCTCATCGTTGCCATTGCGGTATTTGGTCGGGCGCTTTATCCCACCGGCGAGGTCGCTCTGCACCCACGCGAAATCATTCCATACACAGCTCGTCACGGCCTTCCGGCAATCCTTGGCGCCCTCCTCCTCGGCGCCGTCTTCGCCAAGGTCATCTCCACCGCATCAAACTATCTTTTTTCTCCGGCAACCAACCTGGTGAACGACGTATTCGTTCGCTACATCGCGCCGAACGCCTCCAATAAGCGGGTCCTCATCATCTCGCGGCTCGCCGTGGTGCTCCTCGGCTGCTGGGCGCTGTATCAAGCCATCTACGCAGAAAGCATCCTTCAAAAGATGCTCTGGGCCTACACCATCTACTCAGCCTCCCTCACCCCGGTCGTACTCGCCGCCTTTTATTCGAAGCGCGTCACCGCATGGGGGGCAGTCTCCGCCATCGCTGGTGGAACCATCGTCACTCTCGCATGGGATCTTCCCGGTGTGAAAAGTCTTTTCCCCCACATCATCGCCGATCGCGACGCCATCTTTCCCGCACTGTTTGTCGCGGTTGCTGCACTCATCACCGTTAGCCTGTTCACGGCTCCGCCTACCGAATCACAGCTCGCGCAGGTAGCTGAATAGGAAACTCTCCAAATCACTCAATGCGATACCCGTATCGTCAGCCTGCCCTAGACTGATTACTTGAGCAGCTTCATGCAAACGCGCCCCTGCTGGGTCGAGATCTCCACCCGTGCGTTCGAGGACAACTGCCGTTTCCTTTCGAAACTGGCTGGCCCGCAGGTTGATCTACTCGCTATCGTCAAGGCCAATGCCTATGGTCACTCTCTCGCCCTCTGTGGGCCGGCTGCAGTATGTGCAGGCCTCAACTGGCTCGGCGTCACCAGTGTTGAAGAGGGAATTGAAGCGCGCCGCCTTTGCCCCGATGCGCGCATCCTTGTTATCAGCGGTGTCTACCCAAATCAGGGCCACGATGTAGTTCGCAACAAATTAACCGCCGTTGTCTGGGATCCCTGGCAATTCGACCTCCTCGAAGAAGCCGCACGCTCACTGGGTGTCCGATCGATTTCCGTCCACCTCGAAATCGACACCGGTATGAGCCGTCAAGGCGTGCTGCCGGAGGCTCTTGCGCCTCTTCTCGTTCGCTTTCGCCGGGATTTCCCCCTTCGCATTGAAGGAGTCATGACTCACTTGTTCGCCGCAGATGAAGCAGATAATCGCGTTACCGAAGATCAGTTTCTGCGACTCAACGAAGCGCTCATTACCATCAAGTCCGCGGGCATCCATCCCGGCATTCTCAACGTCGGCAACTCCGCTGCTCTCGTCGCCGGACAGGCAAGTGCAATCGCGAAGCTCGCCGCCCGTTTTGAAATGAAAGCGCTCACGCGTCCAGGCCTCGCACTCTATGGCCTTGTTCCGGAGTTTGACGCACAGGTCACATCCGCCGAGCCCATGTCACTCGGTCAGGCTCGTCTTGCTCTTCGACCTGTCCTCTCATGGAAGTCCCAGGTCGTCAGCGTCCAGTCGGTCGAACCAGGAGCAGCAATCGGGTATAACGGAACATTTGTCGCCACTGAGCCCATGCGCATCGCACTCATCGCCGCCGGATATGCCGATGGTCTCGACCGCAAACTGGGAAACCGATTCTCTCTGCTCGTCCGTGGTCAGCGCGCCCCAATCGTCGGCCGCATCAGCATGGATCAGACGGTGCTCGACGTGACAGAAATCCCGGACGTCGCCCCCGGAGATGAAGTCATCTTGATCGGCAAACAAGGCGAAGAGACAATCTCTTCGTTCGATCACGCCCGAGCAGCTGGGACCATTCCGTGGGAGATTTTCACTCGTATCGCTCAACGCGTGCCCCGCGTCGAAATCTAGCAGTTCGCAACAGTCCCGATCGAGCTTCCTGCTCCAATCGGTTGCGCGATCTCTAGCTCTGCCGCCCCTGCAACGGCCGCAATCATCGCGTCGGTTCCCATCGCCGAATTCAGCAGCATATGATAGAGCCCGCGCGCGCACCACTCCTGCTGGTAAAACTTCCGTATCACCGCTGCGCGCCGCTTGTCGTGCTCGGCTAGCTTCTGTTCCGCATGCGGCGCTTCCTTCGGAAATGCCTGCGCAAACCAGTCGCGCTTCGATTTCAAAGTGGCATACACAAAGACATGGAAGCATCCCGGTTGGCAAGCCAGGGCGCACGCCGCCCCGCGCCCTACCAGCACGCAATTGCCCGTCTTCGCAGCTTCCAGAATCTCTTCGCGGATTAGCGCAAGCATGCGCTCCGAGTCGAACACTTGGTCCTCAGAGAGTCCGGTCATCTGGTACGCCGTGTCATGCCAGAATACTTTCCCGTATCGGTAGTACCAGGGATCGAGCCGCTCATCATATTTGGCCGCCAGCTCCGGCGTAACTCCCGCTCTCCGCGCTGCAGCACACACCAGCTCCGAATCAAGCAACCTCCAACCCAGCCGGTCCGCGAGGTCGTGGGCAAACTCTCCGCCTCGAGAACCATACTCCCGTTCAACCGTAATCACGCGGATCGGTGTCTGCCTCATACCCGTCTCTCCTGCCCCTTCCCTGTGCTGGAGCATATACCCAAAGATCACACGCCCGGCAAGTACGTAGACTCCATCAAGTCAGCTTCAGTTGCATCTCATCACAGATACCTTGACTATCTACAATCGCCTTTGTAGATAATCTAGGCATGGGCAAACCAAGCGATCTCGTTCAGGGAACCCTCGATCTCCTCATTCTTAAAACACTCCTCCTTGAACCTCTCCATGGTTGGGCCATCGCCAAGCGGATTCAACAGCTTTCCCGCGAGGTCCTTCAGGTACAGCAAGGCTCTCTGTATCCCGCCCTGCACCGGCTCGAACACCAGGGTTGGATCAAAGCCAGGTGGGCTGAAAGCGAAACCGGACGCCAGGCGAAGTTCTACGCGCTGACCACCGCTGGCCGTTCTCAGCTCGAAAAGGAAACCGCCAATTGGAATCGCCTCTCAACGGCAATCAACCTGGTTGTTGGCGAAGCATAAAACAATTTGTTCTCAGGAGCATCTCATGCGTCTCGTCGCGCGAACCCGAATGGCTTTTCTTTCTCTTTTCCGGCGTGGCAGCGCCTCTATGCATCTTGACGATGAGCTCCAATATCATCTCGAGCGCCAGATCGACGAAAACATTTCCGCTGGCATGTCTGCGGAACACGCGCGCCAAGCCGCCCTCCGCCAGTTCGGCAACCCAGCCCTCCTTCGCGATGAAGCACTCTCAACCTGGACCGGAGTCTGGCTCGACTCACTCTTCCGCGACATCCGTCACGTCACACGTGCACTCGTCCATGCGCCTGGATTCACTTCCATCGCCGTTTTCATCATCGCCCTCGGCATCGGCGCCAACGTGGCACTCTTCACTCTCGTTCACCGCGTTCTGCTCAATCCCTTGCCCTACCCCGAGCCTGACAAACTCGTCTCCATTTACGAGCATGAACCTGCTCAGAGCAGCGAACACGGATACATGCCGATCGATGCCGGAAGCTTCTACGAGTGGCAACGCGCATCGCAAGGCGTTGCAGACATGGCGCTGGTCTCGCCCTTCCAGGGCTACAGCGTCTCCGCAGAAGGAGGAAAGCTGCCGGAGAAGATCGAGGCTGGCATGTGCTCGTGGAACTTCTTCTCCGTCCTTGGTGTCAATCCCGCCCTTGGCCGTACCTTCGGACCCTCCGACGATTCACCCAGTTCCGAAGCCACCGTCATTCTCTCCAATGCATTCTGGCAGCGCCGCTACGCAGGCGAGCCGTCCGTTCTCGGCAGAAGAATATGGTTGGATGCAAAGCCTTACACGGTGATCGGCATCATGCCCGAGTCATTCGTTTATTCCGGTGCGTTCGGCGGCAATACCGTTCAGGTCTGGACTCCGATCGCTCATGAGTTCCCGCCGGCTTTAATGACCACTTTTGAGGATCACGAGGCAATCGGAATCGCCCGGCTCCGTCCGGGCATCACGCTTCAGGCACTTGTCAGTCGTCTGCAAGCAGTACAGAAGGAGATAAAAACCGGCCATCCCGGCCCCGCTGTTCACACCTCTGTGATCGGCCGATCTATGCTCGACGATGCTGTCCAGGACTACAAAACTCCACTGTATGCGTTGCTTGCTGCGACCGGATGCGTCCTTCTCATCGCCTCGATGAATGTCGCAAGCCTTCTCGTCGCCAGGATTGCATCTCGTCGCAAGGAACTCGCCATCCGCGTTGCTCTCGGCGGTGGATGGCTGCGGATCATGCGCGAGCGCATCCTCGAGAGTTTGCTGCTTTCTGTCGCGGGTGGTGCCTTCGGCCTCCTTCTCGCTGGAGCTGCGATCCAGTGGCTCGTTAAAACTCGCCATGACATGAACCGCATCGAAGCTATCCATATAGGTGCGGTGGAGATAGGGTTCGTCGTCTTGGCCGTCCTCGCAACCGCTCTGTTCGCCGGCCTGATCAGCGCCTTCAGTTCCAAAATCAAAGATGTACTCGACGGACTTCAGGACTCGTCACGTACTTTGGCGAGTAGTCGGGCTCGCGCCGGACTTCGCCGCACGCTCCTCGTTCTCGAGGTATCGCTGACAGTCGTTCTTCTCGTCGGATCTGGGTTGCTCCTCAAGAGCTATCAGCGTCTGCGCTCTACTGACGTCGGTGTGCCGATCGACAATGTGCTCACGCTGCACTTCGGCCTTCCAGAAGCGCGCTATAAAACACCCGTCCAGCGCATTGCCTTTTTCGAGAGTGTCCTGTCGCAGGTGCGTGCTATGCCCGGGGTGCAATCCGCTGGCCTAGTCAGTGCCGCTCCGGGTCAGGGTTACGGCGGCGATGACCTTGTAACCGTCGTTGAGCACCCTACGCTCCCTAAGGGAACCGGCCTGGACTTGCAAATCCGCGGTGCAGATCCGGGATACTTCTCTGCCATTCATCTCCCGATCATCCGCGGCCGCGTGTTTACATCCGATGAACGTCTGGATCGCGCAAACGTGGTCATCATCAGCCAGAAAGCCGCCGAGATGTGCTTCCCCGGCGAAGACCCGATTGGAAGACACATCAAAATCACCGTGGATGGCAGAGTTGGTGAGGTCATCGGGATCGTCGGCGATACGCGCTGGAACATCACGCAGCCAATCATGGGGCAGATGTACTGGCCAATCTTGGGGAATGACTGGGTCAATGTCGCACTGATCGTCCGCTCATCCTCGAATGTCTCCGCTTTTGCCATGCCGATCCAGAAGGTCATTGGAAGTCTCGATCCCGATCTTCCGGTATCTGGAGTGGGAACCATTCGCGAATCCATTGCGAAAGCAACGATCGATTCTCAATTCGACTCGCTGCTGATCCTCGCCTTCGCCGTGATCGCACTCGTTCTCGCCGCCGCGGGCCTCTACGGAGTTCTCACCTATCTCGTCACTCAGCGCACATCCGAAATCGGAATCCGCATCGCACTTGGAGCGCGCCGCGAACAGCTTCTCGGTACAGTCCTCTTCGATGGTCTCCGCCCCGCCCTCATCGGACTGCTGCTGGGTCTAGGCGCAAGTGCGCTCGCCGTGCGTCTCATTCGATCCATGCTCTATCAAACGGAACCCTTCGACCCTGTAGTCTTCGCATCTGTCGCTGCGTTGCTCCTGCTCGTTGCGACTCTGGCCTGCATGATCCCGGCATGGCGCGCATCACACCTCGATCCCATACGAGCCCTTCGAACGGAATAGCCAGGCAATTCTGGCACAAAAGCAAAAGGGGTGCGGACCGCGTCCGCACCCCTGGATTTTGTTTGTCTCGCCCTGTTGGCTCAATTTCTCTTTTTCGGTCTTCTTGCCCCTTGGTGTCTCGATCCCTTTTCACCCGCTACTGTGTTACGGGCGCCGCCGGAACCTTCGGCGCTTTCAGGTGCGGCGCATTCGGAGCGGCAGGCAAAGCTGCAGCCGCAGGAGGCTCAGGGGGTGCTTCATCTCCACGCTTGATGTGGATGTCTCCGTTCTCGGCCATCAAGGTCACCTTCGGCCCACCCGCACCAATCGTCCCGCTGACGGTCTTGCTCTCATCCCCACTGATTGCCAGTGGGAAATCCGACACCACGTCGCCATTGCGCGTGTTTCCCGTAAGGGATGCGTGTGCATTCGGTGGCAGTCTCAGCTCCACATCGCCCTTGCGGTTCTTCGCCTCGACGGCGTAGCTCCCGGCGGGCTCGATTGCAATTCGTCCATCACGATCCTCGACATAGGTGTCGCCAAAGATCTGAGTCAGATCGACGTCCTTCGAGTGCGTAACAACCCGTACCTGCCCCTTCGATTGCGTCACACGAAGATTGTCGGAGTTCAGTGTCAGATCTCCCGGCAGCGATGCCACATCCATTTCAGTCACTGACGTGTGTACATGCACTGCCCCGGCAACATTCTCCATGTGTACATCGCCGAAGAGTTCGCCATTGATTGACACCTTGCCCTTGACTTCGGACAGGGTTAGGTCGTTGCAGTTGCCTTCAGCCGTGATGTCCCCATCCACCTGGTGCGCCGAAAAATCCCCGCGGTCATTCGAGAAATGTACCTGCACCGAACCTTTGATCACGCTCAGGTGTACATCGCCGTGAGTTGAGTTGATGTTAACGCCGCCATTCAGATTTGCGGCTGTCACATCACCGTGTCCAGAATGCACACTCACATGCGCCGACTTCGGTACTGTAACCGTCAGGTTCACTCTCCCGTTATTGTTCCCGTCCGACTTCACCAGCACGGCGCTTCCACTCACCGTCACTCGCGCCTGCTCGGCGTTGAAGATCTTTTTGGCTTCCTCATCAGAACCAGCGAATGCAACCTGGTGTGCCTGAACCTCGATGTTTGCCGATTCCCCCGACGTTATGCTGACATCCCCACGCGGATTCTCAATCTGCACCGTTGCATTCTCTGGAATCTGCATGCTCTGAGGTGGCTGGTCTAAATCATGCTGCGGAAGCCCGAACACGTTGAAGAAGTCGTCGTGATCGCCCCAGTCCCCTCGCCAGTTCCCCCAATGTCCACGAGTCCAACCCGACGCCGCGAATCCCACAATTGCCAGCAGTATCAGAACCCCGACGAATCCTGTGCCCCGTCGCACCGGAGTTTCGCGCCGGATATCCAGCGCCCATTCCGCTAGCATGGCCAGTCCCGCTGCAATCAGCATCAACGGCCACCATCTGCCGTACCAGGCCCAGAAACTCGAAGCACTGATGTGCCCTGAATAAATCAGCAACCACACAATACCAATCGCAACCAGGATCAACGGGCCGACGACGGATGGAACTCGAGGTCCATATGCGTGCTGATAATTCGCCTTGTATGCGTGCTGCTGCGCCTTCCATGCATCTCGCTGAGCACGCCACGCTGCTCGCTGCTGCTCGCGATAGACCCGCCACTGCGTACGAGGATCGTATCCGCCCGGAGGAATATTCGGTGGAGGAACGCTGCTCATGATTGCCCTCCCTCAGGACCCCTGGTGTAGTCCTGCGTAACCGGAACGACGCTGGTATTGTTCTGTGGAGTCGCACCTCCAGCCATCGGAGCCGCTGCCCCATACGGATAGGGAGAGCCTGCGTACGGAACCTCATCCCCTGCCGCCGCAAGTGCCGCCCGCTCCGCCAGCTTCAGCACTCCAATAAGGATGAGAAGTAGCGGAAAGAACAGGCTCCAGAACTCAACAAGCCCAGACTCGTGCAGAAGCGCAATAACTCCCAGCAGCACCAGAATTGCCGGCCCTCGTAAACGTCGAATCAAAATGTAGCGGTTCATTGCGCGCCTCCAGTCGTCCCACTTCCAGGTCCCTGCGGCGGAATCTGCGGGGTATCCCCAATCCGACGAACCACCAGCCATACACCGATCGCGATAAAGATCAGGGGCCAAAGAATGTGAATCACACGCTCTGCCAAAAATCCAAGCTGGTTCATCAGCAGCAGTAATCCAAACCCGATCAGGATCAGTGCTCCGATCGGCTCCTTCCGCTTCCAGAACACCGGAGGAACCGGCGGCGGTGGCGGCACGGCAGGATCAACGAACCCTAGCGGAGGAGGAGGTGTGTACGCAGCTTGGTACTGCGTATACGGAACCTGCTGATACCCACCCACGCCTGGCGCTCCTCCAGGTGCTGCTCCCGGTGGTGGATTAATCGGTCCGCCCGGCTGCCCCGGCATACCCGGCATACCCGGCCGATGCTGTCCGGGCTGCGGCCCGCCCAGGTTCAACCAATTCCCTACCTCATTCAAACCAAGCGGGTCTGGCAGAGGCTGGCCGTCACGAATCGCCTTCGCCGTGTGGTACGCCTCAAAAGACTGATACAGCACCCATGCCGGAATGAAGAGTCCGAACAACCCATAGTGCGTCGTGATGCTGATGATCACCACAAAGATCACGACGTGAATCAGGCCTTTGAAGTACTGCGCGTTGTACATCGCGCCGACGCCTGGAATGATTCCCAGCACAGCCGCTACGGAAGGATTCGGCCCGCTCGCCTGCGCCACAAATGGCTGCTGCACGCTCTGCCAGGCCATGAGACACGGCTCACACAGAATCTGCCCGTTGCCGGCGTTGCGAACACACGTTGCGCAGAGCGGTTTCCCGCAATTCTGGCAATACGCTGTTGCTGCCACTCCTTGATGATTTACGCAGTCCATACTGTGCTCCCTTCCCGTACTGCCATGTCGTAACCGGGTTGCGTTCTGCAGGGGTCCCCCGCGACGGTTCTTTGTCGCTGGGGCTGAGAGCTGCCGGAATGCGCGGACTGTAATCCCACACCATCTGATTCAATGGCCCGGGGGTCTTGCCGGTCGTGAAGCGTAACGGAAGTTTCCAAATAATCCGAGTCCCTTGATGCTGGCGTCCCGCTTTGCTCCGGCGTACCGGACTGCTGCGGAGGATCGACGCGGGACCCGCCGTCTTTCCGATTAGGGTTTTGTTTTGACTCTCCCGGTGCTGGCTGAGTCTGATTCTGTTGCTGCTGCAATTGGCTGTTGCGCCGCATCTCTTTCACGCGCGACTCAACCTCATACACCAACCGAAGGTGATCGTAGTAGCGGATGATCGGCGTCGATGCCATGGTCAACCGCCGTTCCATGAAAGAACGAATTGCACTCGGCCTCAGATTGGACAGCCGGAAGTCCGTCAACCGTACACCGGTCATGTTCAGCGTCAATGCGATCGAGAAGAACGCCATCGCGGCCGTCATCAGCAGCCGGGGCTCAGCAAACCGCCGAACCCGACCCATCACTCCCGGCTTCTGCCACGCCGGAATCGGCATTGTGACCACGTTGCCTGCCGTGGCCAGCTTGTACTCTGAAGTGTGTCCCGGCCCGGTCTGCGCGAGGATCTTATCCAGGAGACCCTCCGGGACCTCTGGTTCCGGGCTTAGAAACTCCAGCCACTCACGCCCCTGTCGAGCCTCTTCAAACAACGCGGTGCACGCCGCGCAGGTAGCCATATGCGAGGAAAAGGTCGCCTCATCCTGCGGCCGTAGCAGCCCGTCCAGAGCATCCGCGAGCAGCGTCTCCCACTGCCCGCATGCTGGAGAGTTCGGAATGTTTCCGCGGTCTGCCATTACATCACCTCCCGCTTACTACGTTCCAGAAGCCTCGCTAGTTCCGCGCGGCCTCTGCTGATGCGGGATTTAACCGTCCCTTCCGGTATGCCCAGCACCTGGGCGATTTCCTTATAATCCATGTCTTGCAAATCCCTTAGAATCACTGCTTCGCGCAGCTCTACAGAAACCTTGGCCAGTGCCCCCTGCACCATCTTGGCAAGTTCTTTCTGCGCTGCTTTTTCATGCGGTGAAGCACCACTCGCCTGCAACCTGTCCACAGGCCTCAACTCGTCGGTTTCATCCCACCCTGCGTCCAGCGAATCCGTGGCCCTCTGATTCCGCGTACGACGGAAGTTGTCCACCAGCAGGTTCCGGGTCATCGTCGTGATCCAAACCTGCAGACTGCCCCGCGCCATATCAAAGCTGGAAAGATTGGAATAGATCTTCAGGAAGACATCCTGCGTAAGATCTTCCGCGTCAGCGGCATTACCTGTAAACCGGTAGCAGAGCCCATATACCCTTCGATGGTGGGTTCGTACCAGATCGGCCCAGGCGCCGGAATCTCCGTCCATGCACCGGCGGACGACTTGCGACCAGTCGATCTCCAACACGTCCGGCGTCATCGTTCTTGGTTCCTGACCATGGCGGGTAATCGGCGTTCTTGGTGTCTCGGCCAGCTTGCGCGAGGTCCCCTCAACTTGTCTGTATCCGGATGCCTTCGGAGCGCTGTGGCTCGTGGCGTGATCCTTGCACCGTGATGGCACCGTCGGTGCCATCATTCCTGCCACGCTCCAGCTTAATGTACCTGCACAAGCCATGGAGGCCTATACGCATGATTTTGTTGCGCGGTTCCCAACACGGTACCTGTCGTGCTTGCGGCAAGGAGGACCAGCTTGTTGAAGTCATCACGTGTGAACATCTTCGGATTTAGTTGCCTAAAGCAACTATATGCTAAGATGCCTCTATGGAAGGCAATTCCCCCGTTTTTACTCAACAGATTTCCGCTATCCGCGAATTCAATCGCTTCTATACGGCTAGGCTTGGTCTTCTCCGTAAACATCACCTCGACGGCGAGTTTTCTCTGACAGAGGCTCGTATCCTCTACGAAATTGGCGCTCATCCCGAGATCACGGCCTCCGGAATCCGCGAAACGCTCAGCCTCGACCGCGGATACATCAGTCGCCAGCTGGCCTCGCTCACCCGCCGAAAACTGATTCGCCAGACCGCCTCTGCTTCCGACGCTCGCGAGAAACTTTTGACCCTGACTGCTGCTGGAGAACGATCGGTCGTCATCCTCAACGAAAGCTCTGATCGCCATATTTCAGGCATCCTGAACGCCGTTGAACCGGACACTCGGAACCATCTAGTCGAGTGCCTCAAAACGGCCCACCAAATCCTTTCCGGTCCTCAGAAACCAGCCGTTTCCATCGAATGCCTGACTAAGCCCTCGAAGCCTGCCCTCGAAATCCTGGACGAATACTACGAAGCCGTTCACGTGATCAAGCGGGACAAACCCGGCGAACTCCAGGCACTGCTGACTGAACCCAGTTCAGGGATGTGGCTCGCCAAAGTCCACGACAAGGTAGTCGGCTGCGTGGTCCTTCGCAATCTTTCCTCGATTCCCCGCGCGGGCGAGTGCAAGCGGCTCTATGTGCGTCCCGCCGCTCGCGGACACCACATTGCCACTCTCCTCCTTGATGCGCTCGAAGAACATGCTCGAAACCTGAACCTGGAATGGATTTACCTAGACACATACGACGACCTTAAGCCCGCAATCGCACTGTACGAGCAGCGCGGATATGAGCGCTGCGAACGCTACAACGATAATCCTCAGGCCACTCTCTTCATGCGCAAGCACCTCTGAAGCAGCTCGTCTCCCCCGGATCTTCGCTGCTGTAATCTTGAAGCACAAGCCCACCTGATCGAGGTCCCGTTTGTCGTCAGGAACGTTCGCAATTTCATATACCGTCAAGAACGAATCCCGACTGCTCCCCTCCGGCATCGACTACCACCTTGCAGCGGGCTGCACCCGAATCTATATCTTCTGGGACAACACCACCGACAATGCGCCGGACCTCGTCGCCAGCTATCCGCAGGTTATCGCGCGGAAATCCTATCGCCCCGATGAACTCCCGCACCCGCCCGATTGGCTCGCCGCCATTCTTCCGTGGTGGGATGTGGATCTCGATGTTCGCAAAATCGCAAACACCTACTACGCAACTCTCGACGCGGCCAAAGATGGAATCGAATGGCTGGTCAGCATCGATGCCGATGAGCTGATCCTGATGGATCGTGCCGGGCAGAATCTTGAAAACCACATCCCTCGATTCCTCGAACGAGTTCCCGCGCAGATCGACCAGCTTCTCCTTCCCAACGTCGAAGCCGTTCCCGGTGCTGCCGAAACCGAAAACCCATTCATCGATTGGGTCTACTTCCTCAATCGATTCCCCGCTTCTGAATTCCTTTGGCGATACTCCCGTGCGGCCCTTGTACGGATTACGCGCTCACCGAAACTCATTGCCTGGTACGACTGGCTCTTCTACGAGATCCTCTTCGCTGGAGCCATGCGTCGCATGATGCGCGATCCCGCCACAAACCAGCGCATCCCCGGCACCTACTTCCTCGCTTACGTCAGTAACAAAGCCTTTATCCGAACTCGTGTCGCCCCCGATCTCGATTTCGCTACACACGGATGGAAGCGCTTTCGTCGAAAGCCGCGCAACCTCCGCGTCGGCAACGTCCTTCACTACGACATGCTTGACGCAGCTTACTTCGCCGCAAAATTCCGGCAACGTCCGCCCGAACGCGGTCTCTTCTACTTCCGCACGCAGTTAAGCATTGTCGCCCGTGAGCGCACGCTCGAACAGATCAGACAGTTTTTCGAAACCTACATTGTCATCCGTGATCCACGGCGCATCGCACGGCTCAAGCGCAAAGGCATACTTCTGGAAATCCGCTCTATCGCAGACCTTCTCAACAAGCTCTCGACGAAAAAGGCTCCCGTCGGCACCTGAGCCTTGATCTTCTCAGTAGCGGTTCCCGAACTCCGGCTCCACCGGATTCTCAAACAGCGACGCATCTCGGGTCACGATTGTTAGCCCAGAAGGCGTGACAAAGTACCGCCGTTTATCTTCGACGGGGTCGTATCCAATCACCGTTCCTTCCGGTATGTGCACATCACGGTCGATGATCGCCCTCCGTATCCGGCAATGCCTCCCGATCTGCACGTGCGAGAAGATAATGCTCGCGTCGATCTCGGTGTACGAATTCACACGCACATCCTGCGAAAGCACCGAATTTGATACCGTGCCGCCGGAAATGATCACACCGGCCGTAATGATCGAATTCATCGCCATGCCGGTTCGTCCTGGCTCTCCGAATACGAACTTCGCCGGCGGATACTGCCGCACACGCGTGCGGATCGGCCAGCTCTTGTCGTAAAGATTGAAAATTGGGACGACCGAACAGAGATCCATGTTCGCTTCGTAGTACGAGTCCAGCGTGCCCACATCCCGCCAGTACAGCGCGTTCTGCTTATTCTCGTCCACGAAGCTATAGGCCATCATCTTCCTCTTGCCCAGCATATTGGGCAGAATGTTGTGACCGAAATCGTGCTTCGAGTTTGGATCCTCTGCATCCGCAATCAGCGCTTTCAGCAGGATCTCTGTGTTGAAGATGTACACGCCCATTGACGCTTCAACTTTGTCCGGGTTGAACGGCGAACGGAAGGTCGTACTCGTTGGCTTTTCCAGGAACCCTTGGACCTCGCCCGTATCTCCCACGTCCACCACGCCGAAACGGGAGACCTCGTCCGGCTCCACAGGAATCGTCGCCAGCGTCACTTCGGCCTTCTTTTCCCGGTGGTAATCGAGCATCCTGCTGTAATCCATCTTGTAGATGTGATCCCCGCTCAGGATGATCATGTGCTTCGGCTGTTCGCTGCCGATCGAATAAATATTCTGGTACACCGCATCCGCGGTTCCCATATACCAGTTCGTGCCGGTCCGCTGCATCGGAGGCAGCAACTCAAAAAACTCACCCAGCTCCTGGGCCACAATACCCGTCCAACCCTCGCGGATATGGCGATTCAATGAGAGCGCTTTGTATTGTGTCAGAACGTACACCCGTCGCAGGCCCGAGTTGATGCAGTTTGAAAGCGTAATGTCGATGATTCGGTAGTGGCCGCCGAAAGGAACTGCCGGCTTGGCGCGATCACGGGTTAGCGGGAACAGCCTCTCACCGGCTCCCCCCGCAAGCAAAACACCCAAAGTGTCTTTCATGTCCGTATGAGCCTGCCTTATCGCGTGTCTTCCCGGAACTCTCTCAGCGCGATGCCAATGTGCCGTTATCCGGTACGGCATGTTTCAGTAAGCGATTCTGCCCGAACCCCCTCTGAACGGCGAAGAATACCACACGGCGATAAACACCTGCAGCGTCTCACCCTTACCCGCTCTTTATATCCTCGAAAAAGGGAAGGCCAGGACTTGCGGTATCTCGCAAATCCCGGCCCGATTCTCCTGAATTCAGATCCCTATCTCCGCTTCGCCCGGAATCGATACTCCACCCCGACTGAAATCGCAAAGTTCACGTCGGTCTGTGTCGCTTTCGCGCCGTAATTGGTCCCATAGCGTGTGATCACGGCATCCGGCGTGATTCGGAAAACCCACCTCGGCGAGCGATTCAGATCCATATGTCCGCCGATAATCGCCGCCGGCGCCACCTGGTCATTATAGAAACCCACCAGCGATGGCGGCTGCCCGCGAAGGTCCTGCTCAAACTTGCCATAGACTCCGCCAAACAAAGCATGTGCTATCAGAGCGCCATGCTTGTTATGCGGTCCAAGCCACTCCGGCCCGCCCACAAAGAAGTACTGCGCAACGAACGGCCCTTGAATGCTCTCATTTTGACCATTGCCGTTCAAAAATGAGTTGGGCGCCGCGCCACTCGTTCCCACATAAGCGCGTCCGCTGCCCTCCACGGCCCAATGTCTGCTGAACCAGAACGATCCCGAAAGATCCAACCCACCGAGATTTGCCCCCTCCAGCAGAGTGGGGCCCGCCTTCATGTGGTCATACGCCAAACCCAGCGAGACGTCGTACTTGTTGTCGTAACGCACATTCGCCAGCGGATCCGAGACAATATAGGTCCCATTGCCCGTTGTCTGGGAAGTTGTGCTCTGTCTGGGAGGCTGCACCTGGCCCTGGGCACAAGAAATCATCGCCGGCAGACCCACCACGAGGACCGCCAAAAACAAACAAAACCTTACTGGAAGACGCATCTTCAAAAGCTTACAGGACCATACCTTTCACGGACAATTCTCGGAACCTCAGTGTTAGACGCCGTGAAATAGCCCTTGCGAGCAGGCGCGGCTCTTCTGGTCTAAGGCTCGCACCGCTCCGCCCAATTCGCGTAAACCAGATATCGCATCGTCTTTAGAACCTCGAGGAAGGGAGTTTCCGATCCAGCGTCTCCCGGCTGCAAAGGTGGTGAGGCATGCATCCGCCACTCCAGTGCAGTGTGACTGAAAATCATGCTCGCCCTCGGGAGATGGTAGTCACTCGAAATCACTTCCGCCGACCGCCACCCATGATTGCTCATCAGTCTTGCTGAATAGCATGCATTCTGGATCGTGTCCCGTGACTTCGTTTCTACAAAGATTGCAGATGGGGGTATCCCTTGGGCTGCCGCCGTGCGGGCCATCACGTCCGCTTCAACAAACTGATTGGCCACCGCACCTCCGGTGAACAAGATACGGGGAGCGACCCCCCGGTCGTACTCCCTCACTGCTTCTGTGACTCGAGCGAGTTGTTCCGGTGCCGGATTTCCATCATCATCGGCCGGGTGCCCCAGAACAAGAATCGCATCGAAGTGATCCCTGCTCGTGTTGGCCATCGGTGCAATCCGTCGAGCGACTACCGCCCACAGCACCAGCACGCCCGCTACACCAAGAATCGCCGCCGACGCCTGCACTATCCTCCGCGTCTTCCCCAACTTGATCGGTTTATATCGATGCCGCGGACGGCGGGTCGGTGCACGCTTTCGCGCTGGTTTCATTGAAGAAGCTGCGGGCAAACCTCTACCTCAGACTTCCACTCTACGGGCTAAATCTCGCCCTGAAACGCACGAAGGTATTAACTCAGTTGACGCCTAGCCCAGATCCGCCGGCCGCTCCCAGTCCTCAAGCACAATCTCACTCAAAGCCTTTCTGCTTCGCGGTGACTGCTCTTGTGCCTGGAACTTCTCCGGCAAATCCGTCAATTCGCCGTGGTAGCCAAGCGCCATAACGGATCCCATGGCGTAAGTCTCAGGAATTGCGAATGATTCCCTTGCCTTCACCCAATCGAAGCCCGCCATCTGGTGCGCCGCCAAGCCTAAGGCAGTCGCCTGCACCGCCATTAGCGCCATCGCAGCCCCAAGATCGTGCGCCGCGTAGTTGTTAGGGCTGTCATTGTGGCTGAAACGCGTCTTTGCAACTCCCAGAATGAGCACCGGAGCGCTCTTCGCCCAGTCCTGATTGAAAGGCACCAGCGAATCCAGAATCTTGTTGTACGTCTCCGACCCCTTGTGCCCCACCAAAAAACGCCACGGCTGCTCGTTATACGAAGACGGAGCCCACCGCGCCGCCTCGAAGATCGTCTTCAAATCCGCAGCCGATACGTCCCGATCCGCAAAGGCCCGCGGACTCCACCGCTCCAGAAACACTGGCAAAACCCGATCCGCCGAAGGTTGCGCATACTTCATCTGATTAACTTCACTCGCGGTAAGCATGATCTGGTTGAACTCCAAAAGTAGGTTTCAACTCTTTTGATTGCAAAGCCAGACATAAAGATGTGCTCAGCCCGCCAAGCGGCGATTTCCGGAAAAAATCGAACTACACCAATTTCGAAAGCGCAATGGCCTTGCTCGAAATAAAACGCCACGGCCGTTCCACCCATCGCGGCTTGAATATGTGGCTCCGCGGCTATTGTTTTCCTGGACTTTGAACCAGCGATACCGGCCCTAGGATTCCCGAAGGCAACGGTTTCAAATCCTTCATGTCCTGGGGAATGAACTCCACTCCATATTTGCTGTACAGAAGCCGATAATTCGGCAACGCCGTACCTGCAAGCTCGTTGATCGCAGTATTTCCAACCACAATCCGAATTCTGTTCTCCCCTGCCTTCAGCACCTTCGTCACGTCGACCTTGAAGGGCGGATGCCACACGTAGCCTGCAAGCTCATCATTCACGTAAACCGCCCCAGCTTCACGCACCGGGCTATTGAGATAAGCCCGCATGTTGTCGTTGGGGAGTGGATCTGGCAGCGGCACCTGCGTTCCCTCTCCAAAATCCAGAAACACGGACCCGCCGCTTGGAATGAACGACTCAGGAACGCTCACGGTTTTCGAGTACGTGGCGGTCCCGGAGTAGTACCGCAGCTTCGGATCATCGACCCACGAGCGCAGACCCACCATCTTGTCCAACTCGTCGCCAGCCGCGAACCGCCATTCTCCGGATATCTTGATCCGTTTCTCCTGCTCATTCGCTTTCTTCGCCCCAGGCGTCAGAGGCTCGGTCGAAAAGTACAGCAACCGCGATTCGTATGGCTCCAGTTCAAGCCCAACTCGCTTCGTATCCGCGATCCCTTCGATCTTCCCCGTAAACGGATCCCACTCCTCCCCATACTTGGCCCCGGACCGGAACGACGCCTGAACGTTGCGCCGCCGGTTGCTTGTATTCGCCACGAAATACAGATCACCAGACTCAAGGTGCCGATGAATAAACCCGATCTGCGGGCTTGCAGGCTCCGCAGCAAAATCCGGTTTGAGTGCTCTCGCCAGCGCCGCTCCCAGTGCGTGTTCATCCTGCACAAAGTGCGCAGTCGCGATCTGACCATGAAACAGGGAGCTCGAAATCTCCCTCACTCGCGCCGTCATTGCGTCCGCATCCTTGTATCCCGGCGCAGTATTGGGCAACCGATCGGTTGCAAGTACAATTCCGCCCTTCTTTGCAAACTCCGCTACCTTCTCGTAAGGGTCGGGAGCAAGTCGATCGACTCCCGGCAATACCAGCACCTTATATGGAATACCAACCGTATCAATCGCGTCCCCATCGATGAAATCGAAGTTGAACCCCGCATCCAGAATCTGCGGAATCACATCTTTCCCCAGAAACTTCGGCATCTGCTCATCCATCGATACGTTCGATCCCGTCTCATCGAACCCGCCCACGGAAAGCGCGGACTGGTTCTTCTGCATCCGCGCCTTGAACGAAGCCCACACATCATCATTCGGCAGCAGTACAGCAACATCATTCGCAGGTTTCCCCAGCCGCAGCGCGTAGCTCACCCTCTGCAGATAACTCGTCACGTCCGGCATTGCAATGAACCACGGATTATGCGCATCAAACACTCCCGCCGCATACATCCTCCATCCGGGCTCCCCGGCCTCTGGCGGCGAATACGGCCACCCGTGTCCCACCAGTTGATTGATCCCCTGCAGAAAATGCAGATCTGCCTCGGCCTTCATATCCAGCGGCGTGGCCCGAAACGCCGGCGAATGCAGCCACGTCCACGTCTCCGACGAAATCACGTTCTTTCCAAATAGGTGCCCCGCGGACGCCGCCCACCGCGTGTCCGAAAACGAGCGCCACATTTGGATCGTGGCCTTGCCCTCGCCCTCGGGAAGATCCACAATACGATTACTCGAAAGCGTCACCGGCGGATACCCATATGTCTGCGATCGCAGTTTCGTCTTATGCTGCTCCGCCCAGGTCTCCAGCGGCTTCAGAAAGTTCTCGTTCGCAAGTTCCGTCAGAGTCTCGCCCCAGTCATGCCGGATCGCTGCCGTCATCGGTCCCGCATCACCAACAAGTGCCGGCAGAAATGGCTTCAAATCGTAGCCTCGTCTGCGTTGAAACTCGGCCAGCAGATCCGGTGTCCAGTCCGACCCGTAATCCTCAAGGCTGTCGCTGAACACCGCATACGGCGGGTGCTCTCCAAAAGCCGAGAGCATTCGGTCCCCGACAGCCTGCAGATGGTTCCGTATTGCGGCCCCATCATAGTGGTCCAGCACAAACCCCGAAGCTCCCTGCGCCGGCCTCTTCACCATCATCCCCGTGCGGCTCGAGATAAAAAACGTCACCACACGAGCTGCTTCCGATCCCTCCTTCAACTCCAGCCTTAAGCCGGTTCCCAACGGCACTTCTTTTGCATTTCGGAAATCCGGACTGCTACCCAACGCAGGCGAAACAAACGCTGCGATCAATCTCTCCCCCGCCTCCAAAGAAGGCATCCCCACGGATCTCTCACCCGCTTCTACCGAGACCGATTCCACCCGCAATTCCCCCGCCGCCCGTGTAATCGGGATATGCGATCCACCAAACGGCCATCCGCTCCCCAGCGTCACGTCAACTCGCAATCCCAACCGGCGGCCCTCTTCCGCCGCGAACCTCAGATTCTCAATATGCTCATCCGAAACGAAGTCGTAGTTGTGAAACCCGCTCTCCGGGTCATCCAGTGCCATCGGGTACAGCGTCGCGATCTCCACCCCGCCAATCCCCACCGCCTTCATCTGATCCAGCTCCCGCTTCAATTCCTCTTTGGTCGCCGAAGGCCCGAACCACCACCACCGCACCATGATCCTGCTGTCATCCGGCGGATGCGCAAACGTCTCGTGAAGCTTCCCCAATTCAGAACTCGCATCCCCCGCCGGATGCTGCTGTGCAAACGCACCTATAGAAACAGCGCCGGCCAACAACAATTTGCATTTGGATAAACCCATATTGTTTGTGTCCTGGATTCGGAGGTAACAAACGACGGAGTCCATTCTCGCTCATGCTTGCGCTGCCGAAACCTGGCTCGACCCCAAAAACGCAGCCCAACTCTGTCACGACCCCAGTCACCACCGGAACTTGCACCCCGCCAAGGCGAGTGTTAGCTTAACGTTACCCGGGTCCTTTTCGGACCCGTCTTCTTCCCATCGCGCTGTCCAGGAGGCTCATGATGAGCGTTGCACTTCACGGCACCACCCCCACCGATCCCAATAACCCCCTCCACGACCTCGAAGAATGGGACGGATTTCTCGCCGGACGCTACAAAGAGGGCAAGAGCCAGGAAGAGTTCCGCGTATACGACGCCAAGGCCACGCCCGGTGTCGCCGAGTTCTACCGCCAGAACCACGAACACCAGACCGTCGACTACGTCCTTGGCAAAGAGAAGCAGTACTTCACCCTCCAGAAAGGCCAGAAGACCATCTGGGAAGCCGCCGAGTTCCTCAACACCCTGGTCGACGACAGCGACCCCGATACCGACCTCACCCAGATCGAGCACCTGCTCCAGACTTCAGAAGCCATCCGCCGCGACGGTCATCCCCGCTGGATGGTCCTCGTCGGCTTCCTTCACGACCTTGGCAAATGCCTCTGCCTCTACGGCGAGCCCCAGTGGGGCGTCGTCGGCGACACATTCCCGGTCGGCTGCGCCTGGTCGCCCGATATCGTCTTCCATGAGTACTTCGCCAACAATCCCGACCGCAACGTCCCCGAGTACCAGACCAAATACGGCATCTACAAGCCCAACTGCGGTCTTGAGAACGTGCACATGAGCTTTGGTCACGACGGCTACATCGCTGAAGTCATGAAGCCCTACCTCCGCGACGAAGCCCTCTACATGCTCCGCTTCCACTCCTTCTACCCCTGGCATAAGCACGGCGCATACGACCACCTCTGCAACGACAAGGACCGCGCCATGATGCAATGGGTCCTCAAGTTCAATCAGTACGACCTCTACTCAAAGGGCCACACCAAGCCAAACACCGCCGAGCTCAAGCCCTACTACGACGACCTCTTCGCCGAATTCCTCCCACCGACCATCGCCTGGTAACGCTCCGTACGTTTCGCAAAACAAAAGAGCGCGGCCTTAGCCGCGCTCTTCGTTTTGCTGCCTGTCCGCTTATGTCCCCTTGTCCCCTCGGTCGCTTGTCCCCTGTCCTACGGATATATCCGGTGCAGCATCCGCGCAAACGGAATCGTCTCGCGCACATGTTCCAGTCCGCAGATCCATGCCACCGCGCGCTCAATCCCCATTCCAAATCCCGAGTGCGGCACTGACCCATACCGCCGCAGATCCAGATACCACTGGAACGCCTCCAGTGGCAGGTTGTGCGCTTCGATCCGGCTCTTCAGCAGCTCATAGCTCGCTACACGCTGCGACCCGCCGATCACCTCGCCGTATCCTTCCGGCGCCAGAACATCCACGCACAACGCATACGTCGGATCCTTCGGGTCCGGCTCCATGTAGAACGCCTTCACCGCCGCCGGATACCGGTGCACCATCACCGGCTTGTCAAACTGCGAGCTCAACCACGTCTCATCCGGAGACCCGAAGTCGTTCCCATATTCGAACGGCTGCTCCAGCAATCCCTTCGCATGAGCTTCATTCAGCATCTTTGCTGCTTCGTCGTAGCGCAGCCGCGGGAACGGCGGAGTGATCTTCTTAAGCTTCTCAATATCCCGACCAATCACCGCGAGTTCAGGCTCACGATTCTTCACCACGCTCTGCACGATATGCGAAATAAAGTTCTCCGCGAGTTCCATCAGCCCGTCGAGATCGCAATACGCAACCTCTGGCTCAATCATCCAGAACTCCGTCAGGTGCCGCCGCGTCTTCGATTTCTCCGCCCTGAACGTCGGCCCAAAGCTGTACACCTTCCCCAGCGCCAACGCCGTGGACTCGATATACAACTGCCCCGACTGGGTCAGAAACGCCGGATCGCCAAAGTAGTCCACCGGAAACAACGTCGAAGTTCCCTCGCAAGCCGCTGGAGTCAGAATTGGCGGATCGGTTCGGATAAAGCCATTCGTATCGAAGTACTCCGCTGCCGCCCTCATGATCTCCGCGCGAATCCGCAGAATCGCCGACTGCCGCGGCGACCGCACCCACAGATGCCGCCGCTCCATCAGGAAATCGACGCCATGCTCTTTCGGAGTAATTGGATACGGATCGCTCTCCGGAACCCGCTGCACCACCTCGACGTTCTCCACGTCGAGTTCATACCCGCCCGGCGCCCGCTTGTCTGCCCGCACCTTCCCCGTCACAATCACCGAAGATTCCTGCGTCAGCCCCTTCAGCGTCTCAAACACCTCCGCAGGCACACTCTTTACGTGCGCCACACCCTGCACCGTCCCCGTTCCATCCCGGAAAATCGGAAACAACAGCTTCCCGCTCTCGCGCGAGTTATACAGCCACCCGCGAATTTGCACCGACTGCCCTTCAAATTTCCCCAGCGTTGCAATCGTCGCAACCGGCGCAGCAGCCTTCGCGGTCTCAGCAGTTCCTGCAATCTCTTCTGGCATAGCTCAGCTCTCTAACTGACAAAATCGGGCGCCCCATCCATTCCGCGTGTTTTGCGGAATGGGTGGGAACGATGAACCAGGATCGGACCCTCTAGAATAAACCTCCATCTCCCGTCACCACTCTCGCGGCATCCCACCCCGTTGGTTTATCGTCCATACACATATGGCCACTACCAAGCCCCAGCCGGCCTCCACCACGCAGCCACATCCGACCCCCGAAGCCGAAGAAGTCTTTCGCCGCTGGATCCGTTTCCTTGACGAGGAGTTCTACCGCCATCGCTCCCCCGAGCGCCGCTCTGAAATCGTTCGCGACCAGCTCTATCAGCTCTACCTCGGCCGTCCCCATGGAACCAAACCGAACGTCGCTCTCACCAGTGAATTACCGGGGAATGTCCTCACCTACTCCCTCGACCCCGAGAATGTGACCCTCGATGCCGAGTACTTCGCAGACATCGACCCAGTCGAGTTCGCCATCCGCAAGCCGCTCATCTGGTTCTGGAAAATGTTCGACCGCTCCCCAATAGGCCTCAACGTCTGGCTGGGCCTCCGCTTCCGCTGCATGCTCGCCCGCCACATCTTCGACCACATGGGCTCAGGCGTGAAGATCCATCATGGTGTCGATCTCACCTATGGCTACAAGCTTTCTGTCGACGACGGCGCCGTCATCCACCAGGGAGTGCTCCTGAATGACCGCGGCGGAATCAAAATTGGCAAGAACGTCGTCATAGGCTCCTTCGCCCGCATCCTCTCGCACAGCTACGAGCAAACCAGCAACGGCCAGGATGCTAAACTCCAGCCCACCACGATCGGCGACGGCGCCCGCATCGGCAGTCACGAAATCATCATGGGCTGCACAAACGTCGGCGCGAACGAAGTCGTCGGCCGTTATCCGGCTTACAAGGTTTAGCTTTCAGCTCAGTCCGTCCGTCACGTGCCACCCAAACCGCCGCCGACCCACCATGCTAACCTGAGCTTTCCGTATCAGGGAGCATCTCTTGCAGTCTGCTCAATTTGCAATTGCGGTCTTCGAGTTCGTTCTACTCATCTTCGCGCTCAGTTTCCACGAGTGTTCGCACGCCTGGATGGCTTCGCGACTCGGCGATCAAACGGCTCGCCTTCAGGGCCGCGTCACCCTCAATCCCATGGCCCACATAGACGTCGTGGGCACCTTAATCATTCCCGCCATCATCATCTTCGGGCCCTTCATCGGTTTCAGCATGTTCAGCGGAGTCCTCATCGGTTGGGCCAAGCCTACACCGGTCATCACACGCAACTTCACCAAGATCCGCCGCGATGACAATCTCACCACTCTCGCCGGTCCGGTTTCGAACCTCATCCTCGCCATCGCCGCCACGATCATCCTGCTCGTTGTCATCCACGCGGTTCCCCACGGACGCGAAATCGTGATGTACACCTTCAACGGCGAATTGATCCCAGGCGTCAACCCCTCCGTGCAGGCCATCGTCCTTCTCGGCCTCGCCGCCGTCCAGATCAACCTGGCTCTTCTGGTCTTCAACCTGCTCCCCATCCCGCCCCTCGACGGCAGTCACTTCCTTCGCAACATCCTCCCCTACAATGCCGTGCAGTCCTACGACCGCATTCCTTTTTGGGTGAGCTGGATGCTTATGATCTTCGTCGGCGGTTACATCATGCGCCTCTTTCTCGTACCGGCAATTTCGGTCGTCGCGCTGATCCTCTCCCGCGCATAGAAAGACGCTTCAGCCGCTACAATTGACCAAGCCCAACTTTTTGACCTTTCCGATCAAAAATGGCGGATCATCGCGGCTCACTTACGGCTTAGAAAAAGAGAAATGTCTGAATCTCCAGCAACATCCTCCCGTCCGCGCGTTCTAAGCGGCATGCGCCCTACAGGCAGAATCCATCTGGGCAACTACATGGGCGCTCTCGCCAACTGGGTCAAGCTCCAGGACAGCGGCCAGTACGAGTGCTACTTCTTCATCGCCGATTGGCACGCCCTCACTACCGACTACGCCGATCCCTCCAACTTCCTGGGCAACACTCGCGAAGTCATTCTCGACTACCTTGCTGCCGGACTCGACCCGGCCCGCTCCGTCCTGTTCGTCCAGAGCCATGTACCCGCTCACGCCGAGTTGCATCTCCTCCTCAGCATGATCACCTCTGTCGGCTGGCTCGAGCGCGTCCCCAGCTACAAGGAGCAGCAGGAGAACCTCGTCGGCAAAGACCTCAGCACCTACGGCTTCCTCGGCTATCCTCTCCTTCAGGCTGCCGATATCCTTATGTACCAGCCGAAGTATGTCCCCGTCGGACAAGATCAGGCCGCGCACGTTGAACTTACCCGCGAAGTCGCCCGCCGATTCAACAATCTCTACCAGCTCGACGGCCGCGAAGTGCTCCCCGAGCCAGACGTCCTGCTCACTCCTTCTCCCAAGCTGCCTGGCACCGATGGCCGCAAGATGTCCAAGAGCTACGGCAACACCATCATGCTCACTGACCCCGAGCCTGAGGTCCGGCAGAAGTTGAAGACCATGGTCACTGACCCCGCTCGCATCCGCCGCAAAGATCCCGGCGATCCTGACAAGTGCCCGGTCGGCGACCTCCACAAAGTCTTTTCCTCGCCGGAGACACTCGCCAGTGTCTACGAAGGCTGCCGCTCCGCTGGTATAGGATGCATCGAGTGCAAAGGCTGGGCCGCCGACGCTCTTGTCCAGATCCTGAACCCGATTCAGGCACGCCGTGCCAGGTTCACTCCGGATGAGGTAGAAGATATCCTCAGTGATGGCTCCGCGCGCGCGCGCAATCGCGCCGAGCAGACCATGACCGAAGTCCGTACGGCAATGCAGCTCATACCAGCAGCAAAGTAAGCTCGATCAAGACTACCCCCAACCGAGACTTCTGAATTGATTGAAGAAAAGCAAAATCCGGAGATTGAGCCCGCCAACCCTGCTCAGGCGCCGGTTCAGGAACCCACGCCCGAGCCTCAGCCCGTTCATGATCCAGAACCCGGCCACCGCGGCCCCGTCAACGAACCCGGACCAGAACCCGAGCCCGACGCGCACGAACCAGATCCTGAACCGCCGCAGGGCGACCCGCCATCTCACGAACCCGGCGTGAATGCCGCTCCACCGCTCGTTCTGACCTCCAAGCCCATCTCTGACAAAAAATCCGACAAAGAACCCGGCAAGCCGGCACCTGCACCCGCGCAAAGGAAGAAGCCCGAAGAGCAGCCGGAGCAATCGCCCTTCTCCGTCACCGTCGGCCAGGTCTATGACGGCCCACTCGATCTCCTCCTCGATCTCATTCGCAAGCAGGATATCGACATCTACGACATCCCCATCTCCAAAATCACCGCGCAGTTCCTCGCCTACGTCGACCAGCTCAAGGCCACTGACGTAGACGTTGCCGGTGACTTCATCTACACCGCATCCCTCCTCATTCACATCAAGAGCAAGATGCTCCTTCCGCGCGCGCCCGCCGGTCCAGAGGATGCCGCCGAAGATCCCCGCCGCGAACTCGTCGAGCGCCTCCTCGAGCACGAACGCTTCAAGAACGCCGCACAGATGCTCCAGCAGAAGCAAATGCTTGAAGCCGCCACATGGACCAATCCCGGCGTTCGCGAATTCAAAGATGATGCCGCCGCCGAGCCCGAAATTGCGGCGGACACCGTCGACCTGGTCCGCATCTTCCGCGACATTCTCGACCGCGCGCGCAAACGCCCCACCTTCAACGTGCAGGATGACGCGGTCACAGTCGGTCAGATGATCCAGTTCCTAACCCGTCGTCTCTCCATGGAAGACCGCCCGCTTGCGCTGCGCAAACTCCTCGCGCACACCAAATCGTCCCGCGCACTCGTCGCCATGTTCCTGGCGCTGCTCGAACTCGTCCGCCTTCAGGCGATCCTCCTCCGACAAGACAAAGCATTCTCCGAAATCTTCATCAAAAAGAGCACCGGCTTTGACTCCGTCGTCAATGAAGGAATACCAGCCGCTACCGACGAGTGGCGCTAGACAAAACCCCGCGAAGCACCCCTTTTAAAGCGCTACCCTCCGGTTGCACAAATTTTTGTCGAAGGGTCGCCTTCAGATCACGCAACCTTCTTGTTGCACGTTAAGTGACGTCAAAATGCCCGCTCTGGCGCGCAAAGGCAAAGATTTGTGAATCTCTGATCCACAGCCTCAGATTCAGTGCAATCCACCAAGCACATCGCAGCAATTAACACGAATTTAACGTTCAGTTAAACTGATGGTGTGCATACACTTAGTATGGAACTGCCCTCCGATGCCCAGTGAGCCATTGCACAGAATTGCTCGCTATCTCATATAGAATCAATAGTGCGGTGCCTCGAAGAAGAAACCGCGCATCAAACAACTGTGGCACGAATACAGTTGTTGGGGTTTTATGCAATCCTTTTTTGATTGTCCCTTCTCCTGCGATCCAAGATCGTTCCATCCCCATTTTTCCAGCAAATCTCACAAAGACTCTGCGTTGTTCCTCCCCGCGCAACATAGCGAGTCGTTTTCTACTGCGTCGGGAGATATCTGATGGCGGCTACAACCGCAACAGCACTTCCACGTCCCTCTCTACTCGACCGTAAGATCAAGCATCGGCCGAGCAAGAAGGGCATACTTGCGTTCCTTTCCGCACTTTCAGCCGGCGTGGTCTACATAATTTTCCACGTCGCCCACGACCTCAATGCGGCCTCGGTCACAAGCTACGCCCCCTACATGATGTTGGGCATGGCGCTGCTTATTGCGCTAGGTTTCGAATTCGTCAATGGGTTCCACGACACCGCCAACGCCGTCGCCACTGTCATCTATACCCACTCCCTCGAACCCAACATTGCCGTCGTCTGGTCAGGCATTTGCAATCTTGCTGGAGTGCTCTTCTCCTCCGGCACCGTCGCTTTCGCCGTCATTACCCTTCTGCCCGTCGAGCTCATTCTCCAGGTAAGCTCCGGCGCTGGCTTCTCCATGGTCTTCGCTCTGCTCATCGCCGCGATCCTCTGGAATCTAGGCACATGGTGGCTCGGCCTTCCCGCATCCAGTTCGCACACGATGGTGGGCTCCATCATCGGTGTCGGAATCGCGAATCAACTCCTCATGCCCCACACCGGGACCTCGGGCGTCGACTGGGATCAATGCATCAAGGTCCTCAAGGCACTTCTCATCTCGCCCCTGATCGGATTCGTCTTCGCCGGCATGCTCATCCTGCTCGCCAAACAGGTCGCAAAATATCCTGAGCTTTACGAAGCGCCGAAAGACAACACACCTCCGCCTTTTCCGATTCGCGCTCTGATGGTCGGCACATGCACCGGGGTCAGCTTTTTCCATGGCTCCAACGATGGCCAAAAAGGAATGGGCTTAATCATGCTCATCCTCATCGGCACCGTCCCGACAGCCTACGCACTCAATCACGCCGTGAGCCCCGCTCAGGTGCAGAGCTACATCGTCGCCTCCGAAAGCGCTGGGCAGATTCTTCAGCGCCACGCCGAGCCAACGGCCGCGCTCACAACCAATGCTCGCCAGACCGTAACCGACTACATCCGTACCAAGCAGCTGCAGCCTACCACGATTCTTGCCCTTCGCAAGCTCATCGTCGACACGACCCACGAGATCGGCCTTTACAAGCAGTACAAATCGGTTCCGCCGCAAGAGCAGGCCAACGTCCGCAACAATATGTATGTGGCCAGCGAAGCGCTCCGCCTGATGCTTAAGGACAACAACCCGGCTTTCACGCCAGACGAGCGCAAAGCGCTAGAGAGCTATAAAGCCAAAGCCGACAACGCAACGAAGTTCATACCCACTTGGGTGAAGGTCGCCGTAGCTTTGGCCCTTGGCCTTGGAACCATGGTCGGCTGGAAGCGCATCGTGGTGACAGTCGGTGAACGAATCGGCAAAGACCACCTCACCTATGCGCAAGGGGCAAGTGCCGGCCTCATTGCAATGGGCACTATCTTTGCCGCGGACAAATTCGGCCTGCCTGTAAGCACCACCCACATCCTCAGCTCCGGCGTCGCCGGCACCATGGCTGCAAACGGAAACGGCCTCCGGTTCGCGACGATCCGCAACATCGCTGCCGGATGGGTCTTCACCCTCCCCGCTGCCGCGCTCCTATCCGGAACCCTATACTTCCTTTTCCGCCTGATCTGATCGAGAGTCCACATCACCCGCGGGCCGCGCGTCAGCGCGGCCTTCGCATTTCCCACCCCTCCCGCAAATTCATCTTCCCTTCATCCGCCGTTCACATCCGTCAGTAATTCTTGCCGTGTCCGGTGAGTGCCCTCCCCTAACCGCCAGACTCAATCCCAATCCAGTACCGGAGTTTCACCATGGCCGACCTGGCAACCGCAGCCGTTGCTCCTCCAATCGGGGGCTCTCTCCTTGATCGCAAAAAGCATGCTTTCCCCAGCTGGGTAACCGGCGCACTCGTCATTACGGCTCTTCTTGGCGGACTGGTCTACGTCGGCGTCCACATCGCCGGCGACATGGGCAATGTCACCGTCGTCAGCTGGTGGCCTTACGTCCTTCTCGCGGTCGCCCTTCTCATCGCCCTTGGCTTCGAATTCGTCAACGGTTTCCACGACACCGCCAACGCCGTCGCCACCGTCATCTACACGCATTCTCTTGATCCCAACATCGCGGTCGTCTGGTCTGGCCTCTGCAATCTCTGCGGAGTGCTCGTCTCCTCCGGAGCCGTCGCCTTCAGCGTAATAACCCTGCTCCCCGTCGAGCTCATTCTCCAGGTCAGCTCCGGCGCCGGTTACGCGATGGTGTTCGCGCTCCTCATTGCCGCTATTCTTTGGAACCTCGGCACCTGGTACTTCGGCCTTCCCGCCTCCAGCTCCCACACCATGGTTGGATCCATCATCGGCGTGGGTCTCGCTAACCAGCTCATGAGCGCGCACACCAACACCTCTGGTGTCGACTGGGAACAGGCCACCAAGGTCTTCAAAGTTCTGCTGATCTCTCCCATCATCGGATTCACTGCGGCAGCGCTCCTCATGCTCCTCTCCAAGGCGCTAATCAAGTACCCGGCTCTATATCAGGCTCCCAAAGACAACACTCCTCCACCGTGGCCCATTCGCGCTTTGCTCATCCTCACCTGCTCCGGCGTCAGCTTTTCGCACGGTTCTAACGACGGCCAGAAGGGCATGGGCCTCATCATGCTCATCCTCATCGGCACCGTCCCCACCGCCTACGCTCTCAACCATGCTGTCACTCCCCGAGACGTCCAGCAATTCATTGTCGCCTCCGACAATGCCGGCCAGATCTTCAACGCCCATGCAGACCCGAAAGGCATCCTTGGCCCCGACGCCCGAGCCACCGTCACCGACTACATCCGCACCAAGCAGCTTCAGCCGGACACCATGATCGCCCTTCGCGAACTCGTTCAGGACCTGAGCCACGAAGTCGCCCTCTACAGAGAATTCAAGTCCGTTCCCGCCCGCGAGCAGACCAACGTTCGCAATGACATGTACGTCGTCAGCGAAGCCATTCGCCTCATGCAGAAGAACAAGAACCCTGCCTTCACCGCACAGGAGAACGCGACTCTCACCGCATATAAAGGCAGGATCGACAAGGCAACAAAGTTCATTCCCGGCTGGGTAAAAGTCGCCGTTGCGCTCGCCCTCGGTCTCGGAACCATGGTCGGCTGGAAGCGCATCGTCGTCACAGTCGGAGAAAAGATCGGAAAGGAGCACCTCACTTACGCCCAGGGTGCCTGCGCCGAACTCGTCGCCATGGCCACCATCTCCGCCGCTGACAATTTCGGCCTCCCCGTCAGCACCACCCACGTCCTCAGCTCCGGTGTAGCCGGAACCATGGCCGCGAATCGCAGCGGCCTCCAGGTGTCCACGCTCCGCAACATTGCCGCGGCCTGGGTCTTCACTCTCCCTGTCGCCGCTCTCCTCTCCGGAACTCTCTTCTGGCTCTTCCGTCACTTTGCCTGATCGCTGACTCGCGTATCTCTTCAAAGGGCGTCCACATATCGGACGCCCTTTTCCTTGTCGTCTCTGTGGACGCATCGCCCCGCCCCGTCCAGTACCATACAAAAGGTACTGATTGCTGAATGAGCCTGAAATCCAAGCTGGAAGCTGTTATTTACGCCTCTGAGGAGCCCGTCACGCTCCCTCAGCTCGCCACTCTATTCGGCGCAGAAGCGTTGGAGTGGGAGAATACCCGGAAAACCGCCGCCGAAGCCGCCGCCCAAAAGGCATCCGCCGACGCTGTCGATCCCTCCCAGCCAATCCTCGCCGAAGGCCTCGATTACGTCGACCTCCGCACGGAAGACGACGCCCTTCTCGAACAGCCGGGTTTTGCCGTCCTCCCCGCCGCCGAATCTTCGGAGGAACCAGCCTCGAACCAACAGTCCGAGACCAGCTCTGATTCCCAAATAATCGAAAACGCCGAAGAAGCACCCTCGCAATCTCTGCAGCCGGCGTCTTCAGAACCTACGGCCTCCAACGAATTCGTTGAACCGCAATCACCCGAACCCGCTCCCCTTGATCCGGAAGCCGAGGCCAAGCGGGTCGCTCGTCAGCGCGATCGCGACATTAAAGCCATTCTTCGCCAGCTCATCGACGAGCTCATCGCTGATTACGCCAACGACGATCGCGGCATCGAGATCCGCGAGATCGCTGGCGGTTACCGCATGGCTACCAAGCCCGAGTGTCACGATGCCGTGCGCATGTTCATCAAGAGTCTCAAGCCCCCGCTGAAGCTCTCACTTCCGGCTCTCGAAACCCTCGCCGTTATCGCCTATAAGCAGCCCGTCACGGCGCCCGAGGTGAACGAGATTCGCGGTGTCGATTCATCCGGCGTCTTCGGCTCACTCCTCGCCCGCAAGCTCATCACCACCGCGGGCCGCAAACAGGTCATTGGGCGGCCCATCCTATATAAGACGACCAAAGAGTTCCTGATGCGCTTCGGCCTCAAAGACGTCAACGAACTCCCCTCCATGGACGAATTCGAAAAGATGGCCAGCGAACTCGAAGAGGCTGACCCGACGCCCATCACGGATGCCGAAGCCGCCGATGCCGAATACCAATCCGAAGGTGACGCAGGACCTGAGCTCGACGAAAACGCTCCGGAGGACACGGATGATGACTCTCCTCCATCAGCCGAAACGTCTACGCCTGCTTCGGAGCCTCCTTCTCAATCCAACTCTCAAACAGAGCCGGCCGAATAGGCCGGTTTTCTGTCCATGGCCGCGCCTGACCGGAAGCGAAGCAGGCAGAACCGAGATCTCCCGATGACCGCCAAGAAGAAACCAGCTCCGGATACCCCGGAATCCGAACGTCCCGAGATCGTCGAGCCGCTCAACACCGCTCTCGAGTCAGACGCCGCGATAGCCGCAGAGGCCGAGTCCGCAGCAGCAGCAAGCGACACCTTCGAGCAGGCCTCCGATGGTCTCCCCGAGCCTGAACTGGATTCTTCCGAAGCATCCAACGAAGAAGAGGAACCTGCCGCTGAGCCTGCGCCGGAACTCAAACGCCTTCAGAAGATACTTGCACAATCCGGAATCGCCAGCCGCCGCCACGCTGAAGAACTCATCACCCAGGGACGCGTTCAGGTAAACGGCAAAGTCGTCACCGAACTCGGCAGCAAAGCCGACGCCCATCGCGACCACATCCGCGTCGACGGCAAGCTCCTCCACGGCTCCGAGCGTCAGCGCTATTTCATGCTCAATAAGCCCAAGGGATACGTCACCACCGTCAGCGATCCCGAGGGCCGCCCCACCATCATGGAGTTCTTCTCCAAAACACGCGAACGCCTCTACCCTGTTGGCCGCCTCGACTATCTCAGTGAAGGCCTTCTCCTCGTCACCAACGACGGCGAACTCGCCAACAAGCTCACCCGAGCTGCCTCCAACGTTGAGAAAACCTACCTCGTTAAAGTCAGCGGCCAGCCCAGCGAAGAAGCCCTCGATCGCCTCCGCCAAGGTGTCGGAATTTCGAAAGGCAAGCCGGGCTCTGATCGCGTTCAGACCGCTCCCGCCGATATCCGCCCTTTCCGCCCCGGCAAACCAGCGGGCAAACGTGGGCCTTCGCGCCCTGTCGATAATCCGTGGTACGAAGTAGTACTCATCGAAGGCCGCAACCGCGAACTCCGCAAGATGTTCGAAGAGATTGGCCACCACGTCGAGAAGATCCGCCGCGTCGGCTACGGCCCGCTTGTCCTCGACCTCGAACCCGGCAAGATTCGCGAGCTCGAACCCGAAGAAGTAGAAAACCTCCGCAAAGCCGCGGAAGGCAAGTACCGCAAACCGAAGCCGCGCGAGCCCCGCAAGCGCGAGTTCGCACAACACGCTGATCGTCCAGCCTCCAAGCCGCGCTGGAACGAGCGGCGAGCTGAAGGGCGCGACAGTGCCCCGGGCAGCAAAGAAGAACGGCGCCCCTTCCGCGGCAATCAGCGCAGCTTTGACCGCCCCCAGCCCGGCGGACGCCGCCCTCCCGAACGCAATCAGTTCCGTCCCCGCCCAGCCAATGTCCCAGGTAGCGATCGCGAGTCGTCCCGCGCATTCCGGCCCGGCGCTGCACGCCCGAACCCCCGCTTTTCAGAAGATCGCCCGCAACGTCCTCCGCGCAGAGACGATCGCGAGAGTTACCCCTACGCAGGGGGCCGCGAAAATCGAGGACGATCCACAGCAAACCGCCCTTTCCAGCAAGGCGACAGGCCTAAGAGTTTCGGCTCCCGGCCTCCCCGGCGAGACTTCGGTGGTCTTGCCCCAACTGAAACCCGCCCCGGATCTGGTCGCCGCTTTGAGAATCGTCCTCCCGGCCCGGGTGGATTCCGCTCGAGGCCCGAAAAAGTGCGGTCGGAACCCTTCGACAACAAGCGCTCAGTTGCCGGCCCAAACAAGTTTGGATCCAAAACGCGACTCGATATTCATCCCATAGACGATGAGCGCCCTGGCTCTGAAAACCGTCCCCAGAACCGCACTCGTCCCGAACGAGCCTCTTTCTCGCCTCGACGCGAGTCCCGCGCGGACCGCCCTCAAAGTGCCCCATCAGGCCGAAACCAGCAGCGCCGTCAACCCTCACCGGAACCCCGCCGCTTTGATCGAGATCGCCAACCTCCTCGTTTCGGCCGGCCTGGCAGGACAGAGCCCAGCGGCGAAGTAGGCGCGAACCGCCCCCCGCGCCCAGAACGTCGTCCAGATCAGCGCCCTTCCGGCCCCCGTCCAGCTGGCAAATTCAAAAGCGGTTTCAAGGCTGGCCAACGAAACGCCCCAGGCGGCAAACAAGGCGGTGTTCGCTCCGGCGGTGGTCGTCGTTCCGGGCCGCGCCCCGGCGGCAGCCGCCCCAGCAAACGCCGCCCATAGAACCAGACGGAGCTTCGGGACATTCATGTCCTCGAAGCTCTGCCCCTCGTCCCCTCGTCCCCTCGTCCCCTCGTCCCCTCGTCCCCTGAATCATGCAACCCTCCAGTTGCACAAATTATCTACCGGGCCTATTATCAGAGGCCATGTCCCGCAAAATCCGTAAGCGCATAACCGCCAAGCCGAAAGCCAAGGCACGCGTCTTCGCCGCACTCGGCGATAAGACCCGCCTCTCCCTCATCGCCCGCCTCTGCTCCGGCCAGCCCTCTTCCATCTCTCAGCTCGCCGACGATTCCAAGCTCACCCGCCAGGCCATCACCAAACACCTCGGCGTCCTCCAGCGTGTCGGAATCGTCAGCAGTTCCCCTTCCGGCCGCGAACGCCTCTTCCGCTTCGAACCTGACCCCCTCGAAGAGCTTCAGCAGTACTTAGCCTCCGTCTCTAAGCAATGGGAACAGACATCGGCTCGCCTCAAATCCCGCGTTGATCGTTAACAATCGAGGCAAGCCCCTTCTTGTCACCTTCAAGGTCGCTCGCGCATCTAGAACTGTATGAGCATTGAAAAAGCCACATTTGGAGCAGGCTGCTTTTGGGGTGTTGAAGCTGCCTTCGCCGCCATCCCCGGAGTGACCTCCACCGCCGTAGGTTACGAGGGCGGGACCCTCGACCGTCCAACCTACAAGGACGTCTGCACCGACCAGACTGGCCACGCTGAAGTCGTCGAGCTCGATTTTGACAACGAGAAGATCAGTTATGACAAGATCCTCGACGCCTTCTTCAGCCTCCACGACCCCACCACGCTCAATCGACAGGGTCCTGATTGGGGCGCGCAGTACCGCTCGGCCATCTTCTTCCACTCACCCGAGCAGGAGCAGCAGGCCAAAGCCAAAATTGAGCAGCTCACCGCGTCCGGGCGCTACTCGCCCAAGCGAATCGTCACCAAAGTCGAACCCGCCCAGACCTTCTGGCGCGCCGAAGAGTACCACCAGAAATACCTCGAAAAACGCGGCCAGGCCAGCTGCCACATCTGACGCGAAAGGCGCGGCCCGTAGCCGCGCCTCACTGATCCCCGATCATTGAACCCTGATCCCTAGTTTTTCCCCTGCCCCAGCCTCCACGCCTTGATGAACTTCCAGTGCACGTAGACCGAGTGGTTGATATGCAGAATCAACCCCTCGCGCCCGTCCAGAAACCCCAGCCGGAAAAAGTAGTTGTACAGAAAAGTCGCCGCAGGATTCAGCACCGTGTTCCAAACAAACTCCCCAAGCGATCTGCTGTCCTTCCCGCGCTCGTGCAGCAGTTTTGCAATCTCCGAGCTGTATCGATCCATGTGTTCCAAGTAAATTCCCATGGTCGGATACGCATAATGCAGCATGTCTCCGCGAAGCTTCCCCTTGGCCCCTTCAAACTGCGGAGTCGAATGCGGCCCCACCCCTTCGCTCAATCGCGCTGCGCCCCGCTTGAACAAGCGGAGTTTGCGATCCGGATAGAATCCACCATGCCGAATCCATCTCCCGAAGTACAGATTCAGCCGCGGAATCCAGTACGCGCCATACTCCGGCTCACCCGCCAGTAAACCTTGAATTTCCTTCTGCAGTTCCGGCGTGAGCACTTCGTCCGCGTCCAGCAGCAGAACCCAGTCGCTCGTACAGAGATCCAGCGCGACGTTCTTCTGCTCGCCGTGCCCACCGAATGCGTGATAGCTGGTCTTCGCACCAAACGACTGCGCAATCTCGATTGTCCGATCGCGCGATCCCGAATCCACCACGATGATCTCGTCCGCCCACTTCACGCTCTCCAGCGTCCGCGGCAGATTCGCCTCCTCGTTCATGGCGATCATCGCAACCGACAACGTCTTCCGGGGCATCCACCGAAGGATAAATCACTGCTCGCGGAAGCACTCCTGCCATGCGCTCCCGACCAGGAGCACTGACCTTCTAACTTGCGCGGGGCAGAGCTCCGCCAACTTGCTGAGAGACTGAGGGACCGGATTGCGGCAGTTCAACTCAGAACCGTATATTCACGCCCTGCTCGCACATGTCCGTCAGCACCGAAAGCAGGTTCGTAATCCCAAGCAGCTGCCGGATTCGCGGCCCCACATTCACTAGAACCACGCAGCTTCCCCCAGCCTTCGCCGATACATAGAGCCGCACCAGTGTACCCAGCCCGATACTGTCCATAACTGTCAGGTCAGTCAGGTCAAGAACAATCCGCTTCGATTGCGGAATCAGTTCCTTCACCTTGCTGGCGAGCACGTCGCACACGCCCAAAACCAGCTTGCCGTGGCACTTCACTGTAAACACATCGCCGTTGCGCTCGACATCGAGCGTCAACTGAGAGACCGCCGCGGCCTGGACCATACGCCTTCCTTTTTTCCTTAACGAATGAGGAACGGGAACCCGGGAATGGCTGGATTCTCTCACATTCAAAGATCATTGCAAACCATCGCTCGATCAATCCTCGACACGACTCACCGCAGCCAGTTATAGCTTCGCAGCGGCAACTGCAGTGTCGGGTCGAGCGGAATCTGCCGCACTGGATGGCCCAGGCAGCATGTCAATTCATCCCAGTGCCACCCCGCCGCATCTGCCTCCTCCAGAGAACGATCCGGTTCTTGGTTGACGAACAGCGGAACCGCCTGCACGCACAACGGCTCCTTGCAGCGAAGCCAGTTCAGCAGTACCGTTTCCCCAGTCCTTTGCGCATGCGTCAACCGATGCCGTGTGTCATATCCACGGCAATTCCGGAACATCGAGTAATTCGCAATGTGTTTGCACTTCAAGCAGACCGAGGCAATCGACTGCGCCTCGATCTTCCGCGCATCCGGGTTGCCGAATGGCGATCCGATCCTGTCCGTCGGCAGTAGAACCTGCTCTCCACACCATGAACAATAAAAACAATAGTGTGGTACGGAACAGGCCGCAACCAACGCGGGCTTCGCTGCAATCTCGACAGGCTTCTTCGTTTCTTCTTTCGCCGCGGCGGTACCGCCCACCACCATCAACCGCGGCCTTCCGAGCACCAGCACATAACCGCTCTCGTCGCGCAGTAAACCCATATGGGCCTCCTTTACTGCCTCGACGTTCGGTTCGGGGGAACTCTCCGAGCGTCTGTGCGATCAATATCGACCCCGCCCAGTACTTTCGGAATTCCCCAATGGCACTAAACCCGATCCCACATACGAGCTAATTACTCTTCATTCGAGTATTTATGGTTACTTGATTGCTAAAGATACCGTTCGTAGAGCCGCATGTCGGTTACCACTAGTGGTTACTTTTTTCGAAAAGAATCCAGCCACATCGCTTTCGAGGCAGTCTCATCTGATCCGTCCGCGAAGATCCCATCTCAAGCCGGCGACGGCGATAGCACAACCGGTGTCATTTCCTGCTCTCTCATATCGGCGTTTGCAGTCCGGCTCAGCGTAAGCACGGTAATGTCATCTTCCTGACCAAACTCCCGAGCCACATCCGCGATCGCATCCGCCGAATTCCTCGCGATCAACGCCGTCCGGTCAAACCCGTATAACTCACCGTGTCGATTCCTGGCCTCCACCACGCCATCCGTCAACATCGTCAGCTGTTCGTTGTCGCCAAGCATAAAGGTCGATTCCGCATAGCTGCGCGTCGCCTCCAGCCCCAGTGGCATCCCCCCGTGTACCGCCAGTTCGTGGCCGTTCAGATAGGGCGCGAGATGACCCGCATTTGCAATCGTCAGCTTCCCATCAACATCCACCCGCACTACCAGGCAAGTCGTGAACCCACCTGCACTCCGATTCAGCATCCTGAAGTTCATGGCGGTGAGAATCTCTCCCGGTCTTTGTGTGTAATGCGCC